>Ga0302227_10000001_pt1 | contig 409267 bp, 344 predicted proteins | sample II_Palsa_N1_1_FD_193525 | JGI IMG/M metagenome (GOLD analysis project Ga0302227, IMG submission 193525) | Peat permafrost microbial communities from Stordalen Mire near Abisko, Sweden - II_Palsa_N1_1 | ecosystem: Environmental > Terrestrial > Soil > Palsa > Peat permafrost | place: Sweden... | reverse complement strand
ATTTAAGCCCGAAGCATAGCAAAGTCAGAGGACCGTATCCCTAAATAGGTCTGCAAACCTAGGATTGAAGCTGGATCACCTCTGACTTGCGATATCTTTAAATATAAAACAAACCTAATGGATTGAAGTGGATACCGGCCTCGTGGCTAAGGCCTGCGCAGTATGAGCGGAAAGCGCGGGCCGCTTCTATCAGCGGCAACGCCCAAATTCTGTTTGAGACTTTTGCGCGCTCCGTTTACTCACCCCGTAACGCTACGCTGGTCGCCCCTCTCTTTCGCTGCGCGACAAAGAGGGGAAAAGACAGATTTTTGCCCTCTTTACCGCAAAGCGGAAGAGATGGCAAGTTAAGCGGCCTAGCGAAAACCGGGTGAGTTAACACGCTATGCTTTGCCCACATTGTAAATAGGTGAAACACACCCTTTTTTCTTTACATTTCGACAACTAATCCGATCACCTTTTTGCTTTCAAAATCCAGTTCAAAAATCGTATCTTTGCGGAAATGATAGCTATAAATAACCTTACGTTTGAGATTGGTGCAAGAGCCTTATATGATGAAGCTAACTGGCATATTAAACCCGGAGAAAAGATAGGCCTTATTGGCGCTAACGGAACGGGCAAAACCACGCTGCTTAAAATTATTGTGGGCGAGTATAAACCTACATCGGGCACTATATCAATGGCGAAGGACCTATTGATGGGTTACTTGAATCAGGATTTGCTATCCTATTCATCCGACAAAAACATTTTGCATGTGGCTATGGAGGCTTTTGAGCGCCAAAACCAGCTGCATGATGAGATTGAGGTATTGTTACAAAAGCTGGAAACAGATTATAGCGATGAGCTGCTTAACAAACTAAGCGACAAACAGCATGAGTTTGAATTGCTGGATGGCTATAACATTGAATATAAAGCACACGAAATTTTAGCAGGTTTAGGTTTTAGCGAAGCTGATACTCACCGCAAGCTGAGCACCTTTTCGGGTGGGTGGCGTATGCGTGTGATGCTGGCTAAGATACTATTACAGGCACCGGATATTTTATTGCTGGATGAGCCTACGAATCACCTGGACTTACCTTCTATTCAATGGTTAGAGGATTATTTGAAGGCTTTTGAAGGCGCTGTGATCATTGTATCGCACGATAGGTGGTTTTTAGATAAAGTGATTAACCGTACGGTTGAATCGCGCAAAGGGAAACTTACCGTTTACGCGGGTAACTATTCTTTTTATTTAGAAGAAAAGGCACAGCGTGAGGAAATTCAGCGTGGTGAGTTTAAAAACCAGCAATCGAAAATAAAACAGGAAGAACGCTTGATCGAGCGTTTCCGTGCCAAGGCATCTAAGGCTAAAATGGCGCAATCGCGTATTAAGGCGTTGGATAAACTGGAGCGTGTGGACGATGTGGATGATGATAACCCATCGGTAAATTTCAGCTTCCGTTTCTCGAAGCAATCGGGTAGAAACCTGGTTACATTGGAGAATGTGACCAAGAAATATCCGGCTATTGATATTTTGGATAATGCTGATGCCATTATTGAAAAAGGCGACAAGATCGCTTTGATCGGTGCAAACGGTAAAGGTAAATCTACCCTATTACGTATTGTCGCGAATGCTGATAATGAATTTGAAGGCAAAAAAGAGATAGGCCATAACGTAACACAAACTTTCTTCGCGCAGCACCAGTTGGAATCCTTGCATTTGGAGAGCCAGATATTGCAGGAATTACAGGCTTTCGCGCCTAAGCATACTGAGACTGAACTGCGTTCGATATTAGGGTCGTTCCTGTTTACCGGGGATGATGTATTTAAGAAGATCAAGGTGCTTTCGGGTGGTGAGAAATCGCGCGTGGCGCTGGCTAAGGCCTTAACCGCTGATGCTAACTTTTTGGTACTGGATGAGCCGACGAATCACCTGGATATTGCTTCGGTTAATATATTGATACAGGCTTTGCAGCAGTTTGAAGGTACATTTATCGTGGTTTCTCACGACAGGTATTTCCTGGATAATGTGGCGAACAAGATCTGGTATATCGAGAACCAAAAGGTTAAGGTTTACCCGGGTACATATGCCGAATACGAAGAGTGGAACGCTAAGCGTAAACTTGAGCAAAAAGGCTTGCCTGCTGCCGCACCTAAAGTTGAAAAGAAAGAAGAAAAGAAACCGGAGCCTGTTAAACAGCCGCAGTCGGAAAATAAATTCCAACAATTAAAAAAGCTTAACCAGGACTTGGCTAAGATGGAAGAGCAAATGACCGAGCTTGAAAAACAAGTTAAGCAATTTGAGGCCCAATTGGCTGATGAAAAGCTTTACAGCGATGCCAATAAATCAAAGGAAGTTACACGCAACTACGATGTTAAAAAACTGGAATTAGGTGCTGTGCAACAACGTTGGGAGGCTTTGGCCGAGCAGATAATGGAATTGGAAGCGTAATATTTTTATTGCCTTAATACGCTGTGCTTCTTTGTGCATATCTTTGAGTTTGATGATTGATAATCACCAATTAAGAGATTTACACAAAGAAGCATTTTTTTTATTCCATTATGAACAGATACCTTACCTTACTACTGCTGTTTATTTCGATAAGGGGCGTAGCCCAAACAGCACCTTATGACAACAACGTTTATAATCCTGCTATAAAAACCGTTGAGTTTTATAATACCAAAAAGGAACCCTCCTTCCCTATCATCAACTTAAATAGCGCCGAGCAGGTACAGTTGGCTTTTGATGACCTGCGTGGCGGTGTGCGCAATTACTATTATTCTATTGAGCATTGTGATGGCGATTGGAACTCATCCAACCTATCACCTACCCAATATTTGCAAAATTTTACCGAAGATAAGATTGTGGATTATACTTATTCATCGGCTACTTTTCAGAAGTACACCCATTATACCATTAAGTTCCCAAATGAGTATATCAAGCCTAAAATATCGGGTAATTATATTTTGAGGGTTTATGAGGATGACGATCCAACCAAAACCATTCTTACCCGCAGGTTTTATGTACTGAACAGCAAAGTTACGGTAAGCGGCGAGGTTGTGGCATCGAGTGACATGGATAACAGGGCCCATAATCAGAAAATCAACTTTCAGATTGATTATGGGACACTTAAAGTACAGAACCCGAATACCGACATCCGTGCCTGGGTAATGCAAAATCAGCGTAACGAAACAGGCTCATTTACTACCCAACCACAATATATTCGCGGCTCGCAATTAATTTACGGCGATTTGAGCACCAATGAGTTTCCAGGCGGGAATGAGTTTAGGCACTTTGATACGAGGAGTTTGAAGTTGAATTCTGACAGGGTTTCACGTATTTATAGGGATACCGCGAATTCGGTTGTATTATTAACTGATGTGAGCCGCAACCTGCCTAATTATACTTTTTTATATGATAACGATGGGCAGTTTTATCCGCTTAACCAGGATGGTACTGATCCTACTATTGACGCTGATTACGCGCACATGTTTTTTAGCTTGACTGCGGGAAAAACCGGGACCGATGGTTCAGCTTATATAGTGGGCAAGTTTAACGACTACAAGCTAGATGAGCACAGCAAGCTTGATTATGATGATAAAGGCAAATTTTACACCCACCTATTCCTAAAACAGGGTGTTTATGACTACCAGTATGTTTGGGTAGACAATGCCACTAAAAAACCTGATTATACTTTTTTAGAAGGCAGCTATTTTGATACAGAGAACAAGTATCAGCTATTAGTTTATTACCATCCACCTGCGGCGCAATGGGAGGAGTTGGTGGGATATGTGGTTTTGAGTTCAGTGCAGAAGTAAGAACCAGGATTAAACGGATTTTATGGATTTATATGATGCGATAAACATCTTGAAAATCCATAAAATCCGTTTAATCCTGGTTCATCACTTATTTACTGCTTATCATTCAAATTAGGCAGATCACAAACACCTTTTAAATAACGTTGTAAATAGTTAAAGTTTACTTCTGATATCAGAATGTAACTCTGCATGTTATATGCCGCGCCGTGTGCTCCCGGTGGGTAGATGCGCAGGTCAACATCTTTACCGGCATTGGTTAGGGCAGTTAATAACTGCATGGTGTTAGCCGGGTGCACGTTATCATCGCTCATGGAGTGGACCAGCAGGAAATGATCTTTTAATCCTGCGGCGTTGGTAATGTCTGAACTGTTTTTGTAGCCTTCCTGGTTGTCATCTAAAGTGCCCATGTAACGCTCGGTATAAATATCATCATACAAACGCCAATCGGTTACAGGTGAATTGGCCATACCTACGGTAAATATACCAGGGTGGTTTAATAATGTATAGGTGGTAATGTAACCGCCATAACTACCGCCCATAATAGCTCTTTTTGTACTATCAATAAATGGCATGGTGCCCATATAATGCGCTGTTTCGGCAAAATCTTCGCTTTCAAATTTACCCAGTTGTTTGTAAACGCCTTTCAGGAAAGCACTGCCGTAGTTGGCACTGCCCCTGTTGTTTACGTTTACTACAACGTAGCCATTTTGAGCCAGCCATTGTGCCCATGCACCATCGTTAAATTTGTTGAATACCTCGTGCGATTCCGGGCCGCCGTAAACATCCATTACCATTGGGTATTTTTTATTTGGATCGAAGTTGAATGGTTTGATCATATAGCCATCCAGTTCAACACCATCACGGGTTTTGAAATGGAAGTTCTCCTGCGGCGAATAAGCATGGGTTGTTATGTAATCGCTTACGGATTTATTGTCTTCCAGTGTTTTAAGCACTTTGCCTTTATCATCGCATAAGTCGACATGGGTTGGTACGTTTACACTGCTGTATTTATCGATGTAATACTTGGTATTAGGCGACATATTAATATCGTGATAACCCGGCTGCATGGATAGCCTTGTTTTCTTGCTGCCATCGTATTTTATAGAGTAGAATTGCTGTTCTATTGGAGAAGTTTCTGCTGATAGGTAATAAATTGTTTTTGAATCAGGGTTGATACCGATAACTTTTAGCATATCCCAGTCACCTTTGGTTACCTGGTTTAGCAATTTACCATCATAGCTGTAGCGGTAAATATGGTAATAGCCTGAACGATCTGACACCCAGAAGAAGTCTTTTGACTTTTCAGGGAAGTACAGCATATCGTTAATGTTGGTGTAGAAATTTGAGATAGCTACCCAGGTAGCGTTTTTCTCTTCTAAAACCACATGGTGCTCACCGGTTTTTACGTTGAAGAAGTACAGCTTCATATCGTTTTGCGCACGGTTTAGGGTCACCATGGCTAAAATATCAGGGTCGCTTGTCCAATAGATACGCGGGATATAGAAATCGCCTGTTTCATCAGGACTCAACCATACTTTCTTGCCAGAGTTTACATCAATCACACCAATTTTTACTGATGGGTTTGGATCGCCAACCAGTGGTATAGAGATGTGGATGTTATTCGGATGCTGACCTTCATAGTTGGTCATCTGAAAATCGGGTACTTTGCTTTCATCAAATTGCCAGAAAGCCATGTACTTGTTATCAGGCGACCAGTTCCAGGCTTGTGATACTTCCAGTTCTTCTTCGTAAACCCAATCGCCATGGCCGTTGAAGATACCGTTTTCGCTGGTTGAATCGCTAGTTAGTTGTTTTTCCTGCCCTGTAGCAAAGTTGTATACGTACATATTGCCACCGCGCTCAATGCCTACCATTGAACCATCCGGAGATAACTCGGCAGAGCGGGCATCTTTAGCGGCAACTTTTAGTTGTTTATTTTGAATATCGTAGATGTAATAATCTGACACACCTGAACGGCGGTAGATCTTGCGGAAATTGGTTTGGAAAACCAGGTGTTTAAAATCATGCGTCCAATCGAATTTTTCGTATTCGAAAGCTTTGTCGGTGCCGGGATATTTCAGATCGGCGTTGTTGAAGATTGCGCTTTCCTTTAAGGTAGCGGGGTTCATTGAGCTAATGCCGTCCTTGCTGGCAAATGAATACTGATCGCCGCCATTGATCCAGTCGACATTTTGAGGGCCTGATTTACCGCGAAGCATTCTGCCCGCCATTAAAGCATTGGTTAGGTTGGTGTATTGGGTTTTGGTTTGCGCGATGGTATTTTGGGGTAATACACAGCCACACAGACAAAGGCACGCCAACATGCCTTGTAAGGATTTATTTTTCATGAATGAGGGTAATTAAAACTTGCTAAAACTAAACGTTTTTGGGGATGATTACAAGTGTAGCGGAAATGTTATGAACGCTTGTTATTGTCATTGCGAGGAACGAAGCAATCGCTTGCCATACAGGGCGGCTTTTCTACTTGCGATTGCTTCGTTCCTCGCAATGACATTAAAAAATATTTGCGTTAGCGATAGTAGTGGATACCGGCCTGGTGGTTAAGGCCTGCGCAGTATGAACGCCTGCCTGCCGGCAGGCAGGGATAGCGCGGCCTGCTTCTACCAGCGGGAACGCCCAAAGCATATTTAAGACTTTTGCGCGCTCCGTTGACTCACCCGACTATGCTGCGCTGGTCGACCTCTCTTCGCCTGCGGCGGAAAGAGGTGGGGAAAAGCTTTTGTCCTCTTTAACGCGCAGCGGAAGAGAGGGCAGGTTGAGCGGCTGAGCGATAACCGGGTGAGTTATCTGCAGGCGTAAATTGACGTACAGATTCTTCGCTATGCTCAGAATGACAAGGAGGGTGTTAAACATTTAAACATGATTTGTCATTCTGAGGAACGAAGAATCTTCTTCGATTGCAAAGCGAACTATGTATGTTGCAGAAGATTCTTCGCTCCGCTCAGAATGACAAAGTGGGCGAGTAATGCATTAGGGGAAATAGCGAATTGGTTGTATATTTACAGCTAAAATCACTGACCCGATGCAAGGAAAAAGACCGAAGGAATCATACACCATAATGAATGAACTGGTATTGCCCAATGATACCAATACGCTGAATAACCTGATGGGCGGGCGTTTGCTGCATTGGATGGATATCGCGTCGGCTATTTCGGCGCAGAAGCATTGTAATAGGATTGTGGTTACGGCTTCCGTGGATAATGTATCGTTTAAAGCACCGATAAAATTGGGTGATGTGATTAGTATTGAAGCCAGGGTTAGCCGGGCATTTACTACTTCGGTTGAGGTGCGGATGGATGTTTGGGCGGAAAATATCCCCAGCGGAACGCGTGTAAAAAGCAATGAGGCTTATTATACTTTTGTGGCGCTGGATAGTGACGGCAATACGGTGAAAGTACCTGAGCTGATACCGGAAACTCCTGAAGAAATTTTGTTGTTTGAAGGCGCGCTTCGCCGCAGGCAATTACGTTTGATACTGGGCGGCAAAATGAGCCCGGATGATGCCACCGAATTGAAGGCCCTATTTTTCGCGGCGCAACAATAACAACCTATGGCCAGCCTGAAGAAACTCCCCTCGCCTATTACCATACTTTTTATAGTGATTATTATAGCGGCGGCGGCTACGTGGCTACTGCCCGCGGGCGAGTATGATACGCTGAGTTATAACAGCGGATCGTTTACGATAAACACTGTTAAGGGTGATAAAACCGTCCCGGTTACGCAGCATACTTTAGATAGCCTTAAGATTTTAATATCGCTTGATAAATTTAAAAGCGGCGATATATTTAAACCGGTAGCCATACCGGGCACTTATCATCAGCTTAAAAGCAATAGACAAGGATTTTTGGAGGTGATACAAGCACCGGTAAAGGGTTTGTATGATAGCAGCGACATTATATTCTTCCTGCTGTTTATCGGCGGGTTTATAGCCATATTTCAGCGGACGGGCGCTATGGAGGAAGGTGTTGCATGGCTGTCGCACAAAATGCGGGGGCAGGAAGCCTGGCTGATTATTATCATTACCTTCTTTTTTGCTTTTTGTGGCGCTGCCGAGGGCATGGCAGAGGAAGGATTGGCTTTCTACCCTATTTTAGTGCCTTTATATTTAGTGGCTGGTTATGACTTGTTGGTGCCTGTAGCGGTAATTTTCGCGGGAACCAATATTGGAAATATGGCATCGTTCAGTAACCCGTTCTCTACAGTGATCGCATCTAACGCGGCGGGAATTAACTGGACTGATGGCATTTATGAGCGTTTGCTATTCTTTGCTATTACTACCGCCATCACCATTTGGTACATTGTGCGTTACGCGCAAAAAACTAAAAAGCATCCAGAAACATCATTGGTGTACCGGTTTGATGGCGCGGTGAAATCAAACTTCCCGGCATTTGATACAGAGGATGGCAAAAAAGTAAAACTGGAACCGAGGAATGCCTTACAAATAATAATATTTCTGGGAACTATCGGCATCATGATCGGCGGATTTATTGAGGGCTGGTCGATGGTTGGGGCTACGGCTTTGTTTATAGTAGCTTCGGTATTGATAGCGGTGATTGCCAGGATGAAGGAAAAGGTGTTTATGGATACCTTTATTGAGGGTGTAAAATCGCTGGTGTCGGTAACGTTAATTGTGGGCGTGGCGCGTGGGGTAACCATTGTTTTGAACGATGGACACATCAGTGGCACATTGTTGTTTTACTCGGCCATGATGGTTGGTAAAATGCACGCGGTATGGTTTATTTTAATGATGATGGTGATGTATATGCTGTTTACGCTGTTCATTTCCTCATCATCGGGCATGGCGGTGTTGACCATGCCAATATTTGGGTCGCTTGCTGTAATTGTGGGTGTTCCAGGAAAAGAAATTGTAAATGCTTACCTGTTCGGTATGGGGATAATGGGTTTGGTAACACCTACCGGTATTATGCTACCATCGCTGAATATTGCCAATGTAAGCGTAAAGGCCTGGCTGAAATTTGTATATCCATTGATGGTTATATTACTGCTTGTTTCAGCAGTATTTTTGGTGGTTGGGGTTTTGTAAGAGGCGATACAATCGCGAGACCTTGTTAAGCACTCGTTGCAAACGAGCGCAATTGTCGGTTGAGCACTGTTTCAAACTAGTACAGATTTAGCACAATTTCAATTAAATTTCATGTAAAAACTGCTATTTTATGATGATTTTTTGGTGTAAAAATGATGTTTTTTAGTCGAATTTAACCATTTTTCAAGCCAAAAAGCCCTGTTCTTTAACATAAAACAGGGCTTTTTTGTGCTTTTCTGATTGTAATATCCGCATTTTCAGTAGTAAAAACGGGCTTTTTCGGGCTTTTTTTGTACCAACTGTACCAGATGTTTCACTTGTACCGTGGTACACTCAGACTGTCTCTTCTTTTAGTATGCTTAGCACATTATTGTTATCAATACCACCAAAAAAGGATACGCCATGAGCGCCGTTTTTCAACGCTACCTGTATACCCTGACGGATCTCATCGTCATTCTTAAAGTTTGGCAAATACAGGCCTGCATATAGCGGGAACTTGCCTGCAAGGAAATGTGTACCTTCTTTCACAGCATCGCCTATCCAGCTTATCTGCTCGTTGTAGAAGCCGTGGTATATCATGGGGCAAATACCATCGAGGTTCCAATTTGTCCAGTCCTGCCTTACGTTGCGGCGGGCAACTTCGGGGGTTGGGAAAACGGCGGCGGTTATTACTTTATTCTTTTTGTGGGCGATGTCGGCCAAACTGTTCACCACCCGGGTTATATTACCATAGCGAAATAAGCGCCACGACAGGCTTGCATCCGGGTATTGCAGCGTACTTACATCAATACCATACTGATCCTTAAAATGTGCCTGACAAACATCGCAATAGCAGAAATCATAGGCAGGTAGCTCCTTGGTTTGGTCGAGGTTGTAATGGCTCCATAGGTTTACCGGAAGTATCACATCGCAATAGCGCACGTAATCCAGATGGACGCCATCTATATAGTCTTTGTTGATAATATCAGTTACCTGTTGCTCCAAATACTGCTGCACTTCGGGGCGGGATGGGCATAACCAGCGGTAGTAATCCACATAAGGCGGATGGTCGACGCAAGACTCGCCGTTACGGTTTTTACTATACCATTCCGGGTGAATTTTAAGCAATTCGGCGCGGTTAAAGGTCCACATCCAGCGGTGCGCTTCCAGTCCATTAGCTTTAGCCGTACGGAAATGGATTTCGCTATCATTTTCAAAAAGTATAGCGCTAATGCCTGCAGCTTTATAGCCCGCATAGCGGGTATTTAACTCGTCCTGGGTATCCTTTAGGTTCGGGTTAATCCAAACCCAGTTTTTTAGCTTGTGCTTTTTAGGGGCAGCTAAACTTACTTCAGCTTTGCCTTTTAATGATAAGCCGGTAGCGGCACCTGCTAATAACCCTGCTTTTATGAATTCCCGTTTATTCATTTTCCTTACTTATTTGATTGATAGCGCCTTGCTGGTTGATAGTCCAGACCTGGTTACTTTCCTTGTCACTTATCAGCCCCATAAACTGGTGTTTGGTAGCCTCCAGAGTTAATAGATTTACTTTATTACTTATTACAATCTTATTACTTATACCAAGTTGTTTTAATAGTAGAGCATACCTATGATGCTTTATGAAATATAGATATTCGCGGTAATATATCAACCATAAGTATCTTTTTTGCAATTCGGAATAAGGCATTGTAAAAGCATTATTACCCGTAGTAGTTTTGCTAAACTGCAAATACCCCCAACGCTCTGGGAAATGCATATCAATTACCCCTTGCGCCGACCATACCCAATTGTGCTCGGGTTTTAGTTCACCTGAAGCGGTTGTTTGCTTTACATATTTGCCATTATGTACGTTTGTGTCCCACTCCACACGCGAAAAATTAATGCGCCATAAATCACCATCAGCTGGTATATTTATATTATTGCCCATAGTAATTGCTTTGAAAGGAATAGCGATCTCAACTGTCCAGCCTTTATCGGTGTCCTTAGGATTATTTAATGTGCCTTGCACCTTTACCGCGGTTCGCAAGCCCTCAGCGTTATAGTTTATCATGGCGTCGCCCCTATCCCGGTATGGGCGATCAAGAAACAGATCAAAAATAGTATTCAGGGCATTTACCTCGAACTCGTAATATTGATGAATAGTATTATTGGGATTGATAAATACCTCAAAATCATTATCATGATAAACAATAGCATCATGCCTGGTTTCATAGGCCCAAACATTAGGTTCCTGTAGTTTTGCTGCAATGTAAAGGCAGCTATCACCCCAAAGCATTTTCACCTGGGTGTGCAGAGTGGGATGTGGTTTTTTGTCGCCCTCAATATCCTGAAATTCATCTGTCCATATGGCCTGGTTCCAGATTGAATCATTAATGTCGCCATCAATTACAGGTGGCGTTTTAGTATAGTGAATAATATAATTGCGGGGGGTAGTAAATAGGTTTTCAAGCCCATGAAATGGTGACTGTGCATTAGCACCAAATACCAGAAATGAAAGAAATATGGTTACGAGTATTTTCCGATGGATGTTTGACCTCATGCTGTCGTTTAATGATCAGCTTCCTAATGCTACAATGCGGTCAAACTCTTTGCGTTTTAAGCCCATTACGGATAATCTGCCCTGGCGCACCAATCCCACATCTTTTAATTGCTCGTCGGCTTTTATGGTTTCGAGTGTTACAGGATTTTTGATGGTTTCGAATGGAACAAGATCAACCACCACCCAGTTTTTATCATCAGTTGTTGGGTCCTGGTAAGCCTCTTTTACAACCTTGGCTATGCCTACCACCTCTTTACCTTCGTTACTGTGGTAATATAATACCAAGTCCCCTTCCTTCATCTCACGCAAATTATTACGGGCCTGATAATTGCGAACGCCATCCCAAAAGGTGCGGCCGTCCTCATTAAATTTTTCCCAGCTATATTTATGCGGTTCACTTTTTACAAGCCAATAATTCATCTGCGGTATAATATTTATACCGTAAAGATGTTAAAAAGTACTGTAATTGTAAAGTTGAATTAAGAGTAGAAGACAGCAATAAGATGAACCTATACTTATTATGACCTTTTAATGTATTTTTTATACAAATGCTCAACGTAGCCTACGCTCACATAATCTAAAAATTTCCAGCTTTCCTGAAAATACGTACGTTGAATGTATTTAAGAACACTGAATAGTATTACCAAAAAGATAAGCAATAGCCCCAGCGAGAATAAAATTATGCAAAAAATGATAAAAACATTCATCAGTAAAAACTTAATGGTTAATTAATGCTTTTTACGATAATTCAACCAATAAGTTACCTTATAGACAGAAATTCTATCTTTTTGTCTATAAAATATATCCAAAGGAGAATTAAGTGCCTAGAAACGTTTTAATGCAGGATTTTAAACATTAGCTCTTTAAGCAACGCACCATCTTCGGCGTTGGAATCAACACCTTTGCTTTTCAAATCATATTCGCGCAGGTAACTTATAATGTTCATGGTTTTCCCATAATCATAACTGCGGGCAGCCTGCTCATAGTCTTTTACAAAATAAGGGTTTACGCCAATTTCGCGGGCAAGGTTTGATTTGTCCTTCACATAATGGCATGCCAATACTTTACTAAAAAAATTATTCAGGTTACCTAACACCAAAACTATTGGGTTTGCTTTGGGGTTAGCCTCAAAATAATTAATGATTTGATTTACTTTGAAGGCATTTTTTTGACATAGAGCCGTTTGTAGCTCAAATACATTGTACTCCTTACTAATACCTATATTATTTTGGATGTGCTCTAAGGTAATTTCTTGTCCGGCTGATATATTCAGCATCAGTTTTTCAAGCTCGTTGGCTATTTTGGAAAGATCGTTGCCCAAATATTCGGCCAGCATCGCCGAAGCCTGCTGGTTGATGCGATAACCCTTTCCTGTAATAAAACTTTCTATCCAACCGGGTACTTTGTTATCATATAATGTAGCTGATTCAAATATCAACCCATTCTTTTCAATTGCTTTATAAGTCTTTTTGCGTTTATCAAATTTGCCATATTTATAGCAAAAAACAAGAATGGTACTTGGCAGTGGGTTTTCAAGGTAAGCTAATAATGGGTTGATGCTCTTTTTATCCTCATCATCCTTCCCCCACTTCATATCCTGTGCCTCTTTTACCAACACAACCTGGTAATCAGCCATCATAGGGTAACGTTTTGAGGCATTAAGCACCGACATCAGGTCGGTATCCTTACCATAAAAGACTGTTTGATTAAAACCTTTCTCAGCATCAGATAATAATTGATGCTCTACATAATTACTAACCTGGTCAATATAAAAAGGTTCTTCGCCATGCAACAAGTACAGGGGTTTAAATTTGCGATTTTTAAGATCTTTTAATATATCGGCAGCAGTCATTTCAATTCAAAAATCAAAAGTAAAAATTCATAATCCAAAAGCATCATTCCTATCAACAATATATTATCGCAATATAAATCCGCTTTGAATTTTTACTTTTGATTTTTGAATCATAACATGGAACAACTGCAGCCGCTTAATTTACCGCCTTATCCTTTTAAAATAAGCGATAGCAACGGGCAGTTAACTTTGTTTGATGAGATAAGAAAAAAACACCTGGTTATAACACCGGAAGAGTGGGTACGGCAGCATTTTGTGCAATATCTAATCAATCAAAAAAAATATCCAAAAACGCTCATCAAACTTGAGGGCGGTGTAAAGCTTAACGGCATGGCCCGCCGAACTGATATTGTTGTATTTAACCCTGCCGGGGAAAAGATTTTGATGGTAGAGTGTAAAGCGCCATCTGTCGCCATAAATCAAAAAGTATTTGATCAGGTTGCCCGTTATAATATTACGCATAAGATAGGTCTACTCGCGGTTACAAACGGCCTACAACACTACTATTGCACGGTTGATTTCAACAATCAGAACTACAAATTCATTGAAGATCTGCCCGAATATAATATTTCAGCGAATAGTTAAATTTGAACAGTCAGCGTTTGTATCTTCTCCAGCAATTCTTCCGGTTTAAATGGCTTGGATACATAATCATTCATACCTGAATTAAACACGCGTTCCCTGATGTCAAATAACGCCGAAGCAGTTAGGGCGATGATAGGTATATTTGCTTTTTTGGGATCAGGTAGTTTTCGTATCTCAATAGCCGCGTCAAATCCGTTCATAATAGGCATTTGCAGATCCATTAAAATAATATCGAAGTTACCGTATTGAACGAGTTGAACCGCACGCTCCCCATTTTCAGCAATTGTTGGAGTGATATTCCATTTGGATAACAGTTTCTTCATCAGCATCACGTTAACCACGTTATCTTCTGCAATAAGCATCCTGATATGACTTAAGGTATCATTTGCCGGGAGCGGTAACTTATTATCAACCCGCGGAACGTGCTGTTCTGTCGATACCGGGAATTCCATACTAAATGAAAACTCAGACCCCTGCCCTAGAACGCTGTTAACATTCATCTTCAAGCCTTGTAACTCCAACAGGCGTTTGATGATCGCTAAACCTAAGCCGGTGCCACCATACTGGCGGGTAGTGGTTATTGATTCCTGCGCAAAAGGTTCAAATATGGTATCTATATTATGCTGATCAATACCTATACCGGTATCCTTAACCGCGAAGTTTACGGTGATGGTATTGTGCCTGTCTTCAATTACAGTACATCTTACGCCAATATTTCCTTCTTTTGTGAATTTTATGGCGTTGCTGATGAGGTTAAAAATGATTTGTGTGATACGGGTGGGATCACCAAATAAAACTTTCGTATCCAAACTGTTATCAATATCAAGTTTAAACAGTAAACCTTTTTCTTCCGCTTTAATTTTTTGACCGCCGCAAATGCCCTGCATCAACTCAGTTAAATTAAAGCCTATATTTTCAAAAACAACCCTTCCTGATTCAATTTTATTAAAATCGAGCACATCGTTTACAATAGCCAGCAGATTTGCCCCCGAGAATTTTAATATCTCCAGATTCTCCCTTTGATCATGACGCGGGTTGCTCATCAATAATAGGTTACTCATACCTATAACCGCATTTAACGGGGTACGAATCTCATGTGACATAGTGGAAAGAAACTCCGATTTCGCCTGTGATGATTTTTCGGCCTTATCAATCGCAGAACCTAATTTTTCATTTAACACTGCCTGATCTTCAGATGTTTTTTTCAGTTCCTGTATGTTACGGAAAAATGCGGTGTAAAAATGACTGTGTATGTATATAAGTAATATAAAGTTGGCAAATACCGCTATAATTATGGTCGATTGATCTATTTGCTCTGGCTTAAATTGAATAAAATATGCATTATTATATTGTACAACCAGGAAAATTAATACGGGTATCAGGTTCAGTATGGAATAAAAGATACCATAAGTTTGGCCCAGCATGTAAAAACTGAATATAACAACCAATATAACCATTTGAATGGTTACAATATTTACATTTTGGAACGTATAAAATACATCAAGTAAATTTACAAAACTAGCCAAGATAAGTAAGCCATGCGATATAAAGCGCCAATTGCCATTATAAGTTAAAAACTTAAAAGAGATTGCTGTATAAACCAGCATAGCAATAGCAGTGTAGGTAATTAGTGGCTGGTGCTGGTAATAAATATTGCTTAGTAACGAAGCAATAGCAATAAATACAATGCCTAAACCATAATATAATAAGCGAATACGTGCCTGATCAAGAAATGATTGATCATCTGACAATATTTTATCAAGCGATAGGTTAAAAAGGCCGGCACTTTTGCTCATGCAATATTGGGTATCTATAAATTAAAACGCAGGTTGTTAAACATATAATACCTAGGGCATATAGCCAATAGATTTGTTATAAACTTAACAACCTGATAGAATATCCTTTGCAATTAGCAAGCCAAAGCAGTCAGGTTCTCTTCAATTATCTTCAGTTTCGCTTCTGCGTCGGCCTTTTTCTTTAACTCGTTATCAATAATATCAGGTTTGGCATTGCTCATAAAACGCTCATTACTAAGCTTGGCGTTAACCGAACGTAAAAATCCGTCGAGATATTCCTTTTCTTTTTTCAATCTTTCGCACTCAACAGCCGGGTCAATAGTTTCTTCCATTGGGATGAAAAACTCATCAGTACCCACCATAAAGCTAATAGCGCCGGTAATTTTATCCTCAACAGTAGTAAGCTCAGTTACATTACCCAACTTTGAGATAATAGAACCATAAGTACTATAATTAATGTTACCGCTTGGTTTTGCGGCAAGCTGCAATGTTTCCTTAGGTGATATTTGCTTACTGTTACGTACATTTCTTATTTGGGTAACAACTTGCTTAATACTCTCAGTAGCAGCAAGTAGTTGAGTATTTATTTCCCCATTTTTAGGTAATTGAGCAACAATACAACAATCCATCTCACTACGTTCACCAAATAATTCATCGTGCCATAACTCCTCGGTTATAAAAGGCATAAACGGATGAAGTATTCTGAGTATATTCTCAAAAAATGAAACGGTTACGGTATAAGTTTCTTTATCTATAGGCTGCTGATAAACAGGCTTAATCATCTCCAGGTACCAGGCGCAATAGTCGTCCCATACCAGTTTATAGGTAGCCATTAGTGCTTCCGATAAACGGTATTGTTTAAAGTTGTCTTCAATCTCGATCAAAGCCTGGTTAAAGCGACTATCAAACCACTCAATAGCTATTTTATTAGGATTAGATAGGTTTTCATCAATCTCCCAGCCTTTTATCAATTTAAAAGCATTCCAAATTTTGTTAGCGAAGTTCCTTCCTTGTTCACAATAGCTTTCATCAAACATCAAATCATTCCCGGCAGGAGAACATAGCAACATACCTACCCTAACACCATCAGCACCAAATTTTTCAATCAGTTCGATCGGATCAGGAGAATTACCTAATGATTTAGACATTTTGCGGCCCAGTTTATCACGAACAATACCTGTTAGATAAACATTCTCAAATGGTAATTTCCCACGGAACTCATGCCCCGCCATAATCATCCTCGCTACCCAGAAAAACAAGATTTCAGGCGCAGTAACCAAATCATTTGTTGGGTAGTAATAATTGATGTCTGCATTCTCAGGATCTTTAAATCCGTCGAAAACAGATATAGGCCACAACCACGATGAGAACCAGGTATCTAAAACATCTTCATCTTGTATTAAATCAGCAGCGGTTAAACTAGCGTTATCAGGTGATATTTTTTTAGCTTCTTCTAATGCCTCCTCATTTGTTTTGGCTATAACGTATTGCCCGTTTGGCAAATACCAGGCAGGTATCTGCTGCCCCCACCACAATTGGCGACTAATACACCAATCCTTCACATTCTCCATCCAATGGCGGTAGGTATTGGTGAATTTTTCGGGTATCAATTTAATATCACCATTCAACACATAATCCAATGCAGGCTTAGCCAACTGATCCATCTTGCAAAACCACTGCATAGATAGTTTAGGCTCAATAACCGCATCGGTACGTTCAGAAAATCCTATTTGTGATTTATAATCTTCAACTTTTTCTAATGAACCGACTTCTTCCAATAGTGGTGCAATTTTCTTCCTTGCCGCAAAACGATCTACCCCAACTAAAATCTGTGCCTTTTCATTTAGCGTACCGTCATCATTCAAAATATCAATAACCGGCAAGTTATGTTTTATGCCGAGTTCGTAATCATTTAAATCATGGGCAGGAGTAACTTTTAAGCAACCAGTACCAAAATCCATGGTTACGTACTCATCCAGAATAATTGGTATCTCCCTATTAATTAATGGGATGATTGCTTTTTTACCATGCAGATGAAAATAACGCTCATCATTAGGATTAATACAAATAGCAGCATCAGCCATTATAGTTTCCGGGCGTGTTGTAGCTACAGTAAGATAACTTTTCGTTCCTCGCTCCTCGCTCCCCGCCACCTCATACTTAATATAATAAAGCTTCTGATTTACTTCTTTGCGAATAACTTCCTCATCAGATACCGCGGTTTTCCCTTGCGGATCCCAGTTCACCATCCGCACCCCCCGATAGATAGATCCTTTTTTATACAGATGAATAAACGTTTCAATTACTGCATCGGATAATTCCTCATCCATGGTAAAACGTGTACGGTCCCAATCGCAGGATGCACCCAATTTTTTAAGCTGATCTAATATAATGCCACCGTATTTTTCCTTCCACTCCCAGGCATAGCTTAAAAACGCTTCGCGACTAAGGTCTTTTTTGGCGATGCCGCGCTCTTTAAGCATGGCAACAACTTTAGCTTCGGTGGCAATACTGGCGTGGTCGGTGCCGGGTACCCAGCAGGCATTTTTGCCCTGCATGCGGGCACGACGGATCAAAACATCCTGTATAGTATTGTTCAACATATGGCCCATGTGCAAAACGCCGGTAACATTTGGCGGCGGCATCACTATGGTATAAGGCTCACGCTCATCAGGCACCGACCTAAAAAACTTGTGCTGTAACCAATAGCTGTACCATTTATCTTCTGCTTCTTTAGGCTGATATGTTTTAGAAATACTCATAGTTTGCAAAAATAATCAATTAGTTTATAGTTCATGGTTAGTGGCCAATAGTAATTGCATTTTATGCAAAAAGTTAGCCGGATATACTAAATCACTAAATAATTCATCTCACCAAAAGATTCTTACCATATTTTATTACCTTTAAGCTTTAATTTTGATCTCATTATGGAATTTAAGTACTCGAATTTGGTACTTGCTGGAGTTTTATGCATTTCGGTAAGTGCTTTTGCAGTAGATGGTGGCAAAAAATCTAAAGCCCATCATCCTGCCCCTCCCGCACATCCCAAAAAATTTATTGATTCGGCTAATATGGACTTGTCCATTAAACCGGGTGATGATTTTTATGATTATGCCGATGGTAACTGGATAAAGAACAATCCAATACCAGCCAAAGAAACCCGTTGGGGCAGCTTTAACACCCTGATACAGGATAACACAACAAAATTATTAGGCTTACTGAAAGAAGTTAGCGCCACATCTGCGCAGCAGCCAAAAGGTAGTTTAAAACAACGTGTAGGCGATTTATATGCCAGCGGAATGGATAGCGTAACTATTGAAAAAGCAGGCTATACCCCTATCCAACCGGATTTGAAACGTATTGACAGAATCTCATCCACCCAAGGCGTTATTAATGAAATGGTTTTCCAGCGCGTACATGCATTGGGCAGTCCATTATTCAGGTTTGGTGTTGGTGGCGATGATAAACACCCTAACGTAAACATTGTAGGATTGGATCAAGGCGGCACCAGCTTGCCTGATCGCGATTACTATTTAAAAAACGATCCTCGTACTTTGAAAATTCAGGAAGCTTATAAAAACTACCTGATAAGCCTATTCACACTGACCGGGACCAGTGCTGATGAAGCTGCAAAAAATGCCGCTATTGTTTTTGATATTGAAAAAGCTTTGGCTAAAGCACAATTAAGCCGTGTCGCGCTGCGCGATCCAAACGTTACTTATAACAAATTTTCAGTTGTTGCATTCAGCAAAACTACTCCGCATTTAAACTGGGTACAATTGTTACCCGATATGAAAGCCCCAGGCCAGGATACCATATTGGTAGGCGAACCTGCGTTTTTCAAAGCCGCGGATAGCTTAGTAGCTGCCACACCTGTAAACGATTGGAAAGTTTACCTAAAATGGAACATTCTTAAAGGTTCAGCAGGATCATTAAGCTCACCGTTTGTTGCTGCCAGCTTTAAATTTAGCCAGGCATTAAGCGGGCAAAAAGTACAGGCACCACGCACCGAGCGTATGTCTGGTATGGTTGATGGAAGCCTTGGCGAACTGTTGGGCCAACTTTATGTAGAGAAATACTTTACACCAGCTGCTAAGCAATACATGGTTAACCTGGTTAACAACTTAAAAAGCACATTGGGTGATCGCATACAACGCCTTGATTGGATGAGCGATGAAACCAAAGCTCATGCACTTAAAAAGCTAGCTGCATTCACTGTAAAAATTGGCTATCCTGATAAATGGCAAACTTATGATGCCGTTATCATAAACCGTGGTGATTATGTTGGCAACTTAAGAAGTATTGGCGAATGGCGCTATAATTACATGGTAAGCCAATTAGGTAAGCCTGTTGATAAAACCCGTTGGGGAATGACGCCACCAACTGTTAATGCTTATTACAACCCGTCAAATAACGAAATCGTTTTCCCGGCAGGTATATTACAGTTCCCTTTCTTTGATTTCGATGCTGATGACGCTGTAAATTATGGCGGTATTGGCGCTGTAATAGGCCACGAAATGACACATGGTTTTGATGATGAAGGTCGCCAGTATGACGGAGATGGTACATTACGCGATTGGTGGACAAAAACTGATGCCGACAGGTTTAAAGTACGCACCGACCAAGTTGTTGCACAATATAATGCCTTTACTGTGTTAGATACCATCCATGTAAATGGTAAATTAACTTTAGGCGAAAACCTTGCAGATTTAGGCGGTGTAAACATTGCTTACGAAGCATTTAAAAAGACTAAGGAAGGCCAATCAACAGACACTAAAATTGATGGCTTTACTCCTGATCAGCGTTTCTTTTTGTCATGGGCCCAGGTATGGAGAGGCTCACAAAGACCGGAAGCTGCTGCTCAGCGCATATTAACTGATCCGCACTCACCTGAGAAATACCGTTGTAATGCACCTATCAGCAATGTAGACGCATGGTATGCCGCATTTGATGTGCAACCGGGCGACAAAAACTACAAAGCTCCTGCCGACAGGATAAAAGTTTGGTAAGCCATTGGTTTTACAGCATTAATTAAACTAACAAAGCCCGGTAACAATCGGGCTTTGTTAGTTGTTTTTATATTGATAACCTGTGATCTTTATAATTTTGATTACAAACTACTGACCCGTATTGCTTACACCGTCTAAAAGCAAACATATATCTTTGCCCCTAATATGATTATCCACCAATTTTATGATAAAGGCTTGGCGCATGCTTCCTATGCGATCATCAGGACTGGGAAAATGATTGTTATTGATCCTTCCCGTGACCCTCAACCTTACTATGACTTTGCCATGCTGCACGAAGCTGATATTACAGGTGTAATAGAAACCCATCCTCATGCTGATTTTGTAAGCTCCCATTTGGAAATACACCAAACTACAGGCGCTACAATTTATGTAAGCAAACTTACCGGCGCAGCATACCCGCATGAAGGTTTTGATGATGGAGATGTTATTGAACTGGATGACATTAAGCTAAAAGCTATCAATACCCCTGGCCATTCCCCAGATTCTATTTGTATCCTATTACAGAATGAGCATGGACACGATGCTGCGATTTTTACAGGTGATACTTTATTTGTTGGCGATGTTGGCCGCCCCGATCTACGCGAGGATGCAGGCAATATCACCGCTAAAAAAGAAGAATTGGCTAAACAGATGTATCACTCTACAAGAGACAAACTGATGCACCTGCCAAAGAATGTAGCTGTATATCCCGCACACGGCCCCGGCTCGTTATGTGGTAAGAATATGAGTGCCGATTTGCAAAGTACCATTGGTCGCGAATTACGCGAAAACTATGCGCTGCAATTGATGAGTGAGTTGCAGTTTGTTAAAACACTAACCACTGATCAGCCCTTTGTACCTAAGTATTTCGGGTACGATGTGGAGTTGAATAAAAGCGGCGCACCTCTACTACAAAATAGTATTAGCGTAATAAATAAATCGGCATCAATATCGGACAAAAACACACTCATTATTGATACCCGCCCAAAAGCTGATTTCAGAAAAGGACACATCAAAGGTGCTATCAATTTACAAAACGGCGAAAAGTTTGAAACCTGGTTAGGTTCAATCATCGGCCCTGATGAAAAATTCTACCTGATTGCTAACACCGATAGTGATTTGGACATCATGATAAAAAAAACCGCCAAAATTGGTTACGAAAGCAATATAAAAGCCGCTTTATTAACACCGGATAATATAACTGAAAGATCAGCCGATCTTGACCTTGCGGATTTTCAAACAAACCCAGAAAACTATACGATTGTGGACGTACGCAATTGGGGCGAGGTTAATGATGGCACGCTGTTTATCAATCCGGTTATTATTCCCCTACCTGAGCTACGTGAACGCATCAACGAAATCCCAACTAACAAACCCATCGTAGTACATTGTGCTGCTGGTTATCGCTCGGCTGCGGCTTCGAGTATTATTGCCGCGCAGATAAAATCTGTACCTGTTTATGACTTAGGTGAAGCAATTTTGGATATAGCTAAAATCAACGCTTAACATGCTCGAAATTGTAAAAACTGCCGATGGTTCAAACACTATTTTCAATAGTGAAGTAGGCGAAAACTATCATTCTCGCCACGGCGCTTTGCAGGAGAGCAAACACGTATTTGTAAAATCGGGCTTACAGTATTTTTTAGAAAATAAAGGTAAAGTCTCCCCTACCGGGGGAGATTTAGAGGGGGCTAATGTCTCTATCTTAGAAGTTGGCTTCGGCACCGGCTTAAACTTTTTACTAAGCGCCGATTACTGTTCCACTGAAAATATACAACTCGATTATACCGGCATTGAGGCTTATCCGTTAACAGATGACATGATAAACCAGACAGGTTATGATGAATATGTTACTACAGATATATGGCAGGAATTCATCAAACATTATCCCTCTGCGCTTCAAAACACAATCGAACTAAATAAAAATTGCCACCTTCAAATTGCAAACGTCAAACTGATGAATTTTCAATCAAATCAAAAATTCGACGTAATTTACTTTGATGCCTTCGCTGCCATCCATCAACCCGAAATGTGGGATGAGGCCGCTATTACCCATACTCTCCAGTTTTTAAAACCGGGCGGCGTATTTGTCACCTACGCCATTACCGGAAACCTGAAACGAATTGTTAAAAGTCTTGGTCTGAAGGTTGAAAAAGCACCCGGCGCGCCGGGAAAACGGGAAATGTTGAGAGCGCAGAACCAGGATTAAACAGATTTATCTGATTTTCAGGATTTATTTAATTGATGGGATGTATAATGTATTTTTGCTATGCAGATAACATCCTGTTAATTCTATAAATTCGTTAAATCCTGGTTCAGACAATACTATGCCACTAACTCCCCCCATCACATCCACCACTCCTTCAGGCGCTTTTGAAAGATTACTTACCATTATGGATGATCTGCGCTTAAATTGCCCATGGGATAAAAAACAGACATTGGAAAGCCTTCGTCATTTAACTATTGAGGAAGTTTATGAGCTATCAGATGCTATTTTAAGCGGTGATATGCCAGAGATCAGAAAAGAACTGGGCGATGTTATGCTTCATTTGGTTTTTTATGCGAGAATCGGTTCAGAAACCAATGATTTCAATATAACAGATGTACTGAATGGCATCTGCGATAAACTGGTGAACCGCCACCCACATATTTATGCCGATGTGGATGTTCAGAACGAAGAAGATGTAAAGCGCAACTGGGAGCAAATCAAATTAAAAGAAGGTAATAAATCCGTATTGGGTGGCGTACCTGCATCGTTACCAGCATTGGTAAAAGCATCCCGCATACAAGAAAAAGCACGTGGTATTGGTTTTGATTGGGAAGAGAAAAGCCAGGTTTGGGCAAAGGTTGAAGAAGAGCTGCAAGAATTTAAAGATGAATTTAACGTAGAGGATGAAAGCACTATAGATCATGATCGTGCGGAAAGTGAATTTGGAGATTTGCTTTTTTCGTTAATAAACTATGCCCGTTTCATTAACATTAATCCTGAAGATGCGCTTGAAAAAACCAACCGCAAGTTCATCAAACGTTTTCAGTACTTAGAAACTAAAGCCAAAGAAAACGGCCAGCAACTCCAAAACATGAGCCTTGCTGAAATGGACGTATATTGGAACGAAGCTAAAAAGCTTTAATTATTTAAACCGGATAGCTTTTACAGGCGATATTTTGCTCACCAGCATTGATGGTATCACCAAAACCACCAGGCAAACTATCAATATGCCCAGGTTAAGTTCAATAGCATCCAACCAATTAAACTGAATAGGCACAAAAGGCATATAGTACGATGCAGGGTCGAGTTTAAAAGTGTGGGTAAGGTTTTGAAATATCCCAATTCCAAAACCAAACAAATTCCCTAATATCATACCTACCCCCACAAGATACAGAGCATTTATCAAGAATATCTGCTGAATACTCCAATTAGTTGCACCCATCGCCTTCAACATACCGATCATGGAGGTACGCTCCAATATCATAATTAACAAAGCCGATATCATATTAATTACAGCTACAATCAGCATCAGCGCCAGCATTACTACCGTGTTAGTATCCAGCAAGCTAAGCCATTCAAATATGGTCGGATAGGTTTGTTCAACAGTGTAAGCCTTAAGCTTGGTTGGTAAAACATCGTTTATGCTATTTTCGGAGTAATCGAGCAGATCAAAATCCTTTACTCTTATTTCATAACCACCGATTTGAGTTGGCAGCCAATCATTAAGGCGCTGGATTAATGACAATGAACCAACCACATAAGTTTTATCTACCTCATCAACCCCTGAACTAAATATCCCCACAATTTTAAACGGACGCTTGCGTAAAGGCTGCTGTATAAAATACATCAGCATATTATCGCCAACTTTTAATTTAAGACGATCAGCGGTTTGTTGAGAAATCATGATCTCCTTTTGCGCCGCGATGGAATCAGAAAAATCCATCACCCTACCAGAAAGCAATATTTTCTTAAAAAAGCTCCAATCATACGTTTTATCAACGCCTTTTAAAACAACACCCTCAATTTCATTATTAGCTTTTATAATACCTGGCTTGGTGGCAAAGGGCATTACTTTGGTGATTGTTTTTTTAGCAAGGGCTTCCTTTACAAATTTAGGATCTGCTAAAAATGGGGAATTTTCGTAGGAGTTGTTGAGATCGTATTTTACTACCTGCATATCGCCTGCAAAACCACGCATCTTTTCGCGAATTTCTTGTTTAAAGCCGCGCACAACAGCTAACGATAGGATCATGATACCCAAACCGAGCATAATGCCTACAATAGCTATCCGCACGATGAGTTTTGAAAACGTGCGTGTTGACTTAAATGTTATTCGGCCAGCTATGAAAGATGCGAAACTCAATGCAGGGATGTTTTTGTACCTTCGCAAATATGCGCTTTTGCAGTTAAAAATGCAGTATGATTATGATAAAGATAAACACTTTTAGATTAATAACTCTTATTGCCTGCTTTGGCAGTGCTCTATCCTTTGGACAAAGTAGTTTACACCATCAATTTGCAAAAAAAATCATCCCAGGTGCAGATCAAACCAATCTATACCTTAATTATCTGAAGGACAAAAACATCGGGATGGTGGTTAACCAAACCTCGATAATAGGCGATAAACTTACACCCAGTGTTGACAGTTTATTGAAATTAGGCATCAGTATAAAAAAGATATTCGGGCCCGAACATGGTTTTAGAGGTAATGCCAGTAATGGCGCAACGGTTAATGATAGTACCGACCCAAAGACAGGTTTACCCGTCATCTCATTATATGGCAAACATTATAAACCCACACCTGCTGATTTAAATGGCATTAACCTGATGATATTTGACATACAAGACGTAGGTGCACGTTTTTACACCTACCTGTCAACATTACAATACGTAATGGAAGCCTGTGCAGAAAATCATATAGAACTGCTAATTTTAGACAGACCAAACCCCAATGGTTTTTATGTAGATGGACCGGTACTGGACACTACTTACAGATCATTTGTAGGAATGGATGCCGTACCAATTGTTTACGGCATGACGATAGCCGAATACGCCCAAATGATTAACGGTGAAGGTTGGCTTAAAAACCACGTACAATGCAAGCTAAAAATAATTAAGGTTTCTAATTATAACCATAATTCGGCTTATACATTGCCGGTTAATTCCTCACCAAATTTAAATACAGCACAATCGGTTTTACTATACCCAAGTCTGTGTTTGTTTGAAGGCACTACTTTAAGTTTAGGCAGAGGCACTTATACACCTTTTGAAGTAGTTGGGCATCCTTTACTAAAAGGAAAATATGCTTATAACTTCACCCCGGTAAGCATCCCGGGAATGAGCGAAGATCCACCGCAAAAAAACCAGGTTTGTTATGGCATCGATCTAAAAACGTATGATACAGGCATCATCCGCAGCAGCGGCAAACTAAATTTAACATGGCTGTTGGAATTATATAATGCCTTCCCGGATAAAACACTTTTTTTTAACGCGTACTTTGTAAAACTTGCCGGGACGGATCAGCTACGTAAGCAAATTGAGGCGGGAAAAACCGAACGTGAGATCCGCGAAAGCTGGGAACCGGCATTAAGCAGGTTTAAAATTATGCGTCGCAAATATTTATTATACAATTAAGCGTTTTTTTGCTAAATTGTTGCCTATAACTGAACCTGTGCTTCAATCAACTAAAAACACAATATTACACAACTAAAAAAGAAAGATATATAGCATGAGAATTGTATTTATGGGCACGCCCCAGTTTGCTGTAACATCGCTTGATGAATTATTAACGGCAGGTTGTGATATTGTTGGCGTTGTTACCGCGCCTGATAAACCGGCTGGTCGCGGGCAAAAACTCACCCAATCTGCAGTCAAGGAATATGCTGTTGCCAAGGGAATAAAGGTTCTACAACCTGAAAAGTTAAGAGACCAATCTTTTTTAGATGAATTAAAAGCCCTTGGAGCCGACTTATTCGTAGTAGTGGCTTTCCGAATGTTACCTGGCATAGTTTGGACAATGCCTATCCGTGGCACCATAAATTTACATGCTTCGTTATTACCTCAATATCGAGGCGCAGCTCCTATTAACTGGGTTTTGATTAACGGTGAAAAAGAAACCGGAGCCACCACCTTTTTCCTGAAACAAGATATTGATACCGGTAATTTATTATTTACCGAAAAAATAACCCTAACCGGTACCGAAACTGCAGGCGAACTACATGACCGTTTGATGAATAAAGGCGCAGGTTTATTAGTTAAAACCGTAAAAGCCGTTGAAAGCGGCCGTTACAGCGAATTGCCTCAGCATGAACTTGTTGATGGTATGGAATTAAAGCATGCCCCTAAAATATTTAAAGAAGATTGCCTTATCGACTGGAATAATACTACTGAAACAGTTTTCAATCTGATTCGTGGCTTAAGCCCCATCCCTACTGCCTTTACAAAACTGAATGATAAAGCATTCAAAATATATTATGGCCAGCAGGAGATTACTAAAACTACTGAACAACCCGGCACTTTTTTAACCGATAATAAAACTTATCTGAAATTTGCCTGCACCGACGGTTACATAAGTGTTACAGATGTTCAACTAGAGGGTAAAAAACGGATGAGTATTGAAGAGTTTTTACGGGGAGTGAAATTATAATCTCCCTCAATATTTCAACCAGACTTACGAAGTTTTAAAAACTTCGTAAGTCTTATAATTCATTGCCGAAGATTTCTCTCTACATTCGAAATGACAACACGTTAAAAACTCCATCAAACCAAAGTCAAAAAATCCTCAGGCATAACATTTTCTGTTTTATGTCGTTATTTTTACGCACTAATTAATTTACAGGCATGGTATTTTACACCGACAGGATAGAGCAATTAAAAGCAGGGATAGAGCCACTTCGCAAACAACTTATAGAGCACCCACTATATAAACATATTAATTCTCTGCAAGACCTGAGTGTTTTTATGGAGTATCATGTTTTCGCGGTATGGGATTTTATGTCGTTGTTAAAATCGCTGCAACAGAAACTTACCTGTACTACCCTGCCTTGGATGCCGGTTGGTAACGCCAATACCCGCTACCTGATAAATGAAATTGTAACCGGCGAAGAAAGTGATATTGATGAGCACGGTAACCGCACCAGTCACTTCGAGCTTTATTTAAAAGCGATGGAGCAGGCAGGCAGCCCAGCAAATGCCATTAACGATCTGTTCGACGAATTAAATTACGGCAAACTAATAGACGAAGCATTGATTATTGCCAATATCCCAAAACCTGCACGCAATTTTGTACAACACACCTTTGATGTAATAGATGCCGGCAAAGACCATGTAACCGCCGCCGTATTTACCTTTGGCCGTGAGGATCTGATACCCGGCATGTTTATTAGCATAGTAAAAGAGCTTAATCAGCAATTACCTGGCAAAGTGGAAACACTACTATATTATTTGGAAAGACATATCGAGGTTGATGGCGATCATCACTCACACCTGGCTTACCAAATGACTGCCGAACTTTGCGGCGATGATGACCAAAAATGGCAGGAAGCATTTATTGCCGTTGTTGAAGCCCTTACCTCGCGAATAGCACTTTGGGATGGTATTTTGGCAGCTATAAAAACATCAGTGGTTGTGGAGATAAACTAATAAAATCATTAGCAATAACATGCTATTTAGACCTACGAAGTTTTAAAAACTTCGTAGGTCTGACCGTGATTACGAGCCTTTCAATTTCGATTTGCTTACTTGCGATTGCTTCGTTCCTCGCAATGACAAGTAGGTTATAAGAAGTTATCTAGAGCTTATTCAACTCATCCATCAGCATTTTACTGAGCCTGTTAAAATAGCGTTTAACGCCATAGCCCATCACGCACTGTATACCACGGGTAGCGTTAGTCAGGAAAACTTCATCAGCTTCGTATAATATATCCGGATTTATTTGCGCTTCGGTTATACCTATATTGTTTTCTTTGGCAATATTGATGATCACCTGGCGCATTATACCCTCTACACAACCCTCGCTAAGTGCAGGTGTATATAAATGGTTATTATACCACACAAAAACGTTTGAACTACCGGCCTCACACAAAAACCCATTCTGATTTAACAAGAAAACTTCATCAAGCTTATTTTGCTCCTTGAAAATCCCTGCCATTACATAAATAAGCGAATTGCAGGTTTTTATATTTGATAGATAATTAGTAGCCTTCGGCAGATCAGTAAAAATATCCATGATCAAACCCTTGCTATTCAAAAAATAGCGTGGCTCATCTACCGATTGCATTTCTATGCAATAGCCCATTTTGTTTAACGATGGTGTATATAAGCCCTCAGCATCGCGATAAACCGTTAAGCGAATACGGCCGTGCTTTATTTTATTCCGGAGGGCAAGTTCTTCAACCTTCTCTTTCAAAAACCAGGCATCCATTTGCGAGTAGCCATCAATTTTCAATGCTTTCATACCACGTTGTAAACGGTCGGCATGCAAGTCGGCAAATTTAAGCTGACCTTTCATCAGGCGCATACTTTCAAAAAGTCCATCACCATACCTAAAAGCCCTATTAGCCGTAGTTAGTAATTGTGTACTTGCAGGTACTATTTCGTTATTAAAATTTATGAAAGCCGATGTCATGGTATTATCAACACAAAATTACCCTTTTTGATCTACCGTTGCAGCAATATATTTTCGCCATTTTTCTAAAACGGTTTCAAAATCCTGCGGCAGAGCGGATTCGAAATAAATATATTTTTTTTGTGTGGGATGTATAAAGCCAAGTGTTTGCGCATGCAAAGCCTGGCGTGGCATTATCTCGAAGCAATTATCAACAAACTGTTTGTATTTGCTAAAAACAGTACCTTTCAAAATCTTATCGCCACCATAAGTAGCGTCACTAAATAATGGATGACCAATATGTTTCATATGAGCCCTGATTTGATGTGTACGCCCTGTTTCCAGTTGACATTCAATCAGCGTAACATAATTCATTCGCTCCAGTACTTTATAATGGGTAACGCTCCATTTTCCTTTTTCAGGATCGTCATAAATAGCCATTACACGCCTGTCATTCACGCTGCGGCCAATATAACCGGTAACTGTTCCATCCTGCTCCAGATCCCCCCAAACTAATGCTAAATATTTACGTGTTATGGTATGTTCAAAAAACTGACGAGCAAGCCAGGTCATAGCACGCTCATTTTTACTGATTAACAGTAATCCGGAAGTATCTTTATCAATTCGGTGAACCAATCCTGGTCTGCCATCATTACCTGGCAAAGTTGGCAATTGCTGAAAATGGTAAACTAAACCATTAACCAATGTACCCGTATAATTATTATAACCGGGGTGCACTACCATACCGGCTGGCTTGTTTACAATAAGCACATCATCATCTTCATAAACAATATTCAGCGCGATGTTTTCAGGATAAACCTCTGTATCGCGCGGCGGATGAGGCAGCACAACCGATATTACATCAAGCGGTTTAACCTTATAACTCGGTTTAATTGGCTTATCGTTTACCAGCACATTACCCAAATCGATAGCATTTTGTATGCGGTTACGGGATGCATTCTCAACCCGGTGCATCAAAAATTTATCAATACGCAACAAAGACTGGCCTTTATCAACAACTACACGTAAATGCTCATAAAGATCTTGCTCGTCCTGCTCGTTTATTTCAACATCATCTGTCATTGCCGCAAAAGTACTCGTTTTAGGGTTTATTAATAAATGCTATTTTTACGCAACCGGTTTGTGAAAAACATATACTACAATAATCAGCTCAATGGTTGTATTTGATTGGGCATCTAATCTATTTTTTGATGAATATCGATCTGGAAATTTATAGCCCTATTCATCAAATAAAAAACAAATTATTTGATGAGCAAGGCTTATCTGTTTATATAAAACGGGATGATTTGATACATCCGCTAATTTCAGGCAATAAGTGGCGCAAATTAAAATACATCCTAAAAAAAGCATCCGCAGAAAATAGAACCCATTTGGTAACATTTGGTGGCGCTTATTCAAATCACTTACTGGCAACAGCGGCAGCGGCGGCAAAATTTGGTTTTCAATCGACAGGAATTGTGCGTGGCGAGGATGTTACCAACAACACTCTATTTTTATGCCGATTACATGGCATGGAATTGATATTTGTTGATAGAGAAAGTTATCGGCATAAAGAAGAATTATTCAACAAGTATTTTGGTGATGATCCCGATACCTTTTTTATTGATGAGGGCGGTGCATCAACCGAAGGCGTCCAAGGCTGTGCTGAACTTGTAGATGAGCTGACTGAAACCTACGACCATATTTTTTGCGCCTGCGGAACTGGCACAACTGCCGCGGGGATTATTAACGGCATTCAAAATCATAAACTCCGCACCAAATTTAATGCTATACCAGTGTTTAAGAATGGCGACTTCATGAAGGATGAGATCGATCGATATCTTATAAATATTGCAACTTACAACCTATATACCGATTATCACTTTGGCGGATATGCTAAAACCAATATTAAACTACTTAGCTTTATAAAAACCTTTGTAGCTGATACCGGCATCTTAATAGAACCTGTTTATACCGGTAAGATGCTCTACGCTATTTACGATCTGGCAGCAAAAGGCCATTTTAAATCTGGCAGCAAAATTTTAGCGATACATACCGGTGGGCTAATAGGTCTACTAGGAATGAAAGATAAATTTCAACTATAACATTTCCGCTATTTTAGGCAGAATTTCCATCATCTGCACATCTAAAATCTGCACATCTGCACATCATATTCATCCGACCAAAATAATTTTCAGTCCAAAAACTAGGTTTAGTTAATTTAAAGTTACTTTTTGGGCTATCGGTTCAAAAAGTGCTTAAATTGTTATTTTTGGGCACTTTTTAGTAAATTTGGTAAAACCGATTTACTATGTATAACCTGCTTGTATCCCCAGAAAATGTTCAGGCTGCTTTAAATAAGCATGTGCTGGCTGATGGCTTCGACTTAACTTTTGATATGGAAAAAAGTAAAGGTGTTTATATTTACGATGCAAAGTATAACCGCACCCTGCTCGACTTTTTCACCTGCTTTGCATCAGTGCCTTTGGGATATAATCACCCTAAGATGGTGAATGATGAAGAGTTCAAAAAGAATCTGATGCTGGCAGCGATGACCAACCCATCAAATTCCGACATATATACTACGCAATACGCGCAATTTGTTGATATGTTCGACAAGGTTGGCATCCCAGATTACCTCCCTCATGCATTCTTCATCTCAGGCGGCTCATTAGCCATTGAGAACGCTTTAAAAGTCGCTATGGACTGGAAGGTACAGAAGAACTTCGCGAAGGGCTACACCAAGGAAAAAGGCTTCCAGGTGATACATTTTGAACATGCATTCCATGGTCGCTCAGGTTACACTCTTAGCCTTACCAATACACAGCCGGTTAAAACTAAGTGGTTCGCCAAATTTGACTGGCCACGGGTATCAACACCATACATGAATTTCCCTTATTCCGATAGCAATCATGAAGATTTATTGAGGCGTGAGGAGCTATCCATCGCCCAAATAAAAAAAGCGTTTGAAGACAATAAAGACGACATATGCGCTATTATTATAGAACCGGTACAATCTGAAGGAGGTGACAACCACCTACGCAAAGAATTCATGGAAAAATTGAGGCAATTAGCTGATGAAAACGAAGCTTTGCTGATATACGATGAAGTACAAACCGGAGTTGGTTTAACCGGCAAATTCTGGTGTCATGAGCATTTCGGCGAAAATGCACGTCCTGATATAATTGCCTTTGGTAAAAAGATGCAAGTATGCGGCATATTAGCCAGCAGGCGTGTTGATGAAATAGAAAATAACGTATTTAAAATATCATCACGTATCAATTCAACCTGGGGCGGCAGCTTGGTTGACATGGTACGGTCATCCAAAATAATGGAAATTATTGCTGAGGATAATCTTTGCGAAAACGCCGCCAAAATGGGTGATTATTTACAAGACCAACTTGCTGATATTGCTGAAAAACATACCACTATTACCAACATCCGGGGTAAAGGATTATTAACCGCCTTTGATTTTCCGAATAGGAGTATGCGCGATAAATTTATTGATACTGGATTAGAGCACAACGTAATGTTTTTAGGTTGTGGCGAAAAAAGTATCCGGTTTAGGCCCGCGCTTATTATTGAAAAAAATCATATTGATGAGGGATTGGAAATACTTCAAAAAATAGTCCCTCATTTATAATACTGTAATAATATTGCTACAAGCACCTGTTTTTGACCCAAATAGGTGCTTTTTTATTTAAAAAAATACTATAATCGTTCGCTAACGTTAAAGGGAGTATTTTAAAGGCTTATTATTGATTTCTTACAAGGGTAATTATAAGCCATAAATAATAGCAACGGCAATTATTATGAGCAAACACATTGAAAAGCTAAAAAAACAACTTACAGAAATCGCTGAAGTTGTTAATGCATTTAAATCCGAAGCGGTACAGTTAAAAATTGTTGACAGGTTACTGGATGTACTTGTTGATTTTGACAAAGCTGATACAGAAGGTGCCGACTTTTTAATCAAGAAAATCCACAAAAAAACAGACGATACGGAGAGTTATCCTTTCTCACAAAACCGCAAAAAACCTGGCGCTACCAAAGTATTAAATCAACTTTTAGGTGGTGATTTTTTTCATACCGCACGGTCCATATCCTCTATAGCCGAATATTGTAAAGAGAATTTCGATTCAGATTTTAAGACCTCCGAATTATCAGGAATTTTATTAAAACTGGCTAATGAACACAAGCTTAAAAGAGAAAGAAGCAAGGATAATAATCGTTTTGAATACGTTGCCGTATAACTAATACCAAGTTACCTTAGCGCAAACAAATTATCAACCCCTAACAACTTTCTTGAGGTAAAGCCTTCACCATATTTGGCTTGAATGCTTTTACCAAACTCCATTGCACGGCTTTCAACTATTTTTATAAAATCGGGAGATGAAATATAGGTTTGTGGTTCATCCTCATTCCAATCGGGATTAAAGAATTGTGAGCCATAAGCTAATATGCTTTCAATCTTTTTATCCCAATATTCAGTAACATCAATTATAATATCGGGTTCAATATAACGGTCCTGTATAAAATGCAGCACCATTTTTGGGCGCCATGCTTCCTGGAGTTTTCCATCAAAACTAGTCTCTATCCTGCGTAACCCTGATAGAAATGCTGATGTTTCAACCAATTCATTAGCCCGCCCATGATCCGGGTGCCGGTCATGATAAGCATTGGTTATAATAATATCCGGTTGATATTTACGGATAGATTCAATTACTTTTAATTGATATTCGGGTGTATTTGTAAATAAACCATCAGGAATACCTATATTTTCTCTAACTGACAATCCTAATATCTCAGCAGCTTTGAAAGCTTCCTGCTCGCGAATTTCCGCGGTTCCCCTTGTGCCCAGTTCACCTTTAGTTAAATCAGTAATACCAACTTTATGGCCTAGTGCAATATGTTTTAAAATAGTTCCGGCGCATCCTAACTCAGCGTCATCAGGATGTACAGGCAGTACTAATATATCTAGTTTCATGTTATTTGGTAACGGCTAATAAGCGTTGAATTTTCTTTTTAACCTTTGATGTATTTGGCTTAGTAAACGGGTAGAAGAAATCCTGCACGATACCATCCTTATCAATTAAAAACTTATGGAAGTTCCATCTGGGTACCGAGCTAAATTTACCATTCTCCTTTTTATCACTAAAAAATTTATAAAGCGGATGAGCATATGGCCCCCTAACCCTTATCTTATCAAAAACAGGAAAATTTGAACCATAATTTTCGCAAAAAGTAGCTATAGCAGCGCCATCTAAAGGTTCCTGGCCGCCAAAGTCGTTAGATGGAAGGCCTAGTATTTCAAAATCTGTATCCTTAAATTCATTCTTCAAGGCTGCCAGATCTTTCAGTTGCGGAGTAAACCCACACTGAGAAGCTGTATTAACTATTAAAAGTACTTTACCTTTATATTTCGATAGGTTTATCTCTTCGCCATCAATATTCTTGATATCGAACTGGTAGATGCTTTTATTATCCATTATTAATTTTTAGATGAATCATATCCTTGTTTTATCAGGATATTTTCTATGTCCCTATCCTCGTCGGCGTCATAGGTTTCTTTAAGGTTATGGCCAAACACCCGTGCAACAGATTGAAGCATAAATGCATCAAGCCCACCCTTTAATTGTTTAACCAAATCGTAGCTGGTGCTACCGGTTTCGCGGTCAATTAGTTTAATCAACACCTCCCCCTGACTAATTGTCAGGTTTTCAACTTCTTTCTTAAAAATATCTTTTATCTGGCTATTACAAGCAGCAACTAGTTCCTTCTGCTTATGTTTATCAGCTGTAAGTGCAAGATCGCGTTGTAATTGGCGGTATCTTTCGCCGGCAAAGTGCGCATAAGGTATAACTTTACGCACATTGTACTCTAACTGATTATAGGCAGCGCGGTCAGCATCGCTCTTAAAAATACGAGTATCTACTATTCTTATTTCGCCATACATTATCCATGGCACGGGTTTGCCATCAAGCATAGTGACATAGGTTTTAATGGTATCATTTTTGCCCATCTTCATAGGCGCTGGTTTTGGTGTTTGAGCTACAGTAGAGCCAACCACACAACAAAACACCAGCAAGAAACCAATAAATTTCATATTTTTACCTATACAAAAATAATGCAATTTATTTTGTATTTTGAAATATGGCCTGATTTATAATTTTTGTTACAATTTTTATACTTATTTTTTGTTAAAACTGCAGGATGAAAGACTTGGTGATAGATTTAGAAGCTGAAAAGAACGAGATATTAAAACGATACCGAGCTTTGTTGCGTGCCTGTAAATCAACCCTTGAAAAAGGTGATAAACGCATGATACGCAAGGCTTTCGATATGGCTTTGGAGAGTCATTCTGATATGCGCCGCAAATCCGGCGAACCATATATATACCATCCTATCGCGGTAGCCCAAATTGCTGCTGAGGAAATAGGTTTGGGCACTACATCCATAGTTTGTGCTTTGCTGCATGATGTGGTTGAGGATACCGATGTTACACTTGATGATATTGAAAGGGAATTTGGTAAAAAAGTAGCCAAAATTATTGATGGCTTAACTAAAATATCCGGCGTATTTGATACCAATAGCTCATTACAGGCAGAGAACTTCCGTAAGATGTTGCTTACCCTGGCCGATGATGTTAGGGTTATACTGATAAAGCTTGCTGACCGCCTGCATAACATGCGTACCATGGAGTTTATGCCGCGCGATAAGCAGCTTAAATTATCATCAGAAACAGTTTACTTATATGCTCCTCTAGCCCACCGCCTGGGATTATATGCTATAAAGTCTGAGTTGGAAGATCTGTCCATGAAATACATGGAGCGCGAAACCTACCAATTCATTAAAAACAAACTGAACGAAAAAAAGGCCGAACGCGAGAAATTCATTCGTGATTTTAGCGAACCGGTAAAGAAAATAGTTGAAGGGCAAGGATTAATTGCCGATGTGTTCGGGAGGCCAAAATCTATCCATTCCATCTGGAATAAAATGAAGAAAAAGGCCATTCCTTTTGAGGAAGTATATGACCTTTTCGCTATCAGGATAATATTGGACAGCACACCTGAAAATGAAAAAGCAGATTGTTGGAAAGCATACTCCATAGTTACCGATCTATATAGACCTAATCCTGATCGTTTGCGCGACTGGATATCATCGCCAAAGGCAAATGGTTATGAATCGTTACATACAACAGTAATGGGACCTCGCGGGCAATGGGTTGAAGTACAAATCCGTACCAAACGCATGAACGAAATTGCCGAAAAGGGTTTCGCCGCGCATTGGAAATACAAAGAATCTTCAACCGATAGTGGTCTGGACCTTTGGGTACAAAAGGTTAGGGATCTGCTTAAAAACCCGGAATCAAATGCCTTAGACTTTTTGGATGATTTCAAGATGAACTTGTTTTCTGACGAGATATTCATTTTCACACCAAAAGGCGCGCTTATACAATTGCCACTAAATGCTACCGCGTTAGATTTTGCTTTTGAGATACATACCGATGTAGGCGCCAGCTGTATTGGCGCCAAAGTAAACCATAAATTGGTACCGCTTAGCTATAAATTGCAAAATGGCGACCAGGTGGAGATCATCACCTCCAGCAAGCAGGTACCTAAAGAAGATTGGCTGAATTTTGTGGTTACGGCTAAGGCAAAAGCCAAAATAAAATCATCCCTAAAAGAAGAAAAACGTCGTATTGCAGAAACCGGCAAAGAGATATTGGAACGGAAGTTAAAGTCATTAAAAATAACCTATAACTCCGAAAACATACATAAGCTTAGCTATTATTTTAAGTTGCCATCCACACTCGATCTGTTTTTCGAAGTAGCTAAAGGCACTATCGATATGAAGGACCTGAAAGAGTATCAGGCATCTGAAAAAGTAATAGAAAATAAGCCACAGGATAAAATAGAATCAGAACAAGTACAAAGCCTGGTAAGAACGCTAAAATCAAAAGATGCGGATATGCTTTTGATTGGCGAGGATATGCAGAAGATTGACTACAAACTGGCAAACTGCTGTAACCCTATCCCTGGTGATGATGTTTTTGGTTTTGTTACCGTTAGCGATGGCATAAAAATACATCGTACCAACTGCCCTAATGCTGCTAAATTGATGGCCAATTATGGTTATCGTGTGGTAAAAGCAAAATGGACCAATCAACAGGAGCTTGCGTTTTTAACCGGTTTACGTATTACGGGTATTGACGAGGTTGGTTTAATAAATCAGTTAACAACCGTAATATCGCACGATTTTAAAATAAACATACGCTCTATCACTGTTGATAGTGATAACGGTATTTTTGAAGGAACTGTAATGATTTATGTTAACGATACACATCATCTTGACAACCTGACCAAACGTTTAAAAATGATAAAAGGGATCAGCACCGTTACCCGATTTGATTCCGAAATTGAAAAAGCATCTTAAAATTAGTTGAATAGGCGATTGGTGAGTAAGTGGATTAGGTTAAATTTCAGTCAAAAAAATATAAGCAACCTATTCACTTAATCAACTTAATCAACAAATTAACTACCTTTACAAGTTAATAATCCAATAATGTCGCAAGTAGAAACCATTGCATTGGTTAAGAAAATTTTTGAGGCATACCTCGAAAATAAAAACCTCAGGAAAACCCCTGAGCGTTTTGCCATACTCGAAGAAATTTATTCCAGAAGTGATCACTTTGACGTGGAGTCGTTGTACATCCACATGAAAAATAAAAAATACCGCGTAAGCCGTGCCACGGTATACAATACTTTAGAACTATTGGTATCGTGCGATTTGGTTACCAAGCACCAATTTGGTAAAAATATGGCTCAGTTCGAAAAGTCGTACGGCTATAAACAACATGACCATATCATCTGCCTGGATTGTGGAAAAGTAGTAGAATTTTGTGATCCGCGCATCCAACAAATACAAAGTATGATGGGTGATCTGCTTAAATTCGAGATAAAACACCACTCTTTAAACCTTTATGGTAATTGTGAAAAACTTAAGGCGGGGTTTTGTGATAGAAAAATATAACTTTGCCACCTTTCATTAACAATCGAATAGATATTTAAATGGCTGTTGACGTATTATTAGGCCTCCAATGGGGCGATGAAGGTAAAGGAAAAATTGTCGACGTACTTAGCGCCGGTTACGATATGATCGCACGATTTCAGGGCGGGCCAAATGCTGGTCATACTTTGGAATTTGATGGCAAAAAATATGTACTGAATACAATTCCTTCAGGTATATTTTTCAATAACACACTCAACCTTATAGGTAACGGTGTAGTTATTGATCCTATCACCCTTAAAAAAGAAATAGAAAAATTAAAAGACGCCGGGTATGATCTTTTAGCGAAGAAAAATTTGGTGATAGCTAAAAAAGCTCATTTAATTTTACCTACCCACCAATTGCTTGATGCTGCATCTGAAAAAAAAATGGGCGAAGGTAAAATCGGATCGACTTTAAAAGGCATTGGCCCAACTTACATGGATAAAACCGGACGTAATGGTTTACGTATTGGTGATATTACACTACCTGATTTTAAAGAACGTTACCAAAAATTGGTTGATAAGCATGTATCTATGCTAAAATCACTTTATGGTGATGTGGCTGATTTCTCCGAGCGTGAGGCATTGTTTTTTGAAGCGGTTGACCTGCTTAAACAATTCCCACTAGTTGATTCTGAGCATTTGGTTAATGAGTATGTAAAACAAGGCAAAAAGGTATTGGCAGAAGGCGCGCAAGGCACTATGCTTGATATTGACTTTGGCTCATACCCATTTGTTACTTCATCAAACACTACTACTGCTGGTGCTTGTACCGGTTTAGGTATAGCGCCTAATAAAATTGGTGAAGTTATCGGCATATTTAAGGCTTATTGCACACGTGTTGGTGGCGGCCCATTCCCTACTGAATTAAACAACGAAACAGGCGAAGAATTACGCCGTATAGGTCACGAATTTGGCGCTGTAAGCGGAAGACCTCGCCGTACCGGGTGGATTGATCTACCGGCTTTAAAATACGCTATAATGCTTAATGGCGTTACTCAATTGGTAATGACTAAAGCTGACGTTTTAAGTGGATTTGAAAAGATTTATGCTTGCACCCACTATAACTATTTAGGCGAAACAATAGATTACATGCCGTATGATATTTGCGCTGTTGAGCCTACTCCTGTTTTAAAAGAAATTGATGGCTGGAACGAAGATTTGACAGGTATTACTGAGTTATCAGAAATTCCTGAAAGACTTAAATCATACATCAGCTTTTTAGAGAAGGAACTGGAAGTACCGGTAAAATATTTATCTGTAGGACCAGACAGGGTACAAACATTAGAATTGTACTAAAAAATAAAATGTAGAGACGCAATATCTGCGTCTCTACTTATATAAAGTGATCACACAAATAAAAGACCCGCAAATCTTCAAACAAAAGGCCCTGCAATGGGCATCTACTTTTGATGCGGTTTGTTACCTCGATTCAAACAACTTTCCTGATCGATATTCCAAATTTGATGCGCTAATTGCGATTGGAGCAAAAAGTTCGATTACAGCTAATGCGGGAAATGCCTTTGAGCAACTGGAGAATTTTCGCGCCGAAAACACAGGCTGGATTACCGGTTTTTTCGGGTACGATCTAAAAAATGAAATAGAAAATTTAACATCATCAAATCCTGATGCTCTTGATTTTCCTGATCTTTATTTCTTTGCGTCTAAACATCTTATACTACTCAAAGGAGATCAAATCGAGATTATATCAGATGATGAGCAGTTTATTTTAGATAACATACAAAATCATCAGCCCCATCAAACCACACAATCATCATCCATAAACATACAATCCAGGTTTAGTAAAGCCGAATATTTGGATGTTGCCAATAAAATAAAAGAGCATATTAGCCGCGGCGATATTTATGTAACCAATTTTTGTCAGGAGTTTTTTGCAGAGAATGCAATGATTGATCCCTTGGAAATTTTCTTAAAATTGAATACTATATCCCCTAACCCATTCGCCGGATTTTTAAAACGGGGAAGTAACTATATTCTATCTGCTTCACCCGAACGTTTCTTGGCTAAGCGTAATGAAAAACTCATCTCCCAGCCTATAAAAGGAACAGCCAAACGAGGTAAAACCACAGAGGAAGACGAAATCATCAAACAGCAATTACGTAACCACACCAAAGAGCTACAAGAAAATGTAATGATTGTTGACTTAGTGCGCAACGACCTTACCCGCTCCGCGAAGCAAGGCACCGTAAAAGCTGAAGAACTATTTGAGATCCGTAGCTTCAACCAATTACATCAAATGATCTCTACAGTAGTATGTGAGATTCAGGATAATATTACTTCAATTGAAGCCATCAGAAACACCTTTCCGATGGGCAGCATGACAGGCGCGCCTAAAATAAGCGCGATGCGTTTGATGGAAGAGTTTGAACGCAGCAAGCGCGGTGTTTATTCGGGTGCAATGGGGTACTTTAGTCCGGACGGTGATTTTGATTTTAATGTAGTGATACGCACCATTCTGTATAACGCGACAAAGAAACATCTATCCTTTCAGGTTGGCAGCGCAATAACCTACCATGCCGATGCCAAACACGAATATGAAGAATGCTTACTTAAAGCAAAAGCTATTTTGCAAGTGCTGGGTCAGCAAATAGTTTAGCTCTCATTCGAGACTATCAGCGAAATTTCAACAATGAATACAGATTATCTTAGGCAGACTTCCTCTTAAAGAAGTTAACCTTGGATTCTGTTCCCTTTAAAAGGCGCTCAATATTTTTTTGATGAGTAACCAATATAAGCAGGCACATACACATTCCGTAAATTATTACGGCCCGTATATACATCGGGAACACAAATGTAACGCATACAGGATATGCAAAACCAGCCATAATAGAGCCTAACGACACATATCGTGTAATTAACAAAACCGTAATAAATATACCTACGCAAAACAATGCTGCGGGCAGGTTAATTGCCAATATCATACCGAACAAAGTCGCTATCCCTTTCCCTCCTCTAAAACCTGCAAATATTGGGAACAAATGACCCATAACCGCGGCTATACCAAGTGCTAAAGCATAGTTCATATATTCAGGTGAGTTATAAGCACCTGTTGTTGAAACGCCAATAAAATAAGCTATGTTAGTGGCAGTCCACCCCTTTAAAATATCAATAAGCATAACAGGTATACCTGCTTTTTTGCCTAAAACCCTAAAAGTATTGGTTGCGCCTGCGTTTCCGCTGCCATATTCACGTACGTCTACATCAAAAAATGCCTGCCCTATCCAAACCGCAGTTGGGATAGATCCGCACAAGTAGGCCAGTATGAGCGCTGAAATCGAATAGATTGATATCATCTCTGTACAATATTACTAAATTGTAATCATACTTAAATAGTAAATGCTAATAAATAGTAAAATGAATTTCTTAATTAGAAATCACCAATCACTTTACTGCCTTTAAACTCAAATCAAGGCTTTTAACAGAATGTGTTAAGGCTCCTACTGATATGTAATCAACACCACAGGCCGCATACTCACGTATATTATCAATTGTAATACCTCCGGAAGCCTCTGTAATAAATCTTCCTTCTATCATATCAACGGCAGTTCTAAGGTCACTAAAATTAAAATTGTCCAGTAATATACGATCCACCCCACCTGTATGCACAACCTCTGTTAATTCCTCAATATTACGTACTTCAATTTCAATAGCTAACTTTTTATGATTAGCTGCCAGGTAATTATGCGCGCCCTCAATTGCTTCACTTATACCGCCTGCATAGTCAACATGATTATCTTTTATCAATATCATATCATACAACCCAAAACGATGATTTACACCTCCGCCAATACGTACTGCCCATTTTTCAAGATATCGCAGGCCTGGTGTAGTTTTGCGGGTATCTAAAACTTTAGTGTTATAACCTTTCAAAACATCAACAATCTCGTTAGTTTTAGTAGCTATACCACTCATATGCTGCATGCAGTTTAGCACCAGGCGCTCTGCTTTTAGTATGCTTTGGGCATCGCCCTCTACTTCAAAGGCAATATCGCCGTATTTTATATCAGCGCCGTCTTTTAAGTAAGTGGTCATTTTTAAGCCTTCATCCACAACACGAAATATTTCAGCAGCAAGTTCAACCCCTGCTAAAACACCATTGTCTTTTACTAAAAGTTTTGCTTTGCCTATTGTACCGGCAGGGATGGTTGCCAACGAAGTGTGATCACCATCACCAACATCTTCTTTTAAGGCACTTATTATAAACTGGTCAACGTATTCCTTATCCAAAATATTTACTTTTTAAGAAGCTCAAAAGTAAAAACAATTAGATTATTATTTAGTTTTTTCGACTTCAATCCTCATTTCAACAATTTTCATTTCTGCATCGTGCTTACTCAAAGTTAATGAGATGCGGTACAGGCCTTTATCGGTATTCAAAAAAACAACTCCGAACAAATAATTAGGATTTGAATCTATTTTATGAAAAAGTCGTACACTTTTAGGCTTGTTGTCTGCAAAAAATTTATCCAGCACAGGTATTGCCGTGGTTTTATCCAAACTGTTATCACCACCTAAAACAGTAACTTCTACATTATCTGAAAACTGTTTCGATAGTTCCTGTGTATTGCCTTGTCGTAGCATATGCATAATATTATCAATAGGATCAGCCTTAACCCCAAGTGGCAGTAAAAACAGCAATATGATCGAATGCACGTAAATAATTTTCATGGTGATTAGCAGGTTGGTTTCTAATAAGACCTCAATTTAAGAAAAAAAGTTGCATGATTGAATTATTATTGATGTTTATACCGTGTTGATTTTATATTTGCATTGTGGAAAAACAGAAAAAAGTTGCATTAATAATTTTAGACGGCTGGGGTTACGGCCGTAACGATCAGTCGAACGCTATATTAGCTGCTCACACACCTTTCTTTGATTCTTTATTGGAGAAGTATCCTCACTCCAAGTTAGAGGCATCGGGTATGGCTGTTGGCTTACCTGACGGACAAATGGGAAATTCAGAAGTAGGCCACATGAATTTAGGTGCCGGCCGAACTGTTTACCAGGAACTTGGCCGCATACACAAAGCTGTTTTAGATAATGAGCTGCCTACAAACCCGGTATTGAAAAATGCTTTTGAATACGCGAAACAAAGTAATCGCGATGTACATTTCATAGGTCTAGTATCTGACGGTGGCGTACACTCACACATTAAACATGTGAAGGGTTTGTGCGATGCTGCAGGAGTATATGATTTACAAAATGTATTTATCCATGCTTTTTTGGATGGACGTGATACTGATCCTAAATCCGGTATAAACTTCATGACCGAATTGGAGGAGCATATCGCTAATACTCCGGTTAAAATAGCATCTGCAATTGGCCGCTACTATGCCATGGACCGTGACAACCGCTGGGAACGCGTAAAATTAGCTTACGACGTGATGGTTAACGGCGAAGGCGAAGCAACACAAGACGTTAACCAGGCAATAAAAGAGTCATACCTAAAAGGTGTAACCGATGAGTTTATTAAACCTATTGTTAATGTTGATACAGATGGAAAACCATTGGCTGTTATAAAAGATGGTGATGTGGTGATCTGTTTTAATTTCAGGACTGATCGCGGGCGCGAAATAACATTGGCGTTAACACAAAAGTCTTTCCCTGAATATAACATGCATCCGCTTAACCTGCATTATATCACCATGACTACCTATGATGATACATTTAAAAATGTACAGGTAGTATTTACAAAAGATGATTTAACAAAAACCCTTGGCGAAGTATTACAGGATGCAGGCAAAAACCAGATCCGTATTGCTGAAACCGAGAAATATCCTCACGTAACTTTCTTTTTCTCGGGTGGCCGCGAAAAAGAGTTTGCAAATGAAAAACGTTTATTAGTACCATCTCCAAAAGTAGCTACATATGATTTGCAGCCTGAGATGAGTGCCGAAGGTATTCGTGATGCGATCATTCCTGAGCTGGAAAGCGGCTGGCCTGATTTTATAGTATTAAACTTTGCCAATACCGACATGGTTGGCCATACAGGCGTGTTCAGCGCTGTTGTAAAAGCCGCCGAAACTGCCGATGCTTGTACAAAAGCAGTAGTGGAAACCGGTTTGGCTAATGGCTACTCATTTATAATTTTGGCAGACCATGGCAATGCCGATTATATGGTGAATGATGACGGCTCACCAAATACCGCGCACACAACCAACTTGGTGCCTTGTATTATCATTGATAAGGATGTAAAACAGGTAAAAGATGGCAAACTTGGCGATATTGCACCCACTGTACTTCAATTATTAGGTGTTACCATACCTGAAGAAATGAGCGGTAATGTATTGGTATAAATCCAAATTACTTATAACTGCCAGTTTTGGTTTATTCTTAATGTCAGGTTTGCAATCATGTAAGCCTGACATTAAAGAAAACCGTGCCGGCATGAAATACTTTGATATAAAAGGCTTTTTTAAAAACGATTCTGCACGACTTACCCAACTCAATCAATCGATTTATAAAACAGTTAAGCATAACGGAGTAAGTGAAAGCAAAACTGTACATATTGCAAACTGGGGTACGGAGTTAAGTTTATTTAGCGGGGCTGATATTAACAAACCCGCATGGAAGGATAGTTATAAAGTAACGGTTGATAGCAACCTCATCGTTTACCAGGCATTAACGCCCGATTTAAAAATGCGGGAAATCCGGATAAAATTAGTTGCAGGGAAGGTGAAATACATGATAATTTTGGACTCAACCAAAAACATTCTCTATAGCTCTCTTGAAAAATTATCATATTTCCCCGATTCGCTATACCTCATCCAAAAGACACAAACGGTCAAATTATTAGGAACAAATAAGTATGATATAAGCGGATATTTTAATCACCGATGATTATCAACACTGGCCAGTTTTTCTTTTGAGGCGTCCATTAATGTTGAAATATCTGTTCTGGAAGGATCGTTGTTTAAAACCTTTTCAAAATCGGAAATTGAGGCTTTTAAAGAGTTAATCCCCCTTGTTTTGTCATAAAAGCGGGAATTTGGTTGTAATTTAAAGCAACCATAATCGTGGTAAGCAATACCCCTGTTTTGGTAAAATTTAATATCGTTCGGATCAGGATTTATATCTATGGCTTTGGTAAAGTCATAAATAGCACCCAATAAATATTTCTCCTTATCTGCCGGCGAAAGCGAATTATCTTTACCTAAGTAACTTTTTGCTCTGGCTCGGTAATAATAGGCAGAAGCATCGGTTGGTTTAATAGAAATTACGCGGTTATATGCTATGATAGATTTTTTGTAGTTGTCGCTGTGATAGTAAGAATAGCCCAGCATCCACAAAGCATTAGCATCTGTTGAATCAACACTGCATGCTTTTTCCAACTGCGATATGGCCGATTTAAAATCACCGTCCATAAAAGCCTGCTGCCCTAATTTAACATAAGCGTTTTGCGCGTAAGCTACATCAAGCGTTGAGAATATTAATAACGATACAATGACCGATAACTTCATCCGGAGTCTAATCTGTAACAAAATAATATAACATTAACTGAATTTGCAAGTAATTATTATTCAGGTATGTAGTTTAATTCAAAAAAATAATAACAATCAACAATCACTGGGTTTTTAGCATGACTTTTTTTCATCTTTGTTAGGTATAGTAAAGTTATTTACATTTTATTCGTATAAATTTATAATAACCAAACAATCAACACATTACATCTTTACAATAAATAACAACGTATATTAAATTATCTTGGCATAGGTCTTGAAACATATGATGTAGTTGTCAATCAACGTTATTTTTTAACGCATTTATTAGTCCTGCACATTTCAGGGTGACAAGATGACGTTTTATTTTTATATAAAAAACCATTTTGATGAGTTTTGATCCATACGATTTTAAGAGCGCTTTACCGATAATAAACGATGATTCTGAATTTTTTCCGCTGATGTCATCTGAAGATGAAGCGGAAATGAATAATGAGCAGGTGCCTGATGTATTGCCTATATTGCCTTTACGCAATACTGTTTTGTTCCCGGGTGTAGTTATTCCAATAACTGTAGGTCGTGATAAATCCATAAAATTAATACGCGATGCCAATAAGGGCGATCGTATGATAGGTGTTGTATCCCAGCAAGATGTAGGCATTGAAGACCCTACATTTGATCAGCTTAACCGCGTAGGTACCGTTGCATTGATTATAAAAATGCTTCAAATGCCCGATGGCAATACTACCGTCATCATCCAGGGTAAAAAACGTTTTATTTTAAACGAAGAGGTACAAAGTGAGCCTTATATTAAGGCTACTATTAATCCGTTTAAAGAGACTAAAATAAAAGAGGATAAAGAATTCAAAGCCATGATCTCGTCAATAAAAGACATGGCGATGAATATCATCCAGCTTTCACCAAATATTCCGAGTGAAGCTGGTATAGCTATCCGCAATATTGAAAGCACTTCATTTTTGATCAATTTTATATCATCAAACATGAATGCCGAAATGACTGCCAAACAGCATTTGCTGGAGGTAGCCAATTTACGTGAGCGTGCCAACCTGGTTTTAGAACACCTGACACTTGACCTGCAAATGCTGGAGCTAAAAAACCAGATACAAACCAAGGTGCGTGTTGATCTGGACAAACAACAGCGCGATTATTTCCTGAATCAGCAGTTAAAAACCATCCAGGAGGAACTTGGCGGCAATTCGCCAGATTTAGAAGTTGATGATCTGCGACAACGTGGCTCCAAAAAGAAATGGGCTAAAGATATTGGTGATCACTTTAATAAAGAGCTGGACAAACTGGCTCGTATTAATCCGGCTGCGGCTGATTACTCAGTACAAATAAATTATTTGGAGCTACTGCTTGATTTGCCATGGAACGAATTTACTAAAGACAATTTCGACCTTAAACGAGCTCAAAAGGTATTGGATAAAGATCATTTTGGTTTAGATAAAGTAAAACAACGTATTATAGAATACCTTGCCGTGCTTAAATTGAAACGCGACATGAAAGCCCCTATCTTATGTCTTGTTGGCCCTCCAGGAGTTGGTAAAACATCTTTAGGCAAGTCAATAGCTAAAGCTTTAGGTCGCAAATACGTAAGAATGGCGTTAGGCGGCATACGCGATGAAGCCGAAATACGTGGTCACCGTAAAACTTACATCGGCGCTATGCCCGGCCGCATCATTACATCTATCAAAAAAGCTGGTGCGGCTAACCCTGTGTTTATATTGGATGAGATAGATAAAGTTGGCAATGATTTTAGAGGCGATCCGTCATCCGCTTTGTTAGAGGTACTTGACCCTGAACAAAACAGCACGTTTTATGATCATTACGTTGAAATGGATTTTGACCTATCAAACGTAATGTTTATCGCTACAGCAAATTCATTAAGCAGCATACAGCCTGCATTATTGGATCGCATGGAGATCATCGAGGTAAGTGGTTATACTATTGAAGAGAAAATTGAAATAGCAAAACAACATTTAGTACCCAAACAACGTGAAGCTCATGGCCTAAAAGCAAAAGATATTACCTTAAAAGGCGATGTACTGGAAAAAATTGTTGAGGATTATACCCGCGAATCTGGCGTACGTGCTTTAGAGAAAAAAATTGGCTCGGTTGTACGTGGCATCGCCAAAAACATTGCCATGGAAGAAGAATACAACTCTACCGTAAGCAAAAAAGACGTTGAGAAAATATTAGGTGCACCTATCTATGATAAAGACCTTTACGAAGGCAATAACGTAGCAGGTGTGGTTACAGGCTTAGCCTGGACATCGGTAGGTGGCGATATATTGTTTATTGAAGCCAGTTTAAGCCCCGGTAAAGGACATATGTCGTTAACAGGCAGCTTGGGCGATGTGATGAAGGAATCTGCAACCATCGCCATGGCTTATCTGCGCGCGCATGCCTCCTATTTTGACATTAACCCTAAGCTATTTGAGCAATGGGATGTGCATATACACGTACCTGCCGGTGCTACTCCAAAAGATGGACCTTCGGCAGGTGTCACTATGCTTACGGCGCTTACATCAGCATTTACCCAACGTAAAATAAAACCTCACTTAGCCATGACTGGCGAAATAACCCTTCGCGGTCGTGTTTTACCTGTTGGAGGTATCAAGGAAAAAATACTGGCGGCGAAACGCGCGAATATTAAAGAAATAATACTCTGCAAATCAAACCAAAAGGATATACTGGAAATCAGGGAAGACTATATTAAAGATCTTAAATTTAATTATGTTACTGATATGCGCGAAGTTATTAACCTTGCGCTTCTGGATGAAAAGGTTGATGACGCACTTGATCTAACCATAAAAGAGGATAAAAAACCAATATTGAATTAATTACTGGTTATCCATATTTTAATTAAATGTTTCGCATTGTTAACAAAAGTTAAATCTAATGTTATTAATGCGAAACATTTTTTTATTAGTTAACGTTTCATAGGTTAGTTAACACTTGCTACCTATTTTATGAAAGGCCTTGTCACGTTAAAAATTATTTTAACATCTCTTTTACTTACAACCTATAGCTATAGATTGTGCGCCCAAAATAGTAGCAGCCAAAATGATACGGTCAAAAGAATAATAATTGTAGTTAGGCCTGGATATAACGATCAATCTTCCACTTATACTAACCCTTCAAACAGCTCTACGTCAAATAATAATCCAACCGGTAATACATCTAACAACAACAATAATAATAGCCCAGCATCAAATAATCAATCATCATCTTCTAATTCAAACACGGGAACATCTTCATCATATACACCTTTAGCACCAACCACTGCCGAAAGATCAGGCACTCCGGATTACATGAATCCCGTAGTAAAAAAACGTGTTACTACAAAAGCAAATCCAACTAATTCTATTACGGTAGAAAAAACAACAGCAACAACTGGTTTAAAAACTACTGATACCACTTTATCAGCAACAAACATTAAAACAAAACGAGATACCATTTTTATTACGAAAATAGATACCGTACTCATAGCTACCCCAAAACATACCAGCAATAGAATTTTATTTCTTGAACTAGGTGGCCCTGGACTTGCCATATCATTAAATTACGACCAACGCTTTTCGGGAGGAAAAGAAGGCTGGGGATACCGTGTAGGTATGGGTTATTTTGGTGATGGCGGCAACACCGTGTTTACCATACCACTACAAGTAAACTATCTGGTTGGTTCAAACGGTAAGTATTTTGAATTTGGCGGCGGTACTACTTTTTTAAATACTACAGGCGATAACACCGGCAAAACATTCATATTTGACAGGATCACCGGATTTATAGGTACCGCGACTATCGGAGTACGTTACGAACCGGAAAAAAGCCTAAACTTTCGACTGGGTTTCGTGCCAATATTCTCTAACGATGAAATAATATACGCTGGCGGCTTCAGCGTAGGGTATACTTTTTAATATTAATTGTCAAATTAATATTAAAACCAGTTTCTGTTCAGTGGTTTTGTTAATTTAGCCAACTAATTCCCCCTGAATGAAACTTAAGTTACTCATTTTAACAGCCTTTCTATTTAGCAGTATTCAATTATTTGCGCAAAGCCACAGCAACGAAATTGGCGTAGAGACCGATAACGATTCTTATTTATTACGAGGATCAGACAGGTATTATACTGATGGTATTTTCATTTATTTCAGGCATGCTTTAGCGGTAGATAGCAGTTCAAAGCTCCAAAATAAAGTATTGGGGTTTGAGGCAGGGCAAAAAATATTCAATCCCCAGTCCGGCTCAATTTCTTTAACCCGTGGAGGTCCAGCTGATCCAGGTTATATTGACCGCCCTTTTGCAGCGTATCTTTATGTTGGTTCTACTTTAAACTTTCTTTACAGCGATGAAAGCAACCTAAAATTAAGCGCGCAGATTGGTATGATTGGCCCAGATGCTTATGGCAAGCAAGTACAAACCTGGGTGCATAAAACCTTTGGATTTTACCCTCCATCGGGCTGGCAGTATCAAATAGATAATAATGCGGTTTTAAATTTATCAGCTGAATACAACAGGCTGTTGACAAGAACAACAGGATTTGATGTTTCCCTAACCAGCTATGGAAACTTAGGTAACGGTTTTAGTGGCGCGGGTTTAGGCCCTTTATTCAGATTTGGGAATTTCAACCAGCTATTTAACTCAGTTAGCACGCAAAGCAGCGCGATCAGGAAAAATAAAAAAGCTTCTTTACATCAGCACGAATTATTCTTCTACTATAAACCACAAATAAATTATGTGGCTTATGATGCAACAATACAAGGTGGCTTATTTACCTCCAAAAGCTCTAACAGCATGGAAGTAACATCCGATAAAGAACCCTTTATCTTAAGCAATCAATTAGGAGTGGCTTTTAGCACAACACGCTTTGTATTTGATATTGCAGCCATATACCATACAAAGGATGACAAGGAAATGGTACAATCTCATCAATGGGGAGCTATTACAGGATTATACAGATTTAAATAAGCTGCTTACTAATCAAACTTAGCTCTTCGATTTTCTTTTTTAGCCGAGTTGATTCTTTTATTTTCCAATCGGATGGCCTTAGCTGCTTTGCTTACTCCTTTTTTCTTTCTGATTTTAGGCTTATGAAGTGATAAGGTGAGTAATGCAATCAAACGCTCTAAAGTCTTTTGCTTATTCACGTATTGGCTTCGGTCTTCATCACAAATAACTTGTATTAAGCCATCTTTATTAAAACGGGATTGTAATTTATCGTTCAGCAACAGCTTTTCATCATCATTAAAAAGCACTGAATCATTTACCGAAAATAATAGCTCAACCTTAGTAGAAACCTTATTTACATTTTGCCCGCCCTTACCTCCGCTGCGCGAAGTTTTGTAGAAAACTTCCTTTTGTAATATATCTCTATTAATGTTCATGGGATGTGGCAGGTTGACTGTGCCGCAAATATAACTTTATCGCCTTATCAATAATTAACCAATCAACTAATTTTGTTATTTTAGTTGCTTCATGAGCAAGAATATTGTAGTTGCCATTGATGGCTATTCCTCGTGCGGTAAAAGCACCTTAGCTAAAGCATTAGCTAAAAAACTTCATTTTATTTATGTTGATAGCGGCGCGATGTACCGTGCGGTTACCCTGTATTTTTTACGCAATAATATCGATCAGAGTGATATTTCACAAGTTGATGAAGCGCTTAAAAACATTCATCTGAACTTTCACTCACGTGATTACGAAACACATATTACCCTTAATGACGAAGAAGTTTCTGAAGAAATAAGGCAAATGCCTGTTTCTGATAATGTGAGTGCTGTATCAGCCATACACGATGTACGTGTAGAAATGGTTAAACAGCAACAACGCATGGGTAAATCAAAAAACATCGTAATGGATGGTCGTGATATAGGCACAGCTGTTTTCCCTCATGCGGATGTTAAAATCTTTATGACTGCTGATCCGAAAGTGCGTGCCGAAAGACGTTATAAGGAGATGATTGGTAAAAACCCGAATGTCACATTGGAAGAAGTCTTTAAAAATATTGCCAATCGTGACTATCAGGACACTACCCGCAAGGAAAGCCCACTAGTTAGAGCTGATGATGCCATAATATTGGATAATACGGACTTAACGCCACAACAACAGTTAGACTTCGCGCTGGACAGGATTCATCCATTGATAACTAATATATAGTCATAGTAATTCCATCCTCAATAAACTAATCAACAAACTTCTCGGTAATTACGCCGAACTTATTTAAGAAGTCTACCCCCTCATCGCTCGCCAAACCCTTGTATTCAGCATAAGAGTGTTTGTAGTAAACATGTTTTATACCCGCTGAATAGATCAACCTCGCGCAAGCAATACAAGGCGATAAGGTTGTATACAATACCGATCCTTCCAGCTTTGCACCATTTTTAACGGCATATAGTATTGCATTCTCTTCGGCATGCAATGCCAATGAACAGCTACCTTTTGAATCACGCGGGCAACCTGTCTCAGGCCACTCTTCATCACAGTTATGTGTAGCCGCTGGTGGGCCATTATATCCTATTGATATAATACGGGTATCCCTGGTTAAAACTGCTCCCACATGTGCTTTAATGCAGTGTGAGCGCAATGCTAAATCTGTTGCCAGATTCATGAATATATGATTGAAACTCGGTTTCATCTTTGAATGTCATTTGGTCATTAACGTCATTGAGCCATTAGGTCACCTGTAATATACAGAATGGCCTAATGACTCAATGAATAATGACTAGAAATTATTAATATTATTAATGTCCGCCTTTGGCTTCCACATGATCTAAATCGATACCCTGGCTACGCAATTCGCGACTAACCTTCCAGGCGAAGTAAATAAGATAGGCAAAACCACATGCCGGAACTATGTATGAGAAGTGAATACCACTCATACCTTGTATTAAATTATTGCTACCATCAGCAATTTTACCTTGCAATGGTGGGATAATAGAGCCTCCCAATATCATCATAATTAAAAATGCGGAACCCTGACTGGTGTATTTACCCAAGCCTGTTATAGCTAAGGAGAATATTGAAGGCCACATGATTGAACAGCATAAACCACCGCTAATAAAAGCAAATGTAGCAACCCTGCCAGTTGTAAATAATCCTACCAGTATAAAAATAACACCTAGTATACCTAATGTTGATAAAGTGCGTACAGGTTTTTGCCCGCCTATAAAGAAAGCCACAACCAATATACCCACACAAACAGCATAAACATACAGGTTACTTACATCAACGCCAGCAAAGAATTTATTTACTGCCAAAACAAGTGCAAATGCAATAAATGGCACCAAAACATATAGAATATACTTTGTTGTTTTCGCCAGGTTAAATGCACCTATCGAACCGGCAAAACGACCTATCATTAAACTACCCCAATATAATGAGATAAAAGGTGCAATTTCTGATTCATTGAATGATCCAAATGCAGGGGTTTTTAACAATGCCCCCATATTACTTTGAATAGTTACCTCAGTACCTACATAAGTGAATATAGCTATCATCCCTAAAATTAATTGAGGGTATTGCATAGCCCCCCAACCATGGGTACTTTTTTTAGCGGCAAATATGGTACCCACAAGGGTTAATATAATAATGGCAAGCGAAGCATAAACAAAATATTGGCTGGGTATTGATGTTTTAAGGCTAATAGGATCAGCAGCAAGAATCAATAAAAACGCTATAAAAATAATAAACAGTGGTGTGTTTGCTTTGGTACTTGATTCAAGTTCTTCGTCGCTGGTAACCTTTGGCAGATTTGAAACCCAGAAGAATATAGCAACTGCTATAAATAAACCTGCAAGTATATAGTACAGATTATCTATTGATGATATTTTCACATCGGCCTCTGCTATTTTAGCTGACGCTGAACCAAATAGTACTAAACCAACAACAACAGGCCCTAACAATGCGCCAATATTGTTTATACTACCTGCAAAATTTAAGCGATTTGAACCTGTTTCGGGTGGACCAAGCGCAACAACAAACGGGTTTGCCGCAGTTTGTTGTAATGAAAATCCGATAGCGATTATAAAGAATACAGTTAAAATTAAGCCAAATGAACCTGATGCAACAGCAGGAACCATACCTAACGCTCCTGCAGCAGATATTACAAGACCAAGAATAATACCATTTTTATAGCCTAACTTATTTAATATATCCACTTTACTGGCTTGTGATGCAAAGTACAATATCAACGATCCGATAAAATACCCGCCATAAAAGGTGAAGTCAATTAATTGAGATTGAAATTGCGATAAATTAAAGTGTGATTTGCAGAAAGGTATAAAAACCCCATTAGAAGCAGCTAGAAAGCCCCAGAAGAAAAATACGGTTATGAGCGTATATAACGCAGAGCCGTAGCTTTTTTGTTTGTTTTGTTCCATTATTTAATTAGGTTGTACAGTAATTGATATGAAACCACTAACATAAATGATTTTTTAGAATTACAGCATTGTTTTTTTAATTAATGGTGCCGAAACATTAAGTTTCTATTTTTAAGAGATAAAAATCGCATATTCGCATTGTTCAACTGAGCTTATAATTAATGATAGAAGCTGTTATTTCGGGACTGGGGTTTGGATTAGTGCTGACGTTCCTTACAGGCCCTGTTTTTTTCGCTTTAATTAAAACTAGTATTGCTAATGGCTTTCATGCCGGCGTTGCATTGGCGCTGGGTGTAGTTTGCAGTGATGTTGTGTTTGTAGGCGGCCTGCTATTCGGCTCGCAGTATATTAATATATCTGAGCAGCAAAAAACCATTGCCGGGGTAATTGGCAGTGCTATTTTGTTCACAGTCGGGGTATATTATTTCTTTAAAAAAGCCGAAGTCACTTATAAAACCTCAGTACCATCAAGCATTAACCGGGCAGGTTACTTTTTAAAAGGATTTGCCATGTGCATATTCAATCCAAGCTTGTTATTTCATTGGGTTACGGTTATAACTGCTGCGAGTACCCTATTTAGGGTCGGTGCACATCATCGTTCCTTAGATATCGGTATTATGTTTTTAACCATCCTTATCGTGCAATTTGGCATGGATACTACTAAAGCTTTTTATGCTGATAAATTGCGCGCACGAATCTCCGTTAAAATGATCCACCGCCTTAATGAAGTTGCCGGGATAGCATTAATTATAGCCTCATTGGTTATATTGGATAAGCTGGTTACTCACTTTATTTTCGCTGCCCCTTCTGCTTAAAATTAAGACAGTTCCTTCATCAAGTTATCAAAAGCTTCCTTTAACGTTGCTAAGTCCTGCTCCAATTTGCTAACACGAGCTTCCAGCTCACTTGAAGATCTTACCGGTTGCTCATCGTTTAAATCTTCCGTCAAATCAGGTGCTCCTGCTAATAAATGCGCATAACGCACTTCTTTTTGTCCCGCACGGCGAGGTAATTGAATTACAAATGGTGTTTCTTCTTCTGATAATTTCTCCAGGGCAGCTTGTACATCCTCGATAGATTCAAACTCATACAACCTACCCGAGTTGGTATTTAATTCGCCAGGAGTTTGCGGGCCGCGAAGTATCAGCAAACAAATAATGGCTACTTCTGATGGCACAACCGGGAATACAATACCAAAATCATGCTTGTATTTCACCGAACGATCCGATCCACCGGTAGCAGTTGATACCAATCCACGCCTCTTTAATGTGTTTAAAGCTAGCACTACCGTTTCCTCATCATAGTTTACCACTGGCTTACGACTGGTTTTTTGATTACAGGCCGCTATCAAACTATTAACCGTCATGGGGTAATAGTCAGGTGTAGTTTTGCTTTTTTCCATTAGCACACCGAGTACACGTAGTTCAGGGGCATCAAGTACAGGTAAAGTTTTTGGTGAATCCATGGGCCAAATATAATCATCCGTTTTGTATTGAAATTTTAAGTTTTTTGATTAAAAAGCGAGTATTTTTGTGGCAGAAATGTCGCTATTTATTACATCATTAAATTCGGGGAGTAACGGTAACTGCTATTACGTTGGTAATGAGCACGAAGCCGTGCTGGTTGATGCCGGAATTTCATGTCGCGAAACAGAAAAACGCATGCTCAGGCTGGGATTATCTATCCAAAAAGTAAAGGCCATATTTATTTCCCACGAACATAGCGATCATATCAGTGGCGTACCCGTACTGGCAAAAAAACATAATATCCCGATTTATATCACTCCCGGAACCTTAAAACATCTCCGCGTTAATCCTGACGACTATCAAATAGTTCATTTTATCGCCAATAATCCGGTTACTATCGGCGGGTTAACCATTACGGCATTCTCTAAATTTCATGACGCTATTGAGCCGCATAGCTTTGTTATCTCCTGCAAGGATATTACCGTAGGCGTATTTACAGATCTTGGTGTAGCCTGTGAAAATTTAATCACACATTTCAGCAAATGCCACGCGGCATTTTTAGAAGCAAATTACGACGATGAGATGTTGGATAATGGTGGTTACCCCTATCACTTAAAGCGAAGAATTCGGGGTGGACATGGTCACCTTTCAAACAAACAGGCATTGGAGCTTTTTGTAAACCATAAGCCTGAGTTTATGACCCATTTATTACTTGCCCATCTATCCAAAAACAATAACTCACCGGAGTTAGTATATGAGCTTTTCAGCACTAACGCTAACGGAACCGAGATTGTAGTGGCATCAAGATATGAAGAAACGCCTGTTTATCACATTGGCGGAGTAAATGCAGTTATCGGCAGGACAAAACAATTGACCTTTAATTTATAGCTATTTGCTATCCACTTGATTTTTATATTCACCAATTGCCTTAATAATAGAGCCAACTATTTCGTTTTGTCCACTGGCTGAATTCAGATAATCTTCTTCTTCCGGGTTATTGATGAAACCGGTTTCTATCAACACATTTGGCATACCGCTATGGGCTAATACCAGCACGCTTTGCTCTTTAACCCCCAAAGTAACCCTATCACCGGTTGCCTTAAACTGATCCATTAGCAAATCGCCAAATAAAATGCTTTGTTTACGGTATTTTTGCATGTAGGTATTTAAAACGATCTGATTTACCGGATCGGTTTCATCATAGCTCTCATAAGTTTCTTTATAATTTTTTTCCTGGTATATAGATGAGTTTTCACGTACAGCCTCTAATTGTTCACCTTTTCGCTTATAACTGTATACCAATACCATAACCCCCTTTTGTTTATGGACGATACTTGCAGTACCCTCAGGCGATGAATTGCAATGTATTGAAATAAACAGGTTGGCATTATTATCATTAGCGATCTCAGAGCGATGATTTAACGGAATAAAGGTATTGTCAGCCCGAGTCATGATGACTTTGATGTCTGGATAATTTTCGTGTATCGCATCACGAAGTTTCAAGGCTATATTGAGTGCTACCGTTTTTTCAAGGGAATATGAGCCATGTGCCCCGGGGTCTTTTCCGCCATGTCCGGCATCTATAACAATCGTTCTTACTCTAAATGTAGCTGTGGTGTCCTGTTGCGGAAGTGTAAAGGAAACAATTGCAGTATAGGTTGTAAAAAACAATATTGCTATCCCAGTAATTGTAGTTATTCTTATTAAATATTTTCTCATTAATTATATTTCGTCTCTATCTTCTCACACATCAACCGCACTATTACCCAACCAGGCTAGTCTGATTTGGTTGTATTATTCTAATTATTTTCTGTTGCATTGCGGGCATGTGCCTGATGCATAAAGTGCGAATCCATCCGCCTTAAAACCGGGCGGCAAGTTGAACGCCGGCAAACTTAAATCATTTAAACAATATACCTTATTACAAACGGTACAATTAAAATGCAAGTGCTCGTCGTGATGAAGGTGTTCCTGACAGTTAGAGGTACAAATGGCATAATTGGCGGTTCCGTTTAAATCGAATATCTTATGAATGATGCCTTTTTCTTCGAACACATTTAATATACGATAAAGCGTAACACGGTCTACATCTTCCATTAAACCTTCCAAATCGGGTTGTGATGTTGCTGTATTTTTAGCAGACATCATAGCCAAAACTTTCAACCTTGGACCGGTTTTTTTTAAATGATGCAAATCAAGTAAATGCTCAAATCTGTTATTTATTATTTCTGTCATTTAATATGGCAATCAATGCGACTCATGGTTACAAACTTTGCAGGCGCCAACATACCTATAATTTATAAAATGTGCTGTTGCTATGGTAAACCCACCCAAAGGTACAACAATACCTTCAAGCCAACCGGTAATAAAAAGATGGCCAAGTATAATTATTGTAAAACCTATACTTAATAATAACAACGGAAGCAAACGCCTGTGCATGCGAAAATACGAAGAACTGATAGATGATACACCAATTATAAAAGCTAAAATTATCATCCCCCACTCAAACCATGGGTTTGCTAAAAAGCCAAGGCCAATTAATGGCAAAACGGTTATAAAAATTGGTACAAGAGCGCAATGAATAGCGCATAATGTTGATGCAGTCATCCCTATATTATCCAATTTAGCAGTTAGTTTGGTAAATTCCATGCTACAAATATAATCACAAATGCAACTATGATGCATTTATTTTACACTTTTTTTACTTTTTGATTATTTTATATTCGTTTAACATTAATTAAATATTGATTGTAAATATTAATTTTGTGCCCGCTAATGTCTAAACTGTGTCCCAAAATATAAGTTTGTCAATAAAAGAGAGTTGGAAAGAAACTATCAGTAATACATCTGATAGGGCTAAATTGATCATTGGTTCAGTGCTGATATTTATCATCCTGGCGCTGATGCCCCAATTTTTCAACAAAATTGAACAACGTAATGGGGTTGTATTACACGATTGGGTATTAGCTGCCATCCCTCCTCATAACGTTTCTGTAGCCATATTCATCGTTATTTGGGGTATGGGTTTGCTCATTTTGTACCGAGCATTGTATAAGCCGAGAATTTATATAATATATGTTTGGGCGCTGATTGTAGTATGCCTTGTTCGTATGGCAACCATTAGCTTTGTGGCGCTAAACCCTCCTATCGGTTTAATACCGCTGGCAGATCCACTTACAGGTGTTTTCTATGGCGAAGCTAGTATTACTAAAGATCTTTTCTTTTCAGGCCATATAGCAACCCTTACGTTAATATTTTTATGCCTTGATAAAAAATCAGACAAGATGATAGCCCTGGGGGCCATCATCACTGTTGCCTGCCTTTTGTTAATACAGCATATACATTATTCTATTGATATTTTGGCATCGCCTATTATCACTTATACCTGCTTCAGATTAGCTAAATATTCCTTGTTTTAACCGGGCAATTCATTCGGAATATCTAAACGGGCTACGCCTATCCGGTCATCAGCCATTCCGTAGTAAACATCAAACCTGTTTGGCATGCCTATATCATCACGCCTATCTATCCCGGTAGGGAAAACAACATCAGCAATTAGGCCAACACGTTCTTCAGGCAATTCAGGCTTCATTATTGGTTCAGCAGATCGGTATAATATTTTTGTGGGCTCCTCCCTATCTAATATCATTATTCCAGCTGAATAACATAGTTGTGTTTTTTCGCTATTGGGTATGGGTATTTCACTTACACCATGATAAAGTATCATCCAACCCAAATCAGTAATAACAGGTGGTGTTCCACAGCCTATTTTTAACTTCTCCCAATAAGCTACAGGTGCGGCTAGTCGTTCATGCGACGTAAAACTTGCCCCTTTTGCAGGTAGATGTGTCGCAGTATCAAACCTGCAATATGAAATCCAAATACTTTCACACTCCCTATCAGTTTCATGATGACCATGTTTTGCTTTAATCTCTTCAGGGCTAGTACCCGGAAATATCGGCCGATGTAAAAGGCCCATTTCATCATGATTGTTGGGATTTTTTATAAGCAGTGGAAATGTGCACGAGTCTTTATCATCAACGCCCTCAAACTTTATCTTTTCATAGTGTGTAAACCTTGCCAACCCAATTCGTTCCCAGGTAATTAAATCATTTGAACGGGCGATGGCTATCCGTGGGCCATTAGGTCCAAAGGCCACATAATTCATTACATAATGGTTGAGCGGTTCTACAAACGTTATACGCGGATCTTCACAGCCTCCACCATCCGGTCTTAACTCGTAGTCTGCTTCTGGCTGCAATGCGATACCTAAACGTTCAACATCCACTGGGTCACCGGCATCATTAAATATTACCCTTGCAATACCTATACGCGAAAAATTCCCTTTAGCCACCATACGCGGAAACAGATACAGATGCCCATCCTTACCACGGATTGCGGCGGGATTGAGGACACCTTCTATCTCCATCGCATCGCCATCTTCAGGCTTCATAATTATACCTAAGCGCTGTAATTTAAACTCACCCATTTTCTGTCTTCTTTGTTGGTTTTAATTTTACCGGTTTACCGCCCAGGCATGCTATAATAGATTCAATTACACGCTTAGTTTCATCAGGATCACGCACTTGAATACAATCGGCACCAGTTGTGCGTGCCGGGTGATCATTACCACCCTCAAACAAAGCATCGCCTATAAAAAGCATCTCGCTTATTTTAATATCTAATACCGATTTTAATTTGCGGATGCCATAAGCCTTATCAATGCCTGGTTTTGTTATATCGATAGAAGTAGCACCGCCCATTTGTACTGAGAAACCAGAAAGCGTTTTATCCAGGATGGCTTTTATTTTTTTACGTTTTATAAACTTAGGATCCCAATTTTTTTTAGCGTCCAGGGGTGCCTTTTGCCCTAATGCCGAATAAGTAATCTGGCTTCCTCTATCTTCAATTTGTTCACCCCAGGTTTTGGCTACTGTGGTTTTTGATTGCTTTATGGCCTCATTAAGCGCTGTTGTTATCTGCATTTTTTCATCGGCAGTAAAATTTTCAGCATAAAGCTCCTTCCAGCCATGTTTATAGCTGTAGAATTTAGTACCGCAGGTTGGCAGTATCGATAAATTTTTAAGGTGCTTTTCTTTAGTTAGATGTGAGAGTACCTGTTTCTCAAACTGCGGCCAGTCTCCACCGGATATAATGGCAACTTTAACAGTATCAATCAGCCTGCTAAAAAGTGTGGACATTTCCTCATCTAATGATGCTTTGCTTTGGGCAAGCGTACCGTCGAGATCAAATATTATTAATTTTTTCATATGATTATATCCGTTTATGGATAAACTGATTTTATTTATTGATATCGGGTATGGCTATTTCTAACAGATTTATTTTTTCCTGTGGGATGCAGTTAATTACTCCGATCTCTGCCGGGAGTAAAACAACATCGCCTTTGTTTAGTGGATATTTTGTCCCGTCGAAATCCAGTTCACCATTGCCTTCGGTACAAACGAGTATCCGTGGTTCGTCTTTGGTGCCGACAGTAAATTGACTGGCAGTATTCATCCGCCACATAATAAAATGCTCGTTATTAAAATACTCCTCCCGGGTTACGTTACCATCAGTAATATTTTTTGGCTTAACAGGATCAATATTTGTTAAATTAAAATCAATACAGGCTAATGCTTTATCAATTTGCAATTCACGTGGTTTGCCGGTTTTAGCATCTGTCCTATCCCAATCATAAAGGCGATAAGTGGTATCGCTATTTTCCTGCACCTCAAAAACCACCACATCAGCCAGAGTATGTACGGTACCGGAATGGATAAAGATACCATCCCCAGGTTTAGGAACAAAGCTATGAATGTAATCTGCCACTTTATGTTCTGCCAATCCATCGCGCAAATCCTGCTCGGTAGTTCCTGGTGTTAACCCGGCATAAATTTTTGCTTTAGGCCCGGATTCTATTACAAACCAAGCTTCTGTTTTACCTGTATCTCCTTTTGGAATATATTCTTTCTGATCATCAGATGGATGAACTTGCACAGATAACACTTCTTGCGCATCCAAAAATTTCAATAGCAAAGGAAAACGGTCAAATTGGCCGGCTAATTTACCCATTATACTTTCGGGGTATTGCTCAAATAATTGGGTTAAAGTATATCCTTGATATAAACCACCGTTTACCACACTCGCATGGTCATCGCGGTCGCTTAATATCCAAGCTTCACCAATAGGGCCTTCGGGTAATGGTTCGGTTAATAAATGAGTAAGTCTTCTGCCGCCCCATAGCCTGTATTGATAAATTGGGGTAAAAAAAAGAGGATATAATATAGACTCGTTCATAATTCTAATCGGTTAAAACAACACAACAACTATTTGCCAATTATGTTAGTCACATATTTGTTATAATGATGTTTAAATATTGGCTTGATACTTGTACTTAAATTATTAAGACCGTATTAAACCTTTTAAATTTTAATACGTCTATAAATTATCAGCACAATCGCTGAACAAATATTTAGATTATGAAAAGGGTATATAAAAATTTGATTTTCTTAAGCATAAGCGGACTATTATGTTTGTTTTTTGCTCTTCCTGCTAACGCTCAACACCGTGGTGGTGGCGGTGGAGGCGGCGGTGGTGGTCATTTCGGCGGTGGTGGCGGCGCACACTTTAGTGGTGGTGGTAGCGCTCATTTCAGCGGTGCAAGTCGTTCGAATGCAGGAGTAGTTCGTTCATATTCATCAGCATCAAGAGGGGGGGGCGCAGGCAGAAGTTATGCAGGACGTGCCTATGCTGGCAGAAGTTATGCAGGACGTGCCTATGCTGGCAGAGGTTATGCAGGTAGAGGCTATGCTGGCCGTGGTTATTATGGTGGCAGAGGCTTTTATGGTCGTGGTTACGCGGGCTTTGGATACCATGGTTATTTTGGCCGCGGTGGCTTTTATTACCACGGGGGTTTTTACAACAGCTTATATTATCCACGCCTTGGTTTTAGTTTAGGTTTTCTTCCATTCGGATATTACTCATTCTACTGGGGAGGCTTGCCATACTACTACAGCAATGGCTACTATTACGAATATAATGATGACCAATATACTGTAGTTGAACCACCTGTAGGTGCTCAAATAAGTACATTGCCGTCAAAAGCACAATCAATTGTGATCAATGGTCAGCAATACTATGAGTTAGATGGTGTTTATTATGTAGCTATTACTAAAGACGATGGATCATTGGCTTATGAGATAGCAGGTAAAGACGGAGAGTTAAATACAGATGGTGGCGATCAGGGTGCTCCTCCAGCAGGTAACGATCAGAGTTATAGTGCTCCTAATCAATCTGCTCCGCCCCAGAATGATCAGGTTGCTCCGCCAAGAAATGGTTCAGCAGATTTGCAGATTGGTGATGTTGTACAATCATTACCGGTAGATTCAAGGGGTGTTACAGTGAACGGTCAACGTTTATTTGTATCTCCGGATGATGTGTACTACAAGAAAACACGCGATAACAATAACAATGTAGCTTACAAAATTGTAGGCCTACCATCAACAGATCCTAACAATTAATAACAAATCAATATAAATTAAAAGGGTGCGCATTACTGTTCACCCTTTTTGTTGAATTAATTTCTTGAAGGTAATTCAAAAAGCAGGCGTAGCACAATGGTATGCCTGCTTTTCTATTATTCGGGTATTACAAACCAAAAGGATGAGCCCTTACCCACGGTACTTTCAATATCTATATGGCCATTATGCTGCCTTATTATTTCTGCCGATATATAAAGGCCTAAACCTAAGCCGGCATATCGCTGCGAACTTTCATCAACACGATAAAATCGATCAAAAATCATTGGCAGCTTGTCTTTGGGTATGCCTATACCAAAATCTTTTACGGATACTTTAATCCCTTCATCTATCTTTTCAATTGAAACAATTACCTTATCAGCATCGGGTGAATATTTGATGGCATTTGAGATCAAATTAATTACAACCTGTTCCAGGCGGTTTCTATCGGCATGCACTTCAATATTACGATAACCTTCGATAGTGATTTTGTGTTTAACTGAGTCGTTTTGAATTTCTTCAACACATTCTTTCAGCAACTCGTCAAGCACAAAATCAGTTTTCCTTAATACCAATTTCCCAGATTGAATTTTGGTTACATCAAGCAAATCTTTTATTAGTTCAGTTAGTTTATCAACCTGTTTAATGGCTTTTTGTATAAAGGTATCTACTGTTTTAATACTATCACCTTTAAGCGAAGCCCGCTCCATAATTTGCAGCGCTGCTTTAAGGCTGGTTACCGGCGTTTTTAGCTCGTGGCTGGCTATGCTTATAAACTCATCTTTTTTATTAAGTAATTCGCGGGTAGCTTCGTCTATTAATTTTTGAAAGGTAATATCAAGCAACGTACCTATAAAGCGTATGGCTTCACCCTTTTCATTAAAATAAGCCCTGCCTTTACCTTTTAGCCATCTTATTTTACCGTGAATTGGTATGGTACGGTATTCTGCATCAAACTGACCTGATTTTATGTCGCCCAGGGCTTCTGATATTTTATCCTGAACCATTTTACGGTCATCGGGATGGATTACATTCAAAAATACCTCAGTATCAATTTGCTCGTGAGGCGAAACGTTATAAATTTCTCTACAGCGTTTATCCCATATCAGTTCTTTGCTTTGAGGGTCAAAATCCCAGGTGCCTAATCCTGCCGAATCAACTGCAAACTTTAGCCTTTCCTTACTCTCAATTAACAAGCGTTCAGCCTCAGCTAGTCCTGCTTCTACTTTGCGTTTATCAGTAATATCCTCTACTGATAAAAGTATAAGCTGCTCACCGTTTATATTTTCAATTTGCCTTGCATTAAGGCACATATCTTTTTTACCAATTACCGGAAACACATGCACCATCTCAAAATCTTCGGTAATTTTATTAGTTGGTAATATACTTTCTAATAAATCACGTAGCTTAGGAATATCCCACTGTTTGTTACCCAGTTCATAAATGTACATACCTTCGGTTTCTTTTTCAGTAGTTTTAAATTTACTGTAAAAACCACCTGTAGCTCTTTTTATACGCAGGTCCTTATCCAATATCAATAAAGGATCGCGTATGGTATTTACAATCCCTTCTGTATATAAACGGGAACTATTTAATTGATCATTTCTGCTCAACAGTTCCTTATTAACAATCATTATCTCCTCATTGGTACTTTGCAATTCTTCTTTAGAAGTTTCCAATTCTTCATTGAGGCTTTGCAGTTCTTCACTGCCTGATAGTAATTCTTCGTTAGCGCTTTGTAATTCTTCGTTAGCGGTTTCCTGTTCTTCAGTTATCGCGCGCATATCGGCACGTACCTGCATTAATTCTTTTTCAAGCTGTTCAATGCGGATTTCACTTTCGTTGTAGTTTACATTTTCAGGATTAGTATTAAGCTCGATAGCGGCTTGCTGTATTCCTGTTGATGAAGCGTTTTGAAAAACAATAAGATAGTATGGCTCAAGAGTGTCTTTTAATGGAAATGCATAAATATTTACGTAATGCTGAAAGCCATTCAATTTGAAAAACACCGCGAATTTTCGTGCCGGTAAGCTTGTTTTTTTAGCAAGATGAAGAATATTCCGCAATTCAAACGAAAGTCCCTCACGTGCCATCTTTAAAACATTAAAACTTGGTTTACCTGTTGGTGGCACCAACCAGGTTTCCGTTACGCCTCTGAATTGAACAATGTCAAAACCTTCATTCACCAATACCGAAGGTGGCATAAAGTTATTAAGCATGGCTTCATCTGCCACCTTAAAAACATCTTTCTTATCGTTATCCCTTTGCGCCCCTTTATCTATTTCCCTAAATGTTTGCTCTCTCCCATTAGTAGCTACACTCATAAAACGCCCTAACGGACCTTTACGAATGTATATTTTTTCATTGCTGTTATAAGCGGTAAAAATATCGGTATTGTTACCTATGCTTTCAGATTTACCAAGCATCAGGTATCCATCTTCAACTAATGAGTAGTGAAAAGTTGTTAATGCCCGCTTTTGTAAAACAGGTTCAAGATATATCATCACATTCCGACAGCTAACCAGATCGATTTTGGAGAATGGGGGGTCTTTTAATAAATTATGATGGGCAAACACACACATATCACGTATGTTTTTACTTACCTGGTAATTTCCATCCAGCTTAACAAAAAATTGCTGTAACCTTGAAGTAGATATACCATCCAGTTCGCTTTGCCTATAAATACCTGTACGTGCTTTAGCTATTGCCGTTTCAGATATATCGGTAGCGAATATCTGTATCTTCATTACACTGGCCTTATCGCCTAGCTGCTCTTGCAGGCATATAGCCATTGAATATGCTTCCTCGCCGGTAGCACAACCCGCAATCCAGATTCTCAGCGGATCATTTATAGTTTTTTTATCTATAAGTGCGGGAAACAATGTATTACATAATACATCAAAACTTTGCGTATCGCGGAAGAAATTGGTTACCGAGATCAGCATGTCATTATATAAAGCATCTTGCTCGCTTTTATTCTCCCGCAAAAAACTTAAATAATCATTAGGCTTTTCTATTTTGCTTAAAGCCATACGCCTTATTATGCGCCGTTTAAGTGTACTTTGTTTATAGTAGGCAAAATCAACACCACGGCGCACACGCAAAACGGTTAATATTTGTTTAAAGGTCTCCGCATCTTGTTGTGGCAGGGTATTATCAACCTCTATTGATGAGTAGTCAGCATGAAAAGGGTGATTTATAGCGATAAGCTTTTCAGCAATCCCTTCAGGAGGCAAAACAAAGTCCACAGCGCCTGAATTTATGGCGCTTTTAGGCATACTGTCAAATTCGGCTGTGCCTTCATCCTGGGCAAAGGTCAAACCACCATATGATTTAATTACCTGTAAACCAAGCGTTCCATCATTAAGCGCACCGGATAGAACTATACCTACTGCAAAACTTTGATGTACTACGCCTAACGAAGAGAAGAACAGATCAATAGTTTTGCTTTTCGTATGTTTTTTATCTAATGGTGCAAGCTTAAGTACACCATCAGTAGCTGTAACTACCTTATTATTGGGTATAATATATAGATTATCAGGATCGAGGTGAATATTATCTGTGATTTGCTGTACCGGGAAAGGTGCAAACTTTTGAAGTATTTCGGGTAAAATACTTATATGATCCGGACTTAGATGTTGAATAAACACATAAGCCATACCCGACTTAGGCGGCAAAGCCTGTAAAAAGGCCTTAACGGCATCCAGTCCGCCTGCTGAGGCACCAATACCAACAACTGGAAACGGTACATTTAGAGTATCGGAACTATTTAGCTTAGCCATTAAATTTGTGCTGGTTATTACTTATCCAAAGTGGAAAAAGGATCGTGTTAATGCAATATAAAAGTACAAGTAATAAACGGGCTATTTGTGTTAAAAGAAGAAAAATAAACTATATTAAGTAACTATTTTGTTTTCAATGTCAACAACTATGTTTTTGTTTTTTTCATAGCGATTATTCAATTCTTGCAAAAAAACGACGCCTTCTATGTCATGATTAATTTTTATATTTTTACCATGCTTTCAGGAGCCCTACTTATTGCTGATTCCCTTAACTATCTGTATGAATCCATCCATTAAAAAATGGTTATTAAAAACCCTTAAAATATTCGGAATAACATTTGGCGCATTATTACTTCTGATGGTTTTGCTGCCTTATCTGTTCCCGCAAGCCATTACCAATAAAATTAAAACATGGGCAAATGGCAATATTAATGGTCATATTTCATTTTCAAGTACCAGTTTATCCTTTTTTAAACGCTTCCCATCGCTCACCCTTACTTTATACGATGTTACTGTAAAAGGAAGTGCACCATTTCAAAACGATACATTAGTTGCAGCAAAAGATCTTTCATTGGGTGTTGATTTGTCATCTATATTTAAAAGCCGGATAAATATTGATAAAATATACCTTAATGATGCATTAATAAATATACAGGTTGATAGTGCAGGTAAAGCGAATTATAACATTTACAAAGCATCAAAAGCAAATACCACAACTAACGCCGACACCAGTAGCGCGTCTCTAGGTATTGATCAGATATTGATAGAAAACAGCAAACTGGTTTACAACGATTTGTCCTTACCGATGAAAATCAACGCCCAGGGATTTAATTATACAGGAAGCGGCGACCTTACCAAAGATATTTTCGACCTGCATACTCATACCAGTATTAAATCGCTTGATTTTAATTACGGAGGCCAATCATATGTAGTTAATAAAAGTGTAAATGCGGATCTAATAACTAAAATCAATACAAAATCGCTCGCTTTTATATTTCAAAAAAATGATTTGAAAATAAACCAATTACCTGTAAAATTTACGGGGAAATTCGGCTTTATAAAGGATGGCTACGATATGGATTTCGAAATAGAGTCGCACCAAAGTGATCTGAGTGATATTTTTAGCGCTTTGCCCGCCTCCTATCAAAAGATGTTCGAAAAAACCGACGTTAACGGCACAGGTGTTATCCAACTTGCTCTTAAAGGAAAATATATCGCCCAAACCAATACAAAGCCAAATTTGAGTATGAAGTTTAGTATCAGGAATGGTTATATCGCTGATAATAAAACACCTTCTCCTGTGCGTAATTTATTTTTAAATATGGAGGCAAACGTACCCGGTTTAAATCCGGATAGCCTTTATGTAAATATTGATTCTATCTTTTTTAATATAGATAAAGACCGTTTTAGTTCGGTGATAAGAGTTAAGGGGCTAAAACAACCTTATATATATGCTAAAATAAACACGGAGATAGATCTCGAAAAATGGAATAAAGCATTTGGTATAAAAACTGTCGACCTAAAAGGCAGGTATTCACTTCATCTATTGGCAGAGGGCAAATATGCTACCGGAATTATTCATACAGGCACCATCAGAAAAAAGACAGATACCGTTATTACCAGTATCCCTAAATTCACTCTAACCTCATCATTTACCAACGGATATATAAAGTACGCATCATTGCCTCAATCGGTTAATAATATCAGCTTTAACGTGAATGCGAATTGCCCTGATAACAATTATAAACACATTACCTTAAGTATTGATAACCTATACGCAGCAGCCTTAAACAATTACATTAAAGGCTATTTTAAGCTTGGCAATGCTGCTACCTTCCCGATTGATGCTGCTTTAAAGATTAAGTTTAATCTGTCGGATATCAAACAATTCTACCCAATTACCGGCACGGACGTTACCGGAGACCTAAATGCCGACATTAAAACAAAAGGAAATTATTTACCTGCTAAAAAAATATTCCCGGTTACGGTGGCTAACATTAGTATGCATAATGGTTCGGTTAAAACCAAATACTACCCCCACCCTATACAAAACATTGATGTCAATACCAGCATTATAAATAATACAGGCACTTTAAAAGGCACCAAAGTATTGGTTAAACCAATATCATTTGTGTTTGAGAACGAACCGTTTACACTAAAGGCTGACTTACATAATTTTAATGATCTGCAATATAATATCACCTCGCACGGTACTATTAATATTGGCAAAATCTACCAGGTATTTGCCATTAAGGGTTATAATGTAAATGGTACTATTGCCGCCAATGTATCATTAAAAGGAAAACAAAGCGATGCCCAAGCTGGCCGATATAATAAACTATTTAATTCCGGCACTTTAAAGGTTCAGAACGTTGCGCTTACATCCGAGCTATTCCCAAAACCATTCATCATCAAAAATGGCGTTTTTAGCTTTGATCAGGACAAAATGAATTTTGATGCATTTACAGCACAATATGGTAAATCGGTAATGGTTTTAAACGGAAACTTATCGAACGTCATAGGTTATGCAACCAATTCAAAAGCGGTACTAAATGGCAACTTCAGCCTAACAAGCAACATGCTTAATGCTAATGATTTCATGGCTTATTCAGGCACTCCACAACAGACAACTAAAGGTGCTGCCGGTGTTATACTTGTTCCGCATAATCTTAATTTAAATTTTACTGCCGATGTAAAAAAGGTTAAATATAACGGCATGATAATTAAGGATGCAAAAGGACAAATGACCATAAATAATGGCAGTATCAATTTAAAAAACACAGGTTTTAATATAATTGGCACGCCTGTAACTATGGATGCCACATATACCAGCACAAACCCACAGACTGCTTTTTTTAATTATCATTTAACTGCTACTGACTTTGATATAAAGAAGGCTTATAATAGCATTAAACTGTTTCATGATATGGTAACAACTGCAGCCTACACTGAAGGTTTTGTATCATTAGATTACCAATTAAGCGGCAGGTTGAACAGTAATATGCAGCCTGTTTATCCTTCATTAAAAGGCGGGGGTACATTATCAGCCAAACAATTAAAAATACATGGTTTTAAGTTGTTTAGTAAAATTGGGAGTAGCACAGGTAAGGACAGCATTACCAATAACGCCGATTTATCTAAAGTAGAGCTTAAAACTAAAATCGCCAATAATATAATTACCATTGAGCGCACCAAACTGCGAATGGCGGGCTTTAGAGCCAGGTTTGAAGGTCAGGTTAGTTTTGATAAACAAATGGATATTAAGTTTAGACTAGGCCTGCCTCCATTGGGTATAATAGGTATACCATTAACTATTACAGGTACTCAGGATAAGCCTAAAATAAAATTGGGCAATGGCAATAAAGCAGATGAGTTAAAAGAAACAGCCGACACTGATCAATAGTTAAAAAACAATCTAACAAAAAAAAGGCTCCGATATATCGGGGCCCTTTTAATTTCTTATCGTTACTAATGATCTAATTATTTCGCGATACGGCTGCTTTTAGCAGGTACTAACGGAACAAGGATAACTGCGATCAAGATGGCAACTTCTAATACTACTTGCATGGTTTTTGGATTTAAATTTTTAATAAATGTGATTAATATCTTTTTTAGAAGAGATCACTCTTGCATTGATGGCCCTTTTGCGGGGTGATAAATGTAAGAACGACCGTAATCTTCTGGTTGGGATATGTCACAAAACATGCCACTAAAAAAATAAAATTTGGGCAACTGAAATCATCAATTTTTGAAATCAATTAAAAATAAAATTCACTTGATATTTTGGATATTTCTGCACTTTTTATCAATATTTTTGAATACAAACGTTTAAATTCCTATCAATCAGGCTAAAATATAGCTCAAAAATAATTTTCTTTCAAAAAAGAACTACAAAACCTCGTTTTCGAAGAATATTTTTCAAAAATAAAACAAAACAAATTTCAGACGCTTCGCTGAGATATGGTGAGCAGAAAATTGTGTCATCTAAAGGTCTGCTAAATAATAAATTCTTCTACAGATAATAAATATTATAAATTTATCGCTACAAAAATATTTTTGCCATTTTGGCATAACAACTGACACAGTCGCAAATGCTGCCAAAAAGACCGTTTAAATCCCTGCCAAATCCTGCCAAAATGCTTATTAACAGGTATCGCAAGCAATCAATCGTAAAAAACAGGTTCAATTTACAGTATGCCAAAGCATTTGAGGTATAACCCAATTATAATTTTGTTACACAATATGCGCACAAAAGAAATGGTAACTTTTATTTTTTGTATGGTTTAAATGAAGTAGTTTGAGATAGAATTATTGCTCCTCGATAACCAGCATACTCCAGCCCTTACTGCCAGCGTTGCTAAGCTCTTTCTTTTTGTGATCCATAAGTTTTTTTATACGGGTACTGTATGCCCAACAAGTACTTTGGCGTATGGCAACAATTTCTGATAACTTATGGGATGATATTTTACCTTTGGTTGAGTACATTAAAAATATCATGTAGAATGCCTTATTTATAGGGATACGTGTATTTTGCAGTATGGTGTAAGCTATAACGGATTCCTCATAACCACATTTTGAACATCGCCTACTATACGGTAGATGGCCGTGGCTGTAATGATCATTGCCACACTTACGGCAGTTATAACCTTTTTCCCATTTAAGGTCTGATAGAAATTTAAAACAGGTTTCCCTATCAGGGTATATTCTGCTGAACTCTTCAAAATCTACCTGGGCCGACATTACCCTATCATGCGTTACCTTTTCAATATTAGTATGTAAGGTAATATTGTCGTTCTCCAGTAATACATTTATTCTTGAGATTTCTTCGGCCTGATCCTTTAATAATATATTAACGGATTTCAACTCTTCGTTTTGCTCCTCTATTACCGCTGATTTCTCGACTAACTCTTTTGTTCTTTCACGTACCTGGGCTTCCAACTGACGGTTAAGGTTATCCTTAAACTCTTCATTCTGCTTCATTTGCCTGATGATACGGCGTTGGGCATAATCTTTTTTCTTTTTAAGGATACGTACCTTCTCACCAATGGCAAATGAAATGAACAGCATTTCCATTATAAAGCAAAAGCTAAGGCTATAATGTGTAATTGGGCCAAACGGTAACCATGAAACATCAAAGGCTATCAGTATTTTAATAAGAAAACCTATAAATAGGAAACTGTATCCCACCACAAAAAAACGTGCAGGCCAGTATCCTTTATTTAAAATATAATACCCTGTATAACAAGCTAACAGCAACGGCACAATTTCAACTATACGATAATTGAACCAATTATTATCAACGGTTAAGCACAGCACAAAAAACACTGTACGTAAACCTATTACCCACCATATAAGTGTATTTAGTTTTGGCGCTTTAACCTTTACATATAATAAACTACGTGTAAACAGCATACCAAATATGCTGGCAAAAAACAGCGCTACGCCATAAGCATATTGGTTCCAGATTGGTGAGTTTGGCCATAGATATTGATAAGCTATACCATCGGCACACATCTCGTACAAACCAATACTAAGGTTGTACATGATATAATACAGGTACTGTGTTTGCCTGATGGCAAAAAACATCATTAAATTATACAAGCTGAATACCAGCAGCATACCGTAAAACACGCCAAAGAAAAAATATTCATCTAATGCGTAATGCACAAACCAACTTACAGAACGCAGCACCACAATAACGTTTGCAGGCTGATGTGATCTTAAACGGATATAGTAAGTATGCTCACCGTATAAATTGCTATTAATGTTAAGGCTGAAATTTTTATGCTGAAATAACCGTTGTGAAAATGGCAGGCTACTACCCATGCGGGTTGATGAGTAAGTATTATCTACATTGGGCGAAAATATTTCTATATCATCTGTTGTTTGATCAAAAAACTCTAATAGCCAATTGTTTTTGGTTGCTTTATCGTGGTTGATTTTTATACGATACCAATAAGTGGTATTCAGATCCGTTACTTTAGGATTGAAAATTGGGCTGGGCTTGAATTTTGAGAATACTGCAGGATTGTTCCTTATTTGATCGAGCGTTAATTTTCCACTCTTATCTTCAAGGGTCTCAATCTCATTAAATGAAAAATAATGCTGGGTGATGCTATCATTTAATGCTACTATTTTTTGCGCATGTGCATTTTTAGCTACAAACAACAAAAACAAAACATTAACAAATAATAATCTTAGTAAATATTTACCCATATTACCCAATCACATGTAAAAATTATTTCGGCCGCACTGGTACTTTAAGAAAGCATAATTGGCATTGCAGATTAATACAAGTATACTTTTTTTTAGTATTAATTTACACTTAAAAATGTCATTTTCCGCTAACCAGCCCTAAAGCCTCAATATACCCTTTATTTGAGGTGCAATTTTCAAATCTGCAATTTTCAAGCATATCAAATAAAGCTTTCCTTAGCTCTTCCCTATTTACCGGTGCCGCTTTGCGTATATCTTCAAAGCTAACGCGGGGTGATTCAGCATAAGCTACTACTTTGTCATAATTAGCCGGCATTTTAAAAGTAACTATGCCCGCTACATTTTCCATCTTTTTATAAGGCCAATAATGCCATCCTATATTATTTTGATCAAGCGTTACCCTGAAATCATGTACCCATTCATCTTTATTTTCGCCTGTTTCGCCGCAGTATATAGGCACATTATATTTATTTCTAAAATCAACATACTCTTGTATTACGTCGATGGTAGTAGTTTTTGTCCAATATTTATGGAACGTGTATATAATCTTCGAGTCGAACGGTGGGCCAAACATCTTCATGTTGCTATCCCATTGTGCACCTCCTAAAACCATAATATGGTTTTTATCAACCGTGCGTATTGCCTTAGTAAGTTCCTTATAAAAAGGCTCCAGGTAATGATTTAAACTGTCAGCCTTAAAATAATGTGCAATTGGCTCGTTCAGCAAATCATAACCAAGAACCGCTGTTTCGTTTTTGTAATGAGCAGCTATTCTTGTCCATATTTGTATGGTTTGTTGCCTGCACATTGCACTTTGAAAAAGGAATGGATAACCATAACCATCATCAATATTATCACCAGTTTGGCCGCCTGGCGCACAGTGCATATCTAAAATAACATAAATACCTTCCTGTTTGCACCAGCCTATTACCCTATCTAATAACTCAAAACCACGATTAGGGTTATTTTCACCCAAATAATCTTCATTTGTGAAAAGTTTATAGTTAAATGGGATACGAATTGAGTTCATCCCGGTAGATTTCAGGTAATGAATATCGGCACGGGTAATATAGTTATCTAAATATTTTTGCCAGAAGATTTTAGCATCTTCAGGACCTATCAATTCAGTAATGGCCTCATTAATCAATTTCGGCGAATTGATTTTGGAAAATTTGAACATATAACCTTCCGGGATAAGCCAATTGCCCAAATTAGTGCCTTTCATTAAAAATGGTTTCTTATCGGGGCCAATAACCTCTTTTCCGCGAGTTGAAATGAAACCATTAGATTGTGCTTTTGCAATAAATGGTGTAATTAAAACCAGTGTTAAAAATAATGAGATTCGGATTTGTTTTTTAATGATCTTCATGACTAAACAGGTTAAGACTTAAGCTTTATTCGTCTTTATTTAGATATTAATTTGTTATTATTTTTAAGATAATTAATTATTTTCTGAGAAGCATCGGTATACACGGCGATGTGGTGGGTACGAACTAAATACGGCACCTCTTTACCTTTACCTTCGGTTTCAACAGTAATAATATTTGATGACCTTGCCGGCATGTGGCAATCAATACAATTATTTTTTATAGCAGCGCCTAGTTTTGGCGCCATTGGACAAAAATTATGGTTTGCAGTGGTATGACAACTCATACATTTCTGCGAATACATGGCCAGGTTTCCTCTTTCATTTTGATGTACATTGTGGCAGGTAGCACAATCCATATTGCTATTTATAAAACATTTACTGCTGGCTAAAAGCTGGCTTTGGTTGGCGTGTACATCAAGTTTGGCTGAATCGACAGGTTTTTGATATGGCGGATTTTCAACAAAGTTAGCAAGATCATCACCCGGCTTAAATACAAATGTTGTTCTTAGGATCAGGTTTTTGTTTCCTGAATGGCAAACTGCGCACATATTTATTTTTTGCGCACGTGAAAGTGATGCATAGGTGGCGATATATTTGGCTTTCTTCTCTTCTGGAAATGCTGTTTGATAATTCACGTGATTAGCTGACGGACCGTGGCAACGTTCGCAATCAATACCTAATATCAAAGAGTTTTTATCAAAATTCTCAGCATCCAGTGAATGCAAGCCTTGTGTTTCTACCGGTAAATCTTTTATATAAGAGCTATGGCATTCAAAGCATCGTCTGCCAATCATTCTAGTATAATTGGCATAGGTTGAATCAAATCCCGGGCTATTAGTCCATCCCAATGATCTGAAATATGACATAGGCAGCTGATACATCTGGTTGCCTTTCCAATACAAATAACTTTCTGCTTTTACGCCGCCAAACGTTATATCAAAACGTTCGGCATTTATTTGTTTGCCTTTTGAATAGGTAACCTGATATAAGCCATCAGCACGTTTTTCCATCACTACTTTTAAATCTTTACTAAAGTAAAAAGTATTATCGTGAGGGCTAAAACTTCCTCCTATGCTATGTATATCAGCAAGGCGTGTTGTTGAAAAATGCGCCGTATGAAGATAATTATCATAAACATCTTTATGACACTTTATACAGGTTGATGAACCCGCGAAGATATCTCCCCGCGGATCTGGTTTATCCTTATTTATTGTTAAGCATTGTGAAAAGATAAAAACAAGCGGAACAATAAAAATTATTATTAAAAATAATTTGCGATTACTTTTCATCAGCGTTGTACAAATAGCGTATCATTAAGCAAAGCTGCTTATTGAACTATTAATGTTGTTATTGAATGTGGCAAACTGGTTGTATTGGCGGCCATACCTTTTATCCAAAGGTGATATGGCACTTTTTCGTCGGTTAAATTTAACACAATTACTACCAATTTATTATCACTATTTACAAATGCTGTTGTCATTAATTCATCACGGTTTGATGATGCGATTATACGCTTAGCTCCCGGCCTTACAAATTTTGAAAAATGACCAATATAATAGAAAGAATTCATGTAGGTTAACTCTCCTGTTTTAACATTTGCATGTATTGGCGCAAAGCAGAAGTTGCCAACATGATTTGGCCCACCATTCTCATCTAACAAAACATTCCAGTCTGTCCAGCCTACAACACCATTATTAAAATCGTTAACCATTGATTTTCCGTACAATTCACCGTATTTCCAATCATTGATTTTGCTTGCGTTATAAGTATCACTGCAACCTTCGGTAAATAATAAGTTTTTATCAGGGAAAGCTTCGTGTACACGCTTCACATTTTCAAAATCATCATGCATATACCAATGGAATCCTGTACCCCAAACATATTTTGCAGCTTCAGGATCTTCTAAAACAGTACTTGCACGTTGATACAGTAAATCCCTATTATGATCCCAAATAATTAGTTTTTTATCAGCTAAGCCACTTTTGTGCAATGTTGGGCCTAAATAATTCTTAACAAAATCGCGCTCATCTTCGGCAGTATAAATGCATGATTCCCATTTTTGATTAGCCATTGGTTCATTTTGAACTGATAGCCCCCAGATCGGGATACCTTCTTTTTCATAAGCTTTAATAAACTTAACATAAAAATTAGCCCATGCCTGGTCATATTCCGGTTTAAGCTTGCCGCCATGTAACATATCATCGTTAGTTTTCATGAATGCTGGTGGGCTCCATGGCGTTGCAAACAAAGTTAAATTACCGCCAGCTGCTGCAATAACCTGTTTAATGAACGGGATACGATATTTACGGTCGTGATCAACATTAAATGTTTTTAAAGTTTTGTCGCCCTCAGCAACATAGCTATAAGTATCACTTGAAAAATCACAGCTTTGAATGTTGGTACGACCTAATGTATAGCCAATACCAGTTTTCTTGTTATAATAAGCGTTTAAAATTTCGTCTTGTTTTGCTTTTGGTAGCTTATAAAATGTTTCGGCAGAAGCATCGGTTAATGCACCTCCAATCCCTAAAACGGATTGAAATGTTTTTGAGGGATCAACAAAAATGCAAACATCTGTTTCAAGTGGCTGCCCAAATTGTTTAAATGTTAATGTAGCGGTTTTGGTTATGCGATAATCGGTATTTTGTGCAGTTGTATAAACTGATACCGTTTTATTAGTGGCTTGATATGCTTTTGAAGGAAGCGGAGCTTTAGTTTTATTAGTTTGTGCATTTACTAACGTTGTGCACGAACATACTAAGGCTAGTATTAAAGACTTTTTCATTTATATATATGTATTTGGGTTGAAATCAATAAAATTTACAATTCAGCCTTACCATTTAGCCTGATATCGCGTGATGAGCTGCCAACAATGAAATCAAAAACTCCCGGGTCCATTTCCCATTCGTTTTTCGCATCATTAAAGTACTTGAAGGCATCCTGATCAAGTGTCATAGTTATTTTTTTCTCTTCGCCGGCTTTTAAAAACACTTTTTCAAAACCTTTTAGTTCTTTATCAGGGCGGGGCAAATTTAATTTTTCTTGTTTCACATATAATTGCGCTACTTCGGCACCATCAACGGTACCTGTATTTTTTAAAGTGAAGGTTACGGTAGCTTGTTTATTAGCAGTGCTTACTTGCATATTGCTATATTTAAAGGTGGTATATGATAAACCATGACCGAAAGCAAACTGTGGTTCAACATTGAAAGTATCGTAATAACGATAACCGACATATATATCATCAAAATAATTTACGGTTGTTGAATCGCCCGGATATTGCCCCAGTTTAATTGCCGGGGCATCAGCTAATTTCTTAGGGAAGCTTACCGGTAATTTGCCTGAAGGATTAACCTGACCAAAGATGATTTTTGCTAGTGCATTGCCACCTTCCATACCCGGATACCATGCTTGTATTATACCTTTAGCATCGCCAACCCATTGAGTTATATCCATTGGGCCACCACCCATCAATACCACTACTGTTTTTGGGTTAGCCGCAATTACAGCCTTAATTAGCTCGTTTTGACCAAAAGGCATGTCCATATTTGGTTTATCGATTCCTTCGGCATCATAAGCATTATCGGCCCAAACATCATAATCGTAACCGTGTGTCCATCCTCCAACAACTATTACCATATTGGCCTTTTTAGCTGCTTCTACGGCTTGTTGAATTAAAGTTTGATCTGCGCCGCCGTCACGTACAATATTGTAGCCTTTGCAATAGGTAATTTTCACCTTTTTACCAGCAATATTTTTTAAGCCTTGTAGGGGTGTTACTTCATAAAATGCTTTTACTTGTGAGCTGCCACCACCAAAAGCTTGTTTCCTATCAGCATTATAACCTATTACCGCAATCGATTTTATATTTGCAGCCAAAGGCAATATATTATCTTGATTTTTAAGTAATACTATCCCTTCCTCTGCAACCTTTTCTGCTGTTAGCTGATGTGCTTGGGTGTTGTATTCACCTTTCTGGCGTTTTTGTCCGCCAAGCATATTGGTTTTGTACATAACATACAATATGCGCCTTACTTTTTCATTGATAATATATTCAGGTATCTTACCTTCTTTAACTAAAGTAACAACGGTATCGCCCAGAAAGAACTTACCATAATCAGGATGGGCACCTAAACTAAGGTCGGTACCCATTTCAAGATCAGTGCCGTTCCATAATGCTTGAGCGGTGCTATGAACAGCGCCCCAATCACTCATTACCAAACCTTTAAAACCCCATTCCTTTTTCAGGATCTGGTTTATAAGGTAGTTATTCTCAGTGGCCCATTGCCCTCTGAATTTATTGTATGAACCCATTAAAGTATTTACGCCACCTTCTTGTACAGCCGCTTTAAAGCCCGGCAGGTATATTTCTCGCAGTGCGCGCTCGCTCATTTGCACATCTATGCTACCACGCAAAGTTTCCTGGTTGTTAGCGGCAAAGTGTTTTACGCAGGCTGATATTCCCTGATCTTGTACGCCTTTAATGTAACCCACTACCATTTTTGAAACCAAAAACGGGTCTTCGCTCTGATACTCAAAGTTGCGGCCGTTTAATGGCGAGCGCATTATATTAATGCCTGGGCCTAATATCACATCCTTACCTCTGAAATTTGCTTCGCTGCCTAATACTGAACCAAATGCATAGCCCAGTTTAGGGTTCCATGTTGATGCAAGGCAAACTCCTGTTGGCAAATATGTTCCGGAATCGAGTACATTTTGTAGAACGCTCCAACCTCTGCCATGCTCCACACGAACTCCATGCGGCCCATCAGATGTAACCAATTCAGGTATACCTAAACGAGGCACACCACCCGAAGTAAAGGAAGAACTGGCATGTATCATGTTAACCTTTTCCTGTAAAGTCATCAATTTTATAAGGCTATCGGATTTAAAGGCAATCTCGGCATCACTATACCTAGATTGTGCTTTTACAGAAAAAGGGGCTATTATGCAAAAGAGGAAAAGAAGTTTGAGCTTTGAATTCATTATTAGGGTGTATATTATTTCCAGGTATAAGTTGCCACGGCGCCACCGTTAAGTGTTGAAGTGACCAATTTTGAGTTATATTTTATATTAAAGCTTGCAGTGCTGCTACTACTATTTAGCACAATAAGTACTTTAGAACCATCAGGATTTTTAAAGGCAACATTCGGAAATGCTGTTGAAGCATCCGACGCAATTCTTACCGCGCCCGCTTTAACAAATTTGGAAGCATGGGCTATGATATAGTAAGAAACATTACGTGTAAATGCTGAACCGCTTACAGTTACAGCGCCCTGGCATGTACTGCAACCGCCTACAGTATGTGGGCCATAACTAGGGTCGGAAGCTAAATTCCATTCTATAACGTTCCTGCTCCAGTTACGCGTTGCACCAACTATTAAATTAGTTACGTGCCAGTTTAAGTCGCCGCTAAATGTTCCTGTTGAAAATGTGGCTTGCTCAGTAAAATAGATGTTCTTATTAGGAAATGCAGTATGTACGGGAGTAAGTGCTGATATATCACCTGCATATAAGTGAAATGCAGATCCATCAACATATGGATTTGCTGTTTGATCATTTAGCACGTAAACAGGATAATCCGGGCGGTCGCAATTATGATCATAACAAATAATTTTAGTTTTTATACCCGCACTTTGAAAAGCAGGGCCTAAATAACTACCTATAAACTTAGCTTCAGCAGTATCTTGCATAACCATTGCAGGGTTATTACTTGGATTTAGAGGTTCGTTTTGAGGAGTAACGGCATCAATATTTATACCCTGAGCTTGCATTGCCTGTATATACTTCACAAAGTAATTTGCGTATACGCTATAATACTGAGGCAATAAACTACCGCCGGAAAGGTTGTTGTTACTTTTCATCCATGCTGGTGCACTCCATGGGCAGGCCAATATTTTTATATTAGGATTTAAGGCGATTATCTTTTTTAATACAGGTATCAGATCAGTTTCCATTGCAATGCTGAAATTCTGTAAGTTAACATCTGGAGTGCTCGAATCGTCATAAGTAAATGGTGCCGCACTCATATCTGAAGCGCCAAGCGTAACCCTTATATAGCTGATATTAATGCCTGTGCTATCTGTTACAAAAAGCTCTTTTATAAGTGCATTGCTTTGTGCTGCAGACATGGCGTTTATTACCTGGGCGCTACCACCCGTAAGGGCAAATCCAAAGCCATCAATAGTTTGATAGGTCGTTGTAGAATCAACATTAATTGTTGTATTTGAATTGGTATATGTGCTAAATAACATACTGACATTTTGCTTAGTCAGCAATTGTGATTCATCAGGGTTGGTTAGCCACATATTAACATCAGTTTTTACAATTACAGGGGGAGTAACAACTGTACCGCCTCCACTGCCACCGCCGCCGCCTGCGCTTGCCACTTTTTTACTACAGCCCATTAGCATAAAGGCAGTTAATCCTGTAAATAATATTGTAAACGTTGTATTCCGTATCGTTTTCATAAGTTTTCTCCAGTACACTATATTCTTACAGCTAGTTATTATTGTGTTTTATGAATTATGTTAAAGAAATGAACATAGTCAACCTTCATTGATGTTGGAAAAGCGGTGGTGTCAATTCCATCTACTCCTCCCCAACTTCCACCAACTGCAATGTTCATTAATAAGTGGAATTTTTGATCATAAGGCCATGTAGCCGATCCTTGTCCAGTATTTACGTAGGTAAATACCAGGGTATTATCATAATATCCTCTGATGGCATATGGCGTCCAGTCTTCGCGATACAGATGGTATGCGGTTGAAGCTGTGGGAATATTCATTGTACTTGTTTTTGCATTGCCTGCAAAATATGTTGAATTATGCGCACTAAAGTGTACGTTGTTGGGATCATACCCAACCATTTCCATAATATCAACTTCTCCTGAAGCAGGCCAAGGGCCATAGGCATAGGTGTCGGGTAGTGTCCATATTGCAGGCCATGTACCCCTACCCGAAGGTAGCATTGCTTTTACTTCAATACGACCATAGGTCATTGAAAATTTTGAGATCATTCTTGACGAAGTAAAGGCTTCGCCCCCTAAATTTTGCTTTTTGGCTGTTATAGTTAGTAAACCATTAGCCACATTTGCATTGCCTAATGAATCTGTATAAAATTCAGATTCGGCATTACCCCATCCGCCTCCACCTAAATCATACGTCCACTTAGAGGTATCAGGTGTCCCGGTATTCGTAAATTCATCTGCCCATACCGGTGTTGTTTCAAAACTCCAGTTGCTATCTATAGGAGCGGCAGGAGGAGTATAAACATATGGCTTACTACTATTTTGACTACTTTTTGAGCATGATACCATGCTAACACTTAGCAATATTACTGCTACTAACGATTTTACTTTAAATCTCAACATATATTGCTCTTGCTAAAATAAAACTGCCGGTATTACCCGGCAGTTTTACAATCAATTATAAATTATTACTTAGCGTAACCTGGGTTTTGAACCAGTTTTGTTGCAGCAAGATCTGTAAGAGGTATAGGTAACAGCTCATTTGTACCTGCTTTAAAACCTTTAAATGCAAGAACAGAAGCAGCATCTCCCCATCTAACCAAATCAAACCAACGATGTCCTTCGGTTGCAAGCTCTAAACGGCGTTCAGCTTTAATGTTTGCTAATGTTGCAGCTACAGGTGCTAAACCAACCCTTGCACGTACAGCATTAATTAATGCTGCAGCCCGAGATGCATCGCCACCACCTTGTATTAAAGCTTCAGCTTCCATCAGGTAAGTATCAGCCAAACGAATTTCGATATAATCATTAGGGAAATTCAGAATGTTAGTACCCTGAGTTGACAAAAATTTAGTTAATCCCATGTATTTTAATGCGAAGAATCCTGTATTCTGATAACTTGCCTGATAGGTTGTTTTTTCTAATGCGGCAAGGCTATCCATATTTAATATAGTGTAACCATATCTTGGATCCTTTGTACTACCATAGTAAGGAGTGGTAAAAGCATCATGTAACTGTTGAGTTACAACGTTTTGTCCCCAACCACCTGCATAGATCGCATCACTAAAATTCCTGGGGCCAACCTGTTCAGAGTAAACACTTCCTTTAAATGAATCCCAGTTATTCCAGGTATAAGCCTGGCTTGGAGTAAAGTTAATTTCAAAAATAGACTCGCTGTTAAATTTATTATTAGGATCAAAAATAGCAGAGAAAGTTGCTTGCAAATGATACCCAAAACCAGCAGTTGTACCACCTGGTGTACCATTGATGATAGCAAACTCCTGAGCAGCCTGCGTATATTTTTGCTCATATAAATAAACCTTGCCCAATAGCGCGATTGCGGCTCCTTGTGTAACACGGCCGCTTTCTGTCGTTACCACAGTTTGTGGTAAATTGGGAATAGCTGCCTTTAAATCATTTTCGATTTGTGTATACACATCTGCCGGCTTAGCTTGTACCTGGTTGTAGATATCAGCTGGTGCCAACGGGGTTGTAATTAATGGCACATTTTTAAATAATCTTTCCAGATCAAAATAATAATGGGCACGTAAAAACTGTGCTTCGGCAGTATATCTGGTTGCTAATGCGGCGCTTAATCCAGGTACACCCGCAATTTTAGATAAAATTGTGTTTGCCCGGCTTACACCTAAAAAGTTAATAGGCCAGTAGCCATTTTGAGGGCCTGCGCTTGAGGTTAATTGGTAATCATTCCATAACTGCCAATCAGGTGTATCGCTTGAGTTACCACCACCTGCATAGCAATCATCAGATGCTGCATTAAGCGGACCACGTACGTCTGTATAAGTTTGATCGTTGCCACCGGTTTCTGTAAGTAATGGATCATAAGCAGCTACAAGGCCGGCAAAAGCCTGATCGGGTGTTGAATAATAACTTGATTCTGAAAACTCCCCTTTTGGATTTACTTGTAGGAATGATTTTTTACAGGATACGAATACACTGCTCATGCCCAGCAAACTAACCGCTGTGTATTTAATATATCTTTTTTTCATGATATTAGAATATTTTTAAATTAAGTAATAATTACAAAGTAACATCAACACCAACCCTTACTGTGCGAGCTGTTGGGTAGACACCTTGATCTACACCACCTGTTTGGTTGCTACCACCCCATACTTCTGGATCATATCCGTTGTATTTAGTAATAGTGAAAAGATTATCACCTGCAACGTACACATGAACCCTGCTCATATCTAATTTAGTCATCAGATTTTTTGGCAATGTGTAACCTAATTGTAGTGTTTTTATGCGCAAGTAAGCACCGCTTTGCAATAATGCACTTGAAAGGTTTTTGTAATCACCGTTAGGGTCAGTTTCAGTTAACCTTGCAACATTAGTATTAGTGTTAGTCGGTGTCCAGGCATTTAAAGCTGTAAGCGGATAGTTTGCAGTTCCAAGATCTAAACGGCGATATTCCTGAAGTAATTTATTACCCCAAACACCTTGGCCAAATACACTTATATCAAATTGTTTGTAATTAGCCGCGAAGTTGAAGCCATAAGTCCACGTTGGTAGTGGGCTACCAAGGAACTGACGGTCACTTGGACCAATTGGGCCAACATCTGTAAGACTTTGGAAAATATAGTCACCCGGTTTAGCATTAGGCTGCAATAAGTTACCGTTTTTATCTTTATATGCGTTAACCTGAGCTTGTGATTGGAATATACCAAGCGTTTTGTAACCAAAGAACGAGTCATATGGTTGACCAACTGCCGAACGCTGAATTTGTGGTGTAAGTGACCCTTGCCATGCACCAGCGGTAATATATGGAAGAACATTTAAATTGGTTACCCTATTTCTGTTATAGGCGATATTACCATTTAAATTGATACCGAAATCACCGATTTTTTTGACATATCCTAATTGAACTTCAACACCCTTATTGGTTATACCACCTGCGTTTTCGTAAGCGCTACCTGAAACACCTGCATAGGTAGGTGGAGGTACAGATAATAATAACTGATCTGATGCTTTATTATAGAAATCGATAGTTGCAGTAAAGTCATGGAACAGTGTTGCATCTATAGCTATATCAGTAGCTTTATCTTGCTCCCACTTTAAGTCAGGGTTAGGAAGTGAATTTGGACCGTAGCCAGTTACCAATGTTTGACCACCTGTTTGGCCAAATACATAACTACCTATTGAACCTACAATTGGTGTATATTGGAATGGTGATAAATTTAACTCGTTACCTAAAATACCGTAAGAAGCACGTACTTTCAAATAATCAACAAAAGTATTTTTAGGGAACCAGTCTTCTTTAGTAGCAACCCAACCTGCTGAAACAGATGGGAAAGTACCATAAACATTATCGCTACCAAACTTTGATGAACCATCACGACGGATAATGCCTTGCAACAAATATTTTCCGTCATAATCATAAGTTACACGACCAAATAATGAGGCAAGCGTTGATGGTTGAGTATCACTACCAAATCCAAAGCGATCAGCTTGTGGTAAAGCAAAGTTAAATGAAGCTTGTTGTTGGGTAGAGATTGGCTCACCATAATTAGTATCACCAACCTGGGTTCCACTTTCCTCTTCAGAACTTTGTCCAACTAATATACTTAAATTGTGTTTACCAAATGAACGGGAATAAGTTGCAGTATTATCCCAGTTCCACTCCAAATTCTGGTTCATTACACGATACTGGCTATTTGTTGCCGGTGGAAGATTCATGTTGTTAGCATTCTCATAGAAAAGCGGAGTAAATGATTCGCTACCATAAAATGACTGTTTAGCAGCAATGTCTGTTTTAATTAACAATCCTTTTATCGGTTCAATTTGCAAATATGCATCACCCTGTAAATTATGTGACCAATTGTAATTGCCAATTTGTTTCTGCTCATCTGCAATTGGGTTAACAATTTCGTTGGCTACATAAGCAGATATACCATAAGGCTGTCCTTGTGCATTTCTGAATATGTAGGGCGCATAATTCGGATTAGTGTAAGTTGAAGCATTGGGTTGTGCACTTACATTGGTAACAACAACCGGTGTAAGCGGGTCAAGGTTAAGCGCATCACTCAATGGACCACCAAAAACACTGTTTGTATTAAAGTTAGTAGTGCTTCTGATATAAGCGTAGTTAAAGTTTTCACCATAAGTCAACCAACTTTTAGGTTTTGAACTTGAATTTACTCTAAAGTTCATTCTTTTATAATCAGAATACTGTGGGGTTACTATACCTTCCTGATTAAGATAACCAACCGATGTGAAATAATTAGATTTATCAGTACCACCACTTACTGCAAGGTTTTGTTGCATTATTGGCGCGTTACCAAATATTTGATCTTGCCAGTTAGTACCGGTACCATATTGAGATGGATTAGTAAATGGTGCAACGTATCCTGGGCCTGCTGAAAGCGAACCATAGGTGTTGATATATTCATTAGATGTTGACTCATTTCTTAATTGAGCATATTGAGTTCCATCAGCTAAACCTACCTTTTTAGCAACCGATTGGTTACCGTAGTAAAAATTGTAAGTGATTTTTGGTGTTCCAATAGCGCCTTTTTTGGTTGTGATTAAAACAACACCATTAGATGCGCGGGAACCATAAATAGCCGCCGAAGCATCTTTAAGTACCTGAAGTGACTCAATATCATTAGGGTTAATTGAATCATAACCACCGTTATCCCATATTTGGCCATCAACCACATATAATGGAGAACTGTTTCCTAATGAGTTTTGCCCCCTTATAATTACGTTTGGAGCAGCACCCGGCGCACCTGATGTAGATGTTACAGTAACACCTGCAGCACGACCTTCCAGAGCGTCATCAAGACGCAAAACCTGCTGATCCTTTAAATCAGATGCCGATACGCTTGAAATTGCACCTGTAACAGTTGCTTTCTTTTGTGTACCATAACCAATTACTACAACCTCATTTAAGTCGGTTGTATTTTCTTGTAAACTAACGTTAACCACCATTTGGTTATTTATAGCAACTTCTCTTGCATTATAGCCAACAAATGTAAATCTTAATGTTCCGTCTACTGGTGCGTTTATGCTGAAGTGTCCGTTCGCGTCAGTCTGAGTACCAATAGTAGTTGCTTTTAGTGTTACAGTAACACCAGGCAACGCAGCTCCTGTTTTATCAACAACTGTTCCTTTCACAGTGATGTTTTGAGCGAGGGCAACTGATATGCCCGATAACAGGAAAATGAATAAAATTGTAATTGTTTTTCTCATGAATAATAAATTAATAATTGGTTTATGATTGTGTTTTGGGTTTATTCTTTTAATGCAAATAAAAGAACATACACTAGCAGCTAGCCGTAACTAGTTAAATAGTACAATTGGTTGTTCATATAATTGGTTAATTAATTAATAAAAAATGCACAGGTTTATTCCTTTAGGTTATCCTGTATTGGCTGCACCAAACTTATGAAAGTTTGAAATAAAAAAACAAATTTATTTTTCATAAATAGTTGATTTTTAACACTTTATGAAAGTTTTGAAACGCTTCAATCACAATGATTTAAATCAATTTATGCTTGATAATCAGCGAAAAAGCTTGATTGAAGGATTTAATTCAAAAAAAATGATACGCTTCGTTCCAGCTCATTTTTTTTTGCACAATCTGCGTTTAAACGATATTAGAGCAGATTTACCGACATATAATGGAAGAGAAACTAGCCAAAATGATGCTAGAACGGCGCTTTAAAAGGCGTATTTCACTTAATATGCTTAACGGTTTAGCAGAAAAACCAGGATAATATAATATGCGTATTAGATAAGATACGCCAAAATAAAGCACAAAAAAGGCCCCTTAAACAATAAGGGACCTCCATATACCTACACCACTTGCAGTGTAGGTATTAATTAGTTATTTACCTTTTAAACGCGAAGTAACTATATGGCTGTAATGTGTATTGAGTTGAAAATGTAATGCTACCGCCCGTATAACCGTTAACCCAGGTTGTGCCTTGCAATGCAGTTGGTATACTAAAGGTTTCAGCGGCATTTTTTGCATTTACTAATACTAATACATCATCAGTACCTGATGTTTTTTCGAACGCTACAATGTTAGCATCATTATATTGAGTTAACGCTCCGGTTTTTATTGCTTCATGTGCTGCCCTAAAAGCTAATATTTGTTTGTATGCAGCTACCATATCAGGATTTGCCGTATAATCAACAGGTACATTGTTAAAAAAGTTTATCGCGTTTGGATAGCCTACTTCCTGGCTACTATATATCAATGGCACACCACCCATATATGATACTATTGCAAATGCCGCTAACGCGCCTTGTTTACCATTATATTCAGTAATTGTGCTACCGTCAGACGAGGCATCATCGTGATTCGTTATATATCTTAATTTAGTACCTGATGCAGGTATTGAACTAATTTCGGTAGCATTAGTGGAGAATAATGAATTGGGTGTTGATGAACCTGCAAACAATGACTTAATTGAACCATAGTAGTTAAATGCATAATCGAGCTGAAAGCCTGATGATATTTCGGCGCTGGTTGTTCCTTCTGCCAGATAAATTAATTTGTGTGTTGTTATGTTGTTTAAAGTGTCTAAAGCCTGTGTCCAAAAGTCACTTGGTGTGTTATCAGCAAAATCACAGCGGTAACCATCAACATTTGCCGTAAATACCCAATACTTCATCGCCTTAATTAATGCTAAGCGCATATTTTGATTACTGAAGTTTAAGGCAGCTACATCGGTATATGTTGAAAGCTGCTGAATAGTGCCACCACTCTGTATATACCATGATGGATTGGTGGTTATCCATGCATTGTCCCATGATGTACCGTTAGCTTCCCAATCTAAAATAACGGCCATACCTAGCGAGTGCGCATTTGCAACCAAAGTACGCAGATCATCCAATGTGCCAAAAGCAGAGTTTACACCTTCATAATTTTGAACAGAATACGGTGAACCACTTGCTTTTAGTATACCAATTGGATAAGTAGGCATCAGCCATATCACGTTAACGCCTAAAGCCTTTATCGAGTCGAGCCTGGATTCTACACCGGCAAAATTAGCGTTTGGAAAGGTTTTTATATTAACCTCGTACATTACTATATCTTTAGTAGCAGGCACACTCGCATAAGGTGTGCCATATTGTGCGGGATCACCACTGCTAACCGGAGGTGGGGTTGGTGTAGGGGTAAATGGTTTTGATTTACTACACCCTGCAAATGCCAGTATTGCTATCAGCAATAATATTGGGCTGTAGGTTTTCATTTTTAGTTTCTGGATATTCATATTCACAATTCCTCCTGGATTAATAATTAAGATTTATACTTTTTGGACTATTTTTTATTATTACACATTTTACAACACAAGATTCGGTAGCCGATGTACTTCCCTGTGGATCGGTATTCGCCGCAGCACTTAAAAAAGCATAGTTCCCGTTTTCAAGTTTTAATTGACTTTTTCCATTATTGACGTTATCGACCTGGTTAAATCCATGCAGTATTAATTTTATATACTTAAAATGAGAGGTGTAACTACCCTCTGATTCGTTTAGAGTGATGTTACGAGCTGCGGGATTAAATGTAATTAAACGTTTATAATATGCTCCCTTTTTATATTGGAAACTTATACCATCATCCTCATAATATACAAAACTGTTTGTTTTGCTCCCATTATAAATATGAATGGAAAGTGTATCTGTTGGTAATATTGCTGTTGATTGTACAAGCGATTGCATTGGGATAATACTACTGCCCTTAACATAAACCGGTAATTTATTGATATTAAGCTGTATCACTTTATTTTCCATCCCGCTTTGAACTGAATCGGTATATAAATCATACCATGTGCCCTCAGGGAAATATATCTTACCGTAATCTTTACCACTTTCAAACGGTGCTACCATAAAGGCATCGCCAAATTCATATTGATTTTGATAATCAGGATATAATATTTTAGGATCGAATGTATAATTAATAGCCAATGAGCGCATTACAGGCAATCCATTTTGAGTTGACTCATAAAATGTTGAATACAAATATGGCATCAATTGGTAGCGCAGGCTGATGTAATTACGTGCTATATCAAGCACATCTTCTCCGTATGTCCATGGTTCCGAAGCTTTTGAATTCAGGCTCGTATGGTTTCTGAAATATGGGATAAAAGCACCTAATTGAATCCAACGGGTATACAATGGAATTGACGGATTACCGGTAAAGCCTCCAATATCCATAGCGGTGAATGATACACCGCTTAAACCCAGACTATTTAATAACCTTACGCCTTGTAGCATGTGGTCATCTTCGGCGCGGTTATCGCCGGTCCAGATAGCTGTGTAGCGTTGCAGGCCCGCATAGCCTGACCGGGAAAGTATAAATGGGCGCTCTTTAAATTGTTCAACTGCACCTTCATAACTTGACCGCGCCATTTGCATGCCATACACGTTATGGGCCTCTAGGTGAGTTGTTATTTTGCCATCGTAATTAAAAATCACATTGTCCGGCATTTTTTGGCCCCAGGTTGATATTTCGTTCATATCGTTCCAAATACCACTAACACCCGATTCGGCAAAAAACTTAACCTGTTTATGCCACCAATCACGACCTTTCTGGCTGGTAAAATCGGTAAAATTGCACCAGCCCGGCCAAACCTGTCCAGTATAGGGTTCTCCATCAGCATATTTTATGTATACATCATCCTTTAAACCACTTTCATAAGCGGGTGCGCCTTTTTGTACCTTAATTCCTGGATCAACTATTACAGTTGTTCTAAAACCCAATTTTTTCAGCGTATCATTCATCAATACCGGGTTAGGAAAACGGCTATGATTCCAGGTAAATAATTGATATTGATCCATGTAATGAATATCAAGCGTGATGCCATCAGCTGGTATACGTTTTTCGCGCAGGGTGCGTGCAATGCGCATCACCTCGGCCTGTGGATAATAACTATAGCGGTTTTGCTGATAACCAAGCGACCATAGCGGTGGCATTGGCATACGGCCTGTTAAATAAGTATATGATGTAATAATATCAGCAAGGTGCTTGTGATAAATGAAATAATAATTCATCTCCCCTCCTCTTGCACCAAAGGAAGAAAACCGGTTATTACTTGCACCAAAGTTGAAATCAGTTTGATAGGTATTATCAAGGAATATACCATAGTTCATATTGTGATGTATGCCAATATAAAATGGTATTGTTGAATAGAGCGGATCCTGAATAACACTGTAGCCATATACATCCGAGTTCCAGTTGGTATAACCACTACCTCTTCGGTCAAGGTTTCCTGTTTTTTCACCAAGTCCTACAAAATGCTCATCATCCTGTAGTTTTTTATATGTTGTTACTGATGTGCCCACCCATGAAGTGGTTAAACCGTGCTCATCTTCATTAATAAGGGCTCCATCTATTGTGTAAAAAGCAATTGAAAATGGTTGCTTTTGGATGATTGCCTTAATTGAGTCAGTTACCAGTGTAATAGTCTCATTACTTTGCGTAATAGTAGTTTTTGTTTGTTGTGGTTCGCCAACAACAGCATAGGAAAAATTTCCTTCTATTGGACTCTTGTCCAACCGTACGCGAATAATTGAAGGAGAGTAAACTGTAATCCTTCCGTAAGCATTGGTGCTTTTGAAAGCTATATCCTGCTGACCAATTGTAACTGTTTCCAGATTACCCGGGGTTGAAACAGGAGACTGCGCCATTAGGCGCGGCATATTCAAAAGACACGCAAGCATAAATGTGATCTTAATAAATTTCATGAATTGTTTTAGAAATGAATTTAAACTGCGTTAAGCCCCGCATAGCGCTGTAATATTGCTTGTATATAAAATTGTTTTGACTGTAAAAAGCCACATTAAGCGGCCTATATAACTTATTTACAATCATGATAGATGCAGTATTAAACTCATAATTTATGGGCAAACTAAAATAAGGCAGTGCCTTCGCACTGCCTTATGTGGAATTAATTTAAAACAGCTGTATAATAATAATCGTTAGGATCACCAAGGTATAATGTGATTGTATAGCTACCATCAGCCGGCACAGTCATATTATTTATCGGGTTTGAACCAAATATTGGGTTATCAGCATATTGAATTCTGTTAGTTGTACCGTTGATGCCAAAATCAATCACCCAGGCATTATTAGCTCTGAATTTGAATGATCCGGATTTAAGCATATTCAACTTAATGGTGTAAGCCATTTTTGATGGAACAAAGGTCATTTCAGTTTCGGTATTCCAGCCATTTGGTGTAGCATCACCAATTATTGCCCATGTGGTTAGTGTATAAGTCCACGCAAGCGTAACTGGGTTGGCTGATACTTCATACAAACCGGGGCCCGGTAATGTCATACCTGCTGCAGTTCCATCTGTTGTAAGTAAGCCCGGAGTACCGGAATCGCCATAATTTATATGATTCCAATCAGGCGCATTTGTAAATTTAAACTGGTAAGTACCACCGGATGGCTCATAAATATATCCTTCATATATATTAGCTGATGTTGCAGCGGGATAAACGCCTGCTGTTGGTGCGGCGGCTGTTCCAAATGCTGATGGCACAATGGCATTTGGTAACCAGCTCTGATAATCGCCAGGTAAATATAATATCGGATAACCGGCGTTATAAGGAGGTACTACAACTGCAGCTTTGTACGTAATTACGCTAATTGTGATAGCTTTTGAATAAGCATTACGATCCTGATATGCCTGTACCCTAATAACTAGTTTACCGGTATCATTAGCACCAATGCCCGCCTGTATAGCCAATGCATTAAAATCGCTGCCTTTGTATGCTTTGGTTAACACATCGCTTCCAACTGTAACATTTACAGCATTTGACCACGGGGTGGCACCAACTGTATCAGTGGGTAAATCCACCTGCAATGTATAAGTAACGTGTGCTTTGTAAGGATAAACCACTGCCGGCCAGTTAAATGTTATAACTGTTGAAGCAGTATCAGCAGGCGAAATATCAACACTGGTAGTGCTTGATGTAAGCGGTCCTGTAAAGGCTACCGGCTGTAGCTTGGTTAATGCAGCATCCTTATGGCAAGCAACAGCCAAACTGGCTATTGCTATTAATGTAAAATTGATTAATTTTTTCATAATGATTATTAATTGGTATAACCAGGATTCTGTTTTAAAGAAGGGTCAGCATTGATTTGCGCCGTTGGTATAGGGAATAATTCCATATAAGGCTGTCCCTGAGGCACAAAACCGTGTGCCGTAAGATAAGTTCCAAACCGGATCATATCCTGCCTGCGATGGCCTTCCATGTTTAATTCAAATCCTCTTTCATCATAAATATTTTGCAATGTCGGGGCTGCTATATCAGCCAAACCGGCGCGTTCTCTCACCTGATTTAAGAAAGGTGCAGCCGCGGGTACATTCCCCAGACGTACATTACATTCTGCTTCCATCAATAAAACATCAGCATACCTATACACCGGAAAATCGTTTGATGCCCCACTGGCGTCTTTTATACCTGCAGGGTAGAATTTAACATCACGTATACCTTCATTTGGAGCTGCTCCAGGAGAAATAAGCGACGATACATCTGTGGTGTAAACAGTACCATCAGGCTGTTGTCCTACCAGGAATTGTTGTCTCCTGATATCACTAGGATCAAACTTATCATAAAACTCTGAAGGGATAACGGTTCCATTCCAACCGGCAAAACCAAGCAAGGCTATACCTGTAGGTGTATTTAAGCTTCTGATGGTGTAAATGTTACCACTAACTATATTCTCGGTTAAATATAATGCGAAGATTGTTTCGTCATTAGGGCATACATCACCAAAAAGATCCCAATAGCTATTACCATTTAAGCTTGCAGTGTTGGGTGCGGCAGGGTGTAAAGTATAACCACCGGCTGCAACCTGGGCGCAAGCATCAAGGCAAGCCTGCCATTGCGGGGTTCCTGTATATACACCTGCATTTAGGTAAACCTTAGCCAATACCATATAACCTGCGTATTTGTTAAAGCGATTGTAGAAAGTGCCACCCCTTGTTGTAGGAAGCAAATCGACATTAGCTTTAAGCTCAGATACTACAAAATTATAAATGGTTGCTCTGGGGGTTTGCTTAATTTTTGAAAGATCGACATCGTTATCTGTATAAAAAGGCACATCGCCAAAATCATCAATCATTAAATAATAAGCCCATGCCCTTGCAACCTTAGCCTCGGCAATTGATGCCGGAGCAGCATTTGACGCTGTTAGCTGGCTAACAGCGAGGTTTGACGCATGTATACATTGATTCAGCCAAATCCAGGTGTTGTTGGTTATACCAAGGCTTGTTTGTGCTGTACGGGTGTATAATTGTGCAAAGTCAAGCTGCCAATCGCCTGTATTACGGTGAGGTATTACCTGTTCATCAGACGAGAACTCGTTAAGATCATACCAGCAGTTGTCACGCCCTGCATAATTATTCCCCCATGTACCGGTAATCTGGCCATATATACTTGCCAATGCATCCTGCTGGCCAGCAGGTGTTGCATAAAACGCATTCGCGGCATATTTGTCGTAAACGTTTTCATTTACCTTGGTGCAACTTTGGGCAGCAAGGCCAACAATTAAAATACCAAATAATATCTTTTTCATCACTCTAATTATTTTAATACAATATCTAAACCTGCTGAGAATGTCCTGGTAAGCGGATAAACTCCGGCATCGTTACCTGATGAGTCCTGATATCCTGTATTTCCAAGACCTTGTGCACCACCACCAGTAGTATTAACTTCAGGATCAAGCCCGGTATACTTGGTTATGGTTAATAGATTTTGCCCTGTTAACGATACACGGAAAGAACTAATGTACTTGTTGTTGGTTACGTTAAACCTGTAACCGAATGATAGATTCTGAAACCTTAAATAGTTTCCGCTTTCTAACCACTCATCAGATGCGAAAGAAGATGAATGTATTCCTTCAGCAACCGCGCTTTCAAGCACATTTGACTTACCTATATTTTGTAACAAGCTTAATGTTGAGCGTACTGAGTTATAAATTTTGTTGCCGCCGGCACCTCGCCAAACCATTGATACATCAAAGTTTTTATAAGAGAATGATGGTGTAAAGGCATAATCATATTTAGGCAATGCCTGGCCTTCATCAACCCTGGCTGCGCTTTGCGCGCTTTGGTCAACTTGCCCATTTACTTCACCGGCAACGGTTTCGGCACCGGTTGCATCTACACCTGTATGATGTAAAATAAGATAGGTATCTATCGGTTTTCCTACAACCAGGTATGCATTTGGTGTATTGGTACCTACATAGTTAGTAGGAACATTAACACCCTCTATGTCACCACCGAGACTTAACACTTTACTTTGCATTAATGATCCATTACCTGCAAGTGTAAATGTCATTTTATCATTTCTGATTACCGCGTAGCTTAATGAAAGCTCAAGGCCACGATTTTGGATTGAACCAAGGTTTGTAAGGAATGTAGGGTAATTAAACGGCCCTTCAACAGGAACAGCATAGTTGAACAAAAGGTTATCTGTATTAGCTGTATAAACATCAACTGTACCGGTAAGCCTGTCATTAAATAAACCGAAATCTAAACCGGCATCTGCCTGTTTCTTGGTTTCCCATTTTAAATTGGGGTTATTATTCTGCGTTGCAGCATAGTAAGGTATTACCTGGCCACCAAAGTAAGTGGTACCTGCTAAACCTACTAATGCAAGCGAGTTTTGAGGTTGAATACCCTGCTGATTACCCGTTTCGCCATAACCTGCGCGTAATTTAAGACTACTTATCACATTTTGATCTTTTATGAAATCTTCCTGATCGATCTTCCATGACGCGCCTGCTGATGGGAAATTGGCAAATTTGTTATTAGCTCCAAATACAGATGAACCATCACGCCTAATGCTTGCGGTTAAATAGTATTCATGATTATAATTGTAGTTAGCCAACCCGATGAATGAAACCAGCGTCCTGTCGTTTTTATACGATGAAACATCGCCTGGTTGCGCATCAGCAAATGTTCCTGCCTGTAAAGCGTTATAGGTAGCAATATCATTTATGAAGCCTCTGGCTTGTGCAAAGTCACCAAAATAAGTTTGGCGTTGCCACTCATAAATGCCTTGTACATCAAAATGACTTTTTCCGAAATCATGGGCATATTTTAAATTGATGTCCATTAATTTTTCGTCAGTATGTTTATTGTTGATGTTTGCTATACCATCGTAAGCAATAGCATTTGTAAGTGTAGATGCTGCCGGAGCATAATAACCAGTATTTTCATCAGTTTTTCTCCAGCTACCAAACCATCCTGCTGTTAATCCTTTGTAGATATCCAGATCGGCTCTTAAGCTTCCGAAAAGGTTATCAAAATCGTCAACATTCTTAACGGTTTTAGCTACCGCATAAGGGTTTACGTATTGAAATACGTTTGGATCGATATAATAACTTCCATCAGTGTTATATACCGGGTCTGTTGGCCTTGAAATATAGGTCTGGCTTATCAAATTTGATTGATAAGATACAGGGCCCACACCTGTAGGACTGTAGGTAGTATTATTAACACCGCTATTTAAATTCATGGTCAGGGTAAGCTTATCGTTTAAAGCTTTTTGTGTTGCCACAATCCTACCGATGTATTTATGGTAGTTTGAATTAATAACGATACCTGTTTGGTCAATAGCGCTTAGTGACGCACGATAGTTAAACTCATCAGTAGCACCGCCAAAGGCAAGTGTATGGTTTTGAGTTACACCATTTTGTGTCAATAGGTTAAACCAATCTGTATTTGAACCATGGTTAGCCGAAGCATCAACACCCAGGGCAGCTGCTTCTTGCGTCCATTGTGCTGCATTTAGTTCATGCAGGGTTTTGGCAATCACGTCAAGCGAAGTATTTTCGGTATATTCAATACTTGTTTTACCTGCCTGTGTTCTTTTAGTGGTAATAATAATTACACCTGCCGCACCACGTGAACCATATTGAGCTGTCGCGACAGCATCTTTCAATACCTGTACGTTTTCTATTTCACTTGGAGGTACCTGGTTCAGTAAAGTCATGTCCCCCTGTATACCGTCAACAATCACTAAGGGATCGTTCCCGCCCTCCAGAGAAGTTATACCGCGAATACGTACTATAGGCGCAACCCCAGGCTCACTGCCTGTTGAAGTAATATTTACACCTGCCGCTTTACCTGCCAATTGATCTAAAGGATTGGTACTGGGGCCCGGATTTAAATCCTTAGCTGAAATACTTGATACTGATCCTACAAGATCCGTCTTTTTAACAGAGCTGTAACCAACAACAATAACTTCTGACAAAGCTTTTTGATTAGGAACTAATTGAATAATAGGCCTTTCATCGGTTGCTGCAATTGTTTTATCAAATACATCGTAACCAACAAAGGTGATTGTTACAGCAATTGCTGATTGACCTTTATTGGGGAATGAGAATACACCTTTTGCATCAGTAGTAGTTGTTTGATTAGTCCCTTTAATGTGGACGGTCGCACCTGGAAGTGGTTGCGCTGTTTCATCAACTACTTTACCTGTAAAGGACTTGTTTTGTGCAAATACACTTATTGCACAAATTAGTAATAGTACGGTAAGGCCATACTTAAATAAGTAAACTTGTTTCATTGATTTTGGGTTTAATAAATTGGTTAAAACTATCCGCTGCTGTAGCGATTAGGATTATCAAAGTAAATTAGGATTGGAGGGAAATACAACTAATCAAACATCCAATATTAAAAAAATCAAATAACATACATAATTAAATAATTGATAATCAATTACTTAATTACTAAAATGCAAAAAAGATATATAGATTATTATTAAGGATAATATGAATCAAAAAGAGATTGTAAACATAAAATTGTCGGATTATCCCAATAGAGTAGACTTTTTAAACTGCGCTTTATCCTATCCAAGCTGAATAATTGTATTTCAAACATTTCGCTATTAAATAAAAATCAATATTTACAAACAGCTCAAGCACGTACAATAAGCTATAAATCAAATCCTTATATATACAGCCATATATTAAATTCTATATAGGCCTTTTATTGTATTGATTTTTGCGCCGATGAATAGTTCATTTGTATAGTGCTGGTCTTAAAACAGCATAAAACAATATCAATTTATTATACCAATTATTTACCGCATATAACACATGTAGCTATACATTAAGCATAAGGCTATATAATTACGTGCCTATTAAAATATAAGTCAATATAAAAAATGAAAAGAATAATAAGCTACATGGCTGTAACAGCCATGCTTGCCGGGATCATTCCCGCTACTGCGATGGCTCAGACCTCACCAGACCAGGATCCACCGCAATATGGCATACCGTTTAAGAATGTTCCTGACAGTCGTGATGTATCCATGTATCAGGTAAATATGCGTTCGTTTAGTAAAGAAGGCAACTTTAAAGGTGTTATAGCTCGCTTAGATTCTATAAAAGCATTAGGCATTAATGTGGTTTATATTTTACCTATTTATCCGGTAGGTGTGTTAAAAGCCCAGGGCTCTCCTTACTCGGTAAAGGATTACCGCCAAATAAACACCGAATTTGGTACACTTCATGATTTACGGGCCTTGGTGGATGGGGTGCATAAAAGAAAAATGGCTATTATAATAGATTGGGTAGGTAACCATACGTCATGGGATAACCCGTGGATAGTGAATAAAGACTGGTACGAGCAGGATTCAACCGGCAACATCAAACACGCCCAAACCTGGCATGACGTAGCTCAATTGAATTTTAAAAATAACGAGATGCGCCTAACCATGATAAAAGACATGAAGTATTGGGTTTTAACAGCGAATATTGATGGTTTCCGTTGTGATTACGCTGACGGTCCTCCTGCTGATTTTTGGAAACAGGCTATTGATACGCTTAGAAACATACCTGCACACAAGTTGCTATTTTTAGCTGAAGGATCACGAGGTAAAAACTTCAATGCTGGTTTTGATTATAATTTTGGATTTAGATTTTTTGAAAACCTAAAAGAAATTTATAAAGATGGCAAAACAGTAAAATCTATTGACACTATCAACATAAAGGATTACACCAATGCAACAGATAGGCAACAAATGGTTAGATATATTACTAATCACGATGTAAATAGTTCTGATGGTTCGCCAATACGGCTATTTGGAGGTAAAAAAGGTTCGATGGCGGCTTTTGTGGTAGTTGCTTATATGAAAAGTGTACCTATGATATATGACGGACAGGAAGTTGGCACGCCATATCCGTTAGTATTTCCTTTCACCAGCTCAAAAATTGATTGGTCATTAAACCCGGACGTTACCGCTGAGTACAAAAAGGTAATTGCTTTTAGAAATAGTAGCGAAACCATTAGAAGAGGTGAATTAACCTCATACAGCAGCGATGATGTATGCGCTTTTATTAAGCAATTGAGTAGGAAATCAGTTTTTGTATTATCGAATTTAAGAAATACAACCGTTCGCTATACCATTCCATCTAACTTGTTGGGTTATGAATGGAAAGATGGTTTTACAGGTGGTAAAAGCAAACTAAGCAGTACTATCACACTTACCCCATATCAGTATATCGTACTGAAAAATTAAAAACTATTGAATAATGCTAGTCTAGGGGATGGCTCCGAAGAATTTACCTCCGGAGCTTTTTATTGTCTTAAAATGTGATGTGTGATTAATCTACCTGGTTAAGGTGATCTACATTTTCTTTAACTGCTTTTATCAGCATTATTTTGTCTTCAAACTCATCGTTAGGGATCAGCGATTTGTTTTTAACCTTGGTTTTATAGGTGTAGATAGTGTTAACTGAATAATTCAGGATCTTACCGATGGTTTCGTTATCATGTATACCTAAACGTATTAAGGCAAAAATACGCAGTTCGCTGTTAAGCAATTGCCCATCGGCTAAATGTATTTGATGATCGGCATCAAATAAAGCGTTAAAGTCTTCTACAAATTTGGGGAAGATATTTAAAAACACCTTATCAAAACTATGCGACAGGTTTTCGCGCTCAAAATTTGTATTTAAACGATTAAGAACCATTAAAACTTCTTCGTAACGCTTTTCGCGCATGTTCTTTTCTATTGACCGTTTAAGCCTGTCGAGCTTCTCAATGTAATCTGAGTGGGTATTAAAAAAATAGCCAATGTATTCATCCTTAATCATATTGGCCTCGTCGAGCTTTAAATTAAACTGCAATAGGGTGCGGTTGGCATTATCAAGCCGGGTATTAACTTTTATGAGGGATGCGTTGGCTACATTTAAATCGTTGTTTTTATTTACGATGATTTGATCAGCGATACGCAGCTTTTTGAGTTGTTTTAGCACTATTATCGAAAAAATAATCACCAGAAAAACCAACACCGTAATTATTGAAGCGTAAATAAGTAGTGAACGTTTTTGCTTTTCTATCCCCCCTATCTGTTCGCTTTCAATAATTGGCATAATATTGCTTATCTGTGCTTCGCGGTGGCGTGCACCGTAAAAATTGGCATCATCAATAGCGTTGTTTATATAACTGAAGGCGGTTTCGATATCACCCCTCTGTAATATGTGGGTAGCGAGATTAGTTAATGCAACAGACTCTTTAGTTGAGTGCATATTGTCAACTATAGCAGATTTAATTAATAGAGGGAGTCCTTTATCGGCTTGCCCCATCTCGAAATAAAGAAAACTTAAACAACTATAATTAATGGCGCTGTCCTGATAGCTTTGTTTCAAGTGCAATAATTTTTCATAAGGGATTATTGCATTTTTATAATCCTGAGTCCGGAGTAATTTTAAACCTAATGCCGAAAGATATTCATATGAATCAGGTTTATTTTGCTTTAGGATAGAATCGCAATAACTTAAACCTTTAAGGCTATATTTATTGTAGTAATCACTTATCTTATCAAAATCTGCCAGATCGAAATTACTGCGCACCTGTAAAAAAAGGTAATTATACTGTTGCTCACTTGTTAGGTACTTAACATTTACCTTACTAAGAGTATCTAAGCCCTCCTTAAACATACCTGCAGATACCAGGATGAACCCCATATTTAACCGGGAGTAGTTTATTTTATTTTCATCTTTAAGCAGATAGGCGCAAGTATTTAATTTTTTGCAATAAACATAAGCAGAATCATGAATGAAAGATTTGTATTGCTCAAATAACTGGTCATAAACCTCGTATTTGGCGCTTTCGGATTTTGCAAACTTCAGGTGTTGTTTTATTCCGGCAATGGCTTCCTGCTTCTGTTTAACAAGCACCTCTTTATTAGCCAATACACTATTAAGTTGGTTAAGCAAACTATCGGTAGTTGATTGGGCATGTGCAGCAGTATCAAACAACAAAACAACATACACCAATATCAATAGCCGTATCAACTTCATCATATTATACTCGAAAAATAACTGTAGTTTATAAAGTATTAAATTTATAAAACTTTTTAGTTTTATAACCCAAATCCACAAATATTTATCTTTTTTCCGGGCAAAAACAGCAGTAATATGTATTGTTATATTAAAACACTAAGTGTTTTAAACTTTAATATTTTAAGACCATAAATTTTACACCTACTAAATACCCCTTTAACACAATTTATTGCACCCTAAAATGTTTTTTTAACGCATTTCAATTGCACACGTGATTATTAAAAGGTGATACTTTTTTTGCATCAAGTATCATAAAATTGACCATTTGTTTATAGTAATTCTTGCTAAATCGAATAAACCGATCTCGAAATTCGAGATAAAACACAAGCAAATGAACAGTAAATTGATTATTTAGAACAAATAAATGTTAAAATAATATTACTCATTGCCTTCCATATTAGTCTCCATACGCTCCGTATAAGCTTTTTACAGATAATTTTTAATTATAGAATGGTAAAAAAATATTATAATACATGTCACTCCTAGGGTAATTTTGATATAATCAATTATAAAACTAATCATATTATGAGAAAAATTCTACAAATGGCGATGCTGTTTATGGCTCTGCTTGTGTATGCCCCGGCATTTTCACAAACAACAGGGGGCCTAATCACCATCAAAGGAACCGTTAGTGACGGCCAAAATGTTACACTGCCAGGTGTAACGGTTTCACTAAAAGGCAGCACTATTGCTGTAATTACCGATATAAATGGGCACTATTCCATTAACATACCAGCAGGTACAAATTCGGTACTACATTTTAGTTTTGTGGGTATGGAATCTGCCGATGTTGCGGTTGGTAGCAGGACAAATATCAACGTTACTCTTAAATCAGTAGCTAGCCAATTAACCGATGTAGTTGTAATTGGTTATGGCTCGCAAAAAAGAGGTGATGTAAACGGTGCCATCTCATCCGTTACGGCTAAAGACATCCAGGATATTCCTCAGCCAAGCGTTGATCAGATGTTACAAGGTAAGGCTGCGGGTGTAACTGTAACATTAAACTCAGGCCAACCAGGTAGTGCAACTTCGGTACACATTCGTGGTATTACATCTTTCGGTTCAAGCGAACCACTATATGTAATTGACGGTGTTGAAGTACAGGGACAAGCTGGTAGCCAGCAATTAACACGCCCAGGAGGCGGACAAGAGGAAACCAGTGTAAGCCCTCTTGGAATGCTAAACCCAAATGATATCGCATCAATTGATATATTGAAAGATGCTTCTGCAACTGCTATTTATGGTAGCAGGGGTGCAAACGGTGTAATTATTGTTACCACCAAACGCGGCAAAAGCGGCAATGCACGTGTAACTTATGATGGTTGGGTAGGCTTACAACAGCAAGGTAAGTTTTTGGACATGATGAACTTACAGCAATACGCTACTTTACAAAATAGCCTTGCTTCTGTTTACGGGACACAACCAAGGGCTGAATTTGCCGATCCTAGTGCTTTAGGCCCGGGTACCGACTGGCAAAAAGCAATATTCCGTACTGCTTTTGAGCAAAATCATGATATTTCTGTATCAGGTGGTTCTGATAAATCCGATTACTATGTATCGGCAGGATATTTTAAACAAGATGGTACAGTTTTGGGATTTAATTTTGATCGTTATTCTATCAGATCAAACATAAATTCACAAGCAAAAGACTGGCTTAAAATAGGAACTACTCTTGGCGCCAGTCGCAGTGATGAAAATGTTGGACTTGGAAGTAATACAGGTATTATTTACAATGCGCTATTATCACCTCCAGACCAATCTGTTTATAATCCTGATGGCTCTTATGCAGGCCCTTATGTTACCCCTTCAGGCACATTAGAAGGTGGCGTTAACCCGGTACAACAGGCTTTAAACATCAGTAATACTTTAAACCGCAATGAAATAAACGGAAATTTATATGCTGAAATAAAATTTTTTAAAGATTTAACTTTAAGATCAGAGGTTGATGGTGACTTTAACTGGTCGGATGCACAAACATTTAATCCAACTTATAGCTATGGTGCTACAGGAACACCATCACAATACAATATATCAAATGCAACAGCTACATTAAGCCGCCTAACTACAAACAGCACATACTGGAGCTGGAAAGAATATTTTAATTATAGCCATACCTGGGGTAAAAGCAATTTAACGGCGATTGCAGGCCACGAAGTATGGGAATCTACTTACGATCAGTTACCTCTTTCGGGTTCAGGATTTGTTGCCGGTAATCAAATACAAAGTATAGCCCTTGCAAATTCAGTTGCGGCTTCTGTACCTGAATACAAACAAACCCAGGTAATGGAGTCGTACCTTGCACGTGCAATTTATACTTTTGACAATAAATACAGTATTACTGCAAATATCCGTAGTGACCGTACTTCTAATTTTGCAGAAGGTCATCAAGTTGGTTACTTCCCCGGCGCCGCGGTCTCATGGAGATTATCTGACGAATCATTCATGGCTCCAATAAAACAAGTTGCTGATAATATTAAAATAAGATTAGGTTATGGAACAACGGGTAACTCAAATGTACCTCCATATTCTTATGGTGCATCATTAACAGCTATACCCACTGCTTTTGGAACAGGTTTTATTATCCACAACGTAGCCAACCCCAACTTAACCTGGGAGACTGCAATCCAAAAGGATTTAGGTGTTGACTTCACACTTTTCAACCGTATTGACGGAAGTGTTGATTACTATCAAAAAACATCTAAAAACTTTCTTTTCCAGGAGCCATTACCTTACTTTTTGGTTGGTGGACCTAATGAATATGGCGATAACCCGGCAGGAATCCAACCGCCGTACGTAAATGCTGGCCAAATTCAAAATAAGGGTATTGAAGTTACTATTAATAGTAAAAACATAGTAAGTAAAGACTTTAAGTGGACTACTACAGTTACATTCTCACATTATTCAAATGTGGTAACTTCATTAAACGGCGCTCCTCCAATAATCGGAAAAGAGAACCTAAGCTTTAACAGCTTAACCCCTACCAAAACAATTGTAGGTTACCCTGTTGGTGAGTTTTTTGGATATAAAGTTTTAGGTGTTGTTAAAACTCAAGCCCAATTACAATATCTGGCTACACACCCACAAAATGTTACAGGTAGTGTACAAGTAGTTACCAATGCCCCTAACCAGCCAAGCACTATCTGGCTTGGTGATTTAGAGTATCAGGATACTAATCATGATGGCAAAGTTGATGCAAGCGATCAGGTTCCACTAGGTAACCCTAACCCTGATTTTACTTATGGCGTAACCAACACCTTCAACTACAAAGATTTTGAACTTTCTATATTCTTCTACGGATCATATGGTGGCAAAATATTAGATGCATTGGAATATGAAACAGCAGGTTTATCAAGTTTATACCAAAACCAATTAGCCTCGTCTGCAAACTACTGGACACCAAGTAATCCAAATTCAAACATCCCGGCACCACACATTGGCTCGCCAAACCCCAATTTAGTGATGTCTGACAGATTCCTGGAGAGCGCTTCATTCCTTCGTTTACAAAATGTGCGCCTGGGTTATAATTTGCCATCGCAATGGGCAAAATATATTGCAATGACCAGCTTAAAGGTATTTGTTAGCGGACAAAACTTATTTGTTATTACCAAATACCCAGGTCTTGATCCTGAAATAGGTTCATTTAACCAGAACCCTACTTTACAGAATATTGACTTGGGCAGGTATCCGAATCCACGCGTATTCACTTTAGGAGTAAATGCACAGTTTTAAATTTTAAAGAAATTAAAGATGAAAATACACATTAAATATATTGCAGGCATGGTGGCTATGGCAGGAATGCTTGCCACCGGTTGCAAAAAAGATTTTTTCAACCGCCCACCTGAGTCAAGCGTTACTGTAGGTAATTATTACCAAACTGCCGACCAGGTAGCAGCCAGTACAAATGGATTATATGGATCGCCATGGTTTGGCTGGAATAACAAAGTTGGCTGGGCTATTACGGAGTTCGCGAGTGGCAACGGCCGCTCCTATTCATCTGATGTTGGCCCTTTTGGCACCCCCCCTGTAGCCAATGACAATGCCGAATTACTGGCAGCATGGGATTCACCATTTACGGTAATTGCACAATGTAATGGCTTATTGAATAACCTACCCGCAACTGTGCCGGCTTCGGTACCCACAAAGGTGGTAAACAATGCATTAGGCGAAGCTCATTTACTGAGGGCGGCGGCTTATTTTTACCTGGTACGTACCTTTGGGCCTGTGCCAATTGTTGAAAACCCGCTTCAGGATATAAATGACTTTGCAACTGTACCTACAAATAATATAAGCGATGTTTATCACCTTATGGTATTAGATTTACAATTTGCAGAAGCTAATTGTACCGCTGGTGTGGCCTCAACAGGTCACGGTTCAAGTGGTTCAGCATCTGCACTGCTTGCAAAGGTTTATTTATATATGCAGGATTATGTTGATGCCCAAAAAGAAGCTGAGAAAGTGATTAACAGCGGTGAATTTGCATTATTACCAAATTTTGGCGACCTATTCCGTACTATCAACAACAATAATAAAGAATCAATATTGGCTATGCAGTGGGTTTACAACGCAGGTGTTGGTGGTTCTAATTATGATTATGGTAACTCTATACAAGCATCATGGGCATTTAGCACTACTATAACTGGTGGCAGCGATGGCTATGGTGTATTTGGCCCGACAATTGATTTGCAAAACGCATTTTTAGCTGAAGGTGGCGATACTGTACGCAGGCACTTTACAATTATGTTACCAGGAAGCTATTATTCAGAGATTGATGTTAAAGATGGCGGCTATACACTTCCGCTAAGTGCAAGCTCACAAGGCACGCAAGCTGAACCTAAAAAGTATGTTGTAGGCCAGGCTGCAGACCCTGACAACAACGGCAAGGTGAATGCACAATCAGCAGGCGACAATACTTATATTATGCGTTATGCGGATGTATTATTGATTGAGGCTGAAGCTATATTGGGCCAGGAGGCAAACCCTGCTGTTGGTACAGGTATTCCTTTAACCGCATCAACCACAAATGCAACAGCGTTACAATACTTTAACATGGTAAGAACACGATCAGGTGTACCAGCTGTTACCTCTTTCACATACAAACAGTTGCTAAATGAAAGACGCCTGGAGTTTGCACTTGAGCAGGATTACTGGTTCGATTTAGGCCGTATAGATGGTTATTTGAACACAGCGCATACAACTGCTATCAGCATCATCAGCGCGCAGGAACGTGGCACATACAATAACGCTTTCCCTGATCAAACATCTATCAATTCGATCCACTTTACACCAACCCCTGCTGATTTCTTATTTAACATTCCGGCAGATGAAATTGCAGCAGATCCAAATCTGAGCAAACCTCCGGTTAAGTATACATTCAAATAATGAAAACTATCATGAAAAGAAATAAATTTCAACAATCGAAAAACTTAACCTGGGTACTATCTGCTTTAATAGTACTGGGTTTCACATCCTGCAAAAAGCAGAATAGCGAAGGCTACACAGCTGGAACAGGGACACCTGTTATTACACGTATACGTACTTTGGGTAAAGTGCTTACAGATTCTGTAACGAAAACTTATACCACATACGATACAACAGGAACCGCTAGCACTACAACGCAAACAAACCCACCAAATGGTTATACGGCTCAAGATTCAACAACAGCCACTGGCAACCTGAACAATACCTATGAAATTATAGGTAAAAACTTAGGTTCGGCCACCAAATTGACAATCAATGGCGTAACTGTTTACTTTAACAGGGCCCTTGGTTCTGATAGTGAGCTTATATTTAACATACCAAGCACTATTCCAACCACGCAACCACAATCTAATACCATAGTGGTTACCACATTGCATGGTTCTGTTACTTATGCCTTCACTGTTTTGCCACCAGCACCAACTGTTCTAACATATTCAACTAATGATTTTACGGCCAATTCCCTAATCAGCTTAACCGGCCAGGGTTTTGCCTCTGTAACATCAGTTAAATTGAAAACAACCGGCGATGCGGCAACAATAGTATCTCAGAGTGATAGTACTATGGTTTTAAAAATGCCAACATCTACAGCTACCACCACTCCTCTTCAATTCATTTATACATCAGGAGCAAATACAGGGGCTACCGCAGTTTCCTCAGCGCAATTTAACGATCTGGACAATGCTTATCAGGTTTTCACTGATAATTACAGTAATGGATGGTATAGCAGCTCATGGGGGCCAACAGCAATATCTACTACAGTAGCCAAAACTGGTACCAGCTCTTTTGCAGCAACCTATGACAAAGGTGATTGGTCGGCAGATGGTTTTGGCACCGGTGGCACAGGATTACCAACAGCGAGTTACAACTACTTATCTTTCTGGATAAAAGGTGGTCTTGAAAATTACACTCTTTATCTAACAGCTGATACCCGCGGAGGATTTGGAAACTCAGATACCAGCACCCCTATTACTGTTCCGGCTAACGTTTGGACGTATTTTAAATTGCCGTTATCGACACTTAATTTACAGGGGTCAAAACAATTCGGCTTCTTTATACAAGGCCCTAATGATCAAAACGAAACATTCTATTTTGATGATGTGGTGCTTTTAAAATAACAATGCAAATTAACACCTGATGTTAACCAACACCGGGTGTTATTATACAACATGAATAATGTTGTAATAACGAAATAAGAATTGGTTAATATTTAGTTACAAATGTCATCACCTTACTATGGGTGATGGCATTTTTTTTAATAGATAATTTGAAACGAATCTCATTCCGATTAATAATATGTTAAATTTGTATCAATATCTTAACCAATTAAGTACACCTCAAATTTATTGATATGACAAGTAACGTAATGCGCGAAATAACGCCGTTAACTCCCGGCGATTGCTTTACAATTTTCTCAAGAGTCAAAGAAAAATTCGACTTCCCGTTGCACTACCATGATGAGTACGAACTCAATCTTATTATTAACGCAAAAGGGGCAAAACGGGTTGTTGGTGGCCACATTGAAGTAATTGACGATCTGGAACTGGTACTTGTTGGCCCAAACGTATACCATGCATGGTTTACGCACCAATGCCAAAGCAAGTCAATCACCGAGGTAACCATACAGTTTCATAAGGACTTATTTGATGATAAATTTTTGAGACGCAACCAGTTAAGCTTTGTTAAAAACATGATTGAACGTTCACAAAGAGGCATATTATTCTCGCCTGAAACCATAGCCGCGTTAAAAGACCGCATATACTCATTAAACAAAAAAAGCGGATTTGATTCGGTACTGGAATTGCTTTCGATATTGCATGATCTTTCTATATCCCGCAACATGAAAACGCTGTCGGATTCCAGCTTCTCAAATGAACAGTTTCATTACAATAGCAGACGTATTGAGAAGGTATTTGAGTATATGAACAGCCATTACAACATGCAAATCACCTTGACGGAGGTAGCTAAAATAGCCAATATGCCGGAGGCATCTTTCAGTAGATTCATCAAAAAAAGAACCGGAAAAACGTTTATCGATAGTTTGAATGAAATCCGCCTGGGGCATGCGTCAAGAATGCTAATCGACACCACCAATACTGTTGCTGAAATTGCTTACAAATGCGGGTTTAATAATATATCAAACTTCAACCGGATATTTAAACGTAAAAAGTTTTGCATCCCTAAAGATTTCAGGGAAACCTATACCGGTAATCGGATATTTATATAAACCCAAACACCAACTAACACCTTTATTAACAGTTTATGTATTTTAAATGGTTAAAATAGTATTAGTATACTGCAAGTAACCGTTTTAATTTAGCTACAGCCAATAAAACCAGTTTTACCCCTTCTCAAAAAGGTTACTAAAGCTGTAGCGAGCCATATATTAATTTATAAAAACACACCCATGCATCTATCTTTTATAGATCTATCAATAATTGCGTTGTATTTACTTACAACCGTATTTATTGGTTTATGGTATCGCAAAAAGGCACGAAAAAATAAAGAAAGTTATATGCTTGGCGGCAAATCGCTGCCCTGGTATATGCTTGGCTTAAGCGATGCATCAGACATGTTCGACATTAGCGGCACCATGTGGATGGTGAGCCTTTGCTTCGCTTATGGAATGAAAAGCATTTGGATACCCTGGCTTTGGCCGGTATTTAACCAGGTGTTTTTAATGATGTATTTATCACGCTGGCTGCGCCGTTCCAATGCCTCAACAGGCGCGGAATGGTTAAAAACCAGGTTTGGCGACAGTGGAAAAGCTGTTCGTGCATCGCACATAATAGTTATTGTATTTGCCCTGTTTTGTTGCTTTGGATACCTGGCCTATGGTTTTATCGGCCTTGGCAAATTCATCGAAATATTTGCACCGTGGGATGCTGTAAAAGCATACGTGCCGTTCGATGTACCGCTTAAATATGTACCGCAGTTTTACGGGATAATTTTCACGCTGTTCGCTATGTTCTACTCTATTTTAGGCGGGATGCATGGCATTGTTTTGGGGGATGTGATCAAATATATCGTAATGACTGCCGCCTGCATCTGGATCTCAGTTATAGCCGTAATGAAGTTGCAAGGACATACACTCAATGTACCTAACGGCTGGTATAGCCCGTTTTTTGGCTTGCACCTTAACCTGAACTGGACGAACATCATAACCGAAGTAAATCAAAAAATAAAGGAAGACGGCTATTCACTTTTCGGAGTGTTTTTTATGATGATGACCTTCAGGGGATTTTTCGCGGCGCTTGCCGGCCCTGCGCCGACTTATGATATGCAAAAAATACTATCTACCCGCACACCTGAGGAGGCAAGTAAAATGAGTGGTTTTGTAAATATCATACTGTTGCCAATCCGTTATGCGCTTATCATCAGTTTAACCTTACTGGGCTTGTTGTATTACCACCAAATGAATCTAAAAGATGCCACAGGAGCGATTGACTTTGAACGCATTTTACCGGCGGTAATAAACAACTTTTTACCGGTTGGTTTAGTTGGTTTGCTGCTTGCAGGTTTGCTTGGCGCTTTCATGAGCACTTTTAGTGGTACGCTTAACGCCGCACAGGCTTATATTGTTAATGATATTTATGTAAAATACGTCGATCCTAAAGCATCAACCAAAAAAATAATGACCATGAATTACCTGATGGGCATTATTGTAGTGGCTATAGGTGTTTTATTAGGATTTTGTATCAAAAATATAAATGCAGCCTTACAATTCATCGTATCGGCATTGTATAGCGGTTATATTGTATCAAATGTTTTAAAATGGCATTGGTGGCGCTTTAATGCCAATGGCTTCTTTTGGGGGATGCTAAGTGGCATCGCGACAGCAATGGTACTGGCAGTAACGGTTGATGCAGGGCATGTTTTGTATTGGTTCCCGGTATTATTTGTGGTTTCAATTGTAGGGGCCATCGTTGGCACTTATACAGCTCCTCCTACTGATATAGCCGTTTTAAGATCATTCTACATCAATGTACGCCCCTGGGGTGCGTGGGGCCATATTGAAGCCTTGGTCCGGGCCGATGATACTGACTTTCAATCAAACAAAAACTTTAAACTAAATATGTTCAATGTGGTGATTGGAACTATAGCACAGTTGTGCCTCACCATATTGCCCATGTACTTAATACTGATGCAAAAGTTACCGTTAATGGTGACTATAGCCCTACTGGCTGTCATCATTGCTATACTTAAAAAAACCTGGTGGAATAAATTAAAAGACTATTAATTACTGAAATGACAAGAGAATTTGAACAACGGTTATCAGCATTAGAAAATGCTTACAATAAGCTTATTACTACGCCAAACAAAATAGCAGGGCTTGGTAATGGCGTGTATGACCGATATATAAATCCTGTATTAACAGCAGCCCATACACCGGTTTTTTGGAAATATGATCTAAATCCTAAAACCAACCCCTATTTAATGGAACGCTTTGGTGTTAATGCCGCGTTTAACGCAGGTGCCATAAAATGGAAAGACAAATACCTGCTGATGGCACGTGTGGAAGGTGTCGACCGTAAATCATTTTTCGCGGTCGCGGAGAGTCCTAACGGCCTAGATAATTTCGTATTTTGGGAGAAGCCGGTTAATATGCCCGAAACGGACAAACCTGATACCAACATATATGATGCCCGCTTAACAGAGCATGCTGATGGCTGGATATATGCCTTATTTTGTACCGAAAGGCGCGATCCTGAAGCACCGGCTTATGATCAATCAATGGCGGTTGCGGCCTGCGGTATTGCCCGCACCCGTAACTTCATCAATTGGGAACGTTTACCCGATCTGAAAACGCCATCGGCCCAACAACGCAATGTTGTTTTGCACCCTGAATTTGTTAATGGTAAATATGCTTTTTACACACGCCCGCAGGATAGTTTTATAAATGCGGGTAAAGGCGGCGGTATAGGTTTTGCTGTGTGTGATGATATTGAACATGCGGTTATAGATCATGAAGACATCATCGACAATAAAATCTATCACACCGTTTACGAAGCTAAAAATGGCCAGGGTCCTGCGCCAATTAAAACCGAACATGGCTGGCTGCATTTGGCCCATGGCGTGCGTCACACTGCTGCCGGTTTAAGATATGTGCTATATATGTTTATGACTGATTTGCATGATCTTACTAAGGTAATTCACAAACCGGGCGGTTATTTTATAGCACCTGCTGACGATGAATACACCGGTGATGTACCAAATGTTGTTTTCTGTAACGGGTGGATAATTGACGAGGATGGCACAGTTTATATCTACTATGCGTCATCGGATACCAGGATGCATGTGGCTACCTCTACCCTGCCTAAGTTGTTAGACTATGTTATGAATAACCCCGCAGATGGCTTGCGCTCGGCAACATCAGTTGACACGTTAAACAAAATAATTACGGCCAATAACAACATATTGGCTCAGGAAAAAAAAGGATAAGTGCAAAAGATGGTACACAATCGGCCTATTGAAGATCGGCTTACAGTATTAAAAAATGAGTTTAGCGATGAGTTGAACAACATTTTTAATTATTGGATAAACAATACTACCGACGGGGTTTATGGCGGATTTGTGGGCCGCATTGATGAGAATAACGAGGTTGTTGCTAACGCTCCCAAAGGCTCTGTTTTAAATGCACGGATATTGTGGTCTTTTTCGGCTGCTTATAACCTCACCCAAAATCCTGATTACTTACGATATGCTGAAAGAGCTTACCAATACATAATTGACCATATAATCGATAAAGAGTTTGGCGGCGTTTACTGGTCGGTAGATTATGAAGGCAAACCGCTAGACACTAAAAAGCAGGTATACGCTAATGCTTTTACTATTTATGGATTGAGTGAGTACTACCTTTCATCCGGTAATGAAGATGCCAAAACATTAACCATTGAACTTTATAACTTGTTAGTTAAAAACAGCTTCGACACTAAAAATACCGGTTATTTAGAAGCTTTTACGAGAGATTGGCAACCGCTTAATGATCTCCGGTTAAGTGCAAAGGATGCTAATGAGAAAAAGACAATGAACACGCATCTGCATGTTTTGGAGGCTTATACAACCTTATACCGTATTTGGCAACCTGAAGAGTTAAAACTGCAAATTGAAACCCTGATCCATAACTTCTTAGATCATTTTATCGACCCAAAAACACATCACTGTTTATTATTTTTTGATGAGGACTGGAACAACAAATCAGGATTAATATCATACGGCCATGATATAGAAACTACCTGGCTTTTACAGGAAGCGGCCGAAGTGATTAACAATGAATCATTACTCGAAAGAATCAAGACCATCAATATCCCAATAACCGAAGCAACTATAGCTGGTTTAGATGATGATGGCGGCCTTTGGTACGAATATGAACCTGCCGATCATCAGCTCATTAAACAAAAACACTGGTGGGTACAGGCTGAAACCCTGGTTGGCTTTTTTAATACCTGGCAAATTACCGGCGATGAAAAATATCTTGCCATAGTTGAGAAAAACTGGCAATACATTAAAGCTAAAATATTAGATAAAAAGAATGGCGAGTGGCTTTGGGGAATAGATGAAAATGGCGAAACGATGATGGGTGAAGACAAAGCAGGTATTTGGAAATGCCCATACCACAACAGTCGGGCATGTATGGAGATTATTAAACGGATAAGCAAATAAACTTATGAAAATTTTCTACAAAATGTGTTTAACTATAGCGGGATGCGGGATGATGTTGCAGGCCTGTAAAAAGGATGGCTCATCAAATAATAGTGGTGGTAGTACAACAGATACAGCCAATGCCCCTATTGTAGCACCAACCGAGCCTGCTATTGCCAGTACACAAGGCTTCTTTTTGAATAACTGGCAGGCAAAAACATGGGTTGCTCCAACAACAACGGCGACAACAAAGCCATCAGCAAACGGAGCAGTTATTGTTACGGTTGATGTAAGTAAGGAAATAACCAAGGTATCAGGTTTAGAGTTTGGCAACAATACCAACCCTTTTATGGGCCCAATTTCGACTGTACCTGTATTAATTAATAACATTAGCAGCTTATCACCTAACATCCTCAGGTTTCCGGGTGGTAGTTTGTCGGATATTTATTTCTGGGATCAGTCAAATACCGCGCCTGCTGATGCGCCCGCACAACTTCTAGACGATAATGGAAATGCTTCGGCGGCAGGTTATTGGTTTGGCAACAGTTCATCGTCAACAACCATGACGGTTGATGATTACTATTCTGCTTTACAACAAACAAAAAGTACGGGTTTAATTACTGTTAACTATGGTTACGCGCGTTATGGAACAAGCGCTAACCCAGTTGCAACGGCTGCGCATTATGCCGCTAATTGGGTTAGATATGATAAGGGCCGCACAACTTATTGGGAAGTTGGCAACGAAGTGTACGGCGATTGGGAAGCCGGCTACCGCATTGATCAAACCCAAAACAAAGATGGGCAGGTACAAATACAGGATGGTACCACCTATGGTAATCACTTCAAGGTTTTTGCTGATTCGATGCGTGCGGCAGCGATACAAGTTGGCAATACCAATATCAAAATAGGTGTAGTTTTAGATGGTGCTGCTGACCAAAACGGTGCCAGTGAAGGCCAGGTAAGTAACTGGAACAGCAATGTTTTAAAGGCTGAAGGCAATACTGCCGACTTTTTTGTACTCCATAATTATTACACCCCTTATGAGCAAAACTCGCAACCGAGTGTTATATTAGGCACACCTGCACCAGGTACAAGCCAAATGATGGCATGGGTAAAAACATCGGTAGCAAATGCCGGAATTACACAAAAACCGGTTGCTATGGATGAGTGGAATATTTTTTCGACAGGATCATCACAAATGGTATCAAATATAGCGGGCTTACATGCGGTTATGACTTTGGGAGAAGCATTGAAAGACCAAATCAGTATGACAAGCCGCTGGGATTTGGCAAATTCATACGATAGCGGGGATGATATGGGGATGTTCAACAATTCAGCGCCATACCAGGGTGCTGAACCGGGTGCACCGGCATGGAACCCAAGACCTGCATTTTATTATATGTACTTTTTCCAAAATTATATAGGCGATCATTTGTTAACTACCGCGTCAAGCAATGCGGATATATCAGCATATGGCTCATCCTATACCTCTGGGCAGGCCGGGGTTATTTTAGTGAATACAGGTATCGGAAACCGTGTTGTAACTGTTAACTTTAGAAACTTTGCAGCGGGTGCTAATTACTATTATTACACGCTAACAGGTGGTACTGATAATGCTCCATTTTCACACCAGGTTTACGTAAATGGTGTAGGGCCGGCAACAAGTTCAGGCGGGCCATCAAATTACGCCACGATACCGGCAAGTACTGCCAGCATATCAGGCGGAATTACCGTGAGCATACCGTCGTATTCAGCTATATTTTTAGTTGCAGATAAAAAATAAAGACTATGAGATCAACCCTTTATAAACTATTAATTGTTATTATTTGCTGTTTTAGCAGCAGTAATTTATTCGCGCAAAAGTTTGAAGAACTGGCACAAACCCCACCAATGGGCTGGAACAGCTGGAACACATTCCAAACCAATATTAACGAGCAAATGCTGAGAGATATGGTGGATGCCTATGTATCGTCGGGCATGCGCGATGCCGGGTATACCTATTTTGTGCTGGATGATGGTTGGATGTCGATGCAAAGAGATAACAACGGCAGCTTAGTTGCTGATCCTAAGAAATTCCCAAGCGGAATGAAAGCATTTGCCGATTATGTACACTCCAAAGGATTAAAGTTTGGCATTTATAACTGTGCAGGTACACATACCTGTGGAGGCTATCCCGGCACACATGGTTATGAGTACCAGGATGCCCGTTTATATGCCTCATGGGGTGTTGACTATTTAAAATACGATTGGTGTAATACTGATAGTATAAATGCACGCGATGCTTATTTGACTATGAGCAGGGCCATTCGCACGGCGGGCAGGCCAATGGTTTTTAGTCTTTGTGAGTGGGGAAATCATGCGCCATGGCTTTGGGCAAAAAACGTAGGACAATTATGGCGTACGACCACTGATATTCATGCAGGATTCGCAGAGGATCAGAACAATGGCAGCTGGTCGTCGTTTGGTGTTTTGCATATTTTGGATTTGCAGGACCATATCAGGCAATATGCGGGCCCCGGCCATTGGAATGATCCCGATATGCTTGAAGTTGGCAACGGAATGACTTATGCCGAGGATAAAGCCCACTTTTCATTATGGTGTATGCTTGCAGCGCCGCTGATTTCGGGTAATGATCTGCGTAAAATGTCATCTCAAACAACCGCCATCTTAACTAATAAGGAAGTTATAGCGGTAGATCAGGATTCATTAGGTGTCGAGTGTTTTAAATACTACTCTTTTGATGGCATGGAGATATTTGTAAAAGCGTTGAAAGATAACAGTTTGGCGGTTTGCTTTTTAAACCGTTCATCGCGCCAGCAAAATATTGACTTCGACTGGAAAGAACATATGATCACTGATACGGTATCAAAACTAAACATCGACTTTAATAAAAACACATATGCATTACGTGACCTTTGGGCTAAAAAGAACATCGGCACAACCAATAAACCATTAAAGCAAACTATTGGTTCGCACGAAGTGCTTATGCTTAAATTAAGTAAAGTTAATTAATGAAGAAACGCCTCACCCTATTGTCGATATTGCTTTGCGGCTCCGCGAGCTTTGCTCAGCAGTTATATGCGCCAAGTGATAAACTGGCTACTTACGAAACTGTGCAGCTTTACAGCAGCATGCAGCGCTTGGTGGGCGCGGGAACGTTATTCGGGCATCATGACGATACGGCCTATGGTGTTGGCTGGAAGGATGAGGATAACCGCTCGGATGTAAAAAGCGTTACCGGCTCCTACCCCGGTTTGTACGAATGGGATTTCGCAAGAATGGAACATAAACGCGACAGTGATATTAACGGGCATCCGTTTAAACGCCAGCGTAAATTAGTGAGAGAAGCATATGATCGTGGCGGCATTAATGAATTTTGCTGGCATATGGATAACCCTTCTAACGGTAAAACAGCTTGGGATACTACGCATAATAGCGTGGCAGATATAATACCGGGTGGCTCGCATCATGATGTTTATGTTAAGTATTTAGATAATATTGCTGAATATGCGCACACATTAAAAGGACCGGATGGTGAAGCAATACCTTTCCTTTTCAGGCCATTTCATGAGCTTACGGGAAATTGGTTTTGGTGGGGTAGAAATGATTGCACGCCGGATGAATTCAAGACCTTATGGCGCTTCACTATTGATTATTTACGCAATACAAAAAAGCTGCATAACCTGCTAATTGTATATTCTGTAGCTGATTTTGATACCAAAGAAGATTTTTTGGCTAGATACCCCGGCGATGATTATGTGGATGTGATAGGTTTTGACAACTACTGCTATAACAGCGTAAAGGACTATGCTTATAATTTAGATAAACGCATGGGGTTACAACTGGAAATAGCCAAAGAACACCATAAATTGGCCTGTGTTGCCGAAACCGGCTATCAAGGCATACCACAAGCTGATTTTTGGACCAGCGTTTTATTACCCAAATTGCAAAAATATCCGCAAACATCATTTGTACTGGTTTGGCGCAATTGGAAAACTACGCATTTTTACGCGCCCTATCCGGGGCAGGTTAGTGCCGATGATTTTGTGAAGTTTGCAAAGGATGATTATACCCTGTTTCAAAACCGTTTAACACCTTTGGCTGTGTATGGTAAATATATTCCGCCAATTCAATAATCTTAAATGAAGTATCTTTTTTGTTTATCAATTGCCGTTCTCACCACATTTTGCGCTATCGCGAAGCCATTAAGACATAAAGAATTAACATTTTTCAGAGCCGACAATCCCAATATAAAATATGTTGGCCGGGTTGATTTTACGAATCCCTTAGCACCACGTTTTTGGAATCCCGGCGTATATGTACAGACTAAGTTTAAGGGCACGTCATTAGAGATCACCGTTAATGACGAAACGCTTTATGGCGTAACGCATAATTATCTGGAGATCGCTATTGATAATAACCCTCCTATCAGGATACAGGCTACCGGAAAAACCAGCCGGTTATTGGTTGCCAGCAATCTCTCTTCCGGCTCACATACCGTTACTATTTGTAAGGATACAGAATCCGGAATAGGTTACATTGAGTTTGTGGGGATGAAATGCGAAGAACTATTGCCAATACATCAACCTAAAAGGAAAATAGAATTTATAGGCGATTCGATAACCTGCGGCACCAGTATGGATCAATCGGTTGTTAAATGCGATAAAGGTTATTGGTACGATCAGCATAATGCTTATATGAGCTACGGGCCGAGTACGGCAAGGATGCTGGATGCGCAATGGCAAATAAGTGCCGTATCGGGCATTGGTTTAATACATAGCTGCTGCAACCTGGATATTACCATGCCTAAAGTATTTGACAAAGTTGACTTGCGTGCCGATAGCGTCCAATGGAATTTCAGCAAATACACTCCTGATGTAGTTACTATTTGTCTTGGTCAGAACGATGGGAAACAAGATTCTGTGGCTTTTTGCAGCGCTTATGTGAGTTTTATTAAACAAATCAGGGCTCATTATCCTAATGCAGATATTGTTTGCCTGAATAGCCCTATGGGTAATGTCGAGTTAACGGGAATGCTTAAAAATTATCTATCTGGTATTGAGCAATACATGCATAATAGCGGGGATAAAAAAGTTTCTCATTTCCTTTTCCCGGGAGGGTATAATAACGGATGTGGCTCTCACCCGGATATGGCACAGCATCAGTTGATTGCTGAACAGCTAGCGGGGTATTTGAAGAGGTTGGAGGATTGGTAAATTCTTAAATATGATTTGTCATTCTGAGGAACGAAGAATCTTCTACACCAAGCTGTTCGTTATGTTTATCGAAGAAGATTCTTCACTATGTTCAGAATGACAAGGGGGAAAATAAACAGATTTGTCATTCTGAGCGCAGCGAAGAATCTGTAAAGTAGTTTACACCGTACAGATTCTTCGCTGCGCTCAGAATGACAGAAGGAAAATTTGATACTATTTTAGCTTATAATACTGACATTACCTGCTCCTTCACATTCCATCCACTAACTAAAACGCTCGGCTTTTCACTACCTAATTTTGCTATTGGCGCGCTTACCGTTACTGTTGTGCTTTCTCCCGGTGCAAGGCTGAAATAGTTTGCCGACCAGTATGATGGCATTACCTCCTCGCCTTTAACCATTAATTGCGGGCGGATGAAGAATGCGATGCGTTTGCTGCTGTTGGTTATTTGTAGTGTGTATTTATTCTCTTTATAGCCTTTCTCAGTCTTGATTACTTTTGTAATGAGATTAGCATTGTCCATATTATTTAACGACTTATAATCGTTATTTGGAGCCATCCAATAGGTGTTGCGTGATACTACTTTACCTGATGCGTCGGTTAACTTCAGCACTACAAAACAAAATTCCTTAGTATCGCCCAAAATTGGCTTTAACAGCATTGCTGAAGTTGTACCTGTTGAGGATAAATTCACATTTGCCGAACGATGATATAGGGATTTGCTATTAAGCGAATAAACATCAGCTTGCGCGGTTAAATTACCTGTGCCTTTAAAGGTGCGATTGATCACCATTACGGTTGAATCATCCTGATTAAACTGGATGTGGATGGGCTCAACGGCATTTTGCATAGCATAGTAACCGGCATTAGGTTCTAAATACCAATCGTAAATTTGCCATACTACACTTGGTAGGGCTGAATTTAGTTTCCAAAGCATTACACCACCTGTTTCATTAAGCTTGTGACCGTCAGCTTCAAAAATACCCCGGTAGCCGGTGTAGTTCATCAACTGCATTTTATCGGAGAAACCGACCATTGTTGTGGGTTGGCCGTAACGACTTACCATATCACTATAATACTCGTCATATTTGGCAGCGCCTGTACAGGCATCATGGTAGCCCCAGGTATTATTAAGCGGGAAAGGCAATTTGGTATCCCACGTTAAGTTAGTAACCACCTTTGCCAATGTGTTATATGGCGGTTGCGATGGGATACCGGTTTCATCTTTAAATACCCAATCTTTACCTGCATCTGCCAGTTTGTAATATTCTTTTGGATCTTTCCAGGCATATGGGCCACCACTGTAAACACCTGATGATTTGTTATCAGGGTATGAACCTTCCCAGCCGGCAGGTAGTTTGGCAAAGCCGGATGAACATGGAATAAACGGACGGGTACCATCCATCGCTATCACATTATCGCGCATAGCATAATATAATTCTTTACGGGCATGGCCTTCGTTACCGCCTGTCCACACCAATAAACTTGGGTGGTTGCGTACCCGATAGATAGTACTGATCACATTCTTTACAAACACATTTCCTTCAAGCGGCCAATCGGGAGAGCCTTTAAACTCGCCTTGTGTATCGCCCGTAACCCAAAAGTCCGACCAAACCATCAAACCATATCTATCGGCCGCATCCCAGAAAGCATCGGGCGGCGTAACTCCCCCACCCCAAATGCGGACTAAGTTCACATTGGCATTTTTGCATAAATGCATTTCATAATCGTAACGGGCAGAATCTCGGTTAACCATCATATCAGGAACCCAGGCACCGCCGACTAAATGCACACGTTTACCATTCACATAAAAATCACGGCGTACATAGCCATTCACATCTGTCGCAGTTGAACCAATGGTGCGTATGCCAAATACAAAGGTTGTATCATCGCTTACACCGTTATTATCAGTATATTTTAGATTGATGCGGTACAAGTTTGCCCTACCATAGCCATTCGGCCACCATAGTTTTGGTTGATGAATAATTAGCTGGCTTACTTCATCGGCAGTAAAACCAACTTGTTTAAATGAATTTGAGCTAACACCTACGCCTTTACTGAACTGTACTGCAGCACCCACAAAGTTTTCGGGTTTGATGCTTACGCTAAGCGTACCGTTTTTGGTAATGCTTGTATGATTGGTTAGCGTTAAATTCAGCGCTAATTTGGCAATGCTTGTATCCGGCAAATTAGGCAGATCAGTTTTTAATTGCGGATGGCCTATTGTTACCGCGCCTGATGTGCGCAGGAAAACCGGCTGCCAGATACCCATATTACGATCGCGTACAGGCGGAATCCAATCCCATCCTACGGAGCAAAGCATCGTAACATTTTTACCAATATCCCCGGTAGGGCCACCGTTTAAATAGAACGGCCCCATAGCTTCCAACTGCTCTTTATCCGGGAATCCGGGTTCATCTAAAGGATATATTTTTACGGCCAAAGCATTCTCGCCACCGGCAATGATATGTTTACTTACATCAAGGCTGTACTCAGCAAACATGCCAACCATTTGTGTAGAATCGGTAATTTGTTTACCGTTAACCCATACGGCTGCGCGGTAGTTTATCCCTTTAAATATTAACTGAAAAACTTTCCCTTTATCACTTGCGGCTACTTTAAATGTTGTACGATACCAGTATGGCTTTTTCCAGGGGTTGGGTTGATTCGGGATAAAGCTGTATTGTTCCAGGTTATATTCTTTATTGAATTTGTCGGATGCATCGGGTATCAGCATATTATTTAACCCTAAATATGGCGATGGATATATTTTGTTGGCAACCAAACCTGTAAGTACTGTTGATGGCACCTTAACCGGAAACCAGTAAACGCTGGATTTATAATTTGGTGTTGATATTATACTGCCGCCATCGTTCACCAGATATTCCGATTGAAGGTCGAAATCGGTTAACTTAACCTGGGTGATACTATTTTTCTGCGCATACAGGTTTGAACAAAGGAAAAAGCAAAGAGCAATTGTTAGTACGGATATTATATTTTTTTTCATTGATATAAAGGTAATAGCCTATATTTAAGCAATATAGATGTTTAAAACAGACTGTTATTGTATGGCTGAAATATAGATTTAAACTTTTTTATAGACCGATATTTTTATCGCATTTGTTGACACTATTTTACCATTTTACTGATAATATTTATACATCGGCATATATTAGCAACCTGCTACAATAGTATTATAAACCCAATTACACCTCACAACAATATGAAACGAATAGTATTGATTGCTGCCATTTTATTTTGCGCAATATACACCAATGCACAACGCAAAGCTACCGAAAGCGACATAGACAAAAAAGTTGATGCCTTACTTGCCAAAATGACCATTGATGAAAAGATAGGCCAGATGACACAGGTGACTTTGGATGTTGTTTTACAAACCGCTAACGGCACAGCTACTCAACCAACCCAGATAGATGCAGATAAAATCAAAGAAGCGCTGGAAAAATACCATGTAGGCTCTATATTAAATGTGAGCGGCGCAGCTTACACCCGTGAGCATTGGTATAAGATCATCAGCGATATACAAAACGCGGCGGCACAAACCCGTTTAAAAATACCGGTACTTTATGGTATTGATGCCATGCACGGGCAAAACTATGTACAAGGCAGCACGCTTTTCCCGCAGGAAATAGGCATGGCAGCAACCTTTAACCCGGAACTTGCCAAGCGCGAAGGTGCTATTACCGCTTATGAAACCCGCGCAAGCTATATTCCATGGGATTTTTCGCCGGTATTGGATTTAGGTAGAAACCCGCTTTGGCCGCGTATTTATGAAACTTTTGGCGAAGACCCTTATCTCGCTAAAACCATGGGGGCATCGGTAGTTAGAGGTTATCAGGGTAATGACCCTGGTAGCAAATACAATGTAGCATCGTGCATGAAACATTATTTGGGTTATAGTTTCCCGTTAGATGGCAAAGACCGTACGCCTGCTTGGATACCAGACCGTTACATGCGCGAGTATTTTTTACCATCATTCAGAGCTGCTGTTAATGCTGGCGCTATGTCGGTTATGGTGAATTCGTCTGAAATAAATGGCGTTCCAGTACATTCAAGCCATTATTTGCTGACAGATGTTTTAAGAGGAGAATTAGGCTTTAAAGGCGTTATTGTTACCGATTGGATGGATATAAAATACCTGCATGACAGGCACCACATCGCGGCAACGCAAAAAGACGCGGTTTTAATAGCTATAAATGCCGGTATTGATATGAGCATGGTGCCATTGGATTATACTTTTTATGACCTGCTGAAGCAATTGGTTAAAGAAGGCAAAGTATCTGTAAGCCGTATTGATGAATCGGTTAGGCGTATTTTGAAAATGAAATACATGGTTGGCATATTTGAGCACCCTGTTGGAAACCCCGATGATTATCCAAAATTTGGTTCGCCTGAGTTTGCGGCGGTAAGTTTAAAATCGGCTGTTGAATCTATCACTTTATTAAAAAACACCAACAACGTATTGCCACTTAAAAAGGATATGAAGGTATTTGTTACCGGCCCGGCTGCAAATAGTATGCGCGCTATAAACGGCGGCTGGAGCTATACCTGGCAAGGTGATGTGACCAATCAATTCACCACAGATAAAAACACTATTTTAAAAGCTATCGAACAAAAAATAGGCAAGGATAATGTTAGCTATGAACCGGGCTCATCATACGAAGCCCCTGAAGATATTGATGCGGCAGTAAAAGCAGCCAAAAAATCGGATGTGATTGTATTGTGTTTGGGTGAAAACTCTTACGCGGAGAACCCTGGTAATATTGATAACCTCGATCTGCCATCGGCACAAATTGATCTGGCTAATGCTTTGGCAGCAACCGGCAAGCCTGTTATTTTAGTAATGGCTGAAGGTCGCCTGCGGATTATTACGCCAATTGAGGGTAAATCTGCCGCCACTATTATGGCTTATTTACCGGGTAACGAAGGGGGCAATGCACTGGCTGACATATTATTTGGCGATGCGAACCCATCAGGCAGGTTGCCATATACATATCCACGGGATGCAAACGCGCTGGTAAATTATTACCGTAAAAATATTGAGAATGGCAATAGCGATGATAAACATGGCTACAACCCATTGTATGAGTTTGGCGATGGTTTAAGTTATACCACTTTCGCTTATAGTAACCTTAAAATCAGTCAGCCAACATTAAAAGAAGGCGAAACGCTAACCGTCACCGTTAATGTAAAAAACACCGGCAATCGTGAGGGAAAAGAGAGTGTGTTATTATACAGTCGGGAAGAATACGCCAGCATCACGCCTGATACCAAACGTTTAAGGGCTTTTGATAAGATCGATTTAAAACCGGGCGAAACACAAACGGTAACATTCAAACTAACATCAAAAGATCTGGCATTTATTAATGATGTAAGCAAATCGGTTACCGAAGCAGGTGAATTTAAGGTGATGGTTGGCGGGTTGACGCAGAGCTTTAATTTTGTGACGAGTGTTGTGCCATCGAGGACAGGGAAGCTATAATATCCTCGATTGTCATTCTGAGCGCAGCGAAGAATCTTCTGCATCAAGCAAGTTCGCTATGCAAATCGAAGAAGATCCTTCGCTGCGCTCAGAATGACAAGGGGGGAAATCAGAATAACAAGGGAGTAAGGAAAATAAGATTTTAACTCCAGTCAAACTCTTTTACCTTACCATCTAACTTCCATTTTTTGGGCCATTGGTTGGTTAACCAATCCAAAGGTTCACCAATAGGCTGTGGTTTTGCCGCCAATGCGAAACACTGTTTAATATGTTGTTTCTGCTCTGCACCTAAAGCATCCGGTTGGGCAGATATAAATAGTGGTGCGCTGCTTTCAGCAAGTAGGCTCATCCATTGTTTGTTTTTGTCCCAGGGCACTTTGGTGGTTAGGCCAACACAATCGCCATCAACTGCATAAAATTTATTGTGCTGCACCATGCGGAAACCAAGGGTATTTACGCCCATTTTTCGGGTACGCGACCATTCGTTGCCGCTGGTATCATCACCAATCCTGTTCATCTCAAATATGCCTGCTGATAAATGGCTCATGGTATTACAGCCAATCAGGTACATATCCCCCGCCGCTTCGCGGATGGATCGGTATAGGTTCAGAATAATTTCGGCATTAGTTTTAGTATTATCATTAAACTGCCAGCCGGGTACGGTTAAGCCATCAGCCATAGTAGCGCCCCATCTCCCAAAAATATCGTAGCTGCTAAAATCGTGCTTTACCAAATCATAGCCCCATTGTTTATACAGGGTTACATTACTTTTTATATAATCCAGGTTCTCGTCAATGGTGGGATCAAGTGTTGGCAGATTAACATCATCCCTACCTGGAATGGTGGGTGCAAGTAGTTTTTGATACGTATCCGGTTTGGTGCTTAAGGGCCTTGTCCACAAACCGGCACGCATGCCTAGCTGGTTAATATTGCCTGCAAGCTTGTGCATATCCTTAAACTTATCATTCGGTTGCGAATAATCGTTGCGGTAATTTTTTTCCTTATTCGTATACGCCGACCATCCATCATCTACAACTGAAAATGGTTTATTATTGGTATCGGTAGCCAAATCTGCCAGTAAAGTAGTATGCTGAATGATCAAATCATAGGAACTATTGCCATAAGCAAAATACCAATCATTAATACCATAAACAGGGGCCTTCGGCAACCGTGGAGTTGGGCACATCATCCCGCAGAAACGCCTTGCAGTAGCAAATGTATTTTCATCAGACTTATTTTTGGTGGCAATAATATCAGCAGCATGCAAAATCCTATCGCCAAGCTTAACACCTGAGCCGCCATTGGTGGTATCCATTACAATACGTACACCATCTTCCTTTATTTGCCAGTAGCAGATAGTATTACAACCGGTTTTTACGCCTTGGCAATAAGTGTTTCCATTACTATTATGGGCGATATAGTACCATGGATATATTCGATTAGCCGATGGATGCTCAAAATGAACATCACCATAAGTACGCTCAAAAGCATCACCTAAAATTAAGTCTGATGCTGTTGTTTTAACACTCCACTCCAACTGAACGGAATGAAGCGCATCTTTTGGTGAGTGGACTTCGGTACGCAGTGCATTACCATCATACTTAAGCTTAACCGTAATATCTTTATAAGTCCATGTTTGTTTATCTGATGATTGCAGCTCTTGGATGCCATCATCCAATTTAACAAATACTTTTTGAGGTAAATGGACGAGTTGATGAACGGCAGTTAAGGCATTTACCTGTTTTGTAAATAATAAACCCGCCAGCGACGTACCGCCGAGGTATAAAAAATGTTTCCTATTCATAATTGGTGGCAGATGGAATTGGCTAATCTAATATACACATTAAATACGTGGCTGCAAAAATGGTTATGTAACAATATTTACTTATTTACCTATATTTGAATTTTACAACAGCAATGGAACCAACAACGCTCGCCGAATTTTATAGGGAAACCGCTAATCTCATCCCCGAAGGGATAAATAAAGAGATTGGGCATTTTAATGTTTTTAATGTTGATGATATTGCTGCCAAGTTCCGCAAAAACCCGGCAAGCCCGATGCCCTATAACCGGCGGGAATACTATAAAATCAGTCTGATCAGCGGACGTAATAAAGCTGAATATGCGGATAAGGTGATTGATATTGAAAAGAATGCTTTGCTATTTGCCACACCTAAAATACCTTATAACTGGTTGCCACAGGATTATAATCAGCATGGTTATTTCTGCATATTTACGCATGAATTTTTGGTACATTCTAAAAGTGGAGTAATGTTGGATGAGTTGCCGATTTTTCAACCGGGAGGCTATCCTATCTTTCAGCTTACCGATGAGGCCGCGCATGACATTAACTTCATATTCAGTAAAATGTATAAGGAGTTATCATCAGACTACGCGCATAAATATGACCTGTTGCGTAATTATGTGATGGAACTAATCCACTACGGACAAAAGCTACAGCCCGAGACTGCGCTTTATCCATCGCACACAGCATCGGCAAGAGTATCGTCTCTATTTATTGAATTGTTGGAAAGGCAGTTCCCGATTGATTCACCGCACCAAAAATTAACTTTGCGTACCGCAAAGGATTATGCCGACCGTTTAGCTGTTCATGTAAACCATTTGAATAAAGTACTTAAAGAAAATACAGGCAAAACCACTACAGATATAATTACCAGTCGCGTAGTGCAGGAAGCTAAAATCTTGCTTAAACAAACCGACTGGAACATATCTGAAATAGCTTATTGCCTGGGTTTTGAGCAGGTGGCGCATTTTTCAAATTTTTTTAGAAAACAAACTTCATTGGCACCGGTGGCTTTTAGGTCTTAAAAACCACCAGGTTTGAATTTTGCAAACATTGGATTGATGTTTGCAAACTCGAGTTCCATCTCCTGCCCCATCTTTGTATTGTTAAATTAAACGACACAGAAAATGGAACTCACCAACAACACTATACTCATCACAGGCGGCACCAGCGGCTTTGGTTATGAATTTGCCTCGAGGCTGATTGATATGGGTAATACGGTTATTATTACCGGCAGGGATCAGGCTAAACTCGACCTGACAAAGAAAAAACTCCCGCTGGTACATATATTCCAAAGTGATGTTAGTGATCCAATTGCCATACAAAAGCTTTACTCGGATGTAATAGCACAATTCCCATCACTTAATATCATCATTAATAATGCGGGTGAAATGCGCAAGATCAATTTGCAGGATGAGTCCATTGATCTGGATAATATTGTAAGGGAGATTGACATCAACCTGTCCGGCCCTATTCGCATGGTGCAGGCATTTCTACCACACTTAAAAACTAAACTATCGGCAGCGATAATCAATGTAACATCTGGCTTGTCTTTAACGCCGTTTCCTATTGCTCCGGTTTATGGGGCTACCAAGGCAGGGTTACGCTCTTATACCAAATCGCTACGTGTACAATTAAAAAATACCAATGTTAAAGTATTTGAACTGGTTGCGCCAGGAGCGAATACGCCATTGAACGACCAATTTGCGGGGGAAGTGGATAGCAAATCATTTATGGAACCTGATAAATTGATTGATGTAGCCATCAAAGGCATCATGAAAGATAAATTTGAGATCTACCCGGGGTTGGCTCGCATCATGTACATTTTAAGTCGCCTGGCGCCGGGAATTATTTTCGGGCAGTTGAGTAAGATCACCGAGAAATCATTGGCAAAACAAATTCTTAATTAAACAATTATCTAATACACAAAACAATACTATGAGCACAAACAAAATAGCACTGGTAACCGGCGGCAGCCGCGGACTGGGAAAAAACATGGCCTTAAGCCTGGCAACAAAAGGAATCAACGTAATTTTAACATACAACAGCAAAAAAGATGAAGCGCTTGCCGTAGTTGCCGAGATTGAAAAAACTGGTCAGAAAGCTGCTGCTCTGCAATTAAGCGCAGGTGATACCAAAACTTTTGACGCATTTTTCGCGCAGGTAAAAACAGTTTTGAAAGATACTTTTGGCGCTGATAAATTCGATTTTTTGATTAATAACGCGGGGATTGGTATCCATGCATCATTTGCTGAAACTACCGAAGAGCAGTTTGATGAGTTGATGAATATTCATTTTAAAGGTGTTTTCTTTTTAACCCAAAAAGCATTGCCTTTAATTAATGATGGGGGTAGGATTGTAAACTTATCATCAGGTTTAGCACGTTTCTCCAACCCTGGTTACGCAGCTTATGCATCGATGAAAGGCGGCATTGAAACCTTAAGCAGATATATGGCCAAAGAATTAGGCGCACGCGGCATAGCTGTAAATGTTGTGGCACCGGGCGCTATCGAAACTGACTTCGGCGGTGGCATGGTTCGCGATAATAAACAGGTGAACGATTATGTAGCTAGTGTAACGGCGCTTGGTCGTGTTGGTTTGCCGGATGATATTGGCGGTGTAGTTGCCTTTTTATGTACCGAGGATGCTAAGTGGGTTAATGGGCAACGCATTGAGGTTTCGGGCGGAATGAATTTGTAAAGTCGCAGAGTTGACTCACCCGGTCTTTGCTTCGCTTGACCACCCTCTCTCCGCCTGCGGCGGAAAGAGGGGTTTTTATTTTTGGATATACCACACTCAAAGGGCGAATCGATTAATCGATTCGCCCTTGTCATTCTGAGCGGAGCGAAGAATCTTCTAAATCATGCGTAGTTCGCTTTGCAAATCGAAGAAGATTCTTCGCTGCGCTCAGAATGACAGAAGACTATATTATCCGATCATTTTATGATAATAGTTTGATATTTTCTTTGATAAATATGACAAACGTATAAATTTGAAGCTACAAGCCTCCAATATTATCTCCTATGAAAAAATTAACCGTACTACTGCTGGTAGCTGTTTCAAATATCGCGTTATCGCAAAATGATGGCCCTATTGTTAAAATAGCTAACGGCACTTTACAGGGCGTTGTTGAGGCAAGTGGTATACATTCATTTAAGGGGATACCATTTGCACAACCGCCGGTTGGCGATTTGCGTTGGAAGGAACCGCAGCCTCCATTGGATTGGGATGGCGTTAGACAGGCAGATCATTTTGGGCCGCAGGCTATGCAGGCATCAATTTATAGTGATATGCGATTTCGCAGCGCAGGCAAAAGTGAGGATTGCCTTTATCTGAATGTTTGGACGCCTGCTAAAACAGTTAAGGAAAAACTGCCTGTATTGGTTTATTTTTATGGTGGAGGCTTTATAGCGGGTGATGGATCTGAATATCGATATGATGGTGAGAGCCTGGCTAAAAAAGGAATTGTTACTGTTACTATCAATTATAGATTGGGAATTTTTGGTTTTTTCGCCCATCCGGAACTAACTAAGGAATCTGAACATCAATCATCAGGAAATTATGGGTTGATGGACCAGCATGCGGCTTTACTTTGGGTACAAAAGAATATAGCTGCTTTTGGTGGCGATCCTAATCATGTGACTATAGCGGGTGAATCTGCGGGATCTATGTCGGTTTGCGCGCAGGTGGCTTCACCGCTTTCTAAAGGATTATTTGTGGGCGCTATCGCGGAAAGCGGTTCGGTATTAGGCACTTCTTTACCGGTACCATTAAATAAAGCAGAAGATATTGGCGTGAAATTCACCCAAAAAATAGGTGCGATCTCTTTGGAGGATATGCGCAAGATCCCTGCTGATTCCTTATTAAAACTTTCCGAGGGAGCACATTTTCCGAACGATGTAGACGGTTATTTTTTAACGGAATCGCCCAAAATAATATTTGATGAAGGATTGGAGATGCACGTACCATTGTTAGTGGGCTGGAACTCGGCCGAAGTAGAATATCACAGCGTGATTGGTATTGATTCACCTACTGTAAGCAATTACAAAACCGCTTTACAAAGGCTTTACGGACCGAATGCTGATGACGCTTTTAAACATTACCCGGCAGCAACGGATGCTGATGTTAAAGCAGCTGCCACAAACCTTGCGGCTGATCGATTCATCGTTTACAATACCTGGAAATTTGCACAAATGCAAACTAAAACCGGCGAGAAACCTGTATATCAATATTTATTCGCGCATATGCGCCCAGCAAAGGTTGATGGAAAAAGGGACGGCAACGCTATTGGCGCGGCTCATGCCTCCGAAATTGAGTTTGCATTAGGCAACCTGGCAACCAATAAAGTTTATGCATGGACAGATGATGACTACAAAGTTTCGGCTACCATGGAAAACTACTTTGCTAACTTCATTAAGAATGGCAACCCTAACGGAAGCAGTTTGGCTCACTGGCCTACTCTGCAGATAAATGCACCAAAAGTGATGGTGATTGATGTAGATAGCCATACTAATGCTGTGAAGAATGAGGGCAGGTATATTTGGATGGATGGTGTTAATAAATAGTTTGTTGGTGACAACACCATAAGTGTTAGAACAATCTTACCCATTGCCTGTGTCCCCACAGGGAATTATTGCTGTTTGTGGGGACACTAACAGCGGGTGAAAACATCATGCTGGGCATAGTCGAAGCATGTGGGCAGGCCTCTGCGCTCACCCTTCGACTACGCTCAGGATGACAGCCCTTACATATCGTGTATTGAGGTATAATTTCTAATGAAGTAGCATCTGCTGGAACGCTACACTATCGCCCTTAAAAGCATTAAAATCAACTACATGATTAATGCCATCTACACGGGCTTTATCCGAATGCTGCCAAAAAAACCATTTGACGTTAGGATCAACATATAGATCGGAATGATCATAATGTGCTATCCACAACGGATAATCATCAAAATAACTGGCCAAGTATGCGGCGTAGTAGCTAAGCGTTGTGTAGATGATAGGCTTGGTTTTGGTTCGCTGTTGTACGTAAGTTAGAAAAGATTGTAATTGTAGTCGCATTTCTTCCGGCGAAGAACCATCCAAGGTTTCTACATCTACAACAGCGGGCAGGTCCCCTTTATCCATGCTAACTGTCTGCATAAAAAACCGGGCTTGCCATAAGCCGTTTTTATTCGCTCTTAGGAAATGATAAGCACCGCAGGTAATGCCATTTTTAGGAGCTTCGCGCCAATTACGCTTAAAATAGGGATCAACCTTCAGCAATCCTTCGGTAGCTTTAATAAAAGCGAAACCAACATGCACGCTATCTTCATTCATCCTCCTTACCTTTTGCCAGTCTATTCTCCCCTGTGCATAAGAAACATCGATGCCATGAATGGTGTATTGGGACGGAATATGAATATTGAAACTTTTATAAGTGCGGTAATGTGGATTTTCGCCCCGGTCTTTAATCCATTGCCAGCCCGATGTAAATACCTTTAACACATAGCCATAGTAAAATGGCGAGAGCAAAACGAGCAGTAAAACCAGGATTAAGAACTTCCAATAGCCACCCTGTTTCCCGTTTTTTTTACGGACAGCAGGCTTTTTGGATGCAGTTTTTTTAGGGGTTGCCACACCGTAAAGATAATAAATTGCCCCTATTTGTACCTGTTTTTGATGCATCGAATTAGGAGTAAGAACATTTGGTTTAAAATCATACCCCTGATTTGTCATTCTGAGCAGAGCGAAGAATCTGTACGGAGTAAACTATTTTACAGATTCTTCGCTCCGCTCAGAATGACAGAAAGGCTTTAAGAACCATTAGGCTGCTTTATTGAAGCGTAGGTGACTCACCCGGCTTTGCTGCGCTTGCCGACCTCTCTTCGCCTGTGGCGGAAAGAGGTGAACTTCGATTGATTATAATATGTCAAAGAACATTTGGTACGCTTTTACAAGCGGATAGTTGAACTTATGAGGGATTGTTGCTTGCGGGATGCGCTGCCAAAGAATACTACTAATTTACGGAGAGTAAATTAGAAAAGTGCTGACACGAGTTTGTCAGCATGGAACTCTTGCATAGTTTGCTTTGCGTATTGAAGAAGATTCTTCGTTCCTCAGAATGACAAATCTTTTAGAACAACATCTTACTACTTGTCATTCTGAACGGAGTGAAGAATCTTCTAAAAGCGACAAACAGGCATGCAAGGCCGCTATGCGTATCGAAAAGTATTTTCCGCTACACTCAGAATGACAGGTTTAATATAAGATTAACGTTTTAATCGACCTGTTTTTTACTGTTAAGGGTCTTAATAAATGCAATTACTTCATTACACTCCTTTGGGGTAAGGTTAAGCTTATCGGCAGCAAGGGTTTGGTTATCTACTTTTAACCCTAAACCTGCACCACCGCCTTTGTTGTAAAAATCCACTACTTGCTGTAGGGTTGTAAATACCCCGTTGTGCATGTACGGTGCCGTAAGCTCGGCATTACGAACTGTGGGTATTTTAAAAGCATGCTTAAAAGCAGGAGTCTTTAATATATTGTACCTGCCCATATCAGTATCAATAGCGGTTTCGGCTATAGTTTGGGGAACACCAATTACCTCGCTTTCAATTATCACATATCTTGGCGGGAATGCGCCGCTAAATAGTGGCATATAGTGGCAGGTGGCGCACTTTGCTTTACCCATAAACAAATTAAAACCACCAATCTCTTCCTGGTTCATTGCGGCTTTATTACCACGCATATATTCGTCAAAGCGGCTGTTAAGGGCAACAAGTGTACGTACATAAGCACCAATTACATTCATCACCTCAAGCGTATCAATGCTTGTTCTGTTTTTTTGAGGAAAAGCGTCAGTAAATAATTTTCGGTAGTATTTGTTTTGCCAAAGCCGTTGTGCCGCCACTTTCATAGAACCATGCATTTCATCCTTGTTTTGCACTACGGCTAGCGCCTGGTCTTCTAAGGTAATGGCCCTCAGATCGTCAAACTGCGCGGGTTGCAGGGCCGCGTTTATCAGCGTAGGCGTATTTCTTCTTATCAGTTTATTGCTGCCAATAATAGTGTTTTTTACGAACCCGTCTGTAAATGCCTTTTCGGGCTGATGGCATGACTGGCAACTTCTTGTATTAGTACCAGACAGAATAGGATCTGCAAAAAGGGCTTTCCCCAACGCTATCTTTTTAGCAGTTGTAACAGCAGTTTGACCAGGTTCAAAAGCATTTGGGTTAAAGGCATCTACATTGAATGCACCTTTATCAAACATTGTTTTTGTATCCATATTCAGCAAACGGTTATAAGTAGTTTCGCGAATATTTAATTTTTCCCGTAGGCTGGTTATGTTAGTTGTTATAACATTACCATATCCTGTTATAAATGCGGCCCTGTCAAACGAATTAAAATTGGTATGCGCTTTAAGATATTTTATTGCCCCGTCAAATTCTGCCGACAAACTTTCCGTTCCTTCCCTATCTTCATATAAAGCCAAAACCGTTTTCATGCTTTCAAGGCTTGCAGCCGATTCCTGTGAACTTTTTAAAGTGAGTGGGTTATCAAAACCGCTAATACCGAGGGATAATATCCTGAATACTTCAAGTTTGGTAGCATCAAATACCTGCCAGTCAAAAATACCGATATTGGCAAAGTGACTTTTATATTTATCGCAACCCTTTTGCAATAGCTTAAGCTGTGTCATTAATTCTTTTTTTTGGCTGATATCGTACTTCGGAAAAAGATAACCTTCTATAACCTGAAGGCCGGCAGGAGCAAATACCTGGCCGCTGGCCATTTCAATCTCCTGCACGGGCGGCCCGTTAAAAAATCGGGAGGTTGCAGGGTCAAAATACTCGGTGGCCCATTCAACTTTTTTATAGCCCAGTCTTAATTGCAAGTAAAGCTGCTGCAATTGATTTACATCAGCTTTACCACCTTCTACTGCCGCCAGGAGTTTATTTTTGCAAACAGTAAGGCTATCAATTTGTGCCACTAATGTTTGCGCTATTATTTTTTCAGGAGCATGGGTTGCTGGCTTACAAGAGTAGAGTGTGTATCCAGCAATTAAAATCAACAATAAGGGTATAAAAATAAATTTCTTCATTAATGTAAAATCACTCTTTAGTCATTCCGAGTTGTTATTCAAAAAACGAATAAAGGAGTACCATTCGGCCACTCCTTTATTTGTGTCAATAAATTGTTGCCTGCCGATTGCAGGTTACGAAAACGCTTAAAAATTAAAAGCATTGCTAAGTGGGTTAGCATTTTTATCACGTGTTGATAACGGCGACAAACCCCATCTTTGTTCGATAAAAGAAAGGATACTAACGGTTTCATATTGCGTATGGTCAACAAAGCTCGTTTTTGCAAACGGTGAAATAATGATCGCGGGCACACGAGTTCCCGGGCCCCACGCATCAATTACCGGAGGCGCAACGTGATCCCAGAAACCACCATTTTCGTCATAAGTAACAATAATTACAACGTCTTTACCATTTGGGCCATTTAATACGTCATTTATTAAATCAAGCGCGTGGCTTTCTCCTGCTGTTACGTCAGAATAACCCGGGTGCTCGTTATAGGTACCTAATGGTTTTACAAAGGAAACAGCAGGCAAGGTACCTGCTCTGGCAGCAGCTATGAATACAGTTTCATCTTTCAGGTGTGCCGCTTTTAATGCTGTGCCGTCAGCATAGTTTTTATAATATATAAATGGCTGATGGTGAAATTGGAAGTTTGGATCCGGGTTTCCTGCCAGCGCATCGTCCCAACCTCCCGAATACCAGGCCCATGATACCCCTTTATCATTTAACCTATCGCCTATGGTAGGGTTTGTTTGGTTAGGTACCAGGTTTGCCACAGCGGTGCTTGCCGGATGCGGGGCGTTTACCGAATAGCAGGTATTAACGGCAAACCCGCCACTTGTACCTACAGGAGAATTAGCAGGTGTTACAAATCCGTCTGCTGTTAAATTGCCATTAGCTAATAATGTAGGGTTTGCAATATCAGCGGCCGGCGCGTTGGGGAATGTAGGGCTTGCAGCGGCAATTAACCACTGGTGGTTTAAAAACGACCCACCAAAAGCGCTATGGAAAAAATTATCGCAAAGGGTATATTTTTCGGCCATGGCCAATAAAGGCAACTGGCTGGTTTGGTAATACCCTTGTGATAAACCGCCAGAACTGCCGGGAATATTATAAAAAGCATATTTATCCATTTTACCGCCATCAATTTGTAATGGCTCCTGGTAAAAACGGTGCGTAACATCCGGGGTAATCATATCATTAGGCACATATTGGTCAATATTAAAAATGTCGTTTGGTAAATTTGCCGGAAACAAGCTGCCATTCGGGACACCCACAACTCCAGGCAATACAGCATAAACCTTGCCTGTTCCGTCAACCTGTGTTGTATTGGAAGCGGTTGCATTTGATATACCATTAGCGCCCGCGAATGAGCCGTACAGGTTATCAAAACTATGGTTCTCCATGTAGATAACTACCACATGGTTTACTTTATTGATACCTGAAGTTGAAGAATTGTTGTTGTTGTTATTCTTTTTGCAACTGTAAAAGGCACTGGTTATTATTACCAATGCAATGCCGGTGGCGGCCATTAACTTTGCCTGCAAGGGCGAAAAGTTAATGTATTTGGTGTTGTAATGTTTTTTCATAAGGTTTTTATTTTGATATAAAATTACCTTATGCATTATAAACAGAACGTTAAGATTCCGTAACTATCTAATTAAAAATCAACATAGATTCTTTTAAATTAAAACAAACTTAACAGTTAGTTTATTTTTCAATTAAAAGCACTATACTATCCTACCAAATAAAACGGATAAAAAAAGCGGGTAACCTAATGGCTACCCGCTTATCTATTTTATTTATATCAGTTTTATCTTGGCAATGGTGGACGAGGCGGCGGAGGTGGCAAGTGAATGTGTATCCGTGTATGCCTCCGGTGATGCCTGTAGTAATGATGCCTCCGGGCAAAAGGTAATGGTGGGCGAGGCGGCGGAGGTGGTAAACGTTGCAATAATGTTATTGGTGCAGTTAACACTACAGCCTTTGCCCTTGTAAGCTGTACGCTGCCCATTAGCAACATAACAACCAAAGCGATTTTTAAATACTTCATAAATTGAAATTCGTTAGGTGATAATTTATTCAACATTAAGATATGAATAATGTTTTATGTGCTTTACTCAATCACGTTTTTGTACAGGAAATCTGCGGAGAATTGTCCAGCTTCCAACCACCGCTCCTTAGTGCCTTTACCTCCTGAAAACAGGGGATCAAAGTGCTTTTGCAACTCATGCGAGTAACCTTCAAAAACTTTTAATTCATTGGGGATACCCAATGAATCTGCCTTGGCATGAATATCCTCACCACCATATAAAGGCGCGCTTTTGTGTGTTGGCGATACCAAGCCATCCTCGCTGCCCAAACAGGTAACAATAGGCACTTTTACATTTTTAAGCCAATTGAGGTTGTAAATAGCGCCCCAGAAGTTGATAACTGCCGCAACATGCGCACGGTTGTGCGGATAGTTAACCGCTGTGCTATCGCCTGTTATTTTTGCCATATCAGCCAGTTCGGCGTTGGTAGCGTAAGCAGCTTGCAGGGCTATGATCCCTCCTGCTGAGTTTCCGGCCAGAATAATTTTATCGGGGTCGATGCCATATCTTTTGGCATTAAGGGTAAAGTAAGCAATAGCGGTTTTGGCATCCTGCACAGCGTAATAGCTACTTTTTTGCAGTTCGTCAAAATGGAATAAAGGATTTTTTTTGCTCAGGCGATAGTTAATATTCGCGCAAACGTAGCCGCGCTGGGCAAAGGTTTTGCTCCACAGTTCAACGCCCTCTGCCGACTTTGAACCAAATTTAAAACCACCGCCATGCATCCAAATAATTAGTGGGCGATGTTTAGCATCATCACCTGTTGGGCGATAAAGATCAAACAGATAGGCTTTTTCATCATCTTTTGATGCCGAAGGGTTATAGCTTTGATCTTTTTCGATACTAACCCCCTGGTATATAATATCTTTATAACGATGTTTAGTTTGTGCTTGCGTAACTATCGCGAAGCAAAGCAGCGGAATGTAAATGAAAACCTTTTTAAACATTATGAGCATTTTAAAGTATATACGTTACAAATTGCGGGTGTGGATGTTTCAACATGTAATCACTAACGGCAATTTTACTAAATTTGGGCTGATATGCGTTTGAATATTACGCCTGATCACCCATAAATAATAGTATAGCAGCAATTATTGAGAAATAATGACATTTATAGAGGAAAAAGATAAACAGACAGATAAGCAAACCGCAATGCAGGAGCAAAAATTACAGGAGCTATTAGTTTATCTATCTAAAAAATCACCTTTTTACAGGGAGCTTTTCGCGAAGCATCGTATTGATATATCAGCTGTAAAAACGGTTGCTGATCTGGCTTCTATCCCCACCACAACAAAAGACGATTTGCAGCAACACAATAACGATTTTTTATGTGTGCCTGCTGAAGATGTTATTGAATATACCTCCACATCGGGTACGTTGGGTAGCCCTGTAACCATCGCCCTTACAGAGAATGATTTGCAGCGTTTAGCATATAATGAGTATAGTTCTTTTAGCTGTGCCGATGGCTCAAAAGATGATACCTACCAGTTGATGCTTACGCTCGACAGGCAGTTTATGGCTGGGATCGCTTATTATTTAGGCATCCGAAAATTAGGCGCGGGGATTATCCGTTTGGGTCCGGGCGTGCCATCGTTACAATGGGAAACCATTAAGCGGTTAAAACCTACGGCTATTGTAGCTGTGCCATCGTTTATTTTGAAACTGATACAGTATGCCAAAGATACCGGCATCGATATAAATGAAACTTCAGTAAAAAAAGCGATTTGTATTGGGGAGAATATCCGCAATACCGATTTCTCGCTGAATATTTTAGGTAGAAAGATAACCGAGGCCTGGGATATAAAATTATACTCTACCTATGCCTCTACCGAAATGCAAACCGCGTTTACGGAATGCGGCGAGGGCAAAGGCGGCCACTACCAGCCTGATTTGGTTATTGTAGAATTACTGGACGAAAATAACCAGCAAGTCGCGCCCGGCACACCCGGCGAAGTAACTATTACCACCCTCGGTGTTGAAGGCATACCATTACTACGCTATAAAACCGGCGATATGTGCATGTATTTTGATGAGCCATGTGCCTGCGGCAGGACGAGTTTGCGCTTGTCATCCATTATGGGTCGTAAAAAGCAGATGATCAAATTTAAGGGTACCACCTTGTACCCTCCTGCCCTGTTTGATTTGTTGAATGAACGTGAGGAGATACTGGATTTTGTGATTGAGGTTTCATCCAATGAAATAGGATTGGACCAGGTGCTGATCTATATTGTGCCATCTGAAATAAGTGAGGAATGTGATCACCGCATCAGGGCTTATTTACAGGCGAGGTTGCGGGTTAGTCCGCATATTAAGTATGTGACTGCCGAGGCTATTCAAAAAATGCAGTTTAGCGAGGCCAGCCGTAAAGCAATTAAGTTTGTAGATAAGCGGAATTAATTTAAATGGAGATACTTATCGAAACAGAACGCCTCGTTATACGCGAGGTCATTCCGGAGGATATTGATGGGATGTTTGAGCTTGAATCTGATGCGCTGGTGCATCAATATTTAGGAAATCAACCCATAAAAACCCGGGAGGAAAGTCCGGGCAGAATCGAATTTATTCGCCTGCAATATATTGATCATGGTATTGGGAGATGGGCGATGATTGAAAAAGAAACGAACAACTTTATTGGTTGGACGGGTTTCAAATTCATTAATGAAACCGTTAACGGGCATATCAATTACTATGATCTTGGTTACCGGATGATCCCGAAATACTGGGGCAAAGGCTACGCCACAGAAGCAGCTAAAGCATGCCTGGATTATGGCATCAATCAGCTTAAACTAAACCCAATTTATGGTATTGCTGCTGATGATAATTCCAGCTCAAAAAATGTACTGGTAAAAGCAGGTTTTACTCCCGCAGAAACCTTTATGCACCACGGTATTTTGCACAGGTGGTTCAATTTTCAACAATAACGTATATGAATTACTTAAGACTTACGAAGTTTCCAAAACTTCGTAAGTCTTACATTTAAACGGCAGATATTTTATACATTTACCCCTTAATAAATTTCGTTTTTTAAAAAATATTTTGCCCGTGATACTTGTTGGACAAAGCACCCTTACTCTAGAAAATTTCGCTGAAATACTTTATAAACACCAGGAAGTAGCCCTTAACGAGGCCGCTTTAGAAAAGGTTAAAACCAATTTTGAATTCCTGCAACAGTTCTCGTCTAACAAACTCATTTATGGCATCAATACCGGTTTTGGGCCGATGGCGCAATACAAGGTAAACGAGGAAAACATACTCCAATTGCAATATAACCTTATCCGCAGCCACTCATCCGGCAGTGGTAAGTTGATGAGCGCCGAACTATCCAAAGCTTTAATGGTTGCCCGATTGAACAGCTTTATGCTGGCCTATTCGGGTGTGCATTTGGACTTGGTGGAGTTGTTGAAGGAACTCATTAATAAAAATATCAGTCCGTGTATATATGAGCATGGTGGCGTAGGCGCCAGCGGTGATTTGGTGCAGCTTGCTCATTTAGGCCTTGTTTTAATTGGCGAGGGCGAGGTGATTTTTGAGGGTGAAGTTCATCCAACTATCGACATATTTAACCGCTTTAATATAAAACCGCTTTCTATCCATATTCGCGAAGGTTTGGCGGTGTTGAACGGTACTTCGGCTATGACGGGTATTGGCATGCTGAACATCATCCAGGCTAGGAAGCTATTGAACTGGTCGCTGATGTTTTCATCTATGATCAACGAAATTGTTGAAGCATTTGACGATCATTATTCGCAGGAACTGAACGCGGTTAAACGCCATAAGGGGCAGAATAAGATCGCTTCGTTGATGCGCGATATTTTGAAGGATAGCAAAATGATCCGCGATAGGTCGGAACATTTGTATAACCCCGATAACCTGGACCAGGAAGTTTTTGAAGATAAAGTACAAGAATATTACTCACTACGTTGCGTAACACAGGTTTTAGGGCCGATATTCGATACCATAGTACAGGCTGAAGAGGTATTGGTTAATGAATTAAATTCGGTTAATGATAACCCGGTTATCGACCATTTAAATCATAATATTTTCCACGGCGGAAATTTCCACGGGGATTATGTTTCGCTGGAAATGGATAAGCTAAAAACTGCCATCACCAAGCTGTCAATGTTGTCAGAAAGACAATTGAACTATCTGCTTAACAGCAAATTGAACCAAAAACTACCTCCATTTGTAAACTTGGGCGTGCTAGGGTTTAATTTCGGGATGCAGGGCATGCAGTTTACCGCGACATCAACAGTTGCGGAGAACCAGACACTATCCTTCCCGATGTATGTACACAGCATCCCTAATAATAATGATAATCAGGATATTGTAAGCATGGGCTGTAATGCCGCGCTGATGACTAAACGGGTAGTTGATAACTCCTTTGAGGTATTAGCCATACAATTGATGACCATTTTGCAAGCGATAGATTATCTGGAATGTCAGGATCGGTTGTCATCATTATCTCGTTCATTATATGATACCGTGCGCGAGATCTTCCCTAAATTTATTGAGGATCAGCCTAAATATAAAGAAGCTAAAAAAATTAAAGAGTTTTTAGAAAGCACCAACCACATAAATGCTTTTGCCGGGTTATAATTTATAGAAGCAATTGATTAGTGAATGAGCAATATAAATGAAATAAGCGAGCCTGAAGTTTTTGTTGTTGCCGATAATGTTTTATCGCCATTAGGAAAAACTACTGCCGAAAATTTCGCGAAGCTAAGGCAGAATAAATCAGGTGTGAAACAACATACTGATGTTGCCATATCTCCCCTACCCTTTTTTGCTTCACTATTTGATAAAGGCGAAACTTTTGTCAAAGCCGACGAACATAATTATACCAAATTTGAGCAGTTGCTAATTACTTCTATTGCCGATGCATTAAATGGCAGCGGGGTTGATGTTCGGGATAAAAAAACAGTACTGATCATATCCTCAACCAAAGGAAACATCAGTCTGCTTGAACATGAAGCTATTACCGATGAGTTGAAAGAAAGAATTTCTCTATCTACCTCTGCAAAACTTGTAGCTGAACACTTTGGATTTCAAAATCAACCGATCGTAGTTTCAAACGCTTGTATTTCGGGCGTTTTGGGTGTGATAACTGCAGCGAGGTTATTACGATCAAATCAATATGAAAATGCTGTGGTAGCCGGTGCGGATGTGATCTCAAAATTTATCATGTCGGGTTTCCAATCCTTCCAGGCATTAAGTGTGGGCCCATGCAAACCATTCGATAAGGAACATGATGGTTTAAATTTGGGTGAAGGCGCGGGCACTATTATTCTATCTACAAATCACAAATACGCGCAAAATATAAAGGTAAAAGGTGGTTCGGTAAGTAATGATGCCAACCATATTTCGGGTCCGTCACGTACCGGGCAGGAGTTGGCTGGGGCTATAAAGAATGCCTTACAAGAAGCTAATTTTACACCTGCTGACATTGATTTTATATCTGCACACGGTACAGCAACAGTTTATAACGACGAAATGGAAGCAAATGCAATAGCTATATCAGCCTTGCAAAAAGCTCCGGTAAATAGTTTGAAAGGCTTTTATGGCCATACCTTAGGCGCGGCAGGGTTGATAGAATCCATTATATCCATCCAATCATTAAAACAAGCACTAATAATTCCAACCATAGGCTTTACGGAAGCTGCCGACCCTGAAAAGGTTAATGTTTGCGCTGCCTCTATGCGCCTTAAAGCAAATAACTTTTTAAAAACCGCATCGGGTTTTGGCGGTTGTAATGCTGCGGTGATTTTTGGCAAATAACAATAAAAAACCATTGTCATTTCGACCGGAGAGAGAAATCTTCTAAAACAAGCATATTCGCCTTGAATATCGCAGAAGATTTCTCCCTCCGGTCGGAATGACAAATTGAATAAATAATATCTTTGGCATCTAACAATATCAAATTGCTCACCGAAAAATATATAACTGGTTTTTGTTCGATAAATAATGGCATCGTAGCTAAAGATGGTATTAATATTTTCGCTCATGAAAGTGATCTATCGGGTTTACTGTTGGCAGCCTATCAGCATTTGCAGTTAACTTATCCGAAGTTTTACAAAATGGATAATTTAAGCAAGCTTGGATGGTTAGCAGCTGAGTTTTTATTGAAAGACACTTTTAATAAGACTGAATATCAGCCCGAAGATATCGGGGTTATACTGGCAAATGCCAATAGCAGTTTAGATGATGATGTTAAATATTGGGAGAGTATAAAGGATGTAGCAAGTCCATCGCTATTTGTGTATACCTTGCCGAATATTGTGATTGGCGAAATTTGTATCCGCAATCATTTTAAAGGCGAACAGGCTTTTTACATTCAGCCTGAGTTTGATACCCAGTTCATAGCACAACAAGTAGGTTATTTACTGGATAAAAACATTATGCAAGCCTGTATTTGCGGCTGGGTGGATGTTTTTGAACAAGATTATAAAGCAGTTTTGTTTTTGGTTGAAAAGAAAAAGACGGATAAAGCCATTATCTTTTCGGCTGAGAGAATGGGTGATATTTTTAATAAATAATAATATGATTTTGTAGTTCCACAGTCCTCTTTCCCGCTTGCGGAAGAGAGGGCAGGTCGAGCGAAGCAAAGACCGGGTGAGTAATATTGGAGAGGCATTAGCGCCAATGCATAGCTGTTGACTCACCCCGACATCGCTGCGCTTGTCGACCCTCTCTTCGCCTGCGGCGGAAAGAGGGTGAAGATACAAATCATTGGTAGATTAGATAACAACAGATAAACATATGAGTTCATCAGTTTACATAGCAGGTGTTGGTGCAATTTCGGCCATCGGCAATAATGTCGCCGAGAACTTGGTTTCGCTTAAAAGTGAGCATGCTGGCATGGGCGATATTACAATGATGGATACCATTTACCGCAAGCAACTACCTGTTGCCGAAGTAAAATTGAGCAATGATGAACTAGCCGTTCTTGCAGACCTACCCGCAAATATTAGTCGCACTACTTTACTAAGCGCGATTGCAGCAAAAGAGGCTTTAGATGATGCCAATATCCCCAATATAAATAACTTACGCACTGGTTTTGTATCGGCAAACTCGGTTGGCGGGATGGACAAAAGCGAAGATTTTTTTGTTAAGTTTCTGGCTGATAACAGCAAAGGCAAACTACGGGACATATTCGACCATGAATGTGGCAGTATGACCGAGTTAGTAGCTGATAAATTAGGTATCAGCGATTTTATGACTACGGTTAGTACTGCTTGTTCATCATCGGCTAACGCGATATTTTATGGTGCGAGGTTGATCAAAAATGATGTAGTGGATGTGGTGATCGCAGGTGGTACAGATTCGCTAACCAAGTTTACTTTGAATGGATTTAATACCCTAATGATATTGGACAAAGAGTTTTGTAAACCTTTTGATGAACACCGCGAAGGATTGAATTTAGGTGAGGGCTCGGGCTATTTGGTATTGGTATCGGAAAAAGTGGCTCAGGCATTAGTTAAACAACCATATTGCATATTAAGTGGTTACAATAACAGTAATGATGCTTATCACCAAACGGCATCATCTCCGGATGGTACAGGCTCTTACCTGGCTATGCAGGGTGCTTTGAAAAAAAGCGGATTACAGGCTACCGATATTGATTACATTAACCTGCATGGTACCGGAACACCAAATAATGATAGTGCTGAAGGTTCAGCTATAAAACGTTTATTCGGACCAGATTATCCGCAGATGAGTTCTACCAAATCATATACAGGGCATACTCTGGGTGCGAGTGGTGGTATTGAGGCTGTGTTTTCGGTATTGGCTATTCAAAATAAATTGATCTATCCCAACCTGCGCTTTGAAACCCGTATGGATGAACTACCTTTTGAACCGGTAAAGCAATTATTGACCGATCAGGATATTAAACACGTTATGTCGAACTCATTTGGCTTTGGCGGCAATTGTACATCACTTATATTTTCAGCTATTTAATTATGAAAGTATATATCCGCTCATCTGCCTGTGTATCGCCGCAAAACACGTTTAATTCAGCAGGCTTCCTGACTGATGTTGTTGAATCAACAGGTACCCGCTTAAAGGCTATTGAACCTGACTATAAGCAATTTATCGATCCAAAACAGATCAGGCGCATGAGCCATGTGATTAAGATGGGGATAGCCGCTGCTAAAAGCTGTTTAACTCAGGCTGATGTTGAAATGCCCGGCGCTGTAATTACGGGCACAGCTTTGGGCTGTATAGCAGATACCGTTACTTTTTTAACCCGTATAGTTGAGCAGGAAGAAGAAATGCTGCCACCAACGGCATTTATACAATCAACCCATAATACTGTTGCTGCGCAGATAGCTTTGATACTGAAATGCCATAATTATAACAACACGCTTGTACATAAAGGTATCTCGTTTGAAAGCGCCCTATTTGATGCCATGATGCTTTTAAACGAACAGGAAGCAGATAACATATTGGTGGGTGGAGTTGAAGAAATGGTAGATGCCAGTTTTACCGTATTAACCCGTTTAGGATTATATAAAAGATGGCCTTTATCAAACCTATCGCTTTATGACACACCCTCCAATGGCACCATAGGTGGCGAAGGCGCGGCTTTCTTTTTAATAACCAGCGAAGAGTCGCCGGATAGCCTGGCGCAGCTTACAGGGCTTAAATTGCTATATAAACCAAAATCTGTTGAGGAAAGGATTATCGATTTTCTAAAATCTAATGAATTGGGCATCGATGACATCGACTTGGTGGTAACCGGCAAAAACGGCGATACTAAAAATGACGAGGTTTATAAAGAATTAGGCAGTTCACTTTTCAAAAATAAATCGCTTGCCAATTACAAACACCTTTGCGGCGAGTATGCAACCTCGTCGTCATTTGCGTTGTGGATGGCATCAAATATTGTTAAGGGTGGAGTAGTTCCCGAGATAGTAAAAGAGGGTAAATTCGAGTTGGCATCTCCTAAAAAGGTTTTGATTTATAACCATTATCAAGGTAAGTATCATTCGTTGATGCTGATTTCGGCTACGTAAGCTTAATATTTTCTATCAAGGTGTCATGCGTAGTCGAAGCATGTGGGCTGGCCTTTACGCACATGCTTCGACTACGCTCAGCAGGACAGCCCATGTTTTATACCCGTTGTCTGTGTCCTCACAGACAACTTTCAGAATAATTGCCTGTGAGGACACAGGAAATGGATACAAAATAACTTATTTCTTACCGTGCAGTTGGATATAATCAGCCATGGTGGCTACATCAACAAGTGCTTTGCGGCCTTCGCGGGGATCTTTAATATCGATGCCATACTCCTTTTTTAATAGAACGATCAGTTCCAGCGAATCAATAGAATCCAAGCCTAAGCCTTCACCGAATAGAGGTTCGTTATCTGCAATATCAGCAGGGGTTAAATCGGTAAGATTTAAGAATTTTATGATCTGTACTTTAAGTTGTTCTTTTAGCTCGGTAGTTTCCATTTGCGGCAATTATATCAAATTTTTTCTTTTCAATCCCCAAAAAGTTATTAATTGGAGCACTACGGTTATAATAAATAAAGGGATAATATTGTTTACCACGTCTTTAAGTTTCCCTCCCTCAAGGAAAAGCGAGTAATATGCCTGCAAAGCCCAATGCATCGGCGAAAAGTTAGCCGCCGTTTTAGCAAAGCCTTCCATGGCAAAACTTGGTACCATTAAACCACCGATAGCGGCTAATATCACTATAGATACCGCACCAAACCCGTTGGCTTGCTCCTGCGTATCAGCAAAAACGCCAACACAAATGGAGTAACTTACCGCACACCAACCGCATACCACGGTTACTATAATTAAGGCTAATATATCCGATGGTAAGTTCAACGCGGGCAATCCCAAAAATGGGAACAACCATATCCCCATCGAAAATATTACCGCTGCCTGTAGCATGGTAACTGCGAGATAAGTTATTTGCTTAGAGAATATCCCCACCAAATAATTAGTAGGCAATGTTTTTAGCCTGATAAAGCTACCGCTTACTTTTTCCCTAACCACACTGCCACCTAACGACATGATGACGAAGAACATCGCGAAGATAGTCCATGCCGGTACGTTATGCTGTGTGGCATTTGGTGTGGCACGGGTACCGTCCTTTGATACCGGAATCTCATTGATAGCTGTGTTATTATTCAGCATCTCGTTCTCCAGTTTCTCGGGTAATTGCTTTTCGTTGATGGAAAAATATAAGCTCCGCAGCGTTTCACGGCTCTCAACCAGTTGTAATGCACTGCGGATACCGCCTTGTACCGATAACCTTAGTGATTCCTGCAAAATTGGGTTGTAGTAAAGTGTCAGCGGATCAACATCGCCTACTTTTTTGGAGCTATCCCCCGCCAAGCCAAAGCTGGTTAAGGCTTTGCCTGCTATACTTTTTGATTTCGCTTCTACCTTACGTGAAAAATCAGATGGGATAATTACACCCAGCATCGCGTCATTATCATGCATGGCATCAGCCATTTGCTGCGCGCTTTTATCGGTTGGCATCAACGACACTTTAAACATGCCTATTTTGCTAATCGACTTTATCAGTTGCTTACTGGATTGCCCCGTATCGCTATTACAAATTAATATGGAGAGCTTGTTTTTGTTTACGAGATTGAAAGTGCTGTTCTGGATGCTGGTTACTACCACCACCAATATGATCGGCATTACAAACATGAGCGATATGCCTACCCTATCGCGCAGCAATATCCTTACATCTTTTACTATTGTTGCCCAAAGTTTAAACATTAGTTTCGGTAATCCTTTCCGGTTAAGTTTAAAAACAAGTGTTCCAGGCTTTCTTGTTTATGGTCTTTCAGCATATTGCGCAAACTGTCCTGCGCTATTATTTTACCGCCATCAATCAGCGCCACTTGCTGGCATAAGTCCTCAGCTTCGCTTAATTGGTGTGAGGTGTAAACAAGCGTAGTCCCGTTTTTATTTAGTTCGAGCAGGTAATTGATGATGGCATGGCCCGTTTGCACATCTACCCCAACGGTTGGTTCATCTAAAAATAGTATCTCCGGATTATGGATCACCCCAATAGCCAAATTAACCCTGCGTTTCATACCGCCAGAAAACTTTTGTACCTGCTTATCCCTTACCTCTTCCAAACCTAATATATGCAACAGCTCGTCGGTTCTTCTTTTTATGGTTGATTTATTTAAACCCGACCATGCCCCAAAAAATTCTAGATTCTCAACTGGACTTAATTCCTGATAAAACGAAAAATCCTGCGGTACAAAGCCAAATAATCGATTGGTAGCACTGTTATTTTGCTTACCCATCTCATGGCCTAAAAGCTTAACATGGCCGCTATCTGAGGTTAACAAACCTGTCATCAAACTAATGAGCGTAGTTTTACCTGCCCCATTAGGCCCAAACAAGCCGAACCTTGCCCCCTTCTCTACCTTTAAATCAAGGCCCGAAAAAGAAACCTCGGCGTTTCCGGGATAATGGAAACCCATATTTTCAACTTCTATCGCTAATGGGTTTACTGCCATTTTACATTTTTTAGCTTTTCGAAGGCATTCTTCTCTACCTCAGCAATTTCTAACAGGTAATCACCCATTTTATTAAAATCTTCCTGACTGCCGATACGCCCTTTATATATTCCGGCGGCATGTACCGCGGCAGTGCGCCACATATCGCCTGCATCTGTAAATAGTACCGATATTTCGGCCAATTGGTTGCCTGGCAAATAAGCATCTGCTTCCTGCAAAAACGCCGCGTAAATATACCTGAATCCACCGCCGCCCGTACCTATCTCCTCCTGCATCCGCACCATCTGCGCTAAATAAAGCTTTGATTTTTCAATCCCCAGCTTATCGCGCCATTTTTTGATCTTTTTGCCTGTATTCCTAATGCCTGATATGCCTGCAAAACTGCCGGGGATATTCAGCATATTATAAACGTTCTTTTTGATACCGCTTTTTATAGCCTGCTTAATGGTATCGTCAGTAATGATAGCGCCTTGTTTTGGATAATAGATGTGCCCTTTAGGGGCCAGAGCGCCTTTTGCGAAGCGTACACGTTCCAACTGGTAACTATCCATCACGTTTGTGGTTTCCATAATTGGGTCACTCACTAAATAGCTGTCTCCTTCTTTGCCGTAAACAATCAGATTATGGGCGTTGAAATGGAACCTATATTCTTTGGGGAAATAAGGCAAATAATATACCCCAACCTGGCAGCCAACCGGGTTACCCGCTTCTAAACATTCGTTTAAATAAGCCTCCGCTTTTTGTTTGGATCTGAATTTTTTACTAACAACAGGTATACCCAGCGACTTAGCCGTGCGGTTAAATATATATCCCGGCAGGGTACGAAACGCGATTGCCGGGCCGTTATTGATCTTAATTAAAGGGATATAGGCAAAAAACAAACCCGCGCCAATACCAAAGGCAAGCGGCTCGGTTATTTTGCCGTTAGATGCGATGCTTAATAAATTACTGGTAACGCCCGATTCACAATGCGCGCCCTGACGGTGCTCGAAATCAGTCTTCATGAATAGTCATACTTTTAAGGTCTTCCACCTTTATGTTAAACGCCCCGGCGTATTTTTCTAACTTTTGGGTTGATAATTTATTGAAAACTTCGGGTTTTAAATGCCGTTTGACCTGCCATTTCCAAAACCCGGTATAGCCTGCCAAAATGCTGATGTCCATCAACCGGTATTCCATAAAAAATAATAGCTGACTGGCCTCTTTATTCAACACTTTTTGTTTTGCTGCCGCGATGCGTTTTTCAATATCGCCCCAAGCAACATCTAAGGCTGTTATCTTAACATCCCAACCGCTACTTAAAGCCGCTACGTATTTTCCCGAACTATCTGTCGCATAACAAAGCTCCCTGGTTATTTTGCCAAGCGAACTTAAATCCTGCGGTACTTCATCCTTTTTCATTCTTGCGAACCTTTAACTATTAAACTATCGTCATTGACAGCAAAGCGTGGCAATCCCAAACTATACAGGTCGGAATTGCAAAGTCGGGGATTGCCACGCTTCGCTCGCAATGACGTGCGGTTTTTTGTGCTATACAACGGTAAGCATTGCATACATATACGAAAAACGTGCGCTTTCGGGTACTAACAATAATATCTTTTCGCCTTTTTTAAGTCGACCACTCTTAAACAACTCGTCTATCATCAGGTAAACGGATGCCGCGCCCACGTTGCCTACGGTATACAAGTTGATAAACCATTTTTCGTAAGGGATACCGCCGCCGTATTCCTCAATCATATCGTATATCTTGCTTTTGAAAAAGTTACTGGATATATGTGGCAAAAACCAATCAATATCTTCAACGCCCAGACCTTTTTTCTCGAATATCTCCTTGATCTTTCTACCGCCTAAAGGCACGATATTATCGCTCAATAAAGTAATATCCTGCTTTACGCTGAAGATGGATTTGGTCATGATCTCTTCGGGCGTATAATCCATAAAGCCTTTTAACGAGCCATCTTCCTGCTTATCGCCGCCCATATACATACAGGTTTTCATCTCATTGGCATAAGATACACCTTCAATCCAATCTATTTTTAAACTTAACCCTTCAGGATTTGGTTTATCAGTTAGTAAAAACGCCGAAGCGCCATCAGATAGCATCCACCTTAAAAAATCCTTTTGAAAAGCGATGTATGGGTTTTCGTCTAATTCAATCAGCTTTTGTGCTTCTTCTTCAAAAACATCAGAAACTAACAGACCAGAAAAACGCTCAGAACCCGTTGCAACGGCAGTCTTAACTTCACCTGCTTTAATGGCTAAATAAGCAAATTTAAGGGCATGCATTCCCGCGCAGCAAACACCTGATGGTGATACTACCTCAATACCACCTGCCTCGGGTAACCAGCCGTGTGTCATTACACCATGGCTTGGTATCATTTGATCGGGCGATGAAGTACCGCAGGAAAGCAATTCAATATTTTTTAATTTTGCAGGATCATTATCAAACAATTCTCTAACAGCAAGGGCCGTCATTTGGGCATTGGTATGCGTTGATTTATGATCTTTATTAAGTGCGTAATAGCGGTTGGTTATGCCGTTGTTGCGCAGTACAATTTTTTTTGATTTTGATGGCTTATTATTGATATACCCCAGGTATGATTCCATTTCGTCGTTCGAAACGGGCTCATTCGGAAAGTAAGCCGAGGTATGATTGATATAAACACTAGTATCAGACATATTATATTATTAGTATCAGTTATTTACTTGTAAATATTTTAATTTTTTAGTCCTGATCCGTCCGCTCGAAAAAGGCTTCAGAAAAACAGCATCTAATGTAAGCAAAACCGGCGCACCTAAAAACAACGCGATAAAAAGATAATATTTAAACGCTGCTGCCCAGGGCAATTGATTTTTACGTTTTGAAATGATCTTTGCCCAAACCGCGAATATCGGTTTTGCCCTGGCTTCGGTAAACATTAGTGGGTATTTTATTACCACTGCTTTTTGCTCAATCAATTCATCCTGCAAGCTATCGAGGATGTTATACTCCAAATGCCTTGCAACTGTTTCGCCATAAGTTTTGGTATTGGTTATATCTTCCTCAGCAACACCAGGTTTTGGGAATATATTTAAATAACGTTCTTTTTTTCCGGATAACATCCAGTAAAATATCGTTACAAAACTTACCACGTTCGGATGTTTATCAACCAAAGCAACATTGCCAACCAGTTTTGCCCCCGCCTCTTTTAGTGAGTTGCGAACACGTACATAAGCATTTATCCACATATTACGCGCTGCGCTGATGGTAACTACCGGTGTATCTTTTAACAGAGCCTTAAAGCTTTCATCCTGCAATAAAGAATTGGTTGGGATGCTTGGCGATAAAAACCAGGGTTGATAACCTAAAATAATCAGATCGTACTTCTCTTCCTTAAAATTTAAGGGATGCAGCGGGGTTGGTATGCTCAACACACAGGATGGCATCACCGAAAAAAAGCTACTGCCTGTCCATGGAAAATTGTAGTCTGTAACTGTTTTCACAACCACTTTTTCCACCGAATTACCGGCATCAACAAGCGGCGCGGTAAATGAATCAATGATCTCACCCATCTGGCCCGACTGCGTATAATATATAGCTAAGATCTTTTTACTCATTCCCAACAAAGTTAAAAATCTTCAGCATGAAGTACTTTAGAATTCTTGCAGTAATCCAATATCGCGCGCTGCACTACCGGCGACAGATTTTTGAATTCCCGTTTCACAATTGCTTTATCAGCTTCAATATCTGCATGGTATTTTACTATTTTAGGTGCATGTTCCTCAATAGCAAGCCTTAAAAAATGGTTTTCTACATTATCGGGATTATTAATTATAGCAGTTTCCAGTTTTATACGGCCTGCTTTAAACAGGTCGAGCTTTTTCCTTGGGCCACTAATTAGGCTTGCTTTTTTCAATAATAATGCACCTTCATAACCTTCTTTGTTAGTTGTTGCATAGCCTGTTACTACAATCAGCTCATTGTCTATGGCATTTACATCACCATTCGCCATCACGTTGTAAAATGCTTCCTTATCAAACCTAAGTTTTTGCTGGGCCGTGCCTTTCTGCATCAATCCGGGCAAAAGCAGTAAGCTTAAAACTAATAATATCTTAAATTTTATTTTTCCCATCTTCTCAAACATAATAAATATAAATGCTTTGGCAATTATACCGGCATTATACAATTTTATATAATTAGCTTAACGGCTGTGTAACACAATATAACAAGTTTTGTTACATTATATATTTGCCATCTGTTAAATTTAATTTACTTTCACTTACTTTGGGGCTTCAATTTTTTATTTGTTGATGATTGGCCCCGGCATTAACATAAGACAGTTTATGGCTACAATAGTTTAAAGGCGATTTGATGGATAAAAAACTACAATTCTCGGGTTTATGGGCAGTTATTTTGGGGGGATCGAGCGGATTTGGGTTTGCTGCTATTGAAAAACTGGCCAAACATGGCATGAATGTAGCCGTACTTTACCGCGAAATTGCCGGTGCCGAAAAAATACTCAAAACTAAATTCACACAAATAGCCGAGGAAACTGGGATAACCATTCTTCCCCACAACATCAACGCGCTTGATACCGTGAGCCGGGTCGCTTTCATTCAACAATTTTCAGAGATTGCCCAAAAACATAGCGTAAAGCTGTTATTACATAGTATTGCCCGTGGAAATTTAAAGCCCCTAACTATTGAAAACGGCACGGTAGAGGATGGGGCTTACAACGAACTTTCCATCGAAGATATACAGATGACTACCTACGCCATGTCAAATAGTTTGCTGGATTGGACACGTGATTTATTAAAAGCCGAACTGTTTAATGCCGATGGACGTATAATTGGCCTTACCAGTGAAGGCGCGCATAAATACTGGGAAGGCTATGCAGCTGTTTCAATCGCGAAAGCATCATTGGAGAGTTTGGCGAAGTATATGGCAGTGGAATTTAGCGCTTACGGATTAAAAACAAATGTGATTCAGGCCGGTGTAACCGAAACTGCATCACTAAAAAAGATACCGGGCAGCGATAAATTAATTAAAGCCGGTATTAAGCGTAACCCGCTTGGTAGAATTACAAAACCGGAAGACGTTGCCGGTGTTATCTACCTGCTGTGTACTGATGAGTCGTTTTGGATAAACGGAGCGATCATTCACGTAGATGGCGGAGAACACTGTCGTTAACATTTAGAGAATATTACATGAATAACCATATATTAAGTCATTTACCCTATAAGTCTTCGTTTCGTTTTGTTGATAACATACTGTTATTGAGCGAGGATGAAGTTCGCGGCGAATACACTTTAAAAGAGGACGCTTTTTTTTACGAAGATCATTTCGCGGGTAACCCGGTTACTCCCGGCGTTATCGTTACCGAAATTATGGCGCAGATTGGGCTGGTTGTATTAGGTATATTTTTGGTATTGAAGGAAACCGAGTTTAATTTTATGGATGACGATTCCTTGTATCCACTGCTTACCTCTACCGATGTATCGTTCTACAAAATGGTGTTGCCGGGTGAAAAGGTTACGGTAATATCAAAAAAGCAATATTTTCGTTTTGGTAAATTGAAATGCCATGTTGAAATGCTGGATAGTGATAAAGAACTGATTGCCAGCGGCACATTCGCGGGCATTATAAAAAAGATAGCTGTTAAAAATGGGTAATCGTGTGGTGGTAACGGGTATGGGGGTGGTTTCGCCCAATGGTATAGGCATACCGGCTTTTCTGCATGCTATACAAAATGGCATATCAGGCATAAAGTTTATGCCACATTACCATGAGCTTAAATTCAGCTGCCAGGTTGCAGGCATGCCCGATTTTAAATGGGACAGCCTCACCAACTATATTTCCGAAGTTACTTTACACGGTTTAAAAGGCACTAATATAGCCTACGGCCTAATGGCTGCCCTTGATGCCTGGAAAGATTCAGGTATGGATTACGATACCGATGAACCCCGCTGGGAAACCGGCTGCGTATTTGGCAACAGTATTGCCGATACCGAGGCAATGAGGAACGTTATTAACCGTGTTGACAATAAAGAAGTTAAAAAACTAGGCTCCCGAGTGGTTGAACAAGCTATGAATAGCGGTGTAACCTCTTATATATCCGGTCGCTTAGGATTTGGAAATAAGGTGCTTACCAACTCTGCCGCTTGTGCAACGGGAACACAGGCTATTTTAATGGGTTACGAATACATTAAACACGGCTACGCCAAGCGCATGCTGGTAGGCAGCGCCGAGCACGTAGATACCTATGTTTTCGGAGCATTTGATTCCATGCGGGTACTATCACGTAAGTTTAATGATAGTCCTGAAAAGGCATCGAGGCCTATGAGTGCCACAGCCGGCGGTTTTATACCCGGCTCAGGGGCTGGTGCTTTGGTTTTGGAGGACCTTGACTTCGCACTAGCACGTGGTGCTAAAATTTACGCGGAAGTGTTGGGTGGATCAACAAACTCGGGCGGGCAACGTTTGGGAGGAACTATGACCGCCGCAAGTTCAGCAGGTGTACTTAGGTGTATCAATGAATCATTGGTAAGCTCCAATATCAATCCAAATCAAATTGATCTGATCAGCGGCCATTTAACAGCAACAAATGCCGACAAGCAGGAAATACAAAACTGGTGCGATGCTTTGGATCGTCGGGGAGATAATTTCCCAACTACCAATTCCCTCAAGTCAATGATCGGCCATAGCCTTAGCGCGGCGGGATCAATTGAAACTGTGGCATCTATATTGCAGATAGTACACGGCTTTGTTCATCCAAACATAAATTTGGATGACCCGAACCCTGAAATAACAAAATTGGTAAGCGTTGATAGTTTGCCTGTTAAAATGATAAAAAAAGAAGTTAATATTGTAGCGAAAGCGAATTTTGGCTTTGGGGATGTAAATTCCTGTTTAATACTTTCAAAATTTAACTAAATAATGACCAGACAAGAGATTTTAAATGAACTGAAAAAGGTGATATCGCCTTACACTACGAACAAAGAGATGCTGGCCCAAATCAATGAAGACACCGACCTGTTAAAAGACCTGAAGATAAACTCAGCCAATTTGGTTGATATTATTATAGATGCCGAAGCTAAATATGATATTGAGATTGATTACGATGAAGCCGATAAAATGATGAATGTTGGCTCATGCATCGATGTGATAAGTGAAAAAATAGGCCAAAAACAACAATAATGCTTAGTACGGGTAACGACATCGTATCGTTAAATACTATAAATGTTACCCGCACAAAACAACCAAACTTTTATTCAAAAATACTTACCCCTACCGAAACCGCGCTTCACCAAGAGCCATATTTCGCAACTATCCCCTTTGAAGTTTTTGTTTGGCTTTTATGGTCAATAAAAGAATCGGCTTTTAAGTTTTTGCAAAGGATTGATCCTGAAATTATTTTTACTCCGGTAAAGTTCGAGGTAACTCAGTTAGAAATACCCGCCAGTTTCAAAATACAAGCTTTTAATATTGAAAAGTTAACGGGTATTAGCTTTGATAACATCGAAACCATCAAATCCAATATTTCATTTGGGAATTATATACTATACTCAAACTCTTTAATCTATCAGGAGTTTATCTCCACAGTAGTTAATGGCGCTGAGGATTTCAGTTGTACATATTGGGGCGTAAAGCAGATTGAGAGCAGCAAGGTAGTCATTCAATCGACTGAAGTAAGGGCTTTTTTGATTAATAATCTAACTGATAATCAGTTCACCATAGGTAAAAACATTCGTGGTATTCCGGTTTTATTAAAAGATAATATGGAGCTGTCCATCCCTGTTTCTTTATCTCACCACGAATATTATATCGCTTATTCTTTTCAACTACCTGTTTAGTTAAATTAGAAGGTATTTAAACTATCGTCATTTCGAGCGATAGCGTGGCAATCCTCCAAGCGTGCAATATTCTTTACCATTGTGCGGTGGCTGTCATACTAGCGTAGTCGAAGGGTGAGCGTAAAGGCCTGCCCACATACTTCAACTATGCTCAGTATGACAGCCTTTGCGCACATTATACTCACCAAGCATCATTGCGAGGTACGAAGTTTTATTTTAAACAGTTTCTTAACATGGCGTGAGTATTATTATCAATTTGTACTTACTTTTACCTTACAAACCCTCATCTAATAAACGTTAGTAATTGATGCACACTTTTGTAATCCCTGTTTACAAACAATCCCCTTACCTGGAACAATGCATCCAAAGTTTGCTTAACCAAACAATTAAAAGCACCATTATACTAACTACCTCTACCCCTACCGATTTTTCAAAACAGGTAGCCGAGAAATATGGCTTCGCTTGTTTTGTTAATGATAATGGCGGTATAGCAAACGATTGGAATTTTGCCTTATCAAAAGCATCAACCCAATGGGCAACTATCGCTCATCAGGATGATATTTACGAGCCTGATTTCACTAATGAATTGCTCAAATCAGCAAATAGTGATACGCTCATCGCCTTTACTGATTATGAAGACCTTGTTGATGGTAAAACAAGAAAATCAAACCTAAACAGCTTTGTTAAAAAAGCATTATTGTTTCCGTTCGTTTTAAAAAAAAACATACGCAGCACTTCGTTAAAAAAATCAATTTTAATATTTGGCGATCCGATATGCTGCCCTTCAGTATCATTTAATTTAGATGCATTGGGTAATTTCAGATTCTCACCGGAGTTTGCCGTTGCCCTGGATTGGTACGCCTGGTATCAGCTGGCTAAAAAACATGGCTCATTTTGTTTCATCAACCAAAAGCTAATGAAACACCGTATACATGCCGAATCGGAAACAACACTTAAATTATCTGAAGGAAAACGCAGGCAAGAGGAATTACAAATGTTTAAATTGATATGGGGCGATAAAATTGCCCGCGTATTTTCGTGGATATACACATTAGGCTATGCCGATAACAAATTAAAAGCCGACCTGTGAAATATAAATTAACCAAACCCGATAAACCATCATCAAATATGATAGCCTTAACTTTTGCATTAGTAATAGTTTATTGCCTGGCCACTGCATTTTCTATTGTTCTTTTGGGGCAACGGAGCTTAATTTCGGGCAATCTATTTCAGTTTAAAAACATCATTTCGTTGGTATTTAACTGGCGTTTTATCCTGTCCATGAGTTTGGCTATACTATCAAGGATTTCATTTATCCTGATCAATAGTACGCTGCTCAAGATTCCTTATTTGTCGGATATTGCTACTACATTGTCTGTAATCATTACCCTAACCTCTATTATTTTTATCCTGATAGCGAATCACTATTTTTTAAAGGAGAGCTTAAACATTAAACAAGCAATAGGCGCCTTTATAGTTTTGATGGGGATATTTATAATGCTGAATAAATAAAATCGAGTTTAGGCTAAAGCCATTTAATTAGTTCTATTAACCGTTGGCTGAAGCCAATGGCAATGGAAAGAAAAAGTCAAGCTTCAATTCCTTGCCGTCCCATTTATCCCCAGCTGTCCGAAGTCTTTAATTTCGGACGACAAAGTCTACGAACAGCAGAGGGTGTTTATTATGCTGAATAAGAGTTCTATTCGGATTTTATATTTTCCTTCATTTTTTCTATTTCAATTTTCATCAGTGCCATTTCCTGCGCAAGTAGTTTATTTTGCTTTTGTAGTTTTGATGCTACTACGCTTAAATGCAACAGGTAAACCAAAGCGATAAATATAGATATGGTAAAAACAAGGTTAGCCGGTAAATAAACGCCGAACAGGTTCGACACCAATAATAATCCCTTCTCCCAAAAAGAAAAAGTAACCAATATCCCGGTAAATAATAACCAGATGATGGAATATTCTTCGCGCAGTCGCCCTTTAACAACCATGCGAAATACCAGGAACAAAAATGCCACACTGGCAATTATGGTAATGATTTGAATTCGTAACATAATATTATGGCTTACGGATAAACGAAAAAAACATAGCTAAAGTAACTTTCACGCAATAGTAAAAAGAGGTAAAGCTTCTGATGGATGATTGCCCACCGTTTCTATGCACCATCACAACCGGCGTTTCCTTTATAGCTAAACCCGCTTTAGAAAAAAATACCAGCGATTCCGGTTCAGGATAATCATCCGGGTAATAACGAGCACCTAATTGTATAGCTTTTTTATCAAATAGCCTAAACCCCGAGGTACTATCATAAATACTTTTACCGGTAAAAAACTTATTTAACCAATGGAAATAGGTAATGCCTAATCGTCGTAAAAAAGATGATTGAAACCCTTCCTTTATAATAAAACGAGAACCAATTACCAAACTCGCTCCTGTTTCTTCATAGCAGGCTATCATCTTTTGTAATTCCGCCGGTGGATGTTGCCCGTCGCCATCCATTTGCACTGCCAGATCATAATTATTGAGTAGCGCATATTTAAGTCCACTTTGTACCGCACCACCAATACCTAAATTAACCGGGAGATCAATCAATATAACATCCAGCTTTCTAGCAACTTGTTTGGTATCATCGGTTGAGCAATCGTTCACTACGCATATGCTCACATTATATTTTTCGGGAAGCTCTAAGTTCCCCAGGTCTGATATTAACCGGGGTAATGATGCTTGTTCATTAAAACATGGGATAATAATGAGAATATTCATCATTAATACTATGGCAATTAAATTGTTTAAGGTTGAGTAATTACTAATCAGATTACACACCTAAACTAACAATTAAATGGCTAATTGCAGCTATCCATATTTATTTTTCGCATACGTTAATTGATAAATAAATTAATTTGTACTATTACACAAATGCTTTTTAATAAAATCCGTCCTCTTTTTTGATGTCTGTTTTAATTATATGGAGAAAAAAGAGATTTGTACATTCAATTTTGTAGCTTTATATAATTCGACTGTTTTATTAACCTCATTATAATTGTATACCGTTGACTGATAATTCAAAAGCTACAATGGGATCTGAAAAAATCAGACTTCTTTTCATTGATCACCTTAATCGTTTGTACTGTGCAAAGTCGCATCTGGCTGAGCGTTTGCCTGAAATTTTTGATGAAGCGGCCTTTGCCGATTTAAAGCAGGCAATTAAAGAAACTATCCTCCATACAGAAAAACAGTTATCGCGAATTGATCAGATTTTCGCGGTTATGAATATCCAGTATTCATTCGAAAAATGCCAGCCATTAATAACCTTTTTAGAAAATGCCTTTGAAGCCCTGCAACTTCATGCTACCGAACATGAGTTTCGTGATTTAATGATTGTAACCTACCTATATCATTTAGATTCTGTTGAACTTGCATCATCTAAAATATTGAAAGTTGCCGCCAATAGTTTACATGACCAGCAAATTAAATTGTTAATAAATGAAAATTATTCGGAAGCCAAAGCCGAAAATGCATTATTACTCCTGCTATTAAAGAAAACAGCCCGCTAAAGGCGTATACCCCTTTTTTGTACGTATTAGTACGTGTAAATCCTATTCATTCTATCCATTATTCGTTTTTACACCTTTTAGGAATCTTTTATTAGCTTACCTTACGTATAGCTAGTATATTTAACTAAGTAAATTTTTAGTTTGGCGAAATTTCAATTTTCACTAAAGTAAATTTTGAAATATTATTTGGCTCCGATACCTTAAATTACACCTTATGACAACACACTTATCACACCATAATTTTGATTTGCTCAAAAGCAAAGTTCAATTTTTGTCGGGGTTAGAAAATGTGACTCCTGCTGATTGTAAAATCATTTCGTGCCTGATTTTAAAAAAAACCAAGTATAATATTAGCGAAACAACTATAAAACGTATTTATGGTTTTGCTGAAAGCCGTTTTAATCCATCCCAATTTACCCTGGAAGCACTTTGTATATATTGTAATTATAATGGCTGGGACGATTTTTGCAATCAGCATGTTTATAATATGGCTTCAGCAAGCGAAGAAGAAGTTAACTGGCTGGCCTTGCAACGAAATGCCAGTAAAACAACCAAGTTCACTATTGAGGCTATAAAAACCCGGTCGGGGATACCTTATAATAAAACCATAAAAAGGCAATTTATTAACGATTATATCAAAGCGCTGCGCGAATCGGATAACACGGGTACTGTTATTGCTGCGCCAGCAGGCTGTGGCAAAAGCATTGGCTTATGCCACTGGGTAGAAGAACAGGTTGAGCTTAATGAATCGAAAGCTAATAACGACATAATTTTATTTTTCAGCACATCTGCAATGGTCAATGTCATTCACTCCGGCCGTGATATTAACGATTGGCTGTTAGGATTGCTGGGCTATACAACTGACGACGACATTAAAGCACTATGGGATGATAAACAACGCAAAGGCAGTAAATTTTACCTTGTGATTGATGGTTTTGATCCATATACATTTAAGCCGGAAAGTTATGTAATGTTGATGAGACAGATAATTGATCTGCTAGCGCTAAACCAGAATACCCCCTGGATGAAAATCATTTTAAGCATGAGGAGCAACACATGGTTAAATTACAAACACGAGTTTAATGTTGTTGACAATATGTTGCTGAACGGCTTTTTTGCAGATGAACCTGGCATTAACGTGCCATTATTATCACCTGTTGATGTTAAAAGCCTATGTATTAATTTAAATCAACATTTAACTAAGTCCAATTATACCCATATAGCTTCCAATTTTAATCATCCATTATTTTTCCAGCTTTATTATAAAAAATATAAGGAAAACTTTACACTTAGCAATATTAACAACGGCACTATGTATGAGCTTATTTATACCTATTTCCTTAGTAAAATAGGTATAGGGAGCCTGGCTACCGATAAGCTTTTAATAATACGCGAGATTGCCTCACATACTGACATTGATAACATTAACAAGGGAGCCGATAAATTTGAATTATATAATTTTATAAAAAAACATAACTCGGGATACCAGGAGCTGCTTTTAAATGGTTTAATAACCGAAATAAATAATACCGACAGTTCAAATGATTACCACGTAACCATAAATTTCACCAACCAGCAGTTTAGCAGCTTAAGCCTCGCGCTATGCCTTTTAAATGATCATAATAACATTTTCGACTCATCGCTTATTGAAGAAATTAACTTACGCTTTAGTCAAAGCAAACACAAACTCACCATTTTAAAATGGTGCATACTACATGCCATAAAAACCGGCCAACAAAACAACCTGCTAAATTTAACAGCATGTAATTTTTCGCCGGCAGATAAATTTGAACTGGCCAGCTACCTTGGCGATGCATTTTCAAAAGAATCATTATCACATGATGATGACATCCTTCTTCAGTATTTTAAAACCGATGCGAACGACGAACTATTTGATTACTTTTTCGCACCTGAATTATTAAATAAAGACTATCAAAACACCTTAAAAAACTTATTAAGATTTGATATTCCCGATAATAAAAAAATACTTATTTATACAGCGCTCGCTATAATATCCGCCACCAGCCTTGATATTGATGAGCTATACATATACATGGTAAAGCTCAAAAGTTTTTCTACTATTGATATCTTATATTTTAATATAAACCCATCAGAGTGTATTGATACCATTTATCATTACTTAAAATATGGTATAATTAAAAAGGAAGCGCTTACAACATTAACACACTTATGCTTTTCGCCGCCGGCTGGTACCCAGGAGTTGAAGAATTGTGCACAAAACGATATGCTATATCTTTTAGGTATGTATACCATGTCGATAGCTAATAACCCTAAAAAAACACTCAGGTTTATAAACATAATTAAGAATACTTATAAAAATGATGATTTGAGTGGCCAAAATACAGCTTATGATTTTTTTGTGAAAATGGTAATGACTGATGCCTATTTTCGGATGGGAGACCATCACATGGTAACGGCGTTATATTATACAGTTTTAAATTCCAATCAAAAACAAGGTAACAGCCTGTCTCCTTTTATGGAATCGCTTTTTTATAGCGCCAATGTTAAATATCTTTTAATAACAGATAGCCCTATTGTAAAGGAAATAGAACTATTCAAAGCAAGTACTGAAATATCGGGAAGCAAATTGGCCTGGTTGGTAGCTTTAGCGGCAGTATTGAGAAAGGAAGAATCGGCCAATACAAATACCAGACTTTATATACAAGCCTATAATGATTATAAAAAGGTAGCATATCAATGCGGTGTGAATAGTGGCTTTTATAATATTCATTACCAATTAATAAAATAAAAATCAGGCAACGCTGGGTATATCCATTTTTATACCCGCGTTTAATACCAGCTTTTTGATATGGTTAGCCGCGAGTTGCAATTTAGTATACTCCCAATAAGGCCTGATTGGTGCTGAAGAACTGTATTTTTTCAATAAATTATCCAACACAAAACCATGTGTTTCATTTTGTTGGATAACAGCCCGCATATATTCCTGCTGGTGTAACTTATCACCTAATATCGACAAGAAATGAACCTGGACATCAATTTTCTCGGTAATATCCATGCGTGGTATTTCCACAATCTTCATCCGCCTGTAGGCTATAAGTTCAAGCCTTACGGCAAGGTCACCTTCAATATCTAAAGGATAACGCAGGCTAAATTTGTTCAATATCAATATCATTGGGCTATAATCAGCCAGGTGAAGAACAGAGAATAGTTCTTTACGTTTTAAATCATAATAATACTGTTCAAGGCAATAACTGCATGGGGCCGTAATGGCCCTAAGTAACCAATACAGATTGAAACGTTCATTAACTGTCATAGGCCTTTAAGTCTGCTTAGATAATTGCTGGCAGCTTACAACAGCAAAAGCTATTATAGCCGCTAACAACATCCATTAAACATAAATTTTCCATCTATCACACAATCATGAATTCTCAAGCACAAGTGATATTTGCCCGGCACCCAAAGCAAGGGCACCTTTATTTTCAGGCCTCAATGCTATTGCTTCAAAATGAGCCGCATATGCTTTTACTATATTTTCGCAGCTGTATACATTTCGTATTTTAATAATATTAGCTGCCAGCATACCTTCATAAACACCAAGCTTTTTATCAACTTGTTGCAGGTTATTAACCACCTCGTCAACACTTGAAAAATATAGCGCGTTATCACCCACTACTGCTCGGTTAAATTGGTTATCATTGGCGCATATAACACTTTGCGATGCCATAGCCTCCAGTAATGATGGATTAGTGCCCCCTACTGTATGCCCATGAAAATATAAATTGGAATAATACCTAAGGTTATTAAGTTTATCCATATCATATATCCCCCCGCAAAACCTGATATTTTCATATCCTGAAAATTTGGTCTGCAAATATTCAGCGAATTTATTTTTAAGGCCGCCCACCACCAAAAATGGCCTTGTTAGCCCGGCCTTGGCTACACCGTCCAATATCATCTCAATACTATTTTCCGGCTCCATACGGGCTATAAGCATGTCGTAGCCATATTGCTCCAGGCCATATTCGGCAAGTGTTTCGGGGTTATTATTTTCAAACACCTCGGCTCCGTAGGGGATATACTCTGTATGCCTGCCGTATTTTTCTTCCAGGTATTTTTGTATCGCTGTCGAATCGGCAATCAAATGGTCGCTAAATCTTACCGCCAGGCTTTCGGCCATCATCAAAAACTTCTGCACTTTTTTTGAATATTTAGTACGTTTCCACTCCATTCCATCCATATTGGTGGTAACTACGGTATTATGTGGTAAAAGCCAACCCCATACCGAGCTGCTGGTATAACCCAATTGCAATACAATGTCGAACTTTTTTTTCCGCAAGTCGCGGATGCAATTCAGATCGTAAAAAAACTGGCCGATGGTGCCCATCTTATATTCAGGATCATAGCAGTGGCATATATTTACACCATTCCACTTATTTTGCTGGTAAGAATGATTATGTGAATTATATACCGTAACCTCATACCCTTTTTTTGCCAGGCCAGCGGCAAGGTATTCGGCACATTGTTCAAAGCCACCGTAATGGTTGGGGATACCCCTGGTACCAATGATTGAGATGCGCATATTATTTTTATTTATTTTTAATAAAATAGATATTATAACATACTTATAATAATATTCAACCGGCCACAGGTATTATATTAAGCATGACTAATATTACGCATAATTAAAGGCAAAAAGGCATCAATTGGGCATATGAACAAAGTGTACGGTAACAGAATTGTGAACAAAATAAACAATCAAAACATTCCTGATTTGTGTAAAAATAATATTATCATTATTGTAATATTAAAGCCCTGTTTATGAAAAAAGCACTAAAATTGCTGCTACGGCTTAATTTTAAAACCATTTATTTCAACCTTAAATACTTCCCGTTTAAGGTTGCGATAAAGTTACCGGTACTTATAGGCAGGAAGGTTTTTTTATCCAGAATGAACGGCAGGGTTATTATTAACGGACCAATAAGTACGGGGTTAATACAAATAGGCTATGGAAAGGTATGTATTACCGATTTTAAACGCTCGCGGGCAATTTTAGAAATAGATGGCGATCTGATTTTTAATGGACGGGCATTTATTATGCAGGGTTGCAAAATAAATATAATGCAAAATGCCCAGCTTATTATTGGTGATGATTTTAATATGAGCGTAGAGTGTGTGATCATCGTGGAAAAGAAAATACAGATAGGTAAGAGCAGCGGCATTTCATGGGAAAGTTTGGTTATGGATACCGACTTCCACCATATTTATGATGAAGATGGGGTTGAGTTTAATCAACCTAAAGAAATAATAATTGGCGATAAGGTTTGGGTGGGATGCAAATGCACTTTATTAAAGGGCGCCGAAATACCATCAGGAAGTATTGTTGCAGCAAATTCAATGGTTACCAAAAAGCTAAGCGGCGAAAAAAGTATTTTTGGCGGCAACCCTATCAGAACGCTCAAAAGCAATATCACCTGGAAGTATTAAATATTTATATTATTGGGATAATAGCATCGCCCAAATCATAATTTAATTCCTGATTTCGTTTGGCGACAGATTTGGCGGGGATGCCTGCTACAACTGTATAGGGTTCTACATCGCGGCTAACTACTGCGCCCGCGGCTACCACCGCGCCTTTACCAATGGTTACCCCGGGTAAAATAATGGCTCGTGAGCATAGCCATACATAATCCTCGATAATTACTGGCTTTCCAATTTGGGCAAAATCAGTTGCATTATAATCATGGTGCAATGTCCATATCATCACCTCATTGCTTAGGTTAACGTTGCTGCCAATTGTTAATCCCATCCGGGCATCCAGTAAGGCACCATGACCTATAATTGTACTGTTGCCTATGTTTAGTTTCCACGGGGCGCGGACTTCAAATCCTCTATATAAACCTACCTTGTTACCTATTTTGGCTTTTAGTAACCGCATTAAAAAAATCCTGAGTGAATGAAAGGGCAGCCAGCTGATTATGTCGCAGCCAATATAAATACAGGATCCTTTAAACTTAGTTAAACTACTGCTCATAAGCCGGTGGTTCCATATTTTAAATTGATAACTTTATCATACGCGGTTTCCCTCTTTTTAATAACACGACCCGGTATGCCTGCAACAACCGAATTTGGCGCGACGGATTTGGTCACCACGCAACCAGCAGCAATCACGCTACCCTCGCCAATGTTAACACCAGCCAATATGGTTGCACCGCCACCTATCCAGCAATTGTTACCTATTACAACGGTACTGCGGCATACATCCTGATTCTTTATGATAATATCAATATCCGAAAACAAATGATTTTCTGAAAACACCCTAACTCCCGGCCCAATCAGCACGTTATCCCCTATCTCAATCCCCCCTTGCCCGGCCAGGTATACCCCGGCATTTATACCGGTATTATTGCCAATAGTTATACCCACTCCCTTGTTAGCTATAACCCCTGTACCTATCAAATTGCATCCCCTGGCCAATGAAACATTGTTACCCAATGTAATACCATTGTTTGATAAAGCGTTGATGTGTACATTATCATCCAGTATTAAATTTGATCCTGTTTTAAATAGATAAGCATGCCTTATGCTAACATTACGACCGACAAAAACCAGCCCTTTTGATGCCTTAAAAAACAACCTTTTGTAAGCGCCGCGCATTAATTGCCCAAACCTTACCCATACTATCAAAGCCAGGTCACGGTTTGAATATTCACTTTGCCATTTATAATCAGGATTGCCCTTAAGCTTCCGTATAACTTTTTCTATCAGCATAAGCGTTGGTAATTAATGTTAATATTTCATCGGCAGATTTTTTCCACGTAAACCCGGCGGCATGATCAATTCCCTGTATCATTTTTTCGTGATACAGGTGTTCATCATATAATAAGTTATCAATCTCTTTAGCTATAGCTTTAGCGCTATCGGGGCTGGCATATATAGCCGCGTTACCGCATATTTCGGGTATTGATGTCCGGTTAGATACTATTACCGGCACACCGCAGCACATGGCCTCAAGCGGCGGCAAGCCAAAACCTTCCGCATATGAGGGAAAGCAAAAAACTATAGCGGCCGCATATATTAAATATAGATCTTCCTCGGGCACATGGCCTGTAAAAATTATCCGATCGGCTAAATTAAGCTGACCAATTAACTCGTTTAGTTTATTTTTTTGAGTTAAAAACCCGCCACCGACTATCAACAGTTTCAGATCCTTATCATGCAATAATGCAAACGATTCGATCAATGTGGTTAAGTTTTTGCGGGCGTTTACCCTACCTACATATAGCACATACCGGTCAGGCAGGGCGTAGCTGTTTATCACCTTCCTGATAACATCACATGGCTGCGAAACTAATGGCTTAAAGCCCGGATTAATGCCATGATAAACCACTGTAATATTCTCCGGCGCTGAAAAATGATGTTTTACCATTCGTTCTTTTTCGGTGTTCGATATGGTAATTACCCGGTCAGCATTTCGGGCAAGGGTTTTCATTTGCCCAAAGTGCACTCGCTCAAAAAAAGAATAATATTGGGGATAATCTAAAAACAACGCATCGTGTATATAAACCACCTTAAAAACATTGCGCGACCATAAAACATTAAAGTTTTGAAGCATTAAAATATCGAGCGAATACCTGCGGGCAATAACAGGCAACAGCACTGCATTGGTGATAAGATTAGGCAACTTAACCAAAAAGATGATTTTTGTACCGGCAGGGAAATGCGCCAAAGCACGCTGCTCATCCTTCCTGTTCATTAACAGGTATATATCAAAGCTATTATCGTTATTACGGATGATCTCATCAACCAGATTTTTCACCACCATGTGGCCGCTTGGCGGTCCTTCAAAAAACCACTTGGCATCAATACCCAACCGCAATTTTTTCTCCCTGTTATTATGCATCTTCCAAAATAATTAAGGGTGAAAAAATAACTTTTGAAGCGGCTTTATCTTTATAAACTTCAATAGCTGCATCGTAACAACTATTCAATAACTTCAAGCGTTTACTCCATTCATGTTTCGCGGCACACTTTAAGGTTTCAAGTGCCATGTCTGCCAAAACTTCGGGATTAGCCAGTAAATACTCCAGGTGTTCAGCTATGTTTTTTGCCATGCGATGATGACTCTCCACCTTAATTTTTATAGCGCATTTTTCGCAAAGCACGTCACCCATTCCGCAATGATCAAGGGTTAGCGTAGGGACACCTGCGCTCATCGCTTCGAAAATTACCGCCGGGTTATCCTCAGATATGCTGGTGATGATATGCAAATGTGATGAACGCATAATTTGGATAGCTTTAGTCCGCGATAAATGACCATACCAAACGACGGCACCTGACAAATTCAATTCTTTAGCTTTTTCCTTTAGCTGATCGGTAAGGGGCCCGTTGCCTAATATGTGCAATATCCAATTGCGCCGTTTAACAAGGGCTAAGGCATTGAGGCATAACTGCAGGTTCTTCCGCTCAATATGTGTACCTGACCAAACCAATTTAACCGTATGCTGAACATTGTTGAATTTAGCTTCGTCTAAATCAATATCGCCTATAATGCCTTGTTCCGGCATCAGGTAACTTTGCCTGCCAAATTTATCTTGTATAGTATGCTTGCCGTTTGTAGTGGCAGATAATAAAACATCAGCCCGTTGAAATGCCCTTGCTATTCGGGGTGAATAGTTGAGTTGTATTTTATTGATGATATTCTTAATGCGAAACTTGAGCCGGGTTGAAAATGGTTTCCCTTTTAGAAGCACCGGGCTAACAATATTCATTCCACCAACAGGCCCCCAAATTAATGGCTTATCCAGCTCTCCTAAAAAACCAGGTTCGCGAAAACCTATTGGGCCAAGCTGATGCACAATATCAATATCAACGGTTTCCAACAAAACCCTGGCGGTATTTAATACTTCTTTTTGCCATAAATAATAGGCGAAATAAAAAAACCAGCCCAACCCTACTTTATTGAGTATATTGATAGTTTTTGCTAATAATGGCGCTTTAACCTCAATAAATGTAACTGACGGCAAAGGGTTAGTCTCAATATAACTTTTAAGTGTTTGTGTATCGCCCATATGATCGTCGGACATACCATATAATACCCATAGCTCATGCTCCTTGGCCAGGTTTATTACCGTGTTCCAGGCGGCTCCATATTCAGACCCTCTGGTTGGTGATATGGCATAAGCAGATATGAGTATCCTTTTTTTCATAGGTTGATATCTTGTGTGTGTACAAAAGGGTTTTGGTAAAAGAAACGCCAGCGCAACCTGTTGAGGTAATTAAACGACGCAGAGGTGAGGTATAATAAATGATGCAGGTGCCTGCGCATTACTATCAACTCCTCCTGATGCATTTGTACCACATTGCTGCTTGTGCCACCGGTACGCATAAAGGCGATCATCTCTTTTATATACTTAATTTTAAATCCGCGGCTTTTTATCCGCAAGAACATATCAAAATCAACGGCTATTTTTAATGAGGTATCATACAAACCAATGCGTTGATATACTTCCTTTCGTACAAAACATGTAGGATGCATAACATACATGCCCAGGTTAAGCCACCTTACCTTGCTTTTTTTGCAAAGGGCGAATCCATTCTCACCAATCAGGGTTAAATTGCCACAACATATCGTATCATTAGCCGAAACGTTTAGCATTACCCGTTCAATGGCATTATAAGCGTACCAGTCGTCGGCATTTATCATTCCTATCCAATCGCCGGTAGCCAGGGCTATACCCTTGTTAAAGGCATCAGCAATGCCCTTGTCAGGCCCGGTAATAATATTACTGATGCTATTCTTGTATTGCTCAATAATTTGAAGGGTGCCATCCGTTGAGCCACCATCAATAATAATATATTCAATATTCGGATAAGTTTGTTCTATAACACTTTGTATGGTATTTTCAATAGTATCAACCGCGTTGTACACTATTGTAATAACCGATACTTTCGACAAGGTATGTTTAGCGTTCATGATTATGATTTAATATCGCCGACAAATAATTGATGTAATAAAAGCTATAACCAAGTGTTACCATTAGCACAGCCATTTCAACATTAAAAAAAGAGGTCACTATGTAATTGGTAATTAACAGGCTTATTATGCAACCTATATTTAATGCTGCCAGTAGCCTGATGATGGGCCGGCCTGCCATATCAGTGTATTTTCGCCAGTTGGTTACTACGAGGCCAAAAAATATCAATAAATAAGTAAGTACGCCCGTTATACCTGTTTTTACCAGCAGGTACATCCAGCCATTATGTAAAACGGGGATGTATCTAAAATCGGCATCTTCACCAAGGCGCACGAATGTTTTCAGATCAACCAATTTGCCCAACCCGCCGAATAGCATCGCGGATTCGGAACCTTCGGCATAGCTGTTAAGGGCCATAAAGGTTTCATACCCACGATACCGGAGGTTAATATCCTGTTCAGAATTATAGTTGCCGATAGTTATCTCGCCAAATGAGCCAATGATCTTATCGGTAAATGTTGAAGATGAGTTGCTTTTAAAAAGATCGGCAGGCAGTATCACATACAGCATAGCTACAGCTGCAACAACGGGTATGATCCATGCTTTTTTAATCCTATCTGCTACCAGCAACAATAAAAAACATATAGTAATGATAATGTAGCTGCGTGATGCAAACATGTAAATACCCAAAGCATTAATAGCAACAAATGCATTAAACCAAAACGTACCAAATAACCTGATATTAAACTTACGGGTAAGCAGCAGGCAGGCCAGGGCCACAGGCGGGCCGGGTGTACCAACTATACCCATTGCATAATGCGCGGCATACGGATCAAACAATGCACCGAAACCCATATAGCTAACAGAAATGGTAGTTACCATAATGGAGGCGACCACCCCTGCATAAACAAGCGCTTTAAGAAACTGGCCTATCTCCATGTGGCATGCCAGTAAAATACCCGACAAAATAATAAATACAGGCATGGAAAAGTAATACAGGTCTTTAAGAATCAGGTAACTATCATTACTTAAACCTATAATCAAGCCCAACAGTACGGGAATCATCAATACAGCAAAAAGGCGTATTACCTTGATGGCAGCGAAATGATTTTTAACCGGCATAAATATGATGACAGCCGCGAGCGCAAGCACAATAGCCTGTATATGGAAGTAAGAAGCTACAACCATTGCCAATAATATTATTGTATACAGCTGCTTATTCATTTACCACGCTTAATTTTATGCTATAAGTATCCTTTACATATTTTGCCGGGTTGCCTGCCCATATCTGCTCATCGGGTATGCTTTGAAACACCACCGACCCAGCCCCTACTACAGAATTTTTGCCAATAGTTACCCCTTTTAAAATGGTTGTATGGCCACCAATAAATGCACCCTCACAAATAGTTACGGGCTTGTTTTTTACACCCTCGATACTTTCAGGATATTGATTGCGGATACTGGCATCAAGCGAATGAAAATCAGTATCATAGATCACGGTATTGATGCCAATTTTCACATTATCGCCTATACTAATGCTGTCATGACAGATAATGGCGGTGGAGGTCATTCCTACATTGTCTCCAATTGTTATGCGTGCACCTTTTGCAGCAACAAAGTAGCATTGCTGCTGCCTGCCACCCATAGCATGGTATTTACCACTGTTAAACCTGAACTTTTTTCCGATAATGAAACTCCCCTGTGGGTTAATATCCAGTATTGGCACACCATAGCTTATAAAATCACGATGATATTTTACGTCATTCAGGAAAAATTTAAAAGAGGTGATCAGCCACGAGTACACCCGTGCCATGCGGTAATAAATAACCCTCAATCCTCTGTAAAATTTCCTTATCAGCTTCATTATTTATATGCTATTTAACTCAATAAATATTCAGGCGTTAAAAACCCCGGTGGCTGTTTTATTAATTATTTTTTTGGTTTGGATAGAGAAAACTATCCCCATTATTATAAAAAATATCGTGTTGGACCAGGTGATCCCTGCTAATCCTATTCGTCTACCTAAAAAAATGCACAGTGGGATATTTAACACCATCGCGAATATTCCCAGGTATAACTGTAGCCTTATTTTACCCGTACCATTAATTAACTGGACGTGTATAGCCTGCCAGATAAAGGCCACACAATACACACACATTGCAATAGAAAGATTTAAGGGTACAGTAACTGTTTTGCCCACCCATAAATGGTATACCCAGGGCGAAAGCAACAGTAAAAACACAGCGCAAAGGCTAAGTGCGAACCACATTTTATTGGCATTGGCGATGGCGCTTTTTATCCAATCAAAATCCCCTTTTGTATAAGCCTCGGTAAATGCGCTCCAGAATGGGGTTATCACAATTACAAAAAACATCAGTATCACCGAGAAAAGCTTGTAGGCGATATTAAACGTGGTAACTTCTTTAGGGCCGAATAGTCTTGTGATTACAATGTTATCGCTCTCGTACATTACCAATGCCGCTATTTGAATGATAAAGAAAGTGCTACCGGTAGCCAGAAGCTGTTTTGCGCTGCTTAGTTTAATTAGTTTAAAAGATGGCGCCACCGGTTTATAGTTGTGGCGATAAAACCAGATACTGCCGCAAAGTAAAACCAGCAAGGGTATCCCGGCAAATACCCAAACCAGTAAGTTTAATGACCCGATAGTATATTTTGCCAATATCAAAATGGCTATGAAAGTAAGCAGTTGCGCAATGAAATTTATAACACCCGTTTTGGCGGGCTCCTGATTCGCAGTTAGCACGGTATTAATAAGCTGTAACACAAACTGGATGCAAAAGAATCCGAATATGAGTAGTACAAGGTTATTAAGATCATAATCCTTTGCAGCTCCTGTATTTAGGATATGGTTCCAGTGGAGGTGAACGTTTACAGGCCAAAACACGAGGAACAGCAATATAGAAATCACACACAGCATGGCATAAGCTGAACTTACATAACTGCGTGCCTGGGCCATATCATCCAGCGCGATAAATTCGGTAAGCTTATTTTTTAAGCCATTGCCCAGGCCCATATCAAACAGGGCGGCCCATGTTATTAATGAACTAAGGGTTAGCCAGATACCATACTGGGCAGGGTTTACATAATTAATGGTAAGCGGGATAAGCAAAAACGATATAATAACACTGCCCCCTTTAATAAGCAGCGACATAACAATGTTACGCTTTGCTTTTAACGAGCGCTCATGACCTTTATTAAAAAACCTGAATATGTATAATTGTACAGCTTGCAGCATAATACATTGGGTTTATCTGATAACAGGTTTCAATCTTTTTAACAATGAGTTCAGCCCGGTGCTCTCTTCCTGCTCGGTCATGGCGTAACCGTAGCCACGGTAGCCGTTACCATAACCGGTAAGCGCGTTCTTTTCAAGCTGAATATCATTTACAACGAGGTAAAGCTGTTTTACTTTCTTGGTTTTGTAAAGGTCATTCACAATGCCTAATTGCGATTTATAGGTATAATTCTGCCTTAGTACAAAACAGGTAATATCGGCGTGCTCTTCTATGATCAGTGCATCCGACACCAGGCCGACCGGCGCAGTATCAATAATCACATAATCAAACTTTACACGCAGATCATCTATCAATACCCCTAATCTATCATCCATCAATAGTTCGGCAGGATTTGGCGGGATCGGTCCGGATGAGATCAGGTAAAAATTCTCATTAATAGTAGATTGCTTAACCAGCAGTTCTGTATCAATCCTATCGGCAGAGATCATGTAATTGGTAAAACCGAATTCATTATCCATACCTATGCTTTTCAACAGGCGTGGTTTGCGCAAGTCAAGCTCCAGCAAAACAACCTTTTTGCCCGATAACGCGATAGAATTGGCCAGGTTAAGCGATATGAATGATTTACCTTCGCCACTCATGCTCGATGTAAACATGATCACGTTTGATTTACCCTTATCGGTAACGTATTTCAGGTTGGTGCGTATAGCCCTTATCTGCTCAGATACTATCGACATGGGGTCGCAATAGGTGAGCAGTGCTTTGGTGTTAATACTGCGGCTTATTTCGCCCAATAAAGGCACGTTGGTGTGTTTATCTATGTCGCCTTTGTTTTGAATTTTGATATTGAGCATTTCTTTAATACTCAAACCTGTTATAGGTATTACCAAACCGGCAAGCGCTCCCATCAACAATATCAGTGATTTTTTTGGGGCGAAGGGGCGTTCATCACTTTCAGCATCGTCCAATATACGGCAGCTGGCAATGGTTGCTGTTTGCGAAATAGCTGTTTCTTCTCTTTTTTGCAACAGATACAAATAAAGGTCCTGTTTTAAAGTTTGCTGCCTTGAATAATCAAGGTATACACGTTCTTTAGAAGGTGCTTCGGCTATTTTACCTGTGATAACATTGTTTTGCTTTTTCAACTGCCCCTGTGCAATCTCCAAACTGTTGCGATAGTTCATCAGGCTGTTCTTCAATGCATCACGGGCTATTTTTATTTGTTGATCCAGGTCGGTAATTATAGTGCTTGTTTCTACAAACGATGATTTTAGTTGCTCGCGATGTTGCAACATGGCGTTATATTCATTTATCGCGGTGCCAAAGGCCATATCCTTGGTAATAAGGGAGCTTGGTATCTGTTGTGGTTTATCGCTGCTGTTAACATATTTATACATGCTGTTTACCACAGCTAGTTGCACCTCGTTATCATTCAGCTTGTTTTGATAATCATCAGCACCCTCTACAAGGGCTTTACCCTGGGCGGTAATATCTGATATTTGGTTATTTACCTTGTATTTTTCCAGATCAGTTTCAACATTATTGAGTTGGGAGCCAACCAAACTTAATCGCCTGTCGATAAATTTCATGGTACTATCGGCCAGCCTAACCTTATTGGCCAGGTTATTTTGCAGATACAAATCCATTAACTTCTGCAGGATCACTTCACCACGTTGAGGGTCGTGATAGTTTAATTGCAGGTCTATCACGGTTGCCTGCTTATCATCCAGCGAAGCATTAAAATCATCGTTGAGCTCTTTTTCCGCTTCTTTTATTGGGGAAATTTTAACCTCATAATTACCATCAGCAACAAACGCATTTGTTTTATTTATGGTGAGGCTATCTTTATTGATCAATATTTGCTTACCAAATACAGCGGTAAGAGCAAGGTCGTTGCGGCTATCAACAATGCGATAATTATTGTTATCAATAATATTTAGCTTGTAAGTCGCCCCTTTTTCAACATCGCTTTTATTATTGATGGCTACCGCGAAAGGCGCATTACTAAACACTTCCTTTTTTCTTAAGCCATTGGCATCATAAATGTGCGCGTTAAGGTTAAGTGAGGTAATAACGCTTCTTATTAAGCTGCGCGATTTCAGGATTTTAACTTCATTATCGGCATTACTTTTCACCTCAAAAAGCGAGGCCAGATCGGAGTTTACACCATTTGTTAATGATTTGCTCGTATTGTCTTTATTGTCCTCAACAATAATTTTACTGGTGATGGCCCACTGGCTGGGTAAATACCCAAGATAAATTAAAGCCCCGCCCAAGCAAATAATAATACTGATAACAAACAGGTACCAGTAACTTAAGTATTTGGCCAGATAGCTTCTTAACTCGCTTAAGTTTTCTTCCTTTTTATAGGTAAAATCTAATTTGTCAGCAAAAATATCGTGGTTGTCCATATAGTCGCCATTGCTAATGTTTATGAAAGTTAAGGCTAAGATGGTGCATTCATACACCTTATGGCTATAATGAACACTTTGAATATAACAGCTATAATGAACAAAATAAACAGCGAAGAAAAGATGGGTGAGACTGTAGAAATAAAATCCACAAAAGGTAGTTTTCGGGATGAATTCTGAAAATAATCAATAAAAACCTCCATTTCACACAAAAAATAAATACGATTTAGCATATTATTTTCTTAAAAATTAACGCAGGAAGTAAGCGTATCATTCAATTTTCCATTTTTCTTGAAAAGCACCTCACCCTAACAGGAATAATTGTATTATTTATTAAAAACCAATGTGGGCGAAGCGTATTAAATATTTCATAATATATTATAAATCAATTATTTATGAATATTTAAGTTGTTTTTAATATTAAAATTAGTCTACATTTGTATTACCAATTATAAATACATACATCTACCTTTTATTAGGGAATTGTTTATCGCCTACACCTTTTGCAATAAAATAAACTTCGGTTTTTAAGCAATGGTTAAGTAAAAATCAGCTAAAATCCTGTATGGATAGTTGTGTGATTTTTTAATTGGTTATGTGTGCTAAACCAACTAACCAAAATAATTTTTATGAAAACAAATCATTACCTAAAATCCCTCGCGGTATTATTACTTATGCCGGTTTTAGGCTACGTATCCTGTAAAAAAGATCTCTCAAAATCATCACCCGGGTTAAACAACAACTCAACCACTACTCTTCCCCGGGCGGCCAACGAAGCTGTTAATATTTGGGAAACCACATCCGACCAAACCAAGCTGTTAGCGCAGCAGGCAAGCGTAAATTTCGCGGCTGACGCAGGCACCAACGCAACCACCATTACCGTTGACGAAACTACTACCTACCAAACCATTGATGGTTTTGGCTATTGCCTAACCGGGGGCAGCGCGCAATTGATTGACGGATTAGGTGCAAACCAAAGCACTTTTTTAAATGATATTTTCTCAACCGCTTCGGGGCACGTTGGGTCTGCTTTTGTTCGTATCAGCATTGGCGCATCAGACATGAGTTCATCAGATTTTACTTATGATGATATGCCCTCAGGCCAAACGGATGTTAACCTGAACAACTTCAGCATCAGCCAGGAACTAACCGACCTGGTACCGGTGCTTAAAAAAATCATCGCTATTAATCCAAACATTAAAATATTAGCTACACCATGGACGGCCCCTGCATGGATGAAAAGTAATACCACCGGCAATAATGGTTTTACAGGTGGCAGTTTAAATACAGCTTACTACGATGCTTATGCCCGTTATTTTGTAAAATACATACAGGCCATGAAGGCACAAGGGATAACCATTTATGCCGTTACGCCACAAAATGAGCCGCTGAATGCCAACAACAACCCGGCCATGACCATGCAATCAAACGAAGAGGCAAACTTTATTAAAAATAATTTAGGCCCTCAATTCGCTTCAAACGGCATTACCACTAAAATTATTTGCTACGACCATAACTGCGACCAACCAGGTTACCCGGAAGCTGTTTTGGGCGATGCGAGTGCAAACCCTTATGTTGATGGCTCGGCATTTCACTTGTATGCGGGTGATATTAGCGCTTTAACAACCGTGCACAATGCTTATCCAACCAAAAACGTTTATTTCACTGAACAATATATTGGCGGCCCGGGTAATTTCGGCGGAGACTTATCATGGCACATGAACAACCTGATCATCGGCGCGCCACGTAACTGGAGTCGTGTTGTACTGGAATGGAACCTTGCGTCCGATCCAAATTACAACCCGCATACTTCGGGTGGTTGCTCAAATTGTATGGGCGCGGTTACCATATCGGGCAACAATTATACACGTAATACTGCATATTATACCGTTGCTCATGCATCAGAATTTGTGCAGGCAGGCGCGGTTCGTATCTCATCAAATACCTTCTCAACCAGTATACAAAACGTTGCCTTCAAAAATCCTGATGGTACTAAAGTGGTTGTAGCGCTTAACACGGCATCAACCAGCCAAACTTTCAAAATTAAATGGGGCGGCGAGTCATTTACCTATACGCTACCAGCGGGCGCTGTTGCAACTTTTAAATGGGCTGGCACGCAGTCGGCAGCAGGGCCTCCGATTGGCCAAACCATCACCCTTAAAGGCTTCAATAACGATTACGTAAGCGGTGAAGACGGCACAACCTCCATGACTTGTACCCGTACCACAGCCAGCACATGGGAACAATTTTTAGTGGTAGATGCCGGTAATGGCAAGGTAGCCCTGCAAAGTATGGGCATGTATGTAAGCAGCGAGAATGGCGCCATACCAATTACCTGCAACCGCACCACCTACGGTGCATGGGAGGAGTTTACCTGGGGCACTAATGCGGATGGCACAATAACGTTACAAGGCAATAATGGCGATTATATATCCAGCGAGGATGGCACACAGGCCATGACTTGTAATCGTACTTCAGCCTCGGGATGGGAATCCTTTGGGGTGAACAAATAGCAGAAACCAATACAATAAGCAATAAATAAAACTATCACCTGTAACGGGGTGGTAGTTTTTAAAACCTCCTTACATTATGAAAAAACAATTTATTACCTACCTGTCGGGCACAGCCAAAGTACTGGCTCTGGCTGTAATGCTTGTTTCCTGTAAAAAGGATTTGAACAATGCATCAAAAAGTAACACTGCTGCAAGCAATTTAAAAACAACCGCGCCAAGGGCCGTAACCTACCAGCTGGTATGGTCGGATGAGTTTAATGGCACCAGCGTTGACCAAACTAAGTGGAATATTGATACCGGCAACCCCGGTGTGAATAATGAACAGGAATATTACCAGGCATCTAACATTACCGAAACCGGTGGTAACCTGGTAATCACCGCACAACAACAATCAGTTGGCGGGCAACCTTACACGTCGGGCAAGCTGGAAACTTTGGGTAAATTCTCTACCCAATATGGCCGTATTGAGGCCCGTATTTCTTTGCCGATGATAAACGGAACCTGGCCGGCATTTTGGATGTTGGGTACAAATATCAATACTGTAGGCTGGCCAAACTGCGGCGAAATTGATATTATGGAGCATGTGAACACCACCAACACTATTTTAGGCACCATGCACTGGAATAGTGGCAGCGGCGCGGCACAATATGGGTTAAGCACTACTACAACTCCCGGAGATTTCCATGTTTACGCGGTTGAGTGGGATACCAACAGCATTAACTGGTATGTTGATAATACTTTGTATTGCACCGGCAACATCGCCAATAACATTAACAATACAGGGGCTTTCCAAAATCCTTTTTACATCATCATGAACTTAGCTATCGGTGGCGACTTACCGGGTAATACCATAGGTGCCATGCCGGCCACTATGCTGGTTGATTATGTGCATGTGTACAAAGGTGTAACTGCTACCGGCCCTCCTATTGGCCAAACTATCACACTAAAAGGCTTTAATAATGATTACGTAAGCGGCGAAGATGGCACCACTGCCATGACGTGTACCCGTACCACACCCAGCACATGGGAACAATTTTTAGTGGTAGATGCCGGTAACGGTAAGGTAGCCTTAGAGAGCATGGGTAAATACGTAAGCAGCGAAAATGGCACAATGCCAATTACCTGCAACCGCACCAGCTACAGCACATGGGAAGAGTTTACCTGGGGCATTAATGCGGATGGTACGATAACATTGCAAGGGAACAACGGCGACTATATATCCAGCGAGGACGGCACACAGGCCATGACTTGTAACCGAACGACAGCCTCTGGATGGGAATCATTTGGGGTTAACCAATAAATTGTAATTACTAATTTTAACTGATCTATAAATTTAAAGGCATCGGACGTAATCCGGTGTCTTTAATTAAACCTGTTTAATGAATAGAATTCTATCTGCACTTATTATAGTTACAACCTGCTTTACGTTTAGAACACACGCGCAGGATATTGAGTCCAAATTACAGTTATCACTATCATCCGGCTATCAAAGGGAAAACTTTCACTGGTCGATCGCAGGAAATACTAATGGTCAGAACCCCAATGTATTTTCAGAACTTAAATGGAAAAACGTAAGCGGGCAAGCCTACAATGCCGCGTTACAATGGAACGTATGGAACAAAGTGGTGCTTTATGGCAGTTATAACCGGGTTGCGGTAAAATCAGGGTCTATTAGTGATATTGATTATAACAGTGATAATCGGACTGATGCCGTTTATGATGAAAATTTCAGCGATAATAAAGGTAATACCTCAGCATGGTGTGCCGGGGCGGGATACCGGTTATTTAATAATAGCTTTTTTAGCTTAACGCCTTACATTGGCTATACAGGCAATATTCAAAATTTATATATAGTTGATGAAACAGGTCAATTCCCAACGCTTAATAGCACTTATCAGGCTAACTGGAAAGGTGGTTTCTTAAAGGTTATTTCATCTGTAAAAATATGGCGCAGTTTAAAAGTATCAGTTGATATAACCTATAATCAGACCAACTACAACAGCCAGGGAGATTGGAACCTGATTGACGAGTTTAAACACCCGGTAAGCTATAGGCAGGTTGCTGATGGTTATGGCATAAATACCGGCGCACAATTAAGTTATAACATTATACGCCAGCTGAGTGTATTTGCGGGCTTCAACTATTTTAACTGGGAAACCGGCAATGGCACGGATACCCTTTACCTGGCAAGCGGTGAAAACGACAAAACGCAATTTAATGCCGCGTTCAGGAATGGGTACCAAGTATCAGGTGGGTTAAAATTGACTTTATAATTAATTATATATCTTTTAACATCTTCCATAAATGGCAATGTTTGTTTATTTTTGTTTTTCAAACATCTGTCATGGTCAAATTATTTATTAGTGGCTTTCCACTTAACAGCACTGAATTAGAAATTGTTCAGTTGGTAGGGCCATACGCAACCGTAAGCACAATTAAGATAGTTAGGGATAAGATAAGTAAGAAGTGCAAAGGATATGCTTTCATTGAAGTTACAGATCAAAAAGAAGCCGAAGTCGCTATCGAAGCTCTTAGCGGAACTGCTTGGGGGGATCGGGAGCTTACTCTAAATATAGTTGAAGAAAAACCGGTTAAGCCACAAGCGCCAAAGCGTCCATTCGGTTCAAAACCGTCGTACAATAGCGGTAGCAGCAACAGCAACTACGATCCTCAAAAAAAGAAACGCCCGAGAAGGATTATTTAATTATTGGTTTTATTGTATTAAGCTGAAATCAGCTGATTCATTTTTCACATCAGCTATGTTTGATTTGATAATGGTTAAACTCCCATGGGCGCCATTAGAAATAAATAAAGCGTGTTTACCTTTTACGCCGATGCTATAATCGGGGATATTTACATTTTCCAGCATAGCGTTGGTTAATACACCAACTTTTCCATCGGCATTCTTAGCAATTATACTTAAGCCATTTGATAGGCTATTCTGAATATTCAGGTCTTTTATTTCAAGGCCGGCGATGCCGCGTTTATCTAAACAAATTTCTACAGCAGCACGCCAGTCCCATTCATGGTCAAAGCCTCCACTTGTTTTTATGTCACAATTTTCAACTGTTGTTATGCCGCTAAAGTTATTGTTGATGCTTTTATCCTTGCTTTCGGTGGGGAAGGTAGTACTGATCAAAATAGCCGAGCCTTGCGAAATATCAGTAAATAAACAGTCTTTTATCGCATTGCTATCGCCTCCATATATCGCTCCGCCGTTTGCAAGGTAAGGCACCTGACCTGTACAATTCACAATGAGATTATGCCCCGGTACGTATACCTGTTTCATGAAAACGGTAGGCCATATCGCGAAGCAATCATCGCCAGTCCCTCTTGCTGAACAATTTTGGATGGTACATTGCGCCATTCCCACACAAAAGTTAATCCCATCAGCCAAAGTATTTCGCATACGGCAGCCGGTAACTTTCAGATTTTTAGAATTCTCGATCCACATACCAACTTTAGTATGCTCTATCCAAAGATTTGAAATAGTTGAGTTTTCGCCATATGAGCCAACAATACCGTCACTGCTTTCACGGTCGTTACGGTAAGTCAGTTTTCCAATTATGGCGAAATCCGATATGTGGATATTACTGCCACTACCCTTTATCCGAACCCTCCTATTCGGGTCATGATACAAGGCAGAATCGCCAACCAATTCAGAATACCACATACCTGCACCCTGAATAGTAATGTTTGATGGCAAAACAATATCCCCTGTAATTTTAAATTCTCCAGCCGGAATCCAAACACTTTTACCGGTTTCTATTGCTTTAGCTATGCAACTTTTGAAGGCGGCAGTATAGTCGCCATTAAAATCACTTCCTAAAAAGTTTTTATCAGTAATTGATAATGAATTAGCTGGCTGCTGTAATGGCGGCGCTATATTTTCCAGATCAACCAAATCAATAATAGTATAATTTGAATCGTCGCCTTTTTGGTCTTCGCGTTTTATACGTACTATATCGCCTTTGGCTATTTTAATTCCCTTTATTCTTATCTCATCATAAAAATGGCGTGGTACACCCGCATTAGGATTATTGGTAAATGGATATTTTCCGTAAAGCCAGGCGTAATGAGATGTGATTTTGTAATGCTTAATAAACTTTCCATTTATGTAGATACCCAATGTGGAATTAGTACCATCGCCATCCTCACTATCGGGCAAACTGTATCTTATCACTAAGCTATTGGCTCTTGCTTTCGCGTTAAATTCAACATACTGGCCTTTTGAACCAAGTTTTACACATTGCTGTCCCGATGATTCGGTTTCGACTTTGTAAGGATCATATGCAGGGCCCAATACCGTTCCGGTGGTATGCATATGTTCAGCCTCGTAGGTTGTCCACGGGATAGCAGCGCCATATTTTTGCTGGGCATTGCCGATAAACCCAATAGCAAGAAGAACCACAAATATGAATGCGCGTTTAATATTCATATTTATTGACCATTAATAATTTGTTTAATCCAAATAGGGATAAGTTTTTTGCGTTCCTGCATTAATTTATCAAATTCGGCTGCGTTGAAATTATCGGCTTTGAGTAACTGCGGACGGGTTAAAAACGGAAAAACGATCATTCCTGATATATTCCATAACAAATTAACAGGATGAAAATTGATTGTGCCATCAGCCTGCAAAGCATAAAGCTGTTTAGCAAAATATGAATCGGCTAATGTTCTTATTTTACTGATCATTGGCAACGTGGTATTACCCGCCATCACCTCATTCACCATAAAAAATGGAAAATCGGGATTTTCCCGTACCTGATCGATGTAATATCCAACACAAATTTCAACCTTCTCAAAAACAGTGGTTTCCGTATTATTTAAGACAGGTTCTATCTTATCAAATACCTTTTTTATGGTTTCATCCATAATATAGGCGAACAATTTTTCTTTACTGCGGAAGTAATAATTTATGGATGCCACGTTAATATCCGCTTCAGTAGCAATATCTCTTATGGTAGTAGCCAAAAAACCTTTATTTGTAAATATCCTCCTGGCTGCCTCTAGTATTCTTTCCTCTGTTGATGCTTCGGTTATTAGTGTCATTCTCATTAGTTAATTTTCAAATTTAACCAATGACAAACACATTATTGTATTTTTTGACCTGTGGCTTTGTTTTGACCCTATCCTCCTCCTTTCCTAATTTCAGGGAAAGGTATCGCACAAGGCACTACATCTTAAAAACTGTTTACAATGATTCCATGTGGTTCTTATATAAAAACAAAATGTCATTGCGAGCAACGAAGCAATCGCGGACTTTGCAAGAGTGCTTTTCTACGTGCGATTGCTTCGTTGCTCGCAATGACAATTATTTTATTATTCTCACTAACCAAATCGTTAATGCGAATCGGATACCGCCTTCTGGCCTTTTCTGAATGGCGCCAGGTATACTATTGGTATGGCGCAAAGCATCACCAAACCAACAATCCAGTAGGCATCATCATAAGTTAATAATAAACTCTGCCTGTTAACCATACCATCAATGGCGCCGTAAGCCATGCTTGTAGCATCTGATATTGATTTTCCTTTTGACACGAATAGCTGGATATATTGGTTAAACCGTTCTGTAAAATAGGAGTTATAAGGGTTGATATTATCTAACAGGTTATTACGGTGCATTGCCTGGCGAACGTGGATCATGGTTGTTAAGCCTGCAATACCAAATGAACCGCCTAACTGGCGCATCATGTTATTTAAACCAGTACCCTGACCGACCTCCGCCCCTTTTAAGCCCCCAATAGCCAAAGTAGTTAACGGTACAAAAAGGAGCGCTAAGCCCATACCTCGTATCGCCAAAGGCCAAAAGAAATCACCGGTACCTGTTGACAAGGTAGAGTGGCTTAACATAGATGAAAAAACATAGAACAAAACCATACCTACGGTAGCCATAAACTGCGCCGGTACACCTTTATTAAGCATAATACCAACAAAAGGCATCATAATTACGGTGAATAATCCACCCGGAAATAGTATTTCGCCGGTTTGCTGCGCCGAAAAACCTAACAGACTTTGGCAAAACACGGGAAATACAAACGTTGACCCATATAAACCTACCCCTAATACAAACGAGGTAAACATGCCCGCGGAGAAACTCCGGTGCCGCATGATCTTAAAGTTAACTATCGGATATTCGGTACTTAATTCTCGCCATATAAAAAGCAATAGCCCTATTACTGCAGTGCATGTTAACACTATAATGTAGGTAGCCGAAAACCAATCGTCATCCTCGCCTTTTTCTAATATAGTTTGCAAACTGCCTACCGATATTGCCAGTAAAGCAATTCCCCACCAGTCAATAGGCTTGCCCCTGCCGTCACTTGGTGTAGCCCTTACAAACAAATAGGTACAGGTGGCTGCCAGGCAACCTACGGGAATATTTACATAAAATATCCAGCGCCAGGCCGCGTGATCGGTAATATAGCCGCCGATTGTTGGGCCGATTGTTGGACCAACAATAGCGCCAAGACCAAATAAAGCTGTTGCTGTACCTACCTGTTCTGGCGGCCAGGTTTCTAATAAAATAGCCTGTGCTGTTGAGATGAGCCCGCCGCCTGCAATACCTTGCAGTACCCTAAAGCCGATCAGTTCATTAAGGCTATGTGCATTACCACATAAAAAAGAGGCGACAGTAAATAGAATTATAGAAGTTAAAAAATAATTTTTTCGCCCAAAGAAGCTGCCTAACCAGCCCGACATCGGTAATATAATAACGTTTGCCACACTATAACCGGTTACTACCCAGGCAGCATCGGTTAAGGTAGCACCCAAGTTACCCTGAATTTGAGGGATTGATACGTTTACGATGGTTGTATCTATTAATTCCAGCAACGATGCTGTAATTACTGTAATGGTTATGATCCATTTTTTTAATCCTGTTTCGGCCATATAACAATTGTTGATTAATTCCGCATTTAACGATACAAAATTAATCAAACGATTGATTAAAACATGTGTTTGAAACAATAAAATAGATTATTGCTTTTTTATGACCGATAGATTAAAACTGAAGCAATTAGCCAAACAGAAAATCATCAAAAGATATATCGTACTTTATCGATAAATAATTGATTTAAATAACTTTAAAAGTGTGTTTTTTTGTAATTTTTTGATGAAAAAAGCTGCTTTTTAGGGCGATAATTGATCAATTATCGCCCTAAAAAAGGCGATTTACTGCCTTTTTTGTGTGAAAAAGTTATCTAAAAACGGCCTTTTTAGTGCTTTTAAGGCCGAAAAATGGACTAAAAGTGTATCAATTGTACCAGGTGTTTCACTTGTGCCATGGTACAGTTACACCAGATTTTCCCGTGCGAAGAATTTTTGGATAGTATCGGGCTTGGTCATTAAGAAGGTTTGGAGTCCCAATTGTTTTGCGGTTTCCAGATGCTGTGGGCTATCGTCAATAAATAAGGTTTCGGATGGATTGAGGCTATTCTCGTTTAATACCTGCTCAAATATAGCGGCCTCTGGCTTGCGTTTGCCGGTAAGGTGAGAGTAGTAAGTCTTCTCGAAAAACTGATCATTGTTAGATATGCCGAATTCACTTTTCAAGTATTCATGTACATAATCGTAATGAATAGCATTAATATTGCTAAGCAGGAATGTGCGGTATTTGGGTTTCAATTTTAACAACAGTTCATGATTTCCGGCAGGTATTCCAACAAAAATGGCGTTCCAGGCATTGTCGATTTGGTCATCGGTAAGGTCAGGCTTTTGAGCAAGCTCCCTAATACGGTCGCGAAATGCGGGATTGCTTATCTCACCGCGTTCTAACAAATTGAACACAGGATCTTGCTGACGGTGCCCGTAAAACTCATCTGCATTATTGATACCCAGGTTTTTCCATGCTTGCTGCACCTGGGTAAAATCGATATTGAAGATGACGTTGCCATAGTCGAAGATTATATTTTTAATATTTTGCATAATAACTGTTGGTAATTTAAGCGCAAATATGTAATATTGCGCCTCGAAAATAAACAAATATTTTCAGCGCCTATAGCTCAGTTGGTTAGAGTAGAAGACTCATAATCTTTTGGTCCCTGGTTCGAGCCCAGGTGGGCGCACAAAACGCAGTTTTTAACTGTTTAAAAACCCTCTAAGTCATTGATTTAGAGGGTTTTTTATTTTATTCCAATCCTTTTCAGTCCTTACGAATGCACACTTTGGAACACCAATCCGGCGACCAGAAATAAGTTTTTATTTTTGGTCGCTCAAAAGCGCTAATGAATTGTATTACAGTTAATTAAGTCTATCAAAAAAGACTAAAAAGCACTCAGAAAGACTGTAAAAATAAATTTATCCGGCGACCATTGAGCGACCTGAAAAATGACGATTTCGGGTGTAATTAATCATTTATTCAATAAAATCTGTTAAAAGATGAGAACATCGCAGTCATTTGGTGTGCATTTCACCATTAAAAAGGACAGGGCTAAGGACGGTACTACCAATGTCTATGCAGCCATTACGATCAACAAGGAAAAAACGCTTTTTGCCTTAAAGTGGAGATTATGATGAATGAGACCACACCATTTCGGCGCAAGCTGACCCACTGTTTCGCACAGCAGCACATCCACCTTAAACTGATCGAAAAGGCTAAAGAAAAACTATCCACCACCAATTTATCCATAAGTGAAGTAGCCTACCAACTGGGGTTTGAACATCCTCAATCCTTCAGTACTTTGTTTAAGACAAAGACCAACCTTTCACCACTGGAATTTAGGAAGTCTTTCAATTAAGCAACGATCAATAAAAAAAGGTTTCAGATATGATCTTATCGTCCTTTACACCAAAAACCGCAATTTCTGCTAACTGTACCCGTTGTCCATTTTTTAAGGTCATATCCCTGCCCATGGCTACGCTAAAATAGTCGCCCCCAACAACAGGTTCGCTGCAAAAGAAGCTGTGCACTTCGGCAATAAGTTCCAACCTTGCTTTTGATTTTGCTAAAACGTCTTCAATACCTTTGGTTATGGTAGGCACGCCCATTGCCAAGGCATGTTCTGGTTCGGTACAAACAATATCGGCGCTATATAATTGCTGATAAATTTCTGCTACCTGTCTTTTTTGGAAAAGTTCATTATAGCGATTGGCTAATTCCTGAGTTGTCATATTTCTTTGATTTAAATTTTAATAGCACAAAGATATTATGCCAAATAACACTAAAAGTATTTAAAAGTGCTTTATATTTGCTTAATCGTATCAATTAAAACATGGATGCATTAAGTACTATATTAGAGGCAGTCGGGTTAAGGAGTGTTGTTTACAGCAAATTTCCGCTTGCAACCCCATGGGGATTGGATATTGTTAAGGATGAAAATTCGCAATTCTGGCGGTTGGTGAGTGGTAGTTGTACTGTTGGTTCACCTGATGGCCGTGTTATAAAAATGGAGGAAGGCGACCTTATATTTGTACCTCATGGCAGTGCCCATTGGATAGCAGATAGCCTTACGAGCTTACGCATGCCATCGCCCCAATTTGTTAAGGCCCGAAGGGAGGGTATACCTGTTTTTAATAATGGTGATAACAGAACTATCCTGATAGCTGGCCATTTTGAATTTGATTATCAATCCCTGCATCCTTTTTTAAAGGATTTGCCCTCAATCATTCATATCAGACAATATGTGACAGAAAATCAGCTATTACTAAAGCAGGTTACTCAATTAATGCTGGAAGAACTCAATAACGAAAGACCAGGAAGCAGTGTAATGCTAAAATGTTTGTCGGAAATTATGTTCGTCAATATCATCAGAGCATATTTAGAACAGGATATTCCCGACAGTGGTTTTCTTTCCGCATTAAATGACCCGAGGATCAGCAAGTCGTTAAAACTGATGCAGGACTCACCCCAAAATGATTGGACCTTAGAATCTCTTGCGTCGGAGGTTGGCATGTCGCGCTCTGTATTCTTTAATCAGTTTAAAAAATTAGTGCATGAAACACCGTTAAGCTATCTTACTAACTGGCGCATCAGACAAGCACAAAAGCTATTAATAACCAATAACAGTAATATATCCGAAATTGCAGCAGATGTCGGTTATCAGTCGGAAGCGGCCTTTAACCGGATCTTTAAATCAAAAACTGGGCAGACTCCCGCAGTATATAGAAGAAGTAAGTTTTTTAAGTAAGTTTTTCGCATGTGATCTTTATTCACCACTAATTTTCAACATAACTTAAACGCAAAAAGCCTCAAACCCTCTGACTTGAGGTTTTCTATTGTAGCCCACACTGGACATTTCCCGAACTACTTTTAGAAGATTTAAAAGAATTAGCATTTTAGTTGATGGGGTCGGTTCCCTTAGAGGCTACTAAAGCCGCTTTGCGAAAGTGGGGCGGCTTTTTTTCTACTATTTTTGTACGAGCGTGAGCGCTCTTAAATATTTTCGGTTCAGCGGAGCGCTTAGTCGTTCCATTTGAGTTTTTTTTTATTTTATTGGCGAACGGGGCAGCCGCAGTAAAATTTTGATGACAGGCAACCTGATTGCGCAGACTATCGTAGATTTGATAAAACAACATTTACAAATCAAAACAATCAATCATGATCAAGAAATATTATTGCCTGGCTTTTTTAATTTTCAGCGTTTCACTCCTAACAGCCCCTTCTGGCTTTGCCCAATCGAAGATGTTGGGAAAAGGAGATACAGCGCCTGTATTTACAGCTCAGGCCAGCCTAGCCGGTAGTGAATTTAATTTTTCATTAAAAAAATCCCTTGCTAAAGGACCTGTTGTGGTCTATTTCTACCCTTCTGCCTATACCGGCGGCTGTGATGCGGAAGCTCATGCCTTCGCTGAAATGAAGGATAAATTTACAGCGGCAGGAGCCACTATTATCGGTGTATCCGGAGACGATATTCAGCGACTGAATGCCTTTTCCGCTGATCCAAATTACTGTGCGGGCAAGTTCGCAGTCGCGTCAGACGCTGAAGGCAAAATTGCAGCGACATACGGTTTGATAATCAATCCACCGAAGCTTGGAATGAAAGACGTGCGTGGTATGGAGCTTAACCATGGTTTCATCGCGCGAACCACTTATGTCATCGGTAAAGACGGTAAAATTATAGCGGTCTTTTCATCAGCAACCGATCATATTTCACCTACCGACCATGTCGAAAAATCACTGGCGATTGTAAAAGGACTATAATTCATGGGCTAAGTTCAATATTTATCCTGCTCCCGTTGGTGCATTCGATAGCATGAAATGGTATCGAACTAAATAAATTGGGCAAAACTCAAGTGGTCAAATCGGTTTTATTGTTTTCCTCGGAGACACCAACAGCTAAAAAACCCTCTAATCTCTCGATTAGAGGGTTCCTGTAGACAACTGATATTTATACGATTAGCAGATCCAACAAATTACCTATCCAATACTTATATTACAGTTAATGGGTTGTTATAATTAATTGCTGCCCCTTTTTTAAATCTTTATCGGTTATAAAATAGCCGTCTATTTTTTTACCGCCATAATATAAGCTTGTTATTTTTTTGCCAGAGTTCTTTTTAGAAACGGTATAGATCTTCCCGTTATCTAGTTGGACTTTTACCTTATTAAATAAGGGTATCGAAACAATATATTTCGGGTCGGCAGGGGAAAAAGGATAAAAGCCCATGGCATTAAACACATACCATGACGACATTTCTCCGGCATCGTCCATCCCAGCGTAGGATAAATGCTCTTTACCCAAATCATAAAAATGATTCATAATACTATCAAGCAACACCTGCGATTTTTCCTGTTTGCCAACAAAGTAGTACAGAAAAGCATAGCTATGATCAGGTTGGTTGCCCTGGCAATACTGCCCGATAAAACCTGAAATATTATAGGCTTCGTAACCTTTCCATGGAATTGTAAAGAGGGAATCCAGTTTAGTTTCGAAAGCATGTTTGCTTTTATATAACCCTATTAATCCCGGCACATCCTGTGGAACAAAAAAGGATGATTGCCAGGCATTCGCTTCGCGATACATGTATTCGTAATAAGGATAATAAGGATTAAAGTTTTTCACCCAATTACCATTAGCAAGCCGCCCTTCCATAAATCCTGTTGCGGGGTTAAAAACATTTTTGTAGTTTTTGGTTCTTTTCATCAACATACGATAATTAGCTGTATCGTTTAATTGCTGAGCCAGCAACGCTACTGCATAATCATCATAAGCATATTCCAATGTTTTTGTAACTGCTGCTTTGGTTACGGTTTCGGTTACGGGATTGGCAACATCAAGCTCAGATATATAGCCTTTGGTATTATATTCATCCACGTATTTACGGGTGCCTTCAACAGTTGCATTTTTCAACATCAACTTGTAGGCTGTGTTTACATCATAATCGCGCAATCCCCTGAGGTACGAACCGGTAATAAAAACTGATGCGTGGTCACCATGAAAAAAGGTAGGCATAAAACCAGTTATCCCACCTTTATCAATTAATGATTTAATTACATCATTGGTCACCCTGGGCGAAAGCAACCCTAATAAAATTAATTTATTCCTGTAATCGTCCCACAATGATGGCTCTGTGTAATAGTTAAAGCCTTTATTTACAACTTTACCGCTCAGATCAGTAAAATCACCGTTGGCATCGCTACGCAGAGCAGGCCAAAGAAATGAACGATACAGGCATGAATAAAATATTCCTTTTTGCCGTTCTGTTCCGCCGTTAACTGAAATTTTTGACAACAGGTTATTCCATGTTTGCGTAGCCTCGTTTCTAACCTGGTCAAAACTTTTACCCAGCATTTCTTTTTCTAAATTTTCTTTCGCGTTTTTTATGCTTACGAATGAAAATCCGATCTGAATTTCAAGTGGCTTATTCTCATCAATAAAATTAACTACAGGTACTATCCTCGATCCGTTTTTTAGTGAATCGATCTTACTTATTTTATGATTGGTTACAGCGTAGAAGTACATTTTTTCGCCTGCTTGCTGAAAGCCGGTAAAAACGTTTGCACTTTCCTGATGTATACCCCAACTCCTTACTCTTTCATTTGATAATGCCAGGTCTGCTATCAGCTTTTTGCTTTCACCCGGCTTAAAGGTATATTTATGAAAAGCGCACCGTAATGTCGAAGTTAGCTCGGCGTTAATATGGTAACGCTCCAAATAAACCTGGTAATAACCGGGATGTGCCGATTCGTTTTTATGGCTGAACTTTGATTTATAATCATCTGCATCAATTTGCCCGGTGGCCGGCATTAAAGGGATGTTACATAAATTCCAATGCCCTTTGCTGGTATGTATAAACCCATATATTACCGTATCCTCATATTGATATCCTGAGCCACTGTGAAACTGGGTAACAGGGCTTAACTGCACCATGGCGTTTGGAAGCGATGAACCTGGAAACACTTCAGCACCCCAGGTACGGTGTGTTGGCACAAAACCAAGATCCTTAGGATCCCACAAAGTTGCAGTTCCTAATAACGGATTTACATAATTCACCGGTGCTTTTTGGGCCTTTAAATGAGTGGTTATCAGCAACAATAAAACAACTGCTACAATACTTTTTTTCATAATATTATCCTGTTTTTAAACAGTACACTGAATAAGATAAATAGATATTATTGAATAAATGCCCCGGCTTTTAACCGTGCCGCGGCCTCAATCATGGTGACCCCGCTTAACTGGGTGGTTAAATCAATACTACCGGATGGTTGTAGGGTCCAATCCGGGCTTGCCAGTAATGATGGCCGCCCTATGCCTTTATAATAAAGCGTTTGCGCATTCTTTTGTAAAAAGGCAGCGTATTTAGTACGATCCGCGGCATCAAGGGCAGTAAGCTCTATCAGGTTTGTCAGATATCTTACCGCTATGCTTTTAAACAAACCACCATCACCCTGCCCCTCACTTTTAAGTATGCCATTCGATTCAAGATCCGGGTCGGCAATCTCATTATTAGCAGTAAGTATAGCATCCTGTATGTAAGCAGGATCCTGCGTTGCGTTGTAAAGTTCAACAGCAGCACCAATAAATAAGCCCTGGTTATAAGTATACACCGCCTTACTTACCTGCAAGTCCTGGTTTTGGTTGATACCATCATACACTACCCCTGCCGGGCTTACCAATGTAGATTTCTCCCACGAATATAAATTCTTTGCGAAAGTAAGATCTGAGGCATTGCCTAATAGTTCATACATTTTAGCAGCCAAAATTATAGCGTTACCAGTTGAAGGTGTATTTTTATAATATAACTGGGTGCGTTGCCATGCAATTCCTCCTCCTGCTATATTATTTGACGCACCTTGAATTTGAGCATACAATATTTTGGCAACGTTTAGATACGCGGTATCATTTGTTATAGTATACCCCCTTATACTTGCATTAGCCAGCCATCCCATATCGTCATAAAACTCATTTGGGTAAACACTGCCATTTTCAATTTTAATGCCGGTAAGCAGCGCCTTCATACGCAGGGTATACAATGCGTTTTGGGTTCTTAAATAACCATCTTCAAGTATATTTAACACGTGTGCCTGTGGCCAATAATTAAAAGTAGTTGTTCCGGTACTATTTTGAATATAATAATTACGATCAACCGAGATGTATGTATTATATGTGCTTGCCTGTAATGAATCGCTAAGCGATGCATAATTATAAGTTACGGTTGCAGGCGGCGTAACCGGTGGCACAGGTGTAACCGGTGTTGTAGCCGGGCTTTTTGAACAGGAACTTAGCACAAAAGCAGCAAATAAAACAATCATCACTAATCTGTTATCAAGGTATTTCGTTTTCATAAGCATTGGGGTAAATTATAGGGGTTACAATAATTTGCAACCCCTATAATGTTTATTGTATAGTAATGGAATTGGTGTAATTTGTTATAGTAGTACTGTAGTTTACATTAACATTACATGGTTTATTATTGGCACTCGGATCAATCTTGAAGCAAAAATTGAATTGTGAGTTATCAACCAAAAACATATAATAGTAAGAAAGCTGTGTGCTTGTTGATGGGTCGGCATTGTCTGAATTAAAACTACCAAACCATTCTACCGACTGGTTTCCCGAAGCATCGGCTTCTGTAAATTTATACTTGTACCTGCTATCTAATCCGTAAGATTCTTGCGGGATAACGATGGTTTGGTTATCTATTTCCCATTGACTATTACCTATATAAGGCAAGGTAAATTCAACTGCATTATTTGGCGCCGAGAAAAACCCGACAGAAACGATCTGTGTTATTTTTGCCGCGGCATTACCCAAATCAATAGTAAGCCTGTACACATTTTGGGCACCTGTTACAGTGGTGGTGCCGCCGGCTGCAACTGTGGTATTATTCTCTATCGAGTATGCGTTAGGCGTTCCGGTATTGTTGTCAACCAAACTGTAGGTACCGGGTTTTAACGACGTATAAAGCTCAAAAATAACATCGCCACCAGCTGTTGTTGGTGCTATTTTTTTGAAAGGAATCGCTTTGGTAATATCCGTACCCTGTTCTGTGGCACTACCGGTAAGGTACAATGCGTTCGGAATTACTGCGAAACCAGCAGGCCTTGAAAGTTGAATAGTGTGGCTTACCGTACTTACTTTGGCATTTGTAGCTTTTGAAACAATTACAGCCCACTTAAGTGTTCCTGTACTTAACGCCGCTATACCTGCCAGCGATGCAATTGTATTTAATGTTGCCTGGCTTATTGTTGCCTGGGCACTTACCCCCAAACCATCAGAAAGCACTTTATAAACCGGCTTACTAAAGTCGCCGCCTGGTTTATCAAATGCTACCTCATATAATACAACATCCGGGGTTGGCGCGGCATCCCATGAAAACACAATGCTCGGCCCTGTTGATGGGTTTAGGTTATAACTGGCCCCATCTTCCGGTGCCAATATGGTTGTTACCGGCGGTACCGTTAAATCAAGTGATCTTGTATCTTCTTTACAAGATGTAAATGCTATCAAAGCTAAGGCTATAACCCAGCTTAATTTAGTTATCTTTCTCATTTTTAAGTTTATTTGATATGATTAATAGCCTGGGTTTTGAGTTAAATTTTTGTCAAGACTAACATCGTTGGCCGGAATTGGCCATAAGTAATCCCTACCTGAATTAAACTCTCTCTTTTGTGCCCTGATGAATCCATTATCAGTAGTTGCATCACCAGAAAACTGTGCACCATGCGCATAACCATTCATAACGGTTTGCGCGGTTTGCCACCTCCTAATGTCATCGGTCCTTAAGCCTTCTAAAGCTAATTCGGCCCTTCTTTCACGCCTGATGATAGTGGTCATATCGCCTGTAGTTGGATAAGCTAATGCAGCTGGATTAGTAAAGCCAGCTCGCGCACGCAAAGCACCAATGGTTCCATTCCAGATTGTAGCGTTCATTTGCCCCAGGCTATTCTCAGCTTCTGCATAATCAAGCAATATTTCCGCATACCTAAATAGATGAAGGTTTAAGCCTGACACATAATTAACCTGCGCGTTCGGATCAAAATATTTGCGCCAGTAATAACCAGTTGGCGAAGAACTTTGCCTACCACCTACATACTCGTCAGGGCCATTAGGGTTTGTCGGAGTATCGGACGGATCACTTCCCGGTTTTATATAAATAGTTTTAGTTGTGCCATTTGCACCGCCTTCGCTATTCCATAGGTAACCATCATAAACAATTGTTGCAGTTAAACGTGGATCGCGATTGGCATATGGATGAGTGCTGTCATAACCTGATCCAGCATCGGTAATGCCATCACCATTCGTCATAACATAATCATCAACCAACTCTTGTGTTGGCGCCATGGAGTTTACACGGCCCCCTACTGATAGTGGGGCAAAATCCCAGAAATCCTGCCAGGTAATTACTGTTGGTACATACTGTACTGATAATATGGTTTCGTTGTTGGTTTTATTAACTACTTTGTCACTAAACAGGTCGGTATAACTCGCATTTAACGCATAAGTACCATTTACCGTTTGGTTATTCATAAGTTGTTCACAAACGGTTACCACATCTGCCATTCTGTTACCCTGATATAATAACACCCTTGCCTCTAACGCTAATGCGGCACCTTTGGTTATTCTACCGTTTTGGCTGGCGGGCAGCTGATCTTTAGAAGGTAAATCAGGAATTATCGCGTTTAATTCGCTTAATACAAAGGCTACAACAGTAGCTTTGGGTGTACGGGCGATCACTTTAGCCTCGTCTGGCGTAATATCATTTGTAACCAGCGGAACATCGCCATACCATTTGGTCAGGTTAAAATGTTCAAATGCGCGAATGAAACGTGTTTCCGCTATTAAACGGGTAACCGAGTCTTTTGGTAATGTGGTATTCTGGCCAATGTTTGCCAGGAATTCATTACAGGACTTGATACATGAATAATAGGTAGCCCAATCACTTGCAAATTTTTGCGTGGTAGCTGTAGCTGTTCCTGCTGAAATTGAAGTAAGATCGCCACTGGCGGCATAAGCATTGTCTGATACCGCTTCGGGGTTAAAATACAATGCATCATTATAAATTAAATGGTAATTATTGTATAGCGCATTGTAAACGTTGGCATTAACTTTCCAAAAAGTTAAACTTGAAAAGTCATTTGTTGGTGCTATATTCAGCTTTTTACAGCCGGCTACCGCAGTTGCCGCAATAATTACAATGAAGAGCTTTTGTAAAAGTTTCATATTGATATCTTTTAAATGTTATGATTAAAATGTTAAATCAACTCCGCCGCCGTAGAATACAGGAAGCAGGTATCCCCTGGCACTGGTAGAAGTAGAATTTACATCTACGTTGTTACCAAATTCTGATGTTTCAGGGTCTACAAACTTTAACTTGGTAAGCGTTGCCAGGTTTTGACCGATCAGGAATACCCTAAGTTTTTGTACACCCAAAACTTTCAACACCTGCTTAGGAAGTGTGTAACCAATATTTACATTTTTTAACCGGGCATAAGCCGCATTAAAGGCAAACAAGTTTGATCCGTTACCCCAGTTGTTTTCTTGCGAAGCAGAACCTGAAATAGCCAGACGCGGGTATTTGGCATTTGTATTTTCCGGTGTCCAAAAATCGGTTTGGTTTTCGTACAGCGTAGCGCCATAGTTTCCCTGGTATGGCTCAACTAATTCGCCGCGTAAAAACTCGGTTCTTTTACCGACCCCTTGTATAAACAGGGTTAAATCAAAATTTGACACGGCTATTCTATAAGTAAAACCAAATGTATAACGCGGGAAAGGGTTTCCCAGCTCAGTTCTATCTGAAGCGTTAATTACACCATCTCCATTCAAATCTTTGAACTTTACATCGCCCAAACCTACCACAGCTCCTACAGGTTTAGGGTAACTGTTTATTTGCGCTTGGTTTTGATAAAAACCATTTGTTTCATAACCATAATATTCGGTAATAGGCAAACCTACTTTACGTATTAGTTGAAACACATCTTCGTTACCAATTTGCTGTGTTGTGTTGCCGGTAAGCTTTAACAAGGTATTCTGGTCGTCAGCAATGTTTGCACTGAAGCTTTGGGTTACCTTCGGGCCTCTTAAAGTGTAAGTTATTTCAGCCTCCCATCCTTCATCCCTAACTTTAGCTACATTCTCATCTGCCGGAGTTGCTCCATAAATTGAAGGTATATCAACCGGTACCTGTAAAATATCACTGGTTACTTTATTAAAGTAATTGAATGAGCCTGAAAGCTTATCATTAAACAGGCTGAAATCTACCCCTACGTTAAAGGTTGCTGCCCGTTCCCACGTCAAATCCGGGTTGGATTGATTCGTACCCGCGCCACCTACCGGAACATTATTAAAACCATAAGCACTGGCGTAATTAAAGTAGGTAGTTTGGTATTGGTAATTACCAACGTTTTGGTTACCCAATACACCATAAGAAGCTTTTAGTTTAAGGCTGTTGAGTGTATTTTTAAATTGTTGCATAAACGACTCGTCCGTTAGTAACCAGCCGGCATTTACCGATGGGAAAAAACCATCGCGTTTACCCGGTGCAAATTTTGATGAAGCATCTTCGCGGAAAACGAAATCTAAAAAGTACCGATGTTTATAATCGTAGTTAAAGCGACCGAATGCAGATAGCAAACTATTCGATTCTATATCAACACTATTGTATGACCCCGTATTGTTTGGCCCGCTTGGTTCAACAATTGAACCCGTTGTAGGGGTTCCCAATAATGGATCAGTAAAATTGGTTTGTATCTGGAAACCTCTGTCGGTATAATTTTCGCTTGATACACCAAGTGTAGCCCCAAAGTTATGATTGCCAATTGTTTTATTGTAGTTAGCATAAATTTGCGTATTGAATAATTCTGACTTATTGTTTCCATCAGTAACGTTTAAATCATTACCGTACGAACCGGAAGGCACAAAATCAACTTCTTTGGTATTGTAAAAGTTCCCATTGTTATCAAGCGTACCGCCAAACACAGCCGTTAATTTCAGGTCTTTGGTGATACTTAATGTGCCATTTAAATTACCAAAAATCTCATCGTTATCCGACTGCCCAAAACCGCCTTCTCTTAACGCGCCAAGCACATTATACTGTGATGATACCGGGTTGGTAATATAATCGCCGGCCGCATCCTGAAAGTTATAGTTTGCAGGTACACGGTTAGCATCAGCAAAGAGGTTATTATCGCCGTAAGTATTTGTTTTATTGCGGGTTTTGGTATAATTAAGTATGGCATTAAACTTAAACCTACCAATTACGCTGGTTTGGTTAAAACGCAAGTTGTATTTCTGGTAACCATAACCTGGGCCCGAACCTCCGTTACCAACAATATTACTCATTTGGTTTTGGTAGCCTGCCGATACGAAGTAGGAGTTTGTTTCGCCACCACCGGTAACACTTATATTTTGCGACTGAAGCGGCGCATTGTATAACAAATGATTTATATCCCAGGTACCGGTACCTTCTGCGGCAAGTTGCTGTATTTCTTCGGGTGTATAAGCCGGTGGTAAACCTGAATTAACAAGGGCCTCGTTTTTATAATAAGCATTATCCGAAGCGCTTACTTTATGTACCAATACATCCGGTACTTGTAAGCCATAACTGCCATCGTAGCTTACAGTAGGTTTTTGGTTAAACTTACCGCTTTTAGTGGTAACTAATATTACACCATTTGCAGCACGTGAACCATATATGGCTGCCGAACCTGCATCCTTTAAAATGGTAACACTTGCAATATCATTAGGGTTAATGGTATTTAAGCTAGTACTGGCTTGTGTTACAATTCCATCAATTACTACCAACGGATCATTATTACCTGTTGTACCAACCCCTCTGATGTTAACTACAACATTGGCGCCAGGGTCAAGTGTGTTTTGTTGTATAATCAAATTGGGGGATTCACCTTGCAATGCCTGAAAAGCGTTTAAAACGGGCTTATCGCCAATATCCTTTGCCCCTACAGTACTTATGGCGCCATTTATATTAGCTTTGGTTTGGGTACCATAACCAACAACAACAACCTCGTTAAGATTGGTGTTATTTTCGTGGAGACGGATGTTAATAGCGGCATCGCTGCCAACCGTTACTTCGCGGGTATTAAAACCAATAAAACTAAAAACAAGCACAGCATTGTTGTCGGCTACTGTTATACGGTAATTGCCATCCCTATCGGTTACTACGGCATTTTGAGTATTTTTCTCTTTCACAGTAACGCCGGGTAATGCGGCACCGGTGGAATCAGTAACCTTACCAGTAATAGCCCTGCCTGCATTTTCCTCTACAGGTTGAATGACCTTTTTTGTAATAAGAATAGTTGTATTCTCAATAATATAAGTTAAAGGCTGGTTATTGAAACAAATATCCAGCGCTTCTTTTAACGAGTAATTATTAAGATCCAGCGTTACCGGCTTTGCCAGTTTCAGATCTTTTGCTTTATACAGAAAATCGTATCTGGTTTGTGTTTGAATTTGCTCAAAAACTTCTTCAAGTGAAGCTTTTTTAACATTTAAACTTACTTTTTGAGCGTATGTAGTGGCCGATACTTGTAGAATGGTTACAATAAGTAAAACCAATGTTAGTTTCATTATAAGCAGTGGTTTATGTATGCAGCAAGGTTGCTTACTGCAAATAAAATCAGTAAAATTTTTATACATTTGAATGTTAGGTTAATTAATTGATTGTATTAGCTGCAATTGGTTTTGATTATCTGATATAGCCTCGGCTTAGGCCAGGAGCGGTACGAACGCTTCTGGCTCTTTTTTTTTCAGACAATCGCTAAAGGAGAAAACGTATAGTTAATTCATAACGATTATCCTCCTTCCTGTAATTGAAAAGTTTATATTACTTATTTTCTCAAGGTGGTGTAATAGCTCATCTATGCTTTTTGAACGATAATAGGTACCGCCAAATTTTTGATCGGTAAATGTGCCGTGGTATTCAATATCCACGTCATACCACCGCGATACTTTTCGCATTATACCGGCTATGTCATCATCATCAAATACAAAATAGCCGTTTTTCCATGCTATTGCATTATTAATGTTAGCTTCAGATACTACAATATTATCAGAAGAGTTACTTATATCGGCTTGCTGACCAGGTTTCAATAATGATAGTGATTTATTTTTTGTAACCTGAACTGATCCTTCTAATAAGGTTGTGGTAATATTGTTGTCATCATTGTAGGCCGCTATATTAAAATGTGTTCCCAGTACCCTTACTCTTACATTATTAATATTTACATAAAACGGTTTCTTCTTATTCTTGGCTACTTCAAAATAGGCTTCTCCATTTAATTTTACATCCCTCTCATTACCGGTAAAAGCTATCGGGTAAGTAATTGACGATGCTGCATTTAGCCATACGTTAGTGCCATCCGGCAAAACAACCTGGTATACCCCACCTCTTGGTGTTGTTAGCGTATTATAGCCAACCTGTTTACCATTTGCTTTTACATTAGCTCTCGTATCATATAAAATCTGTCCGTTACGTGTTTTAACTACGTTACCAAAGTTTGTTTTAGCCAATAAACCATTGTTTACATTCTGAAGGTATACGACATTGCCATTAGCAAGTATTAACGAAGCTTTTGTTGAGCCGGGAACAATGATGGACTTTGGTGCCTGGGCTAATTTGTTACTATCAAAGCTTTCATGTTTTTTATGCAACAAGAATACTAAGCTCCCCCCAAAAAAGAATATTAATACAGCAGCGGCTATTTGAAGCCACTGCCGTAAGTAAAGTTTAGGTAAATTGCGATTATGTAATGATTTTATTGGAGCAGATTCTTTAAAACGGATATCTGCCTTAATGCGGTTTAAGATGTCTTGCGCCTGCTCTCCACTGAAAACCGGCCCTTTATCCAAATCGGTAATATCTAAATTAACCTCGTCTGAAATTTCTTGCATATCGGCTTTATCTAAATAATTTAGTAGCTCGATACAATCTTTTTCAGATATAGAATTATCTAAATACTGATGCAATAAGCGTTGAAGCTTTGCTTTTTCCATATTTTATTGGTCTATAATATTCCCGGATGGGTGGCTTATAATTATAGAACACCAAAACTATGGGGGTAGGACTACCCTAAATAAAAAAAAATTAAAAATGGTGTTATTTTTCTCTTTTAGTGGCACATTCTTTCCGCTTATGATGGCATAGCAACGTTTTACTCACGCCTTTTAAACAAAGCACATTGCGCCTTTTAAACAAAACGACGGGGTTTATTTAAAGCGAATTTTGTTTCATCAAAAAAATAAAAATGATGAACACTAATTCAAATAATGAGAAACTGGTCCTGGTGACTGGCGGGTCGGGTTTTATTGCCATGCATTCTATGATCCAACTCTTAGCGCAAGGTTACCGGGTGAGAGCGACGTTGCGTTCTTTAGATCGTGAGGCCGAAGTGCGGGCCATGCTGCGCGAAGGTGGCGTGGAAGCGGGTGACCGTCTGAGCTTTGTTCAAGCCGACCTGTCGTCGGATGACCACTGGAACGAAGCAGTGAAGGGCTGTACTTATGTGCTGCATGTCGCTTCCCCAACACCTAAATTAGATTTTAAACACGAAGACGAAATGATCATCCCGGCGCGGGAAGGGGTGCTGCGGGTATTACGCGCTGCCCGGGATGCGGGTGTGAAACGGGTCGTACTAACCTCGGCCATTGGCGCTGTGGTCTATGGACATCCGAAGCAAACGGCACCCTACGACGAAACCGACTGGACCGATACTACCCACGCACCCGCTTATCAAAAATCTAAAACGATGGCTGAACAAGCCGCCTGGGAATTTATAGCGCAGGAAGGCCATGGGATGGAAATGGCCGCTGTTAACCCGGTGGCCGTGATGGGCCCCGTATTGGGCGCCGACTATTCACATTCGATTTACCTGATCAAAAATCTCCTGACCGGTAAAATGGCCGGCTGCCCGAAGATCAATGCCGGTTTTGTCGATGTGCGCGATGTGGCCGACCTCCACCTGCGGGCGATGGTCGATCCGGCAGCTGCTGGCGAACGCTTTATCGCTACCGGCGGCGAAAGCATCTGGCTGGTGGAAGTCGCTAAGCTATTGAAAGAGAATCTCGGATCTGCTGCGGATAAGGTAAAAGCAAGACAACTGCCCAATACACTGCTGCGCATTGCCGCGTTAAAAGACCCGATGGTCAAAAGCATGGTCCCTTTACTTGGCATCCCGATGAACACTACGAGTGCAAAGGCGATCCGTATGCTGGGCTGGTCGCCGCGTTCGATCCCTGAAGCTATACTGGCCACGGCCGAAAGCCTGATCCGCTTGAATTTATTGTAATTTTGCGCTATGGAAGTCGCCGAAGTCTTCGTCTCCTGTAAAAAGGAAGTTCATTACAGCCGGGAGCTGATGCTCCAATGGCCGGCCCTTGTCCGTGTCATCTCGGGTGAGGTACGCGTAGCGGCGGCCGACCGGAGTTTTCGCTATTTCGCGGGCGACACCATCCTGTTCCCGCGCGATCAGCTGGGCCGGATGAGCAAGCTGCCGCTGAACGGGGAACCTTGCCTGGCTATCTCCGTTGTTTTCCGGAAGGAACGTCTAAAGCACTATTACCAGGACATCACGCCTTTAGCACTGCGCAGAACAGAGCCGCTTGTATTCGGAGATCATCCCTTGCTGCAAAGCTTGTTCAACTCTTTGCAGCCCTATTTTGACTTGGCCGATGCGCTTCCCGCCGATATAGCCGCTTTCAAGGTGGAAGAAGCCATTCGCGTCTTGCGCGCAATAGATCCCGCAGCGGATGGGCTGCTGGGTCATTTTGAAACGCCAGGCAAACTGGACCTCGTGCAATATATGGAACAGAATTACAGGTTTAACCTGTCGCTGGAGGAGTTCGGCTACCTGACCGGCAGGAGCCTGACGACCTTTAAAAAAGATTTTAAAAACACTTTTGGCAGCACACCAGGCCGCTGGCTGACGAAAAAACGCTTAGAGCTGGCGCATTACCAGATCGTGGAACAGGAAAGAAAGCCATCTGAAGTATATCTCGATACTGGCTTTGAGGACCTTTCTCATTTTTCCTTTGCTTTCAAAAAATACTTTGGTTACAGTCCTACCAGACCGGGAGCATGATAACAGCTAGGTGCCATTATAAGTGGAAAGAATGTGCCACTAAAAGAAGAAAATTACAAATGGATAAACAGGACTGCGAGGTATAAAAAATCAGAGTATTTAAGCTGAGCTCTCAAGGTCTTTAAAGCATCAACCATGTGATTTTTTACCGTATTAGGCGATATGTGAAGTTGCTGGGCAATTTCTTTGTGAGAAAGGCCGTCTACCCGGCTTAATTTAAAAACAAGTTGTTGTTGTTTTGGCAGTTTATCAATCAGCTTTTCAGCATAAAGTTCCAAATCATGTGCAAGTATTTTCTCTTCGGTGATATTTTGCAGTTCGCTTATTTGATGTAAAATATTTTCAACCAAATTTGACGATTTACCAATCTCCCTTAATGCATTTAATGATAATCGTTTTGAAATAACATACAGGTAAAGCCACAAATTGCCATCAAGATCAAGCTTTTCGCGACTTAGCCAAAGATTAATAAATGTTTCCTGTACTATCTCTTCGCTTTGTTCTTTATCCTTTAAAAACCGAAATGCCAACCTGTAAATCTTTTCGCTATAAAGTTCATATACAACGGTAAAGGCGTACTCATCACCCAACACCAATCGCTGGATGTCATTACTGCTAACATGACCGCTATTCACTTTTAGTAAAATTTATAATTGATTAGATAAATGTAGTAAGTATTATTTTAGATACAATAATATTCTGCACAATATTAGATTTTGAACACCTTTCTGTTTTTTTAGCAATCATCTAATTTTAAAGTAAACTGCTTTTCTCACTCTTAAAAGTAGATTTTGGCTAATCGGTTGGGTAAATAATCGTTATTTAAAATCTGCTCCAATAGTTATGAATTTCCATTGCTCCAACTCACGTGACATATCGGTCAGCTTTTTTGAAGCGCGGTTATAGGCATCATTACCAAGAAACAGGTGCATCGGTGGTTCCTGGCTTTCGGCTAACTCCATAAATATTTCTGCTGCGCGATCCGGGTTGCCTGCCTGCTTTCCGTCCGAAGACAGGTAACGGTCCTGCGTATTTTTTACAGCTTCGTAACCTTCGATGTTTGTGCTGGTTAAAGCCAGGGAGTTTTTGGTCAAAAAGCCGGTACGAAAGCCTGATGGTTCAACTACGGTAACCTTAATCCCAAATTCTTTGACATCCAGGGCAATCACTTCAGAAAAAGCAGCAACAGCGGCTTTAGTGGCAGAATAAACCGACCAGCCGGGAGCGCCCACAAAACCGGCTACGGAACCGATATTGATGATATAGCCTGAGCGCTGGCTGCGCATTACCGGTAGCACACTCTTTACCACATCTATAGTTGCCAGCACGTTAACATTAAAAATATTCCTGATATCCTGCTCTGCTATCTCTTCTACAGTTCCCGCCATTCCGTAACCCGCATTGTTAACCACAACATCGATCCGCCCAAATGCAGCCAGTGTTTGCTGGATGGATTCGTCAATGCAATCCAGGTTATTTAAATCGACAGCCAACGGAAGAAAACGGTCTTTATTTATCAAACCGACTGCCCGGCTTAGCGTATGTGCATCGCGTGAGGTTGCGGCAACCCTGTAGCCATTTTCAAGCAGTTTTTTCACGAGGATTAACCCCAATCCCTGAGAGGCTCCTGTTACATACCATACTTTTGAAGTGTTCATGATATTATGATTTTGTATCGTTTTGTTCTGCCCCCATTACCCTATTTCTGTCCCATTTCAGGTTTTTAAATGGTCGAAGTACTCCGTCGTTTCCTCTACTATCGACTTCATTAGTTCACCGGCTTTTGTATGTTTCAGTACAGGCGCTATCTGGCCACCCCAGAATAAGATCATATCCCACTTTTCCTGTTCGATAGCCGCTTTCCTTAAATGCGACATAAATTGTGTTTGAAGCGGAAATGGGAGAAATCCTTTTTCCATGTTTACCAGGTCCTTTGCAATCCGGCTAGTTACACCCCTACCTAGTCTCCCGGTAAATGCCCGCGACAAGGTAGTATACTTAGCTGCATCTGAAAACAGCTTTTGCCGGTGAATGACAGTGGCGTTCGACTCGTCTGTTGCCAGGAAGGCGGTACCGATCTGTACAGCATCTGCGCCAAGTGCTAATGCTGCTGCAACACCTTTTCCATTAGCGATACCACCCGCCGCTATAATTGGAATTTTCACCTTTTCCCTGATCAATTGAAGTAATACAAATGTCCCGGTTGTAGATGATTCTGCCGATACAAGAAATGACGGGCGATGCCCTCCTGCCTCAAAACCAGAAGCGATGATCATGTCAACTCCGGCTGATTCCAGCGCGACGGCTTCGTCCAATGTGGTTGCGGCCCCTATAGTAAAAATGCCAAGCCTGCGGCATTGCTCTAAAATATCAGCAGATGGGATACCAAACATAAAGCTAAAAACAGGTGGCCTTTGATGTAGGATCACCTCGATCTGATTTTCAAAACGGGATTTGAATGGTGCCGGTTTTCCGGGCAGCTCAATTCCCAACTCGTCAAAATAAGGCTTAAACAAAGCCTCCGTCTGTTTAAACTGTTCATCTGAAAGTGTGCCATCTATAGTATCTGTATCGGAAACCCACAGATTGATGTTGTAAGGCCTATTGGTTGTCGCTTTAATCTGTTGATCTATTTTAACAATCTCCTGCGGGCTTAATGTGTAAGCGCCGTAACCCCCAAGTCCCCCTGCATTAGATACTGTTGATACTAGCTCAACAGAAGACAGATTGCCACCGAACGGCCCTTGCAGGATGGGATATTGAATACCCAGAATTTCAGATGCTTTTGTTTGATACCACATAGTGCTAAAATTTATTCAGAAACGTCAGTGATCATTTTATTAACGATCATCCATTGGTCATCAATTTTATGAAAAGACAGGAACTCATCATAATTAAATTCATACATTTTTACCTTCACCTTAGCAACTGCTATGGAGTTGATCACATCAATAGAAATAATCGTTCCTTTAAAAGGTTTACCAGAATCTTTTGGGCTTTGGCGATGGCCGACACCATCAAGGTACTGGTCGAGTGTTTTGGCATAAGGCTGGCCCTTTACGTCCCCGAACAATAAAGTGCCGGGGTTTAATATATGACCTAAGGTTTTGATATCACCCTCGTAAATTCCTTTGAAATAGTAATCTTCCAGTGCCTGAGCAATTGCTGTAGAATCTTGAGTTGTTTCCATTTTTTTTAAATTTTGTGCTTTTAATACCAGCAATGTGCAGGTCAAAAAAGCGGTAAATAAAAGCGTTTTCATGTTAATTCAGGTTATGTCCGGCTCCCAAACCACCATCCACATTAATAATAGCGCCGTTAATAAAGTTACTCTTTGCAACGGTATAAACCATTTCTGCGATGTCTTTCACTTCGCCAACACGATTCAACAAATGTAAACCTGCTGTTTGATCGGCGTTATCACCACGTATTGGGGTACGGATAGTGCCAGGTGCAATCGTATTCACCCTGATGTTATCCTTACCAAACTCAGCTGCAAGCTGTATAGTAAGCGCATGTATTGCACCCTTTGATGCCATTTGTGCGGTAATGGGTACTCCACCGAGGCCGTGGTTCACAAGTGGTGTACCAATATTGATCACAACACCATCATGCTGCTTCAGCATTTGAGGAATAATGGCCTGGGTGGTGAAATAAGTACCTTTCAGGTTGGTATTCAGAAAGCGGTCAAGATAGGCTTCGTCTACTTCCAGAAATGGCTTGGTTTCAAATATGCCTGCATTGTTCACTAGTACATCAGCCGAGCCAAATTTTTCAATGGCCGTTGCCAAAAGTTTCTCGCCGGTTTTCTTATCGTACACACTACCGGCCACCATAGCCAGATTTTTGCCTGCACCAAGTTCATGATAAACCCCTTCCAGCTTTTCAGTGGTTGAAGAATTGATCACTACGTTGTCGCCATTTGCTAAAAAGTGACGAGCTATTTCTTTGCCGATACCCGATGAGGCACCCGTAACTATGATTGTTTGCTTCTTCATTTTATTTCTTTCTTTCAGCAGTTATACCTTTTTCTCTTAATACAGATACCTGTTCTCCATTATGGCCCCAGTCGTCCACATCATATTCCTGGATTACTACATAGGTTAATTGAGGATCCTTGTTTAATACATCGCTCAACAAGTCAGTTACACCTTTTATAAGAGCTTGCTTTTGTTCTCTTGTAACGCCTTCGCGCGTTACTTCTATTTTTACATATGGCATGGCTTTAATTTTTATGCTAAAAGCTTAAGCAGCCTTAGCGGTTAAACTTACATTCAGTTCGAAATCATGGTAGATCAAGGTATCACCCAAATCTTTAAAGAAATTACCTGAGCGGAATTTCATGCCATATTTGGTGCGATCTATAACCAGTTTGCCGGTTGCAATTAATATATCACCATTAACATTAATATCCACATCAAAAGCTATGGGCTTGGTAATACCTTTAATGGTCAGATCGGCTGTGATATGGTTATCTGAAACCGCATTGATCTTTAGAACTGCTTCTGAATATTTTTCAATAGAGAAGAAATCATCAGAAGCCAGATGACCGGCGAACTGCGCATTGGTTGCAGGGTCGGTTACATCAAGTATTTTGATAGAAGTAGTATCGATGAAGAATTTACCGCTGGTAAGTTTACCGTTATTTAAAACGAGTTCACCTTCCTTAATTGCTATGGTACCATTGTGTGCACCGGTTACCTTTTTACCCACCCAATCAATATTGCTTTGGGTATTCACGATTTCAAATTTTTGATTTTCCATTTTATTTTGTATTTTAATTACAAAATAAAGTTCGGGAGGAAATCCCCGGTAGCTGTGTGACCTATATCACATTCGGATGAGGGTATAATTTATGTGACCTATGTCACATTTTAAGGCTGGTATAATCGGCTAAGCGTTTCTCTTGAAACGCCTAAATAAGCTGCGATCAGATTTTTAGGAACTATGTTATAAAGTTCAGGATATAGTTTCAAAAGCTCTTCGTACCGGTATTTCACATTATTATTCATAAATGATAGCAGTCTTTTATTCGCTGCGATATAGCCTTTATTAGTTCGCCACCGAAAAAAGTGTTCCGCGTTGTGAAGTTCGTTACACAGTTTTTCCCTGTCAGTATTGCTAAGGCAAAACACTTCCGTATCAGTAATACAATCAACGTTGATGGAAGCCTTTGTATGATTATATAATGCATTGTAATCAGTAGCCCACCATGTAGGCATAGCAAACTGGAGGATGAACATTTTTAGGTCATCATTGATATAGAAAGATTTTAAGCAGCCCGAAATCACGAAATATTCGCAATCAACCGTATCGCCCTCGCTGATTATCACCTGTCCTTTTTTAAAACTCTGTTTTTTAAAAAAGGAGAAGAAATAATCAAACTCGTCATCAGGCAGTGAGGCTAGTTTAGCTACATGAGCTTTTAAAATTTCTTTAGCTTCCATTGTATTATACTAAGTTAGGGCAAAATCAGGAAAATGTTTTTTTTGCAATTTATTTTTTTCAAATATCTATAACCTATCATATTTAAATATTAACACCGCACTTTTGCTGTACGTTTCATGTTGTTGTTATTATTTTGATTAAAATTATACAATAAAGCAAGGCAGGAAAACTTAGGTGACTGTGTAATCTATATCACAATTAACAGAAGGCAATATTTATGTAATGCAAGTCACTTTTTAGTTATGATTATACCTTCTTAAACTGCTGATTTATCTTACATCAAAGGAAGTTTCGCATTTTCCCTCTGCCATTACAAAAAAGCTTTCGAAGTGGGGTTTTCCGGGTAACCTGGCCAGTTTTTTTAACAAAATCTGGCTATATTCATCCATGTCGCTGATGACCACACGCATCAAAAAGTCATAAGCACCTGACATATGATAACATTCCTTTACTTCCTTAAGCTTTACCGCTTCTGTCATAAAACTGCTCAGGCTCTCTTCTGTATGCTCAATCAGCTTTGCCTGTACGTAACCAATCAAACCATAACCAACTTTCTTGGCATCTAAAATCGCCGTAAACCGCTTGATATAACCACCCTCAAACAGATGCTGAATGCGTACCTGCACGGGCGTTTCAGATAAGCCGACCTGTGCCCCTATTTTCTTACAGGATATACGGCAATCCTGTTGCAGAATATCCAGGATACCCATATCAAATTTATCTAGTTTTTTTTTCATTCATCACCAGGCCTTAGTGTAATAAATACAATCTATATTTATATATAACCTGCGAGCCTAAGGTAAATATAAACGATCAAACAAAGCAAATAACCTTCAAAATTGATAAATATTTGCAAGAATAAACCAATGACATAGTGTACTGAAACTAGCAAAATACCTATAAAACAGTCTTTTAAAAGCACCAAACAGGTGTTTTAACTAAAAAAGATACATCAAATAGCCGAAACACCTAAATGCTATTACCTGTATAGGTAATAAGCCTCAAATACTCAAACTTTGCAGCATAAAATAACCAATTATTCAGACGATGTCAGCAATCCTTAAACATAACTTTGGTGCAGGCCCCTGTATCCTGCCACAGACTGTTTTACAACGTGCCGCCGAAGCCGTAAAGGAATGGGATCCGGCAGGTTTATCCATCCTCGAAATTTCTCATCGCTCGCCCGAATTTGAAAGCGTAGTGAAAGAAACAGAAATGCTGATCCGCGAACTACTAAATATTCCGGATGATTACAGCGTGCTGTTCTTACAAGGTGGTGCCAGTATGCAGTTTTGCATGGTGCCTATGAATTTTTTGCAGGGCAACAAAAAAGAAGCCGCTTACCTTGATGCCGGATATTTCGGTGTTAAAGCGATTAAAGAAGCACAGCTTTTCGGAAAAGTGAACATTATCGGCTCCAGTAAAGATGCCGGCTATACCCATCTTCCCGAAGATTACACAATACCTGAGAATGCCGCTTATTTCCATTACACCAGCAACAATACTATTGAAGGCACACAAATGTGGGGCGCACTGAAATCACCCGTTCCCATAGTTTGTGATATGTCCTCGGATATCTTCAGCCGCGAGATCGATGTTAAAGATTTCGACCTGATTTATGCTGGTGCCCAAAAAAACACCGGGCCTGCGGGACTGACCATCGTGATTGCAAAAAACCGATTCCTGGATAGTGTTAAACATCCTATTCCGTCCATGTTGGATTACCGCATCTACCGTGACAATGGCTCAATGTATAACACACCGCCGGTATTTGCCATTTATACCGCGATGCTCAACCTGCAATGGCTGAAGGAGAAAGGTGGCGTGAAATTCATAGCTAAAGAAAACCTTGCCAAAGCGCAATTGTTATATGATGAAATAGACCGCAACCCGTTGTTTAAAGGTACCGCCGCCCGCGAACACCGCTCGCTGATGAATGTGACTTTTCGCATGGAAAATCCTGCGGATGAGGCTAATTTCTTAACCTATGCAGCAAAATCAGGAATGGTTGGCATCAAAGGCTACCGCACGGTTGGTGGGTTCCGGGCATCGCTTTATAATGCCTTACCTTATGAAAGTGTAAAGGCTTTGGTTGGGTGTATGCAGGCTTATGCCGAAACGGTTATACCATCTCAGTCAACTTATTAAGCTATCCTATGGCTACTATCAAACCCTTTCGGGCAATACATCCCAATCCGTTTTACGCTGATCAGCTGGTGTTCGCCAAGCCACAGGCGGAATCTGTTGCGGGTAATGCTGAACTACCTGAAGGTTTACCGCCACTAAAAACACTGCTGGAAACGGGAGCTCGCCTAAGACCCGAAACCCCGGAGATGCAGGCCTTAGCCTATGATGATATCAATAATACCTTAAACCAGCTGTTGGAAAGCGAACGTTTATGGCTCGACGCAGCCCCTTGTTTTTATGTTTATGAAGCAACACACCCATCCTACAAACAGGTTGGGATTTGGGTACAAACCGACCTCGAAGAACCTATCAAAACACATGAGCTCACATTTGACGATAGTGTTCGCCGCATAAAAAACTACCGGGAACACACCGGACTGGAAGGCAGCCCAATATTACTAACCTATCCGTCGGACCCTGTGATTGATGCTATTATCGCGGAAAACAAACAGGGCTTTCCCGATGTGCGTTATGAGAGCGTTGCAGGTATTCATCAACTTTGGAAAATTGAAAAGCCGGAAATACTGGAGCAATTGATTTCTGCATTCGCCGGCATTGAATTTGTATACTTGGCGGATGGCCATCATCGTACACATTCAGCACAATTGCTTTTGCAGGAACAGGCGAAAAACGGGAAGCCGCTTTTTGATACCATTTCTGCGTTGTATATGTCAACACAAGAGGTCAAGATCCGAAAATATAATCGTGTGGTTCTTCCCGATATGCCCATCAGGAAGAAATGGCTTTTCAATCAATTGCTGCCGCATTTTTATATACAGGAGTCATTTGATAACAACCCTGTACAACCTTTTGAAGAACGAAAGATGGGAATGTATATACAGGGAAACTGGTATCATTTAAGAGCTAAACCAAACACCTATAGTTCAAATACCGATATACTCGATGTATCCATTCTGCAGGATTTTATCTTATCACCCCTATTTCATATCGCCGATCCTGCAACTGACCAGCGATTAAAACACACCGGCGGGGAAAAAGCTATGCCCGAAATGGAGACGCTTTTTCGGGAAAACCCAAACGCGATTGGTTTTACACTTTGTCCGATGACGGTAGATCAGCTTTGCACAGTTGCGGATGCTGGTCTTAATCTTCCACCAAAATCAACCTGGATCGATCCAAAAATACCTTACGGCTTACTACTATATAAACATGAATAGTATAATGAAAAAACAAATCATACTGGTTATCGGCGCAGCCGGACAGATCGGCACAGAACTCACCATAGCTCTTCGGCAGGAATATGGTCGCGAGAATGTGATCGCTGCGGATAAAACCATTAAACCCGGTTCTGACGGTATTGAACTGGATGTGCTTGATGCTACTAAATTAAGGCAGGTTATTCAGGATCTGGAGGTTACCCAGGTTTACCTATTAGCCGCGATGTTATCCGCTACGGGCGAGCAGCATCCGGATATGGCCTGGAAGCTGAATGTACAGAGCTTACTTTCTGTACTGGAAATCGCCAAAGATTTCCAGTTGGATAAGATTTTCTGGCCAAGCAGCATTGCCATATTTGGCCCCAGCTCACCGAAATACAACTGCCCTCAGAATACCCGGATAGAACCCAATACCGTTTACGGGATAAGCAAAAGGGCCGGTGAATACTGGTGCCAGTACTACTTTGATAAGTTTGGCGTGGATGTGCGCAGCTTACGCTATCCCGGCCTGATCTCTTACAGCACCCCGCCCGGCGGAGGTACGACAGATTATGCCATCGACATTTTTCACCAGGCTTTGGAAAGCGGGCATTACACCTGTTTCCTTACCGAAGATAATTGCCTGCCTATGATGTATATGCCCGATGCTATCCGGGCGACGATGGAACTGATGCATGCGCCAAAGGAAAAAATCAGCATCCGGACCTCCTACAACCTTGCTGCGATGAGTTTTGCCCCTTGCGACCTGGCCGCGGCGATTCAAATGCATTTGCCGAAATTCCAGATAGCTTATGAACCTGATTACCGGAACGAGATTGCTAATAGTTGGCCCGCCAGCATCAAAGATGAACAGGCACGCAAGGACTGGGGGTGGCAACCACAATTCGACCTAAAAAAGATGACGGCAGATATGTTGCTTCATATTGGTAAAAACAAAGAAATTGTAACGAGGTATATCGAGGCATAAGAAATTTACAGATCGCTCAATCTCTCATTTTTATGACCAGAACCCTTTTACCATAATTTGATCAGGAAGATACCCCAACTGTTTTAAAGACCGACGCAGCTGGCTAACCAGTGTATTGTTACCGGCCAGGTAGAAATAGGTATGCGCGCTGCAAAAACCCTGTAGTTTCACCCAACTGATCAGGCTGTCCACGCCGTATTCATCTTCGCGGGCAAGGGGTTCCAGTGGCGACCTGAAATAGTGGGTAAATTCGTCCCGCTGACTTTCCTTGCCCATGGCGATGGCACCGGCAAACCGTGTAACCGGGAATACCAATTGCTGTAGGCCGAGCAAATGCCCCATACTGCTTTCATCGCCCAATCCAACAATCAGCGCAGTTGGGTTAGGCGTATGACGTGTCATTTCAATCTTCAGGTAATTCACCACGTCATTTTTTCGCAGCTCTCTGGCCCAATCACTACCGGGGCCGGGATGTGCAGCATCGATGAGCAATGTGCAGGTGCGTGTTTCTGCATCCCAACCAGTTGGAGTATAATCCCGGAAAGTTAGGTTGCTAACCCTGAATTTAACAGCAGGCACTTCGGTCCATTGTTGCATATCAATTTCCGGCAGATGAAGGTCGATCTCTACCATCGTAGCTGACTTCCAATACCGAACTTCCAGCACCCGCCCTGATTTTAATAAACCCGGTTCGATCAGCCTACCGGCGCGTTTTTTTATATTTTGTAAAAAGGATGTTTCCATATAGGTCTGTTTACCCGTTTAGACGATTGAGGAGTAAAAACATTTTAAATCATTGTGTTTTTATTTCACTAGCTTAATCGAATAAAATTCATTTATCATCATTTCAGAAACGAACGATTGATGTTCGCTTATGATACAGCCAATAATTACAAAAAGACATTAATTAACTCACAATCAAATACTTAACATTTTGGCTTATATTTTGGCATGATTGAAACTTTATTAGTTATATTTATTTCAATTCGGTTATCATGATAAAAAACTATTTAAAGATCGCCTGGCGCAATATTTTAAATAACAAGGTTTATAGCCTCCTGAATATTCTTGGCCTGGCAGCCGGGATGGCTGTGGCGCTGGTTATTGGTTTGTGGGTAAACTACCAATATTCTTATGACCGGAACCTACCGGAATATGGACAATTGTACCAGGTATGGCGAAACTTTAACAGTAATGGCGAAACGCTCACTTTTAGCAGCACATCCCTAAAATTGGCGGATGCTTTGCGAAACAACATCCCCGAAATTGAAAATGTAGCCGAATCAGATTGGATGGGGTCACATGGATTGAAAGTTGATAACCGTAAATTCTACTTGCCAGGAGCGCAAATTGGAAGCGCGTTTTTGACAATGTTTCAATATCCTTTTATTGAGGGAAATGCAAAAACGGCACTACAAGACCCATATTCTATCGTGTTGACCGAATCAACCGCGAAAGCTTTATTTGGCAACGACAATCCTCTGGATAAAACTGTAAGGGTAGATGACCAGCACGACTTAAAGGTGACAGGTGTACTTAAAGACCTCCCTGCAAATTCGTCTTTTCAGTTTAAATATGTTATCCCCTTCAGCTATTTTGAACAAACCCATAGCTCTGTAAAGATGTCGCGGACTGAGGGTTTCGGGGCTAATGGTTATCAGTTGTTTGTTAAATTAAAACCAGGGATAAGCTATGCACAGGTTGAGCCTAAAATTATAGATATTGAAAAAAGCGAACCAGAAAGCGTTAACGCCCGTAATTCAAAAGTTATCCTGCACCCCCTAAAAAACTGGCATCTATATAATCAATTTAAAAATGGCGTAGCCAGCGGCGGTTTTATTGATTATGTACATACTTTCACCATAATAGGCTTGCTGGTGCTGGTTATCGCCTGCATTAATTTTATCAACCTGTCAACCGCCAGGTCTGAGAAACGCGCCAAGGAGGTAGGTGTACGGAAAGCAATCGGATCTTTACGAAAGGACCTTATCTACCAATTCCTGATAGAATCGACTTTGGTCACCTTTATCTCGTTTTTATGTTGCATCATAATGGTAATTTTAGCATTGCCGTTGTTTAATAGTCTTACCAATACATCCATAGCCATTCCGTTCGGGAGTATTACTTTTTGGCTTGCCATGATTGGCTGCGTATTACTAGTGGCAGTGTTAGCAGGCGGAAAACCGGCTTTTTATCTTTCATCATTCAACCCTGTAAAAGTTTTAAAAGGCTCTATAACTGGTGGCAAATCAAAGTCGCTATCCCGTCAAATATTGGTGGTTACGCAGTTCAGCTGCTCTATTGCTTTGATCATTAGCACCGTGATTATTTACCAGCAAGTGAGGTTTGCCAAGGATAGGCCGACTGGTTATAGTATTGATCGGCTGATGGCAACAGATATGAATAGTGACCTCGACCATAATTATACTGCGCTAAAAAATGAACTATTGCAAAGTGGACTGGTACAATCCATGACAACTGCCACCACCCCGGCTACAGATGTTAATTCGCATGGTGACATTGATCAATGGCCTGGCAAGCTGCCCGGCGAAACTGTAGAAATGGGTTATATAGGCATATCGGACGATTATTTTAAAACACTGGGTATGAAGCTTATTGCCGGCAGGGATTTTATTAACGGTGCAAAGTCGGATACCAGTAACGTTATATTGAACGAAGCGGCAGTAAAGCGCCTGCGTTTAAAAGATCCGGTCAATCAAATAATGACTATCGGGAAGCAGCAAGTCAGAATAGTTGGTGTAGTGAAGGATGCTTTGATGATCTCGCCATTTGCTCCGGCTGATCCGTCATTGTTCTACCCGTCCGCAGGTGATAATATGATCTACCGGCTGTCGGCTAATGTACCGACACATGAAGCCATTGAAAAAGTGACCGCAATATTTAACAAATATGATCCAGGATTTCCTTATGGTTATCGATTTGTGGACGAGGATTATAACAGCAAGTTCCAACTTGAAGTGCTGATCGGCAAATTATCCGGTATATTTGCCGGTTTAGCCATCTTTATCTCCTGTCTGGGTTTATTTGGCCTTGCCGCTTACGTAGCTGAACAGCGCACCAAAGAAATAGGCATCCGTAAAGTACTGGGCGCTACCATAGCACAGGTGTGGTTATTACTTTCAAAAGACTTTATCTTACTGGTTTTAATCAGTTGCCTGATTGCCTCTCCTATAGCCTATTACTTTTTACAAAACTGGTTACTTAAATATGATTATCGTATCAGCATAGGGCCGGGAGTATTTGTCGTGTCAGCATTATTAGCGATTACTATCACTTTAATTACGATCAGTTTCCAGGCAGTAAAAGCCGCGTTGATGAACCCGGTAAGGAGCTTGAAAAGCGAATAATATAGCTACAAGTAAAATAGGTTTTATCGTGAACCGCTTATTTTAAATATTGAGAACGGCCTTTGCTAATTGTAAAGGCTGTTTTTATTTTCAGTATAAAGTACGCGTTTATCCCCAAAATACTTCATTCCTGTACTTTATATTTTAAGTATAAAGTATATTGTGTTGCTTTGATTTATAATCAGTGCAAAAAAGTTGAAGAAAAATACATCCATATCGCTTTATTGGAAATGCCAGCTCATCGGATGGTCGGTTGCCGCGCTATACTGGAGCTATATAGGATATTCAGGCGGGCGTTTCAATATTCTTATTGGCCTGTTTCAATTTTTATCTGATGTTTTTGTTTACATATTAATCACCCATCTATACCGTAATTTTTCAATCAGGCACAAATGGCAGCAGCTAAATCTTAACCAATTACTAAAACGAATTGTCCCGGCAATTTTTGTAATGGGTTTGGCTTATCTATTGGTAACTGTAGTTAAAAGTTATTTATTCAGATTTTGGCTTACGCCTGATCATGTACCACCATTCCTGCTTTTTTTCAAACTTAATTGGGCGGCTATGTTGATGGCAGGAATCAGGCTTATGGCCATTTGGTTGCTGGCTTATCATTTATATCATTATGCGCAGCGGGAGATCAATATCGCCAAAGAAAATGCCCGACTAGCCATCATCGCCAAAGATGCGCAGCTTAATAGTTTGGCAGCACAGCTCAATCCCCATTTCCTGTTCAATTCTTTAAATAATATCAAAGCATTGGTGATTGAAAACCCGAAATCTGCACGCAGGGCTATAGACTTGCTATCCGATCTGCTGAGAACCTCGCTTTATAGTGGAGAGGTTTTATTAACTACCTTAAAGGATGAACTTGCCCTGGTAAAAGATTATTTTGAACTTGAAAAACTGCGGTTTGAGGAACGTTTACAATTTTGTATTGATGCTGATGATAGGCTGGATAATACATTGATCTTGCGTTTCAGCATCCAAACGCTTGCAGAAAATGCGATAAAACATGGTATCGCGAAGCAAAAGAATGGCGGCCTTATCAGCATAAAAATTATCGAGTTAGGTGGTTTTATCAGTATTAGTGTTCAAAATCCAGGCGAGTTTAACATTGATGCATCAGCCGAAGGTTTGGGGATTAAAAACTTAACCGAAAGGCTATTACTTCAATATAAAGGGGAAGCCAAATTTGATATTATTCATGGGACGGGAGGAAATGTTTCATCAACCATACTTATACCACGCGCATGAAAAAGATAAAGACCATTATTATAGATGATGAGCGTACCGCGAGGGATGAAGTGAAAAGACTGCTGGATAATTATGCAGATTTTGAAATAATCGGCGAAGCTAAAAACGCTGATGACGCTAAATTATTGATCGAACTAAAACAGCCCGATTTGTTGTTCCTGGATATACAGATGCCCGAAAAATCGGGATTTGACCTTTTAGAATCGCTTGACAGAGTGCCGCAAGTAATATTCATAACTGCTTTTGATCAATATGCGGTTAAAGCTTTTGAGGTGAGCGCTATTGACTATTTGATGAAACCGGTGCGGGAAGAACGCTTTGCCAAAGCTATTGAACAGGTAAGAGCGAAGGCGGCTAACACCACAGCCGAAAGTCAGATTTTTGTTAAGGACCGTCAACAATATCATTTTATCAGCTGGAATAAGGTGTATTTAATAGAATCGATGGATAATTATGCCCGGTTATATTTTGATAATAAAAAGGTGTTCCTCAAAAGCTCACTAAACCAACTGGAAAACAAGCTTGACGAAGCTGTTTTTTTAAGGATAAACAGGGCGCAGATAATTAACAGGCATTTCATCGATAAAATAAGCGTAGTACCAGGCGGTAAAATGACTATAAGCCTGAAACCTGGTGGTGTATTTGAAGTATCAGAAAGGCAGGCGGTAAAGCTCAAAAACATGGGTCGTACATAATCAACAATTAAAAAAATCAACATTACAATCATGAACAGAAAACTCTGTATGGCATTGCTATGCCTGATTATAACTAACTATTGCATAGGACAACAGTCTTATTTTCCAAAACCAACCGCGACTGATAGCATAACCTTAGCCAGGCAAATGCCAGTATTGGCTACTGAAATTTTATCAAAATATAAAAATCAGGGCGATCAAAAAAACTACCTTGATGATTTATTCAGGCTGCAAATACTTGCAGGGGATTACGCCGATGCGAGATTTTCTATCAACCGCCTTAGAGCTGATTTAAAGGCTACAAATTTACTGTATATACAACATCAGCTGTTTTTAGAAGCCAAGCTCAAACAGCACGCAAACAACGCCTCCTTTAAAACAGCATTTGATGAATTGTTCAGCAATATGTTTAAAGGGTTGGATGATAAAAGTGCCTATAAAAGTTATAATTCATTCGCTTCGAATGATGGCATTGATGAGTTGAAAAGCGATTTTCAAAACTCGCTAACTGTTACACAGAAGAAAGATAGCCTCAGTATTACTGACGCAATATCGCTTTGCAGGAACTATTATGAGCTTCAGCTTTATCAAAGTATCGAGGCTATTTCAAAACCTTTAATTAAGACAGATTGTAATAGACGCTATATTATTGAGGATAAACTCATTAAAACCCCTGACGGTACTTTGATTAACGCTGTAATTGTATTAAAAAGAGGGTTTACTAGTCCGCAACCTACTGTGTTACAATATACAATCTATGCTGATAGCACCGACTGGACACGGATTGTTGAACCTGCGGCATACGGTTACGCCGGTATAATTGCCTATACAAGAGGAAAAGGTCGAAGCCCGGAAAAGATTGTTCCATACGAAGATGATGGCAAAGATGCCAATGCTGTAATTGACTGGATAAGCAAACAGCCCTGGTGCAATGGGAAAATAGGCATGTACGGCGGTAGCTATAATGGTTTTACCCAATGGGCCGCCGCTAAGTATCACAACCCGGCACTTAAAACTATTGTACCCTATGTAGCTGCAATCCCCGGCCTGGGTTTACCTATGGAAAACAATGTGTTTATAAATGCCAATTATGGCTGGGCTTTTTATGTTACCGATAATAAGTATCTAGATGACAAAATATATTATGACCCCAGCCGCTGGCGTAATATGAATTTCAATTGGTACAATAGCGGGGCGGCCTATAATAAAATCGACAGCATTGACGGAACGCCTAACCCCTTATTGCAACGCTGGTTGAAACATCCCGATTACGATAAATTCTGGCAGGATCAGGTGCCTTATGAAAAAGATTTCGCAGCTGTAAATATCCCCGTGCTAACTTTTGAAGGTTATTACGATGATGGTCAAATCTCGGGACTACACTACATGCTGGAACATCTGAAATATAACCCAAAAGCCATTCATTACCTGATAATAGGCCCGTACGACCATTTTGGAACACAGCGAGGCGGCGTACCTTTGTTACGGGATTATAAAGTCGATCCCGTGGCATTGATCAGTACCAGGGATATTACTTTCCAATGGCTGGATTATATATTAAAAGGTACCAAAAAACCTGAAATACTAAAAGATAAAATCAACTATGAGGTAATGGGTAGCAATGTGTGGAAGCATACAGTAACCATACCAAAAATGGCTGATCATCAACTAAAGCTGTATTTAACAAACTTGAAAGTGGGAGATAATTATAACTTATCAGCAATAAAACCCAATAGAAAGGGCTCACTAAATCAAGTAGTGGATTTAGCCGACCGCCAAACCAGCAATGGCGATTATTATCCATATCCAATTATAAAAGACAGCCTCGACAGGAGCAACGGACTATTCTTCATCAGTAAACAGTTTGATAAACCAGTAGCTGTTAACGGAATGTTCAGCGGTGAACTGAAGGCGATGATCAATAAAAAAGATATGGATGTTTGCGCAGCATTATATGAAGTAATGCCTGACGGTAAATATTTCGAGCTATCGTACTTTATAGGCCGGGCCAGTTATGCAAAGGATATGAGCAAAAGAACATTATTACATCCAGGCAGAATTGAATCCATCCCATTCACCAGAACAAGACTGGTAAGCAGGCAGATGAGTAAAGGTAGCCGGTTACTGATTGTTCTAAATGTGCTACAAAGCCCATTCTCAGAGATTAATTATGGCACAGGCAAGGATGTTGCTAAGGAAACAATAAGGGATGCACAATCCCCTTTAAAAATCAAATGGTTTAACGATAGCTTTATAAACGTCCCTGTTTCGGAGTAAACCATGTAGCAAGTGTACCACGGCACAAATGGCACAGGTGGTACATTTGGTACACTTTTCGCCCAAAAAATGCCCTTTTTGATAGCAAAAATGGCATTATTAGATCGAAAATTGAGGCAAAATCAGCATTAAAAAGGTCAAAAACAGCTCAATTTAGCCCTTAAAAAACCTAAAAAACAGCAAATTTCACTCAAAAAAGCCATAAAAATTACACTTTTTATGGCTTTTAAAAACACTTTTGAAACAAAAAAGCCCGGCAAATACCGGGCTTTTGTTTCATATTGGAACAAAAAATTAAGCAACCTTCAACTTTTTCAAGTCTGATTTTTCGAATTTCTCGTGGGCGTAATCCAACGTTACGGTTAGTTGTTTCACATCTTTTTGTGATGGGAACTCAAACATCGCGTCAATCATAATCGCTTCACATATCGAGCGTAAACCACGGGCGCCTAATTTAAATTCCATTGCTTTATCCACAATAAAATCCAGCACTTCAGGTTCAAACTCTAAGGTTACACCTTCATATTCAAACAACTTTTTGTACTGTTTCAATAGCGAGTTTTTAGGCTCGGTCAGGATATTTTGTAACGCTTCCCTATCCAAAGGATTCAGGTAAGTTAATATCGGTAAACGACCAATTAACTCAGGTATCAACCCGAACGATTTCAAATCCTGTGGCGTGATGTACTTGTACAGGTTTTTCATGTCAACCTCGCCATCCTCACGTTTCATTTTGTAACCAACGGTTTGGGTACGTAAGCGGTTGGCAATCTTGCGGTCGATACCATCAAACGCGCCACCGCAAATAAACAGGATGTTGCTGGTGTTAACGGTTATCATTTTTTGGTCGGGATGTTTACGGCCGCCTTGTGGTGGTACGTTAACCATGGTTCCTTCCAATATCTTCAATAAAGCCTGTTGTACGCCTTCGCCTGATACATCACGGGTTATAGAAGCATTATCGCTCTTACGTGCTATCTTATCCACCTCATCAATATAAACAATACCACGTTCCGCGGTAGCTACATCATAATCGGCAGATTGTAGTAAGCGTGTTAAAATACTTTCCACATCCTCCCCTACATAACCGGCTTCGGTTAATACGGTAGCATCGCAAATACAAAAAGGTACGTTTAATATTTTAGCCAGCGTTTTTGCCAGTAAAGTTTTACCTGTACCCGTTTCGCCAACCATTATAATGTTCGATTTTTCGATCTCAACTTCGTCTTTATCAATACGTTGATTCAGGCGTTTGTAGTGATTATATACCGAAACGGATAATACTTTTTTAGCGTCATCCTGGCCAATAACATACTGGTCAAGGTGGCTCTTAATCTCGGCGGGTTTTAATATCCCTGGGGTTGCCGGCGTTGTTTTAACCTTACGCACTTTCAGCTCTTCAGCCAATATTTCGTTTGCCTGGTTCACACACTTATCACAAATGTGCGCGTCAAGCCCGGCTATTAGCATCAGGGAGTCCTGTTTTCCTGCTCCGCAGAACGAACATCTTATCTCCTTGCTGTTTTTATTCATCTGATTTCCTTTTATTTAACAAAAATAACTATTTGTTTTAATATATAAAGACTTTGTTGAGTCTATAGTCTAAAGCCCTGAACCTTAAGTCAAATCAGACTTAAAACTCAAGACTTCCGACTCAATACTAATAACTAATATTACTTAGCCTTAGTACTGTTACCGCGTAAAATTTCATCTACCATACCAAATTCTTTTGCTTCTTCAGCAATCATCCAATGGTCACGGTCTGATGCATCCCATACTTTTTCGTATGATGTTCCGCTGTGGTCAGCTATAATCTGGTACAATTCCTTTTTAAGCTTGGTAATTTCATGATACGAAATCTCAATATCCGATTGTGTACCCTGCGCACCGCCTGACGGTTGGTGAATCATTACCCTTGCGTGTGGTAATGCCGCACGTTTACCTTCTGCACCTGCACATAATAGTACCGCGCCCATTGATGCCGCCATACCTGTGCAAATAGTTGCCACATCGTTTGATATGAACTGCATTGTATCATAAATACCTAAACCAGCATAAACTGAACCACCCGGAGAGTTAATATAGATCTGGATGTCGCGTTTACTATCCGCAGACTGAAGGAATAGCAACTGAGCTTGTATAATGTTTGCGATATTATCATAAATAGCATCACCTAAAAATATAATACGGTCCATCATCAGGCGCGAAAACACGTCTAACTGCGAAATATTTAAAGGGCGCTCCTCAATAATGTAAGGCGTCATACCGGTAGTAGCAATACCACTTGGCATGCGGCTACGGTCAACGTTAGCAATATATTTATCTACATATATACTGTTAATGCGGTGATGTTTAACCGCATATTTCCTGAATTCATTTTTATCAATAGTATCCATGTTATTTGTTTTTTGTTTTAATGTATCGGCAGGGTTTAACCGCCCTAAATATAGTTTTTACTTCAATAGTTTTCACAACAGAAAGTTTGCAAAAAGTAAATTTATTTGGATTTGATGTACCGCATACCCGGCATGTCATTGCGAGGAACGAAGCAATCGCGAACTTTGCATGATCGCCTTGCCTCCATGCGATTGCTTCGTCCCTCGCAATGACATACTTTTATAAACTCCTTTGTCATTCTGAACGGAGTGAAGAATCTTCTTCGATCTCAAAAGCGAACTATGCAAATCCACTATGCTATTGAAGAAGATTCTTCGTTGCACTCAGAATGACAAAGGACTTTTCTTCTCCCCTTTGTCATTCTGAACGCAGTGAAGAATCTATCGATAGACTCACCGCTTGCAGATCAGCGGATAGATGCTTCGTTCCTCAGCATGACAATTCTCTTTTATCAGTTAACATTGTCATTCTGAACGGAGTGAAGAATCTTCTTCGATAAGCATAGCCACCGTGCATGTCCGCTTACCGCTTTTAGAAGATTCTTCATTGCACTCAGAATGACAAAGCGCTTATAGTAACAAAGGAGCTTATAAAACACCAAAAGCAACTTAGAAAGTTGCTTTTGGTGAATATCAAAGGCGCAATGTCTTGCTACTTGATACTAAATACTTGATACTAAAAATTAGTGTTTATGCTCAGCTACCAATTTGTTAAAATCAGTAATGGCAATATCCTTATTTTCTAAAGTAACAACGCTTTTTATGTAATCAAACGTTTTAAGGGCTTTAAGCTCCTCAAATATTTTGTTCGCGTTTTCTTTGCTTTGCAGATATTGTACAGTGTATTGCGCTAATTGCTCTTCAGCAATAGGCTGCGGGCTGTACATTTGGAACTGTTGCGCTAAACGCTGTTTTGCTAAAGCGAAAACTTCGTCGTATTTAATTTCAACGCTGTTTTCTTTCATGATCTTGTTTTCGATCAAAGTCCATTTAAGGTTCTTCGCGAAATCATTATAGCCACCTTGCAATTCTTCGTCGCTCAACTTCTCGTTGGTAGCTTTTAACCAGCGTTTCAAAAATTCATCAGGCAGGTTAAAATCAACCTTGTTTAAGCTGTAGTGGTATATTTCATCCTGCAACTGGCGCTCAGCGTCCTGCTGCATCATGCTTTCTAACTCTTCAGTTATTTTAGCTCTGAATTCTGCTTCAGTTGTTACGGTACCTTCACCAAATAATTTGTCAAAGAACTTCTGGTTCAAATCACCTTCTTCTAAACGGTTAATGTTTTTTACCGTTAACTGGAAGTTCGATTTTAAATCAGCTGCCACATCTTCATCAACTTTTAAAATGGCCGCGATACGGGTCGCGTCGTTGTTATAAGCTTTCTGAATATCCAGCGTTACTACGTCATCTTTTTTAAGGCCGATCAATGATTTTTTAATCTTATCATTTTGGATCTGGTCTAATCTAACAGATGTTGTATTACTTATCCCATCCTCAAAAACAGAACCATCCGGAGAAAGCTGCACTAATTCTGAATAAAGCACATCATCATCTGCCGATACGTCAGGATTTGTCATTTTGCCATAGCTTCTGCGGATATTTTTGATACGTGATGCCAATGTTTCTTCATCAACTTTAATCACATATTGCGTTAATTTATCTTTAGATGTAAACTCGATATTAAACTCAGGCGCCAAACCAACTTCGTAGTTAAACTCAAAGTTATCGGCAAAATCCCAGTTGTATTCTTTACGCTCATCAACTTTCGGTAAAGGCTGACCCAATACCTCTAATTTCTCGTCTTCTATATATTTATTCAGGGTATCTGATAGCAAGGTGTTGATTTCGTCAACCAAAATGCTCTTTCCGTACATTCTTTTAATATGCGAAGTCGGCACCATACCCGGGCGGAAACCCGCTATTTTAGCTTTTTTAGCTTGTTCTTTTATAGCCTTCTCAACACGTGGCTGGTAATCGTCAGGGTTAAGGTTGATCTTTAAGATCGCATTCAGGTTATCAATTTTTTCCTGTGAAATATTCATCTTTTTTTGCGGATAAATTTATTTTTAAATCGTTTGTAGCTTAATATCAATAGCAATGCCAACAAACATTTTTAGAGGCGCAAAGGTATTAAAAAAAATTAAAATTGGTAAATTCAACTCCGCTACCACACCTTTCTATTCAATTTGTCATTCTGAGTGCAACGAAGAATCTTCTTCGATTTGCATAGCTGCCTTGCATGCCCGCTTTTCGCATTTAGAAGATTCTTCACTCCGTTCAGAATGACAAAAAGGAATGAGAATGACAAGTCCAAAGCGCGCAAAGGCCCGACGGAAAACCGGGCTGGGAGTTGGCCTTGTGGGCAGAAGGTTTTTTTCGTCTTGACTTTTTGGTTCTCGTGTCAAGACAAAAGAACTAGCCCCGCAGCAATGAGCGGCCAGAATATCTTATTAAAACGAGAATATCTCTGCTGAGGAACGAAGCAATTAAAAGTTTGTCATTCTGAGGAACGAAGAATCTTCTAAAGGCGATAAGCGGACATGCAAGATCGTCACGCAATTCGAAGAAGATTCTTCGTTCCTCAGAATGACAAAGAAGCCCCCCTTAATTCACCTTCTGCAAATCCGAAGACCCCGATTTATCATTAGTAACATTCGATGGGTTACCCTTATACTTAATATCCGATGATCCGCTGGTGCTTACATGCAAATTATGCAATACATTCACCTCGCAGTCGCTTGATCCTGACGTTTCAATATCATAATCACCCACTATGAACCCAAAAGCCGAAAGCTTACCATCACCGCTAAAATCAATTTTATGTGAACTGGCCTGACCAGTTAAATACAACTCAGACGACCCGCTGCCTTCGGTAGTCACATTAGCCGCATTAAGGTTAAGTGTAATCTTGCTATCGCCCGACATACCAATCGCCAAATCCTTAGTAACCAATGTGCCGTTAGAAGACACCTCGTTACTACCCGAAGCACTGATCTCGTCAAGGTTATGTACACCAATGGTTACAACCGTTTCTCCTGCGTTACAAGCGCCCCTTTTATTTTTGATGTACAATTCATCGCCTTTTACCGGTGTCTTTATATGTTGGATGATATTATCGTCGGCAGTAATAGTTACCGTTAATGAGCTATCCTGTTTGAGGTAAACTTTAAACGCGCCCGAAATATCGATCTTTTTAAAATCAACTACTTTACGGGTTTCAGTTACCTGGTGACCGGATCCTTGTATACAATCCACATCACAGGATGATAAAGATGCTATGCCGAAGCCGGCAAAAACTAACAGGGCAGATACATATGCTTTTTTCATAACAATGTTTATAGGTTTTAGAGTTTAGACAACTAATATACAATTCAGGTTTCATTAAAAATAAAAAAAGCTATTCCCCGTAGGGCATAGCTCCTGATATATGATTGAACTTTTGCAAAAGTATTGGTTACAAAGTAGCCAGTTCGTCAACACTATTATGTTGAACCGGTTTTACAATTTGTTTAACATTGTTCATAGTCGCAGCTTGTAAAGCGCTTTGGTTAACGGTAGTTTGGTTTGAGTATTGCAAGTCGCAATCAGTCAATGTACCGCTCAGGTTAGCTTTAGCACGATCATTTACATTAATGCTTGCACTGTAAGAATCCAGATCCAATGTAGCAGTTGAAGTGTTATAAAGATTTACATCAAGGTTGATCACAGATAATTTACCGAAAGATTTCACTTCCGCATTATCATAAACACTTATTGAGCGCAAATCATTAGCGGTAACCCAAACTACCAATTTATCTTTGGTGTATGATGATATACGTAACACACCATTTTCATTTTGTACCAGGGCATTTTCAGAGTAGTATTTGTTGTAAACTTTAACCTGATCGCTGGTGCCGTCGCTTACAAAAACCTGAACGTTTCCGTGGATTTCGATTTTGTTTATTTTGCTAACGTTGTTTAAAACTACTACGGCGTTATCATTAGTAGTTTTTGTTTCTGCATTACTTAAATTTACTGTACCAAGAGCTAAAACTGTGATAGCTGCTATGGTGATTAGTGAGGTTTTCATTTTTTTATGATTTTGATTGTCAATTGTTTGTATTTCATTAATTACAACCATAAGACGACCCCGAATCAATTACGTTACAGCAAATTACGGCCTAATAGACGTATGACATTAATATGTCGGTAAACCCCAAAAAAACATCGGTGAAAAGGGAAAGAAAAAAATGTGCAGATATGTGGATATGCAAATGTGCGGGTGATTTTGATGTACAATTGCGTGGATATGCAAATAGTAGAATTAGTATAATTGATAAAGAACGTTTATTTCAACTTTGTGAAGTTTTATTTGCACATCCGCACATAAAATCATTACAAATAATAAACCTCCCCATCACTCTTCAATTTCCCTGCATCTAATAATAAACGAATCGTCTCCATCCGCTCCTTCTCTACCCCACTCTTAATCGAAGTAACCAATCCCCCAATATCCAGCGGACCAACACTCAACAGCTCCACAATCTCATTAGTGATCACATCCCCAACTTCCGCAGCATTAACTTGTCGCTTTTCTTCCAAACAAATATCGCAGATACCACATTTAGGTGCGTTATCCTCATCAAAATACGCCAGCAACATCTGGCTGCGGCATCGGTGATGCAAGGCATAAGCAAAAACAGCTTCAATTTTGCGGCGATAGGTTTCCTTACGCTGGGCTATTAAATGCTTATTAATATATAAGGTATTGGCTTGTTGCCGTGGTTTTAGATAAGTAACCTGCGGATGATCCGTTTGCGGCAGGTAATTCAATATACCAACCTCCTGTAATTGCTTCAAAGCATCAATCACCTGCTGGGTGCTCATATTGGTACGTCGGGCAATATCAAACTCGCGCAGGCGCACATAATTCTCAAAAGCTCCGCCATACGAGCGCAGTAAAGTTTTAATAAACGGATCCCAACCCTGGTTCTGTATCTGGAAATTGTACAACTGCTCATTAAACACCTCAAACCTAAACCGCGATGGCAAAAACACGCTCTCGTTAAAGGCCAGGTATTCATCCTGCTCCAAAAACTTCAACGCATTCAAAGTTTTAACCGGGTCGAGGTTGTATTTGCTGCAAAATGCCGCTATATCCAGGTCAAAGCTTACCCCTTCGCCCGCGTCATAAGCCAGCTGGTAATAATTGGCCAGGCTGTGGTAAACCTTTTTAATCTCATCCACCGTGGGGAAATTAAACTCCAGTTTACGCAATTCCTTTTGCCGGTCAGCTTCGGTATATAATAATATAGCGTAGGCCTTATGCTCATCCCGCCCCCCACGACCAGCCTCCTGGTAATAAGCTTCCAAACTCTCCGGCATATCTTTGTGGATCACAAAGCGTACATCAGCCTTATCTATCCCCATCCCGAAGGCATTAGTGGCCACAATAATCCGGGTACGGTTATTAACCCAGTTTTCCTGCCGTGCAGATCGCTCGGGCATGGGCAAACCCGCATGATAATAATCCGCGCGGATACCGTTGTCGTTGTAAAACTTCGCTATCTCAACCGTTTCTTTCCGACTACGCACATAAACTATACCCGTCCCTTTTACGCCATTCGGAATATCCAGTAGCTTCTTAAGCTTGTTTTCTTCATGTAAAACCACATAGCTGATATTCTTCCGCTCAAAGCTCTTTTGGAAAACACGGGCATTTTTAAATCTTAACTTCTCCTGAATATCAACCCTTACATCGGCGGTTGCCGTGGCGGTAAGCGCCAGTACCGGCACATCGGGGTGTAAATCCCGCAGATCAGCAATATGCAAATACGGTGGCCGAAAATCATAACCCCATTGCGATATACAATGCGCCTCATCAACCGCAATCAAGTTCACCTTCATATACCTGATGCGTTCCTGCACCAATTCAGACAGCAAACGCTCCGGCGATAGGTACAAAAACTTCACATCGCCATAAACGCAATTATCTAAAGCGATGTCAATCTCCCGCTTACTCATGCCCGACACGATGGAAACCGCATCAATACCTTTAGCCTTCAAACTCTCCACCTGGTCTTTGATCAAAGCGATCAATGGCGACACTACAATACATATCCCATCCTTTGCCAATGCAGGTACCTGGAAACAGACTGATTTACCCCCACCTGTAGGCAGCAGCGCCAAAACATCATGCCCCAGCAAAACAGATTGTATGATCTCCTCCTGCATCGGCCGGAAGGCATCATGTTTCCAATACTGTTTGAGGATTTGCTGAATGGTCATTTGTACCAAAACTATCAAAATGCTTTTATTAATAATTAGCCTTATCAATAAATGTTTTTAACCTGCTTTACAAAACAGGCTGATATTGGGTTATCATCATTTATTGTTAAATAAATAGCCGGGCCAAAAGCGTTGGATTAGATTACTTTATACCCGGTACTAATAAAATAATGCCAATGTCAGAAACGTAATATTCCTATTACATTTAAACTGTTATTTATATCTTTGCAATAATTTTTTTGTGAGAGATTTCCGAGGTACAAACAATTTCGGTACTTGAACCCCACTGATCTTGTTGTCCCTAACAATTTATGAAAGTAACGTATACACGCCATCTTGCCAGAAAGATCCTTATTGCCCTCCTTACTTTTATCATCATCCTATCAGTAGTTGCCATTTTTGTTCGTAGTTCTATAACCAACAAACTTGATGTTATCACCAAACTAACAAACACCGTTAACAGCGATCAATCTCAACCCGAAAAAGCACTGGTAATACTGCATAAAGCCGACAATGATTTTCAGGAATCGTTAATTAGTCCTGATACAAGTTTAAAAACAGATTATAAAACCGAATTATCCCTTGCTTTTGGCAAAATTGACACCTTACTAAAAACACAAACAGACACCAATAATTTAAATTTACATCAAAGGGGCAAAATAAGGTATTGGTACGGTGAGAAACTGGCGTTATCAACCAGATTGCTTTTACTAAGGCATGGTTTCGATTCTTTATTAACTGCTTATTCAGGTTTCAGCGTACCTACTGTTGTAAATACCCATGTACTAAGCAGCAATTTTAATAAAGGTAAAAAGGAGGTAAAAGTAACTTCAGATACCATTAGAAGAGCCATGCAGAAAAAAGGCTTACTTGTGAGGTTAAAAGAAGCCATCAGTAATAAGCAAGCAAATCCTCAAGGTATTATCGAGATAAATCATTACAGAAACAGCAAGGAAACGAACCTAACTACCCGAAAAATAGTTAAACAGAAAGTCATCGCCTACAATAAAAAACTACAGCAGCTACAACTACAGAATATTAAGCTGCTTGACGCCCAAAGGCAGCTTATTGTACTTAATACCAGTATTATTAATGCTTTGGATGGCATTATTAACGAGCTAAAAGAAATTAATTACAAAATGGCCGATGATTTTAAAAGTACGGCCATAAAATCATATCAGGAAAGCACCTCATTATTAAATACGCTGTATCTGGTAGCGCTATTCCTGGTATTGGTGTTTGCCGCCTTATTAATTGTATTTATTGTACAGCTCGGCAATTCAGAGCTTGGACTGCGAAAAGAGATTGAACGTTCGGTTAGTATGGCAGAGCAAAAAATGGAATTATTGCACCATATGAGCCACGAGATCCGTAATCCGCTCACTGCCATAAGTGGTTTCCTGTATATTTTCAGCAAGCAAAACATGTCGCCTAAACAGGTGGATATGCTGGAATCCATAAAGCTGTCTTCAGATATGATGCTACGCACATTAACTGACACGCTGGATGCTGCAAAAATGGAAAGCAGCGAGCTGAAAATTAACAATGAGCCTTTCAACCCCGACTATACCTTAAAAAAGGTGGTGGAAAGCATGATGTTTAGTGCCATAAGAAAGAAACTGTCACTTGAATATGTCTTTACGGGCGATAAAGATATGGTGCTGATGGGCGATAGTTTCAGGCTTAAGCAAATTGTAATAAACCTGGTAAGTAACGCCATAAAATATACCAGCGAAGGTAGCATTACAGTAAAAGCATATGGTAAAGATGATGGTTTACGTGTAGAGGTGATAGATACCGGCCATGGTATTAGTCAGGAGCAACAGGCTAACCTGTTTTCAAAATATTATCAAACCAACTCAGCAAAAGGGCAATTGGGCACTGGCCTTGGCTTATTTATTTGCAAACAATTAGTCAAGCTGCAGGGAGGCAGAATAAACGTAAAAAGCAACCCCGGCGCAGGCGCTGTATTTACTTTTTTCATACCTTATCCCAAAGCGGCTAGCGGTACTGTTATTAAAAAGGATAAGAATCAAACAACATCATTGGTAAATGGCAAAGGCATACTCGCGGTAGACGATAACCCACTAAACCTGCTGTTTTTGAAGAGAATAACAGAGAAATGGAACATTATATTTCACCAGGCAGCCGATGGAACCGAAGCACTTGACATCCTTTCGAAAAATGAAATAAGTGTAGTATTAACCGACCTCCAGATGCCTGAAATGGATGGACAAATGTTATTAGAAAAGGTAAAATCCATAAATGGGCCGTCAAACAGAATCCCGGTAATTGTTATTAGCGGAGCAAACATGATGACAGATAAAGAAAGCATGCTAAAAATGGGTTTCGACGGCATTATTAGTAAACCTTTTAATGAAAAAGATTTATTAAACCAGGTAACTGCAGTATTAAACTTGGGTTGATTGGTTGAATTAGTTGATTGGGTTGAATAGGTTAACCTATTGTCATTGATCGTGAAATTGTCTGAACCTGAATTTTTAGAATTAAAGAATTGCCTGAATTCTAAAAATTCAACAAATTCCCTAAATTCGAGTTCAGACAATTCCCCACCCAACCACTCCCAAACAATTGTGACAATCCCAAAACTATCTATTTACATCAATAGTTTTAACTTCGCACAGCAAACATTGTAAAATAATGAAGTTTATCTGCCTCTCCCTAATTGTTTTGTTAACTGGAACTGTGGCCCATGCCCAGAAATGGAATGTAGAAACGCCTCCCGGTCCATCAAAAAAAGTAACCCTTACGCTTAACGAGGGCACCTGGATGGATCTGGATGTTAGTCCTGATGGTAAAACAATTGTATTTGATCTGTTGGGCGATATTTATAGCATGCCCATAACAGGTGGCAAGGCAACTTTACTGGCAGGCGGCAAGGCATGGGAAATACAACCACGCTTTAGCCCCGATGGTAAACAAATATCCTATACCAGCGATAAGGAAGGCGGCGACAATATTTGGGTAATGAACGCCGACGGCAGTGATAAACATTCCGTTACCAAAGAAACTTTCAGATTGCTGAATAATGCTGTTTGGACACCCGACGGACAAAACCTGGTGGCTCGCAAACACTTTACCAATACCCGTTCCTTAGGCGCGGGCGAACTTTGGCTGTACAACAAAGCCGGTGGCGATGGTATCCAGCTAACCAAACGCAAAAACGACGAACAGGATGCAGGTGAACCCGCTGCGTCGCCAGATGGCAAATATATTTATTGGAGCGAGGATGTTACACCCGGCCCAAACTTTCAATACAATAAAGACCCGAATAAAGGCATCTATGCCATAAAAAGATTGAACCGCGAAACAGGGGACATCAATACTGTATCCAGCGGAACAGGTGGCGCATGCCGCCCGCAAATATCGCCTGATGGTAAACTGATGGCGTTTGTAAAACGTGTCCGTTTAAAATCGGTGATATTTCTGCATAATCTGGATACCGGTGAAGAATGGCCGATATATGATGACCTATCGCACGATCAGCAAGAAACATGGGCCATATTTGGTGTATACCCTAATTTCGCATGGACCCCGGATAGTAAAAACCTAATCTTTTATGCCAAGGGTAAAATTTGGAATCTGGACGTCAACGTCTTAAATACCACACCTATCCCCTTCGAGGTTACATCAACCCAAAACATAACCGAAGCGCTGCATTATCAGCAAAAGGTTTTTCAGGATGAGTTTACCGTTAAAATGATCCGCGAGCTAACCACTTCGCCCGATGGTAAACAGGTTGCGTTTAATGCGGCGGGATATATCTACCTAAAAACATTACCTAACGGCGTACCCACCCGTATCACTACAACCAACGATTTCGAGTATTCTCCCGATTTTAGTCCCGATGGCAAATCAATCGTATACATAGATTGGAGCGATGAATTAAAAGGTTCGGTTAATATCTACAACATCGCTACCAAAACAGCTACCCGCCTAACAACCGACAAAGGTTTTTACTACACGCCAAAAATCTCCAATAAAGGCGATAAAATAATCTTCCGCAAAGGCGAAGGTAACGAGGTTTTAGGTTTTGCCTTCGGCGAGAACCCAGGCATCTATGTGATGCCGATAACTGGCGGAGTTCCGCAATTGATCATCAATAATGGCATCAACCCTCAGTTTTCTACCGACGATTCCAAAATTTATTATCAAAGCACCGATGGTGATAAAAAAACTTTCCGTGTGATGGATATTACCGGCGCTAATCAGCGTACGCTTTATACATCTACCTATGCCACGCAATTTAACCCGAGCCCGGATGGTAAATGGATGGCATTTACTGAACTGTTTAACTGTTACATCACGCCAATGGTAAGCACCGGCAACCCGCAGGATCTTTCAGCGGCAAATAAAGCTATCCCGCTAACCAAGCTTACCCGCGATGCAGGCACTTACATACAATGGAGCAAGGATAGCCAAAAACTAATGTGGACACTCGGCCCACGCTATTATACCAAAACCGTTGCCAGCGGCGATACCACAGGAATTGACATTGGCCTGAAACTGAAAACTGATGTACCTGATGGTAAGATCGCCTTCACCAATGCCCGTATCATAACCATGAAGGATGATAACGAAGTGATAGAGCAGGGAAACATTATCATTGATCATAATAAAATTGTAGCTATTGGCAAAGCTGCCAATGTACCAGTACCGGCTGATGCCAAAGTATTTGACGCGACAGGTAAAACCATTATGCCGGGTATTGTTGATGTGCACGCGCATTTGCACCCCAGTGTTGATGGCGTATCCCCACAACAGGACTGGAACTATTACGCCAACCTTTCCTACGGGGTAACCACCGCCCATGACCCATCTACCAATACCGAGATGGTATTTAGCCAATCCGAAATGCTGAAGGCGGGCAATATGGTTGGCCCGCGTGTCTATTCCACCGGTACAATTCTTTATGGTGCCGATGGTGATTTTAAAGCGGTGATTAATAGTTTGGATGATGCGAGATCAAACCTGCGCCGCCTAAAAGCAGTGGGCGCGTTCTCTGTAAAAAGCTATAATCAACCCCGCCGTGAGCAACGCCAGGAAATTATAGCCGCCGCGCGCGAATTGCAAATGGAAGTAGTACCGGAGGGTGGTTCAACATTCTTCACCAATATGAACATGATACTGGATGGCCATACCGGCATCGAGCATAATATACCTGTTTGGCCTGTTTATAAAGATGTTATTTCGTTTTGGAATGCCAGCAAATCAGGCTATACGCCAACGCTTATTGTTAGCTACGGCACGCAGTTTGGCGAGAATTTTTGGTACGATCGTACCGAGGTTTGGAAGGATGAGCATCTATTAAACTTCGTCCCTCAATACATTGTTGATGCCCGCTCCCGCCGCAGGATGACCTCCGAATATGGCGATTATGGCCATATCGATGTATCAAAATATGTTAAACAAATTGCCGATGGTGGCACAAGGGTAAACTTAGGCTCACACGGTCAGCTGCAAGGCCTCGGCGCACATTGGGAAATGTGGATGCTGGCCCAGGGTGGCATGCCACCAATGGATGTTTTGCGCTGCGCGACCATCAACGGTGCATCCTATTTAGGGATGGATAAAGAGATTGGCTCCTTAGAACCCGGCAAACTAGCCGACCTGATTGTGATGGATGAAAACCCGCTGGACGACATCCGAAACACCGATAAAATTAAATATGTAATGGTTAACGGCCGCCTGTACGATTCCGACTCTATGAATGAAATAGGAAACCGTGAAAAACCACGTCTCCACTTCTGGTGGCAAATGGGCCGCGGTGATATGATCAGTCTGCCGGTTGATAATACTGAAACGTATTTGTATGGTACGGAGGATGGGGATTAGTCCATTGTCATTGCGAGGAACCTGTACAGTAGTTTACCTCCTTACAGATTCTTCGCTATGCTCAGAATGACAAAGCTCTAAGATTAAACCGTCTTAAGATTTATATCCTTCTCCTCCTCGTCTCCTTAACAATCAAACTCAGCTCCCTGCTCATCTGACCAGCAATGGCGGTATTTTCCTGTGCCCTTCTAAACAAATAAGGCAGTACCGCTTTTATAGGCCCGTAAGGCACATACTTGGCGACATTATAATTTGCATTGGCAAGGTTAAAGCTCAAATTATCGCTCATACCTAATAATTGAGAAAAGTAAACATGTGGGTTTTTAGGGTCGATGTCTTTATCGCTCAATAGCTCGGCAAGCAGCTGGCAGCTTTGCTCATTATGTGTTCCGGCTACAAAAGCAATACGGTCGATATGATCTACACAAAACACTAATGCCGCGTTATAATCCTCATCAGCTGCTTCTTTATTTGGTTGTATAGGCGATGGGTAACCCAACTCTACAGCACGACGGCGTTCTTTTTCCATATATGCCCCGCGCACTATTTTAGCGCCTAAAATAAACCCTTCGTCAACTGCCTGCTGATAATCATCTTTTATGGATTGCAGCTTATCGTGGCGGTACATTTGGTAGGTGTTGTATACAATGGCTTTTTCTTTATTAAAGCGGTTCATCATACACAGCGCCAGTAAGTCTATTGTTTTTTGTATCCAGGTTTCCTCGGCATCAACCATTACCGGGATGCTCAATTTGAAGGCCTTATCACAAATATCCAGCACACGCTGCTGTACCTTTTCCCATTCTTTTTGCTCATCGGCGGTCAGTTCCTGCGCGGCATCTAATTTTTCCAGTAACGAGAACCGCCCTACTCCGGTAACCTTAAATACGGTAATCGGCACAGCTTTATCGCCTGATGCACGCTCGATGGTACGGATGATCTCATCGCGGGTATGATCGAAAACCTGCTCGTCATCTTCGCCCTCTATCGAGTAATCTAAAATAGTTCCTACACCGCCATTAGCTAAATTTTTGATGGTATTTCCGCATTCGGCAATGGTTTCTCCGCCGCAAAAATGATTGAAAATAGTTGCTTTTATTAATCCCTTAACCGGAAGGCCAATATTAATAGCGAAATTGGTAATCGGTGGCCCGATCTTCACTAAAAAGTTAACGTTGATGATTTTGAACAGCCAATAAGCACGTTTAAGCGCATTATTGGACGAATGCCGAAACGCTATTTCGGTATTCTCGAAAGAGAGGTTATCTTTTAGGGTCATATTAAAATGCGCCTCTGATTCGAAGAAAAATACCCTGCAAACCAAAAACGTGGTTACAAATTTATAAAAGATAACTCATTATTTCTGCGAATAGTTTAATTTTGCCCTCTCATGATTGAATTTAAAGTAACAGGCGATTATATCCCGTTAATACAACTGCTTAAAGCAGCTGGTTTAGTACAAACCGGCGGCGAAGCCCAAATAGTTGTAACAGAGGGCGAAGTAAAATATAACGGACAAGTGGATTACCGCAAACGCCTCAAAGTAAAAAAAGGTGATGTTATCGAATTCAGGAATAACAAAATCGTGGTGATTTAATTTTATGGATACTATTCAAAGCATTGGCTACCCAATATATTTTTCTGATAGCCTTACCCAACTGGTAAACTTTATAAAACAAGGCAAATACTCCCGCTTTTTTATTTTAACCGACGAAAATACAAGCACGCATTGTTTACCTCTTCTTAAAGAGAAATTAGGCGACAATGAAGATGATTACGACCTGATCGAAATCAACGCCGGCGAAGAAAGCAAGGATATTGATTTTTGCATTGGTGTTTGGAAAATGCTGATAGATTTTGGTGCCGACCGCAAAAGCCTGATGGTAAATCTGGGTGGTGGCGTAATTAGCGACCTCGGTGGTTTCGCGGCCTCTACCTTTAAACGCGGGATCGATTTCGTGCATGTGCCTACTACCCTGCTTTCGCAGGTGGACGCTTCAGTTGGTGGTAAAACAGGTATCGACATTGACAGTATCAAAAATATCATCGGCACATTTACCCAGCCAAAAGCGGTATTTATTGAATACGATTTCCTGAAAACCTTACCCGAACGTCAAATCCTATCCGGCTTAGCCGAAATGCTAAAACATGGTTTAATTTGCGATGTCGCATACTGGGATCAGCTTAAAGTAAGTGATCTTAAAAAACCGGCTGCCGAATTAATCTATCGCTCAATAGAAATAAAAAACAAAGTAGTTATTGAGGATCCTAAAGAAATGGGCATCCGCAAAAGCTTAAACTTTGGTCATACTGTTGGCCACGCGGTTGAAACCTACTCTTTGTTGAACGATGGCATTAAAGCTCTTTCTCATGGTGAGGCGATTGCTATCGGTATGATCTGCGAAGCTTATCTATCTCACAAAAAAATAGGTTTAAGTGCCGGTTCGCTTACTGAAATTGTAAATGTCATCAATAAGTTATATCCTAAATACGATATACTGGAATCAACCTTTGATGAGTTATACACTTACATGCAGAAGGATAAAAAGAATGAGGACGGCAAAATAAACTGTACGTTTTTACAGGAGATAGGCCAATACAGCATTGATAACATCTGCACAAAAGACGAACTTTACGAAAGCTTAAGGTATTACACATCATTATAATATGCCCCAATTAGATCATCGTGGATATGCCGCCGTAACGCTTGTCGCGCTATTGGTTATACTTACCATAGCCGAAATGTGGCTCAGCTACCGCGAGGATCGCAAATATTATGATAAGCGCGATACGCTTACCAACGTTTACCTTACCGTACTGGCTTTTATCATCAATGTGGTAGTAAAGTTTTCCACCTTCTTTTTATTAAATCTGGCATGGCAATACCGCCTGTTCGAAATTAAAAATGTTTGGATCTACTGGATCGTATTAGTTACCGCGCAGGACTTTTTATACTGGGTGCTGCACTCCGTGGGTCACTACTCACGCCTGTTTTGGGCGATGCATGTTACCCACCACTCCTCAGAGCATTTTAACCTCACAACAGGTTTCCGTTCTACCGTTTTTGAGCCTTTGTACCGGGTGTTCTTTTACCTGCCGCTGGCCTTTATGGGGTTTAACGCGCTGGATATTTTGTACGCATACTTAATTACCCAGCTTTATGGCAATATAGTGCATACACAATACAAAGTAAACCTGCCTAAATGGTACGGCTGGATATTGGTAACACCATCACATCACCGGGTACACCATGCATCAAACATCCCTTACCTGGATAAAAACATGGGTATGGTTTTTATTATATGGGATAGGCTATTCGGTACTTTCCGCGAGGAAGATGCACCCGAACCCATCAAATACGGCCTTACCCACCAACCCGAAGATACCGGCCCGGTAAATATCCTTTTCCATGAGTGGAAAGCTTTATTACACGATGTAAAACAAGCGCCCGACTTAAAAAATAAACTCCTGTACTTTGTGAAACCTCCCGGCTGGAGCCACGACGGCAGTACCCAAACCGCCAGGGTATTACAGCGGGAATGGAAACAACAGCATCAAGGTTCAGGTTCATCAAAAAGTAACGCGGCTTAATATTTGATTTAAAATAAAATATTAGTTTAGGGTTTAAATTTTAATTTATGCCTGAGCTAATATCCAAAGTCCAACACAAAACCTACGAGAAAGGCGAATTCTCTGAAGAGAAGCCACGTAGTTTGGATGAGACAATCACCCTTATTAAAGATTTCCCGTGGGATGCGGAGCGTACGCTAACTGATATTCAGTTAACAGGCCCATCGGTTACTATAAAGGATGAGGATTTAAACTATCTGAAAATAGGATTATTTTTCAATGGTAAATTCTGTCTGTATTATTTAGACAATGAAAACCACCTCTACGAATATCATGCAAACAATATTGAAGATGCTTGCAGTATAGTAACTGATTTTTTTAACAGAAGCTTAGATCTTCAACCATTCGAAAAACATTTCTTTAATATTGGTAATACCGCCCATTTTATTACTAACTATTTTGAATACCGTGAAAAGCCCTGGCGCATTATAATGCTCACGGCATTTCTATTAATCTATGGTATAGGATTTGCCTTTGTGGATGCAGCTATAAGTAAATTGAAGGAGAATTATTTGATAATCATTGTTGTGTTGCTTTCAGGCTTATTCTATTACATTTTAATAAAGATTTATTTCGTGGCCTTTATTAATCGTAAAAACTACCTGCAACTATCAAAGGGTAACGATGTATTTAGCTTTGGCTTTAATGAGGACACGATAAGAACCTACAATAAAAAGGATATTGATAAAATCATTATTTATCGGTCTGGCGGGAGCCGGAACCCGAATCTTATTTGTGTGTACGAAATTTATTTAAAAGATGCTCGCATGATCAAATTTTCAAATATGCTGATATCCGATCTTGTTTTTGCAGGCAAATTCCCAAACAATGTGATCACTTATGGCAAAAAGGGTCCTTTAAAAATATTGTCGTAGGTAATAAAACAAAGCCGTACATTCATCCATCGGTTAAACCTCATCAATATGGATAATGCACAGCTTATACAAAATTTCTATAATGCTTTTGCGGCTGGCGATGCCGAGGCAATGGTAAGTCTTTATACTGATGATATTGAATTTCAAGACCCTGCATTCGGCCCATTAAAAGGCAATAACGCCAAAAACATGTGGCGCATGTTGCTAAAAACGCCGGGCATCAAAATTACCGCAAGTAATATTAAAGCTGATGATCAAACCGGCAGCGCCGATTGGGTTGCTGAATACACTTTCAGCCTAACCGGCAGAAAAGTGATCAATCGTGTTCACGCCGAATTCATCTTCAGTAATGGCAAAATAGTGAAGCACACCGATACCTTCAGCTTTTGGAAATGGGCAAGCCAGGCTTTTGGTATTAAAGGTTTTTTGTTAGGTTGGACACCATTGATGAAAAACAAAGTAAGGCAGCAGGCTTTGGCCCGGTTAAGTAAGTTCCAATCCTAGAAACTCCTGAACAGCGGCCGACTCACCAACGGTGAAAACGACCACGGTATCGACGACAAAATAACCAGCAGCGCGATAGTAAACCAAATCGCCATGGTTTTAAATTTCTCTATATCTGTAATTTTTCGTTTTGCTTTAACGGAGCCGATGGTGATCAGAATAATCCCGGTTAGCATCATGGTCACATGCTCCATCCCAAAAAACCTGATCTGCCGCTCATGCACCGCGTCTTTGAAATTATAAAGAAAATAAGCTACAATCGGGCTGATAAAATATAGCCATAAACCTAAGATCAACTGAACATGCGCGATAGTAGCGGTAATATGTCGCACACTGTTATCAAATTTGGTAAATGGCTTCTTCAACAACCAACCCTGGTAACCACGGTAAATAGCGAAAAGTAAACTCGTTAATACAAACCACCGGATTAAGGAATGCGTTGCTAAAAGAATAAGGTACATAGAATAAGCTTATGGTGGTTATGACGATTCAGGAGGAAAAAGATTTTAACTTATTTTGATAATTATTCTCAAATCGCCTCATCAAGTGTCCACACTTGATGAACACAGGGTAAGCGTTCACGCTTACCCTGCCTCTAAAGCAAAATAAATTTTATACAGATCAAAATACTAAGGCATATAACAAGTGTTAGCGTATAAATTAAACTTATAGCTACAGATTTGATAAAGGACAGCCACAATGCCTCATTATAAACATTACGCAGCGCTGTTACAAGGTATATAAAGATAGCCAGCAAAGAAACTCCTGACAAAATCCACTCTACTTTATCGCTGGTAAATACCATTGTAATTACAGTTACAACCAAAAAACTCAGGAACATAAAACAGTGAAAGTGCAGGGAGAATATGGCGTGCTGTGAATATAAGTACTTTTTACGATTATAGAACAACCGAACATACAAGGCGAATAAGGGCAGTAATACAAACATCAGCTTTGGCAGATCATGCGTAATATCGTTGTTAATATCTACATCGTAGCGGCCCTGCTCTCGCGTTAAATGGATCATTTTATGGCTAATGTAGGTAGCGATTAGTCCGTTTCTTGCAGTATCGGTCATTTTTCGCTGTGCGGAATCATATTGCCTGTTATTGGCATATTTATACTCTGTGAGATGAAAAATTATAATACCATGGTTATTTATACTGGCATTTAATGATTCGCCGCTGTTTTTGGATTTTATCGTATCCAGGCGAATAGCTAAACCGCTGTAAATGCTATTACGAATGCTATCTTTAGGTGATGTTGTCTTTGATAATTTCCTCAAACTATCTGCCAGGTGCTGCCGGTAAGTATTGATGATCTGACTTGTATTAGTTACCGGTTTTGCTTTATCCGGTTCTTCATGAAATGAAAAAGCCAGTATGAAAAACAGTGCCGAGATAAAAATATACATCCTGATGGGGTTCAGGTAGCTGATTCTTTTGCCTGCATTATAGGCATTAGTTAAAAACCCTGGCCTGATCACCAAATCCTTTATCGTAGTAAAAACCTGCGAATCATAATGCGTAACATCCGCAAAAAAATGCCCTAACAGGTGCGCGAAAGACTCCTTAGGCTCCGTATTCTCCTGTCCGCAATGCGAGCAATATCGTTCTGTTACTGTAGTACCACAATTAAGGCAGGTTTTATCCTTACGCAAATGGACGTGTTTCATATAGAGTAAAAATATCTAAAAAAATGCCAATTTTAAACAGCATTAGCATTGACTTTGTAACATAATGAGTACATAACGTTATTAACTCACGTCTGTGCAAGTGCCCACACTTTAGCACAAAAGTGTAAGCGTCCACGCTTACACTAATTAGAGGCCTTACGAGAGACCCGCGGAAACTGAAAATGGCAAAATATTGTTTATTTTGTGAACCTTATGCCAATTCGAACGTCCACATTTAACAGGCAGACATATCAATACAAAGCCTCATATTTATGATACAAATAAATTACATATGAAAACACGTTTATTTAGTAAAATCAACCTACTTATAATTTCATATTTTTCCTTCTTTAGTATTAATGCTGTCGCACAAACAATAGATGAGGTTTATGTTGATGGATACGCAAAAGTGACACATAAAGGCAAAATGGGGGTTATTAATAAGCAAGGCAAGGCGGTTATTCCATCAGTATATAAAAATATAATTCTTTTTAATAAAGGTATTGTCAAGATAGAAGACAGTGACAATAAATACGGCTGTTGGGATGTTACTACCAATCGCCAAATACTCCAATTTAAGTACGATAACTTATACCTTGTTGATGGTAGTGTTGATTTAATAATAGGTGTAATAGATGGTAGAAGTGGACTATTTACGTTTACTGGTAAAACTGTATATCCATGTAAGTATGATCAAATTACATATGCAGATAATGGCATGACAATGATATCAGATAATAACAAAAAGGGTTATATAAATGGTAAAGGCGAAGCTATTACCCAAATAATTTACGAGGAGGGATCTGATTTTCAATATCCGGGAATTGCACAAGTTAAATTTAATGGAAAATGGGGTTGGATTGATAAAACAGGAAAAGTATTAGTCCCTTACATTTATGATGAAATGAGTAATTTTCGTAATGTGGCTATTGCTAATAAATGGGGAGAATTAGATGAATATGGAAAAATATTAATACCATGCAAATACGACACGAAATTAGACTTTCAAAGTGCTGATAATAATTTAAAGAATTCGAAATCCTGGATTCAATTGAATAGAAAATGGGGGTTAATTAATTATCAAAATATAATAATAGTTCCTCCTAAATACGATTCTCCGATCGGAACACCGCCGTGTGTAGCAATGGTTAAAGGTAAGTGGGGGCTGATAGGGAAATCAGGTAAAGAAATAACTCCATTTATATATGACCATATGAATATAGAGAGTATGAAATATAATTTTTTCGTATTAAAAGGTAAGATAGGCATGATGAATTTGGAAGGTAAAATCATCATTCCATGCAAGTATTCAAATATTTATTCTTTGCCAGATTCTTCGGCTAACAATATACTTGGTGTTGTAATAAATCACAAAACTGGTGTGATTAATATATCAGGTAAACAAATTATTCCTCTTATTTATGATTCCATTGCATATTACTGTAAAGGCATGTATGAAACGAAATTGCATGGTAAATGGGGATTTCTTGATAAAAATGGTGAGGTAGCTGTAGGTTTTAAATATGATAAAACCCAGCGGTTTGGTGATGGGCCAGCGCCTGTATTACTAAAAGGTAAATGGGGATTTATAAATAAAAAAGGTGAAGTGGTAATTCCTTTTAAATATGAAGATGCAACAGTTTTTTTTCGAAAATGCGCATATGTTAAATTACACAATAAATGGGGAGGAATTAATAAGTATGGCAAAATTGTTATTCCATTTAAATATGATACGGTAGATCAGTTATATCAAAAATACGATACAGATGAAGATGGTGATTAACAAATACTTCAGCCTATGGTCGGTGTTATCACCGCACCATCCGAAAACCCAATCTAAAAAGAGGTCAAATCCATTTTTACCCAATAAAATTCTGTTTGATCTATTTATTTTCAGAAAATAAAAATTTTCTATTGACAACCTGTTTTTTAACCGTACATTTACAGCACAATAAAACGACATGACATTTAACACCGCATTTTTTTATGGCTACTACTTTTACTTTAACAGTAAGAGCCGGGACTAATATGCGATAACAAACATATAGAAACTGAAAAGTCCCGGCCCACAAGCCGGGACTTTTTGCTTTAACAGGATTTATGAAAAGCGAAAAACCAAGAGTTGCAATACAAGGTATCCGTGCCTCCTTCCACGAGGAAGCCGCGTTTAAATACTTTGGTGAAGACATCGAGACCATTGAATGCAATTCTTTTAAGCAAACCTTCGAGGCGCTGCAAAACAAAGAAGCTGATTATGTGGTGATGGCTATCGAAAATAGCATTGCAGGCAGCATTTTACCTAACTACACGCTGATGATGAGCTATGGCTTCCCGGTTGTGGGCGAAGTTTACATCCCGATACAACTGCACCTGCTGGCTTTGCCGGGTGTAAAGTTTGAGGATGTTAAATATGTAACCTCCCACCCCATCGCTATCCGCCAGTGTGTTGATTTCTTTGATGAATACCCGCACCTGCAAATGGTTGAAAGCAGTGATACCGCCGCCTGTGCCAAACGCATCCGCGAGGAACAACTGACTGATACTGTCGCCATCGCCAATACATTGGCAGCAAACTTATATGGGCTAGAGGTTTTAGAGCGCCGCATCGAATCCAACAAAAGGAACTTTACCCGCTTTTTAATCATCACCAACCACGAGAACAATGTGAAAGGCACGCCAAACAAAGCATCGTTATGTTTTGAGGTGAGCAATAAGGTAGGTTCGCTGGCTAAGGTGCTTAACATCTTCGCGGAGCAAAACCTCAACATGAGCAAAATACAATCCATGCCGGTACTGGGCAAACCAACCGAATACAACTTTTATGTAGATGTGGAATGGCGGGAAAGCAGACAATATGACAACGCTATAAAGCAGATCCTTAAATACACCCACAATTTTAACATACTGGGCGAGTACGAAAAGTTTGAGGAACAGCCCAGCATCGATCAGTTTAAGAAGCCCGAAAAAAGGACCTATATCAAAATCAAGAAACTGGTTAAAGAATAACCGGAAAGACAGAAATAAAAAGTAAAAATTAACAATTAAAGCACATAAACATTAACAAATTTCCGGATTTTCGGTCTTCCCAACTTCCAGAGTAAATATCAAAAACACGATGAAACTAGAATTAAACATACAACCACTTGAATCCTGGATAAAAACAGGTAAAGAACCTTTGGTAATAGCGGGCCCATGCAGCGCCGAAACTGAAGATCAATTAGTAGCTACCGCGCATTTATTGGCTCAAACAGGCCGTGTGTCTGCATTACGTGCCGGTATCTGGAAACCACGTACTCGTCCGGGAGAGTTTGAAGGTATCGGAAGCATTGGTTTAGAGTGGTTAAAACGCGCTAAAGCAGAAACAGGCTTGCCTACCGCTGTTGAAGTAGCTACCGCTAAACACGTTGAAGAAGCGTTAAAAGCAGGTGTTGATATTCTTTGGGTTGGTGCACGTTCAACTGCAAACCCGTTCACCGTACAGGAAATTGCTGATGCCCTTAAAGGTGTTGACGTACCCGTAATGGTTAAAAACCCGGTAAACCCTGATTTGTCATTATGGATTGGCGCTTTGGAGCGTATCAACAATGCAGGCATCACTAAACTGGCAGCTATCCACCGTGGTTTCTCATCTTACGAAAAATCAGCTTTCCGTAACGAACCAATGTGGGATATCGCTATCCACCTAAAAACTTTGGCTCCGCACTTACCAATGATCAATGATCCTAGCCACATTACCGGCAACCGTTCATTAATCGGTTACGTGTCACAAAAAGCATTGGATTTGGATATGCAAGGCTTAATGATCGAATCACATATCGATCCTTCAGTTGCATGGACTGATGCTGCACAACAGGTTACTCCTGCTGCTTTAGTTGAAATTATCGACCATTTAGCACTACGCAAACCAGAAGTACGTGACGCGGTAGTTAATGATAAATTAGCTGAACTACGCAGCCAGATCGATAAAATTGATGATTTGGTTATCCAAAAAGTTGCTGAGCGTATGCAAATTGCTGAGAAGATCGGTCAGTACAAAAAAGATAACAACATCACCATTTTACAGGTTAACCGTTGGGATGAGATCCTGAACAAACGCACAACTTATGCAAAAGCATTAAAATTAAGTGGCGAGTTCACCGAAAAATTATTAGAACTATTACACAGCGAGTCAATCCGCAAACAAACCGAAGTGATGAATAAAGATCAAGCCGGCCAAGCAGCTGATAAACTAACACACGCTTAATAAAATACGATATACACGTTCGCCATTCTCCCCCTGGAATCAGGGGGAGATGTCGACGAAGGAGACAGAGGGGGTAAAACCGCTTTGCCGATCAAATTATACTTACACCACATGCACCAGAATATCATCCTCACAAAAAAAACTAAAACCGCCAACGGAACCGTACAACTTACGGGCTCAAAAAGCGAGTGCAACCGCGCGCTTGTAATCGAAGCCCTGAGCAACGGTAAAGTCAAGGTAGAAAACATTTCTGATGCGGCTGATACGGTGACATTGCAAGCAGTGTTAAGAGCGAAGAGCGAGGTGACAGAGCAAAGCATACAAAGCGATTCTCGCTCTTCGCTCCTCGCTCCGGCAACTCTCGCTCCAATAGTAAATATCGGTCCTGCCGGCACAGCTATGCGTTTTTTAACAGCATATTTTGCCATACAGGATGACGAGGTGATATTAACCGGCAGCGAACGCATGAAACAAAGGCCAATAGGTATTTTGGTTGATGCATTACGCCAGCTTGGGGCTAATATAGCTTATGAGGAACAGGATGGCTTCCCGCCATTAAGGTTGAAGGGAGGCTTTACACAGCTTACTAACCAAATCAATATAAAAGGTAATATCAGCAGCCAGTACATTACTGCGCTGCTGCTTATTGCCGCCGAATTGCCCTTAGGTTTGGAGCTGCACATCGAGGGTGACCTCACTTCCAAACCTTATGTAGAAATGACTTTGGCCATGCTGCAACAAGCAGGCATCCAGCACCAATGGAATGATAATGTAATCAGCATTGCCCACCAGGAATTCGCGCCGACAGTTTTACCTGTTGAACCGGACTGGAGCGCGGCATCCTACTGGTACGCCATCGCGGCTTTGGCCGATGAAGCTGATTTATTCTTACCCGGTTTAACACAATATAGCCTGCAAGGCGATAGCGTAATAACCGAGATAATGGCTAATTTTGGCATTACCTCGCAGTTTAAAAACGGGGGTGTTCATTTACAAAAAGAGGTTAAACCAATTTTCCGCAAGATATTTGATTTAAAGGAATGCCCTGATCTGGCACAAACTGTCATCGTGGTTTGCGCCGCATTAGGTCACGAAGCTACCTTCACCGGCCTGGAAACTTTGAAGATCAAAGAAACCGACCGTGTTTTAGCCCTTCAAAACGAACTGGCAAAAATTGGTGTAAAACTGATTGAAAAAGGACAAGTTTACAAACTAGATTGCAGCGAAAAGCATATCCCCGAAAAGGTTTTCATCAATACCTACGAGGATCACCGCATGGCAATGGCCTTTGCACCTCTGGCATTCTTGATACCAGAAATGGAGATAGAAGATGCCAAAGTAGTTGAAAAATCCTACCCTGCATTTTGGAGTGATTTGGAGAAGGTTGGATTTGAAGTGAAAGCATTATAAATCTAAAATAACACCGTCATTGCGAGGAACGAAGCAATCTCTAAACTATACAGAGAAGCTTTGTAAGTTTGATCTGCCTAAGTAGAGATTGCTTCGTTCCTCGCAATGACGTACTAAAATAATAACATCCGCACATTTGCATATTTGCAAATCTGCACATCAACAACATCATGGCAGGCAATTCATTCGGACAATTATTCAGGATAACAACTTTTGGCGAATCGCATGGCGAAGCTATAGGCGTAATAATTGATGGCTGCCCATCACAGTTGCCTGTCGACCTGGAATACATCCAATCCGAATTGGATAAACGCAGACCGGGTCAATCCAAAATTACTACGCAACGTAAAGAAAGCGATACTGTAAAAATTCTTTCAGGAGTATTTGAAGGCAAAACTACCGGCACGCCAATTGCCATGCTGATCCCGAATGAAGACCAGCGCTCAAAAGATTATACCCATAACGTAGATGTTTTCCGCCCGTCACATGCAGATTACACCTACCAAACCAAATACGGTATCCGCGATCATCGTGGTGGTGGCCGCTCATCAGCCCGCGAAACCGCGGCGCGTGTTGCAGCCGGTGCTTTAGCTAAACTGTTATTAAAAAGCCAGGGGATAGAAATTGTTGCTCATGTAAGCAGCGTTGGCAAAATCAATGCTCCAAACGTTGACATTAGCGATGTGCAGGAGTTTATTAACCAGCGCGAGGAGAACATTGTACGCTGTGCAGATCCAGCCACAGCCGAGGAAATGATAGAATTTATCGATGGCATCCGCAAAGCAGGCGATACCGTTGGCGGAAAAATCAGCTGCTATGTTAAAAATTGCCCCGTTGGTTTAGGTGAACCCGTTTTTGATAAACTCCATGCCGAATTAGGCAAAGCCATGCTCAGCATCAATGCCGTACACGGTTTCGAGTTCGGTTCAGGTTTTGCAGGCAGCGAAATGCTGGGTTCAGAGCATAACGACATTTTTGTTAAAAATCACAATGGCGATATCAGCACCATTACCAACTACTCAGGCGGTATACAAGGCGGTATCAGCAACGGGATGCCTATCGAGTTTAAGGTAGCATTTAAACCCGTAGCCACCATCATGAAAGCCCAGGCCACCATCGACAGCGAAGGCAACGCCGCCGAAATATCCGGCAAAGGCCGCCACGATCCATGTGTAGTACCAAGAGCCGTCGTCATCGTAGAAGCTATGGCCGCATTAGTTCTGGCAGATCATTGGCTACGAAATCGCAACGCGATTTTAGCGTAAACCACAAACTCAAAAGCGCGTAAAGGCCCGACGGAAAACCGGGCCCGGAGCTGGCCTTGTGGGCAGAAGGTTTTTTCCGTCTTGAATTTTTGGTTCTTTTGTTTCAAGACAAAAGAACTAGCCCCCGCGGCAATGAACGGGAAGAGGACATTCAAAACGATGTTTTCATAACCACCTAATTACACAACTTATATATTTGCAATAATGCTCACCTCACCCATCCAACTCTACAAAAAAGCCTACAGCGGTTTATCGCTTAACAGCTGGTACTTGTGCCTTGTGATGCTGGTGAACCGCAGCGGCACAATGGTTATCCCCTTCATGACCATCTACTGCACGCGACAATTACACTTTACCATTATACAAGCAGGCTACATTATGGGCTTGTTTGGCTTAGGGTCTATCCTTGGCGCATTCGGCGGTGGCAAGCTGACCGATAAAATAGGTTTTTATGATTTGCAAATTGGCGCGCTCTTTAGTGGTGGGGTACTGTTTATCATTTTAGGTTTTCAGCATACCTTTATAACCCTGGGCGCGGGCGCATTTGTCCTCAGCCTTTGTAACGAATCCTTCCGACCCGCAAACTCGGCGGCAATAGCTTATTACAGTTCTGCGGAGAATAAGACCCGCTCCTACTCCCTAAACCGTTTGGCTATCAATTTAGGTTGGGCATTTGGCGGTGCGCTAGGTGGCTTTTTGGCATCATTCAACTACCATTTACTGTTTTGGGTAGATGGTTGTACCAATATGTTTGCCGCGATATTATTATTAAGGTTGATACCTCGCTCAGGAATCCTTAAACCGGTTAAAAATGCGGAGACTAAAACTAACGCCACATCAGCCTATAAAGACACCATTTATTTGATTTTTATTGGATTAATCACGCTTTTTGCCATCTGTTTTTTTCAACTGTTCACTATGCAACCGTTGTTTTATAAAACGATGTGGCAATTAAATGAGCGTGTTATTGGTGCATTAATGGCACTAAATGGCATTTTAATTGTGATGATCGAAATGATCCTAATTCATCGCCTCGAGGGCCGCAGACATCCGCTAAATTATATCAGTTTTGGAGTGATATTGGTTGGATTCGGTTTTGTGCTGCTGAATGTATTACCGCATAGCTCGTTATCGGGGCTGGCAGTTATTGTCTTCATCACTCTTGGCGAAATTATGGCCATGCCCTTCACCAACTCGTTTTGGATAGCCCGCACTACCGAAAATAATCGGGGCGAATACGCGGCCTTGTATAGCATGTCCTGGTCTGCTGCGCAAATTTTAGCGCCGACTGTCGGCAGTTTAATTATTGTAGGCGGTGGTTTTGCTTTATTATGGTGGATATTGGGTGGTGTTTGTTTGGTTGCCGCGATAGGATTTTCGGTGCTTTATCGATATTTAAAAGCTAATACTAAAGACGTTCTTGAGCTTTAAAACTTCCCTCTTGTGAAAGTAATTACATATCAGTTTTGATTAAGGTTATCATAGACAGAAATTACTTCATACAAAAATAGAGGCCGATAACAAATAGTATTTGCATACAAACTATTACTGAAATTTTCTTAAGTCCATTCTTTTTAGAAGGTATAAATACATAAGCTGCAAAGGATAAAAAACATATGACCATTGCCAACCCTCCAACTATTAAAAGATTGGGGCCTTCAGTATCATTAAAAAAGAAGAACAATGTTCTGGAACAAAGGATGGCCGTTGCGCCCAAAATCACTAATGAAATTTTTTTTGATTTGAAATTCATATTTGTGGTGTTATTAGACATCGGTGGGTATTACTTTTTCTTTTTTTAGTCTTTATCTTTTTGTCAGTGTTCTTAACTGATATGCTTTTATTTGTCCAACAAAACCCTAACCGTCATCAATAACTGCCCTGTATGCCTCATCGTATGCTCCGCACTATGAACTAGCAATCCGATAACTGTTGATGGAATATTTGCTCTTCCTACACCCCTAACTTCTGTTAAAGTTGCCTCATCAGTTTCGCTCAATTGTTTTATGGCGATGTCGACCTGCTTATTAAAATGCTCCAATAATTGGCTCTCTTTAACATTAGCATTCTTGCCTTCAGCAGCTAAATAATCCAATTGCTGTTGATTTAACTGCTCACCTTTTGCATAAGTATAAAGTCTGTCTAACACACCCGCTATATGCTGCAAATGAAATCCCGGCGATGCCATACCCGCAGTCCTTTCCCATAACAACTCATCCGGAAAATCTTGCATCAGTTCATTAATCTCTTCCCTCGCCTGCAACAAAGCATGCGCTACAGGTTGCAGTAACGCAGGTATCCCATCCAACGGGCCACGCAACCAAACTTCGGGTTTATTGCTCATTGTTATTTGCTTTCCAATGCGGGCCCTACCGCATCATGATTAAGCGTTTGCGGTAGCGAATAAATTTGCTTCACTCTATCCAGCGTGTTATCGCTCCATAAAAAGTTCGTCCACACCATAAAATATGCCCATTCGGGTTGGTAGGCTAGTATCTCGGGTTTGGGTAGTTCGCTTGTTTCGGTAAGGGCTATTAATTTGCCGTGGGCCAGTTCCTTTAATTCGTTATAATCCTTTTGCTCGTAATCAAAGTGATAAACATCAGCCCCTAAAACATCCACATAATTAGCGCCCGGGTAGTAATCTTTATAAGTATAAGCCTCGTCTAAAGGAATATCCCTTAAACCATTCGCGCCCCAAACCCATATCAGATTATTCAGGTGAAAGTAATTGGTATATCGATCATACATCATCTTCCACAATTTGGCTATACCATCGCTACCTTTCTTATTTCCCCACCAAAACCAAACGCCATTCATTTCGTGGTATGGCCGCCACAGCACGGGCACGTGGGCATCTTGCAATTGCTTCAAGTACCCTGCCACTACATCAATCTGTGCAAGCCAACGTTTATTTAGTTCAGTATTTGGGGTGGTTAACTCCGTCCATTGCGCATCGGTAAGTTTTCCCATGATGCTTTCTTTCCAGTCAAACGGCGGATCGTCTGTCGGCCTCCCCTGATGCCACATCAGGGTAACAATGTACCCATCATGCCATTTTTTGATCGCTTCGTTCACAACATCCTGCCCACGGTCTGTTTTCCAGTCCCATATAAAATCAGATCCCCACAGCGCGGGATATTTTCCGGTTTTGGCGAAGGCGCTGTCTGAATAGGTATTCAGTTGTGTATTAAAATTATGCTGCCCGGAGATAATATATTTCCCCTTAATGCTATACAGATAAGCAAGTAGTTTTTTGGCCTCCGGCGATGCGTTTTTATTTACAGGCTCAAAACTTTGGGCAGATGCCCTTAAAACCGCAAACAAACACAAAAATAGCACAATGTATTTTTTCATAACAAACAGATATAATTATACAGCAACGTAAAATTAAACTATTTTTATTTGTGGTATAGCAATTGCTATACTCGGTATAAAATATTTGCAAGTACCATATGACCACCTCTCACAGTTTTATTAAACGCCATATCCGTATTCTTTTTTTATTATTGCTTTGCACCTTATTTATCGGCGTTCAGGGCTGTAAAAAGAAACGTTCCGAAATGGCTAACCTGCTCTATAAAAAAACACCAAACAAGATATTCAGAAAACTCGATCCCGACCAATTCGCCACTATTTTTCAGGGTGTGCTGGATAGCGAAAAAACTAAATTAAAATATCCGGAGGCGATAAAAGACTTCTATGATAGCCATGATTACGAGCCTGTTTTCCTGTTAGCCAATCTTAAAAATAACGAACTAAAAACATTAGTCGGTTATTATGATCAGGCAAATGATCAGGGTTTAGATTCTAATCTATTTCACCCGCAGGAAGTGCGTGCATTAGTAGCCAAATTCTACAACAGAAGGGCTATTAAAACACTGGATCAAGCTTATCACGATATGGCCGAACTAGAGTTAATGACTGCCAACTCATTGATCAACTATTCAAACGCCATACAATATGGAGTGGTCAATCCTAAAAACATCTACCGGCGCTATTTTACAGCAACCAAACAAGCCGACAGCACCTCCATTAGCCAGGCGTTAAATGCAACTGATTTAAAGGTATATCTGGATAGCATACAGTCTAAAGATCTGCAATACATCGCGTTGCAAAAGGCTTATGTAAGCAATACCATTCTACCGGGTCTATCTGCCGAAGAAAGCAAACGTGTTTTATTACTGAATTTAGAGCGCCTTCGCTGGAAGAACAAACCGACTGAAAACAAATATGTGATCGTGAATATTCCTGATTTTCATTTGGATGTGATAGACAGCGGCAGATCTGTTTTAGGGATGAAAGTTTGCGTAGGCAAAGGCCGTAATTCCGATTATAAAAAAACACTGGTTAACTATGTAGATACCGATAAGGTAGATAGGCCTGTACACGAAACACCATTACTAAACAGCTTGATTTACGAAGCTGAAGTAAACCCGGTATGGAATATACCCGAAAGCATTGCCAACAAGGAAATTATTGTACAAGCAGCTAATGACCCTTATTATCTGTCGAACAAAAACATCAATGTTTATAAAAACGGCAAAAAAGTTGATGATGTGGAATCAATAGATTGGTCAAGCGTTGATAAATCAGATTATTCATTCCAACAACAACCGGGTGCCGATAACTCATTAGGTAAAATTAAGTTTCTGTTCAAGAATAAAAGCAGTGTTTATCTGCACGATACCCCTGCCCAGCTACCATTCGCGCAAAGCATGCGCGCGGTTAGCCATGGTTGCGTAAGGTTGCAAAAACCACTCGATTTTGCCCACGAGCTTTTTGGCGATGGCCCAAAATACACCCTGATTGCCCAGGATATGGCAACAGCCAAACCTGATCCTACTGAAATATCATTACATAAAAAAGTCCCGGTTTACATTACCTACATCACCTGCTGGGCCGATAGCACTGGCACCCTGCAATATCGCCGAGATGTTTATGGTCAAGACATTATCCTATATGCTAACTTGATAAAAGTAATAGGTGGAAGTATCAAGTAGCGAGTATCAAGTATCAAGACGAAGCATAACAAAAATGCCGGGCAAAACCCGGCATTTTTGTTTAAAGAATCTTGATACTTGATACTAATAACTATAATTTAGCTATTTTACTCCCTCCATTTTCAGTTGGGAAAACGTAGTCTGCTGAAAGGTCTTCGTTTAAATATTTAGAGTTATAGTTGCTGTCGTTACCATTGATAAAGAACACAGTTTTACCTTTTATGTCGTCAATCACCTCGTTTGATACCTCCGGCGATACCGCAGGGCAACCCCAGCTACGCCCTAAACGACCTAGCTGATTGATTGTACTTTGACCTACATAAGGAGCAGCATGTACCACAATTTCGCGGGCACGGGCGGCATCATTAAAACCGGCATCTAAACCATCTAAATGTAATGATCGGCCGTGTTTCCCTACATAAATATCATCAGCCAGGTAAAAACCCAAACTGCTTTGATGCGACTCGTCTGTATTTGAAAAGCTGTTGGCAACATCATCGCCACTGCCTTGTCCGTGTGCTACCCAGGTATTAATTAACAGGTGTTTTTCAACCAGGTCAATTATCCACATGCGTTTGTCGCGGCTTGGTTTGTTAAAATCAACCACAGTTAAAACACTGCTGAAAGGAGATATTTTTTGAGTTGATTTCAAATTCATAAAGCCTGTTACCGCTTTCCTGAAAACAACCTCATCTAAACCTGTTGCTTGTAAATTTGCTGCCTGGTAAACTTCGTCAACATATTGTTCAAAAAGTTCTTTTGCCGATGCGGGAGCATGAGCTGTAGCAGTCGCTTTGCTTGCGTTTACCGGTTTCCAACTAATAATAGTAATTGAAAGTAGTAATGTTACGCAGGTTATCCACCAAAAATGTTTCCTCATAAATCTAATTAGATATTAATCAATCTGTTAAAATTAAACGGGGATAGGCTGATAAAACGTTTATAATTGCTGTAATGATACAAATGTAAAAAAAATACTTTTACAAAACATCACATCAATTTCATATTTGTTAAATAATTAATGCTATGATTAATATTATTTATACTTCTACGAGATAAAACTACAAATTGTTACTTAGCTACTTAACCCAGCTGATCTTTTCTTCCAGCGGGATAGTTCTTTTACCTTCGGGATGTTGGTCGGCATAGCCTAAATATAAAATACCCATTACGCTGTCTTCTTCGCCAAGTAGCAAAAAGTCTTTCATTGGCTGTTTTAATGCCATGCCACCTGTACCCCAATACGAGGCTATATTTAACGCGGTTGCACCCAATAATAGGTTTTGAACAGCACAAGCAGTAGCAGCCAGCTCTTCAAAAGCCGGGATTTTAGGTAATTTACCACGTTTCATTATCGCAATAATAACATGAGAGGCTTTATCGCCCTGCTGACTTAGATTGGTAAAAACACCTTCATTAAATTCATCGGCAGGGGTATTTTCTTTGTACAAATTGGCATGCGCCAAACAAAACTCAGATGGGTTTTCATACACCACAAAACGCCATGGCTCGGTATAACCATGTGTAGGTGCCCAATCGGCCAGCTCCAGTATCGAAGCAATGTGGCCGTTAGGTATTTTATGGCCGTTCATCATAAAAGGTTTGATGGTACGGCGGTTTTGTATAATGTTAGTTAGCGAGGTAAAATCGTTAGTATCCATTTCAAAATAAAAAAATTGTCATTCTGAACGCAGTGAAGAATCTTCTAATATCGATAAGCAGGCATGCAAGGCCGATATGCATATCGAAGAAGATTCTTCGTTCCTCAGAATGACAAAGGGTTTAATTAATCACTCATTAAATTAATATATAGCCGGATACTTGGCCGGGTTTGCCTCGCTCATCATGCTGTAAACGGTATCAATCACATCATCAAGTGATGGTTTGGTAAAGTAATCACCATCCGAGCCGTAAGGCGGGCGGTGTTCTTTAGCCGTTAGCGACCGTGGCTGTGCGTCAAGCGCATAATAACCACCTTGTGCTTCCAATATCCGTTGCATAATATAAGCTGAACCTGCACCCGGTACATCCTCGTCAACAACCAACAGCTTGCTGGTTTTTTTTAATGATGCTCCGCATAAATTATCAATATCAAAAGGATAAAGGGTTTGCGGGTCAATCACCTCAACGTTGATGCCCATTTTAGCCAGTTCAGGCACAGCTTCCATTACAATACGTAATGTTGAGCCATAGGAAACAATGGTAATGTCGCTGCCTTCGTTTAGTATTTCAGCCTTACCTAGTGGTACAGTAAATTCGCCAACGTTGGTTGGTAATTTTTCTTTTAGGCGATAACCGTTCAGGCACTCAATAACCAATGCGGGCTCATCACCACGCAATAGCGTATTATACATACCCGCAGCCTGCGTCATATCACGTGGTACGCAAATATGCAAGCCGCGCATGGCGCTCAGAATCATGCCCATTGGCGATCCTGAATGCCAAACACCTTCAAGTCTGTGCCCCCGTGTGCGGATAATAACCGGCGCTTTTTGGCCACCCATGGTACGGTAACTCAGGCTGGTTAAATCATCGCAAATAATAGTCATGGCATAGATTAGGTAATCCAGGTATTGGATTTCCGCGATTGGCCTTAAGCCACGCATGGCTATACCCATCCCCTGTCCTATGATAGATGTTTCGCGTATTCCGGTATCGGTGATCCGGATATCGCCGTATTTGTTTTGCAAACCGGCAAAACCCTGGTTTACATCACCAATGGCGCCCAAATCCTCGCCGAAAGCTACAATTCTTTTATCCCGATCAAAGTTCGCGTCAAAGCAAGCATTTAGCACTTCGCGACCGTCAACTAACCTGGCATCATCTTCATATTGCGCGTTAATAACCGGCACTTTTAGGGGCGACTCTATAGTATTGGAGAAAAGCTTGGTATTATAACGAACATCGTTTTTGCCTATCTCATCCTTAAGCCATACTTGCAGTGCCCTGCGTTCTGCACTATCCTCATTTACGGTTAAACGTAGTGCTTTACGTGTAGCCGATACTATATCTTTCCTCCCCGGATCAACACTGCTGCGCAATTCAGAAACAATTTCCATTAAGTTGTCCCTGTAAGCAGATACATCCGCCAGGGCTTCAAGATCTTTAGCCGTCTCATTCAATTCAACGGTAATAATATCAGCAAGCTCATTCCAGGCTTCACGCTGGCACTCACGTACATATTTTTTAGCCTCAGCCTCCATTCCGTCAAGCTCTTCGGGGGTGGCAATAGCTGTAGCTATCATCCATTCGCGCATTTTAATCAGGCAATCGTGGTCATTTTCCCAACTTAAACGCTCCTTTGTTTTATAACGCTCATGTGATCCTGAGGTGGAATGTCCCTGTGGTTGGGTCATTTCAGTAACATGTATCAGTACCGGCACATGCTCTTCGCGGCAAAGCGATATGGCACGTTCATAGGTTTCGCAAAGCGCCACATAATCCCATCCGCGAACTTTAAATATCTCGAAGCCATTAGTACCCTCCTCTCGCTGAAATCCTTTTAATATTTCAGAAATATCTTCTTTAGTAGTTTGCAGGCTTGCAGGTACAGATATAGCGTAAGCATCATCCCAAATAGAAATAGCCATGGGCACCTGTAATACTCCGGCAGCATTAAAGGTCTCAAAAAAAGCGCCTTCGGATGTTGAGCCATTACCTATAGTACCAAAAGCAACCTCGTTACCATTAACCGAAAAGTTATCCAGGTACGATAGTTCTTTATTTTGGCGATATAGTTTTGATGCATAGGCTAAACCCAACAAACGTGGTATAGCACCAGCAGTGGTTGAAATATCGGAGGCACAATTCTTGGTTTCTACCTGGTTTATCCAATTGCCATCAGTATCTAAAAAGCGTGTAGCGTAGTGACAGTTCATTTGCCTGCCGCCTGATGCAGGTTCCTTTTCAATATCAGGGTTTGCATAAAGCTGGGCAAAAAACTCTCGCAGGTTGCTCATTCCTGTAGCAAACATAAAGGTTTGGTCACGGTAATAGCCCGAGCGCCAGTCCCCATTACGGAAAGCTTTAGCCATAGCCAGTTGTGCAACTTCCTTTCCATCACCAAAAATTCCAAACTTGGCCTTACCGGTAAGTACCTCGCGACGGCCCAATATACTGGCCTGGCGACTCTCATACCCAATGCGATAATCATTGATAACGATCTTCTTAAAATCATCAAAACTCAGATCAGCAACATTAAAGGTACCGGCAACTTGAATTGCAGTTTCGGGCATATCTTATTTGTTTAAGCGGTAAAATTATGAAATTCTATTTTGTAATTGGTATACTCTGCATTCAAAACGTTCAGTTTTTATAATAGTTTTTTTATTGGACTAAACCTTTTATATTTGTTACAATCAAACACTGAGTATGAAAAAGATATTATTAATATGCGCGGTAATTATAGGTTTTGCCTCTATTGCAAAAGCACAGGATGACCAAAAACCTGAGTTTAAATTCAACGAAGAAAAGCATGATTTTGGTAAAATACCACAAGGCACACCTGTAACTACTGTTTTTGAATTTACTAACATTGGTAAAGAGCCTCTTATTTTGGCTGATGTGAGGCCTACATGTGGTTGCACCATTGCTGATTACACCAAAACACCTGTTAAAGCTGGTGATAAAGGTTTAATTAAGATCACTTATAACGCTGCTGCAGCTTATCCATTCAATAAAACTATAGTAGTTACCTCAAATGCTAAAACGCCACAGAAATTTTTAGTAATTGTAGGTGAGGTAATTGCAAAAACTGCGCCCGCACCCGCGACAGGAGCCACCACTGGGACCAGCAATTAATAGAATTTATTAAATATATTTGCAAAGCCCCGATAAAACGGGGCTTTTGCCGTTTATACAGGCAAATGTTTTAACTGACTGTATTTATTATTTTGATTTTGCACAATGCCAAAAATTTCTGACAAAGGGCAGCGTATGCCCGCATCCCCTATTCGTAAACTTACCCCATTTGCTGATAAAGCTAAGCTTGATGGCAAAAAAGTTTATCACTTAAACATTGGCCAGCCCGATATTGAAACCCCGGCAGGCATGCTTGATGCAATAAAAAATATCGATTTTAAAGTTTGGGCGTACACCCCATCCGAAGGTACTTTAGCTTATCGTACCAAGCTTACCGAGTACTATAATAAACTGGGCTATAATATAACCCCTGATAATATTTTGGTAACCACAGGCGGATCAGAAGCCATAACAATTGCCATGATGAGTTGCCTTGATGCTGGTGACGAGATTATCATCCCAGAACCGTTCTATGCAAATTATAACGGCTTCGCCAGTCAAAGTGACATCGTAGTTAAGCCCATACTATCATACATTGATAATGGTTTCGCGCTACCGCCGATAGCTGAATTTGAGAAACTCATCACCCCAAAAACCAAAGCTATATTCATTTGCAGCCCGAATAACCCTACCGGATATTTATACTCAAAGGCTGAGCTTGAAGAACTTAAAAAGCTGGTTTTAAAATACGATTTGTATTTATTTTCGGACGAGGCGTACCGTGAGTTTTGCTATGATGGAAGTGAATTTACATCGCCCATGTTTTTGGAGGGATTAGAGGAAAATGTTATTGTTTTAGACACCGTAAGCAAGCGTTACAGCGCATGTGGTGCCCGCTTAGGGTGCCTCATCACCAAAAACAAAGCAGTTTGGACAGCAGGCTTAAAATTCGCACAAGCTCGTTTAAGTCCGGGTATGGTGGAGCAAATTGCAGGCGCTGCCGCCGTTGATACCCCAGATGAATATTTTGAAGCGGTAAATAAGGAATATACCGCGCGCCGTAATACTATTGTAAGCGCCCTAAATAAAATGAACCGCGTTTACTGCCCTAACCCGGGTGGCGCTTTTTATGTGGTGGCACAATTGCCTATTGATAACGCCGACAAGTTTTGCCAATGGATGCTGGAGAAATTTAGCTATAATAATCAGACAGTTATGATGGCGCCGGCTACCGGATTTTACAGTACCGAAGGCGCAGGCTTAAACGAAGTAAGAATGGCATACGTTTTGAATATAGATGATATACAGAACGCGATGATCTGTTTAGAAAAGGCATTGGAAGAATATCCGGGAAGAACTGTGGTAACCTTATAGGTTTATTCGTATCTTTGATGCCTTATCAAAATTACCACTGCCAAAAACAGTGGCTCTACAAAAAATGGGGTCGACCGGAATTGACAGGATGGAGATAAGTAAGTAAGCATGCAGCGCGTTGGGTGAATTAGCGCTTAAATCAGAACGCTCAAACTTACAAATGGCGAAAATACTTACGCCTTAGCTGCTTAATTTAGAATTTAGCTAGCTTTTGTCCCGCCGGTTTTCTGTTTTGTTGGATCGGCAACCGGGGCATCGAAAAACGAAAATAGCCTGCTTAATGGTGTGCATAGCAGGCGAAACAAAGCACCTAAGGAAGACGGTACAGGTAATCAGCTGACCTTCCCCTTCCCTACAATTAAACAGCAGATAAGCATGTAGAAAGCTTACCTTATACCATGTTTGGACGAGGGTTCGAATCCCTCCGGCTCCACAAAATCAGGTCTAACTGAGTTAAAAACGCTATAAATCATCGATTTATAGCGTTTTTTTTTGTTTTTAAGTCTTTAAGAGTCTATAAAAATGCATGTTTCAGGAGACCTATTCGAGACCTGTTTGCACTTTTGTAAATTAGGTCTCGCAAAACTCCACAAAAAGCTTACAATCAATGTTTTGCAAAATTCGGCAAGGCAGATTGATAGCGGTTTTTAACGTGTTTTTTAACTATTTGGGAGACCTATTATGACTAAAAATTTTGCCCTTTCGTTTCAAGTAAAACGAACCAAGGTATTAGCCGACGGAAATGTGCCAATTTACCTTAGAATTACCCTTGACAGCAGCCGAGTTGAAATTGCGACCAAGCGAAGTGTTAACCCCCAGATGTGGAATATCGATACTCAGAAAGCGACGGGTAACTCAGATGATGCACGATCAATCAACAAGCATTTGAAAACATTAGAACAAAATGCTTATGAAATTTATCGCGAAATGCTGGAAAGAAAAATGCCGCTCAGCGCTCAGGAATTCAAAGATCGCTTGAATGGGATAAAGGAAGAGGTATTCGTTCGGATGCTAATTCCGATCTTTCAAGAGCATAACGGGCAAATGGAAGCTTTGATCGGTAAGGAATATGCCCCTGCTACGGCTATCCGCTATCAAACGACGCTTAAACATGTTATTAACTTTCTCAAATGGAAGTATAAGGTATCCGATATAGACATCCGTCGGTTGGATCATGAATTCGTAACCTCGCTGGAATTCTATCTAAGAACAGTTAGAAATTGCAATAATAACTCTGCTGTAAAATATATTAAAAACGTTAAAAAGATCGTGCACCTCTGCATGGCTAACAATTGGCTCGACCACAATCCGTTCGGAAAGTATAAAACCAAGATCAAGGAAGTAATCAGAGATTTTTTGTCGAGTGAAGAACTGGAGGCGATTCAAAATAAAACATTTGTTAGTGATCGTCTTAACCAGGTAAAAGACGTATTTCTATTTAGTTGCTTCACCGGCTTAGCCTATGCAGACGTCAATAAACTCAAACGGGTTGAGATCAACACTGGCATTGATAATAACAAATGGATATTTACCACACGCCAAAAAACCGATACAGCATCTCGCATTCCGCTCCTTCCAGTTGCACTGGATATACTTAGAAAATACGAAAATCATCCGGAATGTGTCAATGACGCTAAACTGCTTCCAGTTCTTACGAATCAGAAAATGAATGCCTATCTAAAAGAGATAGCTGACGTTTGCGGCATCCAAAAAGAACTGACCTTTCATATCGCCCGTCACACTTTCGCGACTACTGTTACACTTGCCAACGGGGTATCCATAGAAAGCGTTTCAAAAATGTTAGGACATAAGAATATTCGCACTACTCAGCATTATGCAAAAATTTTGGATAGTACGGTTAGCCGAGATATGGATATGCTTAGGGAAAAATACAAATGAAAAAGATTTCGGCTACTAAGATTTAAAGCAATATTAGAAGCCGTATCTAAGCTAGATTGAGCAATTATATTATTAAAATATCTGATGTAAAATATTTATCAGATTTTAACCAATGACGCATGCATTTAAATCGATATGATTCTTATACCACCGATTTCCAGTCTTACGAATTTTACAGCGAAGGGCCTAAAGGAAGGGTCAAAAAAACTGTACTATTTGAGAAAGCACAGGATAATCCGATCATCTATAACTTAGGCTTTGGTGATGTAGATCCGGAGACAGGGTTGGTAAGCGATACGATAAGGACAGATAATAAGGACAGAGATAAGGTGTTAGCTACAGTAGCTGACACCATCCATATCTTTTGTGATCATTACGGCAACCATTATATTTATGCAAGAGGGAGCACTCCTGTAAGAACGCGATTGTACCAAATGAGTATTTGTAGACTGTGGGAGGAAATCAGTACAGATTTTATCGTATATGGCGTTATAAACGGGATTGCAATGGATTTTCAGAAAAATGTCAACTATGATGGCTTTTTGGTGAAAAGAAAATAGTAAATTTGATATACAAAAAGGAGCTGTTATGCCTGAATTAAAGAAAGCAATTAATCAAAAAGGATATACTAACGTTATTGTAACCGATAATGTTCAAAGCCACGCTAAGGATCCATTTTTCGTGAAAAAGTTAGAAGATGCTAAGAAAGCGTTGAGCAAAATCATTTTGCCAGATACTTCTAAAAAATAATATCCAAAAAGTTGTTTTATCTTTCCAATTATTGATTCACTTGAGGTCCCAAATTGGAATTTTAATGAATTATAATCCGAACTTCAACCCGGAAATTTTGCAAGTGGCACTTGCAAAATTGATAATACATTATATCGCTTATTTACCGTTTTAAAGTCACAGGGTACCCGTGTCTTTGCACGGAATTTGGTGTCTCAGCAGATATTATCCCCAGGGTGGCAGGAAGCCAACCCAATGCTGTATATGTCTAAATTTCAGTAACTTATAAGGACTACTCCAAGCTGTTCACCTCTTTGTTCGCGGGAATGCTTTGGTTTCATGAAAATAGGGTTTTTAACCGAAAAACAAACAGTTTATTTTTTGACGCCAGGTTCTAAGAAAATGACGACGCATACCCAAACGCAATGTAAATGCGGCTAAATCATTTGGTTTAAATGTAATTTGTTCCACAAAATAATGATCCTTAAAATATTTGTTTGCTGTTCTCACTACGTTTTAAAGGAAGCGTTCAAATATTCACAGACCACAGAGGGGAAATAATTATCAATCAAATCGATTGACTTCGATAAGAGTGGGAAAATCGCATCCCCTTTTTCTGTTCTGCCTAATCCGATCCAAACCGATGGAAAATATCGGGATAACATCCCAAGAAAAAAAGCCATTGTGTAAAGTTGTCCAATCGGGCTTAGATGTACAATGTATTTGATCGGTTTTGTAAGATTGATCTGGCGTAATCCCGCATTGAGCGGATGAAAAAACTTCTGTGAGAATTGCGGAGTGTAAATATTTTTAGTACGTATGGTGTGCAACGATCCATTATCAATATACTCATAATTGCCTAGTATGCTTTCCGGAAATAAATTCTTTATGGCTTCTTCATTTTTCCGCGGCGGGTAAATAACAAACTCAAATTTATCGTCATCAATATTTTGGAAGCCGGATGTTATAACGGTGTCCATCTTTACTTCTTTCCACGTTTTGTATTCCTCCTCTAAATCGGGCAGTGTTTGAACGAGATCAAGAAAGGTAAAACTAAAGCCATCAGGGGGAATATTATAATCTATATGCCAGTCAATAGCGCTTGAATTATGTTTGAAATAGGCACGATTGCCAGTTGCTTGCATCAATTCAGAAAACGTACCTTTTTTGACGGATACCACTAAGCTACCGAAGTCTTTTTTAGCCAGGCTTTGCTGCCAATTCACGGTGTCTAATCCATGAGAGGGTTTCATTGATGCCTCGGATACCGTTGGCGATGATGCTAGAATCAGTCCCCTCGTCAGCGCAGAAACTCCATAGTATTGCAAAAGTGGTTTGACAGTAAGAGCTGCATTTTGAGCGTTTCTAAAATATTCCCTGCCCTGTATAAAATTCGAGGATATTTCCAGAACCTGCCTTGCCGAAGCTTTACGTCCATGATTTTTTTGAATATAGCGCTCAATGAGATCACGGCTTTCAAATTCGAGTAATTTGTTCCAATCTGTAGAGGGCATAATAAATGGTTGGGGAGGTTCAATCAAACTTAAGCTTTTTCTGTAAATTAATCTTGAGATTTAATAAGATTAATGTCGTAAAGCAGTACTTTTAAGTTTGTTTATAATGATTTATTTATTTTAACCTTATCAAAAGATCTATTCTCAGGCAGCCATGCAATATCATACTTTCTTAACCTTAATGGATATCAACCCGGAGTCAAGGTTTTTCCAACACGGGCAAAAATATAACACTGGTATGTATAAGCGTCCTGAAAACTTTGATTATTACTTGGAAACTATTCTACCCAATGATAAAAGGTTCAATGTATTTAATGATCTGTTACAAAATTCGGGCAACGATATCGGGTATAGATATACAAGTCGTATCCCCGTTTGGGTAAAAATTCAACAGGAATACTTCAACAACCGATCATTTGAAAATGAGTTTGCGGAATTCCTTAACAATTTCATAGTAGTTTACGAATACCTTACCAATGATTTTGGTATTCCTCCTTATGTGCTTGACGGTCGCAAAGTTCTAAAACAAAAAGATAACTTGCACTGGGAGGAAATTACATATACCTCTCTAGGTGAAGTTAATTTCTTTGACGTACTGAGGGAAACAATCATGGATGGAGATGGTTCAACAGATCTTATCTGTGCTTTAAGCGCTGACAAAGAACCCTTTGACTTGGAATGGAAAATATTTCTTACAGGGATTAAGTTCTTTTACCAGGGAAATTTTAAACAAGTAATTATCAATTGTCTAACAGCGTTAGAAGCACAGATCACAGAACCTTTGAACACATGGCTACTCAGTGTTTCCAGTTCATCTCCAGATGGAGTAAAAAATGTCTTATTTGATTTTTCAAACCCATTAAAATTTGATATTTACATCAATACTATATTTCCAGGGCCATTTAAAAAATACTCTATTGAAGAGATGAAAAAGATGATTAGCGATTTCAAAGGGATAAATACAGTCAGGAACAAAATTGTTCACCAAGGATTTGAACCGCAATTGGCCGAAGCTAAAAAGGCGATCGAATTGACCGGGTTGTTCCTCAGGGATATTTGGCTCCACAAAAGAGAAGTGAGAAATTAACCAACTGGCCAAATGTGTCCGCTAGTTAATATCCCCTATTTGGTATAAATGTGAAATCTAACATGAATTCTATCTAATTTCTTAATATTCTAATATTTAAAACTCATCTATAATTTCCACTACCTCTTTCGCATAAGGACTCTTGTTAATCTGAATTTGTAATACCCGTCTGAAATTATTTAATTCACGCTGCTCGATTATCTCTTGCATAGCGGTTCTTCCGGTGAAACCTTTTTGAAGAGTCATTTCTATTGCGTCATCAATACCTGTAAGGGTACTAGGCATATCGTAAATTATAGCATTTGGCGCGTTGTTTATGTCTAAATGGAACCAAGCTGGTTGACGCCTGTATTTGGTTTTTATAGCATTTTCGCCAAAGCCATTCCTTTTGTAAAAAAGTGCAGCTTTTTGTCGTATGTAGCCGTTTAGATCAGATGGGATAACCACCTTTAACTTAAAGTTCGTAAATGTTGCACCCTCAAATTCTAAATTCTCCGCAGCATGAATGCTTTCAACCATACCTTCAATAAAATTTTTGTAATATCCAATTGCAAGTGCCGTGGTAGGATAAAGGCTAAGATGGCCTAGGCGATAATGCTCATTAATTTTACTTATAAACTCGTTGCAGGCGCTTTCAATTGATGCATCATCGATAGTGGTGAAACGAGGCATATAAATGCCGCTAAAATCTGTAGGCAGTTTGATATCCTTTTCAACTAATAGAAATGATTTATCTTTACCCAGTGCTCCTAAATAAAGAGCCATCTCTAAGATAACATTATCTCGCGGTTTGATTACAATCTTACCGTCGGCAGTAAGCGTTAAGTCATCAGCGGTTGCTACAAACACCCCGAAATCAAAAAACTTAACCATCCGAAGCAAATTGTCAAAAGTGCTTGTATTTATTTCCCAAACACCGTCATCTTTCCAAAGATGGCAGTCACCAATTGAAGAAAGGTAGGCCTTTACTTTTTCAGCGATTGCATAGCCGGCCGTAGAAGACCCTATAAAAATTTTAGGTTTTAAATCAGTCATATTAATAGCTTAAAATTGTACGTTGAAGTGTATGGCTTTTATATAAATCTTTTGAAGCATCCTCTATAAGAGTGTCAAGGTCGCTTTTTAACAAAACTAATTCGGGAACGGTGTCGTCATCAATAAGAGGCTTTTCAACTCCATTAGGGCTTACTATTGATTTTCTATAGATTGGTTCATCAATGAGCTTTCCCATTTGCTCGGAAACAACCCGAGCAATTCTAATTTCATCTCCTACATTATAACTTAAGGGAGCGTTATCAATTGAATAGACGATTGAATTTAATTGAAAGCTTTTAAGAACTTTAAGTTCTATTTCGGAATCAGCCCGTAAATTTTTTAATAATCTGACGCCCTTTCTAAGCCCATCGTTGGTATTATCGCCCTTTACATTAACATTATGGATTGTAGCAAATGGGAAATCACGATGTTTTGTTTTCTTTTTGAAATTATAAAGATATATACCACGGTAAAATTCATCTTTTACTTCCTGATATTTATCTGAATTATACCAGTAGGCAAATACAATATCCACTTTTCGATTTAGGTGTTTATTTTCAATAGAAATGCACTTATCGCCACTATCATCAACGGTATCATATTGAAATTTCATGATCTCCGTAGCTTGTTTTCGTAATTCTTGAATATCTTCATCCGGATCTGACGCCGTATAAGTATTTCCGTTAGATGTTTGAGGATAAAAATATCTATCAATAATAGTTAGCAAGTCAAAATCACTATGCACCCGTATATTGGTATTGGTTTTTACAGAACCTTGAGTTCTATAAGCCCTTTCGAAATGAACTTTAAGGCCTCTTTCGAGGTGACCTTGCACATTTTCGGCCGCCTGTATAGTTTTAGCATTGTACTTTTCACCTATTGGCTTCATTGATTCGAACAGGTATTTTATATCCTGTGGAATATCCGCAGCACTAAATGATTTTGTTAAAGCGGATTCATTCAATCCGGGATCAAATCGTCTGCTTTGGAGATTTGATAGTCGTCGATTATAATCTAAAACTGCCATAATTATGATTTATCAATACAATTAAATTCTTCTGTGGCCTACATAAGGATGCAACCATTTGCCCTTTAGTAAATAAAGCTCGTAATAAAGGTACCATTCATGTATCCAGGGGATTATGGTATTAAATAAATAGGACAGATGAGTGAAGCTGTAGTCTTTGGGATAGAATAAGCACAGACTGCCATCTCTGCTGTACATATGTATATCATCATTGTAAGCAATCTGTGGTTGTGTAGAAAATACTTGTGGCCGTATTCCCGGCGTAAACTTCAGTTTGTATTCGTAAACAATCGAATATTCACTCGGCTGATAATAGCCTGTTACAAATAACGTATTGCCACGAATTAATACATTAAGGAAATCATACGCTTTTTCCAGCAAAAATTTTTCCTCATACAGCCTTTTAACTGGGTTAACTCCTTTGTAGGGTATGTACTTATAACTATCCGCCATGATTTCTATGCCATAAATGAGATACCCCAGAGGTTGAATTAATATTACCGCTTCTACCTAAATAAGCACCACTTGTAACTATACCAGCAGATGCCATAAGTGCTTCAGCTCGTTTTTCATCCTCTTTACTAATGCCTTCAGGAAAGCGATCACCTAAATATTTCCGCCATATCTTAGAAGCTTTCAACTGGTCTTCCTCGTCAATAGCTCTCTGAGCGTCATCACAAAACAAGCTTAGTTCATCTCTGAAATTATCCTTTTGCGCTTGAGAAAGTTTGGCGGTCAGTTCATCATATGGTTCCACTGGAGCATAACAGATAACAGAATAAGTGATTGCTGATTTAATCGACTTGAGAACATTTAAAAGACACTTATCGTCACGACCAACCTCAGCAACGAAGTATCGCGCGGCCCAAACGGATAAGGCGATACCGCTAGGCATTTTGCCATTAGATTTGCGTTTGGAAGCCCATCCTTTCAAATATTTGATAATACGAACAAACTGTCCATTTGCATCTTTATACTGCTCTAACCATGTTACCATGTGCCATGGATCATCTTTTATCCATTCTTCCCCTTTAACTGCCATGTAAGCAAAGTCTTCGCCATCAACCTCATAGTAAACTGGAAAATCAATATTGTATTCGCATCTAAACAAAACACGAATACATTTCTTTTTATGCTGAGCACCATCTTCTGTATGATCTTTTACCGCGTCATAAACATAACCTTGGACGGTTTCTCCGCTTACTGAAGGCTTGCGTGGCAGATAAACACCCCTATCAGAATCAAACGTGCCATCATCCTTTATGATAATGGTCTTTAACTTTTCCGCATCCGAACCTTGTGTGTAAAAGGTTGGCCGCATTTCAAGCTTATTGTATAATTTGTCGGATATCTTAGTTTCCAATGATTTTCGGGACGTCTTCATTTTTTGACGTTGAGTACTTGAAGGAGTGATTTTTCCGTTATATTGTTTAAATAGGTTGTCGCAATCTGCCATAATTCCTAACTTTAAGTAAATGCCCTGATTATCATTTTAATACTCAAAGCTAAATATAACTTTTTTGTGATTTTGTGAAATTTTCTCAAAATTAGAATGTATTTTTCCACATTAAATGCATAATATTGGCCATTAACTGTGAAATAAGCACAAAATGTTAATAACTTCAATATGCTGATTGAATTTTCGGTTGAAAATTATCTTTCTTTTAAAACTAACACCCGCTTCCGCATGGATGCTGGCACAATAAAAGAGAATCCGGGAAATATCTTTTATCCGATATACCTGCGTGATCTTAAGCTCGTTAAATGCGGTATTGTATATGGTGCCAACGCTACAGGTAAAAGTAATCTTTTAAAATCCTTTCGATTTATGCAGCAGTTTGTGCTGACCTCATCAAAAGAAAGTTTGGCAAGTGAGGATATTGATACACAACCTTTCCGCTTAACTAAAAGCAAGCTTTCTTACCCTAGTTCCTTTGAAGTTATTTTTGTAATCAAAGAAATCAGGTATAGGTATGGCTTTATCATCAGTCGCAAACAAATTCATCATGAGTGGCTCTACATGACAGATAAGCGAAAAGAGGAAGAACTGTTTGAGCGACATAATAACACGCTGAACGTTGATAAACGACTTCTGAATGAACCAAAAAACAAAATCGATGTGCTCAGGGAAATGGTCAGATCAAATTCTTTGTTTATTTCGGTACTTGCACAATTTAACGTAACACTTGGTTTGACTATCTCACAATGGTTTTCAAATTCGTTGGTTTTATTTGACGGTGACACCGAGCGGTTAATCAATCACACTGGTAATCTTTTAAAAAATCCTGTTTACCGGGAGAGGATTCACGATATTGTTTTAAAGTCTGATCTTGGCTTTTTAGGAATAGAAGCTGCGGTAAAAGAAAAAGTAGCCAGGTCTGGTTTATCCGAAAGCTTCGTCAGTTTTATGTTCGCCGCAGATGAGAACTTCCATCTTAAAACTTCCCATAAAGTATTCGATGATCAAAACAAACATATAGACACTACGCTATTCGATCTCATAAAAGATGAATCTCTTGGTACACAAAAATATATTGCTTTACTAGGAGTAATTCTGGAGGCACTCATTGAACGAAAGATACTTTGGATTGATGAACTTGATTCACGGTTTCATGAACATTTGCTCAAGATGATTATTGGATTATTTAATTCTAAAGACAATAACCCTAATGGTGCTCAACTAATCTGTACCTGTCACAATACGTCATTATTAAAGAAAATTTTGCGCCGAGATCAAATGGTCTTCGCGGAACGGGATGAAACAGGCGCAACCAGTATTAGTAGTTTATACTTTAAAGACCCCTCAGTAAGAAATGACGCCTCCTTCGACAAAGACTACAGCAGTGGCAAATATGGCGCAATACCGAAATTGGAACAACTTAATCTCTTCAACACTCCTGAAAAGGATGACTAAACATTAATTCACTTTTGGTATTGATCCGTATCAATAATGAAATCGGTCTTTCAAAAATCCGACTTCGGAGGATTTTTGCTTGAACTCCGGCCGACTTCGGAGGTCGTGGCAAGATGCGTTTGTATGACAAACGTACATCTTGCTAAACGCAGGCGCGTTTTATTTTCGGCGGAGCCGCAAGATTCAATTGTGACACAATTGTACATCTTGCTAACCGCTGCGAAGCGGGCGGACTTATCCTGCTATCAGTGTTTTTTTCGGCATTTTTTTTGTTTCATCCGACTTCGCCCTATGGCTCAGATCAATTTCACCTGACTGATTATTGATATTCCTTAGCGCCTAATTGAGCCCTTAAAATGATCATTTCCCCCGATTTAAAAAGCCTTTCCTCCCGGTCATCAATTCGAACTTAATGAAGCCTTTTATTTGTTTTAAGGTTGACCTATAGATAGCTTTTCTTGTTGTCATATTCTAAATGACCATTGGATTTAGGGGAAGTGAAATTATGATTTTGATGCTATTGTCCATCAATGCTAGCATTATAGCTTGCTATCAATATGACTTTTTTTATCCCGGCAAACGAACCTGCTATGATTATAGCATGATAGTTTTATAGCGTTCAATAACTATCAACTTAGGAATCTATCAAGATAGGTTGATAGCATCCTACTAAAATAACTTGCTATTAAATTATCAAGCTAACAACCTATCAGCTTAACTAATTATCATGCTATGATGATAGCTTGATAGCAACCTGCGCCGCTGATCTTGTCATCTCAACAAACCCGCCCCGTGCTTTGCACCAACAATCAAATCAGTCTGCAAACACGGGGCGTTCTCCGGGGACGGCGATGCCGTCCCGCCGGGCGATTTTAAAATCCGCCCGGCAGTCGGTTACCCGTAATTACAATATTCTTTCCATTCCGATAATCAACCAAAAAACAGCTCAACCGCCTGTTTGAATTTCGGATCGGTGTGTTTGCCGGAGGTAGTGTACTGTACCAAAGCATGGGCGGTAAACATGGCCATGAAACCGCCGAATAACTGGTCGCTAAACACGGCGGAACTTTTGTACAGGTCTTTAGGATATTTGGCCATTACCCGCTGCACTTCGGCAGCCAGTTCAAACCACAACCCCACATCAAACATTTGATCTTTCCATTCAGCGGCGATCCGTTCCTTGTCATTCAGAACCGTTTCGGTAAACTCATTCAGATACCCTAAAAATTCGGGTATCTCGTTGGTCAGTAAGCTGTGCAGAAGCCTTGCTTTCTGCACGTTGTTCAATAGCTTTAATGGTTGCATGTCCTTAATTCTTTAATGTTGCTAAATAATTACTCCGCTTTCCATTTCACCTGTGCGACCCTCCCGGATAGCTATTTTTCAAAGAAAAAACGGTAAAAAAGAAAGTCAAAGGAGCGGTCGTAAGGCGGAGCGGGAGAACTATAAGTCCCGAAGGGTGGCCGCAGCGCAGCGGAGGACATTATGCGTTCGTACGCGAGGACTGACCGAGATTGACGCCGCTTTTGTCCGTTTTCTTTGGAAATAGCGTTATTGTCTGATTATAGCAGTCCCTATAAGTGTCAGACAAATACGGGCAACCGTTTTTGTCCAAAACCAGAGGCTTTTGCAACGCAGCAAAATGCCGGAGTCACGGTAGGGAACGCAACGGCATCCTGCCTGCAAGGCAGATATAGCGAAATGCCCGGGCCGGAGGCACCGCCATTACCATCATAATACCCTAACTATAATCTACTGAAACCTGTTACCCAAGTGTTATTAAGCTGATGTTTCCATTACCTGACCATATATCCCTTCGGCCGTAATAAATAGCTTGGCTACTTTGTCGCCTAAGGCTTTTACCATTTCCTGACCGGGATTAAAATCGTCCCTATACCTTGCGGCTGAATAGGCATTTTGCAAAAGTTCAAACAGCCGTACGTCATCAACGCCCATATCAAACACATTTCTCAGATCATCTGTAAACATCAAACTGATCTTTAACATTCTGTCCAGGTTATGAATAGCCAACCGGTAACCCAGATTGATACGAATTAGAGCACTTAAAGTACTTTCTACGGACTGATGCATTAAAAATAAGGACAGGTTGTAGTTGCCCTCGTCATAACAATTTAAAGCTGTATCTAAGAAGTCCTTTCCCTGCCTGCCCCAACGTTTCCAGATTGCTTCGTTTTGTGTCCGGATATTTTCATGATTAACAGGTTGCAATTCCGGCAAAATCAGATCAGCACATTGGTAGGCTACTGTACACTTAGTTAAGGCATTATAAAAAAAGCGGCTGCCTTCATTGATGCCCCTGATCAAAGCATCCGACTTATGCACGATGGCGCAAACATTTATCAGGGGTTTACAGATGGTTTCAATCCTATAGATAAGGTCATGTTCAAATGCCTTATCTTTCTCGTCGGTAATTATTAATAAATAATAAGCCTCCGGGTTTGGGTGTGTGCCCAGATGCACAATTAGTTGTACGAAAGGAAGGCTGTCCAGTATGGTTTTAACCAACTCATTTAAGCCCAATCTTTCCGCTGTGGTCAGGGTATCATTGAAAGCACAATTCGAATGAGCCAATGACAGTTTAGCAGATTGCGGGTGAGCAACCTCCACGACAGACTCTTCCACGTCATACGTTTTTATTATAGGGGGTTCAATTTCCCGCTGCCTGATGATCCAGGCCGCCTCATATAGTTTTTGCAAGTTTTCATAAACGTAAATGATGTCGCAGGCTTCTAGCGTCTCGTCCGGGGGACTGGCTGATAAAGCGGTTTCCAGCCACTCATTCAGGAATTCACGATATTGTTCTACCGTATAAGCTTTAAAGAATTGCTTAACCGCAAGGTATGGATTGATCAATTCTTCTTCTGAAAGATGAGCCGGGTAATCCATCCACTGTAACTGTTCTAATTGTAATTGGGGGTTAAAATTCAGATGAATTTTATTTAAGCTTTGCTTAGCCGTTTTTGACAGGCTCAATACATACATGGCCTCGATCAACCGCAAGTTTAATTTATGCGTGAATAATAAGCTGACCGGACCGTTGTTCTTATCCTTAAAGTAAGTTTCTTCTATTACATATTTACGCCACCGCTGCAAATTCTCCAAGTGCCCCGGCAGCCAGTCCACAGAAAAGAAATCCTTTATTACCCATAGCGGATCGTTAATTTCCTGTTCATTAATATACCGGGGATAAAAATCTGATGAACTTAATTGATAGATTTTCATTGGGATCATGTTAACCCGGCCCGCATTGACCGGCAACACAAAAGAATAGCAGGTCAGCGGCGTAGCGAACCATATCGAATTGTATTTTACAAATCATCGGTTGTTTTGTACATTTACCGTAAATAATACTTTTGAATTATGGCAGAACCAACTTTACATATCGGTAGAAAGATTAGCAAGATTCGCGAATTAAGAGGTATGAAACAGGAGTCTTTAGCTGCAGAACTCGGTATAAGTCAACAAGCCATTTCAAAAATTGAGCAAAGCGTCGATGTTGAGGACGTGGCCCTAAATAAAATTGCTACTGCGTTAGGGATTACTTCCGAAGCGATAAGGAACTTCACAGAAGAGTCAATTTTCAATTACTTTAACACATTTAATGATAATAGTGGCGCTGGTGCTTGGAGTACGAATGGCACTTTTAACTTTAACCCAATTGACAAACTGGTAGAAGTTTTTGAAGAAAACAAAAAATTGTATGAGCAGCTATTAGCAAGTGAACGCGAAAAAATAGAAATTTTAAGGAATAGTAAATAAATTCTATTTGAAAGGATAAGGCGGGCCGCTTTTTTTGTCCTGTTCTTTTGATCCACCTTCAAACATTTGATGCAGTCGTTTTTCAATTTGATCAACCGATATTTCTATATGAACTCCTAAACTTTTGTCTTCCAACGATCTGAACCAGGTTTCCAGTCCATTTCTCTCAGCTTCGTTAAGTAAATCCATCCGCCACCTTTGAGCAGGGTCAAGAATTCGGATTTTATAATTTTCAAGTTGCATTTTCAGTATTATAATTTATTGGTATGCCTGAAGGTAAAAATCTTTTAGATCAGTTGTAAAAACATTACACTTTCAGCCCGGATATTTCGGCAGCCTTAACCGTCTGCCGCCGCTGTGGGGAATAATGATGTAGCAACCTTATAAACAGTCTTATTTTTTTTCACCCACTGCCAGTTGCAGTAGTTCCATGATTTTATCAAGCTTTTCGATCTCGATTGTATTAAGCTTCTTCAATAATTGTTCAATCTCTTTTTTTGCTTCTACATTTGTTTCAAAATCCTGTTCCGCATGATAACGGTCGCGCTCACTTTGGCGATTTTGCGCCATCATGATGATTGGAGCTGCATAAGCAGCTTGCGTAGAAAATACCAAGTTCAATAAAATAAAAGGGTAAACGTCCCAGTGATCGATAAAACCAATCACATTAGCGATCATCCAAACCAAAACAATTACTGTTTGTATAATGATGAACCGGCAAGACCCCATACCGGTTGCTACCGAATCTGCCAGCCTTTCGCCGAATTTGGATCCTGATTTGTGTTTCTCGTGCCATGTACTTGTGTGTTTCATTGGGGTATATCTTAGTTGAATAAGTAATTTCATCCGGTCAGAATTATTTAACATCCAGGCATTTGACCTTATAATATTTTAAATCTTCACAATATTCAACCGCTAAATCAACTCATTTTTCGTCCAATCGAAAACAAAAGGGCTATTTCCATACCCGATGCAGAACTGATAAATAATTTAGCCTTTAAGTTTTTACTTAACCCGGTAATTAAGTAGTGATCTTCTATAAGTTAATAAGGGCAAGTTAGGGCATTACAGAAGGCCGCTGGTTGAATATATACGTTATTCGTTTCTCCTGTTGCAGTGTATCTGGAGCCGGGTCAAGGTTTTTCCCTGTATACTTTTTATAAGAGACCAGGACGTTTTTTGCAGCGATCGCAGATTTAATTATTTCTACAGATTGAAGATCACCCGGTACATCCGCACCAAAATAGTTACCATCCGCCTGTTGCTTCCAGGTCACTAAGGCAAGAACCTCCCCTGCCCGGTGACTTTTATCGCCATCCAATGCGTTGGACAGCGCAAATGGATTGGCATACAGCGTTGACATTGTGCCTGATTTCTTATTAATATAGGACGACATCACCTTTAATCCCAGGGTATCAAACTTGAAAGTTTCCGGCAATTTAGCCTGCTCATTGAACAGCTCAATATTTTTACTTCCGCTTTGGCAAGAGGACAAGATGAATATGCCGCCAAATAATATATAAATAATATTTCTCATGATAGCTTTAGTGTTTAATTGGCTGTGTGAAAACGAAGTCCTCATTTTTCTGTGGACGGTGGCAGTTGACGCATTCAGTTGTAAATAGGGCATTTTTGCCGTATGGAATCATTTTGGGCGTCTTGAAACGCGCGTAGCCCCAGCCTTCTGTCGCGGCATACTTCTCTTTGTCTTTGATCATGAATTCAACCTGTTTAAAGGCACCGGTTTTGACATTTCCATCCTTATCCTCCACCTCGTCCCAGGCTACTTTTGCGAATACGGTTCCATCCGGCCATGGTTGAATATGGTGGGTCCGCACCGCAGCCGCAGCGATATTGTTGCCAAATATCACCCGCATTGTTCCATTATCGAACCTGGCGCTAGTGCTGATCGCCTGCCAGTTCTTATAATCAGGCATGTATCTTACACCATTAGGAGCAATAGGTACTTGTTTAATTAAGAACTGTTCTTTTCGCCATTGTGAATATTGCCGGTCAGCGGCATTTATTTTTGCCGTGTCATCCGGCAAAGCTACCGCTGCCATACTGTTGACATAAGCTTTTAGCGTGGACAATTCATCTCTTGTAATTTTTGCGTTTTGATGAACCTCGGTGTAACTGCCAAGCGGCATAGCGCCAGCTGAGATCTGATAGACAATTTCCCATAGTTTACTTTTTTGGTCGGCAGGGGCCATTTTTTGCCAATCTGAAAAATTAAGGCTTTCCCGACCATGTTTAACATCAGCCGCTACCTGCCAATAGACTGGTACGATCTGGTCATACCAGCGAAGACTGGTTGCATTAGAGTGGCAGTCATAGCAGGCCCGTATCATAATCGCTTTCACATTGGGTGGTGCCTGAAAATCCGCACTAGCCGGTGAATTCACGATTTTAGGCCTGAAAAATTGCATGAACAAAAAGCAGATCAGCAAGAAACTTAAGGTTAGAATAATTATTTTTTTCATGTAAGTGACTATAAATGTATTAACAGCTTACGATTATCATTCCAATATAATTGATGTTGAATATCAATTAATTATAATAACATATATGTAGATACTTTGCGACATTTAACCAATTGTGCCAGATCTCGCTTCCCGAAAAGATCCGTAGAGAATTATTTATCCGCTCCTAATCCATTTTCGAATCGCTAAACTACCTAGAGGCTATGCAGGCCCCCCTTTTTAATGATCAAGGTGAAGTCTCTGATTTGGCCGGCCGTGGAGTGCATCAGATCGTTGCTACATATTGAAAAACGATTCTCTTTTAATCCCTAACTTCTTTATCTTGGAATTTAATGTGCTTGGTGGCAAACCAAGAATCTCGGCAGCACCGCCGGAACCACAGACCTTTCCATTACAATTTTTCAAAACACCGATGATATGCTCGGCCTCCATTTTTTCCAGTGTCATCAGCTGAAAAGGTCTGTTCATGTTATTACTTTCATCTTTTACCGTTCCGGCAAGATGAATTTCGTTAATGATATCTCCGGTCGTCAGTACGAGACTCCTTTCCACAACATGGCCCAGTTCCCTGATGTTCCCAGGCCAGCCGTAGCTTTCTAATTGCTTTTGTGCGTTCGTGCTGAAACCTTTTACATCTTTGCCCATTTCCTTATTATAAACAGCTAAAAAATGCGCGGCGAGTAATGGTATATCGGCCTTACGATCCCGTAAAGAAGGCAATTCTATCGGGAAAACATTAAGCCGGTAATATAAGTCGAGCCTGAAGCGCCCCTCGGCAACTTCTTTTTCCAATTTCCGGTTGGTTGCCGCAATAATTCGAACATCAACTTTTACAGTGCGGGAGCCTCCAACGGATTCAATTTCACGCTCCTGTAAAACCCGAAGCAACTTGACTTGAGCGTCAAGGGGTAATTCCCCGATCTCATCTAAAAATATAGTGCCGCCTTGTGCCAACTCGAACTTTCCAATCCGCTTTTCGGAAGCGCCTGTAAAGGCCCCTCTTTCGTGACCAAACAACTCTGATTCCACCAGTTCCCGCGGTATTGCGGCACAATTAACTGTGATGATCGGCTTATTCTTCCTCGCGGAAAGATTATGGATAGACTGCGCCACGCGTTCTTTGCCAGTCCCACTTTCACCAAGTATTAACACCGATACATTCGACCTAGCAACCAAACCAACATTATCCAGCACGCGTAATAAAACAGGGCTGTTTCCAATTATCCCTTCAAATCCAGCCTGCGACAAATTTACTTCGGGGATTCTATTTATTGAACTGTCCGCTTTTCTAGCTGCCAGCCTCTTTTCCGGCGCATTTTTTACTTCATTTTGAAGTTGTCCGATCAATGCCTTTATGGGGATCGCCGATTTAGCTAATAAATTCAGATGAGATTGGGAATAATTCTCTGCTTTTCGGCTGTAAAATGTTAGCGTAGCAGTTTCTCCATTTTCCATTTTGATGGCATATAACACTTTTGATTCCAGGCGTAAATGGTCACTCAGCCGTTTTTCCATGTAATCGTCCAGTAAAAGTCGATGAAAATCCTTTCCATTGTAATATTCACTTTTTGAGCTGTCCGATAGTTTAGGCCTGAATTTATTTTGCTCCTGGGCAGTCAGACCCATAATATTGGCAAGTCCAATATAATCGGTAATTTGGTATTCATCAAAACCTGTCCTTAGGAAACTCCATTCATCGATTTCGTCATTTTTTAAACAGGTAATCTTCATATAATCGAAAGGAACCAATGCCTGGAACGCCCCCGGAATAAGCTTTATCTTTTGTTCCGTATTGATTGAAGATTCGACAAGCAAGCCTACCTGTTTCTGCAACAATAATTCCTTTTGCAAGGTTAACTCTGTCCCCTGCCGGTGTTTTTCCATTGCGATTTCCAACATAATCAGTAGATCTTTCTCTCGGAAAGGCTTCACCAGGAAGCCATAAGGCTGGGTTGCTTTTGCGGATTCCAATACACTTTGATTAGTATTTGCGGAAATGTAAATAAATCCAATATTTTTTGCGGTCAAGTAGCCCGATAGTTCTGTCCCCATTGATCCGTCCTGCAAAAAAATATCAAGAAGCACCCACGTCGGCTTTTTGGATTCGATCATTTCTCTTGCTTCTTTTACAGATGCGGCAATGCCGCAAACGCTATATCCCGCCTTTACCATCGTCAGCCGAAGATCATTTGCAACTATAAATTCATCCTCTACGATTAAGATATTTTCTTTCATTTTTTATTTATTACAATAGTTTATACATATTGATTATTTGTAAGTTCGGGTATTTCAAACTCGAGTTCAACTGTTACGCCATTACTGTTTTTAAGGGTATAGAACGCTCCGATTTGCTTGGCCAGACCAGCCATAAGATTGGTACCTAATGAATTATCCGCGCCGGCAATAAAATCATTAGGGAGACCAACACCGTTATCCGCCATACTTAATTTGTATTTACCATTATCTGCGTTGCCTCCTTTTATAGTGATCGCACCAGCCGGGGCGTTTGGAAATGCATAAAGCAGTGCATTGCTGATGGTCTCATTGATAATCAGTCCAACCGGCACCGCTACGGCCACATCAAGTACAAGCGGCTCAATACAAATGTCAAACCTAACTTTATGACTATTGTCATAGGTATCCTGCAAGTATTCCGATAACTCTTTTATATACCAGGCCATGTCAATTTTGGAAAGGCTTTCCGTTTGATATAGTTTTTGATGGATCAGGGAAATAGCATACATACGTTGCTGACTGTTTCGGAGAGCCAAAATCGCTTCCCCGTTAGTTAAAAAAGCGGATTGGGTATTTAGCAGGCTAATGATAATTTGAAGGTTATTTTTTACACGGTGATGAATTTCTTTAATTAACCACTCCTTTTCTTCATTAGCTTGTTCCAGGGAAAACGACCTATTACCCAGTTCTTTTTGCAGCTTGCTGATTAGTCGGCCGTCTTTTCGTTTTTGAAATAATATCATAAACAACATCGTCATAAACAGAATAAGCAGAAAAGCGATATATATATAGAAACTCAAAATAGCCTTGCATTGAAATATTTGATTTATGAATATAACCAGTGTTATATTTTTCATAACAAGTGTAACACAACCTTTTACACTACCAATTATTCAATAGCTCAGGATGATGCCCATACTTTGCAATATATAGACCACGTAAACAATTCATTAATAATCAACATCTTACATAAAAAGCAATTTATCCAATCAACGGTATTTCGCTGAACAGCGAACGCATAGGCGATTTTGTCGATGATTAACAGGGAATCTCTTTGATCAAAGCGCTCTTGTCAAATCTGTCGTTATCTTCGCTGATGAGGATTTTCTTTGAGAAGATGACCTGCATATAAAGCCCCTCTTCATTGCTAAGCTTGAGCTGTCCACCCAATTGCTTGCTTAACCCACTCATTAAGCTCATGCCCAAAGAATTACAATCAGCTATATTAAAGTCATGCGGCAATCCTTTACCGTTATCGGCAATCGACAGCTTTATATTCTCGTTGTCAATTCCATTAAGGCCGATAACTATCGTTCCTTTTATTTTGGGCGTAAATGCATGCTTAATTGCATTGGTAACCGCTTCGTTAAGGATGAGACCTATCGGTACAGCCTGTGCCACGTCCAAACAAATGGGTTCAACTTCGAGCATTATCAAGATATTCTTTGCGGTATCAAAACATTCCCTTAAATACCCAGTCAGGTCAGTGATATAATCGAACATGTCGATACAGGTGAGGTTCTCTGTCTGGTATAATTTCTGGTGGATAAGTGATATGGAAAACATTCGGTGCTGGCTTTCACGGATCGCCTCAAGCGCTTTGTCATTATCTAAATATAACGATTGTGTATTCAACAGGCTGATCACGATCTGGAGGTTATTCTTCACCCGGTGATGAATTTCCTTCAACAGCCATTCTTTTTCACTTAACAGGTATTCCAGCGACAGATTTTTTTTGCTTATCTCCAGGTTAGCCTCTTGTTTTAAGCGATACCTGTTGTAGAGTAAACCGACGATGATGAGCAACAAAAGCACGCCCAGCAAAGTTACATTTCTGGTCATGTTTGATTTTTCGAGCGCATTTAACTGCAGTTTGTTACTGGTTCTCAATAATTGGATATCGCGTTCTTTTTTTTCCGTTTCAAACTGCATTTGTACGTTCCGAACCTTTTGTAAAACATTGGTTCGTGCAATGGAATCATACATCAGCTTTACATTGGTCAGGTGCACAACTGCCGACTTATAATCTCTGGTGGCTGTGTCCACTTTAAAATAGCTCTCGAAAAGAATTCGCCGGTCTTGTATAGTACCAGCCCTTATATTCATCGGAAGGGTGGATTCCAAATACTTTTTGGCCGCTGCATATTGCTTAGTTATAATAAAATAATTAATAATGATATGAAACGGCTTTACTTTTAACCCTTCATTAATTTTTGCGTCGTTTACTAATAACAAAAGGAGCTCACAATAATGCTTCGCTTTGGTCAACTCGTTTTCCCCGGTATAAAAGTCCAAAAGCTTACTATAAATATTAAGTCGGTCAGTTATGTTGTCCGGAACTTTATACCCTGCCACAATCCGGTCAACCAAGCGGGCTGCATCTTGTCTCTGATTCTTTTCATTCAGTGCATTGGCAATGGTTAGTGCCGTCATATAGGTTGCCTGGTCATTCCCTTTTTTCTCAGCAATTAAAAGTTCGTTCTGCAGATCACTTATCGCCGGAGATTCTGTGCCGTGACGGGCACCACCAACATCATTTTGTGTACGCGTCCTGTTTTGTGCAGTATCGTATAGGGGATGTGACTTGCCGGGCGATGCTAAAAGTTTCGACGCTAACGGCGGTGAAAATATTAAAAGAAAAATAAAAGAAATAGCCGGTTTCAGTAATATATTATTCATGGAATCTAAAATGATAAGGTAAAGCACCTTGCATGATAATATAAGGAAAAGGCCCCTGATGTAATTTGCATGACCTCCGGATACGAAAATTCAAGCCAAAACTTAATTATCTAAATATAAAGCACTTATGAATTTACCTCAATTATCATTTTAGTGATTTTTCGCTATTTTGCGAAATTTCGCCAAAACGTAATTTATTCAAGCCGAGTTTATGGCGATCGTGCAATATTATCATATTAACCTTTGCTGTTCTGAGCGTCATTATTAATCATATTACGTGCAATCTTTCCCACGCTGACAGCAAGATGATTTCCAGCCAGTTTACATCCACCAGTAAAAACCAATAGCATTATTCCGATAAGCTTTGATGCTGCACCTTTTGATAAGTTGCGTTCATGCCATATGACAAGCTGATCAAGTTCAGTAATCGCACGACATAAATAGCTTTACTGTATAGTGAATTTATCAACCCACCGTTTTATCACCGGCACGAGAATAAAACCTACCGGGATCGAAATACAGCAGCCGGTAATAAAATCCGGCCCCCACATTACCAGGAATTCATTATTCAATGGATGATGTGTCCACAAAATGCCGAAACTCAATATAGCCGTGGTAGCGATAGAAACAAGTACGATAAATACAGCGAAGCCCTGCCCTTTTGATAATTTCATAGTAATCTTTTATGATATGCGGTAAATCAAACTAAATACCAAGATTTTAAATACTAATTTACAACTAGTTAACCTAAAAAGCCTTCAATCACCATTTGCGACATTTAAAGAATTAGCGAAGCTTGCATAAAATTTGTGTGTTCATCTTCAGTCGGAATAATTGAAAAACCACTCAGCTATTTATTAGCGGGATTTGCGGTAACCAATATCTAACAACTAAAATGGACAACCTGCTGCCGGATTTAATCGCTCTTTATCTTTTACTAGGGAGGGTACTTTATGAGAAAACGTCACAATCCATATGCTGTCAAAATCATTTCCCGGCCAGTTGAGTACGCTCGATGATATCCCCAAATATTCCAGAATAGGTGTTATACCCTGGTGATCCCAAATGATAAATACAGTACCATTTTCTTTCAATAACGCCTTTCCAATTCCTTCATAATCGTCTGAATCGAATTCGGAGTTAAGTGTCAAGTCATATTTAATTATAAAAGGGCTAATGGTTTGCAGCATCCGGGCATGTTTGGTTACTGATCCGGGTTTCACCGAAGGAACGTAAATATTATCAGGTCTACCGAATCGTTTATAAAGTAATCCGGATAACTGCATCGATCGATTGAATCCCTGACAAGTCAGATTATCGCCGTCAGCTGATTTTTCAGCATGTCTTATAAAAATCAATTTCAAAGTCTTGCTTTGAGCACTTAGGGCTGTATTGAATAATACCAATATCACTACTAAGCTGATTAAAAATGTTTGTACTTGTTTCATCTCTTATTAATTTAAAATTATTATTACTTTTTTCCTGTTTGACCGCCAAATGGGCCAATCTCCCATGCTACCTCAACAGAGTGGTAAGCATACTGATTAGCCATTTTAATTTCGTTTTTTTATTTGACGTTTTTTGTAAACAAGCATTTTTATCATAGGAAGGAACTCGTTCTTATAATACTTCCACCTGATTGACGTTAACCAGCAAAAACCATGAATCCACCAGGCATTTAATAAACGAAATGCTAATTCCGGGCAACAGGTAGTAAATTCCGTTTCCAGAACCCGATAGCAATACTGCTCCCGCCATAATAAATGGAATAATAGCCACCTGCGTAAAGAACAAGGTTTTAAAGTATTGGGTCTTTAAGTTTTTTTCGACTCGTTTATAAGAAATAAAGTCAAGCCAGGTATTAATGACCCAAACCATGAGTCCTGTCGCCAAAATTTCGCTGCCCATATACACCATCTGTTGCTTGGGAGCCAGGCAAAGTGATGACACTATCAGAATATTCGTCAACAGCAAAAGAGATCCCAAAGCCCTGCTTGGCACATGTAATTTGGTGATCATTAAAATCTTTTGGAGATTAATGGATAGTCCTATAAAAATAAGGCCGGTTAATGTAGATGCCGCACCGGCTGTCGCTAAAAAATAATTGGCCCATTGTCCCATAGTTTTAAGTTCCTCTGAATAGTAACAGTGATCAGACCTATTCAATTTAAGTTCCAAGTCCTATTTCACACAATATCAGTTACTTACACTTAACATTGGTAAAGGTCAATCTCTTCATTTCGTTAATTGTCGAAAAATGACAATCTACATGGGAACCACTACATGGTACCGAGTGCGCATTCTTATTTGCGAAATTTCGAGTTTTGATGAAATATAAACACAGAAACCGGATCAATCATTCAATATACATCTAACTACCAGATAGTTAACAAATGGCATTCACGTTGCACCATCGGCAATTAACTATTAAAAATAAATTCTTATGAACTTTACATACTATGGACATTCCTGCTTTTCAGTTGAAATACAGGGTAAACACATTCTCTTCGATCCTTTTATTTCGCCAAACTCGTTGGCAAAAGATGTAAAAATTGATGAGATCCATGCAGACTATATTTTTGTTTCGCATGCACATTTCGACCATACTGCAGACCTGGTGTATCTGGCAAAGAAGACAGGTGCCAAAGTAGTATCCAATGTAGAAATTACCGGGTGGTGCGAAAAACAGGGAATCAATAGCACGCAGCTTTTAAACCCGGGTGGCAAGTGGGCATTTGACTTTGGTGTAGTCAAATGCTTCATCGCCATTCACTCCAGCAGTTTCCCAGATGGCGAATATGGCGGAGTCCCAAGCGGCTTCGTATTCAAGACAACTGAAGGCTGCTTTTATTATAGCGGAGACACGGCCCTCACTCTCGATATGCAATTAATTCCTAAATGGGCTAAGTTAGATTTTGCAGTTCTGCCAATTGGGGATGATGCCACGATGGGTGCAGAAGATGCTGCTGAAGTTGCAAAAATTGTCGGTGTGAAGACGGTAATAGGCGTACACTATGACACTTTTGAATTTATAAAAATCGATCATCAGGCGGCAATAGATCAATTCAGCAATAATGAACTTTCCCTGAAATTGCTGGAAATAGGATCTACCGTCGTTTTATAAAGAGTAGGGTTTTTAATACAAAGAACCTAAACTGCCTCAAGACTGCCGGCTTAGCTCTCCGCTAAAAAGAATACAGTTAACCCTATAATTGCCCGTATACAGGTAATCATAGGGTTAATTTAACACTTCAATAGTTTTACTTAATGCTAAATAATTAGTGAAATGCTCCAAACTGAACTGACCAAGAAACAGACCTTGATAATGGCGGTTACCGCGGGCGTGTGCGTCGCCAATGTGTATTATAGCCAGCCGCTATTGAAAGATATCGCGATGTCTTTTCATATACAAAATAAAGATGCCGGTTTGGTTTCTGTGTTGGCGCAAGCGGGATACGGCATTGGGTTATTCCTGATAACCCCGCTTGGGGATAAAATTGACAGGAAACGACTCTTGTTATTCTTACAGTCAGCATTGATCTTATCACTTTTAAGTATTTCGGTCTTCAACAACATTTATGTACTCTATGGCTGCAGTCTTGCTATTGGCATATTTGCCATAACGGCGCAGATCGTATTACCGATGGCAGCTGCAATGGTTACGAAGAACAGGGGCGCGGTGGTCGGAAAGATATTTACCGGGGTCTTGATAGGCGTTTTATCAGCCAGGGTGATCAGCGGATTCATTGGTGAATATTTCGGCTGGAGAGCGGTTTATTTGATTTCATCTATTTTGGTGGCTGCCACCGCGGTACTGATGCAGCTAAATTTTAAATCCAAAAAAGAATCATTTGACGGCCATTACTTTAAATTACTCGAATCTGTTTTAAACCAGGTCGGAAGGTTCTCCGCATTAAGGAGATCAGCGCTTACCGGTGCGCTTATATTTGGTACGTTAAGTGCGTTTTGGACAACCCTTACTTTTCACCTGAGTTCTTCCCCCCTGAATCTGTCTACTGATCAGATCGGTTTGTTCGGGTTGCTGGCAGTCATGGGAGCCCTGTTAGCGCCATTATTCGGGAGATTATCTGACAAAAGCAATAATCCTAAAAAGCCATTGCTACTGGCGGCCTTGTTGGTACTGATAAGCATTATCCTACTACATCTGTTTCCATTATCCATACCGGTAATCAGCATTTCTGTTTTATTGCTTGACATTGGAGTACAGGCAGCACAGGTAACCAATCTTGCCTTGATATATACCCTGGACACACAGGCAAGCAGCCGGATTAACACAGTCTATATGACGGCTTATTTCTTTGGCGGATCATTCGGGGCTTTTTGCGGTCTCAAATCCTTTCAATCCGGGGGTTGGAATGCTGTCACCTGGCAAATGATGATTTTTGTCTTACTGGCCATACTGGTCATTTTGCTCGGCAGAACCTTTGCCAGCAAAAAAGCTAAGGTAATAACCCAATGACCTTTCGGAATTGTGCAAACCGAAAGTGGTTAGCGACAGCAACTTTATAACAGCACGGCCAATATTTGTCAGGTTTGCTAATGCCGTTTTATACATACCCCTAGGCAGCCGGTTTTGCCACTGGCACTGCCCTTCCGATTGCTAAAAACTTAACCATGAAATAACGGCTACTTCATAGCCGACCATTAGAAAAATGGAAAAAAATTTCGCATTCGTTCGCTATTTAGCGGAATACAACTAAACTCCAGGCTCGATAGCTACCTTAAATATACTGATTTACAGTTATTTATAAATTGGCTTCGCATTTGGTAATCATTTTTAGGAGGAACATCAATTCGGTTAGAATTCAGTAGTCACTCCATTCACAGTATTGTATTATAACTTAAAACTAAGACAACAATGAAAAATGATCAAAATCAAACGGAACTGATCATAGACCTCCAGGAACGAGGTTACGATCAGGATTTTATTCTTCAAAATGAAGGCATTCTCTGCGTTCAACAAAATGAGCTCTTCCCTCCGGAAGAATTCGAAATTGTGGAAACCCATCGTTTTGAAGGCAAGTTCCGACGCGACGATTTCATCATTTATGCCATTTCCCTCACGCATTGTGATGGAAAAGGAATTTTAATGACACCGGTTAGCACTTATACCAAAGGCGTCTCTATTCATTTATGGTCAAAGCTGGCTACCAATATTAAGAATACCGTGAAAGAGGTCCGCAACAATGCCTTTAGCGAACTAGCATTCGCATGATTTATTAATTGGTTCATCAAATAAATAGCTTACAACAGACCATCATGTTAAAGAAAATACTTACCGGCGGACTATTTATACTCACTACCGCTACCTGTCTTGCTCAAAATACCGGTGCGTTGCAGCAACAGGCATTCGCGGACAGTACCGTTATAAGTGTCCATGCTTCTTATGACAAAGGCAATAAAATACATCGCTGGCTTTTTGGTGAGAATTTCCGTAAGGAATGGGCGGCGAAAGTAAAACTTCCGCTAATCGATATTAATAAAATCCAGGGAGGTTTAAACCCATTGCGGTATGGTGGAGGAATGGAGACGAAGGCTATACGGATGGAAGATAAAACCGGTAGAGAGTGGGTTATACGCAGCGTTGAGAAAACACCAGATAAACTTTTACCGGAAGAATTGCGCCAGACATTTGCTTTAACCTGGGTGGACGATGAGTATAGCGGACAGCACCCTTATTCGGCATTGGTTGTTCCGCCCCTGGCTGAGGCGGTAAATGTCCCCCATGCTCATCCTGTTATCGGCGTACTCGTCGCCAATCCCAAACTGGGCGCTTTTGGCCAGGCATTTGCCGGTCGCGTGGTGTTACTGGAGGAACGTGAACCAACCGGAAAATCAGAGAACACGATTAATATGTTAAAAGGCCTTATAGCGAATAACTATAACCGGATCGACGGCGATGAGTTCCTTCGTGCCCGGATGCTTGATCTGCTGGTTGGTGACTGGGACCGGCACGAGGATCAATGGCGATGGACCAGTGAAAAAAAAGGTAAAGAAAAAATCTACACAGCTGTTCCGCGAGACCGTGACCAGGTATTTCACGTGGATGAAGGTTTTTTCCCTAAGATGGCAGCCACTCCCTGGCTGGACCCGGTGCTGGGAAACTTTAATGACTCCATTTCGCATGTTAAATACGGGCTGTTCAAGACCCGTTTTATACAGCAATTTCCTGACGCGCAATTCAGCTATGCGCACTGGATGAAAGTCGTTAACGATTTCACCAAAGCAGAAACAGATGCTGTCCTTGAGTTAAGTTTACAATGCCTTCCCAAAGAAATTTATCAAATGAAACACGATCGTTTACTGGCAGGTTTAAAAAAACGTCGTGACCGGATGCCAAAAGCAATGTCGGACTATTACTATTTTATAAACAGGATCGTTGATTTACGTACTAGCGATCAGGACGAACAAGTGAATATCGAAGATGCGCCGGATAGCGGAACGCGGATCCTTATTACCCGGCTTAACAAAAACGGTAAGGAAAAAGATGATATACTGGATATGATTTATCAGCCCTCGATCACCAAAGAAATCCGTCTTTATGTAGCTGCAGGTAATGATCATGTGGTGATCAACTGCAAAAACTCGCGAATAAAATTGAGAATTGTGGGCAGTAACGGAGCTAAATCCTATGACGTGCAGCAGGCCAGTAAAATTGTTGACATCTATGGACGGAAGGATAGTGTGAGAGTAACTGGAAAAGAGCGAAAAATACGGGTACATTTAGCTAATGACACCACAAACACCCGGTTTTTAGTAACCAATCCCTATAATATCTGGATGCCGTTAACTACAGGTGAAATAAACCGCGATGATGGTTTCCTTCTGGGCGTGGGATTTCGGTACACCGGTAAAGATGGGTTTCGTAAACTGCCCTACTCAACAGTACAGGAAGTAATGTTGTACCACTCTTTTGAAACCAAAGCATTCCGCATCAATTATAATGGCCAGTGGATACAGGCAATTGGCAAGGCTGATATTACCCTTAACGCTCTAGTGGATGCCCCCGCTAACACGATGAACTTCTTTGGACAGGGTAATGACACGCGCCTTGACAAGACAGGTGATTATAAAAAGTACTACCGCACCCGCTTTGATTTCTATCAGTTGGATCCGGCGCTTCGCTGGCATACAGGTACAGGGTCCACGATAAGTGCAGGACCGTCATTTCAGTACTATCATTTTGACAACAGCGATAACAATGGCAGGTCTATCGAACAGCCCGGCTTAATCAAGTCTTATGACAGTACCAACTATACGCAGGATAAACTTCATGTGGGTATAATCGTAAATTTTATCAGCAACAGACGAAATAATCAAATGCTTCCCTCAAAAGGCTTTTACCTGGCCATTAAAGGACAGGTTTATAGCGGTCTGAACAGCAATTCAAAAGGATTTACGCAGATAGAACCTGAATTTACCTATTACCAGAAGATCGATACAGGCGCAAGACTCGTCCTGTCTGACCGAATCGGCGGAGGAGTGAGTTTCGGAAACCCGGCATATTATCAATCCCTGTTTTTAGGTGGCCAGGGAAACCTGCTTGGCTATTTGCAAAATAGGTTCGCGGGCAATCAATTGGCTTTTAATGACTTTCAGGCAAGATATAAACTCGCAAATATTGCTGGCTATATATTGCCCGGTGAACTGGGGTTAAGTGGATTTTATGATGTCGGTAGAGTTTGGATCAGTGGTGAACATTCCGATACCTGGCATCAGGGAACAGGGGGCGGCATATATTTCTGCCCCGCAAATCTGACGGTGATACAATTGCTTGCCGGGCACTCCAATGAAGGCTGGTATCCTTACATTTCTTTAAATTTTAAATTATAACAATACATATAAATAGCGCAGGCCAGTTGTATGGGTCATGCGCCCGCCCCAATGTTGATTATCCATCGTTTAATAAAAATCACCTGCTGGTGACGGAATCTTTTATTGTAATTACAGGTTCGGCACAACTCATCGGAGACTATGCCTTAATCAATGAATATTCTGCAACTAAACCTTATTCTTAAATATTTATATTTTATGGAAACTAAAGTTAATGGCATTCACCATGTGACCGCCATCGCTACCAAAGCGAAACGCAATTTTTTATTTTACACGCAGTTTTTTGGAAAGCGTCTGCTAAAGAAAACCGTAAATTTTGATGAGCCCGAGACGTATCACCTCTATTATGGCGATGAGATTGGGACACCCGGAACTATACTTACCTTTTTCGCGTGGGATGACATCCCTCCCGGGATCAGTGGCCCGGAACAGGTGGCACAGGTAGCCTATTCAATAAGCGAGGACAGCCTCGATTTTTGGTTGAAACGCTTAAAGAGTCAGCATATTCAGGTTACAAAACCCATCGAACGCTTTGATGAAACTTTTATCAGCTTTCAGGATCCGGATGGCCTGAACATCGAATTGATAGCTCATAGTGCAACACAGGTAAATCAGCCATGGGGAACCAATGATATTCCGAAAGGTATGGCTGCAACGGGTTTTCATAGTGTTACTATTATTTCCCGCTGCCTGGAAGAAACTGCTGTTATTTTAACAGGCCTGCTGGGTTACCGGCTTGTTGACCGAAAGGACGATCGTTACCGTTTCATCAATCATCAGGCACAAAATGCGGCGATTATCGATCTGGTAGCTGCCAGCGGAGACGGCCGGGGACTTATTTCGGCAGGGTCAGTCCATCATGTTGCATTCCGGGTGGAAAATGAAGCAGTCCTGATGCAGTGCCGGAAAAAAATCGTCGCGGCTGGCCTCAAAATCACTGAAAAAATTGACAGGAACTATTTTTATTCGGTCTACTTTCGTGAACCAGGAGGTGTTCTTTTCGAACTGGCTACCGACAATCCCGGATTTACGGTAGATGAGCCATTAAACCAACTCGGAACAACGCTGCAGCTACCCCGGCAATTTGAATCAAGAAGAGCTGAATTGGAAAACCTGCTTCCGTCGTTAAACTCCTGATTTTTCTTCTTAACCGCCTAAATAAATTTCATTGCTATATAATTTTACAATTTAACAATTACCACATCATGGATTTCAAAGTAACCAAAGTTTACGCCGATGAAAACGGTGACAGCAGATTTGAAGAAATCTTTTTTCCGCTAACAGATAAGGGTCCCATTGGCTCACTTTCAGAAAGCGTCAGTGTCAAAGAATTGCTTTTTAGAATAGTTCCGCCTACCTACGATGATTTTCATAACGCGCCTGCAAAACAATTTGTTATCCTGCTGGACGGTGGCGTGGAAATAGAAACCTCCCTGCACGAAAAACGTCAATTTAAAACGGGCGAAGTGCTATTAATGATAGATACAAAAGGAAAAGGTCATAGAACTAAAAACTTGGAATTTGCAGAAAGGAGATCGCTTTTCATCACCATTGAATAACTCCTGCCGTTCGACACGATCAGAAAACCCGTCAATACCTGGCGGGTTTTTTTATTGCGATGCTCAAAGACCAAACGATAGTTAAAAAATGCCTGTTAACCACTATCAAAATAACACAATTGTTCTCTAATCAACATTAACCGCAAAGCATCTTTTCTGTATGAATTCGACTTTTAGCGGTATTTAAACGCGCTTTTTGCTTGTTAAAAATACAAACACCTCATTATAAGCAACTTAATACAGTGGCACATCTTATGTAAAATGGTAAATACATTAAAACATTAAGATATGAAAATCTTACAACAATCATACGGGTCAATCATCATTCAAGGAAATGCCTTTGGGATCAGGGCAATACCTGAAGATGATTTTCTAAAGTCACCCGTCGCTTGTACCGGAAAGCATATTGCTCAAGAGCAGGCCGGACCGATCCCTTTGTCAGAAAGGTTTCGCAGAAGATTGAATTATCTAAGCAACCGTCTCTTTTTCTTGTACCTCACAGCCATCGAAACTTTCTACATCATTTATAAATAATCAATTCAATTAATAATTAACAATTAAAACAAATCAAAAATCATGAAAACTTCAATTGCAATTCTATCAGTAGCTATAGCCTTGACAGGCTTAAGCCTGCGTGCCACAGCTCAAAGTTCATCTGCGGATTCGTTAAAAGCACGACCATCGTTTAGCATCGGCGCCGACGGCGGATTTTCAGCCGGTAGCTTTAAGCATACAAATGGCTGGAATATTGGCGGATCTTTGCAAGCTGATATTCCGATTGTGCAGCAACTCTATTTCAGCGCAAACGCCTCCTACCTTAATTTTTACGGGAGAACAAACATTGATGGAACCGGCGTTTCATCTCCGGCTATTCATTTCCTTCCGGTGAAGGCTGGTTTAAAGTTATTTGTTCTTAGCGACATCTATGTACAGGCGGATGCAGGCGCAGGCTTTATATTGAATAAAGATGAGGTTGGCGCTCAACGGACCGCCGCATTTATCTATTCACCCCAGGTTGGTATAAAGCTACCGCTGACAGGGAACAGCTTCATTGATGCAAGTGCGCTGTATGAGGCATCAACTAAGTACACCAGCGGAGTTGATAATACTAAAGTCAATTTCTTTGGACTGCGCCTTGCCTATGGCTTATCGACCAAATAATTATTTTGCTATCCGGAGAGAGCAGCACCTTCTGTGCTCTCCGGCTGGCAATTATTAAATCGTTCTGAAACTGCCGCTTTCTAGTCCATTTATAGCCAAAGAATAAATGAGATACATTTCGATAATTAGCGAAATAAAACTAATAAAATTAAAATAAAACACCACTCACAATGCTAATTATCAGGTATTTACTCATTGGCATAACACTTGGCATATACCAGATATCACATTCATATATTCTAAAATCAGAACAATTAATTTATCATTTAAAATTATTCACATCTTAAAAACAATAAAATGAAAACTAATCATAACCCGTTAAAAAAGGTTCTTATTTGTGGCGCACTGGCATTCAGTCTGACGGCCGCAGTAAACGGCAAACTATATGCGCAGGGTCCGGCTGCGGATGATCCGCATATTTCACAAGCAGTAAAAAAATTCCTTGTGCCGTTAAATGCACCCGGCCCCGGTTTGGAGACGCTTGGTCCCAAAGCGGCAAGGCAGGCACTCGTTGACGCGCAGGCTTCTGTTAAATTCGATTACTCCAAAGTTGTTGAGTCCGAAAAAACAATAGTGGCCGATGGGCATACGATTAAGCTAAGTATCATGAGGCCAAAAGGTGTGACCGGTAAACTACCTGTATTTATGTATATCCATGGCGGCGGTTGGGTTTTAGGCGACTATCCTACTCACAGGCGCATGGTACGAGACCTGGTTATGCTAACCGGCTTTGAAGCCGTGTTTGTTAACTATACGCCTTCGCCGGAAGCAAAATACCCTGTTGCTGTGAATGAAATTTACGCGGCCTCGAAATGGGTGAGCACGCATGGTAATGAAATCAATGCAGATGGTTACAAACTTGGTATTATCGGAAACAGCGTTGGTGGAAATATGTCAACGGCAACTGCGTTAATGGCTAATGCTAAGGGCAAACAGTTATTTAAAGTTGAAGTATTAATGTGGCCGGTAACGAATGCTGATTTTGAGGATGGTTCATGGAAAGCTTATGGAGATCAGCGCTTTTTAACTGCTCCATTAATGAAATGGATGTGGAATAATTATGCCACTCCAGAGCAGAGAAAAGAAATATATGCCTCTCCCCTTCAGGCAACCCCAGCTGACATGAAAGGCTTACCTCCAACACTGATCATGGTTGCTGAAAATGATATTTTACGCGATGAAGGTGAAGCATATGGCCGTAAGCTGGATGAAGCCGGCATTGTTGTAACAACTATCCGGTTCAATGGTGTCATCCACGATTGGGGCTTGTTAAACGGACTGGCAGAAATTCCGCAAACGAAAGCATTGTTCCTTGAGGCATCTGCAACTTTGAAAAAATATCTTAATAAATAAAAAAGCGTTACCTGTTTTTTAACAAAAAAAAAATAACGGCTGGTTGGTAATTACAATCAGCCGTTATTCATCTTCAAGCATTAAGAGTTATATGTATAAAATTGAGGAAATTGAACAAACTAAGCATAATAAGCTATCATCTTCCAGGGTTACCGCCATCATCAATGCGCCTATTGAAAAGGTGGACATCGCGGATTGGCTTTTAAACCTACCGGATAAGGAGTATCAACGCTGTTCAACGCAGCATATTGCTGCGGGTATTACGACCACAGATGATGGCCAGCCGATGAGCATCAACGTTGAAACCATTGGCTCAGCACTGATGATTCAGCACTATGTCGCTGTTATTCATCAACCGCATTATTGTCGTATGCTTTCAATTTCAGATGCGATAACGCCTTCCGGGCGTACTAAGGTACAGGTATTATGGGAACTCCGAGCAGTGAGCATTGACGGTCAAACGACCGAATTCAGCAATACAATACATGCAACAGCGACACCCGAATTTATGGACTATCTCGAGAAAAATAAAATGACCATTAGCCAGGCGTCCGAGGCAAGACAAGCGGCGTCGTCTGCGCACAATCTCGAAGAAACGCCCTTGTTTGCGAGTAGTATTGGAAGAAAAGCGCTTACAGGAAAATACGGATCATAGTAAATTGATTATAGATATTTAATTCTTAACAGGTTATCATCATGGTACTCGACAGCTCTTTTTACTGGATTATAACTGTCTTTGCAGGCACCATCATATTTGGTGCAATTGCTTATCCTTCCTCCTACCTGGGCAGAAAAATAAGACGAAAAAATCCGAAGTCAAAATCTTTAAAAAACTCAATAATATCCATGGAAAATAAATTAGAAGATAACGCGGTCCTATCCCATATCAAAAAGCTAACCGCCAGAGAAGAACATTTGTATGGAACTGAGCAGTTAAGTGATGAGGATATCAAAGAATTACATCACATTCAATCCGAGTTGGATCAGTATTGGGACCTGCTGCACCAAAGAAGAGCGTTACGGGATGCCGGAAGTGACCCCAAAAGGGCGGCCATGCGCACCACTGAAACCATAAAAAGCTATGTCAAATGACAAGCGGGTTCACAGTGATTAATGACACCTATCATTTAGCATTTGTTGTTGATCTGGACGGTGAACAAGCCACAATAGATTATCGGTATTATAAACATGATATTGCATTTCTGCATAGTTATGTACCTGAGCACTTCCGGGGAAAAGGAGTTGCGAAGGCACTTGCAGAAACCGCTTTAACCTTCGCCAGAAAAGAGAATAAAAAAATCATGCTGTATTGCCCCTTTATGTCGAAGTATGTCAGGGAACATCCGGAATATCACGACCTGGTCGACACTGAATTTCACCAAACATTCTTCAGTAAACCGCAAGATGGTCCACAGTAAATTTGCCAACCAAATAACAAATATGCATAACAGTTTAATGCCTTTAACCACGGTCAAGCTTTACGGTGAACTCGATTCCAGGGAGGCATATATTATCCGTGATTTTTTAAAACGGAGCGTTGTAGGGTATGAATGGGTTATCCTGGACGGCCCCGAACAGCTCAAAGAGCGTGCTCCGGTTAAGGAGGATGATGTTGTCAAACTTCCTGCATTAGTGTTGCCCGACGGAGTCATTCTTTACGATCCCTCAATCTCAGAGATTGCCAGTAAACTAGGCTGGCTGTTAAAGCCTCAACTGAATGAATATGATCTTTCTATTTATGGCGCAGGACCTGCCGGGCTCAGCGCTGCAGTTTATGCAGCCTCCGAAGGGCTAAGAACGATCATCATCGAGCGTGAAGCTATAGGCGGACAAGCAGGGACCAGTTCGCTCATTGAAAACTATCTCGGATTTCCCGATGGGGTCTCCGGAGCCGAACTTGCTGAGCGGGCCAGACAGCAGGCTGTTAAATTTGGAGCGGAAATTCTGTTGATCAGAAACGGTGTCAAGGCAATGTATTTTAATAATAAACTGCACGTAGAACTTATTGATGGTAGCAAAGTAATCTCCAGATCGAATATTTGTGCCACAGGTGTTCAATACAGAAAGCTAAATATCAGCAATGAAGACAGGTTTCGCAACCTCGGTATTTTTTACGGGGCCGGGGCCAGTGAGGCACCCATGTGCATCAATTATACCGTCTTCGTTGTCGGGGGCGGCAATTCCGCAGGTCAGGCCGCCATCTATTTTTCGGCATTTGCGGCTAAAGTTATCATGGTGGTCAGGGGGAGCGACCTGTCTTCTACATTATCCTCTTACCTTTTAAGCAGAATAGGAAAAAAGAAAAACATAACAGTGCTGTTTAACTCGGAGATTACAGCGCTTTACGGTGACATTGTTTTAAAAGAGATCGAGATAACTGACCAAAAGAAAAATATCAGTAAGAAATATGCTGCCCAAAAGGTATTCATCTGTATTGGGGGGATTCCAAATACAGACTGGGCGAAAAACACAAAAATCATCAGGGACGATGGCGGATATTTCATTACAGGTGCCGATTTGCTGATAAATGGCGTACCAGCCCAATGGGAACTGGAAAGGCCTCCATTTTATCTCGAAACAAGCGTTCCCGGTTCCTTTGCTGCCGGAGATGTCCGGCACAACTCGGTTAAACGTGTAGCCTCTGCTGTTGGTGAAGGCGCGATGGCGGTAACTTTTGTGCATAAATATCTGCAAGAAACTTATTAAAAACCATGGATATACCTACATGCGAACACCTTAAAGATTTTAAAATCATCCCAGCAAGCAAAGATTATTGTGAAGAGTGCATTAAAATCGGAAGCTCCTGGGTTCACTTACGCTGCTGTCAAACTTGCGGCGCTGTTCTGTGCTGTGATTCTTCTCCTAACAGGCATGCCTCAAAACACGCTTTTAGTTTGCACCACCCGGTTATCATATCTGCGGAAGCTGATGAGAATTGGGCCTATTGCTACTTAGACGATCAGGCTGTAGAAATTTAGCCGGATGTGATTAAAATATAAACCAATTAACTATTAAATTTAATATAATGACAAAATTAATAAATGGGTTACACCATATCACCGCTTTAGCGGGCGACCCTCAAAGAAATCTGGATTTCTATACCGGTATCTTAGGTCTGAAACTGGTTAAAAAAACCATTAATTTCGATGCGCCGGATACTTATCATTTTTACTATGCCGATGATAGTGGCAGTCCGGGCACTATTCTCACTTTCTTTCCCTTTAAAGGTATACAACCCGGAAAAAACGGAAAAGGACAATTAACCCAGACCTCATTTTCAATACCGGAAAATAGCGTCGATTACTGGCTCGAAAGATTAAAAAAGTATCAGGTTAAACACCAGCAGCCGCAGAACCGCTTTGAAGAGACTTATATTTCGCTGGAAGATCCTGACGGGCTGGGCATCGAACTTATTGCTACCGCACAGGATCGGAGGCCGGGATTCACCTACGGACATATACCCCTGGAAAATTCAGTCAAAGGCTTTCACTCTGTTTCTCTTTGCGAGGAAGGTTATGAAAAAACAGCAGGAATACTCACCAATTTACTGGATCACCATTTAGTTGCCGAATCAGGCAACCGCTTTCGCTATGGCGTTGAAGGAAACGACCTGCAATATGTAGATATTATCTGTATGCCGGATACCCAACGGGGGCTGAGCGGCTCGGGGACGGTACACCATATGGCGTTTTCCACTGATAACGATCAGACCCAACTTGAAATACGTAAAAAAGTAGAGTCCGCCGGTTTAAATATTTCACCCGTTCTTGATCGTGATTATTTCCATTCCATCTACTTCCGCGAGCCCGGTGGCGTTCTGTTTGAGGTAGCTACAATTCCGCCGGGATTCGCTGTCGACGAATCGACTGATCACCTGGGCGAAGAACTTAAGCTGCCTTCATGGGTGGAGATTCATCGCGAGGATATCGTTAAGGGGCTTACACCAGTAAGTTTAAATTTTAAAAACTATGAATAATTACGAGCAAATATTCTTTTCCGGGAAAAGATTTCCGGAAAGCAATCAAGCGATCGTTATGGTCCACGGACGCGGGGGTACCGGAGAAGATATAATGAATTCCCTATCCAAAGCTTTACACCTTAACGATTTTTATATTGTCGCTCCGGATGCCGAGCATCAATCCTGGTACCCCTATAGTTTCCTGGAGCCAAAAAGTAAAAATGAACCATATCTAACCAATTCACTAAACTTATTAAAAGATATCGTTGATAATCTAGTAAAAACAGGATACCCGACCGAGGCTATTTATCTGCTTGGGTTTTCACAGGGGGCCTGCCTGACGCTGGAATTTGCCGCTCAGCACGCGCGACGATACGGTGGTGTATTTGCATTGAGTGGCGGACTGATCGGTGACGAGCTCAACGTTTCGGACTATACCGGAAACTTCGAAGGCACGCCGGTATTCCTGGGCTGCAGCGACATTGACAGTCACATTCCACTGGGTCGGGTTAAAGACTCAACGGAGCTTCTTTTGGATAGGGGTGCGACAGTTTATGAGAAGATATATCCGGGAATGGGACACACGATCAATCAGGATGAAATCAAAATGGTGACCGAACTGATTAAGTACGGAAGGATTCAATAACTTTGTAAACAGCACCATTAAGATTTTTTTAGCCATTTTCAGGGCCTCATTAGCTGCCAAATAGTTTTTCGAAGGCTAATGAGGCTTCGATAAAATAGACCGTGGTAAACAGTTCAATTAAGTTAATCAACACATGACAAATAACAATAGCATGAGCCTCTATTTGAGCAGCATAAAAAAGCGCTTTCAAATTGAAAAGGATCTGGCCGAAAAGACTTTTGACCAGCTTGATAATGATGACTTATTTTGGCAATTTAATGAAGAAAGCAATAGTATCGCCATCATTATCCAACACCTGTGGGGTAATATGCTATCGCGCTGGACAGACTTTTTAACCAGCGACGGCGAAAAGCCATGGCGGCAGCGGGATGCAGAATTTGAGTCCGTTATCCAAACGAAAGCACAACTGCTGGAAAAATGGTCGGCAGGATGGAAATGCCTGTTTGACTCCTTCAACCTGGTTGTTGAAGAAGATTTACCGAAAGAAATTCTTATCCGGAGCGAGCCGCATACGGTATTGGATGCCATCAACAGGCAATTGGTCCATGTTTCCTACCATGTCGGGCAGATCGTAATGTTGGGTAAAATGCGAGCCGGGGGTAACTGGAAAGCACTGACCATTCCAAAAGCCAAATAGTATACCCGTTGCAGCTGAAAAATACAAATCTAAAAATCATCAAACAATTTCAGCACAAAAACGAATAACCTGTCACCTCTGATTATTTTTTTCCCATCAGTGGCTTCTTCCACTCTATCAATGTCATTACTGTGAGTGACCTTCCATTATGCATGCTGAATCCCCAATAAAAAGTACAGGAAGAAAATCCATATGCAATTCTGACCTGATATCCTGAGTGTAAAGACACCTAAGCTGACTTTTGTTCAGGCAAAAGGATAGGCGCACTGCAGGCAACCCAGGCTGCAGGTTCTGACGATGGTTCTTCCATTGGAAAAAACACCAGAATTGCCGAAAATAACACCATTGCAACACCTGAAACGGTCAGTACAGCAATTGAGCCAGTCTTAAGAGACAAGTATCCCCAAAACGCACCTGACAGGGCAAGTGATCCCTGAAAGACGGTAACATTGGTAGCCAGAAATCTGCCTTTCAGTTCTTTTGGGGAATACAATTGTGCCAGTATGTTCAGGGTTGAGGTCGCCCATATCCACCCGATTCCGATAATGAACATCAATATATCAATAATCAGAACGCTGTTAATCTGACTTAGGATAATCATAGAAAGACCAACTAATGTGCAACTCCCCCAAACAACTTTATAGGATAAAAAAAAAGTGGTCACATTTTTATAAAACAAACTCCCTGTTAAAGCGCCTATACCGAGACTGACCCATAAACCGGTATAAGCTTTGCTGCTCTGATGCCATTCATATTTTGATAAATGTGGAAGTATAGCGAATATAACACTGACAAAACAGGTAAAGGAGACGGTGCGCAATAGGAGGCTTTTGAAATTAGCCGAACGACTGACTGCCTTTAAGCCTTCGGTAAAAGCTGATTTGAAAGGCTGTGGTTTTACTGCCATTCTAACGTTGTGCCAATTATACAAACCGACTACAAGAGCCAGGAAAGACACTGCATTGAATAAAAATATCGATTGGATACCACCATAAACCAGTAGTACGCCACCCAGTGCCGGGCCTACCGCCCTCGCCAGATTAAAATTGACCCCGTTCAAAGCGATAGCCTCTTTCATATTGTCCGCAGAAACGATTTCCGGAGTAATGGCCTGCCAAACGGGAACGGAAAAAGCGGAGCCCAGGCCGACGATGAAGCTAAAGACAATCAGGACAGTAATATTTAACAGGTGGATTTGTGTCAGTACAGAAAGTATAGCCAGCGCGACAAAAAGAAATAGCTGCAGGTATATCAACCACTTTCTCCTATCTGTATAATCAGAAATAACGCCTGCCGGATAACTGCAAACCAAGGCGGGAAACGATGCCGCGACCGGGATGAGGGCGATCATTAGCGGCGAGGCTGACATGGTTGCTGCTACCCAGCTTACACCGATATTTTGCATCCATGTCCCAATATTGGATATGAATGAGCCAATCCATAAAGACCGGAAAATTTTCTCTTTGAATGGTGCAAATGAACTGTTTAACGGGGATTGTATAGTTGGTTTCATGCCTAAATATAGTTACAGTTTATTGTAGATGATCACTGATTCGTTTATAAAGAAGAAGCAGAAGTGAGCCAAACCTGGTTACTTCTGCTTCACACAGCATAAGGCAACGAGTGATTAAATGGCCTTATGCATTTCCGGGTGATTATTTAGTTGTTTTTAGCTGCGTCTTCAATTACGGCAACTACCGCTTTAGGATCATCCATAAATAAAGTATGGCCTCCCTTGATCACCGTTACTTTCGCATTTGCCCTTTTATACATCATATCTTCCAAAGTGGGACTGATCGTGCCGTCATTTGAGGGTTTTATTGCATATACCGGCTTATTTTTCCAGGCGGCAATTGTTACTTTATCGGTAAAGGATTTTACGGTATATGGTATTTGAGACGCATACATGAATTCCGATTTTTCTTTTGTTTGGCCTGGCGTAAAGGTCTGTTGAAAAGTTGCTTCGGCTAGATAAACATTTCCTTTGGCATCTGGATTGAGAATCCCTTGTACCGGAAGTGGCTTGGCGTGGGAAGCCAGGTCTAGCGTTGATTCACCTGAATCCGGAATAAAAGCGCAAACATATACCAGGGCTTTTACTTGTGGCTCGTTCCCTGACTGGGTGATGACAGTACCTCCCCATGAATGGCCAACTAAAAGAACAGGGCCATCCATTCGCTCAATAGCCGCATTTGTCGCCGCGGTATCATCTGCAAGTGAAATCGTCGGGTTTTGTACCAACGTTACTTTATAGCCGTCTTTGGTCAGAATATCGTAAACTGGTTCCCATCCGGAAGCGTCGGCGAAAGAGCCGTGTACAATGACAATGTTTTTAATACCCTTCGGTGTTTGCGCCGATACCGGTAAAGTAAGTGCAATAAAACCGAATACGGCTATCACTCCTGTCGCGACTTTACTTAAAATAGATTTTGTTTTCATTTTGTTTATTTTAATGTTTTGATATGCCAGGGTTAAAGCAAAGAAACACCCAAAAATTAAAACACTGAAATACAAACAAATACAATCAACCATCAGGCATTCCACTATCTGTATTTCGCTAATTCGTTAAGAAAGCAGATGAAATTATGATTTACCTACGACAGTATTTACCCCGGACGATCATCTATTCAGACTTGCCCTGATAAACGGTAACGGCTTTTTGTATACCGAGTTTCTTTATCCGGGAATTCAGGGTAGAATAATGGATATCCAGGAGTTCAGCGGCCCCTCCGCTACCGTAGACTTTGCCATTGGTCTTTTTCAGAACAGACAGGATATGATCACGTTCGTTCTCATCAATGGTTTTTATTTTTTCAGTTCGGACAAACTCACTCAATTTCCTGCTCACAAAGCGAATGTCTACATGGCTTATATTATTGCCTTTAGTAAGCAATACGCTTCTTTCCATCAGATGCTCCAGTTCGCGCACGTTTCCGGGCCAGTCGTAACGCATCATTTTCTCCATGACGCCATCGGAGATACTTTCGATTTTTTTTCCAGCCAGCTTTGCAAATCTTAAAACAAATTGTTTTGCTAACACCGGAATATCTGATTTTCTTTCTCTCAACGGCGGAACGGTAATCGGAAAAACGTTCAGCCGGTAATACAAATCCTCCCTGAACTTTCCTTCCTTTATTTCTTTTAACAAATTCCGGTTAGTAGCGGCTATGATACGCACGTTTACTTTAATACTGGCCTTGCCACCCACACGTTCTATCGTCTTTTCCTGAATTGCGCGTAGGACCTTTACCTGTGATTCCAGTGGCATCTCTCCTATTTCATCTAAAAATAAGGTGCCGTTATGTGCGAGTTCAAATTTGCCGATGTGCCGTTCAGTCGCCCCGGTAAAACTCCCACGCTCATGTCCGAAGAGTTCACTCTCAATTAAGTGAACCGGTAAGGCCGCGCAATTTACCTTAACCATAATATTTCCGTTTCTTGGCGACGCGTTATGGATAGCCCTCGCTGTTAATTCCTTGCCTGTCCCGGTTTCCCCGAGGATTAATACAGTGCTTCCGGATGGAGCAACCTGTTGGATTAACAAATTTAAATGACCGATAGACTTACTCGCCCCAGTAATTTCATTGCTATTGTGCTTTTCGTCAATCTCTTTCAGCAGATATGAATTTTCTACCAACAACAATTGTTTATACGCCTTCAGTTCATTCAATTGTTCAGTTAATTGTTCAATCTCAATGATATTCCAGAATGACTTCGACAACGCAGTCCCCAACTTTTTTATAAACTCAGTATGGCCGCTCGCCGGGATTTCGTCAGGTTTCAGATAAATCCAAAGTATCGCCATGGTTTCGCCCTCACGTTGAAGCGGAAATGCAGCAACCGTTTTCATGCCGTTATTCTTATAATAGGACATATGCGCCGGAATGTCGTATTTAGTACTGAGTTCATTCAGATCAAAAAAAAGAACATCACCCGTTGCGATTATCCCAGGGGCCAGTCTTTTGTTAAATTTATTCCGGGAAGCGGGTAATTTCCCTCCATCCAAAGTCTCAAATAATGCATAATTTCTAATGCTATGAATTACCGATGGTATTGTCTCCGGGAGATCACCAATTGTAGTAATAAAAAACTCACCCCGTAATGGACTGGTTGATAAAACTTCGTCAATCACACTGACCAAACCTGAAATCGACCGGATGGCAATCATCTTAATATAAAACTCCGATAACAGTTTGTCCAGCCTGTTTTGTTCCTCTTCGTCGCCGGATTGCTTTTGCAGCCAGATGTTCCGGTGGCCGCGCAAAAAACTGTTTAGTGCAAGCTTAAAAACTTCGGTATAATGCGGCAGCCATTCCGGCACTCGTTGCCCCGTTTCCGTTATTCCCCAATCGATAAATACTATACCAATTCTTTCATTTTCCAGTTTAAATGCACGGGTAAAATTCTCCTGCTGTGATTTAAACAGAGATACTGGAGGTACATTGTTAACTGCTTGCCCGGCGCGTCCGTCCTGCTGCTGTAAAAGTGTGATGGCATAATTATGTATCTCCCCGATCAGCAATGGCTGAAAAGAGGTTATAACCTCATGTTTAAATGACAGTATTGCTTTGTTCCTTAGAATAATGGACGATATAAGTGAGCCGCCATCTTCAAAAATATAAAGCCTGCCCGAATCAAAAACAAGCCCCATTGAAATCATAACGGATAGACTGGAATGTAGTTCGGAAAATTGCTTGGAATCACTCATCGGATGAATATGGCGACCCAACCTATTTTTAATTAAACCCGGATCAAACGAAATTTAACACAATTTTCGAAATATCGATAATTAAATCAGGTGACACAGGCTTAACTAATTGATAATCAATTAGTTTTTTATGGTTTAATAATTGCATACCCAATAGTAAACCACCGCTATGGACGCAACTATACCTTATACAGTTGAAACTCAAAAAAAGCTCGTCAAAGCTGACGAGGAAAGATCCATATTGCTATCCATCAGCAAAGAAGTGGCGGCAGTGAAAAATCAAGCTGATCTGTTTCCTATCATCAACAATACATTGAAGAAGCTTTTTTCATACGATGACGGGGTTATTTGTATTGTCAACAATGACCAAGTTACCCATTCAGCCTACTTATATAATCCGGAAGAGGTGTTTGCAAAATACCCGGGCTGCGAACAACTGGCAACCATGAAATTTCCGGTTAATGATGGCATTTATGATGTTATCGTGGCTTCTGAAAAGGTAATTGTCTTTGAACTGGATGAAGTAAAAAAATCCCCTAATGCATCGGTTTACATCCCGTTTTGGATAGAAAAAGGGATGAAGCAGCTAATTGGTGTACCATTAAAAGCCGGCTCGAATACCATCGGTTCATTTTCCTTTTACACCAAAAAACGAGACCCCATTCCGGTTGAACAATTCGGGTTATTACACGGCTTATGTTCACAGATCGCCATCGCTATTCAAAATGTGTTGATTAATGAACAGATCGAGAAAAGGGACTATGAGAAAACCGTCCTCCTGGAAATCGGAAATGACCTTGCTTTTTCCAAAGGCAAGGAGGATCTCCTCGCCGTAATTGATGCCAAATTAAAAAAGATAATATCGTTCACCAAAGCAGTAATTGGATTGATAGATTCTACTCAGAATAAAATCACCGTGTTTTACCCCGAATCTTTTAAGTTAAATGGGCTCCTCCCTCAAAATAAGATTATAAACCGTGATATTTCGATTACCGATGAGTTGCAGTCACAATTGATGGTCACCAATTTTCCTGAAGTTATCGATCCGGTTATCCCTAACAGCAGTGGTTTTCCGCGTGAATTTATAAAAAGCATATCCATGCAAAACGCCAAAGAAATCGCGATTGTTGCATTACGCGGAGAAAATGGACTCATCGGATTTGTCGCCCTCGTCAGTGATAATAAGAATCTGGCAAGAAACGGCGAATTGTCTTTATTGAAAGGAGTAGCAAGCCAGCTTTCTTCCGCTGCCAGTAATATCTTAGCCAAAGAGGATATTCTTAAAAAAGAACGGGAAAAAACGCTCCTGCTGTCTTTTAGTAACCACATTGCAACGGTAAGGGACCCTAATGGCCTGAAATTCATCCTCAAAAACTTTCTTAAAAAATTATTTCAAGTAAAAGAGTACCTCATAACCATCCGAAATGACGAAAATAGCTATAGTCATTTTCTGCATGATCTTGATGACGAAGATCCAAACGATGAAGGTTTTAAAATCATTACCGGGTCAAAAATGCCGATAAAAGGTTCTCTTACAGGTGCCGTGTTACAGTCGGAAGAACCTGTTGTCTTTAATATAAACAAGCTATTAAGAGAAAAAAAATATTCTTTTCCAGCGTTGTCATTCTGGAAAGCCGCCGGTGCGGAAAATATACTTGGCATAAGACTGAAGGTTGCTGACGAAGACATCGGTATTTTATGGACTCAACCAGGTCTGGTTAACGAACGCTTACTAAAAGGTATTTCTGCGCAGATAGCGATCGCCTTAGCCAATGCAATCGCCAATAAAGAAGTAGAGCGTCAATTCAATGAGATCCAGCGGTATAAACAACAGCTACTGAACGAAAAAAGCTATTTGCAAGAAGAAATTGAGACCAATTATATCCACAGCGAGATGGTCGGTTCTGGCCCGGCAATACAAAAGGTCTATGAGCTTATGTCGCAGGTTGCCTTTTCCAACAGTACGGTACTTATCCTTGGGGAGACAGGAACAGGAAAAGAGCTTATCGCACGTGCAATCCATAATGGTTCACCCAGAAAGGATAAAATGATGGTAAAAATTAATTGCGCGGCACTTCCGGTTCATTTAATTGAAAGCGAACTTTTCGGCCATGAAAAAGGCAGTTTCACCGGAGCTATAGACCAGAAGATAGGAAAGTTTGAACTCGCCCATAACGGCACCTTATTTTTAGATGAAATTGGCGAAATGCCACTGGATCTGCAGGTAAAATTCCTCCGCGCCCTACAGGAACGCGAAATTGAAAGGGTTGGCGGTCAGAAAACAATCAAAGTAAATGTAAGAATAATTGCTGCAACTAACCGGAACCTCCAGAAAGAAGTAACTGAAGGGCGTTTCAGGAGTGATTTATTTTACCGGTTGAATGTATTTCCGATTGTCATGCCTCCGCTGAGAAATCGTCTCGAAGATATTCCGCTTTTAGCCAGTCATTTTATTAAGCGTTTAGCAAGAAGCACTGGGAAAAACGTGGAAGCGATATCACCAATGGCTTTACAGGACCTGATGGCTTATAACTGGCCCGGAAACATACGCGAACTGGAACACCTGATAGAACGGTCCTTATTATTAACCACCGGTGACACAATCAAACAGGTTCAACTGCCTGTTGGTGACAAAAAAATAACAATCAATCTATCCGAAGAACCGGTCTACAAAACTATAGATGAAAATGAAAGAGATCATATCATTGCCATATTAAAAAAATGCAGCGGCAAGATATTCGGCACTGGTGGGGCCGCTGAGATTTTGGGCATTCCCCCATCTACGCTGAATTCTAAAATAAGAAAACTTAATATCAAAAAAGATCAGTCCTACAAAAATGCGTAACAAATATAAAACGTTAGAACCTCAAATTTATAAAACCCTACCGATCCTGTCCGTACTTATAATGCCTCAATTGTTTTGTTTTAGCCGAAGCAACATCACCGCAAAACTAATTTTCATTATTGATTATGACTAAGATAATGCACCTTTTTTTCTGCTTTCCGGTCTGTCTGTTGTTCTTGCAATGTGTAGCAGCTAATGCGCAAACAACTCCAGGAATAGCCAAAAGATTGTATGTCCAAATTGCCAATGAGAACAACGATACCTTGAAATTGTACCGGATTCTGCAATTGGTAACATACCAAATAAAGAAACCCGGTGAATACAAGGCTGACCTCGACAGCGCAGAAATACTGATCAGGCGCGCAGAAAAGATAAACAGCCACTTAAATAATGAAAAATATAAAGGGCTCATTGCTTTAAATAAATCATATTTCAATAAAAAACTGAATAATAGTGAAACAGGTAAAAAATTTGCCGAAAAGGCGGTCAGTGTTTTCAGCAAAATAAGAGGAGATTTTTCGCTATTGGGAGAATCCTACTTTGAGTTATCACAATTCTATAATGCAGATGAACCTGGAGGCTTCAAAGCAAAAGAAAAATATCTTTTAAAAGCAGCTTACAACTTCCAAAGAAGCGGCGATTATGAAAAAGAATCTATCAGCCATCGATACCTGGGAAGTCTGTTAATGGACCAGGGGAATAATATCAGCGGTAAGAAGGAAGTGGAACTGGCGTTGCAAATTGGCCTGAAGGCTCCTAACGCAAAACTCGAAGCTATCTATGACTTGCTGGCATCGGCGGAATGCCTTACGGAAAATTACCAGCGCGCAATTTACGATGAAAATGTGGCTATAAAGCAGGAGCAACACGATGCGGACACAGTGATGATGGAAACCAGTTATACCCGGCTTCTAATAATTTACGACCGCCTTAATGAATACAGGAAGGCATTATTTTATGGAAAGAAGGCATTAGTCATAGAAGAACATTTGAGAGATACAAATGCAGTTTATATAACAGCAAGCAATATAAACAGGGAATTATCAAGATTTAACAAGAATGTTGAAGCACTAAAATTCATTAGTGACATTGCCGCTACCTATCCGAAACCAAGCGACCCAGATTTAAAAGTATCCCTTTACATGCCTTTTCTTGCTGATTATACTGCCCTTTATCAAACCGCAAAGGCCCAACATTATCTTGATCTTTTGTTGCCTATGTTAAAGAAAAACTATGACGACGTATATGTTAAAGAAAGTGTATACAGGCTTGCAGTCAACTTTTATATAAGTAGTAAAAACTACCCCCTCTCTCAACGGTTCGAAATACTCTATTCAAATTTAGCCAGGCATTTTAACAATAAGATTTACCTAGCCAGAAACAGCCTGATGCAGTTCAGGATTGATTCTGCGCAGCAGCATCTTGAATCAGCAATGGATCATTTATTGAAATGGCATAAGCTGTCGACTGACATACAAAACGAGACGAACACTAAAGCGATCAGTGACATAGAGGCTGAATACGAAGCCGATAAAAGAGAAATAGAACTTCAGCTCAAAGATCAGAACATTAAAGTATTAACCCAAAATGAACAGTTGCAGAAGCTGAATTTAAAAAAAGCTGCATCGCTCAGTAACGAACTGATCGGAGGAAGTTGTTTATTACTGATCATACTTATTTTACTTATTTACCAAAATCAGTTGAGAAAAAAGAACCAAAAGGCAATGGCTAAAAAAAACAAGTCCATGGAACTTTTGCTTGTTGAAAAAGAAAGTTTGATTAAGGATAAAGAAAGTTTATTGGAGGACAAGGAAGTCCTTATACAGGAAATTCATCATCGGGTCAAGAACAACTTACACATGATTAGCAGCCTGCTGGAATCTCAATCAGCTTTTTTGGCAGATGATGCGCTATTGGCCATAAGAAAAAGCCAGAATCGTGTCCAGGCGTTATCTCTCATTCATCAAAAGCTATATGTTAATGATAATGTCACAGATGTGTTGATGTCGGTCTACCTGCGGGAACTCATCAATTATTTGAAGGACAGCTTTGTCACAGATGAAAATATAATTTTTCACTTTGATCTTGATCCGATACAGCTGGATATCAAACAGGCGGTTCCGGTTGGATTGATTGTCAATGAGGTGCTTACCAATTCAATAAGATTCGCATTTCCGTCCAATTACGAGGGACTGATTGAAATTTCATTAAAACAGAAATTCATTAACCAGATTGTATTGACCATCCGTGATAACGGCATAGGTCTTTCCGAAGATTTTAATATTGATGAAAGCCAAATAACTAACCACACACTGGGCATGAGCTTAATAAAGGGCCTGAGCAAAAGCTTACAAGGCACTGTAACTTTCAGCTCAGAGGGTGGCACTAAAATAGAACTTATTTTCTTTAACGATCATGAATAGAGGTGCACTGGTTTTCCGACATTTGATAGTGTGTTTCTTCATGTTTCTCTCTTTAGAAACGAAGAGCCAAACAAGTCGTGATGCTAAAATTATGTATGGCCGGGTTTCAACTGCTAAAGACGATACATCGAAGCTCGAATTGCTTATTAAACTAGCGAAATATCAGATAAATAAAGAAGGTGAATATAAAACAAATCAGGACAGCGCAACTGCGTTGCTTAATGTCGCTGAAAAAATCAATCAAAAATTAAAGAACAGCAAATATGAAGGCTGCATTGACTTAACTAGAGCCCGATTGATGGATATGGATGATGAGCATTTACCTGAAGCAGGGAAAACCTATGCCCGGGCCGCTATACAAATATTTAATAAAATTGGACATGTTGACAACTTATTAGGGGCTGCGTATTATCAACTGGCTATATTATTTAATCCTGAGTTTCCGGACTCGGTATTGCAAAGGATGAATTACTTACGCCAATCTCTATTTTACTATCGCCGTAGTGGAGACCTTGAAAAACAAGCTGATTGTCATAAAGGATTAGGCGAGATGTTGATCGTAAATAATAAAATAGCTGATGCAAAAATCGAGCTAAATGAAGCGATTAGTATTTATAAAAGGATTTCTAAAGGAGACATTGCACAAGTTTATAACTTCCTGGGTACTATTGAATATAACGCAGCAAATTATCAGAATGTCTTAAACTACGAGCTAACTGCCCTTAAACTGGCACGGCAACCCTTTCCGGCAACCCTAATGTTTACATATGACAGGCTGTGCATCACCTATGCGGGATTATTTGATTATAAAAAATCTATATTTTATTGTACGATAGCTTTAGCAATGGCGGAAAAACTAGGAGACGCCACAGATATTATCCGGCTCGCTTACGATAAAAATAAATTACTGATACTTACTAATAAATACCAGGAGGCACTTCGATTTACAAAAATTATTTCAACAAAATACCCCAATGGCCCGAAGCCGTTAGATAAAGCATTTATATATGAGATGTTTGTAGACGATTATACTTATTTGAAAGATTTCAAACCGGGCAGGCTTAATTTAGACAAGTTACTTGCACTGGTCAACAAGGAAGAAAAAACCATGGGAACTTATAAAGAAAGTGCCACCAGGCTGGCAATCAAATTCTATACAGCATCTGGCCAATTTAAACTGGCGGCAGCGTATCTGAACCTTTATATAAAACTTGAAAAAGTGCCTGAAAATAGAACGCTTTCGAATTACTACAGGATGGGATACAAACTGGATTCCACAGAACGAAACTATAAAAAAGCGCTCGATAGCCATATAAAATTTGGGGAAGTCTCTAATGCGTTACTAGACGAAAAAAAGCAACGTGAAATAAGCAAGCTTGAAGTGGAGTATGAAACCGGTAAAAAGGAACTGACGATAAAATTGAAAGATCGAGACATCAAGGTTTTAAAGCAACGTGAGCAACTGCAGCAGTCAGGTTTAAAGCAAGCTGTGTTTTTAAAAAATGCGCTGTTTGGCGGCACATTCTTCTTGCTCATCATACTTGCACTTCTCTTTTATCAAAATAAAATAAAACAGCATAGCAACAAAACTATTACCCTGAAAAATAATGCAATGCATCAATTGTTAATCGAAAAGGACAGCTTATTAAAAGACAGGGAACTGTTACTAAAAGAAGTTCATCACCGGGTTAAAAATAACCTTCACATGATCAGCAGTCTCTTGGAGTCACAATCCGCTTTTTTAGAAAAAGAAGCACTTCTGGCAATTCAAAACAGCCAACACCGAATCCAGGCAATTTCCCTCATCCATCAAAAATTATATGTTAATGAAAATGTTACGCATGTTTCTATGGAGGTTTATTTACGAGAGATCATCAGTTATCTTAAGGAAAGCATTACAATTAATGAGAAAATTGTTTTTAGTCTGAACATAGCACCAATCGAACTCGATGTTTCACAGGCTGTGCCACTGGGTTTAATTGTAAATGAGGCTTTAACAAACGCTATTAAGTATGCATTTCCCAATGATCAAAATGGATTAATTGAAGTTTCATTAACCACAGAACCTGAAGGCCTGATTACGCTGACCATAACTGATAACGGCATCGGCTTCGAATCAAGTAAAAATGACTTGCTTCCCGTCCGGTCTCTTGGCATGAGTTTAATAAAGGGATTAAGCAAAAGCTTGCATGGTGAACTATTGATATTTGCAGAAATAGGTACCCGGATAAATTTAATATTCATGGCGCATAAAGTGCACAAATCATTTTTTGAATAAGGTAAAAATGGAAAACAAAATACATCAGGGCATTAAGACAGTACTTTAAACATGAAACGATTCAAACTTGTTTTTTCGGTATTAATTTTTAACAGAACTATGGTGACTTTTGGACAGACCGCTACCTTTGACAATGGCATCGGATTGCGCAAAAATATCAGAAAGCCGAAACAGGTGCCGGAATTGCTGAGCATGAGTCCAATTAGGGGGCTGACAAAACCCCGCATAGAACACTAGATATCCGTTTCAAAATGGATACAAAAATAGAATTGTTTTTTTTTAATAATCGCGAACTTTGACATATCATTCCTGCTATTAAAATTTATTATGAATAAAAAAATCCTCATAGTCGAAGATGGTTTTGTAGAAGCCAATAACCTGAGTATCATCCTAGAGCGGGCCGGTTTTATCGTGTGTGATATCGCAGACTCTTACGACGAAGCGATACGTTGTATCCATAAAGAAACGCCTGACCTGGTGCTCCTGGATATTTTCCTTAATGGCAAGAAAACAGGCATCGACCTAGCCAGGGTACTCAAAGAAAAAAAAATGGCATTCGTATACTTATCAGCGAATTCCAACAAGGATACCTTGGCTGCTGCCAAGTTAACTGAGCCCTACGGTTTTCTCGTAAAGCCTTTCAGGGAAAAAGACATCCTGATTACGTTGGATATTGCAAATTACTTGCACGAACAAAAACAGAAATTCCAACAAAATGAAGACAGTCTTTCTCATTTTACGAAGCCCCCTAAATTCGAAGGGGTCATCGGCAATTCTGCAGGTTTGCAGGAAGTGCTTAAACTGGTAAAGATCGTAGCGCCAACGGAGACCTCTGTGTTGATTCTCGGCGAAAGCGGTACGGGTAAAGAAAGAATTGTTGACAGCATCCACGCTAACTCCCAGCGTAGCAAAAAACCACTCATTAAGGTAAACTGTGCCGCCTTACCTGCTAACCTTATCGAAACTGAACTTTTCGGACATGAACGTGGCGCATTCACCGGGGCAAGCGAACAACGAATCGGAAAATTCGAACAGGCTCATACGGGAACCATCTTTTTGGACGAAATTGGCGAGATGCCGATTGACCTTCAGGTCAAACTCCTAAGGGTCTTACAGGAAAAAGAAATAGAGCGTATAGGCGGTAAAGGTTCCTTTAAAGTGGATGTGCGGATAATTGCGGCCACTAACAGAAGCCTGGAGAAGGAAGTATCGGAGGGCAGGTTCAGAATAGATCTTTATTACCGGCTTAACGTTTTTCCGATATCGCTACCACCGTTGCGGGAGCGGGCGGGCGATATTCCGCTGCTGGCAGCCCACTTTGTACAGCATTTCTGTAAGATGAACAATTTACCGGTTAAAGAAATATCGGAGAAGGTAATGAAAACACTACAGTCCTATTCCTGGCCGGGCAACATCCGAGAACTCGAACACCTTATTGAGCGCAGTATACTACTTAATCCCGATCAGGTCATTACGCAAATGGCTCTCCCGCAAATGGCTGGCAATACCTCGGTCATTAATGATGACAAAAAAGTAAAGACCATCAAAGAAATGGAAATCGACCATATCAAATCCGTACTTGAAAAGTGCAACGGAAAAGTTTCCGGACCTGGTGGTGCAGCTGAGCTTCTGGAACTTCCTTACAGTACATTAATCTCCCGAATCAAAAAGCTGGGTATAAAAACTGATAAGTATTTTCATTGATTCTTACTGACACTTTTTAATAACTACCACCAACATACCGGCTATCCCAGGTGACATTGGCGATCAGCTATCGATACGAGGGCCTTTTTATGAGTGACCATAACAATTGTCTTTTTACCTTTCCATGTAGTCAACAAATTCATAAAGTTGGCTTCAGCTTTCGTATCCAGACCTTCGGTTGGTTCATCCAACAATAATACCGGTGCATCTTTGAGAATTATCCTGGCAAGGGCGACCATTCTCGCCTGTCCACCGGAAATATTTTTCCCCGATTCTCCGGCAATATTATCGAGGAATTTGGGGTTTTGTCGAATTTCAGGACCCAGGCCGGCACGTATAGCCACATCTGTAACTTCGCGCTCAGTAGCATCAATCCGGGCCAGGGCAATGTTCTCAAATAAGCTGATATTAAACAACGTGGCGTGCTGTTCCATATAGGCAATGTGGTTATTTAATTGTTCGGGATTGAAAAAATGGGCAGCCTTACCGTTTATGCCTGCTATGCCTGAATCAGGGCACCGGAGCCCGGACAACATGTCCAGTAAAGTTGTTTTACCACTGCCGTTGCATCCTGTCACTGCCGTAATTAAACCCGCCTGAAATTTGAAGTTAAAATCCGTCAGTACATCCCGGCCCTTATAGGCAACGTTAACGTTTTTCACCTCCAGGTCATAAATCGCGGGCAAACTTAGGTTCTCAGCTAATGTTGTATCTTTTGTTTTGTCCCATTCAGCCAGGCTATTGCCTGACCAGTTGGTTCGCGATAATTGCTGGGCGGCAGCGGGCAGCAGATAAAGTATTTCAGATAGAGCCAGCCAGGTGACGACGATCAAAACAATAGTCGTCATTTCAATTTGGCCACGCTGTTTTTCTGCTAAAAAAATTATTGCAATTAGACCGAGCTGCAGGATAAATTGCTGAAGCAGTTGCCAGGATGCGAGCTTCATTTTGGACGCTGATCTGATATACTGTTCGCATACCAGTTTACTTTCTATAAGCATGCGGTTACCATTCAATAGTCCGAACTGACGGAGATCCCGGAATCCTCTCAACCAGGTCATTATGTCGATGTGGGCCTGCCGCCTGATCAGCAGGCTTTCTTCTTCCGGACCGGTTGTGGCTCTAAATGACAGGTATGGAATTATAATTCCGGCAATTGAAAACAGCCCTGCCAATAAAACAGCAACGGTCGGCAACAGAAAGTAGGCTACAGATCCGGCCAGTAAGAATAATATTGCTGCAGTGATCCAGGGCAATATAACGGCTTGGTAAAGCTGATCCATATCTTCCAGATCATTGATCAGCTCGCTGAGCAATCGGGAAGAACGGAATTTGACCAGTTCCGCCTTTTTAAACATCAATATTTTGTCGAACACCCATGCCCTGGTTAAACTTAATTTATCCAGCGTAACCCGGTGCGTATACCTGTTTTCAAAATATTTGTTCACCGGTCGGGCCAGCGCCAGAAAGCGTATGACCGAACTTGGCAAAAATATATTATATCCTTGTAGGCCGATTATTCCGAGACCCGTAAGGGCGGTCGCAGTTATAAACCAGGCCGAACAGCTTACCAGCAACAGCCCGCATGAAAGTGCCGAAACGGCAAGAAATATTCCTACCCACTGAGCCCGGCTCAGTTTTTTATAAATACCTGGTATTTTAGTCAGCATATGCAGTTAACTTAATTTCACGATACTCTTCAAATGCGCCGTAAGCTTCCCCATGACCTGTTACCACGATGGTCTTGTGATGCCCCACCTTACTGATCATTATGGCGAAATTTTCAGCGCTGGCCGGATCTAGGTGTGTCAGCGGTTCATCCAGTATGATGATCCGTGACTTACGTACCAGGGCCCTCGCCAGAGCTATTTTTTGACGCTCTCCCCCGGATATGGATTTCCCATCCTCGGCGAGGTAAGTATCTAATCCCATCGGCAATTTTTCCAATAGAATGTGCAAACCTGCAGGTATTATTACATCTTCCCATAATTCAGTATCCGGAAGTGATGCCCCCATGAGGATATTGGACCTGATTGTTCCCTGAAAAATACTCGTTTGCTGGTTGATGACTGAGATCTCCCGGAATAATTCTGCTTCGCTAAGGCTTTCTATGCGTTGTTTCCCAAGCATGATAATACCACCCCGTGGTTTTTGCCAACCCAGTAGCAGTGCTACCAATGTTGATTTTCCAGATCCATTCGGACCCGTAATCCTGACTTTGTCGCAGGGGCCTACGACCAAACTGAAATTTTTAAATAATTGCTTCTTTTCTGAATAAGCGAAGTCTACATTTTTGAAAATCAGGGGAAGTGGCAGAAAAATATCCTCCTCCCCTGCGGGCTTGCCATTTGGTGTAAATATCTTGTCCCTTAACTCTTCACCTGATGCTTGTTTCCCGATGTCCGGAATAGTATTAAAGAAACCTGCCTCCTGCAGACTGATGACGGCTCCTAAGGCATGCCCACGATCATGATAATAGTTACCAAGCGTCTTAAGTGCAATAAAATATTCAGGAATCAAAAGTAGAATGATAAGGCCACTCCGCAGCGATGCACCACCCTGCGGGCCATAATTGATATAATGGATCATGTTGAGCCCTATAAAAATGGCACAGCCGGCAATAATGATCGCACTGAGAAACTCTAGTACAGCTGAAGAAAGAAATGCTATTTTTAGCACTTTTAGCACCTGATCACCATAGGATTTGGCAAAATACTTTACTTGTTCTGACTGCTTTCCGAGTTGGTTGAACAGGTACAATGTTGTGATTCCTTGCAGTCGATCCATAAAATAGCCCCCCATCTGCGCCAGCGAGTCCCATTGTTCCCTGCTTTTTTCTTCTGAACCACGGCCGATAATAATCATGAATACCGGAATAGCGGGTGACATGACCAAAATCAACAATGCGCAAACCCAGTTAATGGTCATTAAATAAACCAAAACGGCTAACGGCATCATAATACAAAGGATCATTTGTGGAATGTAGCGGGTGAAATACGGAGCGATTACTTCTGTTTTATTTAACAGACCCAATGTAATGCCGGCAGGCGATTTATCCTGGTGAACAGGCAGATAACCCCTTTGAATTTCTTCAAACAGGTCACTGCGAAGCCTTACGGTAATTTTTTCTGTAAGCCCCGCGCTTTGGCAATTGCTGAAATAATTCATCAGGGGCCTACCTGCCCCGGCGAGCGCTATGCGGACTAATCCAGCATAGAAATCATGTATTGACAGGTTATGCAATGCCATTCCGCTAATGAGACCTGCAATTAAAATAAGCTGGATATTAACCAAAACAAATGCGGTGAATTTTAAAGCTGTTATGCCAATGATCGCTCTTTTCCATGGGTCAAGAAAACCATTTAGTAAAACATTTGCTTTTGAAGCAGCAGCTTTATCGTATTGAGGACTGGCGTTTGACATAAATACCGGGTTATATACGCTGATATTTAAAACAGGCAGCCAAAAATATAACGATGAAAACCGCTATAGCAAGCTGCGCCGTCAGATCGCCAAAAAATCCAAGTACCACAAAAAAGAAGAAGATACCACCCAACGAAATCGCAATGCGCCATGGCCATGCCATGGTGAGTACCTTGAAGCCAGCGTGATCATTCCCGTTTACCTTTACCTTGCTTTTTAATAGTTCGGATTCTGCCAGCGAGGGTTCATAATTATCCTTTCCACTGACCTTGCCCTTGAAAACGATATAGGAATAAATAAAATAGGCCAGTATTATCGGGACGATAACAAGAGAACAGATGAGCAATATACGATTACCGTAAGCGGGAGAGCCGGCATTGAATATGGTCAGATCAGGCGGAACAATATAAGGCCAGAAGCCGGACACGATGTAAAGCGCAGATCCGGTTGTCATCAATATATTCAGCACGAAAGGCAAAATATCATTTTTCCTGTCAACCGTAAAATAAATGGCGGCGGTTAAAATCACTGTTGCTATATACCATACGATCGAGGGTAATGACAGTATCCTGCCAATGCCAAAAGCGCCGAACCTTGGGATAAATATTTCTAAGTAAAAACGCCCGAATACGACAAGTATTAATAACAGCAGCAAGCAAAAAATTATTCTTTTAACAAAGCGTTTGAATGTTGCCTGGAGCTTTCCGCTTGTCTTAAAGTTCAACCAGGTCGCGCCGATAAGCGCATAGGTCACAATGAGCACCAAACCTATTAAGATAGTAAAGGGACTTAAAAAATTGAAGGTAATGTCGCGGTACGCAATATCCTTATATACCTTTATCCCTTCCATGAGGTTACCTAAAACTAATCCCTGGCAAAAGACAGCCATTACAGACCCAAAGGAAAATGCCGCATCCCACCATGATTTCCTGTGTACCGACACAAAACGGAATTCCATGGCGACCCCGCGAAGGATCAGGCCTATGACCATAACAATCAGCGGCAGGTATAATGCGGGCAGCAGTACGCTGTAAGCCTTAGGAAACCCGCCGAATAAGCCGACTCCTAAGAGGATCAGCCATGTTTCATTTCCGTCCCACACCGGTGTAATTGAATCGACCATGGTATCCCGGGAGGATTCATTCTTAATAAATGGAAAGAGTATCCCTACCCCGAGATCAAATCCGTCGAAGATGGTATACATTACAGCGGCAAAACATATGACCAATGCAAATAAAATGTGAATATCCATAGCTCAATTATTTAACATTTAATTTAATCCCTTCAGGAAGCCCGGAAATAAAATTATCGGTCTTTCTTTCATCTGTTTTTAATGTATTTTGAATCTCTTCCGGACCCTTTTGTACTATCTTACAAATGAATTTAATATACGCCGCCAATAAGATAATATAGGTAATCAGGAAAAGGCTGAATGAGAAAACAACCTGAAAATTACTCAGGGAAGATGCTGCCGCCTCTGTCCGGAGCAAGCCATAAATTACATAGGGTTGCCTTCCTGTTTCAGAAGTAATCCAACCGGCTATTGTCGCAATAACACCCGCCGGTGTCATGAAAATACTCATTTTTAAAAACCATCGTTTAACGAATAAGCTTCCTGTAAATCTCAGTGCAATGCTAGTTAATGCGGTAAAAAACATGAGTATGGCAACTAAAAACATTACCCTGAAGAAGTAAAAGGTAAGGGCCATATTCGGTTGATTTTCCGGAGGTGTCCTTTTCAAACCTTGTACCGTACCATGCAGGCTATGGGTTATTAATATACTGCCCATATATGGAATACCGACCTGAACATCGTTCCGTTGATTTTTAAAATCAGGATTGACAAAAAGAAGGTAAGGCGCTGTTGGTGTATCTTCCCAAAAACCTTCCAGCGCTTCGGTTTTCGCGGGCTGATAAACAGCCATTTTTGCGTATAGCGTATCTCCCACCCATAATTGAACCGGTATTAAAACAGTTATAATCGCTAGGGAAATGGAGTAAGTGGTTTTCGCGAAGCTGAGATACCGGTTTTTCAACAAGTACCATGCAGAAATACCGGCTACGAGGAAGCTGGATGCGAACATTGAAGCCAGTAACATATGGGGATATCTAATATAGAAAGACGGATTGAAAACGGCGTGCCACCATTCAGTAATGAAATATTGCCCATTACTGAATTTATAACCCGCGGGTGTATGCAGCCAGGAATTCGCACCCAGAATCCAGGTTGCCGAAATCAGGGTACCTACGGCAACCATCAACGTTGCAAAGAAATGTACTTTCTTATTTACCCGGTTCCATCCCAATAACATGATCCCTAAAAAACCTGCTTCAAGGAAAAATGCGGTCATTACCTCCAGTCCAATGATACTGCCTAAAACCGGTCCTGCCGCATAGGAGAATTTTGACCAGTTAAGGCCAAACTGGAAAGACATAAAAATACCGGTCACCACACCTATCGAGAAGTTCAAGGCAAAAATTGATGTCCAGAATTTGTATATCCGGAAATATTCTACTTTTCCCGTTTTAAGATACATGCCATGAATCAGCACCAGAAACCACGACAGGCCGATAGAAAGCGCGGGAAACATAATGTGGTAACTGGCGGTAAAACCAAATTGAAAACGAGAAAGAAATTCTGCAAAATTATTCATGACTTTATCATGTTTAAAGTTTATGGATGTAAGTTGAGATCAACTGCCTGTTCGTTTTTACGTCTGGCCAGGGCGTAACCCAATAATGCAAGACCCGGAAAAAGCACAGCGGTCAGTCCGATTAATTTTGCTAAAATGCCACCGCAGAGGCATCCCACCAAAAACCCAATGATCGTGACCAAACCATGTATTAAACTATTCCTGACATCCATATCCTGAAAGCCAGCTGTTATCACCTTGCCCAGATCCAATGCCGCCTGAGTTACATTCCCCGTCATCATTGTGGTTGGCCCATAAGTTTCCTTTCCATACAGCTTTCCAAAAGCATTCTGAAGCCCCATCGCAAAAACTATACACATGGCCATGACCAGGCTTACCCATTCCATCCCTTGCTGTCCGGTCATCAAGAGGATCAGGCAGATTACGCCGGTTGCGGTCAAAATAGCACCCTGTAACAGTAATAAGGTGCAAGCCTGCACCTGCCGGGAGGCAATTGCCCCACCGGTGATAACAGCCAGAATAAATACCGGGAAGCTTAACAGTTTAAGCCAGGCTTCAGTATCTGCGTGTTTGATGATATCGTACGCGAAGACAATAAAGTTTCCCGTTACATGTGCTGAAAACAGCTCATTAACGGAGACGAAGGTTACCGTGTCACAGTAGCCGGCAGTTATTGCGAGCAAAATCGTGATGTACACGATCGTTTTTGGCTGTTCCATATTCATTACTTTAAATGTGCTCTTAACATCCAGGCCATTTTCTCATGATCTTCCATCAGTCCGGTTACATAGTCGCTCGTTCCAAGGTCTTTGAGTTCGTTTGCGAAAATGTTGATATTTTCTCTGAGGTGGATGATGAGGCTTTCATGGTCAGCCAGCAGTTCACGGATATAAGATAAGCTGTCATTAGTATTTTCCTGGCGTTCAGAAAAATGCGTCAGGTCGAGGAATATTTTCAACGTGCCGGTTGCAAAATGGCCCAATGAGCGGACGCGTTCAGCCACGCTATCCATGATCTCATCCAATTGCTGATACTGGCTTTCAAAAAACACATGCTTGGTGTGAAAATCCGGCCCTTCAATATTCCAATGCGCATTGCGGGTTTTGGTGTACAGCACGTATTCATCTGCCAGAATAATGTTCAGTGCCTGTGCAACTTTGCTTAGATTTTCTGCGGAAATTCCAATGTTAGGTTTCATTTTTATGTATAGATTAGTTTTTAAATAAATTGAGATAGATATAGTGATCGGCTGAGATACTCCCCGGTCCCATAAAAAGCAGAAATAGGAAACACACGGTATAGGTGTAAGGAACATCCCTGATGGCGATAGGGTCATCGCGATGGACCACAAAATAACCGATGGAAGTCACCCCGATTGTTGGCAAAATAGCCAGTCGCGTACCGATACCCAAAATAACCAGCGCCGGGACAACCGTATCGGAAAATGTGGCTACGAGATTGTTAAGCGCTTGCGGTAAGCCAAGCGGATTAGGTACCACTTCAGGCTTACCATTGTTTCCGCGAAACTTTTTCAACCCGTGTACCCGAAAAAGCTCAACTGCAAGCAATACCCTGAAGCCGAACACTGCCCAGTTGTTGATTGCGCTGCCCGCATCGGTGAAAAGTATTATTTTAAAAATTTCCATGTCGGTGTGTTAAAGGATTAAAATGCAAAGCAGGAGCAGCCCAGGGCACTCCAGAACGCGCTGAAGTTATTAATAGGCACGTCACTCATGCGGGCGGCATTGTGATTATGACCGTGCACGCCGCAGCTGCCGATACACTGGTGAATTGCAGTGACGATGTTCAGCTTTTGTATCGCTTCCTGTTCCTTTCGCTGAACTGCAATCGCTTGTTTCGATCTCGCCAATTCCAGATTATTGCTCCCCGGGTAATAGCCGTTATAAATTTTTACAGGAGACCAGTCGGGCAGTATAGGTATAACCGGAGGAGTATGACTTTTAAAATCGCCCCTCGCGTAAACAATCTTTCCATCGACTACCGTCAAGTCAGCTTCAATGGACTTAATTTCTTCATCGGTAACCGTAAAGTAGTCTTTGTTTAACACAACAAGATCTGCCAGCTGACCGACCTTAATGCTGCCCTTCTTATGTTGCTCATTGGAAAACCAGGCGCTCCCCCTGGTATATAGCTCCAATGCCGTTTCCCGGCTTATTCTTGAATTTTGGTGAAACAGTTCCATGCCCCCCACTGTTTTTCCGGAAGAGAGCCAATACAGCGCAACCCATGGATTATAGCTGGAAACGCGGGTAGCATCAGTTCCTCCGCCGACAGGTATTTCCATATCGAGCATTTGTTTAACGGGAGGCGTCGCACCTGCCGCCTCAAGGCCATATCGGCCTGCGAAATTCTCCCCCTGGAAAGCCATCCGGTTCTGAATGGCGATACCTCCTCCAAGCGCTTTTACACGCTCCATATTTTTTTCATCTATAGTTTCTGCGTGATCAAATATCCATGGCAGCCCATCAAAAGGGATTTCCCGGTTAATTTTTTCAAATACATTTAAAAAACGAGTGATACTTTCATTATAGGTGGCGTGCAGGCGAAAAGGCCACCGGTTTTCCACCAATAAATGAACTACCCTTTCCAGTTCTTCTTCCATAAGTTCGGGCAAATCCGGGCGGGGCTGAACAAAGTCTTCAAAATCCGCCGCTGAAAATACCAACATTTCCCCTGCCCCGTTATGGCGGTACATATCATCACCCTGATAAAGCTTTACCGTCTTTGTCCAATTGTCAAAATCCTCCTTTTCCTGGTTAGGATGCTGGGTGAAAAGATTATAAGCAATACGCACAGTAAGCTGGCCCTGCTCATTTAGTTCCTCGACGATTTTGTAGTCATCCGGGAAATTTTGAAAACCACCACCTGCGTCAATAACGCTGGTAATTCCAAGGCGATTCATTTCCCGCATATAGTGGCGGGTAGAGTTCATCTGGTGTTCATAGGATAATTTAGGTCCTTTAGCCAGGGTCGAATACAGTATCATCGCATTCGGTGTGGCTAAAATAAGCCCGGTAGGTTCACCATTGGCATCATATTCAATCTGACCGCCCTTTGGCGCGGGTGTTGTTTTGTTAAAACCCACCACCTTTAAAGCAGCCCGGTTCAAAAAAGCACGGTCGTAAAGATGCAGTATAAAGACCGGGGTATCGGGTGAAAGGTCGTTAATCTCCTTTAAAGTGGGCATTCTGCGTTCGGCGAACTGGAAGTCGGTCCAGCCGCCTACTACCCTTACCCATTGGGGCGAAGGAGTACGGTCCACCTGTTCTTTAAGCATCCGGAGGGCATCCGCCAGCGACGGCACGCCGTCCCACCGCAGCTCCAGGTTATAATTCAGGCCGCCACGGATTAAATGAGTGTGTGAGTCATTAATTCCCGGAACTACGGTTTTCTTTTTAAGATCGATCTTTATAGTAGTATCTGCCGCAAGCAGCATTACACTCGCGTCATCTCCAACGGCTATAAATTTGCCGTCACTAATTGCCACCGCTGTAGCTTTGGGCGCATCTCTGTCAACGGTATGAATTGCACCATTGTAAAGGATCATATCAGCTTTTTTCATAGCAGGAAGTTTAATAGTTTAATTATGACGGCCTTTCAAATACTGTTTAATAGCAACCCCTGAAGGATCGTAGAATGCCTGACCAGCTAACATGGTAATCTTCACCAGCGGCTTTTTCGATGTAGCATGTTTGCTCTGCAGGTAGAGGTCTGTTTCATAAGCCTCAAAAGCGCCTTTCACCACATTCGTAGCCACTAATCCGGTAGGTGAATCAATTCCGCCATCTTTCAGGTCACTGCCATGAGCATAACTGCTTACACCCAGCACTAAAGCTTCCCGCATCCCGATACGGCCGATATCAATCATCAGGTCAGGTGTAAACTTGGTACGGTCACCAAGACCTATTAATAGCAAACGTTTCGCGCCTATTGTCCCTTTCGGAGGAGTGATAAGCAGCGTTTCCCGCAAATGGCCTGAAAACTTTCCGCTTTTTCTCAGGTCCTGGATTAGCCCGTTCAATTGCTTATCTACATGGACAATACCATTTGCCGCTGCCGGCAACGCCGGTGGGGAGGTAAAAATATCATTCTCTGTATATTCAAATAAGCAAATCACCTGTAATGGCGTCACCTCGTTAGAAGGACTTTGCACCATGCCTTCAATGGCTATACCGTCTATCTTTCCGAAAATGCTGTGCGTCCCGACGGGTTCTAATGTCACCGGGTGAGTACTAGGAGCCTGGGCCATAGCCGTTGCCAATAATAGCAAGCAGACAAATAAAATATAATGCGTTTTAAAGCGATTAAATAATCCTTGATTTGATTTCATGATGGTTCTTATTAGTTTTTAAAATTTAAATGATATTCTTGAGTTGGTTTCTACTGCATTTTTATGATTCGGTATTTCCGCATTTATATATGGCCCGGTTTTGAAGTACTGCAGGCCGAAATCCACGCTAAGAAATGCGTTAAAGACATAACTGACTTTTGCCAGGTAATCCGTTCCGATGTACTTTTGTGTGGTTCCGTCCCCGGTAAGATTAAATGCGCCGCTGGGACGATAGATACCATCATTGACCGAATAACGCCAGTTGTAAACGATATCTGCCAGGAAAGTCAAACCGGGACAAACCTGAATAGAAGCGTAAGGGTGAATATCTATTAGGTTGACCGGGCCGATTTGCGGATCAAAACCAAAATAGCCACCTTTCGGATAGATCGGGTTAAAGGTCTCCAGGTCACCGCCGCTTTTATTGCCGCCACCTGAGATATAGTCGTTCCTTAACCCAAAAGCTGGCCTAGATTTAAGATCAGCGAAGATATAGCCCAGGTCAAAAGAAGCCGTCCAGGCGCTAATGCTCTGACCACTGAATTTGCCAAACTGATAGGCGGCTTCAATGTCATAAACGAATCCGTTATTATTTTTCCAGAGCCTGCCGCCTATGGTATGTCTGACCTCGTTACCCGTACCCTCATTATAAACAACACTGTCCTTCCGGTTGCCGATGTAATAGAAGTCCACGTTCTTATTCCCCTCCAGGTTTAGCGTTGAGTAGAAGCCCCAAAGATTGACTTGTTTGGTCATCTGATTATCAAATACCCCGGGCTTCACCTGATCGGCCTCCATCGCGAAAGCGTCGACTGAAAGGTTCTGATATTTGTAAATTGCTTTTAATCCTGTAAAATAAAGCCGGACATTGGGACCCTCCCTAACCGATATCAGTCTTCCGGCACCGTAATTCAGTTCCTGTCTTCCCGCCCTGATAATCAGGGAGTCTTTACTGCTGCGCCATATCTTCAGATCGGCAAAAAGATTTTGGACATTCAGCTGGTCTTCATCAATTGGCCTCGGCCCCATCGGTCGGCCATTTTCCAGGGCGCTCCTGAGCTGGAAAAAGATTCTGAAATCGTTTCCAAATTCCCAGTCGGTATGCAGGTCATAGCGTTGCAGATAAAAATTGTCGTGGCCCGCATCAACTTTGCCCCAGTCCTCATTGTCAAAAGCATCAAATTCTTGTCGTGCTTCACCACCTATTGATAGAAAATCATTGCCATTAGCCGACAGTGGTATAAATTTAATATGATTATAAAAGCTCAGCACAGTATCCGTTTTAAGATTGCTGTAATTTTCATCATACCGCATCAATTGAAAATTTTGCCCAAAAGCCGAACCCTCCGTCGATAGGGATAGGATCAAAAAGAGCCAAATAAAACAGGTGAAAAAATTCGTCGAAGTAAGTTTGGAAAACATTAGCTGAATAATTAACGGAGACAGACAAATGCCTGCCTCCTTGGATAATTTAGTGAGCAAGCATTTTTTGAGCGTATTGAATACCATTTCCGTAAGCGCCACCATATCTTTTCATCAGGTCATTAACCGGATAATAGGTTGATTCCCGGGCCCAATCTCTTTGGAGTTCCAGACAATATTGAATGGCCGTAATGGGTTGTGCCCCTGCCTGGATCATCCGTTGCACTGCCCGTTCATGAGCCTCTACACTCACATCACCACAGGCATCGGTAATCACATAAACTTCGTATCCTTCGTCTATGGCAGATAAAGCGGGCCCAACAATACACACGCCTGTCCATAAGCCGGCCATGACGATTTTTTTATTCCCCTTGCCGGTTATTGCCTTATAGGCGGCCGCATCTTCCCAGGTATTCATCGTTGTGCGGTCTAGGTAATTGCTGCTTGACTTGGGATAAATATCTTCCACTTCCTGAAATACCGGCCCACTAAAAATCTCCTCCTTAACCGTGGTCACTATTGTCGGAACGTTAAATATTTTCGAAGCCCCCGCAACAATAGCAGTGTTCGTCCTTAGTTCGCTCATCGCTATGCTATTGGTTGCAAATCCCATTTGACCTTCGAAGTCAATAAGTACAAGGGTGTGATTTCCCGGCGTTAAAAGTTTCTCTGATGGTTTCATATTTAAAAGCAATTAATTTCACGGCATAGAACCAAGTAAAATGCCAAGCATATAAAATGCTTTATATCAACTATTTATAAAATAAAAACGTTATCAGCTTTAGTCATATTTAAAGAATTAGCGATTTTTACTAACGAAAAGGCTCCTTTGCGGAGCTATAATACCGGGATTAAATTCTATGATTTCTACCAATTTTAGATAACCTTAGGTATTCGATTAACTACCAATTCAAGGTTGGCCTGCAGGTTTATTGGGCAAAAAACAGCACGGGCAAAGAATGCCAAACGGTTGCTTCACTCAGATATATCGCAAAAAAGCGAAATATGACTAAACCCAGCAATTACCAATATTTATAACTAATTGATTAACTGATATTTAATCAATAGGCATGAGATTGGACTATCGTTCTAAAATAATTAACAGATGGAAAATTTATTATTTTATACGACACGGGTTATCCTTTTTTGCTGCATGCTGATTATTATTTATATCACCACCCAGCCGGAATTAGATCCATTCGAATGATCGATACAGCGGCGGCGCAGCCATCGGAGCAATATAATAGCAGGTGAACTTTCGTTTTTCCACCTGTCAGGTAATGGTTCAAAACTTAAAAAAACTATGACAAATTTTACAAAACTCAATAAGCAACTTGCCAAAGTTATCGGCACTTACTATAAGGAGCATAAGCGTCCCGGAATAATTTTCCATACAGAAGCCCGGACCATTTCTGTTGTCAAATACGCGCTGAAAGCAGGCAAATTCTATGAGCTGCCCGCCGAAGAGCTTTTTATAATTGGCGCTGCCTGCTGGTTTCATGCCATGGGTTATCTGTATAAAGGCGAGGATCCTTTGGCCAAAAGCACTGAGATAGCAGTAACCTGCCTGACAAAGTTGGAAGTAGCGCCGGCTATCATAAAATCTGTCGGTCACCTGATCACATCCACCAGAGATGGGGTAATTCCTTTGACTTTATCAGAAGAAATCATTTCAGATGCTATACTTTCTTATTTTGCCGGCAAAATATTCCTCAAAACAAACGAACTCAGGAGAAAAGAAACCGAGATTTTAGAAAACAGGACGATCACCAAAAAAAACTGGCTTTCAGAAACACTCGCCTTCCTTAAAGAAAAGGAGTTCTTCACCGACTATTCCCGGTCGCTGTCTGGAAAGAAATATGGTGATAACCTCACCGTTCTTGAATTCAAGGTAAATAAGAACAAGGCAGTGGAGCCCGTTGCCAGTAAAGACGAACCAGGTTTAGCCATAATCAATGAGGGGAAAAAGAAAAAGGAAATGCCCGAGAAAGGGATTGAAACCATGTTCAGGATACTTTCTGGAAACAACCAACGATTGAGAAGCCTGGCGGATAATAAAGCGCACATCCTGATTACGGTAAATTCGATCCTGCTGTCAGCAATTATCAGCCTGTTGCTGCGAAAAGTTGGAGATAATGCCTATTTAATTGTACCAACCATTATAACACTAACGGTCAGCCTGGTATCAATGACATTTGCCATTATGGCGACTCGTCCTAAGGTGCCGATCGTTCATTCTTTACGCACCAAAGACGGAAAGATTGATGACCTGATGTTTTTTGGCATTTACTACAAAATGGACGTTGAAGAATACACCAATCAAATGTTCAAGGTGATGGGTGACTGGAATTTACTGTACAGGACAATGATCATGGATATTCATTCGCAGGGAATGATGGTAAGGACAAAATTTCAGTTTTTGAAATGGGCTTATAATGTTTTTTTGTTTGGGCTTGTTGTAGGGGTGCTTGGCTTTATCATTGCAATATTAATTCATACTCCGACTACTGTTCCACCTATCACCGGCGTTAATAAATGAGTATCTGCAAATTAATGGTCATTGCTCAAAGATTTGCAGATCGCTTATGAATGTTTTAAATTTTCACCAGAAAATTTCATTGTAATGATCGTTCCTCCATTATTTTCAATGTTGAACTCAGCTTTAATTTCCTTGCAAAGTCCTTTCATTAGAGTCATCCCCAACGAGGTAGCAGGTTCATTCTGTGGTAAATTAGTTGAAAAACCGATTCCATTGTCCGCTATCGTCAAAAAGCAGTATAACCCTTTCTTAACAAATGCTATGGTAATTTCACCACCGGGTTTATTAAATGCGTATTTTATTGAATTGGTAATCGCTTCATTTAGGATTAGTCCTATAGGTATAGCTATGGAAACGTCAAGTTCAATTGGTTCAATATTTAAATTGAAATGAATCGCGTTGTCAGTCTTGAAGCTGTCTTTTAAATAGCCAACCAACTCGCGAATATAGACTGACATGTTCACTGAAGAAGCATTCTCGGTCAAATACAATTTCTGGTGAATTAATGACATTGCATGGATCCGGTGCTGGCTGTCGCGTACGGCTGCTAACGCATCGTTCCCCAAATAAGCAGTCTGGGATTCGAGTAGACTGACAATAGTATGCAGGTTATTTTTAACACGGTGATGGATTTCTCTTACCAACCATTCCTTTTCCTGTAACAGATGCTCTAATTCATCATTTTTATCGGTTATGATCTTTTGTTGATTGGTTAATTGAATATTACTGTTTTGTTTGGACCGGTACAGGTAGTAAAGCAAACCTGCAATAATCGTTATTAAGGTAATTCCTCCAAGAATGATGTTCCGTAAATAGGTGGCATGCCTGAGATTTGTTTTTTGAATTTCACTGCTCTGTTGTAAATTTTTTATGCTACGGTCTTTTGTTTCTGTTTGGTATTTGACCATCAATGCTGCATACTGCTGCCTTTGTTTGTTATTATCGGCCGAGTCGTCAATCATTTTAAACATTTTTAAATCTGCAATAGCAGATTTGAGATTTCCGGATGCTGAATCAACTTGGTAAAGCACGAGATAGTCCAGTGATGAAACTCCTGGTGTTTTTAGCTGGGTTGAGACCAAGATTGATTTTTGAGCTAATTCTCTGGCGGCAGCAAATTTTCTATTCTGAACATAAAATTCAGCTATCCTTCCATAAGCCCTCGGAAGCTCACCATGAACATACTGTGGCGGAAAATGTTTAGCGAGGTCGATAAATTGGTTATAATCTAATTCAGCCATTGTTTTTTGCCCAGTGTGTTGGTAATAGCTCCCTTCTATTAGGGCAATATACATCTGATCAAAGGTTGTCTTTGGAGGGAACGGCTTAGTGATCTTTTTAATAAGTTCGTATTCTTGTTTATACTGACCAAATTCGTCGTACCAAAATATTTCTGCCAAAAAGCTTTTATACCAAAAAACCTGATTCTGTTTCGTTTTGTAACCATTTAATGCTTTATCATACCAGCGAAAACCTTCCTTGTTCTGATTAAGCTTCATAATGATATCGGCGTTTCTTATGTAGTAGACGCTGGCCAAGGCAAAATCACCAGTGGCTTGCAAGTCTTTAATTGATTGTTGATTATAGCTAAGAGCCTTCATAAAATCGTACTTCAATGAATATATGTAGGCCAATGTATTTTCAACAAATTGAAGATGTCTGAATCCGACAGCTTTTTGTAAGGCAAGAACACTTATCAGTTCGTCTGTCGCTTTATCCATATTTGTCGCAAAATGCACAGTCAATATCCCTGTCAGAGCTTCTATCTCTCCGATATTCTCATGGTATTGCCGACTGAGACTTAAAGACTTCTCTAATATTTCTAGCTTCCCGGGACTATTGTATGGAAGGTAAGATGCCTGGCAAAGCAGTGTTGATATCAACACTGGGATATCATTCTTTTCTGACAGCGAATTTACAGCGCTGGAAAAATACGCCTGCCCTTCTTTTAAATTTCCTGTACGACAGTAATACTGCCCGTAAAGTACCATGCATTCGTCGTGCCAATGTTGTTGGGGTCCAACATTCGTCGCTACATCTGCATACTTTATATATTTTTGCGCGCTATCAAGGCTGGGTTGGCCACCGCCGGGCTTAAACAAATAATAGCTGCCCAACTCGAATAAGGTCCTGATTTTATCTTCAGGTTTTTGGATTAGTAGGAGTTCCCGGGTTTGCTTTATTTTTCCTGCATCAATTAGCTTCATACCCGGCGTAACCGAGTCTCCGTCATAATTTTCATTGTAGGGTACCAGGCGGTTGATATGATAGATTTGACAAGCCATTATAACAGCACTGTCCTGATCGATTTGTCCCTGCGTGACCTGGTTGATATAGTTCCCTGCTGAAAGTACCAGCAAGCGTTTCATTGATGTATTATAGTATTCCACTGGCGAACTGTAGACTATCTGCGCCCGGGAATTATTGCCAACTAACAACAATAGCAGGATGGAGAGATATAGTTTGGTCGCTGATATGTTAAGTTTTTCGGTCATTCTGGTAATTTTTTAATTTGCAAGTATCGGATATAAGGACCAATGGAAACGGTGGAATATTGGAGATAGTAATATAATAAAAAGACGATGAATCAGTGCTCTAAATTCTTCCCGCTGAATTTTATGGTAATGTTCGTTCCTTTATCGGCTTTGATTTGAAATTCAGCGCCGATTTCCTTGCAAAGCCCTTTCATTAAGGTCATTCCCAGTGAGGTAACCGGGGTAGCTTGCTGAAAATCTGTCGATATCCCAATACCATTGTCTGCGATAGTTAGCAGGTAAAAAGATTCTTTTTTAATAAGTTGAAGGGTCACTTCTCCCCCAGCCTCGCCGAAAGCATATTTTATCGAATTGGTAATGGCCTCATTTAAAATTAACCCGAGCGGGATGGCGGTAGCTACATCCAGTTCGATAGATTCAACTTCTAAATTGAAATAAATCGTATTATCAGTTTTAAAGCTATCTTTCAAATAACCAACTAGTTCGCGGATATAAACGGACATATTCACCGAAGAAACATTCTCAGATAAATATAATTTCTGGTGAATAAGCGACATGGCGTGAACCCGGTGCTGGCTGTCTCGTACAGCCGCCAGGGCATCGTTCCCCAAATATGTAGTCTGGGATTCGAGCAAACTTACGATCGTATGTAAATTATTTTTTACGCGGTGATGAATTTCCCTAACAAGCCATTCTTTTTCCGTAAGCAAATGTTCCAATTCAATATTTTTATTGGTTATTATCCTTTGCTGATCAGTTAATTGAATGTTACTGTTTTCTTTAGACTTGTATAAATAGTAAAGCAATCCTGCAATAATAGATATTAATATGATACCGCCTAATACCATGTTCCGTAAATAGGTGGCATGTCTAAGGTTTGCCTTTTGGATTTCACTGCCCTGCTCCAAGACTTTTATGTTGCGGTCCTTCCGTTCCGTTTGATATTGGATCATCAGCTCCGCATACTTCTGTCTTTGTTTAACATTGTCACTCGAGTCATTGCTGATTTTGTACATTTTTAAATATCCAATGGCAGATTTATAATTGCCGGATGCAGAATCTACTTGATATAATACCATGTAATCTAATGAGGAGCCAATGGTAGATTTAAGTTGTTGCGCCAAAGCTATTGATCGTTGAGCGATATCCCGCGCAACAGCAAATTTTCCTATTTTAACATAAAACTCCGCTGCAGTTGAGTAGGCACCAGGTAGTTCATTATGAATGTACTCTGGCGGAAAATTTTTAGAAAGGGTTATAAATTGATTGAAACTGAGCTCAGCATTTTTGATCTGTCCGACATCCTGATAATACTCCCCTTCTACAGAAGCCAAATGTATTTTATCGAACATCGTCATTGGTGGAAATGGTTTTACTATCTTTTGAATCAATGCATACTCTTCTTTGTAACGGCTCAAAAATCCCAGCCGTTTGATTTCATCCAGAAAACATGGATACCAAAAAACCTGGTTTTGTTTGCTTTTATAACCACTTACCGCTTTATCAAACCAATCTAATCCCTGTTGAGGTTGATTTAACTTTATAAGGATATCTCCCATTCTTATATAATATGTACTTGACAACGCAACGTCGCCGGTCAATTCCATATCCTTAATAGATTCTTGACTATAAGTCAATGCCTTAACAAAATCGTACTTAACGAAATAAATATATGCCAGTGTATTGTTAACAAATTGAAAATGCCTGAATCCGATAGTTTTTTGTAATGCAAGAACACGTATCAATTCTGCTGTCGCAACATCAACATTTGTGGCGAAATGTATCGTTAAAATACCTGTTAGGGCCTCGATCTCCCCGATCTTCTCATGGTATTCCTGGCTGAGACGTAAACACTTTTCTAAAATTTCAAGTTTTCCGGAACTATTGTATGGAAGGTAAGATGCCTGGCAAAGCATTGTTGATGTCAATACCGGTATATCATTCTTTTCAGATAAAGATTTTATCGCATTGGCAAAATACACTTGTCCTTCTTTTATATTTCCTGCACGGCAGTAATACTGCCCGTAGAGCACCAGGCATTCGTCATGCAAATGTTGCTGCGGTCCAACATTCGTCGCGACATCTGCATACTTTATATATTTTTGCGCGCTATCAAGGCTGGGTTGGCCGCCGCCCGGCTTAAACAAATAATAACAAGCCAGCTCAAATAATGTCCTGATCTTATCCTCTGGTTTTTGTGTTAATAAGAGTTCCCGGGTTTGATATATTTTCCCAGCGTCAATAAGCTTCATACCCGGAGTAACCAGGTCACCGTCATAATTTTCATTATAGGGCACCAGTCGATTGATATGATAGATCTGGCAAGCCATAATAACTGCGCTATCCTGATCAACCTGCCCTTGCGTGACTTGGTTGATGTAATTGCCGGCGGATAGCGCCAGCAGGCGTTTCATGGATGTATTATAGTATTCTACGGGCGAACTGTACACTATCTGCGCCTGGGAATTATTGCCAATTAACAACAATAGCAGGATGGAGAGATATAGTTTGGTTGCGGATATGTTACGTTTTCCGGTCATTCTGGTAATTTTTTAATTCGCAAGTATCGGACATAAGGACCAATGGAACGGTGGAATATTGGAGATAGTAATATAATAAAAATACGGTGAATCAGTGGTCTAAATTCTTGCCGCTGAATTTTATAGCGATGATCGTCCCTTTATCGGCTTTGATGTGGAACTCAGCGCCGATTTCCTTGCAAAGCCCTTTCATTAAGGTCATTCCCAGTGAGGTAACCGGGGTAGCTTGCTGGAAATCTTTCGATATCCCAATACCATTATCTGCGATAGTAAGCAGGTAAAAAGATTCTTTTTTAATAAGTTGAAGGGTCACTTCTCCCCCAGCCTCACCGAAAGCATATTTTATCGAATTGGTAATGGCCTCATTTAAAATTAACCCGAGCGGAATGGCCGTAGCTACATCCAGTTCGATGGGTTCAACTTCTAAATTGAAATAAATAGTATTATCTGTTTTAAAGCTGTCTTTCAAATAACCAACGAGTTCGCGGATATAAATAGACATATTTACAGAAGAAACATTCTCTGATAAATATAACTTCTGGTGAATAAGCGACATTGCGTGAACCCGGTGCTGGCTGTCTCGTACAGCCGCCAGGGCATCGTTCCCCAAATAGGTGGTCTGGGATTCGAGCAAGCTTACGATCGTATGCAAATTATTTTTTACCCGGTGATGAATTTCTCTTACCAACCATTCTTTTTCAGTCAGTAAACGTTCCAATTCATCGTTTTTTTCAGAAATTTCAACCTGCTGTTTTTGTAGTTTCAGGTTGCTTTTCTGCTTCAGGCGGAAAAGATAGAAAAGCAGCGCTGCAATCAGCGAAACTGCAATTACGCTTATCAGAATGATATTTTTCACGAAATCAGAGTGTCTTAGCTTAGAGCCTTGAATAACGTTGCTTTGTTTTAATAGCTTGATATCATTGTCCTTCTTTTTAGTTTCATAGAAAATACGCAGTTCGTTAAATTTATTCTGTTCCGAAATATTAATTATTGAATCATTAAGGGTTTTAAACTTTCTAAAATCCCGGAATGTGGATATAAAATCACCTGCAACAGAATCCAGTTTATAGGAAATAAGGTAATAGGAGGAGAGAATCACACCGTTATTTGACGGCGTCACAGCGGTAAGTGATTTTTCTGCCATAACTCTGGCCTTGGAAAATTTTCGCTCCAAAAAGTACAGATAGGCTATTTGTACATAAGCCTCCGACAGTTCTGTATCATGGGTATACTCGAGCGGAAACTTCGTTGCATATAGGAGAAATATATTAAACTGCTCTTCGGCTTCCCTATATTTTCCAAGACTTTCATAACATTCTCCCTTCAGCTCTCCAATCTGCATTTTATCAAAGACATTTTCAGGCGGAAAATCAGCGGTTATTTTGATGATCAGTTGAAGTGCCTCTCTGTATCGTTTGAAGACGGACAATTCGCGGCCCTCCTGCAAAAAGCATACATACCAAAACACTTGCGTGTATTTACTTTTGCCCTCGTTAAGACCTTTCTGATACCAATCTATGGCTTCCTTTGGACTTCGAAAATCAGCAGTTAACTGCCCCATCCGTAAAAAGAAAATGCTCGACAATGCCTTGTCCCCGGTATTTTGCATATATTTCAATGATTGAGTGGCATAAGCAAGACCCAATTTATAATCATGTACCTGGTCAGAAATATACGCCAATACGTCACTTACATACTGCAAATGCCTGAAACCAATTGCTTTTTGTAGTTCGCCTACCTCTGTAATTTCCGACACAGCCCGCTTAAAATTGACCTTGAAGTCCGCTGTAGAAATACTAGTAAGCACCTTGATCTCTAATACTTTAAGCCCATATTTTTGGCAAAGAATTAAAGATCTTCGCAATAGCACAAGTTTCGCCGGTGCATTATACGGCAAATACGTTGCCTGTTCGGCTAATGCGAAAGCAAGTTCAGGAACTTCGCTTTCACCTGTCAACGACTTTGTTATTTCGTCAAAATACGCTTGGCTCAATTTTAAATTCCCGATTTTGAAATAATACTTACCATAGGAATCCCGTACCGCATTAGATAACTGCTTTGAGCCGATAGCCAGGGTAAGGTCCTTTGCCCGGTTGATATATTTAAACGAGCTGTCAGGCAACGCCTTTTGATGACCGTGATCTATTAAATTATAACTAGCCAGTTCGAGCAGCGTCCTGAGTTTAGCTTCTTTATTTTCTGTACCCAGCAAGTTAATAGCCTGTTGTATTTTACCTGCATTGATGAGCAGCATACCGGGCGTTAGGGCATCTCCGTCATAAGTTTCGTTATAGGGAATAAGCCGGTTGATATGATAAATCGTACAAGCCATCATTATCGCACTGTCGGGGTCAACTTGCCCTTGCGTAATTTGATTTATATAATTTCCGGCACTGACTGCCAATAGACGCTTCATGGGGACACTATAATAATCGACCGGAGAACTATAAATTTCCTGGGCGTACACCATCTTGCCGGGAGCCACCACATAAAAGAAGATAAATAATTTTGCAAAAAACAAGAGGTTGAATTTGCTCATCGTGTTAATTAATATTCTTCCGGCATTTTAGAAAAGTAATATTTACTTTCCTTTTTCGATTAAAAACATCAAAGTTGAATACCTTTTTGAGATTGCTAACCACATCAATATTATACAATAAAATCTAATTAATCAAGCTCTTACAAAAGGATTAGCTTAAAGACTATCACTATCTTGATTTGGTCTACGGTCTATTTTTATAGATTTTAACGTTTTAGCGGTATTTAACCAAAGCGCCGTACGCCACCACATCATAATCACCTTTAAATCAAATACTTGTGATTAAGGTACATCATTTGCCAACTGCTTCATATTAAAATCGTCAAATGTTGATCCATTATTTACCAAAGAAAGTAAGTTTCACCGCTATTCTCCTTAACCTGGGGATTATTTTGACCAGCATATTATTCTTTCTATGCCCGGTAATTAGTTTGGCTCAGAGTACCGCTACTGATACAAGCGGTTCTGTAACTACGCTGGATTCAGTCTGGCAAATGGTCGCAGTTCACAATAAATCGGTTATTCTTCAGAACCTAAATGTTGATATCAGCCAGGAGCAGGTTAAAGATACCCGGGCATCCCGACTGCCGGAAATTAGTATAAACGGCGAGTTGGACGGTTATACTAATTTACCTGAGTATGAACATGGATTATTTAATACGCCTACTCAATATCCCATACCAAAGACGTTTTACAGCCTGGGTACCAATGTTTATTTTAACATTTACAATGGCAACAAAACAAACATCAACCTAGCCTACCAAAAGACAACTAATGCAAAGGAACAGGAACAAACAAAACTAACCATAGCTGAAGCAAAGCTCTTAGCGGCAGCTTTCTATCTTGATCTGCAAAGAGGTATAATTTTCAAGCAATTATTATTAAGAGATATCGAGGAACAGCAAAAACAACTATTGAAAATTGAAACGCTCAAGAAAAACGGCGTTGTTTTAAAAAGCGATGTCTTAAGAGCTCAGCTTAAGCTCTCAGATCAGGACCTGGAACTCGTTAAGGTGGAAAATAATATTCGTATCGCAACACAAAAGTTAAACATTCTTACCGGCAGGCCAGATGAATACGGCGTCGTGCCAGTTGAGCTTTTTAACCCTGATACGATTGCACTTAAGTCTTACCAGGATTACGTCTCCAATGCTTCAAGCCGCTCCTATGAAATAAATATAGTCCGAAAGGAGATGGAAATGAGACAACTGAAATTAAAGAGCATTAAAGCAAGTCAATTGCCTTCAATCGGCTTTTATGCAAGTTATGCTTACAGTTATCCCCAGGGAGAGTATTACCCCTACTCATTGTCCGTTTTTAGTTTAGGATCGGCCGGAATCAAGGCATCCTTTCCACTTTCCGCAGCTTACCTTAATAAGCATAAAATAAAAGTTGCTGCAATTGAATTGGAATCAGCGATGACTGAGCAGCAGGATACCCAGGACAAATTCAGGGAAAACGTGAATACAGCGTATTTACGTTTCAAGGAATACCTGGTACGACTTAGTGTTGCTAAAGAGAATATCGTACTGGCAACAGAGAACCAGCGTGTATTACGAAACAGCTATTTTAATCAAACATCGCTGATCACCGATCTCCTGGATGCAGACACTCAACTTTTACAGTCACGTTTTGAATATGTTGCGGCCAAAACAGCTGCCCAGTTACAATATTTTCAGCTACAAAAAACTTTAGGAAACCTTTAACATGAGTGACAACATTGACAATTACACTGCTACTGATAAAATAATAGCCAAGGTTACGGCATGGCTGTCTGCGATTATCGTATCTCTGCTATTAATTTTCGGGATTATTTATTTGTGGAATTATTTTCGTTTTGAAGAAACCAATGACGCACAGGTTCAGGAATATATCACTCCCCTGGTAACGCGCGTTAGCGGGTATATTAGCCAGATCAGGTATGAAGAAAATCAGCAGGTAAAAAAAGGGGATACCTTGGTAATCATAGATAAAAGTCAGTATGAGTTACAGCAGGATGAATCGCAGCAGGCACTGCTCAATGCAAAATCACAGATTGATGTATTGGTAAGCACAATCAGGACGAATATGGAAAGCGCTGCTGTTGTCAAGACACAGATTTCAGCGGCACGCGCAAAGTTAACGAGGGAGAATCAGGAATTTGCGCGTTACAGCAAACTTTATGAGGCCGAATCTGCTACAAAGCAGCAGTTGGAAAATGTAAAAGCAGCGCTGGACGTCGCAACTGCGGATTATAACTCATCACTGGCAAATTATCAGGCTGCACTATCACGTGTAGAGGATTTTCGCAAACAAAAAGCCGGATTAACTGCGGAAATCAGGCAAAGGGAATCACTGGTTGCCGGTGCAAATTTGGAATTATCCTATACGGTAATAACCGCCCCTTATAATGGAAAGATGGGTAAAAAAACAATTCAGATAGGCCAGTATATACAGGCTAACCAAAGCCTCGCATTTATTGTCAACGAGGATGCTGGCAAGTGGGTGATAGCTAATTTCAAGGAAACACAGGTGGGGCAAATGCGTATAGGGCAGGATGTCAGGATCGAAGCTGATGCGTTTCCCGATCAAATATTTCATGGACGTATTCAGTCGCTTTCCCCCGCCACAGGATCCAGTTTCTCTATTCTTCCCCCGGATAATTCAACAGGTAACTTTGTAAAGGTTGTTCAACGAATTCCTGTCCGGATAAATATTATTAACGACAATTCAAAAACCAACGCATTGGAAAGCGGGATGAATGTTGTTGTGAAAGTTAAAAAATAGAGCAGATGGTCGAACAAGCATCCTTATTTAAAAATTGGGTTAGTGGCTGGACCATCAGGGTGGCAATTTTTATGTTGTTTTTGCCAAACCTGTTGCTTTTTGGAATTTCAACTGCAAACGTGAATGTCGCCTGCGGATTCTATGGAATCGAACCTAATGACGCGCAGTACTCGCTCATCGCTTTATACGCCGGGCTAGTTAGTTTCTTTCCGCTTGAAAAGAGGCTCGCCCAATTTTTTGTAACCAAAGATTACCTATTCATTAGTCTGATCATGGAAGTCATTTCTGCTTTTGCGTGCTATAAGGCTCAAAATTTATATTTCCTGATTTTCTTTAGATTTTTGGAGGGTTTAGCGAATTGTAGCCTGGCAAGTATATGTATCGTGTTGATCTTTAGTCAGCTTAAATCTGAGCGCTCCAAAGAAATTGGCTATTCAGTTGTTTTCGGGATTTTATTAAGCACATTTCCATTTATAACCTTTTTGTCAGCGCCATTTCTCGATTCTATCAACTTTAACAATTTGTATATTTTGGTTATGTACACATTCCTGCCAGGGGGTATTGTGTTTCTGATCATAATGAGAAGAACACGCATTAACCGAAAAATACCTTTATACCAATTTGATTGGAGAAGCTTTTCCTTATATGCGCTTTCGCTTATGCTGATTTCGTATTGCCTTATATATGGGCAACAGTTTAACTGGTTTTCTGATAGAAGGATCTGGTGGGCGGTTTTACTTTTTGTGGTTTCATTCAGCACTTATATATTGAGACAATTGCATGTGAAACGGCCATATATTAACCTGAAAATTTTTACTTATAGCAATTATGTTACTGGTTTCCTTTTAATTATGGTGTTATATATCGCAAGAGGTGCATTAAGTTTGACGACTGCCTTTTTTACAAACGTGCTGGGCATGGACCCCATTTATATCGGCTATATTCTACTATTTAATATCGGTGGAATTATTTTCGGAATACTTATTTCTTCAAGATTATTGATCTATAAATTACCTGTAATGCTGATCTGGATTTTAGGCTTCAGTTTGTTGCTGATCCACTCCATATGGATGACGTTACTATTTGACGCTTCCACAGAATACAGCGCCTTCATTATCCCGCTTATTATCCAGGGCCTTGGCACAGGCATACTATTGGCACCAATCATAATTTTTATGATCACCGCCGTCCCGCCTGATTTAGGCCCCTCAGCAGCAGCTACTGCTGTTGCCTTCAGACTTTTGGGAACAAGTTTAAGCATAGCTCTGATCAATTTCTTTCAGTTATATGATCAGCAAAATCACTTTAACCGCTTCCAGGACAGTCTTTATAGTGCAGATCCACTTGTTGACCAGCGCGTACAAACCTATCGAAAATTGCTTTCGAACAGCGGTTTAAGTGGAGAAAGAACCCTTTTACTGGCAAATAAGTTATTAAAAAATACGGTTGACCAGCAAGCACAGATCAGAGCAACCATTGACTACTATTATTTAATGTGCTGGTTACTCATATTGACATTGATTTTGATTATCTGTATCCCAGCCATTAAACAGTACAAAATACTAATTGATCCGATTGCAGACGTAAACGGAATGCGTACAAATTTATAATTATCAGGCCGGTGTGCTTGTAGCCGTATTTCAGACGAAGAACCTTAATCGTCTTCTCTACAGGTAAAATTTTCAAACAAAGAACACAATGAAAGAGCTACGCGCTGTGATTTTCCTATTATTTACAATCCATTTAAATGGGGTCAGCCAAATTGCCCCAGTTAAATCGCCCGTTATACCGATAGAGGAATCACAAATGCTTTCAGATCTAAAAAAAGCTAAAACAGAACATGAGCTGCTTAATTCATCGCTAAAGCTCGGAAGTTATTATCTATATAAGCCAGGTGAAGAAAAAAGTGACCTCGACAACGCAGACCATTTTTTAAACCAGGCAATGGCGCTAAGTACAAAATTAAAAGTTGACAGCTTGAAAAATAAAGCCCGTTTTGTTTTGGCTGAAGTATTGTTTGAAAGGGGGAAATACCAGCAAGCCCGGAGCGCTTACCTGAAAGCTATTGATAGCTATATACAATCTGGGCAAAAGGAAGCAGCAGCGCTGGCATGGATTTCAATTGGATACCGCGTAAAATATTCGGCGGATACGGCAGCTATGGCGGGACTGTACAGCTTTAATCACGCGCTTATATTATACGAACAGCTTCATGATAGAGAAAAAGAGGCTGACATAATAAAAGATATCGGCGATATGTACTTGACCCAGGGTAAACTTGACCTTGCGGAAAACGAGTTACAACAAGCATTAAAATTATATAAGACCATAGGCTATAAAAATCTTCATTACACTTACGACTTGCTTTCAGGAGTGAATGTCATGAAAGGGAATTTCAACAAAGCCTTATTCTATTCGCTCGAAATGATCAAAAGTGTACAGGCTACTGGCGACACCGCTAATGCGCTTCAATTATACATTAGAATGGCGGGTGTGTACAAAGCATTAAACCAGGATGAAAAAAGCATTTATTGGTATAAAAGGGCCGTGCAAAACGTTGCTAAAAAGCCTAATGAGCTATATTTTGCAAATACCTATCTTTTTAAATTATTAATCAAGGCAGGAAAGATCAAAGAGGTGCTTGTAGCAATTAAAAAATTAACGCTAAAAAGCCCGCCGGTAGCCCTTGAAGATAAACTATACGTTGCAATGCTGCTGGGTGATTGTCATAGTAGGTTAGGAAACGATAAGCTTGCTGAAAAATACTACCTGCAAATGGTTGCCATTGCCAGAGAAATTCAAATAAACCCAACGGACTATACTAATCTGGTTGTGGATAATAAAATAGCTGATTTTTATCTTTCGCGTAAAAAACATGTCCTTGCCCGTCATTATCTAATCAAAATGTTGGCAGCACCTCCTGGAATCATGTTCGTAGACACTATTAGAAATGCTTATCATAAACTATTCAAATGCGACTCCGCCAACGGTAATTACCTGGCAGCAATAAAAAGTTATCAGCACTATAAATTTTTGACTGATTCCATATTTACTATTTCCAAAGCTAAGCAGGTAACTCAACTGCAATTGCAGTATGCAAAAGATCAGCAAGTACAGCGGTTGGTGAATAAGAGTAAACTTCAACAAATTGCCATCCAGCATGCCTCAACTGTACAACGTTTTATTATAGGAAGTGCCGGCTTACTTTTATTATCGCTGATGCTGGGATACCGGCGATATCGACTTAAACAATTCAGTAATCTTCTACTACAGAAGCAACAAAAAGAGATTAACCAGATCAATCGAAGTCTTCAAATTACCATTACCGAGAAGGAAATATTACTCATAGAGAAAGACTGGCTGCTTAAAGAGGTGCACCACCGTGTAAAAAACAACCTTCATATGATAATCAGTCTTTTGGAGTCGCAATCAGCTTACCTTGAAAACGATGCATTAAATGCAATGGAAAGCAGCCTCCACCGGGTATTTGCTATGTCGTTGATTCATCAAAAACTCTATCAGTCTGAAGAAGTAAAAACTGTTGATATGTCCATTTACTTTGCTGAATTTGTCGGTTACCTTCGTGATAGTCTTGATGGGGGGAAATACATTCATTTTAGTCTTGATATTGAGCCTATATTACTTGGTGTATCACAGGCCATTCCACTGGCGTTGGTCTTAAATGAAGCCGTTACCAATGCCATCAAATATGCGTTCCCGGATGACAGGCAGGCGAAAATCATTATCAAAATGCAACGAAAAGACGGGGACACAGAGCTCATTATCACTGACAATGGAATTGGAATGCCAATTAAAGAAGACAATGATGCCGATTCCCTGGGTTTAAAACTAATGAAAGGTCTTATCAAAGAAATCGGGGGTAAAATACTATTTGAAAACAATAAGGGGACAATGATCACCATTACCTTTAACGTTGACCTTACACTTGAAAATTACCAATCCTGAATTGGTTATCACACGGCTCGGGTGGCTTGATGCCAATTGATAGCAAGCCATTTTCGTTCGGATTTAGCTATTTAGCGAAATTTAGCAAATAGCACAGTTACATATTTAAGCTTACTTATTTGATTATCAAGTATTTGAGTTTTGGGTATATGATTTGCCAAAGCATATTATATCAACAAGACTAATATGGAAAACACCAATCAAATAGAGGACGGCAAATCAACTGAGACCAAAAAATTCAGCCCTGAAGAATTTCTCATAACACCGGCCAGGACATTTGAGGATTTAAAGCTGGGAGAAATATTCCGCGCCCCGAGCCGCACATTGACCGATGCCCATGCCGCGGCGTTTCAAACAGTATCCTGTGATAACCATCCTGTACACTACGATGCGGAATGGGCTAAAAAACATGGACATAGCGCACCCGTAGTTCATGGCTTGCAGGTACTTGCTTTTACTGCGCCAGGTGCAACCTTATTCCCGCACTTCATCGGTGAAGTGTTTATCAGCTTTTTATCGCTTTCGTGTACTTTTTTAAAAGAAGTTCACGCCGGAGACACGCTTTATCCTGCGTTGGAAATAATTGATCTGGAGACAAAAGATGGTAAGGGCGTCGTTGAGACGGCAGCAACTATCTATAACCAGCGCGGCGAACTTGTACTCGACGGACGTCACAAATATCTTTTACGCACACAAAACACCAACAAATAATTAAAAAACAATTTATCTATTTCAAAATGACTAGTAAAACTTTCACAAACAGAAAAAAGGGTTCTCTTGGGCGCCAGCAAATGATCGAGGTAGAACCAAACGTGCGCCTTCATGTAATCGATCAGGGCGAAGGCCCTGCGGTTGTTTTAATTCCTGGCTACCCTTTCGGAGCCGGAAGTTATGAATACCAGATCCATGCATTGGTTAAAGCCGGATTTCGTGCAATAGGTATCAGTACAAGGGGGTTTGGACTATCTGACCAGCCTGAAGGAGAATATACCTATGACGTGTTTGCTGACGACATTAAGGTAATTATGGAAACCCTTGACCTTAAAAATGCATTTTTAGGCGGACACTCCATGGGAGGTTCCGTAGCATTACATTTTGCCGCTAAATACGGCGATGAGCATATCAGTAAATTAGGCTTGTTTTCAGCAGCAGCACCAAAACATACCAAATCTGATGATTACCCATATCCCCTATTCACAAAGGCTGAAATAGACAGATGGTTAGACCTGATAACGACCAACCGTCCCGCGCTTATGGATGAAGTTGGCGGCCGGTTTGTCCTTCCGACCAATACGATCACACCAGGTATTTTTGGTTGGTTGGGTGTTTTAGGAATTCAGGCTTCACCCTATGCGATGGTTAAAGCATTAACATCCCTTCGTGACGAAGATCTGCGGGATGACCTGGCTAAGGTTAACGTTCCGACACTGATCATGCATGCAAAAGAAGACAACATTGCTGCTTACGCATTGGCCGAACAAATGCACGCAGGCATAAAAAACTCGGAGCTGATCACCTTTGATAAAAGTGGTCACGGATCTTTCATCGAGGAACCTGAAAAATTCAACGAAGAACTGATTAAGTTCTTAAGAAAATAATTACTACAACTGATCTCATGCTGAATTAAGGCCTGTCTGGTTACAGGTCTTAATTTTTTTTAAATCTCCCCGTTTACCGGCGGCTAGCAAACTAACTATGAAAGCAATTTCCCTTACCGGATTTGGAGACTCATCTAAATTAATTTCTATAGAATCAATTGATCCATCTCCCGGGGATAATGATTTATTGATAAAGATCAAAGCGATCAGCATAAATCCCGCTGATATAAAACTTCGCAACGGTGAGAATATATCCTGGTCGATAAAATGTTCAAACCCGATTGTTCTCGGCTGGGACATTTCAGGTACGGTAATCGGCACAGGAAAGAATGTTTCTGCCTTTAAAATTGGGGATGATGTCTTTGGAATGCTGGATTTTCCCGGGTGTGGCGGAGGATATGCTCAAATGGTAGCGGCACCTGAAAGCCTTTTCGCGCTGAAACCTGAAAATGTCTCTCATGAACAAGCCGCCGGCGCTACAATGGCAGCGCTTACCGCTGTGCAGGCAATAATGAACACAGGTAAAGTATATGCCGGGCAGCGTATACTTATTGATAATGCAAATAATGGGATTGGGCATTATGCCATACAAATTGCTAAGCATCTTGGAGCCCATGTCACGGCCATTTCCGACGAGAGCTTTAAGGATTTTGTTATAGGATTGGGAGCTGATGAGCATTACGACTTTAAGGCTAACGGGTTTGAACTCGCGCTTAGAAGGTTTGATTTCGTATTGGATACCATCGGTGGAGTGAATGTCAATCAATCTATTAAACTAATCAACTGGGGAGGAACACTATTCATTAATCAGAAGGACCCCAGAAATGACATCAAGGAACTGGCATCTTATGATGGCGTTAACGCCATCGCGGAGTTGGTGGTTGCCAGTGGCCGCGACATGTCGGCTATTGCTGAACTTCTTAAAGCAAACATAATTAAAACCAATATAGACCAGGTATTTTCATTTGACCAACTTCCCGATGCCCATCGGCTAATAGAAGCTGGAAGTTATAAAGGAAAAATCGTTGTCACGCTCTAGCAAAATCAATTTAACAAACGGACTTGTCTATGAAAGCTACTGTCAGGTGTACTGTTATACTGATCAATGTTCTTTTTTTAGGCAGCGTCAAGTCATACGGCCAGAACTGGGACATAGATATTTTAAAAAGCATTAATCCCAGATATCCCACATCAGAATATTGGCGGTCAACAAGCGCCTCAGCATTTTATTTTTCCGGCGTGGCGTCAATTGGAACACTAATTTATGGTTTCGCTAATGATAACAATCAGGTTCGCCTTAACGCCTACGAAGAGTTTGTAAGCGTTGGTCTGAGCACGATTGCTTCGGAAGGATTAAAAATCGGAATAAATCGTGAAAGGCCATCAAACCGCTATCCAAATGAAGTATTTGTCAGCTCGCCCACTCGTGGAGGATCATTTCCTTCAGGGCATACGACTCTGGCATTTAATACTGCAACTACTATTTCTCTCGAATATAGAAAATGGTATGTTACCCTACCTGCTTATGTATGGGCTGGTTCGGTGGGTTATTCGAGATTGTATCTCGGGAAACATTATCCGTCTGATGTATTAGCTGGTAGTACGCTTGGAATTGGGACAGGCTATATAAGTCATTGGCTTACTAAACAACTATTTAAACCCTACGTGAAACATATACCGAAATAAGGCATCTTTTATCAAATGTAGCAAGTCTAAAAATATTTCAAATATCCATTATTCTCTGCTTTAAATCTATTGATTGCTAACATATTATATTCAATATACCCGAGCCTTCCAGCTTAAAGACTTTTAAATGAAACCGGACTGTCTATATAAATGTATTTTGATTACTTTAATCCAAATTACTTTTTGTGTTAGAACCGTCATGGCACAGTCGGCTGTTCAGCAATTTGATGACCGGGTGATGATTGATGTCCAAACCCAACGGACACCGGCGCAAACTGATATTGCTTTGTTTTTGTCCGATACTTACCGTTATGGAAATATTGGTATACCGGCTGGATTATTTATGGGCGGCGTGCTTGGTCACAACCAGGAAATGCGACAAAATTCGCTGTTTATCGCAAGTAGCACTGCCGTTTCCTTTGGGCTGGACTTTCTGATCAAGCATTGTGTGAAACGGAGGCGGCCCTTTATCCAAAATATCAATATAACACCCGTTTATCGGGCCGGGGGTACCTCCTTTCCTTCGGGACACGCTTCTTCTACTTTCGCTACCGCTACTTCGCTTGCCATTGCCTACCCTAAATGGTATATAGTCGCTCCTGCCTTTTTATGGGCGGGCTCCGTTAGCTATTCAAGGGTTTACCTGGGTGTTCACTACCCTACGGACGTTATAGCTGGAGATCTTTTAGGTACCGGCACAGCTCTTTCCCTTTCTTTTTTAAAAAAGTAATGGCAGATATTAGGAGTTAGGGTTATAACCACAGATCAAGAAAATACCTGGCCGGATATAGTTGCAAGTTTCTCCTTTGTCACTGGCTTTGATATAAAATCCCTCACAAAATGGAAAGCCATTGCCCTTTTGATATCCGAAGGATTTATTGATACAGTGACCACATATACCTGTATTGTTTTGGAAAAAGATGCATACAATAGATCAAATTCCTCCAAAAAGTCCCAGCCGTCAAGAACCGGCATTTGCAAGTCCAAAAGAATGATATCAGGTAGATTCAACGGATCACACCTGTTGCTTTTTAAATAATTTAATAGCGCGAGGCCATTATTAAAAAACAGGATATTCCCAAAAAGGGGATATCTGGCTAAAGTGAATCTGATGATACGTTGATCCAATTCATTATCTTCTGCGATATATAGCGTATCCATAATTTTTTTAATTTATGAGTTATGGTAGGACTTATTTATAGGAAGGGTAAAATAAAATGTTGAACCCTCTCCTATCTGGCTAACAATTCCAACTTCACCTTGATGGGCTTCAATAATTTCTCTAACAACGAAAAGACCAATCCCAAATCCTTGAATCTTACCTGCATTCTGGCAACGATAAAATTTCTGAAAAAGCTTCTGCTGCTCAATAATATTTACGCCGATGCCAAAATCACAAACACTAATTTTTAATTTCCCTTTTTGCTGTTCACTGCTAATAATAATTCTGCCATCCATTGGTGAGTACTTTACAGCGTTGCTAATATAATTATTAAGCACCTGGACTAATTTTTCACGGTCAGCAAAGAGTCGCTGTGTTTCGTCGATACTAATGGTTATCCTTTCATTATACTCACCAAAAAAAGAACCATTCAATACTTCGTTGATAACATCCTTTAAATAAAAAAAAGACTTTTTCAGGATTAATCTTTTGCTGTCGTTTAAGGCGACTAACAAAAACTCATCAATCAGATTGTTCATCCTGTTGATCTGATGATCCGCTTTTTCCAGTAGGGACGCAATGTCTAAGCGTGCTGCCCTGGCAGTGATAAGGCTTCTTTGCGTACATAACTTAATTGTCGCCAGCGGCGTTCGCAATTCATGATTGAGTTTTGCAAGTAAAATTGATGTATCTGCTTCAACATTTTTCCGTTCCGTGATGTCATAGATCAGTCCACGAAACTGTTGAAGATTAGGATCAAATTTACCTGTTAGAAAGATCCATTTTTGTGTGGCAGCTCCTTGCACCGTTTCTAAAGGAATCTCCAAAACAATTGGATTATGACTATGGAAGCAGGAGTAAAAAGCGTAGTAAACCGTCCTTAAACACCCCGGAGTCAGTAGCTTTAAAAGCCTCCTGGTGCCAACATCAACGTTAGGCGAAACGCCCAGCATTTGCTTTCCGAGCCTGCAACTACAAAAAAACTTTCCGTCTGCGCCTATAGACCAGGTACCGATACCCGCGCTGTTTAACATTTCGGGCAAACCTTGAAAATCTGAATATATACTTTCTCTATAAATAGCAAGAGCAGGGATGGATATGGCTAATGTTTTGATATTATTCATTATCAATTCATATATTTTAGTCAACAGCTGATATTTAACTCACTTCGGGTACGAAACATTATGCAAGCCGAATACCAAAACATAAGTTAAACATTGTCAATAGCTTATGATTTACCTCAATTTAAAAATGATGTTTTATTTCGCTAAATTGGTGAAAAGGCAATGCGATTTAGTCATTTACAAGCCTGTATGAGACCGAGGCAGAAGCTAACTTTATCGGGTGCGGGTCTTATTAGTAGCTTCGAGCCACTATTTGATTAAGTATTCGCCATTTAGTTAAATGCGACCAATCGACATTGTATGATTGATATCTAATAACCTGATTTTTAAGTTTATATCAATGGCACTCTACTTGCTTCAATAACTAAAACTAAAAGACATATGGATTTACAACTTAGAGACAAAACCGCGTTAGTGACCGGCTCAACAGCAGGGATAGGTTATGCAATTGCAAAACAGCTGGCCGCTGAAGGCGCGAAAGTATTCGTTAACGGACGTACTCAATTACGGGTAAATGAGGCGGTAGAAAAAATAAAAGCGGATACTGGTAATCATCAGGTTACCGGTGTGATCTGTGACTTTCTTAAACCTGAGCAGGTAGCCGCATTGATCAGCCAAATACCGGAGGTAGACATACTCGTGAACAATGTGGCCATATTCGACCCCAAACCTTTTAAAGATATAACGGATGACGAATGGTTGAAATTTTATCAGGTCAATGTAATGAGCGGTGTACGTTTATCCCGCGCTTATTTTGACCGCATGATTGAAAAGAACTGGGGCCGGATCATTTTTATATCCAGTGAATCGGCATTGCAAATACCCGCTGAGATGATCCATTATGGAATGACCAAGACGGCGCAGCTTGCTATATCACGCGGACTTGCCGAATTAACCAAGGGAACAAATGTCACGGTTAATGCCGTTTTGCCTGGCCCTACACTATCTGAAGGCGTAGGCGAATTTGTAGAAAAGCTGGCAAAAGATCAAAAGAAAACCGTCGAGGAAATAAAACACGAATTTTTCCTTACGATAAGGCCAACGTCTCTTGTCCAGCGTTTTTTAACACCTGATGAGGTGGCAAATATGGTCACTTATCTGGTGAGCCCTTTGGCTGCCGCGACCAACGGCGCGGCAATTCGGGCAGAAGGTGGCGTAGTCAAAACAGCAGTTTGATCCGCTATCAATTTTAGAATTAAGCGAGGTAGATTTTATCTGCCTTCGCTTTAACAAATCAAGAGCGCAAAACGAAATCTCGCAAATTAGTCAAATACAACAAATACAGACTTGAATTGTCAATATTAATAACCTCAATTACAATATGTTAAATCGGGCATGCAAATTGCACACTGCGTCATAGCGAAATTGTATAAGTTCTAAAACTGGCCTCTGTTATATCATGACGATATATAAATTCTGGTAAGGGATCGCCATTTTACATTCTAAAAAAGAAAAATCATGCCGTTAAAGTCGTTTTCAGAAGTTCAGTCGTTTCTTTCAAAAGTGGTAGCGGAAAGTAATCTTGTAAACGAAATGCCGTTATCGCCGCATAAGGATTTTTGGAATCACCTTACCTATGATCAATTTGTAACCGGAAACATGCCCAATTTAAAAATCCCAATCCGCATACTGGTAAAAGGGGATTCGGCGTCAAGCAATCTCATCCTTTCATTAAAGGCAGAAGGTCCGCTTTTCAACCGGGAAACAGGCAAGCCAGGTCCTATGCCGCCAAAGGGCCCAATGTTTACTCCAGAACAAATAAAGGAGCTTGCGGACTGGATAGATGCAGGTTGTCCTGAATAACAGTGACTATTCAACGATAGTGAATACGATGCCGAAACTCGGGAATTCATAGTTTTGCATGCGATGTTTGGAAAAGCGGCTTCCACGAGGCCTTAACCCATCAGTTCCTGCGTACCGAGAGGCGGCGGCCTATAGCCCTCCCATTGCAAAATTTCTTTTTGCAGCTTGTCGATCAATTCTCTTTTCGCATCAGCCATTACATCAAATTTGGGGCAACAAAGTTATACTAATATTTTTAGCATTTTTATAAGAATTATTACAAAATATTTTCCACATTTGTTTTATGAAAAGCAAGCTGTTTATGGAAAAGACAGAAAGAATAAAAACCGGCACCGGAAAATGGGTTACCATTGTGCCTGACCATTCCGGAAATTACACGCTCTATGAGGATAATGACTATTTAGGCTGTATCTTATTTGATTCCGCTGAAAACTGGATTTACGACGGAGAGAAACTATGTGTCATGGAACAGGAAGAAATAGCAGGGTTCATTACCGGTCATACTAAAGAAATGCATGATCTTTTAAAAAGCCTTGATCAAAATGCGGTTATAAATCCGTTGTGATAGTATATAGAAAATTAACGCATTACTATTTACTATAACTTGGTTGAATTCTTAAATTAATTCATCTTTGCAATATGACTGAAACTCTTGAAGCTGAGTTAGGCACCCGTGTATTTTCGTTTTGTATCACAGAAAAAAAGCTTAATGAAGTAGCCATCGAAATGTATAATATACCTTATGTATTAATTTAAGAAGGGCGATCACTGGCAAAATTATAATAGTAATAAAATGGAGATGTCTCCCGAACTTATCAAGGCTGTATTGGATAAAGTAAAACCAGAATAAATTTTGAAATAGATATTGACCCTTTATGACTTCAATGCGCTTGATGAAAATGGAAAGGCCGAGGCTATCTGGACCGGAGATTTTTTAGGAGGCCGCGAAGAGAACGGTTTAAAAGTTCAGTTATACAGTTTGACCAATTTCTATGTAGAAGTATTTTATGATGAATGGGCTAATAAAATCTTGCGGTTCCGTGCATTTAAATCATATGATCTGTTAACGCCATACCTGGCGCATATCAAATTTAACTAATAGTAGTTGACAATTCGGATTTGTTACTGCGACTAATAGGATAACATTCCCAGTTGTTTTCTCCGCATTGGGCTCCATATAACAGGACAAAACTAGATAATAACAGCTAAGCTTTTCAATACGCTGCTTCTCAGTGCGGGCTGGTTCCCGGATTATTCAATAAGTACATCGCAAATATCCGGTTGCCATTACCGAGCGCCCTTGCTTTTGTGAAACAAGAGAAAGAGTCATTAAGTCGCCCCTCCTGCATCTACTTTTGCTAAATACGGTACAAATAGCGAAATTAAATTAATACATCCAAAATACACTCAATACAACTAATTGATTATCAATAAAATGAGAAGTGGCACCTAATTGGTGTACCCCCGTTTGGTCAGCTCATTGTCCGATTAATAAATAACCAAATAGTTAAAGATAAAATCAATGGAAACAGTATTTGCATGTACCCATACCGTGATGTTCTTCTGTATCATTAGTATCGTCTGGGCATCGCGATCAACATCATCATGTGATAGAAAACGAAAAATATCACTTCACTTTAATTTATTGATAAAACCGGTATTGTCCCAGGCAACGAGAGCCAGTCTATTTCGCGTGCGCACTAAATCCAGGCCTTATTTATCTAAATCGAATTAATTCAAATTCTAGCATATCAAAGCATGAAAGATTTATTCAATATAACAATGGCAGGCAAAAATAAAAGGTAGAGCCTTTCCCGCTCTCGCTTTCCACCGGGTGTCATCGATATGCGTTATGAAAACCCTCTGTATATGGTGGAAGATGCCGGCGCTGCTGACCTAATTTCCGGAGGACGCTTACAATAGGTATTAGCCGGGGTTCGCCCGAGCAAGTGATTGAGGGCTGGCGCTATTTCGGTTACGAACTTGCCGATGGAGAAACCGATACAGATATGGGAGGACAAAAGGCTTTGGAATTTTTGGATAAATTAAAAGGTGCCGGATTTGCCCAGCCTAACCCTCATCCAATGTTCCCGAATCCGCCGGGCTTGTTATGCTTGGAGCCGCATTCGGACGGACTGCGGGAACGCATCTGGTGGGGAGCTGCCTCTAATGCAACTGCGGTTTGGGGGGCCGAGAACGGCATGAACCTGCAAAGCTCTACCTTGAAATTTGACGAAAGCGGTAAACCTTTCCGTATCCAGCAGGCGGAACAGATCAGATTATATAAGGATGCCTGGAAAAAAGCAGGACACCAGCGCGAACCAATGGTTTCGGTAAGCCGCTCAATTTTTGCAGTCGTAACTGAGCAAGACAGGAATTACTTTGGACAGCAAGGAAAAGGGGCCGATAGCTTTGGTTACATTGAAGCTGATAAACGGGCGGTCTTCGGAAAGAGCTATGCAGCCGAACCCGGTCAGCTCATCAAAGAATTGGCACAGGACGAAGCCATACAAGAAGCGGACACTTTGCTCCTGACCATACCGAACACTTTGGGCCTCGATTACAACATCCATGTGCTATCCGCTATTTTGGAGTATATTGCCCCTGCACTGGGTTGGCGATGAACGACTCCTATTGCAAATGGAAATTAATAAAAGGGGTATGTTAAGAGCGCAGGGAAGAACTTAACCTGAATTTTATTATTGCTCAATAAATTCCCCATCGGCTTTGACGGCTACATCCGTAGCCGTGTCAAAAGGTTCAGCAGGCCCAACACCGAAATCAGCCCTGTTTATTGTTCCCGAAATTTGAAAACCTGCTGCGGTTTTTTTGGACGCAGCATCATATAAGGTCCCTCGGAACCAAATTTCCATAGTAACAGACTTGGTGACACCATGCATAGTTAAGTTGCCGGTCAACTTAAACCTGTCTTTCATACCCGTGGTATTGATGATTGAAGTAGATTTAAAGGTCATCGTGGGATACTTAGCCACATTAAAGAAATTAGCGCTCCTCAGGTTGTTATCCCGCATTTCAACCTCTGTATTGATGGAGGCTATATCTGCAGACATTTCAAACACCGCATCGCTGAAATCAGGTTTTGATGAGGTGATCGTTGCTTCGAATTTCTGAAATAATCCAAAGACGGATGAAAGTCCATGATGTGTTATGGTGAATGTAAGTTTAGAATGTGTGGGGTCGTCTTTCCAGGTTTTAACCTGGGCTAATGAATAATTAGCCGAAATTATTAGCAGAATGGTAAATAACTTTTTCATGATTTTATGTTTATTCGAGCTTGTTATAATTCCAATCGTGTATCATCGCTTAGTTTTTTTAATGCAATCACAGGTGCTTTGCAGCCTACAGACCTGATTGTTGAAATTAATTTCACAAAAAGCTGGACTATTCCCGACTATTTATACGCATTAACTTGATCAAATTTGGGGGCATCATACCCAACATAAAATCTACTAGCCCGAAAAACATACTGAAAAGATTCAATGTTCCGGAAAAAGACCACAGGATTGATCTAATTTTAATTTGGCGGGAAGTGTTAAACTATCATATTATCAATGGCATTTTTTAATGCTTGCTCCTGTATATCAGGTATTGCCAACCCTTCCGCTCTTATCACTGATATGTCTGTAATGCCGATAAACCCCAAAAAGGTTTTTAAATAAGGTACTACAAAATCATATGGTATACTTTGCCCCGAGCTATAGATCCCTCCTGTTGCTACCGCCAGATAGATTTTCTTTCCTTTTACTAACCCTTGCGGACCGTCTGGTGTATACTTAAAGGTTATACCAGCCCTGGCAATATGATCTATCCAAGCCTTTAATGTCGATGGAATTCCAAAATTGTACATTGGTGCGCCTAACACTATTATGTCAGCATTCATTAATTCTTTAATAGCTTCATCCGAATGTTTGATCGCGATTTTATCAATTTCAGTATGTTTTTCTACAGGTGTAAAAAAAGCGTTCAAATGGGATTCCTCCAGATGGGGAAATGGGCTTTTGGTCAAGTCTTTGACTTTGACTATCAGAGATGGATCTCGCTCAAGCAGCTTATCTATTATTGCATTCGACAATTTATTACTTATCGAAGCTTCGCCCCTTGGGCTTGATATGATGTTTAGAATGGTTGTCATTATTTTATTTTATTGTTTATCAATCAAATAAATCAGGTTCATTGATTTATCCTCTATAAATGTTATCCGCAAAGCTTTAATCGAAACCCTATCAACATCGATAATAAGTCCTGTTCAAAGGGCTTAAGATTCTCCTTACCTATAGGTCAATTAAATGGTCAAGGAGCACAGGACTGAACAGTAAGTCTAAACTTGATAGCCAAGGCGCGTTAAAAAGGAATCTTAATAACGCGCCTTGATTAAAATTCAAATTATGATTTAATAAATTCCAAAAGGTCCTTGTTGATAGTTGCCGCTTCTGTAACCGGCATTCCATGAGGGAAACCTGGATAAGAGATCAATTTTCCATGTTTCAACAGCTTTATAGATTTTGCTCCTGAAATAGGAAATGGCACAATCTGATCATCTTCGCCATGCAAAACCAGTACAGGGATATCTACACTTTTCAGGCTTTCTGTAAAATCAAATTCTGAAAAAGCCGCAATACCTTCCGTGTGCGCTTTTACACTACCCATCATTCCCTGGCGCCACCAGTTGTCCCTAACGCCTTGTGATATTTTCGCGCCCTCACGATTATAGCCATAAAACGGTATCGTAAAGTCCTCGTAATATTGTGATCTGTTAAATGCAGTGCCTTCGCGTATCGCGTCAAGGATAGCTATTGGAACACCTTCAGGGTTTGTTGCAGATTGTACCATTATCGGGGTAACCGCACTAACAAGTGCAACTTTGGCTACACGCCCTTTACCGTGTTTAGCAGCATAATGAATAGCTTCACCACCGCCGGTGGAGTGCCCGATATGTATAGCGTTTCTTAAATCAAGCGCTTCAGTTAATGCTGCCACATCTGCTGCATAAGTATCCATATTGTGTCCTTCCGATACCTGGCTCGAACGACCGTGGCCCCTGCGGTCATGTGCGATAACCCTGTAGCCATGCTGTAGAAAAAACATCATCTGTCCGTCCCAGTCATCACTTGATAATGGCCAGCCGTGATGAAAAACAAGTGGTTGCCCAGTTCCCCAATCCTTGTAATAAATTTCGGTTCCGTCTTTTACTGTAATTTTGCTCATGTTTTCAATTCTGTTAGGTAATACTTTTAATTTTAATTCTCAATGATTTGGCTATGCGAAGCCAAATGACATGCCAAATCCTTTACAATTGATAATAAGGTAATTACATATTTGACTATTGTTTTTGTTTGGTGATATTTCGCTAATTGATTCTGTGATGTTTGTTTTTCGCATAGTAAAACATAGACCGCGCACTCCGGTGCTTTAAAACTATTACCTCGCTGGAATACTTTCAATAACCGGAAGTAATAATTCTTTTTGTCAAGGTAATTTCACCCGAAACTCATTCCAAGAGACATTCTCCTCGATCATGCCGTTGCCTTTGGCCTGGGCTATCCACTACAATCTTTTGCAAAGGATTTCCATTGCTATCCCTAACGGTTCCAGCGGCATTGAAATAGTGCTTGTTTAGTTTTTTAGGCGAAACGGATAAAAAGCGCAGCGAAGGCGATCCCGGATTTATTCAGATTTATTTAAAAATTTTTCATTTTATTCGTCCAAAACTGGCCTAAAAACCTAAAAAATAACCAGTGGTAATCTCTCCTGTTAAGGGTAATTAAGGAGCTATAAGAGTCAATAAGGGTCGTTAAGCGACTTAATTTCCCACTCTATTTTACTGTCCCACAAACTACAAAACTTTATAAATTGGCTACTGACCTTTTGCATTTTCTGGGAAGTAATTGGTAGAATTAATATCCACCACACAAAAAAGAGCCCCTGAAATAAAAGCCGGCATTTATATAGATGCAAATATATTAAGCCATTCCCCAAACAGCAATTCATATAATTCTCGCAATTATATTCGATGATCGAAAACCTGCACAAATTTTAGTTAAGAAACGCTCGATATACTTTCGCATTCAGAAATTACATTTGCGCTGATAATAAATTAGAGTAACATGTTTCAATTATGCAAGAGTCTTATAATCATTAACTTAAATTAATGTAACAGATATCCACCACAACATTTCCTGTTTTTTAAACGCTAATTATTTTTAATTCACAAAATAAATTGGTAATTTTACTACAGAGCATAGCGTTTTATGCCTCTCTTAGCTTGAGAGACCTATTCAGAGACCTGCAATAATTTTATTGTTATAAGATATTGACAATCAGCCTAAAGTAGTTTTAAAAAAACTCCCTCCGGCTCCACTGAATCACTTACCGTAAGTTGAACGTATGTTTGGCTTACGGTTTTTTGTTACTGTTTAATCAACTAAAGTATCTTTTAATGTCCTCAGTAAATTAGTTAGTCGGTTATCATTTAAATCCTCTAACATATATTGTCTATATGTCTTTTCTCCATCACGTAGAGTTGCTTCAAACTTTTTATCATAAGCTTCAATCATAATATATTTTTGATCAAGTCTTAATCCGTGGTTTACTGATCTGGAAATTAACAAGCGATCCATAGAATTTCCAAGTCGAAAAAATCTATCTTCTCCTTTCTGCTTTAATTCACCAATAAAAATACGAAACGGCATTAGACGTTGAAAACCAGAGTAATTATTGATGAGATCATCAAAAAAGCGCTCAGTTTCAACCCATGAATCGGTAAACTTACTAAGTATTACTTCTGTTCTATTTTGCATATATAAATTTAGAATTAAAATCAGAGTGCCTACTTATCAATTTCCACAATCTTTCTTTCAATTCTATCCCGTATTTCCTAATCCTTAAAACTTGATTTCTCCATTGCTTCAACCATATTAAGCAGATCTTTGATCAAAAGCAAAAAATCCTCGTTTGCTGGCAATAGAGAATAATTTGGTTCTAATTCAATCTCCTTGCCTCCACTAACAGCCCTCTTAATCATGTGATTTACAGTAATTTAAATCAATGAGTTAAGAGGTTTTCTTTTACTATCAATTGCAAAAATAGTTTTCTTAAACTTATGATAATCAATGCTATATGGGTTCGAATCCCCGCGGCTATTTGAATTTTCATATTTACGTAACTAATTAATTATCATTAATATAGCATTATTGAGGAGATTCTTTGTCGCCATAAAATCCTTCCAGCGTACCTCTGACCATAACTTGAACGATTAAATCGATCAGTTTTTGTTCTTGCATTTTTTCATATTCATTTATTGCCTCCGACGCTTCCTGATTATTATGAATGTCATTTACCTGTTTGATCCTTTTGCTTTTCTTTTTTCATCGCTTTTGTATAAAATCTACGAAATGAAAAAGAGAATGATATTTTTTCCTAATCCACAAAATAAGTTCTTTTGTTTCGTGCCCGTTATTTCTTATTCTATAGGAGGATTGTCCCTACGAACCGGGTAAATTCTCATACAATCAATCAAAAAAATAATGGGAAATAAAATAATAGGTTCAGGTTATCATAGAGAGCTAGATATGGCGGCATTTTTCCGGCTTTGTCCTTAATCACTTGTTCGGCTGTAAAGATATTACCAAAAGTGCGCATGGCTACGGAAAGTCCGTGCTTATACTGGTTATAGAAGAATTCATAATCCTTATAAAACTGTATTAACTCAGCAATGTATCCTGTTAATCTTTCAGCACCTTCCATATATTTATTCTGGTCACTTTCCTTATCATATGGGAGATCATCAGGAAAATGTAACGCTGCTGACAAATATTTTCGTTCCGCTTTAAACGATTTAATGGAGTTGCTTACCTCACCTGCTTTATATGAAATAATATTGCGGATAAAAAATTCAGGTTGTTTAGATGCCCTTATCAGCGCAAATAGGTCTTCTATATACTGAATGCATCGTGCGATCGCATCAAAATATAAACCCTTTTGTATTTCCTGAGCAATGGGCTTTAAGTTAAAATTATCCTAACTCTTTTTGTAATTGTTTCATGCTAATGTCCCAAAGCAATTCTCTGTTCTCTTTAGTATTGAATTTGTTTTTAGTGGCAACGGCTTTTGAGTTTTTGAAATATTTTCCTGAAACATTGTTTACCTCTTCGGATGAAGCAAGATAAATGGAGGTAGCAGCTCCTTTTTCGGGGCTAACTGATAAGGGTCTGGTTATATAGCCAAATATTTTTAACATCCCCGGAGCATTGTAAACCATTTGCGTTCTTACAATACCCGGATCAACATTATTTACGGTGACTTTTGTTCCTTTTACCTGTTCGGCAAGTTGCATGGTAAACATTACTGTAAACAGCTTGGTATCTGCATAGGTATCCAAAACAGAAAATTTCTTTTCGCTTTGAAGGTTATTGGTATCAAACTTTCCCTTTGAATATACCATAGAACTTAAATTGATAATTCTTCCATTAGTACTTTTCTTAATGTAGTCAAGCAATAGATTGCTAAGAAAAAACTGAGATAGATAATTTACCTGGTAGCACATCTCATAACCATCTTCGGTTAATTTTCTTTCATCAGAAAATATTCCTATGTTATTGATAAGTACATCTAATTTGGCATACCTGCTTTTAAATGTCTCAACTAATTGATATATTTGTTTAAGAGACGTAAAATCTGCAAGTAGGTAATCCACAGTGCTGCCTGTAGAAAATTCCTCGATTTCTTTTTTTACAGCTTCTGTTTTATTTTTATTTCTGCCTACAATTATAATTTTATATCCTTTTTTAGCCAACGCTAAAGCCGTTTGTTTTCCTATGCCATCAGTGGCACCTGTTATTAAACATATTTGTTGATTCATTTTGTTTATTTTAATTAATTAATTGTACTATTATGATTAAAGAAAGATGATCTGTTACCACTGCTGCATCTCGTCTAACCACCCCAGAGCAGTCGACGGTTCCAGGCGGTGAGTGTAGTCCGGGTCGAGAAATGTATATCGGATTATGCCTTTACTGTCAATAAGATAAGACGCTGGAAACGGGACAACATTGCTGTCGTCTCCATTTCGCGCCTGTAGATCAACACCATAGGCTTTCATGATGGGCAGCATTGTGTCTAGTTGATGAAACAGGATTCCGAGCTTGCGGGCGAGGTTGTTCCCTACGTCGGAGAGGACCGGGAACTGAAGTTCGTGTTTCTCCTGCATGGTGAGGGACTGATTGGGCAGCTCAGGACTGATAGCAACCAGCGTCACACCTTTAGCTTTGATGGCCGGAAGACTGTCTTGAAGGGCTTTGATGGCCATGTTACAGTAAGGGCACCATTCTCCCCGGTAGAACGAAATGAGCAGAGGTCCCTTTACGAGCAACTCCTTCATAGACACCTGCTTGCCGGTTGCATCTGACAGGCTGACGTCTGGAAATGGCTGCCCGACATTGATTGCATTCGCGGGATTCCATGTTTGCATGAAATCTTCTATGGACTTCGAAATTGTGTGGGATTGCTCTTTAGGCATTCGCGCGTTGGCGCGGTCTTTAAGGGTCGAGAGATCAGTTGCGAGACTCATTAGTTTAGTTATTAGTTTAATTATTATTTAGTTACCTTTCTGAGGTGGGGTTCATTACCGAGCCTCGTATGGGTGCGCGTAAAAAAGTCCGGTAATTGGTTGACAGAGGATTCCGATACATGCCGCGCACAGCGTACGATCTGAGTATATATATCGAGCTTATGGCGACTGGAAAGGAGTTAAAAGTATTGGCCGCCCGACACCTGAATGCGTTCCCCTGTAATCCAGGAAGAGCTCTCAGAAGCTAAGAAGAGGACGGCGTGACCGATGTCGATGGGTTGACCAACGCGCCCCAGCGGATTGCCTGCAGCGGCCTGCTCCAACCGTGCTCCGCTAAAACCCACAGCAGCAAGACCCTCAGTCTCTGTTGAGCCTGGTGCGACGGTGTTTACACGGATTTTCTTTGGCGCCAGTTCTGCAGCCAGCACACGTGTCACGGAATCCACTGCGGCCTTGGTGGCAGCATAAACGACCATGCCCGGCACGCGACCAGTACTTGCGAGCGAGCTGATATTGATGATGGTTCCTCCTTTTGGTCCGAAGAGAGGGAGGGAATCCCTGATTGTCAGTAGCGAACCAAGAACGTTCGTGTTGAACTGTCGATGGAATTCGTCCTCTTGAAGATTCGCAATGGGAGCGAACGTGTAGACTCCGGCGTTGTTAACGAGGATGTCGAGCTTGCCAAATTCCTTTTTCGTCACCCCAAACAAATTCTGAACTTCAGCGGCCTTGGCGACGTTACCTTGAACAGCGATGGCCTTACCTCCCTTCGCTACGATATTTGATACGACTGCGTCTGCGCCCTTTTGATCGGTTGAAAAATTGACAACGACGGTCGCTCCAGCTTCAGCGAGTATTTCTGCAATGCCAGCGCCGATTCCCTTGGATGCACCTGTTACTACTGCAACTTTGTTTTCTAACTCTTTCATGATTGTTTTTAATTAACTTCTACTCTTGGAATATTCGTTCCGCAAACGTAATATCAATCCGGAGCAATCGTTCCAATTAAAATCAAAGATTATTTTGGAATGACAATTACTACGAAATATGAAATATTCGATAGTCGAATAATGCGAAAGTAGTAAAATATATTGCCAAATGAAAAATTCATTTGATTTTATTCGACTATTTTTGTGCCTTTGTGAATAGCGATTGAAATTTTAAAAAGTCGGTTAAAGGAATTAATATGATTATAGAAGCGGGAAATGCGGAAAAATTTTTGTCCGTAATGTATAACCTGAGTAATGCGATGAAAATTGAATCCGAGCATTGTTGCAAGGTCTGTGGTGGTCTCAATGAAAAAGAATTATTTATTATCCATTTTATTGGGGAAAACAGGAGCGTAAAAATGAGTGCTATAGCTGATAATATACAAGCGCCCCTAAGCACATTGACTACCATTGTTGATAAGCTCGTCACCAATAAATTCCTTTTACGGTATAATTCCAATGACGACCGGCGTGTTGTAAAAGTTGAACTTGACGGGAAGGGAAAGGCTTCCTACAAAGAAATCTTAAACCAAAAAGAAATCATGGCAAAAAAGGTATTGACTGGTTTGAGCGAGGCGGAGCAGAAGACGCTAATTGCTAATCTTACTCATCTGGTCAGTTCAATTCAGTTGTAGGATATTTTTCTGTTTGTTTAGTTCGTTAATTGCACTATTGCACGTTAGAATTAAATATATCTTAGTTAAAGAGCTTTTGCCAAAAAATTGAAAATTATCATTAGGATACTCAAAATTGTATAAATCATAAATGAAATCCTCAAAAATTTCATTATTTGATATTACTGGTAAATGAATTTTTGCCATATAAAGCCGAATCGATATTTAACTAATTATTATTAATTCAAATATAGCAAGCAAATAATCTTCACGAAAGATTCCTTTTGCTTCAATTTTGCTTATCTGACATAATCTAGAAATCACTCTCCCGCCTCACATGTGAATAATATTTCTATATCTACTATTTCTTCTTCCAGGATAAATAATGCAAGGAGTGAGTCCGCTGAAGACACTCGCCATCCATGAATATTACAATCGGAATCGATTCATATATCCTTTTGGATGTTGCCAAATTAAAAATTGCAGAAATTATTGAATTGGGGTTTACATGCTATATATGTTATTTAAATTTAGTCTTTCAAAAAACTCTAAAAGCGGTATAAGGTGTTCGACCTGACTCCCTCCGGCTCCACAAAGCTCAATGTCAAAACAGACTAAAAGCCTTAAAATAAAACAATTGCATGCTTTTGTTTTTTAGTCAAATGACTAATTATAAGCCCGAAGGGCTTAATAAATAAACTACATCAACAACACTTTCCAGGCATCCATTACCCGGCCGTTATCTAACAATTGCTGGGCTTTTAAATGCAGGTTTAGGGTTCGGGTGTGGCTGTCACTGATGGTAGCATCAACCAGTTCTTTCATTTCATCGGTTCGACCAAAAGCTCTTACCTCCTCATCGGATGGTAGAGTTTCAACAAGCCCCAATACCCCCAGATTATTCCCGGTTAATACTTTGGAGTATTTAACCTCTTTTGGAAAAGCATCTACGCCGATACCTATTCCGGCACTGCCTATTGGTTTGGAAATTTTAAATAAATTATCGCTGATTACCCTGCAATACCAATCGCCGCCTAAACGAGCCACCAGATCTATTTTATGTGGGTCTATTTTACCATTAGCATCCAAAATAGCTTCACTGATATGAATCCGTTTCACCTCAGCAATAACCAAATTACCTGCGCCCCCGTTTTTTCCTAACGATATCACATCATTCACTACACATTCCAATTGAACGGTCGATTCCGCTACTCTCGGTGGCTTTACCGTCTCCGAAGCCAATTCAGTAAAACCCGCTTTCGAAAATTCATTTACTCCTTTTTTGTAATCCATACTGGTCAAATAGGTCTGTTGCACCATATCGTAGTTCACAATATTAATCACACATTCAGGCACTTCCAAAACGTTTTCAAGCGTGTGTTTAGTGGTATTATCCTGCGCCCTGCTTGTCGGTGAAAAAACACATATTGGTGGATTGATACTAAAAACATTAAAAAAACTAAACGGACTTAAATTAACCTCGCCGTTTTTGCCAATAGTGGATACAAAGCATATTGGCCGGGGTGCAATGGCATAGTGCAAATAAACTTGCATTTCGGCCGGTGTCAACGATGATGCATCAATAGTTCTTAACTTCATTCAAGTTTTATTTAAAGCTTAATCAGCCTAACAGCTATTTTCTTTGATCCAGTATCGACCATTTGGTTTTTTCTTTAAAGTTGGGTGTTCATTAAATGAAACCTTTCATCTTTCCAACAAGAAGATTGTAGAATACGATTAGGTTCTTCCATGATCCGGCAGGATGAGCAGCAATGTACTCTTTTTCTCCATATGCAACTGGTCGCAACTGCTTTATTGCTTCGTAAAGCTTTTTAATGAGCCATCTTGATTAAAGGCAATCTTGTAAGTTCCCCCGTTGTTGCCGGCTGGTATAACCGGATCAAATTTCCATTGTGGATGATGCGGGTCGGTGGCATCAAACACCACCCCGTCTAAGGCTAAAATATTGCTTTTAACAGACCGCGCCTTGTTGATATAGACCTTGGCCATCCTATAAACACGTATAAAGGGAACCGAATCCAGTGGAAACAAATGGTTTATTTTCCCATCGTCAGCATCATCCGGAAGTTCGCGCTGCCAAACTTCTCCCTCATGAAATTCGTAGTTAATAAGTTGCTGTAAGGTATCTGGATTTTGCAGGGTGAGATAAATATTATTGGAGTTGAAGTCGATCTCTTTTTTGAACCTGAGCTTTTTACCCTTGAACTGCGGCAGATTCTTTAAGGTTTTTTCGGCATAGGCTATTTCGGCGGAGTCATTAATCATATTCCAACCATTGGGCTCACCAAAATATTTGATCGAACCGTCATCTTTAAAAAGAATTTTGTATTCCACGCCCTCCCGGTTTGTTCCACCATTTATCTTTTCTTCGTAATTCCAGTTGCCCCTGCCTGCAAAGTAATGATCGTATTCCACCATATCCAACGTTTCATTGCTACCCACAGTACGCGCTTTGGCATTATAGGCCGTTACAATCTTAGCTGCTGTAGAGAAGGAAAAAGAATCAAGCGGAAACAGGCCATTTTGCAGCGGGTAATCGGTATGATCCAGTTTGTAGGGTCCGTCATTTGTCCATCGGCCGCCGGCTTTATGTAAGTGATATTGGTAGCCGTTGATGTGAGACGGTGTATCGGGATCTTGTACGGTGAGGTAGATCCTTCCGTCATCATAAAAGCTGATCGTCTTATAAAGGTTAATCTTTTTACCCTTAAAGCGGGGCAGTTCCTTGAAAGCTTGCTTGGCCTGATCCAACTCATTGCCATTAGATACCATTTTACTGGTGTAGCCAAAAAATAAATAGTAAAGAATCATGCAGGTGATGGTACCAACCAGTATGACCATAACAGAAGTGTTTCCAGATTTGCCCATTCATTTATTAACAGCTAAACATCGCGTATGTTTTTAAGTAAATTGATGTGAACCAACTGCCGGTAAGCTGCATGCAAGATCTTATCTGGCATCTCTTTTAGCCTCCGCATGGTCTTCTGAAATAAACCATGCGGAGGCTCATATTTATTTGCACTCAGCGAAAAGAAGATTAAGCATGCGATAGTATCATTTATAAATAAGTACCACTAATTCAAGAATCTTAACGTAACTCAAAACGATTTTTGACCGTACATCATTTAATTGCTTTTTACAAATCCGGAAAATGTTCCAGCGGTTGGCGCTGTCCTTGTCTATTAAGTCGTAACACTCTGTAACTTCTTTTACTACGCTTTTCCGGATCTGTTCGTTGAGCCAGGTTTTGACCTTTGCATCGAACGCTGCTTTACTGTACATTTTGCTACATTTTTTTTAAATATCCAACAGCCCTAATATACGACTCTTTGAAATGGTCGTTTAACATTTAAAAATAACAATCTCAAAAGATTGAAAATACATTCGAATCGAAAAAAGGAGTTATCAATATTACTTTTATTAAATACCAACTGGGATTGATGAGCACTGTCTATTTATATTCTTAATTTTACCCCAGGGCAATGCTCATCATACATCTTAATTAATGGATATAATTCTAAAACCAATTGCTTTAGTTGGCAACACAAGGAATACTGCTGTAGATGATTTCTGGGGGAATATTATTTCGGAAATTACTTTGCTGCCACATATCCCAAATGAGGCCTTTAATGGGATTGAAGATTTTTCACATTTAGAGATCATCTACTATTTTGATAAGGTGGATAAATCAAAAATTGTATACTCAGGAAGGCCCAGGGGCAATCCTGAATGGCCTGAAACAGGGATTTTTGGCCAGCGGAAAAAAGACAGGCCTAATCAAATAGGTTTATGCACAGTTGAGTTGGTTGAACATTCAGGTCGTACAATTAAAGTGAAATATCTTGATGCCATAAACGGCACACCAATACTTGATATTAAGCCCGTGTTTAAGGAATTTAGCCAAAAAGGAAATATTCGTCAGCCAAATTGGGTTGCCGAATTAATGTCAGATTACTGGAAATAAATAATCCTATTGATCGGCATTTATAAATTCATATTTAAGCTTATCCAAGCTATGTACTTAGAACCCGAAAACAAGTTTACTAACGTATGCATAAAATCATTCCGTTCTTAAACTCTTTATAGGATTAACAATTGCTGCTTTTACAGATTCATAACTAACAGTTAGCCAGGCAACACCCAAGGCTGCCAGGGATGCCATGAAAAACACTAACCAGCTAACATTTATATGATATGCGAAACCAGACAGCCAGCTATTCACCGCATACCATGAAAGTGGTATGGCTATAACTATAGCGATCAAGATTAACCTCGTGATCCCGGAGGATAATAAATAAACGAGGTTTAACACAGATGCACCTAACACTTTACGTACACCAATCTCTTTGGTACGCTGTTCGGCCATAAACGCAGATAAACCGTATAAGCCCAAACAGGAGATAAAAATGCCCAGAATAGCAAATAGATTAAAAATGTTGCCCATCTGTTGTTGCTCTTTATAAAGGTTGGCCAGATCCTGATCAAGGAAATCAAATTTAAAGGGGTAAGCAGGGTTAAGTTGCTGGCTTATTTTTGACAAAACCTGTATAGTTGCACTGGTGTTTCCAGGCGATGTTCTTAACACTACAAAACCACCTATCTTATTAAAGGGCATAACCAATGGCTCCATGGCCTGCTGAACCGGTTTAAAATTAAAGTCTTTTACAACACCAATAATAGTGCCTTTATTACCCCAAAGTGTTAATGGTTTACCAATGGCGGTATTAGCATTTAGGCCCATAACTCCCGCCATTTTTTCGTTAATCATGTAGCTGTTTGAGTCAGTCTTAAATGCTCCTGAAAAACTCCGGCCTGCCGCCAACTTCATCCTGAATGTATGGGTAAAATCCTCGTTGACAGCCATTACAGGTATAGATATTTGCAAGTGTGGGTTTTTGCCATCCCAATTTACATCCACTGTCCAGCCGCCTAAATTGGTGGGCAGGTCGGTAATTACGGTAAAATCGCTGGTAAGTGGATTTTGCTTTAACTCGTTTTTAAGAGCTTGCTGCTTGCTCCAGATATCACCTGTCATCGGCATATACAACAGGTTGGCTTTCTCAAAGCCGGGATTTCTATCTCTGATAAATTTAAGCTGATTGTAAATAACCACGGTTCCTACCAGCAATACAATGGATACCATGAATTGGGTTACGACCAATGCGTTGCGAAACAGTAAATTACCTCCCATTGATTTTACATTCCCCTTGAGCACTTTAACCGGGTTAAAACCGGAAAGGAACAAGGCAGGATAGCTACCTGATATGAGACCTGTTAATAAGGCAATGCCAAAAAGGCTTAACCAAATCTTCATATCCGATATATTGATGGCAAGCTTTCTGTCTGCCAGTTGATTAAATACTGGCAAGAATAAACAAACGATCACGAGCGCAAGCAGTAGGGACAGAAAAGAAATAAATACCGATTCGCTTAAAAACTGGAGGATCAGTTGTCCGCGTACAGCACCTGCAACTTTGCGTAAACCAATTTCTTTGGCCCTGCGGGCTGAACGTGCAGTAGCTAGGTTCATAAAATTGATACAGGCTACTAAAAGTATCAAAATGGCAATAATAAAAAAGATAGTTACGTATTCAGCATTCCCATGGCCCGGCAAATCCCCCAGTTCTTCTGGCGACAGGTGAATTTTGGTTAAGGGCTGCAATTGGAATGTGGCTTTCATATCTGCAGCATGCTTATGAAATACCTGGTTTATTTGCTTTTGCAGGCTTAATAAATTGGCAGCAGAAGGATTAAAACTCTTGTCTAATTGCAAATAGTCATAAAAATTAAAATTAGTCCATACACTATTTTTTAAATCGTTATTCGTTCTGGCTAATGAGGCCATTGGAAGAATAAAGTCAAATTGAAGATCGGAGTTAGCAGGAATATTGGCCAGAACACCTGTTACCATCACGTTTTCTTGATTGTCTTTTCTTATCACCTTACCAATAGGATCTTCGTTTCCGAAGTATTTTGTTGCCATTTCCTGCGTTATTAAAACACCATCCACCTGTTTTAACGCTGTGGCACGGTCACCCCTAACCAACGGAAATGAAAACACATCCATGAAACTTGGGTCTGCATAAAACACACGCTCTTCTTCAAATTTTTTGTTGCCTGCTTCCAACAGCGTAGTATTGCCTGGTTCTATACGAACCGTGTTTTTGATGACCGGCATTTCTGCTTCTAAGCCAGCTGGCATACCTGCCGGGCTTCCCACAGTTTTAGAATCAACCAGGTTACAACTTATACGATATATCTGACTGGCATTTTTATGAAACTTGTCATAGCTTAATTCATTTTGCACCCAAAGCAAAATCAAGATACTTGAGGCTAGTCCTATCGCTAAACCTGTTATGTTAATAATAGAATAAGCTTTATCCTTTATTATATTTCTGTAAGCAAGTTTAAAATATGTTCTCAACATGATTATGCCGTTTTAAAGTGAATGTTATCATACTATTTAAAATCCATGCCATATAATTAACTAACTTATAATGAATAATTTACAACTTTAACTTTATAAATACCGTACGGAAACGTTACAGCGGGTGTGCGATTTTATTAATGTTATCACCTGTAATTAACTCCATATTCATCACATTCTCAAAGGTAACCATCGCCGGAATAAAAGTAAAGGATATGGATGGATATAGAATGGTTGCGATGAAGGATGCCCCTTAGGTAATAACTAATGTAATATCCAAGACAGGAAACATTTTGAATAATTTAAAAACATATCGGCCTATTTAACTATTTATATGGGAGTTAAATACGAATTACAATGAAAATTAACGGGCTTTTCGGATTATTGTTCCTGTTATTCTGGGCGATCCCCTTTCCAATGATCATGTATTATAATTTATCCATGTTTTCGGATGGCAGTACACCGGTTATGGCATTTATGTGGCTTGGGGTATCACTATTGCTGAGCATATTACTTTTACGAGCCCTTTTTAACAGCCTGATATTGGGTCGATTTATTGCCATCCGCAGGCTGAATAACCTGATGCAGAATGGGGAATTAAAGACTGCTAAAATTATACAAAGTACAGCACTGGCACCCGATTCAACCGGTATGAATAAATACCGACTGGTGATGGAGCTGCAAAATTTTGTGGGTACTACCATCCATGAAACAATGGATATGAATGATAATAATCCGGTGCTGCACCGTTTTGATACCGGAAAAACGATAAAATTGCGGGTTGATAAAACCCTTAAAAATGTACCTTACCTGCAACTGGACGGAGCTCAGTACAATGGGCCAACCACACGCGGTTTGGCCATAGGCTCTTTATTATGGCTATTGTGTGCCTCAATTATCGCAGGTTATTACATGTACAGCTACAATCGTGAAAACAACGGTACAGGCTGGCGATTCCTGGTGTGGGACCATCCGCTGGTCTTATGTCAGCTAATATTAGTGGGGATCCTCTTATTTTTGCGACGAGGCAGGTTTACCAAGAACCAACTGCAGCATAAATATTACGGCTACGAAACCCAGGCTCAGGTTGTAGGCGCATCGCAAACAGGAGTATATATCAATAGCCGGCCGCAGGTACGGTTTGACCTGCAATATACCGACCATAATAATAAACTGAACAGTGTAAGCTTTAAAAAAACCATAGGCATATTAGACGCCGGATTAGTACAGCAAAAAACAATGGATATTTTTTATCTGGGTAGCGATCCGCAGAATATCTGCCTTGCCAGTGAACTGAATAAATGATACCGTTAATTACCAAACTAATGAAAAAAGCACTCCCGTTATATCTCGCTGTCATTCTTTCAACGATATTATTATCAGCATGTAAGCAAATTACCCAATCCATTGACGATACGCTGAACGGACGGCCCCGGCAGAATAAAATTGATGCTTTTATGTCATCAGAAGACGATGGTAATAGCAACACCAGTAATTTTTTGACCGATCCCAATGCACTGGCGCAAGCCGAGGCAGCATTAAGGAATCTTCCTGAGCTAAAGGGTAAAAAGATAAACGTGTATAGCGACTTGCATATGTATGATGATGGCCGCATTATGATACAAATACAAGATCCGGACACGCTGCAAAATGTAAATAGCTATGACTACAGCAGCGACAAACAATGGGGAGCAAGACAGCCGGTAAATATTGGCGGGAATATTACTGCCGAAAGTGTAAGCAGCCAATCTATACCGCTGGATTCTATACATTTTAAAACTGTAGCCAAAATGGCCAAGACCTATGCCGATAGCGCCAAACATGTAGGAAGTACAACCAGTATTAATCATATTTATTATGTACCGCAGGTCAGGGAATGGTATTGTAACGATATGACCGGCGCACGCTCGAGTTATGAAATTTATTTTAACCCGGATGGTACGGTAAAAGAATTCAAAAAAGAATGACGGAAACGTTCACCTTATCAAATCACAAAAACAATTACTTTCTATATAAATCATTACTTATTTGACCATATCAATTAGTCACCATAATTTTTAATTATGTGTTTTAATTGGCTGGTTTAAAACTTGATTTAGGTATCCTAAAACCGATGGTTAACATATAAAGCATACCTATTTATTTAATGAATAGGTATTTGAACTTTTTAAGCAGCTTTCCCGCAGGAGAAAAGTACAGATCATACTGTTTGAGAAAATCATGATTTATAAAATCAATTTATTAAAAAATTTGCGCAAGTGAATACTTGCATTTATATTTGCAAGCAAATACTTGCGCAATATGATAAGAAGAGATGTATTTCAGGCGATTGCCGACCCTACCCGCCGCCAGATCATTAATATGGTTGCTGATCAACCGCTAAATGTAAATGCAATAGCTGATAGTTTTGATGTTAGCAGGCAGGCCATATCCTTACATATTAAGATTTTAGTAGAGTGTGAACTCCTGAAAATAAATAAGCAGGGACGGGAAAGATATTGCGAAGCTAAACTTGACCAATTAAGCGAAGTATCCTCCTGGATAGATCAATATCGCCAGCATTGGGAAAGTAAACTGGATAATTTAGAAACCTATTTATATCAACTTAAAAAAGAAAGAAAACATGGAAAATAACACTAAAGACCGTGAGCTTTTAATTACCAGGATGCTTAATGCTCCAATTGATTTAGTTTGGGAAGCATGGACAAAACCTGAGCATATTGCAAAATGGTGGGGTCCGAATGGATTTACGAACACCATTACCACCATGGATTTGAAACCCGGAGGCGAATGGAACCTGGTTATGCACGGACCAGATGGTACTGATTACGACAACCAAAGCATATTTAAAGAGATCGTGCTTCACAAAAAGATTGTTTATCAGCATGTTTCTGCCCCCTACTTTACATCAACTATAGAGTTTGAAGCGCAGGGTGAGCAAACCCATCTAAAATGGCATATGGTTTTTGAAAGTCAGGAGCAATTTATAGAAGTTGTAAAAAACTTTAAAGCGGATGAAGGATTGAAACAAAATATTGAGAAATTGAATCAGTATCTTGTTGGAATGATCGTCTAAAACAGGTAAAAAAGATGCCTTTTTCTTTATCAGAGAAGGGCATCTTTTTGATACTATGTAATTGTCTGTATCTCTCTTATGCTACCGCCGGTAAGGTAAAATAAAACCGACTTCCTACCCCAACTTCACTTTCTACACCAATTTCACCGCCTTGCGCAGCTATAAATTCTTTGGAAATAGCCAGCCCTAACCCCGAACCGGATTTATTCTGGCCGTCGGTTGGTACCTGGAAATATCTGTCGAATAATCGCGATTTATATTGATCATCAATCCCTTTACCCAAATCTTTTACAGAGAATTCTATCATATTGGCTTTCTTACTTACATCAACCGCTATTTTTGATTTAAGCGGACTGTAACGTAAGGCATTTGATAAAAAGTTGATCATTACCCATGCGGTTTTCTCCACATCGGCATTAACATCCGGAATATGGGCTGCTACACTCTGCTCTATGATAATACCTTTTTGGTCTGCTTCAAACTTTATGGCTTTTATCGCATAGTCTATTATTTTTTCAGGCTTGGCCGGTACAAAATTTAACTGAATGTTTCCTGTTTCTACCTGCGACAAATCCAATAATTCATAGGTTATTTTAAGCAAACGCTCCGCATCGCCGCTGATGTGTTTTACTAATTGATTCTGTTCAGAATTTAATGCCCCCACGCGGGTATCTGCCAATAATCCCGCACTCATTTTAATGGCTGATATGGGGGTTTTAAGCTCGTGGGATATAGTGGCTATAAAATTACTTTTAGCCTCATCACGCTCTTTAAACTCAGTTATATTACGAAGAATATACACTATACCCACCGATTTCTTGGCAATGTTTACAGGCCCTTCTGTAGGTGATAGGTTTGGCACTAAAATTTCACGGGTTTCTAGCTGGAAGTATGAATCTTTACCCTCGGCAAAAATTTTAAACGCCCGGTCTGCTTTTTCTCCGTTGATAATGGATTTAAACAGATCATTATTTTTACTTACCTCCCCAACCAATTTTCCGGTCAGCTTATCCTCACCCAAATTCAAAATAGCTTTTGCTGTTGTATTGATGAAGAGAATTTCATGTTTTTCATTAACACCGATAATGGCATCGTGCATTTGCTCAATAATGGTTTCAATGCGCGATTTTTCCGACATTATTTTTGATAAATTGCTGTTCTCCCATTCATTTAGCTTTGATGCCATATCATTAAAGGCATTGGCAACCTCGGCAAACTCATCACTCTTATCAAAATGAATGCGCTGCCCGTAATTTTTTTGACTGATCTCTCTTATCCCTTCTAAAAGCGCATTTAAAGGGTTTGATATAATTCCCGGAAAATTTACGCTAAAGCTAAACAGAACCAGGAAAGTAAACGCCCCGGCTAAACCCAGAAACACTACCGCATCCTCAACATTCTTATGCGCCTTTTCATTTTTAATAACAATAGCGCGCATATTTACCACCTCTATATCCCGCAGATATTTCCTGATACTTTTTTCGGTTTGTTTAAGCGTGGCTGCATCTGTTGTATTTTGCAACGCTGTAAAGGCCTTACGCAAGTTGCTTGCCATTACCCCCTCTCCCGGCTCAGTAATATTATGTTCTTCCAGTACTAATTGTTTATTAAAGCTATTCGCAGATGCAGCACTAAGCGGAAGTTCCTGCTCATCCAAAACAGTTCGCATTTCCCTGCTATAATTGAGGGATTCGTAGTTATCTTTTAAAATAACCTTAGCGCTATTAGCTATTTGGTTGATGTAGAATAAAGACACTGCGCCAAAAAACAGCACCACAATAAACAAAAAGCCAAAGCCTAAACGGAGTTTATTTTTTACTTTCATGATAGTATCACTAAATCAGTTTCTGTAGCTGCTAAATTTTTAAGCAGCTGGTTAAATACGGTTGTTCTCAAAATCACCTGGAACAGGTTTAAATGCGGTTTTCCAATACAAATGGTGGTTATTTCCCGTTCTTGGGCAACCTTCATAATGGATGCGGTTATCTTATCGCTTTTTACTTTCAGTAATTCTGCACCTAGCTCGGTGGCTAGTTTAAAGTTATTTATCAAATGTCTTTGTTTGTCCAGCTTTATCCTGTCCAAACTTTCGCTGCTGCTTTGTACATAAAGCACTATCCAGGGTGCGTGGAAATAGGATGCTAAACGTGCAGTTTTTCGGATCACTATCTTCGAAGTTTCAGCATTTGATGATATGCAGGCTAAAAACCTTTCGGGTCTTAATTTTATTTGTTTGGGGATTTCAATGTCGATCTTACGTTCCAAATGATGGGCGACTTCTTTAAGTGCTATTTCGCGTAACTGCAATATTTTATCACTTCTGAAAAAATTCTGTAGTGCGCGTTCAACTTTTGATTTTTCGTAGATCTTACCATCTTTTAACCTATCAATAAGTTCATCTGCGGTCAAATCGATATTGACTATCTCATCCGCCATCTCCAATACTTTATCGGGTATACGTTCAGTAATCGGGATACCGGTAATGGATTGAATTTCTTCATTCAGGCTCTCCAAATGTTGAATATTTACGGCTGATATTACACTAATGCCTGATTCCAGAATATCCAGCACATCCTGCCAGCGCTTACTATTTTTGCTGCCTTCGATATTACTGTGCGCCAATTCATCAACAATAACCACCTCGGGGTGGCGGTTCATGATTTGTTGCGCATCCATTTCCTCCAATTCTTTGCCTTTGTAAAATATCTTTCTGCGTGGAATGACTTTTAGTCCATCCAGCAAAGCATGGGTTTCCGCACGATTATGAGTTTCGATATAGCCTATCTGCACATCAATGCCATTACGTTGCAGGGCATGCGCCTCTTGTAACATCCGGTACGTTTTACCTACACCAGCGCTCATACCAATATAAATCTTAAACTTTCCGCGCCTCGACCGCTTTACCAGATCAAGAAAGTGTTCAACGGAATGCTCTTTAATTTCTTCTTCACTCATAATTTAACGAACTAACCGGCTGTAGTTTTAGCTACAGCCGGAGTATTTTTTATTCCCCTCTTGAGGGGGCGCATTGGATGGTGTGATGGCAGGGGTGCGTTCATTAAGCGACGAACAGACCCCTGTCCCCTCTCAAGAGGGGAACCGCACTGGCCTTTGCTTTTATTTCATCTCATCCAAAGCTACGTTCAATTTTAGAACGTTGACCTTAGCTGGGCCAAATAATCCTAACAATGGTTTTTCGGTATTCGCTGCTATCAGGCTGTTTATTTTATCTACTGATATATTCCTGACTTTAGCAATACGGGCAACCTGAATTTGTGCCCCGGCTGGTGACAAGTCGGGGTCTAAGCCACTACCTGATGAGGTAACCAGTTCGGCAGGTATCTGCGAACGGGTTACTGTTGGATTATGCTTTAAAAAAGTATCAATAGCCGCGTCTACGGTTTTTAAGTAATCAGGGTTTGACGGGCCTTTGTTGGTTCCGGCAGATGCATCAGCCTGGTAGTTAGCAGCCGATGGGCGTGACCAGAAATATTTATCCTTAGTGAATTTTTGACCGATGTTGGCAAAACCAACTACACGGCCTTTGTAAGTAACTGTTTCACCATCGCCGTTGCCTGGTGTAAATTTACCTATTCCGGCTATAGCTAATGGATATATACCCGCTAATAACACTATCAATATGATAGTTAGTTTTATGGATGGTAAGAAAAACGCTTTCATTTTATTTAAAATTAATATTCTGTTATAAAAATACGCCTACTGCAAGATCAATTAATTTGATGCCGATGAACGGGATCAACACACCACCTAAACCGTAGATTAACAAATTACGACGCAATAACGCGCTTGCACCTATCGCTTTGTACTCAACGCCGCGTAATGCCAATGGTATCAGCATCGGGATAATGATAGCGTTAAATATTACCGCTGATAATATGGCTGATTGCGGGCTGTGCAAATCCATAATGTTCAACGACCTTAATGCAGGTATTGATACCATAAACAATGCAGGCACAATGGCAAAATATTTAGCCACGTCATTCGCTATTGAGAAGGTGGTTAATGTACCACGGGTCATCAATAATTGTTTACCAATTTCCACAATTTCAATCAGTTTGGTTGGGTCGTTATCCAAATCCACCATGTTACCGGCTTCTTTGGCAGCCTGGGTACCGCTGTTCATGGCTACGCCAACATCTGCCTGGGCAAGTGCGGGGGCATCATTTGTACCGTCGCCCATCATGGCTACCAGTTTACCTTGTTGTTGCTCAACTTTTATGTAGTTCATTTTATCTTCGGGTTTTGCTTCCGCGATAAAATCATCTACACCAGCTTTTTCAGCTATAAATTTTGCTGTTAGCGGGTTATCACCGGTAACCATTACTGTTTTAACACCCATGCGGCGCAAGCGTTCAAAACGTTCGGCTATACCGGGTTTAATGATGTCCTGTAGTTCAATCACACCTAATATCTCTTCGTTTTGTGATACCACCAAAGGTGTACCACCATTAGAAGCTATGGTTTTTACATTTGCTTCAACCTCTGAAGGAAATGCGTGACCAGCATTAATAGCCATGGTGCGGATAGAATCAAAAGCACCTTTACGTACACGTAAACCATCAGGAGTATCTAAACCACTTGAGCGGGTTTCAGCAGTAAATTTGATGAATACCGAATCTGCAGGCGCTTTGGTTACTACCATGCTTTTGTTTTGCTCGGCAAGTTCAACAATAGATTTACCTTCTGGTGTTTCATCTGCTAATGAGCTTAAAACACATGCTTTAATAAAGTCATGCTCGTTTACACCATTTGCAGGGTAAAAGTTGGTTGCTTTACGGTTACCTATGGTGATAGTACCTGTTTTATCTAATAAAAGCACATCAAGGTCGCCTGCTGTTTCAACGGCTTTACCCGATTTGGTGATTACATTGGCACGTAACGCTCTATCCATCCCAGCAATACCGATGGCCGATAAAAGGCCACCGATAGTTGTGGGTATTAAACAAACAAACAAGGATATAAATGCCGCTATGGTTATAGGCGTGTTCGCATAGTCGCCAAACGGTTTCAGCGTGATACAAACAATCACGAATATCAGCGTGAAACCGGCTAATAAAATTGTTAAAGCAATTTCGTTAGGGGTTTTTTGGCGTGATGCACCTTCAACCAACGCGATCATCTTATCCAGGAAACTTTCGCCGGGTTGTGTAGTAACCTGCACTTTAATTTTGTCGGATAATACTTTAGTACCACCTGTTACCGATGATTTATCACCGCCTGACTCACGGATTACCGGAGCAGATTCGCCAGTGATTGCAGATTCATCAATAGTAGCTATACCCTCGATGATCTCGCCATCGGTAGGGATGGTATCATTAGTTTCGCAGATAAACACATCGCCTTTTTTAAGTAGTGACGACATGATGATTTGTTCTTTACCATCCACCAATAAACGGGCAGGAGTTTCAGAACGTGTTTTGCGCAAGCTTTCAGCCTGTGCTTTGCCACGTGCTTCGGCAATTGCTTCGGCAAAGTTGGCAAACAGTACAGTTAAAAACAGTATTAAAAATATTGTGAAGTTATAACCCCAGCTCCCCTGCCCTGCATTAGAAAAAGAGAAGATGGTCACGATAAGCATTACAACTGTGCCTATTTCCACCGTAAACATTACGGGGTTACGTACCAGTATACGTGGATCAAGCTTGATGAAGGATTGCAAAAAGGCATCTTTCATCTGATCAGCCTGGAATAATGTATTTTTATCAGATTTCATGGTTGATATCGATTATTTAATTGAGAAATGTTCGGCTATTGGGCCTAAGGTTAAAGCAGGGAAGAAGGCTAACGCGGCAACAATAACTATTACAGCTAATACCATCACCCCAAAAGTGCCTGTATCGGTTTTTAAGGTTCCTGCTGATTCTGGTACGAATTTTTTGTTGGCTAAGATACCTGCAATAGCAACCGGGCCAATAATAGGCAGGAAGCGCGATATAAAGATAACCAGGCCGGTACTTACATTCCAGAATATATTGTTGGCGGTAAGCCCCGCATAGCCCGAACCGTTATTAGCCGCGCTAGATGTGTATTGATACAACATCTCGGAGAAACCATGGAAGCCAGGGTTATTTAACCATGCAGATGGCTTAGTTGCCCAAGCTGCACCAGCAAAGTGAACCAGCACATATGTTGCTATGGCTGTGCCTACTAATATTACAAATGGGTGCAACAAGGCTATCAGCGAAGCGATCTTCATTTCGCGGGCTTCAATTTTGCGCCCCATGAATTCAGGTGTTCGCCCAACCATCAAGCCTGAAATAAATACCGCGATGATGATAAATATGTAGAAGTTAAGGAAACCTACACCTACACCACCGTAAAAGGCGTTGATCATCATATCAAACATCTGTGCCATACCTGATACCGGCATCATGCTATCATGCATGGAATTAACCGAACCATTTGATGTAACAGTAGTAGTAATGCCCCAATAAGCTGAAGCGGCAGCGCCGAAGCGTACTTCCTTGCCTTCCATTGAACCGCCGGGCTGACTAATCCCCATGTGTGCAATGGCAGGGTTGCCGCCAACTTCAGCATTTACTGACGGGTATAACATAGCCAGGAAGCCGATGGTCATGACCCCGAAAATAACCAAGGCCAGTTTCTTTTTATTCAGATAATAACCTAAAGCAAATACTAAGGCGATAGGAATTAATATAATACTGATGTCCTCAACAATATTTGTTAAGTAGTTTGGATTTTCAAGAGGGTGAGCAGAGTTAACGCCATACCAACCACCTCCGTTTGAGCCAACTTGCTTTATAGCAACCATGGCAGCTACCGGGCCGCGGGATACGTGTACAGTATCGCCTTGTAAGCCAATTACCACAGCTTTGCCTTTATAACTAGTTGGTGTACCGTTAAAAGCTAATATAATAGCTACTACAAAGCTGATAGGCAATAACACACGAGTGATAGATTTCAGGAAGAAATCCCAGAAGTTACCAAGCTTATCGGTAATCTTATCTTTCATTGCTTTAAACACTACCATCATGGCAGCTAAACCTGTTGCGGCACTAACAAAATGCAGGAACATAAACACAAAATGTTGTGTAAAGTAAGTTGCAAGTGATTCGCCTGAGTAATCCTGAAGGTTGGTGTTGGTTAGAAAGCTTAATGCTGTATTAAAAGCAAGATCAGGAGATTGGTTCGGGTTACCATCAGGGTTTAATGGTAAATGCGATTGGAACAACAAGCAAAAGAAAGCATAAAATAACCAGATAACGTTAATGGTTAATAATGCTTTTAAATGCTGTTTCCAGTTCATCTCACGGTTAGGGTCGATGCCTGCAATCTTAAAGATGAACCTTTCCACCGGGGCCATAAAATCAAGCCAGGTGTGTTCGCCCTTAAATACTTTGGCAATGTATTTACCAAGTGGTATGGCCAGCGCTACGGTGGCCAGGTACATAAAAATTATACCTATGTATTCTGTATTCATGGTTTTTATAGTTTAAAATCTTTCGGGTTTAAGCAGTACATATACCATGTATATGAAAACTGCAATGGCTACAAAGAATAATGCGATCATGGTGTTTAAATTTTTTCGAAGTAATTAACGGATTTGAAAAAGAGCCAGAAGACGACTACAAATACAAGCAGATAAACGATGGTGAGTGTGATATCCATAATATGTTTGTTTTTTTATTTATATGGGCATATACCAAGCTGATGCCACAAAAAACAATTTACGTACAAAAGCCTTTAAATCAAACTATTATACAGTTAGTAATTAAAAACAAAACATCACCAACAAAAAAGACCCTACCAAAATGGAAGGGTCTTTTACCGAAATGGTAGGGTTATTACACTATTTTGTATTGATCGAGTTTGCGGTAAAGGGTGGTTAAACCAATGGCCAATAACCTTGCTGCTTCGGTTTTATTACCATGGGTGTGGTTTAACACTTTGTAGATATGTTGTTTCTCGATGGATTCCAGATCCAGCGCATCCTTTTCAACGTGAGCTGTTTTGAATTCTACCGGTAACAAGTCGGAACTGATCACACCATTTTCAGCCAGTATCACTACCCGCTCAATTACGTTTTTCAGTTCCCGCACATTACCCTTCCAGGTGTGCTGGGTGAGCATATAAATAAACTCATCGCTCATGCGCTCAATACGCATATTTACTTTAGCGCTAAATTGCTTCAGGTAATGTTTGGCCAGTAATTCAATATCGGCCTTGCGATCATTTAATGACGGCAGGTTAATGGTGAATACGGATAATCTGTAGAACAGATCCAGCCTAAACCTTCCTTCTTCAGCCTCCTGTTGCAAATCTCGGTTGGTTGCTGCCAATATGCGGATATTAACTTTGGTGGTTTGCGTATCACCAATCTTAATAAAACTTCGGCTTTCCAATACGCGCAGTAGCTTGGCTTGTAGCTCCAGGCTCATCTCCCCTACTTCATCCAAAAATATGGTACCATTATTGGCCTCTTCAAATAAACCTTTTTTGTCCTTTAACGCACCTGTGAATGACCCGGCTTTGTAGCCGAATAACTCACTTTCCAATAAATCGGGCGGAAAGCTACTGCAATTAACCGCAACAAAAGGCTGCAAATGGCGGGGACTATCATAATGGATTGCTTCGGCAAATACCTCTTTGCCTGTACCGGTTTCGCCAAGCAATAACACGGTTGTATCCGTAGGTGCTACTTTTTTGGCGATCTCTACCGCATCCAAAATAGCTTTTGAACGGCCAAGTATGTTATCAAAACTATACTTGCCGCTTATACGTGCCTCTAAATTAAAAACCCGTAATTGTAGTTGCGCTTTTTCGGCAGCTTTATAAGTGAGCGGGATTATTTTGTGGTTATCGTCGCCTTTGGTTATGTAATCAAAGCCGCCATTTTTTATGGCCAAAACTCCATCGGCTATGGTGCCGTAGGCTGTGAGGCTAATCACCTCAACATAGGGCTTTTTCTCTTTTATAAGCTTTACTAGTTCAACTCCATTAATATCGGGTAGTTTAACATCGCTCAATACTACGTGAATCTCCTCAAGCATTAAAACTTTTAGTCCTTCCTTAGCGGTGTTAGTTTGAAAAACTTTAAATCCTTCCAGTTCCAGCGTCCTTGCAATTAGAGATGCCAGGTTTTTTTCATCATCAATGACGAGAATATTCGCCAATATTTTATTTTTAGTATCCACGGTTCATGAGGTTAGTGTCCAACACGCAACAACTAAAAGGATGCCTGTTATTTTATAATGGATTAAATTGAATTATCTAACTGTAAAACAGCGCCTTTCTATTTCATAACTCTGTTTGCTGGTTTATAAATACTTTCATATTGATAGGTTATTTTATCAATATGGTAGGGTTAACCAAGGTTTAGTGTTGCTGATGTTTTAATTTATTCTTAATAGGCTTGTCATAAATACTGTGGTTATTAATAAATGTTTTACTTATAACTTAAAACAACCCAATAAATTCTCAAAATCCCGTTTAATATACGTACTTTCATACAAGATCCCACTCAATCCGGATAGATTGAACCATCCATTAGCAAGAAACTTTGAGCAAAAAAATTTATTCCATTATTATTGGAAGCGGGAGTTATATCCCAACACACGTAGTACCGAATGCAGACTTTATAAATAATGAATTTTATGGGCCTGATGGTTTAAAACTAACCAAAAGCAATCAGGTCATCATCGATCAGTTTGAGCAAATTACGGGTATACAGGAGCGGCGATATGTAACCGATGACCTCCTTACCTCTGATATTGCTTCCTTAGCTGCGCATAAAGCTTTGGCAGCATCAAAAATTGACCCGGAAACACTTGACTATATTATTGTAGCACATAACTTTGGTGATGTTAGCATTGGTAATTCATATACCGATATGGTGCCTGCTTTAGCATCAAGGGTAAAAAATCAATTAGGTATTACTAACCCTGATACCATTGCTTACGATTTGCCTTTTGGCTGCGCCGGATGGTTGCAGGGAGTGATACAGGCTGATGGCTATATACGTTCGGGAGATGCAAAAAAGGTGCTGATCATTGGTGCGGAAACGCTATCGCGTATTTGCGACCCACATGATCGTGATAGCATGATTTATGCCGATGGTGCAGGGGCTGTTATTTTAGCCGCTACCGAAAGTGAAGAACCTGTTGGTATAATATCGCATGCCACAAAATCATATGCCAATGAGCTTACTTATGTATTAAAAATGTGCAAATCCGCTCATCCGGAATATACCGGCGACAGGTTATTTTTAAAAATGCAGGGCCGTAAACTTTACGAGCATGTATTGAAAATTGTTCCGGGTGTTATTAAGGAGTGCATAACTAAAGCTGGCTTATCAATAGAAGATATGGACAAGCTACTTATCCACCAGGCCAATAACAAAATGGATGAGGCAGTGCTTAAGCAACTATATGAACTTTACGACTTAAAATCTACTTCGATTGATATTATGCCGATGACCATTTCGTGGCTTGGCAATAGTTCTGTTGCCACATTGCCTACTTTGTATGATCTTGTTGAAAGGGACAGGTTTGAAGGCCAGGAATTTACTCCGGGTAAAATGATGGTTTTCGCGGCAGTTGGTGCAGGGGTAAATGTAAATGCGGTAGTGTATAAGATTCCGGTTAAATAAACAAACCTAAACCAATATGTCATTGCGAGGTACGAAGCAATCGCAAACTATGCAAAACCGCTTTTCTACGTGCGATTGCTTCGTACCTCGCAATGACAATAGCTTTACATCTGCATAGTCGGGGATTGCCACGCTATCGCTCGCAATGACGATAGTTTTTAAAATCAACTTTTACCCAAACAAGTTACTGCTTAAGTAACGGTCGCCCCTATCGCAGCAGATAAAAACTATAGCGCCGCTTGTTAATTCCTGTGCTAATTTGATGGATGCTGATAGTGCGCCGCCGCTGCTCATCCCGGCAAAGATGCCTTCTTCTTTAGCCATTCTTCTGGCCATTAAAGTCGCTTCTTCTTCTGATATATCCATCACTCTGTCAACCCTCTTTGGATCGAATATTTTAGGCAGATAAGCTTCCGGCCACCTGCGTATACCGGGTATGGATGAACCTTCAACTGGCTGGCAACCTACTATCTGTATATCGGGGTTAACTTCTTTTAAATATTTAGAACAGCCCATTATTGTTCCGGTGGTACCCATGGCGCTTACAAAATGTGTTATTCCCTGATTAGTATCACGCCAAATCTCCGGACCAGTAGTTTTGTAGTGGGCCATATAATTATCATGGTTGGCAAACTGGTTCAGCATAAAATAACCATCACCAGCCGCTTTTTCTTCGGCGTAGTCGCGGCAAAGTTCAATATCTTTTAACAAGGTAACTTTCGCGCCAAATGCCTCCATGGTTAAGGTACGTTCGCGGGTAGAATTTGCCGGCAATACCAGCTCAATCTCCAAACCAAATAATGAAGCTATTAAAGCTAAAGCTATACCTGTATTACCGCTGGTGGCTTCAATAAGTTTAGTTCCCGGTTTAATCTCTCCACGCTCCAAAGCGCTTTTGATCATATTTAACGCGGCGCGGTCTTTTACACTTCCACCGGGGTTATTACCCTCCAGCTTACCGAATATTTTAACGTTTGGGTTCGGGTTCAACCGTTTTATTTCAACCAGAGGTGTGTTGCCTATTAAATCTAATATACCAGCCATGTTAATCTGCTTTAATTGAAACTCTTATTGTAGGATCATGAAATACCCGTGAATTTGGCGGTACACTGGCAGTTAACCATACGTTACCACCGATTACGCTATCATGCCCTATGATTGTTTCGCCACCTAAAATGGTAGCGCCTGAATAGATAACTACATTATCCTCTACAGTTGGGTGCCGCTTGGTATTTGCCATACTTTTAGCAACACTTAACGCCCCTAATGTTACACCCTGATATAGTTTTACATGTTTACCTATCTGTGTAGTTTCGCCAATTACCGTTCCTGTACCATGATCGATGTAAAAATATTCATCAATAACCGCAGCAGGGTGAATATCAATACCTGTTTTTGAATGCGCATGCTCGGTAAGTATCCTTGGCAAAACCGGGATCTCATATTTGTAAAGCAAATGCGCTAACCGATAAAAAGAAATGGCGAAGAAACCCGGATAAGTACGTATAACCTCAAATTCGCTAATAGCAGCGGGATCACCTTTAAAAATGGCGTCTATATCGGTATTTAGCACCCGGTATATCTCGGGCAACTCATTGAAAAATGCTTCAGCAAGCTTTTCGTTATCACAATTGCAGCAGGCTTTAGTAGCATTCATAATGTTGCAAAGCTCTGTTTTTAGCTTTGCAAATTTTTCTTCTAACTGCTGTATCGATAAAAATATGTGTTTCGACTGCTCGGGATATAGCAATCGTATTACTTGCAACGCCCACCTGGTAATTGTTTTATTAGAAGGTACGGCAGCCGAGCTTTGCTGCTTATTTAACAATTGCCATAGGAAGTCTTCGTCCATGAATACCGGTTTTTTATGCAAGTTTAGATAAAATATTGCTGTTGATGTAAAAAAGGAGATAAAGGTTATTTTTTAATGACACATTTTTTGATCCGCGTGGGGAATGAAGGATTGTTTAAACGCGCTATTCCGATAACAGCAGTATTAATCTTTACTATGCAATTAGAGCGTGACCAATAAAATTAATAAATGCGATAAGACTGTAACATCTCCTGGGATCAATAAACAGGTGGTTTAAACCCGTCAATCACATCGGTATTACCTAAATAGCCCCATCTAAGGCCTTTTATGTAATAATTAATAACAGTATTAAGCTGTTCAACGGTTACCATATTAACTAATTGGGGCAAATCGTCGTCATATTGCCAATTGCCTAAAATTTCTGCACGGCCCAGGCTATTTGTTATTTCGGCCGTGCTTTGCTCATTAATGTAACTGGTAGTTATGTAACTGTTTTTTATATGTTGTAGCCATTCATCATCATAACCTCTTATTTGCACTTGTTTTAATACGGTTAGCATGGCTAACATTACCTGCTGAGGATTAGTTGTACTTGCCGTCATAACGCTTATTGGCATACGTAATTGCAGCGCAGTTGCGCCCGGATCAGGCGATAAACCTTGTGTTGACCTTAGGTACGAATATAAATTACCCGAGAGCCCGCTTAAAGCTAACCTGAATGGCACAAAATCGGGACTGGTAAATTCAGGGGCATTCATAACAGCACCCACATAATTTGTTTTAAGATCCTGCGATTCAGTAATTAATTTGTTATCAATTAATGATGGGGCGGTTAAATTAGGTGTTGTATACGGTGCAGATTTAATATTTGCGAATGCTGTTAAAATTTTCTCATAGATCTCGTCCTTGGTTATATTGCCTACCACTACTATAAATATTTGGTTTTTGTTCAATATCTTATTGTAATAGTCTTTTAAATCATCAGTAGTAATACCGGCAATTGTCTGCTCGGTGCCGATTGGATTGATGACGTAAGGTGTGTTAGCAAAAGCAGTATTCATTAAAAGATCGGACAGGTTATTGTAATTGTTTGAATGATAACTTTTGATGTGTGATAGCACCTTATTTTTCAGCAAATCAGTTTGAGGGGCATCAAATACAGGGTTATTCACAGCATCGGTAAACATATCCCAGCCGGTATTAAAGTATTTTGCAACACAATTTAGCTGGATAAACCCGGAATCATAACCCGATTCGCCAAACAGATTGATACCGTATTTGTCGCAGGTATCTTTGATGGCATTCGCGCTGTATTTTTTTGTACCGCATTGGGTAGCTGCTTCAAGGGCAAAATTCTCTATCCCAGCTTTCATTACCGGGTAATTGGTAACGCCTCCCCTAAAATAAACCCTTACATTAACCACCTTTTTTACAGATGGCTTGTAAATTACCTTAATACCATCTACCGTAAAAGATGTGGTGGTTGACTGTGCCTGTAATAAGTTAAACCCGGCGCTAAAAACAATCAGGGTTAGTATTAATCTTTTCATAATTAAAGCAATTTTATTTGAAGAAGCTGTCTGCATTTGATTGAGCCCTTAAATCAGGATTAATAAGCAGTCCCGCGCAATACGGTCGGTTTTTAATGTATCTGTCCACATATCTTTTTAGTTCAGCTTTAGTCACCTTCTTTAAATTATCATTATAACCTAAAGTATAATTTATTGAAGCGGCAGTCCACCAAAATGATAAGGTATGAACATAGTTGGTAGTTATTTCCTCTTCGCGTATGTTTTTAATCTCGAGCATTCTTCTCGATGTTTCTATTTGCTCTGCTGTAAAATAATCGTCACTATCCATCAGGTCAATTTGTCGTTTAATTTCTTCAATGCACTCTTTTAGTTTATTCGGATTTGGAGTTATCACCAAACTTATTGGCCCAACATATTTACAGGTAAGGTAGTCGACGTGTAAATTAGATGCCAGCCCCGATTGTATAAGCGCCTTATTTATTTTTGATGAATTTTGATTGATGATGTACGAAAACACGTCGGCAGTATAGGTAGATGCGATATCGTTACGGGTATCAGGGCCCTGCCAATAAATTTCGATATAAGGTTCCTGCACCTGTTTTGATTCAACTATAATGTAACTTGTTTTCTTAAGCGGCTCAAATTCAGGTACCGGCCATTTGATAAAAGGATCAAAGGGCGCCGGGATCCAATCACCATATACTTTTTCAATATCCTTAAAAGCAACCTCGTGCGCTATATCACCACCAACAATCATTATGGCGTTGTTTGGGTATAGATACCGTTTTTTTATAACATTAAGTGTAGTGGGTGTTGCAGCGTTTATTACAGTTAAATTGCCACTGGGGTTTTTCCTGCTATACAGGCTGCCCCATAAACGCCGCCTGATAGAATCACCAAGCACATAATAAGGATTTGATTCCGTTTCGCTTACCTGGTTACCAAAAACTTCCTTTGTCTTTTCCAGTTCATCGCCATCCATTTTAGGGTAACGTACTGCCGAATTCATAAAATTTAACCCTTTAACAAAGTTGGCTGTTGGCAGTGTAAAATAGGTAGAGACAGATTCATCGGATGTTATGGAGTTTCTTAAACCCATTCCTAATCCACCGGCGTGGTAGCCTAAATCCTGTTGGTTAATGTAATCCCTGTTTCCCCTATTAAGCATCGACATATATAGCGATGTTAAACCACTTATACCATCGGACTCAGTAAATGATCCTGCCTTAAAAGTCATCATCTCGGTTATCAAAGGCACGCTGTGATCCTCAATTACCAAAATTTCGAGTCCATTAGGTAGTTTTTTGCGAAATATGTTATCAGTTAGTTTTTCCTGGGCATTACACAACAGTGCAGAAACAGTTAATAAAATAATCAGGGAGTATTTTGGGGCCATAAGGTGGGGTTGAGGCTGTTAAAATAGGCAAAAAAATTAAATGAACAGAATCAATGATCAGAAACAATAACATTTCTCATAATCGCCATGACAAGGGTTAAAAATTTGCACGAGTAAATACCAAAATATAGTAGCTTTATAAACGCTATTTCGCGGTGTAAAAACCCATAAATAACCTGGTCTTATTTAAACAATATGAAAAAAACTGTACTCAGCTTTTTGCTTCTTGCGGGAATTATAAATCAAAGCTTTGCACAACAATTTAAGGTAAGCTATGCTGATAGTATTTTAACAAACCTTTTACCGGCCGTGTTTTGCTCTATCTATAACTTTTTACTTAACTACGCCGTAGTGATGCTAGAAGGAGAAATGAAGAAATTGAATTCAACATTCGTATTTCAATATTACCCAGGCGACCACTTTACTGTATCTACCCCTGAATTCAGAAAAGATGGCTACAATTTTTTAGAAAAAAAGTATACTGAATAGCTGACTAAAAATAAGCACCCATAATCAGGCTATTCTGAGTTTGGATGCTTCTTTCTCAATGGTATCTAAATGAAAAGAAATAAGCTCGGCAAATGAGTTAAAAAGTTCAATAGTCTCGGGGTTATTTACTTTGGCAGGTTTTGGGTCGATGGCGCAAAGCGTGCCGAAGAATGATCCATCCTGCCGCATAATAGGCACTGAGATATAACTTTGAAAGCCATATAATGCCGGGGTTGGATGCTGCGCATAAAATTTATCCTGGCTAACATCATCAATTATTACAGCTTTGCTGCTTTGGCGTATCTGGTTGCAAATGGTTGTTACCAGGTTTAATTCGCTGCCTGCCACAAGGCCGAAACCTATTTTATCGCATACGCTGCAAGCAATCCATTTATCTTCGGTAACCCTGGCAACCGCGGCAAAGCCCATACCCGTTGAGTTGCAAATAATCTCCAATATTTTAGGTACAATATCAATTTTGCTAATCGTGGCAACATCAGGGTGTATTACAGGTGGATCAATCAAATTACTGAGTGGCACATCTAAAACTTCGGCAATAACAAGCAAGCTTTCCAGTTTTACCCTTATATAACCCAATTCGAGTTTGCTGTAAGCATTTTGTGAAATGTTAAGTTTACCGGCAAGATAATCTTGCGAGTAGTTTCTATAGAGTCTTGCATTTTTAATGTTTGCTCCAGTGATTTTATCACTATACATGGGTATCGGCTTAAAATTCAGTGTTTAAGTACAACATGCTGTCATAAGTAATTGTTTTCAATGCACTTACAACCTTAATGCATTAAATTGTGACATTGTGAAACAATATTTACAGGTAAATTGGTATGATTTATGCAACTGTACAATGCAAGAGCATAATTGAGCTAAAAAGTGCCTTTAAACCTGTCACTGCACACAATCTCGTATGCAATTGCATACAAAACGTATTTATTTTAATATTTCTACCTAAAAATACATTCTATCTATCTATGAAAATAGCATATATCTCAACCTACCCCCCTCGCGAATGCGGAATAGCGACCTTTAATAATAACTTAATGCATGCTGTTAGTGCCAATTTCCCTAACAGGAAGAGTTTGCTTGAAGGTGGTTTTGTGGTGGCATTGAATGATTCTGAAAATATACATGAGTATGAATACCCCGAGGAGGTAAAATATATTATCCGCCAGGATCACCAAAAAGATTACATCCGCGCAGCCAATTATATTAATACCAGCACAGCTGATGTTTGCATAATGGAGCACGAATTTGGTATTTATGGCGGCGAAAGCGGTATTTACATATTGCCATTGATAAACAGGTTGGAGAAACCTTTAATATCCATACTCCATACTATTTTACGGGAACCAAGTTATGTACAGCGCATTATTATCCGCGAGATTGCAGAGCAATCATCAAAAATAATTGTGATGAGCAAAAGGGCAGTTGAGTTTTTAATCACCATTTATGAGATCCCTATTGAAAAGATACAGATAATTGAACATGGTGTACCCGACGTGGAAGCACCCGAAGATAACCCGGTTAAAAACTTCCCGCAGTTTAAAAACCATCGGGTACTGCTAACTTTTGGTTTGATAAGCCGCAACAAAGGCCTTGAAACTGTAGTGAAAGCCTTACCCAAGATAGTTGAAAAGCATCCTGATGTGATGTATGTGATATTGGGAAACACACATCCCGGCGTTATTAAAAATTCTGGTGAAGAATACAGGGATCACCTAAAAACGCTCGCGGCGCAGCTAGGTGTATCAAAGAACCTGGCATTTATCAATAAGTTCGTGTCAGAAGAAGAGCTGGTAAATTATCTTACTGCCTGTGAAATTTATGTAACACCCTATTTAAACGAAGCGCAAATAACCAGTGGAACATTATCTTATGCAATTGGGTCGGGCGCAGCGGTGGTATCAACCCCGTACTGGCATGCTACAGAGTTATTGGACGATAACCGTGGCCGCTTATTTGATTTTAAAGATGATGATGCCCTGGCTGATATTGTAAACGAATTACTTGATCAGGACAGGTTATTGGACGAATTAAAAGAAAACGCCTATGAATATGGCCTGCACCTACGCTGGCCTGTTACCGGTGCCGAATTTATTAAGGTTGCCCAGGAAGCGTGCCGTACGCATGATTTTAGCGACAAGATTTTGCGTAACAGCATTGTTGACCCTGAAGTGTTACCAAAGTTCAGCCTTACCCATGTTAGGCGTTTAACGGACGATACAGGTATAGTGCAACACGCTAAATATGGCATCCCCAATTTAAAAGAGGGTTATTGCCTGGATGATAATGCACGTGCGTTAATAATGGCGTTGATGGCTTATCAGCGTAATAAAAGCCAGGAAGCACTTGAACTGCTTCCGGTATACCTGAGTTACATTCACTATATGCAAACCGAGGATGGCAACTTCCGTAATTTCCTGAGTTTTAGCAGGCAATATTTGGACGAGGTTGGCTCTGAGGATTCCTTTGGCCGTACCATTTGGGCCTTGGGCCACTTAATCAGTTGCGCGGCAAGTAACTCCTATCGTGAGTTTGCTTTGGAGATATTCCAGCGATCATTCCCGCACTTTAAGGCTTTGAAGCATTTGAGGGGAATGGGCAATACTATCATAGGCATTAGTTTATACCTGCAGGTATTCCCTACGGATGAAGGTATGGTAAACCAATTAGCTGAATTAACGAAACCGCTGATTGACTCTTACGAACATCACCGTGATACCGACTGGCATTGGTTTGAAGAAAAAATGACTTATGATAATGCGATATTGCCATTAGCGCTTTTGCATTCTGCGGAAATAACCGGGAATGAAAGAGCTAAGGAAATAGCATTGGAATCAATGGCGTTTTTGGATAAACTTACTTTATCGAATGGATACTTAAGTCCGGTTGGTAACGATGGCTGGTATTATAAAGGTGGCAAGTTCCCTGTTTATGATCAGCAGGCTATTGAAACTATGGCTATGGTGTTGATGCACTTTCAGGCATATCAAATTTTCCGCAAACCGGAATATATCGAGAAAATGTTCCTGTGCTACAAATGGTTTATGGGCGAAAACACCCTGCGCGCACCGTTATACGATCATGAAACAAAAGGCTGCTGCGATGGCTTGCTGCCAACTGGCATCAACCGTAACCAGGGTGCCGAAAGTACTTTAGCATATCTTATTTCGCACCTTACTGTATTGAAAGCCTTTGAGCTTGAATACGAATACAATAAGGTAAGTCAAAAACTGGAGATCTGCTAAGATGAAGATCGCTGTATTATCACCCGTTGCCTGGCGTACACCGCCCAGGCATTACGGGCCATGGGAACAAATCGCATCAAACATTGCCAAAGGCATGGTTAAAAAAGGTGTTGAAGTAACGCTTTTCGCTACTGGGGATTCTATTACCGCGGGTAAATTGGATTCGGTTTGCGCGCAGGGTTATGAAGAAGACCGCACGCAAGATGCCAAGGTATTAGAGTGCCTGCACATCAGTAATTTGATGGAGAAGGCTGGCGATTTTGATCTCATTCATAATAACTTCGATTTTTTGCCGCTTACCTATTCAGGCTTGATAAAAACGCCGGTTATAACTACTATACATGGCTTTTCGTCGCAAAAGATCATTCCGGTTTATAAAAAATATAATTCGATAGGCCATTACGTTTCGATAAGCAATAGCGATAGAAGCCCGCAGTTAAATTACCTGGCTACAGTTTATAACGGCTTGAATGTGCAAGATTTTGATTTTGTGGAGCAGCCGGATGATTACCTGTTATACTTCGGCAGGATACATCATGATAAAGGTTGCGCGGAGGCTATCCAAATTGCCAAAAAGAGTAAGCGCAATTTGTTGATAGCAGGTATCATTCAGGATGAAAACTATTATCGCGCAAAGATTGAGCCTTATTTAAATGAACAGATCCAATACATTGGCCACGCCGGACCGGAAAAAAGGAATGAATTATTGGGTAAAGCGACAGCGTTATTACACCCTATTAATTTTGATGAACCCTTCGGGATGAGTGTTGCCGAAGCCATGCTTTGCGGTACGCCAGTTATCGCTTTTAACAGAGGATCGATGCCGGAATTGATACAATCTAATAAAACAGGTTTTCTAGTAAATACTATTGATGAGGCTATTGAGGCGCTGTCGAACTTAAAAAACATTAAACGCAAAGATTGCCGTGATTGGGCAAGCGCTCAATTTTCAAGCGAGAAAATGGTGGATGATTATTTTGATCTGTATAAAAAGATATTAGGAAATTAAGCAATCAGCTCAATTCCGCCAATATTTTTCAAATCACTTTCAATCAGATAACTGATCTAAGTTTACCGAAACATAACTTAGAAGCTATTTAAAATGATAAAACTATTGTCATTGCGAGGAACGAAGCAATCGCGAACCATGCATATTCGCTTTGCCTATATGCGATTGCTTCGTTCCTCGCAATGACAATTTGATTTGATGACACTGATTTAAGTTAGACTTAGATCACCCAGGGTCTTATCTTTTACCCCTAAATTGTCGGAATGGTATCATTTCACATTTACCGCTAAAATAACTGACCTAAAAATTATACCTTACCTGCCTAAAAAACTTCAAAAAGTACAATGGCTGAAACTACGTCGACCCTTGAACGCGGATTATCACTCACGCAGGCCAGTGCCATCAACATGATTGATATGGTGGGTATTGGCCCGTTCATTACCCTACCTTTAATAGTTGGTGCTATGCGGGGGCCACAATGTATTTTAGCCTGGGTGCTGGGTGCTTTGCTTGCTTTTTTAGATGGCTCGGTATGGGCTGAACTGGGTGCTAAATGGCCGATGGCGGGTGGCAGTTATGTATTTTTACAGAAAGTGTACGAGAACAGGTTTGGCAAAATGATGTCGTTTTTATTGGTGTGGCAAACATTAATACAAGCGCCATTGGTAGTTGCAAGCGCAGCTATTGGATTTTCTAAATATTTAACCTACCTGGTTAGTTTAGATGCCGTACAGCAAAAAATTGTGAGTGGAGCTTTGGTAATTTTGGTTACCATATTGCTGTATCGTAACATCAAAAGTATAGGCAAAATTTCTGTTTTGTTGTGGATCATAACCGGTGGTACTTTTTTATGGCTGATTGGTTCTGGCTTTAGGCATTTTAACCCGCACTGGGCGTTTTCTTTTAGTAAAGATGCATTTGACCTGACACCAATATTTTTTGTTGGATTAGGGCAGGCATCACTTAAAACAGTATATTCTTATTTGGGCTATTACAACGTTTGCCATTTAGGCGGCGAGATCAAAAAACCGGAAATCAACATCCCGCGCAGCATATTTCTATCGGTTGCGGGTATAGCTGTTTTATACTTGGGCATGCAGATCATGATTTCAGGAGCAATGCCATGGCAACAGATCGCTTCATCTAATTTTATTGTTAGTACTTACTTTCAGCAATTATATAATCCGTTTGTAGCTAAAATCGCGACGGCACTTATTTTAATTATAGCCAGTTCATCTTTGTTCGCGGTAATGTTGGGTTACTCCCGTATACCCTATGCGGCTGCGGTGGATGGTAACTTTTTTAAGATCTTCGCTAAGGTTCATCCTACAAAGGGTTTTCCCTATGTATCCTTGTTATTTATGGGCGGATTAGGGTTTATTTTCAGCCTGCTATTTAAACTTACCGATGTTATTACCGCTATATTAACTATGCGCATCATCGTACAATTTGTGGGGCAATCCGCAGGGGTATTATACTGGCATTGGAAAAAGCCGGCAGACAAAAGGCCTTATAAAATGAAACTCTTTCCTCTGCCTGCCGTAATCGGTATAATTATATGGTTGTTTATATTATTTACCAGCCCATGGCACTTTATTGTGGGTGCAGCAGGTATAATTTTGGCGGGAATAATCATTTACCTAACCATCATCGAACCACAAAAAGCCAAAATGCTTGCTGAGGCCGAAAGAACCGTTTAGTTTACTAATTCTTTCTTCTCTGTAATTTCCTCGTGAGAGATGGATGAACCATCCTGTAACAGTTTGTTCAATAGCTCATTCAGGTCAATTTCCGCGAAACCGGTCGAGGAATCAGATATACCATAAGGGATGATGAGTTTGCCATTGTGAACTATTGATCCGCAGGAATAAAGGACGTTTGGCACATAACCTTCACGCTCATCACTATTTGGAATCAGCAGAGGTTCTTTTAAACGGCCTATTTCAATAGCCGGATCATCCAGTTTCAATAAGCTCGCACCCAAAACGTAGCGGCGCATAGGGCCAACACCGTGGGTTATCATCAACCAGCCAAATTCGGTTTCAATGGGTGAACCACAATTGCCTATCTGAATAAACTCCCAGGTAAATTTGGGTTGTTGCAGTAAAACAGGCTTTTCCCAAATGTTGATCTTATCGGAATACATGATGTAGTTATTGCAACCATCAATCCTCGAGATCATCACATATTTACCGTTTACTTTACGTGGGAACAAAGCCAGATTTTTATTCTGCGCGCCATCACCATATAAAGGCATTATTTTAAAGTTATAAAAATCGCTGGTTTGCAATAGCTTAGGCATAATCAACGCACCATCATAAGCGGTATAGGTGGCGTAATAAACCGATGAACCATCTTCATGCTTAAACTCCACAAAACGGGCATCCTCAATACCTTTACGTTCATATTCAGAAATGGGGAAGATTACACGATCAGATATATCGGTATCCAGCGAAAAAACAATCTCGTAATAAGAATCCGCAAGCCATAAAACCTTGTCGTATTCCAGTTTCTTCATATCATCTTCCTGTAGCTTTTGCGAATCGAGGATGATGCTGCGCAGGTTTGAGTATTCAAAATGATGGTCTAATTTACCCTCCACCTCTTTTAAAACATCAATATTTATTTGGGTTGATACCGCTTTATCAAAAAACAGCTTTTTATTGTAAACCGCATTACGTACAATTTCCGCCTCATCAATATAACTACCGGCAGGCATTACGGTAATGTCGTTATTTTTATCGATCAGCGCACGGCGGAAAGTTATTGACGAGATGTGGCCCTCGCCCACTGCCCTAAAGCTGATGATTACCCGCATTTCGCCTTCTTTTAGTTCACTTTGATCCGGATCTTGAATAATAGATGGATTGAAAAACGCGGCCGACTCGATAGAATACTCATGTGTAAAATAAGAACCAATCAATAATTTACGATAAACCGTGAGTGTATCATAATCAATCTTCAATTCGGCTATAAGGGGCTTTAGTCTGCTGCAATGGCGATTTAAAACCCTGGTTATATTACGGTGACGTTTGGAATATTCCTGCAAAAATGGTGAGATGATGCCAAATGCTTCATCCTCGCTAATGGTCATTACCCGTTGGATAACCTCCTTGGCACGTTCGTTACCATTAAAAAAGAACCTTGCAATAACACGTTTCGGATCGGGATATATTCTGATTGGTTTTCGCTCAACGGATAATCTCATAGAAAAAACTTCTTTATACTTTAACACTAATACTGCTAAATTGATTTCAGCAATTTAAAATTGTACGGGGTATACTTACATTAATTAAACCTACGTATTTATTTTTTTATACGTTTATTAATTACTTACCTGTTTAATCAGACTTATATCATCTTGTTTCGTTTAACCAGGTATTGCTTTAAAATTTGGTGATAGCCTTCATCAATATTCGCATCCACTATATCAATTTTATATTGGGCGCATTTTAATTCTATCTGGTGGCGGTAATGCAGTAATGATTCGCGGTAGGCATCACGTATTTTGCCGGGATGTACTTTGATATTTTCGCCGCTTTCCATATCAATAAAATGGTGCGGACGGTTATCGAAATTAAAGTCGAGTTCCTTTTGCTTATCAGTCACGTTAAATATAACTACCTCGTGCTTATTATATTTTAAGTGCTGAATTGCGGCAAATAGCAATTTCAATTTTTCATCATTCATACCATTCTCCAGCATATCACTAAAAATGATAACCATTGAGCGCTGATGAATTTCCTGCGCGATATGATGCAGTACGCCTGTTATGTCGGTAGTAGTATTTGCTTTGGGTTCGTTATATGCTTTTTCCAGTTGGGCATACAAGTAAAAAAGATGCGCCCCGGTTGATTTCGCCGCACTGATCCAATCTATCTTATCCGAAAACAGGCATAAGCCGAAAGCATCCCGCTGTTTTTTGAACAGATACATGAGCGATGCCGCTGCGTAGATGGAAAATTCCAGTTTACTGGTTCCCTTCCCGGGGAAATTCATGGAGGATGAGGTATCCAGCAGCAAAAAACAACGCAGGTTGGTTTCTTCCTCAAACTGCTTAACAAACAATTTATCGGTACGGGCAAATAGTTTCCAGTCGATATTTTTTACAGATTCGCCGTTGTTGTAAAGGCGATGTTCGGCAAACTCTACCGAAAACCCGTGGAACGGGCTTTGGTGCAGGCCGGTAACAAAACCTTCAACCACCTGGCGGGCAAGCAGTTCAAGATTGGCTAGTTGCCGTATTTGCTGATCATTGGTTAAGCGCGACATTATATAAATATAAAAAAAGCGTTACAGGTTATGTAACGCTTTTTCACAATAAATTATATTGCTTATATATATTATAATTGCGCGGTTAGCTTACCGGCAAGTATTGATTTTGGCACTGCGCCAATTTGTTTGTCTACAATTTCGCCGTTCTTAAAGTACAATAAGGCGGGGATATTACGGATACCGAATTTCATTGATATACCGGGGTTGTTGTCAACATTTACTTTGCCAACAATAGCTTTGCCTTCATATTCTTTTGCAATTTCTTCAACAACAGGGCCAACCATGCGACAAGGACCACACCATTCGGCCCAAAAGTCAATTAATACTGGTTTGTCTGCTTTTAATACAAGCTCCTCAAAGTTTGCATCTGTTATTTCTAATGCCATGATATTTCCTTTTTTAAATTTGTTATACAAATATATACTATTCAAATTGCTTGCCACAATTGCTTTACTGCCAATGTGACAATGTGACAAATGAGTGAATATATAACCCATATTATGGATCGCCCCAATAATATTTCACGAGTCTTTGGGCTGAAATCGCTAAATTAGAGATTGATACTTTAAAGGAATATGGTTAATATGTAGCGTTTCTTTTATTTACTTCGTAATCTTATTTATAGCCTAAATCCAATAAACCAAACTAATCATGAAAAAAATATTCCTTTCAATTTTATTAATCGCGGTAATCAGCCCGGTGTTCGCGCAAAATGTTAAATATGGTATCAGTGGTGGTTTAAATGAATCCATACTGAGTTTACAAAACCCAGCCGGCAATAGTAATTCCAGACTGACCGGATTTCATGCAGGCGTGTTCAGCGATATAGATTTTGGCAAGTTATCCATTGAGCCAGGATTATTTTACACTACAAAAGGCGAAAAAAACACAGCGGTACTATATCAGTATACAAGCCCGGGTGGTTCATTTATTGCAAAAGGCAAAACCACCTACAACTATCTTGAAATACCAGTAAATGTGCTTTATAATATACCAATAGGTGTAGGTAAATTTTTCATAGGTGGCGGGCCATATATTGCGTATGGCTTATCCGGCAAAACCACAGGCACAACTATTATTGCCACTCAAAATGGCACAACTACCACCAGTAATGATTATCCTCTTACTTTTGGCAGCCAGGAAGGCGACATTAAAAGATTTGATTTTGGCTTAGGGGCCTTAGGGGGTTTTGCTTTAAAAAATGGATTATTAGTTAGCGTGGGTTACGAACATGGGCTAACTAACATTGATCATTCGAGCGATGATCATATTAAAAACAATGTAATTACTGTTTCATTAGGCTATAGCTTTTTATAGAATACTTACCCGATAATATTAATAAAACAAAAAGCGATGAGGTTTTATTAATATTATATGATCTCAATTGAGGAAATAGCTGTACGCTTAGCCATTGCGGCCATACTGGGCAGTATAGTAGGCAGCGAGCGGCAAAGGCATGAGTGGGCGGCAGGATTACGTACCCATATGTTGGTTTGCGTAGGTTCAGCGCTTATCATGATCGTATCCATGTTTGGTTTTGGGGATGTGGTGAACCATCCCGGCATAGTGCTCGATCCTTCGCGGGTGGCGGCACAAGTGGTTAGCGGCATAGGCTTTTTGGGTGCGGGTACCATTCTGTTTTTACGGCGTGAGGTGGTACGCGGCCTAACTACAGCAGCAGGTTTGTGGACGGTAGCCGCCGTTGGCCTGGCTTGTGGTGGCGGTTTATATTTTGCTGCGGGCCTTACAACCGCTATTGTATTTGTGATATTGGCCATTATGAAACCTCTGGAAACCAAGTTCTTCAATAAAAATAAGTTTAATGGCGTTACACTGGTGCTTGAACGCAAACAGGTAAACCTGGAGAATATTGAAGCGGTGTTTAAAGATCATGGAATGAAATATACGCAGATCAGCCTATCACCATCGCTTGAAGAAGATTTGGATGATATGAAGATCTCGATTCAAAAGGTATCATTAGATAAAGGAAACCTATTGGTAATAATTGAAGATATGCGTAAAATAAAAGGCGTTAGAGAAGTGAGTTTTACTGTTAGTTGATAATTATTACAAATTCGCTTCAACGTATCTTTTAAATGAATCTAAAACAGCCTGGCAATATTTTTTTTGCATGTCGTTAGGCTGGTTTTTATCAGGTTCAAAGTTTTCTATTATTTTAACCGGGTTACTGCCCGTAAATGAAATGTTTGCTTGCCGGCCATCATCAAGTGTATAAGCAATTAGTTGCAGGTTTTGCACGTTATCATAAGTTCCCTGAAAGTTAAAGCTAAAGCTGCCGTCCTTCAGGCTCATAACATACAGGAACCTGCCACCTTTTCGCAGATCATTCTCTGCTTTGGGCGTATGCCACTCGTCAGAAAAACTATTCCATTGCGTAATATGCTCAGGTGCGTTCCATAATACCCAAACTTTGTCTATCGGTGCGTTTACTTCGGTTTCTGCGTTAAGGAAGGCTTGTTCTTTCGCGTCCATTTCATACTGCTATTATAATAGCAATACTAATATACTAAGATTTAAGTTTTACAAATATACTGATTACACAAACTACAGAAAAGATGATCTGCACATACCCCAATCTTAATCAAACGTTCTCATTTTCGTTAAAATTCCTTTAATTTGCCAAAATATATAATTACTGATGCAAGACCTTAGAAAACTAATTGAAGATGCCTGGGAAGACAGGTCTCTTTTACAAAATAACGATTACGCTACTGCTGTTGAAACCATAATTGAGCGCCTGAACAACGGCGAAATGCGCGTTGCCGAACCAAGCATCGGCGGCCGCTGGCATGTAAATGAATGGATAAAAAAAGCAGTTATTTTATATTTCCCGATCAGGAACATGGAAGAAATAAAGGTTGGCCCTTTTGTTTTTCATGATAAAATGAAGCTAAAAACCGATTATAAAGAAAAGGGTGTCCGTGTAGTTCCTCATGGTATTGCCCGTTACGGTGCATTTTTAGCTAAAGGAGTTATCATGATGCCATCGTACGTAAACATTGGCGCTTATGTTGATGAAGGTACTATGGTTGATACCTGGGCTACTGTAGGCTCATGCGCGCAGATCGGTAAACATTGTCATCTTAGCGGTGGTGTTGGTATTGGCGGTGTGTTAGAACCTGTACAGGCTGCACCGGTTATTATTGAGGATAACTGCTTTTTAGGTTCAAGAGCTATTGTGGTTGAAGGTGTGCATCTGGAATCAGAAGTAGTTTTAGGCGCTAACGTGGTATTAACAGCATCAACCAAAATTATTGATGTTACCCACGAAACACCAATTGAATATAAAGGCATAGTGCCTGCAAGGTCGGTAGTGATACCGGGCTCATACGCTAAACAGTTCCCCGGCGGCGAATACCATGTGCCATGTGCCCTTATCATAGGCAAGCGCAAGGAATCAACCGATAAAAAGACATCATTAAATGATGCTTTGCGGGTGAATAATGTTGCTGTTTAGTGAGTAGTTGATTAGGTTGGATTAAGTGAGCAGGTATAAGCATTAAACAACTCACTTAATCAACCATTCAACTTAATCAACCAATTGATGAAAATAGGATACGATGCCAAACGTGCTTTTTTAAACAATACCGGGCTGGGTAATTACAGCCGGTGGTTGGTTAAGGCGTTAGCACAATATTATCCTGAAAATACCTATTACCTGTATACTCCGAAGGTAAAGCCAAATCCACTGCTTAATTTCCTGCAGCAATTCAACAATATTACAACGGTTACGCCTGTTGGTAAGCTTATCAAATCGTGGTGGCGCAGTAAGGGTATTGTGGAGGATTTGCAGCGGGACGGTATCGATATTTATCATGGGCTTAGTCACGAATTGCCGATAGGAATTGGCGATGGCGGGATTAAATCAGTTGTTACGGTGCATGATCTCATATTTATGCGTTTCCCGGAGCAGTTTGGGCTTATTAGTCGTGCCATTTACCTCTTAAAGATTACTAAGGCCTGTGCCGTTGCCGGGAAGATCATCGCGATAAGCAAAAAAACAAAAGACGATTTGGTTGAATTGCTTAATGTTGATGAAGGCAAGATCAAAGTGATTTATCAGGGCTGCGACCCGATTTTTAAGGTAGAACAATCTGCGGAGCAAAAAAAGATAGTCGCCGAAAAATATAATTTACCTGTTGAGTTTATTTTAAGCGTTGGCACTATCGAGGAGCGTAAAAACTTATTGTTGCTTGTGAAAGCTTTGCCTACTATTGAGAATAATACCCCCTTAGTTGTAGTGGGTAAACCTACCAAATATTTAAAACAGGTTAAGGACTATCTATCAACCAATAACCTTAACGGCAGGGTTATTTTTTTGCACGGTGTGGAGTTTGCCGATCTGCCTGCTATTTACCAGCTGGCTAAGGTTTTTGTTTATCCATCAAGGTATGAGGGTTTTGGCATCCCGGTTTTAGAGGCTATTACTTGCGGTACACCGGTTATAGCAGCCAAAGGATCGTGTTTGGAGGAAGCCGGGGGCGATGGCAGCGTTTATGTTGATCCGAATGATCCTATTGAGTTGGCAGATAAACTTAACGCGGTACTGAGTAACGAACAGCTAAGGAAAAAAATGATTGCCAACGGCAAAGAATATTCCCTTAATTTTGAAGACGCGAAGCTGGCTGACCAGTTGATGCAATTATATAAAAGCTTATAACATGCTTAAAGACGAAGTTGCCAAAGCATTTAAAATAATACAGGACGGCGGTATCATCCTCTATCCTACCGATACTATTTGGGGCATTGGCTGCGATGCTACCAATACCGAAGCCGTACAAAAGATCTATCGCCTGAAACAACGTGATGAAGCCAAGAGCATGATCATTTTGCTAGATACGGATAACAAGTTGCAAAGCTACATTGCCGAGGTGCCGGATGTTGCTTACGACCTGATTGAGTTTGCCGAAAACCCGTTGACGCTTGTAATGCCGGGTGCTAAAAACATTTCGCCAGCTTTAATTAACAGCGATGGCAGCGTTGGTGTACGGATAGTTAAACACCAGTTTTGTGAACAGTTAATACAACGCATGAAAAAGCCTTTGGTATCTACATCAGCCAATATCAGCGGTAAGGCATCGCCACAATATTTTTCGCAAATTGATCAGGAGATCATTGATGGCGTTGATTATGTAGTGGATATTGATCAGCATAATATGGAGATCAAAAATCCATCAACTATTATGCGGTTAGCACCTAACGGTGGATTTGAGTTTTTGAGAAGGTAGTGTATGTGGTCAATTGCGGGAATTGCTTTTCTGATTTATGGCTTATATCTAACCATAACTGAAATAAAAGTCTTTAGGGCTGGAAAGCAAAGTAAATTTGGCTGGGATATTAAAGGTTTAGGTGCAGGTATTTGTTGTATTTTGATTGGCATTTACCTAATCGCGCACTATATTTATTAATTTCTTCCCCTCTTTCCGCGCAGCGAAGAGAGGGTGGTCGAGCGAAGCTAAGACCGGGTGAGTAGTCTGCGCCCGGTATCAGCGTAAATGCATTTGCGCCTATCCTACTCACCCCCGACATCGTTTCACTTGTCGGCCCTCTCTTTCGCTGCGCGAAAAAGAGGGTAAAAGCCTAATTGCCATTACGGACTGAGCGCGACGCATGACACCCTTAAAATAATTTGCTAATTTTGCTTCATTACATGAAACAACATCTCCACCACCCGGTATTCAAAATCATATCAAAAATAGCAGGCGAAACTAATTTACAAGCTTATGCTATTGGTGGCTTTGTACGCGACATATTTTTAAAACGCCCATCAAAGGATATTGATATTGTGGTGATTGGCAACGGCATTGACTTTGCGGAAAAAGTTGCCAAAAAGCTGAATGTAAAGCTGGCGGTATTTAAAAACTTCGGCACAGCACAGTTGAAATACCAGGACCTGGAAATTGAATTTGTTGGTGCCCGCAAGGAATCCTATCGTTTAGATTCCCGAAAACCACTGGTTGAAAATGGCACTTTAGAAGACGACCAAAAACGCCGTGATTTCACCATAAATGCTTTGGCAATCTCCTTGCACCCGGATACTTATGGCGAGTTACTTGATCCCTTTGGCGGAATGGCCGATATGGAGCAGAAATTAATCCGCACACCCTTAAACCCAGTGGAGACTTTTTCGGATGATCCGTTGCGGATGATGCGGGCTATTCGTTTTGCTTCGCAACTAAATTTCAGGATTGATGATATTGCCGTAGCTGCAATCAAAGCAAATACCGATAGGATCAGCATTGTATCGCAGGAACGGGTTACGGATGAGTTAAATAAGATCATTTTATCGCCTGTACCATCTATCGGGTTTAATTATTTGTTTGATACAGGTTTGCTCCATAAGATTTTCCCACAAATGGTAACACTTTACGGGGTTGATTATATTGATGGTAAAGGCCATAAGGACAATTTTTATCATACCTTGCAGGTGTTGGATAACATTTGTACCACCACCGACGACCTTTGGTTGCGCTGGGCCGCCATATTGCACGATATTGCCAAACCAGCAACCAAGCGCTTTGAACCAGGCCACGGGTGGACATTCCATGGGCATGAGGATAAAGGTGCGCGAATGGTACCCAAGATATTCGCCCAGTTAAAGTTGCCGCTGAACGAAAAAATGAAGCAAGTGCAAAAATTGGTGCAACTGCATTTGAGGCCGATTGTTTTGTCGCAATCTATCGTGACGGATTCGGCGGTGAGGCGTTTACTTTTTGAGGCAGGCGATGACATTGAAGGACTAATGCTGTTGTGTAAAGCAGACGTTACCACCAAAAATGAATATAAAGTAAAAAAATATCGCCAGAATTTCGACCTCGTTCAACAAAAATTAAAAGATGTTGAGGAGCGCGATAATATGCGAAACTGGCAACCACCCATTACTGGATTGGATATTATGCAATTATTTGGTATAAAAGAAGGTCGGGAAGTAGGAATAATTAAAAATCAGATCCGCGAAGCTATCCTGGAGGGTGAGATTCCAAACTCGCGCGAGGAGGCAATTGAGTACACAATTTTAAAAGGCACAGAAATTGGCTTAAAAGTTGTGGCAAGGATTTAATGAATTATTGAAACGATATTTTTACAGGGCATATTTTAAAAACTGTACGTATCAAATCAAACTTCAGGGATCAGAATAAAATTAAAAATATTATTTTTGTTAGCTTAAAATCTACTATATAAAAATGGCACTATACAGGTTCAGGGTTACTTTTGAAGACTACGATGACGTAATGAGAGAGATTGATGTAAAATCAAATCAAACTTTCGAGGACCTTCACCGTGCTATTCACCAGTCAACAGGTTACAATCCCGAATATCCTTCGTCTTTCTACATCAGCAATGATCAATGGACAAAAGGCGAAGAGATCACCTATTTACCAAACCAACGCAGGATTGATCGCGGGGTATCATTAATGGATAAAGTGAAGCTGAGCAGCTTTATTGATGATCCGCATCAAAAATTTTACTATACTTTTAATTTCGATCGCCCGTTTGATTTCCACGTGGAGTTGATGAAAATTATACTGGAGGATGCTAAAGGCGTTACCTACCCTGCTGTTATTAAATCAGTTGGCGAGGCGCCTAAACAATTCGGCAATGTAGTTAATGTGGCTGCCATACCTCCGACTGAAGAAGAAGGTGACTTTGACTTTTTGCATGAAGAACTTGGCTTTAACCCCGAAGACGCGGACGAATTAACCGGCGTACTGGATACTGAAGAAGAAGAAGTTGGCGAAGTTGGTGTTCGTGGTGCTGATGATGAAGAAGAAGAGGACGAATTTGGTAGCGAGTTTTCAGATAACGAAGGTTTCGACGACGAAAAATCGCACGACGACTATTAATCTTTTGTTCATGGATCATAGCTGATGGTTCATGGTAGTATTTTTTTGCTGCGGTTATTTTGCCATAAACTATTAACCATCATCTATGAACAACAACAAAACCCTCATCGTAATAGCCGGCCCTACCGCTGTTGGTAAAACGGCTATAGCCATACAAGTTGCCAGGCATTACAATACGGTTGTGTTATCTGCCGATTCGCGCCAGTTTTATCGCGAAATGAGTATTGGTACCGCTAAGCCTGATGCGGATGAACTAGCGGCGGTTAAGCACCATTTCATTGATTCGCACTCCATACATGAAAATTTTAGCGTAGGCGATTTTGAAAAGCAGGCTTTGGCTTTGCTGGATGAATTGTTTAAGGAGTATGACGCGATTGTAATGGCTGGCGGATCAGGCTTGTATATTAAGGCAGTTTGCGAGGGTTTTGATAACCTGCCGGTAGCTGACGCTGGCATCAGAGATAAATTAAACAAGGACTTTATTAAGCTCGGCATAAGGCATTTGCAGGAGCGATTGAAAGAAGTTGACCCTGATTATTATGAGCAGGTGGATATACAAAACCCGCAGCGTTTAATAAGGGCGCTGGAAGTTTTTGAAACTACGGGTAAGCCTATCTCCCATTATCGTAAGTCGACAGTTAATAAACGTCCATTTAATATCGTGAAGATCGGGTTGAATTTGCCGAGGGATATTTTGTATCAACAAATCAATTATCGGGTTGATAAAATGCTTGAGCTGGGTTTACTTGATGAAGTTAAATCGCTTATACCCCATCGTAGTTTAAACGCTTTGAATACGGTTGGATATAGCGAACTTTTTGATCATTTTGATGGTAATACTGATCTGGAATCTGCTTTGGAACTCATCAAACAAAACACCCGCCATTTTGCTAAAAGGCAGTTAACCTGGTTTAGAAAAGACAAGGATATACACTGGCTGGAAGCTGATGATGAGGATGTGGTGAATGATATTGTGAGGCACGCTGATTTGGTGGTAGCCTGATTTTTCCATTTGTCATTCTGAACGCAGTGAAGAATCTTCTGCAACTTGCCTGTTCGCTTTTCTGTTGAAGAAGATTCTTCGTTCCTCAGAATGACAAGGCGGATAGAAACGATTTCTTTTCACAATCGTGTGTAATATTTACCTTCCAAAGCCTCAAAATCCATCAAATTTTCCTCACTTTTGTGTATGGATACCCGCAGGGACTTTATAAAAAAAGCAGCGCTTTTGACCGGCGCGACAGGACTAACTACTATTTTACCCCCGGCCATTCATCGGGCCATGGCCATTAACCCTGTGCCAGGCAGCACTTATATGGATGCCGAGCATGTGGTGATCCTGATGCAGGAAAACCGCTCGTTCGATCACATGTTTGGTACTTTACGGGGCGTACGCGGTTATAATGACCCACGTGCTATTGATCTGCCCAATAAAAATAAAGTATGGTTGCAAAGCAATAATAAGGGCGAAACTTATGCACCCTTCCACCTCGATATAAAAAACACCAAATCTACCTGGATGAATTCGCTGCCGCATACGTGGCAAAACCAGGTGGCCGCCCGTAACGATGGTAAGTTTGATAAATGGCTGGAATCAAAACGATCTGGTAATGCGGCTTATGCTAATATGCCTTTAACTTTAGGCCATCATAACCGGGATGATATTCCTTTTTATTATGCCTTGGCGGATGCATTTACGGTATGCGATCAGCATTTTTGCTCGTCATTGACAGGTACTGGCCCTAACAGGACCTTCTTTTGGACAGGTACAATACGTGAAGAGCAAAATGAAAAATCCCGCGCTTTGGTTTGGAACGATGATGCCGATTTCGGCCAATTGAAATGGACAACCTTCCCTGAACGATTAGAGGACAACGGCATCAATTGGAAATGCTATCAAAACGAGATCGGTATTGATTGCGGCTTAACCGAGGAAGAATCGCAATGGCTATCGAATTTCACAGATAACGAACTGGAATATTTTGCGCAGTACAACGTGTTTCTTAATAAAAAAAGGATGGCTTACGTGCAAAAGCGCATAGCCGAACTGCCTGTTGAGATCAACGCTATACAGCAGAAAATGTCGACGTCGCCTGGTGGCGATATACATATTAAAAGCCTGCAGGCTAAATTAAAGAGTAAACAAGATGACTTAACCGCTTTTAAAAAGGAAGCGGATACTTACAAACCCGGCGACTTTGAGAAATTATCGCAACGCGAAAAGAACCTTCATGAAAAAGCATTAGTTAGCAACCAGAAAGATGCTGATTACCGCGAGCTGACTACTTTAACTTATGACGATAATGGCACCAAACGTGAAGTTAAAGTGCCTAAAGGCGATGTATTGAAGCAGTTTAGGGATGATGTGAATAACAGCAGTTTGCCAACCGTATCCTGGTTGGTGGCTCCCGAGAATTTCTCTGACCATCCGAGTGCTCCGTGGTATGGGGCCTGGTATGTATCGGAAGTGATGGATATTTTGACTAAGAACCCGGAGGTTTGGAAAAAAACTATCTTCATTTTAACTTACGATGAGAACGATGGCTATTTTGATCACGTGCCGCCTTTTGTAGCGCCGCATTCGCAAAGGCCGGAGACTGGAAAAGCATCTGAAGGTATTGATACCCGCGTGGAATATGTGACTTTGGAACAGGAACAAGCACGGAATAACTTTCCTGAACCTGATTTAGCTGAGAGCCCGATAGGCTTAGGTTATCGTGTGCCGCTTGTTATTGCTTCGCCGTGGAGCAGAGGTGGTTTTGTGAATTCGGAAGTGTTCGACCATACCTCTACCCTACAGTTCCTAGAACATTTTTTAAGCAAGAAAACAGGCAAGCAGATCAAAGAAACCAATATCAGCGATTGGCGGCGTACCATTTGCGGGGATTTGACATCGGTATTCCGCACGTATAATGGCGAGGAAATAAAAGAGCCAGAGTTTTTAGTTAGAGACACCGTTGTTGAGGATATACACAAAGCTAAGTTTAAAGGTCTGCCGAGTGATTTTAAGATGCTTACCGCGGAGGAAATCAGGCAGATTAATGATGATCCGACATCATCGCCATATCTGCCTAAACAGGAAGCCGGCATCAGGCCATCGTGCGCGATAAATTATCAATTACATGCTGATGGTAGCTTGAATGAAGACCGTTCAGCGTTTAACATCACCTTTGCTGCCGGGAACCGTTTTTTTGGGGCTGATGCGTTGGGCGCGCCTTATAATGTGTATGCCCCGGGCAGATATTTACAGGAAGATGCCCGCAGCTGGGCGTATGCGCTTAAAGCTGGAGACCATTTAACTGATAGCTGGCCGCTGCATGATTTTGAGGGCGGCAATTATCATTTGCGCGTATATGGGCCTAATGGTTTCTTCCGTGAATTTGGTGGTAGTGCTGGTGACCCTGATATTGCTCTGGTATTTGATTATCAGGCTACAAAAGACAAAAAGCCAACGGGTGACGTTGCCATATCTTTCAGGAATATGGGTAAACAAGCCTGTCGCCTGCAATTGATTGATAATACCGGGCGGGAACCTGTTAAATCATTGCCATTAGCTGCAAGCGGTGTACTGAGCGGTGTAATTAAGCTCGGAAAAAGTTATGGATGGTATGATTTCACCATAAAAAGTGAAGACTCCAATATCTATTTAAGGCGATTTGCCGGGCATGTTGATACCGGCCAATCCAGTTTCAGCGACCCGGTGATGGGTAGGGTGAGCGTGTGATTATTCGGTTATAAACAGACTTACGGTCTACTCCTTGTCATTCTGAGGAACGAAGAATCTTCTTCAACAGAAAAGCGAACAAGGTAAGTCGCAGAAGATTCTTCGTTCCTCAGAATGACAAAAAAATTATAACGGTTTGCGTACAGATGCCGGATTAATATTCAGCTTGTTCAGTACCGGCATGCCCGGAGGGTTAACCAGTGCTATTTGCATCTGTTCTAGCTGGGTTGCCCGGGTTTTCTTATTCAGAAAACTACCATTTAAACGAGTTATGGCATAATATTGCAAGGTATCTACAACCAAAAGCTGCCAGCCTTTGGCTTTCACACTTTTTATTACACCAGGGTTAGCATACAAATAAAAAGTGTTTTTAGGTACGGATTTAATAGTATCCGGATTGGTAATTTGCAGTGGACGATTTAAATAGAATTCCAGAGCCCAGGCATTATCTTCAGGTTGCATTACCGGGTATTTTTTCAGATCGTGCTGATTTATCCATTCAGCAGCCTGGCTACCTGCCTGGTATTGGAGCAGGGTTGGGTAAAAAGCCATGTTTAGGTAGACGTTTACTATAAACGAAACTAGTACGGTGCTGATGATGATGCGCTGAATGCCATCCTGGCTGACTATTTTTGGAACCATGATCATGGCAACGTATAGCAGAAACAAGATAGTCAAAACCGAAGTTGTCAGCACTGAATAAAAGAAATATTCGATAGTACAGATAAGCGCGATCATGGTGGCAATTACCACGATTTGCGTAATGCGGATAGCTTTAATACTCTTCGGCAATTGTACGCCATATAGATATTGCGCCGTAATAATGGCGAAGAATGGGAACACAATATTCATGTAATGTGGCAACTGGAATTTAGATGCCGAAAACAGTAAAAAGGTAAGCAAAGCCGCGCTGATACAGTACCATTCCTGCCCCTTTGTGTTTCTTATACCGGTTTTTATAAAACGGAATATCGATACAAAAAACAACAGGGACCATGGCAAAAATGCCCAGAGGGTTGTGTGCACAAAGAAAAGCGGGTCGCCGCCGCCTTTGATTGGGCCGGTATTAAAGAAGCGACCGAACTGGCTGTCCCAGAAAAAGAATTTGATACCGGAAATATTGGTGTGATTGAAAACTACCTTTTCAGGGTGAACATCGAACTGGTAATACAGGCAATAAAGCTCGGGGATGATGAATATCAGCACAAAGATAATCGCTACCAACCATTTCCAGTTAAACAGTTGTTTCCATTGTTGGGTAATGATGAACTGGCCAACAATAGCGCCACCAATAGGAATAATGGCGAACATGCCTTTAGTCATGATGGCGCACGCGGTGAAGATACAGCCTGCCAGCAAATGCCAATAATTATTGCGGATGTTGGCTTTATAAAAATGATATACCGCGGCAATGATTAATCCGGTTAAATAAGGTTCGGCGCGCACATCATTATTAGATAGCAGGATGTGCTGGGCGGTAAGCAGTATCAGCACCGACCATAGGGCAATTTGTTTATTGTATAAGTTTTTGGCGAAGTGGTAGGTGTATAATGCTCCCATCAGCAAAAACAAGATCCCCGGCAGTTTATAAGCCCAGGTAGTGATGCCAAACAGATTAAAAGATAGAGCAGTGATCCAGAACGGGAAATGGGGCTTATCGAGCCAATCGTGGCCGTTTACCATTAGGTTTACATAATCATGATGCAGCACCATGGTTTTTGATATGGTAGCATACAAGGCAGCATCAGGGGCCATAATGGTAACAAATAAGCCGCTAAAATTAACCGCGACAGCCAGCACAATAAAAAAATAAAGCCATTTTAATTGCTTAGCCGGGATAGTTTGCTCCATAAGGCAAATATAATCAGTTTTTCGGAAGATGATATTTTCTTGTGGTATCGCTTGCCGCTATGGCTTTGTTCTTTGTCTTGAAACAAAAGAACCAAAAATTCAGGTCAAATCACCGCTGTTCGTAGACTTTGTGTACGAATAAACTATGACTGTAGTCTGAGACTACAGTCATAGTCGTACGAAGTTAGAAACTTCGTACAGCACACTAAATTGTCATTGCGAGGTACGAGCAATCGCGAACCTTGCAATTCAATTTGCTTACGTGCGATTGCTTCGTTCCTCGCAATGATAATTAAAAGAATATTTATAAGAATTTCAGGATATTCTCGGTTGTGTCAACCTCTCCTAATCTTGGGAAGATGTATTTGAAGCTGTGGTTGTGGGCATCGGCAAACATGTCGGTCATGGCATCGCTGACGAAGGTTACATTGTAACCTAATGCTGCCGCGGTGCGCGCGGTACCTTCAACACCTATGCTGGTTGCGACTCCACCAATTACAATACCGGTTACACCTGCTTTTTTCAGCTGTGTATCAAGGTCGGTACTATCAAAAGCGCCCCAGCTTGATTTGGTTACGAAAATGTCCGAATCTGTTGTTTTGATTTCGGGGATGATCTCGATAAAATCAGCGGGAAGTGAACCACCATGAGAGGGTGCAGGCTCTTTACGCGATGGTTTAAATTTTGCAGGATCTACATTAACAATTACAACCGGCTGACCGGCTTTGTGAAAAGCATCGGCTAGTTTAGCTGTGTTTTCAATCACACCGGCTATTGGGTGTGCTACCGGGAACGCTACGATCCCTTTTTGCATGTCGATTAATACGAGTGCTGTTTTTTCGTCTAAGGCAGTTATCATGTTTTTATTTATTTAGTGAATGAGCGAATTAGTGATTGAGTGATTGTTTATTTGGTGAATAAGTGATTGAATCAGTTAGTGATTAAAAGAAGAAACTTAATCTAACATAATCAACTATTCAACTGCTTAACTAATTAATAAGGCAAACTTACAAGTTTAACTTATCACATTGAAAAAATAATTGTCATTGAATAAACATTTTGATGGTTTTGAGGTATTAATAAATACAATTAATCTCAACATATCATGAAATACGCATTTCTTTTCGGCACCAGCGCCTTTATAGTTCCACAGGGTGTTATTACTGTTGCTAATGACGATATTACCAAGCAGATTCTGCATGTTCATTCTCTTTACCATGATAACGACCCGGCATCGTTTTTCAGTATAAACCTGGATATTCAGGATGCCACGGGCAATTACATACGCCTTACCGGAAACAAAGCCGAGAGCGAAGGCAATTACAAGGTTGAAACCGAACGAAACAGCGTGAAAGTATTAAACAGCAATGGATCTGTGCTGATACATGTTCATCAACTGGATAACGAAACTGCCATAAACCTTGAACATAATATTACCGCTGAATTTGAGGTAAACATGCCTTTGGCGGTGATACGCATCAGCGGTGATTTTATGGCCGATGGCGTACACGTTGTTGCCGAAAATGAGAAGCTTTGGGTTAATGAAGATTCCTGGGCAACAGCGGCTCTGTCAGGGACTGGGCCATTGCGTTTTACCGCGGCGGGGGTGGCTATATAAATATAACTTCCATTCTTTTTGTCATTCTGAACAAAGTGAAGAATCTTCTAAAAGAGATAAGTGAGTATGCATGGCGACAATGCATATCGAAGAAGATTCTTCGTTCCTCAGGATGACAAATCTTATAGATGAAAAATCTCTTTACTCCTTGTCATTCTGAACAAAGTGAAGAATCTTCTGAAAGCGATGAGTGAATATGCATAACGACAATGCATATCGAAGAAGATTCTTCGTTCCTCAGGATGACAAATCTTATAGATGAAAAATCTCTTTACTCCTTGTCATTCTGAACAAAGTGAAGAATCTTCTGAAAGCGATGAGTGAATATGCATGGCGACAATGCATATCGAAGAAGATTCTTCGTTCCTCAGAATGACAAAAAAGTTTTATATTTAAATGTGAGACAATACAATTTCTACGTTTACATATTAACTAATTATAGCAAGAAAGTATTATATACGGGCGTAACCAACGATCTAAACAGAAGATTGTACGAGCATTACTTTGGCTCTGATAAAAAGGACAGTTTTAGCAGCAAATACAAATGTCATTATTTAGTGTGGTACGAACGACACCAGTATATTGATCATGCTATTGAAAGAGAAACTGAAATTAAAGGATGGCTGCGGAGTAAAAAGGTGGAATTAATTGAACAAGAGAATCCGAATTGGTTGTTTTTGAATAAAGATATTATGGAATGGCCTCCCGTACGGATGGAATAGATTCTTCTAAAGTACACATGCAAATTGCAGAAGATTCTTCGTTCCTCAGAATGACAAATCTTATAAAATCGTAACCTCATTCTCTTCCCTTGTCATTCTGAACGGAGTGAAGAATCTTCTAAAAGAGGTAAGTGAATATGCAATGTCGATGAGCATGTCGCAGAAGATTCTTCGTTCCTCAGAATGACAAATCTTATAAAATCGTAACCTCCTTCTATTCCTTTGTCATTCTGAACGGAGTGAAGAATCTTCTAAAAGAGGTAAGTGAATATGCAATGTCGATGAGCATGTCGCAGAAGATTCTTCGTTCCTCAGAATGACAAATCTTATAAAATCGTAACCTCCTTCTATTCCTTTGTCATTCTGAACGGAGTGAAGAATCTTCTAAAAGAGGTAAGTGAATATGCAATGTCGATGAGCATGTCGCAGAAGATTCTTCGTTCCTCAGAATGACAAATCTTATAAAATCGTAACCTCCTTCTCTTCCTTTGTCATTCTGAACGGAGTGAAGAATCTTCTAAAAGAGGTAAGTGAATATGCAATGTCGATGAGCATGTCGCAGAAGATTCTTCATTCCTCAGAATGACAAGGGGAAAAGAGAACTTACGGTTTTTCAATCCCCCAGTTCATAACAATCAAACCCAGCGGTTTGCAGGGTTGCTTCTACTTTGCGTGGACAAAGGTGGTCGTTGCTTACAATACGCAGGATGCGGTCGCAATCATCCAGATCGACATTCCAATCCTCGATAGCCGGCATGGCGGTTAGCAAGGGTTTAATCTTACTAACCGCTTTTAAGTCGGCAACATTTGTTACAAATACCAGTATATCCATGCAGGGGTATTTTTTTAATTTAATTATTCGGTTGCTTTTGGAGCTTCGGTTTTAAAATCTTCCCAATCGCCAAACCTTCCACCACGATGGTGGCCACTGAAACCTCCGCACATGCGCTCGGCCATTTTTTGTTTGAAGCGTTCTTTTTCTTCGGGAGTCATGTTTTTAAACTTTTCCTCCATACGGCGGCGCATCCATGGGGCACCGCCTCCATTACCCCAACCACGGCCACCTTTGCCAAAGCCAAACAGTATTTTGCATAATATAAATATGCCCATAGCCTGCCAAAAAGTTATTATGCCTACGTGCAGTATAGCAGGCAGCAGGTTGTTCCATAACTGCATTACCGCGAAACTCACCAGCGATAAAACAATCGCTGCCAGTATCGGGATAAAAATAAATCGTCCTTTAAAAAATATTCTTTTCATGTCTTTAATTTTTTCCGTGTAATTATTTGTTTTGAAATGCACTCAAGAGGGCTTCGCCGTTTAATATTCTGTAATCTCTTCATATAATTGTTTCAACCGTTTACGCAGGTGCAGTACAGCATAGCGTTTACGGGTTACCAGGGTTTGCACGTTATCACCAGTTAGTTCCGCCATTTCGGCAAAGGAAACATCCTCCAGTTCGTTCCAAATAAAAACCTGGCGTTGCTTTTCGGGCAGTTCATCCAGCGCTAAAAAAAGTTCTTCCCAAAAAAGATTGCGCAGGTATTCTGTTTCGGGGGTGGATGCTTCTGTCAGCAGGATAGCCTTAAAGTCCGTACCGTCATCATCAGGATCTTCATCGCTGCCCACCAGCATATCGTCCAATAGCGTTTCTGATTTCTTTTTATGCTTATCGGTAATTTTGTTGGTGGCAACCTTGTACAACCAGGCGCCTGTTTGCTCTATCGGCTGCGAATTGATAACCGAACTAAACTGGTACCAAACATCCTGCAGGATGTCCTCGGCATCGGCATCGCTTTTTACCCTGCGACGAATAAAGCCCAGCAAGTTTTTACCATACGATTTTATCGTTTGTATAACATGACTGTTTTTATCCTCGGGCATTACGGCTGTTACCAATGTATTGTGCATTTAAAGATAAAGACGATTGGGCAATAAAAACATTTTAAATTATTTATAAAAAAGAGGCCGTCTCATAAGGAATTATGGGACGGTTTTTTTATTGAATGTTTTTACGTTGGTTTAATAGGGGACGAAACCCTATTGTGAAAAAACGTCTTTTGAGTCCGAGCCTTTAGCGGAG